>Ga0247608_10000010_pt1 | contig 489235 bp, 412 predicted proteins | sample 176DNAGHGlowgp2_FD_193490 | JGI IMG/M metagenome (GOLD analysis project Ga0247608, IMG submission 193490) | Sheep rumen microbial communities from Palmerston North, Manawatu-Wanganui, New Zealand - 1766 DNA GHGlow gp2 | ecosystem: Host-associated > Mammals > Digestive system > Stomach > Rumen...
TCATATATCTTTCGTGGATGGACTGACACCTGAGGTGCAGGCAAAGTATGAGGAGGTCAGGGCAGATTTTGATTCAAAGGATTCGGTAAAGAGGATAGAGTTTGTGCGAGGCGTCCGAAGTATCCTACATGAGATAAAGGATGGACATACATCATTTGATACGTGGGACGGAGTTCTATTATCTGATGGCCCTGAGATGGAGAGCAAAGGCTATAGTATATATTCTGTAAATGGATTGACAGAGGAACAGATGAAGGAGCTTGTAGAGCCATACTATTCCTATGAAACACCGCGCCATATTAGTGTAAATATGGAAAACTTGTTTTATCTGGATCTATGCGGAGTTGAGGCGCCTTATGAGGTCGTGTGGAAGGACGAAGAAGGAAATGAGGATTCCCGCACTTATAGCCGCGAGGACTTTATAAATGCTGATGAATACTATGAACTTCAGGATAAGTACCTGCCATCAGATAGTAATGAGGATTATGTTTATTATGAGATAAACGAGGAAAAGAGTCTGGCTATACTTACGCTAAAACATTGCTGGATAAGTGATTACTACAGGGATGTGCTTCGTGATATGTTTACTGAGATTAAAGAGAAAAACATTAAAAGTCTTGCGATAGATCTAAGAGGTAATGGTGGTGGCGACACATATGTCGTAAACGAACTGTTTAAGTATCTGCCGGTAGACACATATTATCAGGGAGATAATTTTAGGAAGCTAAGATGGAACTATCTGACATTTAATCAAGGCGGAAAAACTAAGAATAAGAGAGTTGCAGAGCTTGAGTTTGATGGAAAGGTGTATGTGCTTACCGATAAGGATTCATTATCGTCAGCTATGCTTTTTACTGAGATGATAGTAGACAATGGACTCGGGAAGGTAGTAGGGGAGTCGCCTGCGGTACCTTGCAATCACTGCGGTGAAATCACACAGTTCTATTTCAAGGATATCGGAATGTGGCTTTCAGTGTCGACCGCCTACTACACCCGAATAGATCAGTCAAAGGGTGACTATATTGAACCTGACTATCCATCAGCAGGAGAAGATGCAATCAAAACGCTATATGATATTGTAAGCGACAATTAAACTGGATACTATTCAGTAGTAATAGCTCAGTATAGATAATGCAACTAAATATAACATAAGATATAAGAAAATGTTCACTTTGGTTGGTGGACATTTTCTTTTTTATAAGTAAAATTAAATCAACAAAATGTTAAGAATTGTTGCAAAGGTGGGAATTATATGAGAAAGTATTACTTAGACAACATTAGATGGATTACAGTTGTGATCGTTGTTTTGTACCATGTATTTTATATGTACAATGCTGAGGGAGTGTTAGGAGGAATTGGTCAGATTACAAAGCTGGCGGTTCAACCTTATGATATCTTTCAGTATCTTGTATATCCATGGTTTATGCCGGTGCTATTTATAGTAGCAGGCATAAGCTCAAGGCTGTATCTCGATAAGCATACGAATAAGGAATTTATAAAGAGCAGAACAACTAAGCTTCTTGTTCCATCAACTATAGGACTTTTCGTATTCCAGTTTATTCAGGGATATGTAAGTATGCATCTTGCAGATGGAGCGGCAGATCTTAAATCAGCAGGAGTTCCAAATTTTATTATCTTCCTGATAATGGTCGCTTCGGGAAGTGGAGTGCTTTGGTTTGTTCATCTTCTGTGGCTTTATAGCGTTATACTTGTGCTTGTAAGAAAGATTGAGAAGGAAAAGCTCCTTACGCTCGGTTCGAAGACTCCACTGTGGCTGATAGCTCTTTTCTTCTTCCCAATCTGGGGAGCGGCACAGGTGCTGAATGCCCCAATCATATCAGTTTATAGATGTGCTTTTTATTTTGTATTCTTCATGCTGGGATATTATGTGTTTTCAAATGAAGAAGTAATGGATAAGCTGAAGAAATATGCAGTGATAATTATAGTGATTGGAGTAGCGCTCTCTATTACATTTGCAGTATTAAACTTCATCGTTCGTGGTGGAACTAACTATGCTGATAAGCCGGTCAACAGAGGAACACTTTTCGCTGCAAGTGCATATTTTGGTTCACTTGCAATGCTCGCTGGTATGGCAAGATTTGGAGACTTCAGTAACAGCTTTACAAAGTGGATGAGCTCTCACAGTTTTGGACTCTATGTATTCCATTATCTTGGAATATCTACAGTTGCGCTTGTATTTGCAAAGAATGCAATCCTTCCTGCACCTCTTTGCTACCTGCTTAGTTTAGTAGCAGGCTTCGTATTCGGATATGGATTATATGCAATCATCTCGAGAATACCATTCTTCAGATGGGCAGTACTTGGAATTAGCAAGAAGAAGGTTCAGAAGACTGAGAGTGAGAATTAATAAACCAATATGGGGGTAAATATGTTTAATGAAAATATAATTCGACTTAGAAAGTATAGACAAATGACTCAGGAGGATATAGCTGAGGCAGTTGGAGTATCCAGACAAGCAGTCGCTAAGTGGGAGTCGGGGGAAACTATTCCTGATCTTGAAAAATGCAGACTGCTTGCAGATCTTTTTGAAGTATCTCTTGATGACCTTGCTAATTATGTACCAGATGAGAATATGGGGCTGGATGTACCTCCTAAGGGTAAACATCTATTTGGTATAGTAACAGTTGGCGATAAGGGGCAGATAGTTATTCCTGCCAAGGCTCGGAAGCTGTTTGATATATCTTCGGGAGATAAACTGGTTGTGCTCGGGGATGAATCCCAGGGAATGGCTATCATGAAGGCTAAAGATTTTTTAAATTTGGCAAACATAATCAGGAAAGGTTTGTGATGAAAATATTAATATAAAGAAATATGTGTGATAAGCCTGTTAAAGATTGATTACGTAATAGCCATTACTGGACAAGGTTTCATATGTAGGAGTATAATATGACACACTGAAACGCTATATAAATGGAGGTAACTATGAAGTTAGGAATTATCGGCGCTGGAAATATGGCGAGTGCCATAATTGGTGGAATTATAAAAAAAGGTATTATCCCTGCAAATGAAATTATTTGTTCAACACCTGTTGAGGCTGAAAGAACAAAGGCGGCAGATGCATTTGGTATAAATGTAAGCGAGAGTAATATAGAAGTTGTAAAGTCAGCGGAGGTTCTTCTTCTGGCAGTTAAACCTCAGGTTGTTCCAGTTGTAGTTGAAGAGATAAAGGACACCGTTTCTGATGAACAGCTTATTATCTCTATCGTTGCAGGAAAAACTATTGCTTGGTATAACGAGGTGTTTGGTAAAAAACTAAAGATAGTAAGAACCATGCCTAATACACCTGCACTTGTTGGTGAAGGAATGACTGGTGTTAGTCCAAGTGAGGGGATTACTGATCAGGAACTTGAGACAGCACTTACCATTCTTTCTTCATTTGGAAATGCCGAGATTGTTCCTGAGAAATTAATGGATGCTGTTGTAGCAGTATCTGGAAGTTCACCAGCTTATGTATTTATGATGATAGAAGCTATGGCTGATGGGGCTGTAAAATTAGGAATGCCTAGAGATAAAGCATATAAGTTCGCAGCTCAGGCTGTTTTGGGAAGTGCGAAGATGGTTCTTGAAACTGGAAAGCATCCAGGAGAGCTTAAGGATATGGTATGTTCACCTGCAGGAACAACTATCGAAGCTGTACAGGTTCTTGAAGAATCTGGTTTCAGAGCAAGTTTGATAGATGCTATGGAAGCGTGTGCAGAAGTATCACGACGTTTATAATATTTGGATATTCAAAAGTTTAATAATAAGTTATAGAACATTTAAAAAGGATGAAAGATGAGTAAACAAAATTGGAAACCAGGAAATATGCTTTACCCTGTACCTGCAGTTATGGTCAGCTGTCAGAGACCGGGGGAGAAGGCCAATATTATAACTCTTGCATGGGCAGGAACCATTTGTTCTGATCCGGCAATGGTTTCGATTTCTGTAAGATCCGAGAGATATTCTCATGATATTATAGAAGAGACGGGAGAATTTGTTATTAATCTTGTTACTTCCGAGCTTACCAAAAAATGTGACTGGTGCGGCGTTAAGTCCGGTCGTGATTTTGACAAGTTTAAGGAAATGAAATTGACTGAATATAAGTCGGATTTTTTAGGTGTTCCAGCCATAGATGAAAGCCCTGTTAATATTTACTGCAAGGTTAAAAAGATTGAAAGACTTGGTTCTCATGACATGTTCATTGCAAAGGTTGTAGGAGTTACTGTAGATGAAAAACACATGGATAAAAAAGGACGTTTTGATCTTGGTGCGGCGAATCTTATGGCTTATTCTCATGGTGAGTATTTTGCATTGGGAAAGAAACTTGGTAAGTTTGGTTATTCTGTAAAGAAATCTGCAAAGAAATCCCACAAGAAAAAAAGATAAAGGCTTTATATGTTTTCTAAATTTGGGTATTGCAAATACATTCTTCCAGTCCTATAATGTAGCATGTTTAAATTAAATAAAACGATAATCACTTAGGGGAGCTTGTGTAAACAGGCTGAGAACAGACTGTATCGTCTGGACCCATAACCTGATTTGGATAATGCCAACGTAGGGATTTGCCTGATTTGTATAATGCAGCAGATATGCCATATTTGGCATATCTGCTTTATTTATTTTACAAAATATACCAGAGGAAAACTCTTGGTAAAAATAGAAGGAGGCAAAATTATGCTAGGAAATTGTATTGAAAATGTGCGGAGGACCACACCACTTGTACATAATATCACAAACTATGTAACTGTTAATGATGTGGCAAATGTTCTTCTTGCCTGTGGTGGAAGTCCTATAATGTCAGATGAACCAGATGATGTAGTTGACATAACATCAATCTGTGGTGGTCTGAACATTAATATTGGAACTCTGAATAAGAGTAGTATTGAGGGCATGTTCCTGGCTGGAAAAAGAGCAAATGAATTAAACCATATGGTTCTTTTGGATCCTGTTGGAGCAGGTGCATCTAAACTTCGTACTGATACTGCTGTAAAGCTTATGGACGAGATTAAATTTACTGTTATTCGTGGAAATATATCTGAGATCAAAACTCTTGCTCTCGGAAGTGGAACTACAAAGGGTGTTGATGCAGATGTGGCTGATGCAGTTACAGATGAGACACTTGATAATGCAGTTAAGTTTGCCAAGGATTTTGCTGAGAAGTCAGGTTCTATTGTTGCAATCACTGGAGCTATCGACCTTGTAGCAGATGGTGAAAGATGTTTCGTTATCAGAAATGGTCGTCCTGAGATGGGTAAAATTACTGGAACAGGTTGTCAGCTTTCTGGAATGATGACAGCATTCCTTGTTGCTAATCCTGATAATCTTCTGGAAGCAGCAGCTGCTTCTGTATGTACAATGGGTCTCGCTGGTGAGATTGGTTGGAGCAACATGCAGGATGGTGATGGTAACTCAACATATCGCAATCGTATAATAGATGCAATTTTCAATATGACTGGAGATATTCTTGATAGGGGGGCTAAGTATGAAGTGCGATAAGAAGGATCTGCTGGTATATGCGGTAACTGACCGCCACTGGTTAAATGGTCGTACACTCTATGAGGTTGTAAAAGAAAGCCTTGACGGTGGTGTTACATTTCTCCAGTTGAGAGAGAAAGATCTTGATGATGAGAACTTCCTTAAAGAAGCCATAGAGCTAAAAGAACTTTGCAAAGAATATAAGGTTCCATTCGTTATAAATGATAATGTTGATATTGCTATCAAGATGGATGCTGACGGTGTTCATGTTGGTCAGAGTGATATGGAAGCGGGGGACGTCAGAGCAAAGCTTGGACCAGATAAGATAATTGGTGTATCAGCACAGACAGTTGAGCAGGCAGTGCTTGCTGAGAAGCGTGGAGCTGATTATCTTGGGGTTGGAGCGGTATTCCCAACTGGTTCTAAGGATGATGCAGATGATGTATCTCATGAAACTCTGAAAGCTATCTGTGATGCGGTTTCAATTCCTGTAGTTGCTATAGGTGGTATAACTCTTGAGAATGCATCTCAGTTAAAAGGCAGCGGCATCTGTGGCGTTGCTGTTATAAGCGCAATCTATGCTCAGGATGATATACGTAAAGCATCTGAAGACTTGAAAAAGGTTGTAGAAGAAGTTGTTAATTAAATCTAAATTGGAGTTTTAATATGATCAAAGGTGTGATATTTGATATAGATGGAGTGCTTCTTGATTCTATGATCATATGGACTGATTTGGGTGAGAGATATCTGAAGAGTATTGGAAAGGAACCTGAAGAAGGTCTTACGGAGAAGCTTTTTTCTATGAGTATGGAACAGGGTGCTGAGTACTTAAAGGATAAGTACAGCATTGATGAAAGCATTCCTGAAATTCTAGATGACATCAATAATATTTCTAAGAATTTTTATTATAACGAGGTTGAAGCAAAGCCAGGAGTTAAAGAGCTTTTGGAGGATTTTAATTCACGTGGAATAAAAATGGTAGCAGCAACTTCAAGTCCTAGAGGTCATGTAGAAAAAGCATTAACCAGAGTTGGTTTACTTGAGTTTATTGACAGGATATTTACAAATGGAGAAGTTGGCGTTAGCAAGCATGAGCCCGACATCTATAATCTGGCGGCCGAGCATATGGGCACAGCTCCTTCAGAAACACTTGTTTTTGAGGATTCTCTCTATGCTCTGAAAACTGCTAAATCAGCTGGGTATGTGACAGTTGGAATACATGATGCCAGAGGAGAAAAGGACCAGGCGGGTCTTAAAGAAAACGCTAAGCTTTATTTAAAAGGCTATGATGACTTAAGTGGTCTGATGGCTTTATTATAAAAAAACGCGGCATGTTGGGGGCACCACCTCATGTCGCAATACAAAATTAATGCAAAGAAAGAGGTAAAGAAAATGTACACAGCATTAACAATCGCAGGAAGTGATTCCTGTGGAGGCGCCGGTATCCAAGCAGATATCAAGACTATGACAGCAAATGGTGTTTATGCCATGAGCGCTATCACAGCACTTACTGCACAGAATACAACCGGCGTAACAGACATTATGGAAGTAACACCGGAGTTTCTGGAAAAACAGCTTGACGCTATATTTACAGATATTTATCCGGACGCAGTTAAGACCGGAATGGTTGCATCAGTAGGACTCATTGAGACTATTGCTAGAAAGCTTACTGAGTACAAGGTTAAAAATGTAGTTATTGATCCAGTTATGGTTGCAACCAGTGGAGCAAAGCTTATTAGTGACGATGCAATTGAAACACTTAAGGCTAAAATGCTTCCACTAGCGACAGTCATCACTCCAAATATTCCTGAGGCCGAGGTTCTCTCAGGAATGGAAATAAAGACGGAAGATGATATGATTCGTGCGGCTAAATTTATAAATGAAAAATACAGCTGCGCTGTCCTTCTTAAGGGTGGTCATAAAGTTAATGATGCTAATGATCTTCTTTATAGAGATGGTGGATATGTATGGTTTAATGGTAAGAGGATTGATAATCCAAATACTCATGGAACAGGATGTACACTTTCAAGTGCTATAGCATCAAATCTTGCAAAGGGCGAAAGCCTTGATAATGCAGTTCTCTATGCAAAAAATTATATATCAGGAGCTCTTGGAGCTATGCTTGATCTTGGTAAGGGCAGCGGCCCTATGAACCACGCATTTAAGATAGATGCAGATTATAGGGAGGTGCAGTAATGGCTAATCAGGAAAAAGAAGTAAAGAAGACATCGGTCCTCAACAATAGCCTTATCTGGTTTGGAGCAGGTGTATCTATTGCTGAGATTCTAACAGGTACATATTTGGCATCACTTGGATTTGCCAAGGGTATTGCAGCTATAGTTCTGGGTCACATTATTGGCGGTCTTATGATGTTCGCTGCTGGTATGATAGGCGGTAGTACAGGCAAAAGTGCCATGGAAACTGTAAAGATGAGTTTCGGTGAATATGGTGGAAAATTCTTTTCACTATTAAATGTTCTTCAGCTTGTAGGCTGGACAGCAATAATGATCTATGATGGTTCCCTTGCAGCTGATGGTATTTTTTCTACAGGTGCATGGATTTGGGCGTTAGTAATTGGAGTGCTTATTATCCTTTGGATACTTGTAGGTATTACAAATCTCGGCAAGATAAATACAGTTGCCATGGCGGCTCTGTTTATCCTGAGTTTAATACTTTTCAAGGTTATATTTTTTGGAAAGGGCTCAGCAAATGCAGTACCTAGCGATGGTCTTACATTCGGTGCGGCAGTTGAGCTTAGTGTAGCAATGCCTCTTTCCTGGCTGCCACTTATAAGTGATTACACAAGAGAAGCAGAGAAACCTGCCAAAGCAACAGCAGCTTCAGTAGTTGTTTATAATCTTGTAAGTATATTCATGTATATTATTGGTATGGGTGCAGTTATCTATACAGGAGAATATGATATAGCATCAATCATGGTTAAGGCGGGACTTGGAATAGCAGGTCTTCTCATTATCATTTTCTCAACTGTTACAACTACATTCCTTGATGCTTACTCAGCTGGTGTTTCCAGTGTTTCTATCTGGAAGAAGATAAATGAGAAATGGGCAGCAATAATTGTTACAGTCATTGGAACTGCAGCCGCATGTATTTTCCCAATGGATGATATAACTAATTTCTTATATCTTATAGGTTCAGTGTTTGCACCTATGATAGCAATACAGATTGCTGACTATTTCATTTTAAAGACTGACTCAAAGGAAGAGAAGAAACTGGGTATAGCTAATATAATTATTTGGGTTGTTGGATTTATTCTCTACAGAATTCTTATGAAGTTTGATATAATAGTAGGAAATACGCTACCAGATATGATAATAACTGTTATAATATGTGTATTGACTGGAAAAGTTTTACTCAGAAATAAGCAGAAGTAAACTATGTATTATAGCATTTTTATGTTTTGCATTTACTTCAGGACTGGTTCTTCCATTTGTACTGGGTAAGGATTATTCGAAAATATTCTGCGTGACCATAACTATTGCCTTATTTGTTTATTATGTATTTGAAGAGATGCAAAAGGTGTCTGATGAGATGATGTATAAAAATAAAAAAGAGTACTATTCAAAAAATAGTAAAAGTGTGATAGACTAGTACTGTTTGTTTATTATAAAAAAGAAAGAGGGATAGTTATGAGTAACGAAAAACGTGATAGCTGGGCTTCCAGGTCCCAGTTTATTCTTGCATCGATTGGATCTGCAGTTGGACTCGGAAATGCATGGCGCTTTCCAGGACTTGCTGCAAAGCATGGTGGTGGAGCATTCCTTCTGGTATACCTACTTGCTATGCTTGGGATTGGTATTCCATTCCTTATGATGGAAATATCCATTGGTCGTAAGATGCACCGTGGAGTTCCTGGCGCACTTCGTGCAATCAAAAAACCAACCGAACCAATTGGATGGTTTGCCGTATCAAATGCATTCGTCATTTCTGTTTATTACGCTGTTGTATTTGCTTGGGTAATCATGATGTCATTTGCCAGCTACAAGTTTGCTGGACTTACAGGTGATTCTGAATCAGCTTCCGGCATTTGGGCTGCGATGATCAAAACTACAGGAACTACATCTGGTTATGGAACAATATCATTACCAGTTCTCGGATGTCTTGTTATAGCATGGGTACTTATTTATACATGTATTCGTAATGGCCCTGGAACAGTTGGAAAGGTTGTAAAGTATACAGTATTCCTTCCAATCATTTGTCTTCTCATTCTTGCAATAAAAGGTATGTTAATGTCTGGAGCAATGGAAGGTTTAACAAAGTTCTTTGTTCCTGATTTCTCATCTCTGTCAAGTGCGGACATTTGGATTGATGCTATCGGACAGGTATTCTATTCACTGTCAATTATGATGGCTATCATGGTAGCTTATGGTTCTTTCCTTACAGAGGATAGTAACATAGCAAAAGACTCAGTTATAATTGCATTCTCTGATTTTGCTATCAGTGTTCTTTCTGGTATCGTGCTCTTTACAACAATGAGCGGAACAGGTCAGTTAGAGAATATGACTTCTTCAGGTATTGGAACTGCGTTTATTGTTTATCCACAGTCTATAGTTCTTTTAACTAATAATGGTGTTGCAAATGCTATATTTGCATTTGTATTCTATTTCTGCCTGTGTACACTGGCTATTGATAGTGCATTCTCTATTATCGAAGGTGTATCTACAGCAATATCAGATAAGTTCCATCTGTCACACAAGAAGACGACTCTTGTGCTTTGTATTGTGGCCAGCATTTTATCAATCTGGTTTGTAACTGGTGCTGGACTTGCATGGCTGGATATTGTTGATAACTGGTGTAATGCATTCAGCCTTATCATGGTAGGTATACTCGAGGCTATTACTATAGGTTGGCTGTTTGATCCAAAGAAGGTTCTTAAGGAAGTTAACCGCAATACAGCAGGCTTCAAAATGCCTTCTTGGTGGTTTGTAACTTCTATCAAGTTCCTTGCACCACTTTCACTCACTGGTTTCTTTGTTTGGAACATTTATGCTCTGTTTAAATCAGGTGGAATATATGGTGCTGATTCAGGATATTCACTTGCATCTAATATAATTGGTGGATGGCTCATTCTGGCAATTTGCTTCTTCAGTGGCTTCATTGTAAAAATCATTGAGAAGATTATGGCTAAAAAGGGCTACACTCCTGATGAAGATGTTTGGGAAGATACAGCAGAATAATTCTACAAATTGTTAAATATATGATATTATGTCATTAAGAGGAAGTGATATTCACTTCCTCTTTTTAAAGGAAAGAATAATCTTTGTTTATAGATTAAGAGGTATTTGTTTAGATGAAGAAGCTGAGTCTTGGAATCCTTGCACACGTTGATGCAGGTAAGACAACACTTACAGAAAGCCTTCTGTTTGACACAGGCATGATTAGAAGTGCGGGCAGAGTTGATAATGGTGATGCCTTTTTGGATACAGAAACACTGGAAAAGAAAAGAGGGGTTACTATACTTTCTAAGCAGGCAATCTGTAAGTTAAATAAAGATGATGAGCTTAATGATTCGGGAGATGATATTAAGATTACTATTATTGATACACCTGGTCATACAGACTTTATAGGTGAAGCGGAGAGAGTGCTGGGTATACTTGATATCGCTGTTCTTCTGGTTAGTGGTCCGGATGGGGTGACGGCATCTACAAAACGTCTTGTTGGCATGCTGAAAAGCTATAAGGTTCCATACTTTGTTTTTGTCAACAAGATGGATATGTGTCAGAGGTCGGAAGATGAGATAACAACAGAGCTAAGCGACATACTTGGTGAAGGATTCCTAAAGTATGAAGGCGCTAGCAAAGAAGATATAGCATCGTTATCTGAAAACACTATAGAGAAATATCTGGAGGAAGGGAGTATTTCCGATGAAGATATAGAGAATCTTATCTTCAGTAGAAGGTTCCATCCTGTAATATTTGGTTCGGCTCTAAAGAATACTGGTGTAGACTTTCTTATTAAAACAATTACCCGATACATCCCAGACGGTGAATATAGAAAGGATTTTTCTGCAAAGATATTCAAGGTTGGTTATGAGGATGGACATAAAATTGCTTTTGCTAAGATAACTGGAGGAAGCGTTTCTGTCAGAAATGAAATTGACGACGAACGTCTTGCAGGTGAAAAGATAACCCAGATACGTTGTTACAGCGGCGGAAAATATGAAAATACAGATATGGCAGAAGCTGGAGATGTTGTTACATTTGTTGGCCTGGAGAGTGCATATGCCGGAATGGGGCTTGGAGGAGAGTTTGATGAGGAACAGCCCCTTTGTCAGCCGGTACTTAGATACGATTTGGAGTTACCGAAAGATGTACCTCTTAGAGTTTTTCTTCCTAAACTGAAAGAACTTGCCATGGAGGATCCGCTGCTTGGACTTGAGGTTTCGGATGATGACAGAGTAAGTGTTTCTGTTATGGGTGAGTTCCAGATGGAAATCCTGAAGGAAACTATAAAAGAGAGATTTGATGTATCGGTAAACTTTGTTAAAGGCAGCTTTGTTTATAAAGAAACTATAAAATATCCTGTTATTGGATATGGACATTTTGAACCACTTCGTCACTATTCTGAGGTACAGATTCTTATGGAACCACTTGCCCAGGGTAATGGAATTGAAGTTGCAAGTGATCTCAGCGTAAATGATCTGGATATTAACTGGCAGAAAACCATAATCTCTACAATAACTGAGCATCTGCCTGTTGGAGTACTGACGGGGGCTCAGCTTACTGATATAAGGTTTACTTTGATTGCAGGAAAAGCACATTTGAAGCATACAGATAGTCAGGATTTTCGCGAGTCTGTTCGACGGGCAATCAGACAGGGACTTATGAAAACAGAGTCTTTGCTTCTTGAACCTGTATATGATTTTGTAGTAAATCTTCCGGCTGAATCAGTAGGTCGAGTCATGACGGATATTTCTGATATGGGTGGAAGCTGTACAGTTTCTGCAGATGGTTCTCTTGTGGGAACTGCTCCGGCCAGATGCATTTCGGATTATCAGTCTAAGCTTACTCAGTTTACATCCGGACAAGGAACTATTGAGCTAAAGCTCAGTGGATATCAGGATATGCCTGAACAAATTATGGAAGAAATCATAGAGGATAAAGGCTATGATCCGGATAGTGATAAGAATAATCCTTCGGGAAGTATTTTTATTTCTCATGGAGCGGGCTATTATGTTCCTTGGTATGAATGTGAGGAGCTTATGCATCTTCCTTCCAAAGAATGTGATTATCTGGATGTGGATGAGGAGAGCGAGGAGGAGAGATTGCTTCGCGAGGCTGAGAATCTGCGGCTTGCAAAGGAGAGAGGACAAAGCTCATTAGAGGAAGGTCTCCAGGCTATAGGTACGGATGAGATAGATGATATTCTTAGGAGTGCCACTCATTCAAATGCAGGTAAGGAGAATCGTAGAACAAAAAGAGTTTATCTTAGTAAGAGCACTGTTCAGGCAGAAAATAGAAGCAGGAAGAATGCTGCTATCAGGAAGAATGCGGCGGAGAGAAGAAAGTACCTTCTTGTGGATGGGTATAATATTATTCACGCATGGGCTGATCTTAAGTCTCTTTTGGAGGATGGAAGTTCGAATGCTGATAGGCAATCTCTTAGTCTTGAAGCTGCAAGGTTTAAGCTCCTTGAAATGATGTCAGAATATAAAGCGATGAAGGATACGGAGATAATAGTTGTCTTCGATGCCTATAACGTGAGAGGGCATTTTACAGAAAAGCTGGACTACATGGGAGTGCATGTGGTCTATACAAAGGAGGCTGAAACTGCCGATCAGTATATTGCCAGGTTCACGGTGGAAAATTCTAAGAATTTCGATATTACGGTGGCAACATCAGATGGGCTTATACAGCTGATCATAAGAGGAGAGGACTCTAAGATGTTAAGTGCCCGTGATCTGGAGAATGACTACAAGAATATAAAAAATCAAATATTGGATCAATATTAAAATACTAAGTGGGTGCATTAAAATACATCCACTTTTTATTGTAAATTAACATAAAAGATTGTTCATAAAACTAGTATTATATGGTAAAATAATAGTAATATTCTGTCATAAATTATAAAAAACAATATTACTGTAAAATAAAGCGTTCTGGGAAGGAGAAGGGACGATATGCAATCAAGAAAGAAGATTAAAAAGTTTATTGTAATTTTCTTGTTTTTTGCGTTTGTAATAAATTTAATACCGTTTAATGCAATCGCCCAGGAGGCTGAACATAAGGTTGTTCGTGTGGGATGGTACGATTCTTCATTTTGTTATTATGATGAATTTGGAAGAAGATGTGGTATTGACTACGAATATCAGCAAAAAATCTCAGCATATACTGGTTGGACTTATGAGTATGTAGAGGATAGCTGGCCTAATCTTTTGCAGATGCTTCAAGATGGTGAGATTGATCTTCTTAGTGATGTTTCTTATAAGCCGGAACGTGAAGGTAAAATGCTTTACCCTGATCTTCCTATGGGAACGGAGTCTTATTATATATACATAAGTGCGGATAATAGAGAAATCACTTCTAAAAATCTGGAATCCCTGAATGGTAAAAAGATTGGTGTTAATAAAGATAGTATGCAGCAGGGATTCTTAGAGGCATGGGAGGATGAGAACAATCTTTCTTTTGAAATTGTTCCCTCTAATGATGAAGAAAATGAATCAATGGAAAAGGTGGTTCAAGGTGAACTTGATGGATATGCCGCAACTTATTCTTTTAATTCTGAAGGCGTGATCCCTGTTAGCAGAATTGGTGGATCTGATTATTATTATGCAGTAAATAAGAACCGCCCTGATCTTCTTTCTGAACTCAATATGGCTCTTGCGGAGATCCAGGATTCGGATCCATATTTTAGTCAAAAAATATCTGAAGAAAGACTATATAGTGAGAGAACTACTGCGTTACTTACACCAATTCAGGAGGACTGGGTTAAGAGTCATGGTGCTATAAAAATCGGATATCGCGATAACTATCTTCCGTTCTGTGATTTTGATGATAAATCAGGGGAGTTGGTGGGAGCATTAAAGGATTATCTGGCTCATGCAGAAAATAATCTGGATAGTCAAAGTGTAGAGTTTGAGGCTATTCCTTTTGAAACAACAAAAGATGCTCTGGATGCACTAAACTCTGGTGAAGTAGATTGTATTTTCCCTGTTTATGTTAGTAGCTATGAAGCAGACCAGATGGGGATAAGGCTTACTGATCCAGCTATGAAAACTGAGATCAACGCTATAATGCGTGTTACAGATAATCGCTCTATTTCTGAAGAAAGCACCATTAAGCTTGCGATTAACCAAGGAATGATGAACATTGATACGTTCACAAAGGATTTGTATCCTAAGACCAGCAGAGAAGAGTATCCAGGCCTTGATGCATGCTATAAGGCTGTATCAGATGGTGATGCAGACTGTGTTTTTGTCAGTTCATATAGAATTCCTGCGGCTGAAGATGCTTTAGATAAATACAATCTTTATTCTTTCCCAACAGGAGAGTCTTTACCATTTTCATTTGCGGTAGACAAGTGGGATACTGAGCTTTATTTTCTTCTAAATAAAACTGCAATAATTACAAAGAGCGAGGAGATGGATGCGGCGCTCGCTTCTTATATGACCGCTAATCAAAAGGTTACCTATGCTAAGTTTTTAAAGGATAACTGGCTTATAGTTTTTGTCAGTATTATTTTAGTATTTTCAATTATCATCTTCCTGCTTGTTCAGAAGATGAAAGCTGACAGAAGGGCTAATAAGCAGAAACAGCTTTTGGAGGAAGCTGAGGAGATTGCTGAGCTTAAGCAAACAATTTCGTCACTTCTGGATAATATGCCTGGAATGAATTTTACGAAGGATGCAGAAACTGGAGTTTATCTTGCGTGTAATCAGGCTTTTGCAGAATATGCTCATAAAAAGAATCCTGAAGAGGTTGTAGGTCTTACAGCAGATGCATTATTTGATGCTGAACAAGCAGAGGCTTTCGTTGAAGATGATAAGGTTGCGCTTTCAATGGATGAACCATATATTTTCTTCACAAATATGACAGATAAGGATGGTAATTCAAAGCAAATTAAGACAACTAAAATAAAATATACAGATTCTAATGGAAAGCTATGTGTGCTCGGAATGTTCCAGGATGCATCAGATTCCTTCAAAATATATAGAAATGATGCTAAGTCGAAAGAGTCATATGAAAAAGCACGTAACAGTGGTATTATCTTTACTCATATTGCTCAGGCATTGGCTTATGGATATCTTGATCTTTACTATATTGATGTAAATTCTGAGGAGTTTATTGAATATCGTGTAAATAATGAGACAGGAATCCTGAGTGAACTTCGCCGAGGATGGCATTTCTTTGAACAATGTGTGGATGAAATTAACGAATTAGTATATGAAGAAGATCGAGAAATGGTGACTAACGTCATGGATCGAAAAACTCTTTTAGCTGAGCTGGATAAAACTGAATTGTTTATGACAACATTCAGGATTTTAAGAAGTGGTAAACCATGTTATGCCAGTATGAGAGTTACCAGAATGCAGGATGATGAGCGTTATATCATTCTTGGAATAGCTGATGTAGATGAAGAGCTTAGGGAGCGTAATGCGGCTCAGAAGATTCTCGAGGAGCAGGGTGCATATAATAGAATATCTGCACTTGCAGGTGAATTCTTCTGTATTTATGTTGTTGAACCTGAAAATGGTAGTTATCGTGAATTTAGTGCAACAACAGGATTTAACAACTTTGAGATTCCAAGTGAAGGAACAGACTTCTTTGCGGCTTATAGAAAACTAGCTTCATCAATAGTTTATCCGGAAGATCAGAGTAGATTTGTATCATTACTTACAAGAGATAATGTCCTGAAAGAAGTTAAACAAAATGGCATTTTTACACTTAGCTACCGTCTTAAAACGGATGGTGAGCCTCGCTATGTTCAGCTCAAGGCTGCTATGGTAGAGGAAGAAGAAGGTCAGAAACTCATTGTTGGAGTGAATGATATTGATGCCCAGGTTCGTCAGGAAGAAGAGTATGGAAGACGCCTTGCACAGGCTCGTATTGAAGCTAATATTGATGCTCTTACAGGCGTAAAGAATAGAAATGCTTATAAGGTATACGAAGAGAGAATTAATGCACAGATAGAAATGAACCGTGCTGCTGATTTTTCTATTACTATTTTAGATGTTAATGATCTGAAGAAGGTTAATGATACTGAGGGACACAAGGCTGGTGATCAGTATCTTCGAGATGCATGCAAAATCATCTGTACTACTTTTAAGAGAAGTCCGGTATTCAGAGTCGGAGGTGACGAGTTCTGCGTTCTTTCTCAGGGAAGTGACTATGCCAGAATTGATGAGCTTATCGAACAGATGCATCAGCATAATGAGGAAGCTACTCGTAGTGGCGGCGTTGTTATTGCAGTAGGTATGGCAAGGTTTGAAAATGATTCGAGTGTAGCACCTGTTTATGAACGTGCAGATGAGTTGATGTATGAAAACAAGAGTGTTCTAAAGGCAAAAAAGCAAAAAGGATAGGACATTATGTATTATTCTGTGATAGGACTGCTTGCGGTCTTGGTATTATTAATTGTAAATCAGGATATCCTTCTTGACCCGAAGGTTTCATATAATAAACCTGCATGGAAAGTATACAGGAGGTTTTTGTTTGCTGTTCTTGTATACTATATTACAGATATTTTGTGGGGGATAATCGATAGTAAAAAGCTTTCAACAGCTTTGTTTATTGATACTACTATTTATTTTGTTGCGATGGCTGTGGGCATAGCCTTTTGGGCGCAGTATACAGTGGCTTACTTAGATGAGAATAATAGATTTGGTTATTTTTTAATATTTGCAGGAAATACATTTGCGGGAGTGATTACATGTCTTGTTATTATAAACATTTTTTTTCCCGTATTATTCGTGATTGATAAAAACTGTGTTTATCATGATCTGACTGTTCGAGATATCAGTCTGGTCTGTCAGATTTTGCTCCTTATTACTATTTCAGTATATTGCATATATTCAATGATAAGGTTCCCAAAAGCACAGGAAAAACGTTTCAGGTTTAGAATACTTGCTTCATTCGGTATTATTATGGCTGTTTGTCTTTTAATTCAGCTGTTGTATCCTTTGCTTCCAATTTATTCTATAGCTTATATGCTTGGAACCTGTATGCTTCATTCTTTTGTTGCAAGTGAAGAAAAAGAAGAAAACAGGCGTGGAAGGGAAGAGACAAAGAAAATCACAGAATTAAAAAACAGGTTTATTTCTATTCTTGACAATATGCCTGGAATGACTTTTACAAAAGATGCCAAAACAGGTGTTTACCTAGCGTGTAATCAGGCTTTTGCAGAGTATGCTCATAAGAAGAATCCAGATGGTGTTATAGGGCTTACAGATGCTGATCTATTTGATGCTGAAACAGCGGCTCATTTTGTGAAAGACGACAAAATAGCTCTTTCACTTTCGAAACCGTATGCATATTTTGAGGATGTTTTGGATGCGGCTGGCAATCAAAAGCAGATTCAGACAACAAAAATAAAATATAGAGATACAGAGGGCAGACTCTGCGTTCTTGGTATGGCTCAGGATGTTACCGATATGATTCGTATTCAGCATGAGCAGGCGATGACACAGGAAGCCTACGAAAAGGCTGTTAGTTCGGGGCTGGTGTATACTAATATTGCACAGACACTGGCTCGTGATTATATTGATCTTTACTATATCAATGCGGATACGGAAGAATTTATTCAGTATCGCAAGGGTGATGAAGATGAAACAATCTCAGAAGTTCGTCGTGGATGGCATTTCTTTAGTGATTGTAAAATAGAGCTTTCTGAGAAGGTGTTTGTTGATGACAGAGACGCTTTCCTTGCAGCAATGAACAGAAAGACACTTATGAATGTATTAGAACAGAAAGATACTTTTGTAATGACATATAGAATGATTGGGAATGACGGTCCATTCTATGTTAGCATGAAAATATCCCGTATGTTGGATAAAAAGTATATCATCCTGGGTATTGAATATGCTGATTCTGAGATACGAGAAATTTTGGCGAATCGTGAAAAGGAAGCCTTCCTCTCTGATAGAGGAGTAGAATTCATTTCCTCAATTAATAATATTATTGAGCTGAATAAAAAAGCGCTAAGTAACGAGAATTTAGATGATGAGACAAGAGAAAATTTAGAGAAGCTAGAAGAAAACTCCCGAAATCTTGTCGATATAGTAAATGTCTTCCAAGAAAAGAACTGGATATTATAACAAAAAAATTGGCGAAAGGAGTTCAAGCTTATGAAAAAGTTTGGAAAGATAGTCGCACTTATTACAGCGGTATCACTTTGTCTCACAGGATGTGGTGCTAAGGAACAGGCGAAGGATAACACAGAGGAAGCAGCTACAAACACAAATGCAGTTGCTGAGTATGACAGGGAGACGGTTTATCAGGTTTCGCTTCTACAGGGGCTTACTTTTGGTGATTACCATGGTAGTGTTTCTGTGGCTGATCTTAAGAAGAGGGGCGATATTGGTATAGGAACATTTGATGGGCTGAATGGAGAGCTGATTGCTGTTGATGGTAAGGTTTACCGTGCTGCAGGTGACGGAAGCGTGGAAGAGGTTTCGGATGATACCATGATTCCATTTTCAAATGTTACTTTCTTTGATGAGGATGTAAAAGATATACTTAACGGAGTGAATGATATTAATGCACTTCAAGATAAACTGAATCAAAAAGTATCTGAGCTTGGAGAGAATAAATTCTATTTTATTCGTATAGATGGAACATTTGATGAAATGAATGTCAGAAGTGAAAATGCACAAGAAGAACCATATAAACCTCTTGCAGAGGTGCTGGAGACAGATCAGACATTCTTCCACTATGAAGATATTGAAGGAACTGTAGTTGGTCTTTATTGCCCACCATACATGTCAGATCTAAATGCGACAGGATGGCATATGCATTTTGTTTCTTCAAATAAAACTCAGGGTGGTCATGTGCTCGGTCTTAAGATAGGTAAAGCGGATCTGGGAATGGATGTTACAGATGGTTTTGAGATGGCACTTCCGGATAATGAGATGTTCGCAGGTTTTGATCTTACTATAGATCAGTCTGAGGATATTAAAAAGGTTGAGAAGGATACTTCTGATGAGGATGAAGAAGAGGATAAGGAAGATGAGCCAAAGGAGACAACCACTCCTGAGGAGGATTCATCTGATTTCGTTCTATTAAGTGAGGCGGTTCCAGATGCTATTCTTGAAATTAGATATTATTCAACATATAACTTCGTTGGTGACAGAATAGATGGATATGAAGAACCAGTTGCCTTACTCACCAAGGAGGCGGCGGATGCCCTTAAAGAGGTTAGTGATGACCTTGAAGAACAGGGCTACAGACTTAAGATATTTGATGCTTATAGACCTCAGATGGCTGTAGATAATTTTGTTGAATGGGCTGAAGATGTTGATGATACAAAAATGAAGGATTACTTCTATCCTGAACTTGATAAATCTGTGCTTTTCGATCAGGGATATATAGCAGAACACTCAGGTCATAGTAGAGGTAGTACTGTCGATCTTACTCTCTTTGATATGGAGACGGAGAAAGAAGTGGATATGGGCGGAACCTTTGATTACTTTGGAGAGCTTTCTCATCCTGATTATACTGGAATCACTGATGAACAGTATGAGAACAGAATGATCCTTAGAAATGCCATGATGAAGCATGGATTCAAACCACTGGATGAGGAGTGGTGGCACTTTACACTTGAAGATGAACCTTATCCAGATACATACTTTACATTCCCTGTAAGTAGTGATTCTGTAGAAGAGTAGAGTGATAAGATTTATAACATAAAAGTGGAATGTTTTGGGAGGATCGTCTTGAAAAATCAGCAAAAAAAGACAACACCTATTTATATAATTGGGGCGTTAGTATTTCTGGCAATCATGGTCATTGGAACTCTGATAATGGGTCAACGCGCAAGTGCAGATACGGAGGATGCTGTTCATAAGGTCAGTATGCTTTATCTTGATGAGCTTGCTGGAAGACGTGAGCAGGTTGTTGAGAATAATCTGCAAGATAGCATTGAGGATATAGAGATTGCGGTTAACTTGATGACTGATGATGACACAAACAGTGTTGATCATCTTCAGGAGTATCAGGCGAGAATGAAGAAAATCTACAAGTTGGAGAAGTTTGCTTTCGTTGATACAACTGGCGTGATTTACACAGCACTTGGTCCTCAGGATAATATTGATGATTATTCTTTTGATTATAAAAATTTAACTGAACCAGATATTTCAATACTCAATATTGACAGTCTTGATAAAAAGGTCGTTATAGCTATTCCAGTAGATATTCCATTTAATGGAGATACACTTAAGGTTTGCTTTATGGAAAAAGATATGGATGAAATGCTTTCTGGTGTATCCATGGAATCTGGTGAGGATGATACTACTTTTTGTAATATCTACACTCAGGATGGTGTGGCATTAAGTGACACTATTCTTGGTGGTCTTGCAGTAGAGGATAATCTTGTTTCTGCTATGAAGGCTGCGGATTATTCGCCTAATTATTCCTATGATCTGTTTATTTCTGAATTTACAGAGGGTAAAAGTGGTGCGGTTTCATTTACTTATAATGGTATCCGTGAAACCCTGAGTTTTAAGCCTGTTGAAGGAACAGATTGGCAGCTGACATATCTTGTCAGAGAAAGAGTTATTAGTGATCAGATAGGTTCCATCACTAATGGCATTATCGTCAGAAGCATTTTGCAATCCATACTCCTTAGTATATGTCTGATAGCTTTGTTTGCATTTATTATTTATCAGATAAGAAGGAACTCAAGAGTTCTTCTTGAAAAAGAAACTGCTGATGCAGAAAACAGAGTTAAACAGCAGGAGATGCAGGAAAAAATTGATCTTCAGGAAAAGCTTATTGAAGAAGAGAAAAAGAGAGCTCTTCAGGATAATCTCATTACTGCTATGGCATCAGATTATCGAAGTGTTTATTATGCCAATCTTGATGAGGATGATGCAACCTGCTATAGAGGGGATCCTTTAGATGAGGATCAAAGTCCAGAGGGACAGCATTTCAAATTTAGTGAGAGATTCAAGTATTATGCAGAGAAACATGTTGCAGAAGAATACAGAGAGGGATTTCTTAAGTTTATTGATATAGATAATATTAGAAATGCTCTTGCAGAGAGTCGACTTATAACATATAGATATCTGGTTCGTTACGGGGATATAGAGTATTATGAAATGCTCCGTATGGCAGGCGTTCGACTTGTTGAAAATAGAGATGACGGAATTGTTCATAGTGTTGGTGTGGGCTTTACTATTATTGATAAAGAAATGCGTGAGGAGATGGCTAGAAATGAAATCCTCAGCGAGGCGCTTGCATCTGCAGAGCAGGCTAATAAAGCCAAGACGGCATTCCTTTCAAATATGAGTCATGAGATAAGAACTCCTATGAATGCTATTATTGGTCTGGACAGTATAGCCCTTAATGATCCGGAAACTCCTGAAAAAACAAAGGGTTATCTTAGTAAGATTGGAGACTCTGCAGATCATTTGCTCAGCCTCATTAATGATATTCTGGATATGTCTCGAATAGAGTCGGGTAGAATGATAATCAAGAATGAAGAGTTTTCCTTCCCACAGCTGCTTGAATCTATTAATACTATGTTCAGTGGACAGTGTCAGGATAAGGGAATAGATTATCAATGTCATATAAGCAGTGATGTGGATGATTATTATATAGGTGACGGTCTAAAGATTCGTCAGGTACTTATAAATGTTATTGGCAATGCTGTTAAGTTCACGGATAAGGGTAGTGTTAATTTAGATGTAAAGAGAACTGCAAGTTATGATGGAAAGTCAACACTTCTCTTTGAAATAGCAGATACAGGTATAGGAATAAGCGATGAGTTTCTCCCTCATCTCTTTGATACATTTGCTCAGGAAGATGAATCAACCACAAGGAAATATGGCAGCTCGGGTCTTGGTATGGCCATTACAAAGAATATTGTGGAGATGATGAATGGCGAAATAAAGGTTGAAAGCAAAAAGGGTGAAGGTACTACATTCTTTATTTCTGTAACTCTTACAGATGTAGATAAAGATGATGACAGAAGGTTTGATGTAGAAATAACACCTGAACAGATGAGCGTTCTTATAATAGATGACGACAAGGTTGCCTGTGATCATGCAACCATCGTTCTTGAGAAGGCGGGCATTTCTGCAGAGGTGGCAACCTCTGGTGCTGAGGCCATTAAAATGGTGAAGTTAAAACATGCCAGAAGAACGCCTTATAATCTTATTCTTGTGGATCTTAAGATGCCTGAAATGGACGGAGTGGAAACCACGAGAAGAATAAGAGAAATTGTCGGAAATGAATCAGCAATAATAATCCTTACAGCATATAAATGGGATGATGTCCTTGAAGATGCCCTCAAGGCTGGAGTTGACAGCTTCATTACTAAACCACTATTTGCAACTGTAGTTATTGAAGAATTTAAGACTGCATTTAAGAAAAAGACTATGCAGGGAAGATCTGAAGATGAGAAGATTGATCTTTCTGGAAAGAAAATACTCCTTGCAGAAGATATGCAGGTAAATTCTGAAATAATGGTGATGGTTCTTGAGATGAAGGACATGAAGGTTGAGATAGCTGAAAATGGTAGAATCGCTTTGGATAAGTTTGAATCCAGCAAAATTGGTTTCTATGATGCTATTCTTATGGATGTGAGAATGCCTGAAATGGACGGTCTTGAGGCTACAAGAAGAATCAGGGCTCTTGAAAGAGAAGATGCCAAGAAGGTTCCAATTATTGCGTTAACAGCAAATGCATTCGATGAAGATGTACAGCGTTCGCTCCAGGTAGGAATGAATGCTCACCTTTCAAAACCGGTTGAGCCAGAGAAACTCTATCAGACACTGGAAGAATTCATTTGGGAAGCAAAAAGAGAGTAAAATAAATGTGCCGCTAAATAGCGGCACATTTTTATTTGCAAAGCTCTTCGAGTTCTTCTTTCTTAGAGTTAATAAGCTCCTTTAGATTTGTATAGTCCATTTCTGTTCGACTTCTGAGAAACTCTGTAATTTCCACCAGTGGATCGTAAAGTGGTGTGAGAGCCAGGTTTCCAGTTACCCCCTTTAATGCGTGAGCATTTTCGAATGCGGAATCCAGATCATTGGATTCAATGCTTTCCGTAAGTTCACTGAATTTTTCTTCGTTTGGAATGGTTGATACAAGTTTTAAGTAGAGGACTTCGTTTCCCATGCAACGTCCTAATCCTTCATCAACATTTGCTCCATATTCTTTTAATGCGTCTATTGTAATCATTGTAATTCCCTTTCAATAAATGTAGTAAATTCTTCTGGTGGAACAGGCTTTGAGAAGTAATAGCCCTGGATAACATCACATCCACGTTCCTTAAGAAGTAGTAGCTGTTCCTCAGTTTCTACACCCTCTGCAATAACTGGGACTTGAAGGAAATCTGCAATATCAAGGATGAGCTCCACAAGCTTCATGCTCTTTTCATCCTTTTGCATGTTACGGATAAATTTCATATCCATCTTAAGTGCGTCGATTGGGATGGAGGTGAGCATATTCAGTGATGAGTAGCCAGAACCAAAGTCATCCATTTCAATCATAAAACCATCATTTCTGAGCTTCTCGATAACATTTACTAATTGATCGGCATTATCTGCATATGCGGATTCAGTTATCTCCAGCATCAGTTCGTTATTATCCAGACCGTTTTCCTTTAGCAAAGTTTTGAAATCATCTCTTAGCTTTGGATAATAAATATCCATCCTGGATACATTTACCGAAACTGGAACTGACATTCCGTATTTTTTCTTCCATTTGCCAACCTGCTCAGCGGCTTCTCTCCATACATAATGGTCGAGCTTTTGTATCAGACCATTACTCTCGAAGAGAGGTATAAAATCTCCTGGACTTATCATTCCAAATTCTGGGTGGTTCCATCTGATAAGTGCCTCGGCACTTCTTAGATGTGGTTCATCACCCTGAATATTATATTTTGGCTGATAGTAGACTACCAGATCTTTATTAGTGATAGCGCCTTCTATATCAGATATAAGCTTTTCCTGATATTTGGATTTTTCATAGAACTCATTATTATAGTAAGCTATATGCCTACTGTAATCGCCTCTGATGCGGTCGCAGGCTGTCTTTGCTCTATCAATCCAGTTCTCAGCTGTAAGCTCTTTGTCGACTTCTTTATAAACGCCCATACGAAGACGGACATGGGCAGATGGCATTTCCTTTGATAATGAATCTAAAAGCCTGTGAAGGACTTTATCATAGTCATCATTATTTTCGTTATATATGTAAAAATAATCTGCTTCAGTTCTGGAGCCTATACCATTCATTTCATTCAGCAGTTCGGAGAGGGTATTGGCGATGCATATAAGTGCCTTGTCACCTTCCTTACGTCCGTACAGCTCGTTAATGAGATGGAAGTGTTCTATATTTATAACTGAAACATCCATTGTTTTGTCAGGATTATATTTTTCTATCTGCTTAATGTATTCTGTGAAGAAGTCTTTTGTGTAAAGACCTGTAAGATGATCTTTTTCAGCTGCATGAATTATGCTCTTATCTTCCTGGAGCTCGATGATTCTCTGGCATCTGGCAAGAATGACTTCTGGCATGTCATAAGGCTTTGTGATGAAATCGGCAGCACCAAGTTTAATACTTTTTACCTCTGCATCCTTTTCTGAAGTCATTACAATAATAGGAATGCTTCTTAGCTTTTCATCTTTTTTGATGTTATCCAGAAGTTCGAACCCGTCCATAACAGGCATTAAAAGATCTAAGAGTATAAGTGAATAGATGTGCTCGCGGAGAAGAAGAGTGTCGAGAGCTTCTTTTCCGTTCTCAGCAAAATGTACTTCGTAATCCTTGCTTAGAAGATTACCAAGTATTTCGCGGTTTATTATTTCGTCATCGACTATAAGAATATGTCTTCTAAGACCATTAGTTTCCCTATAACTATGCATAACCCACTTACTCCTTCTCAAAAGTATTGAAATACCCCATAGAAAAATAGTATCATAGGAAGGGACATATGACAACTAGATAACATAGGAGGAATAACAAATATGAAGAAATATTTAGGACTTGTTTTAGTGTCATGTATGATGCTTAGTCTGGTTGCGTGTGGTGGATCAGATAAGACGGACAATGATAAGGGTTCGACAACAGCTGTGACAACACAAGCTACAACGGCGGCGGCTGAAACAACAACTGCTGCAGCTACAGAGGCGCAGACAGAAGCAGCTACAGAAGTGACGACTGCTGAAACTGTGTCAAATAGTATTGTTGCTTATTATGAGGATGGAACCTCTGAAACACTTGTTGATAATGGTGACGGTACATACAGCACATCCAGTGGCACGCTTTATTACCTGGGTGATGACGGAGTGCTCCGTGCCAGAGGAGCTTCTGACTTATATGTTAACAAGTAAAACAGAGATAATAAAACAGGCATCTGATTAATTCAGATGCCTGTTTTTGTTATCCTAAGTTATTTACAATCCCTACAGAAACATAATTGTCCATTATGGCTTTAAGATCTGTTCCCTCTGTGGCCTCCCAAACTCTGTTTACAGAGATCATATAGCTTTTTGAACCATCTTCCAATTCCTCTATATCATAGGAATCAGCATAGAATGGATCTGTGGAAACTACCTGATCTCGGAGTACCCCTTTGCAATCCTCAAGAGAGCAGGCTGGAAAGTTTATATTCCAAATCTGACCTGGCTTCAAAGGCTTTTTCATATATTCTCCCATAAGATCATAGATATACTTTTTTGTTACGTCAGTGTAATCCAAAGATCCCTGAGAAAAAGCAATTGAATGAATGCCGTGGAATGCGGCTTCCATAACGGCGCCAACTGTACCAGAATACTGGATATCCCAGCACATATTGTAACCGTTGTTAATTCCGGCGAAAACATAATCCGGTTTTTCCGGCAATATACTTATTATTCCAACTCTCACACAATCTGCAGGAGAACCACTGCAGGAGAAGGCCTTAACGCCTTCCATTCCAAAATCATAATCTTTAATTATAAGTGGTTTATCGTAAGTGAAGCAGTGAGAAGTTGCACTTCTTTGACCATCTGGTGCTACAACCCAGACCTCTCCGTATTTTCTTGCTGTATCTGCGAGCAGTCGGAGTCCTGGTGCATCAATTCCGTCATCATTAGATATTAATATTCTCATTTCCCATACCTTTTTCTTTAAATCTCTAAAGTGACCAAGATTTATACTATATATATTCGCATAAATGGGGCAAAAAGTATAGAGTTTTATGTGAAGATTTATCAATTAATGTTGCTATTTTGTTGCACACATTTGCTTAAAATAATATATAATGTTAATTGATAGAGAAAATTTAAAAATAGGTTTAATGGTAAGGTACGATCTATGTCAGATAAAATGAAGGATAAATCTGTAGAAGAGCTGGTTGTTCAGGAAGAGGAACAGATGGCTCGTGATGATACAGGTGTTAAGGCTGCCAAGAAGGAAAGCCTTAAGATTCCTGTGATTATTCTTGGCGCGCTCATTTATTCTGTGGGTATGAACCTGTTCCTGAGACCACTTCATCTTTATTCTGGTGGTCTTATGGGATTCGCACAGCTGATACAGGATATTATGACGAGAGCCGGAGTGAACTTACATAATTTCAATATATCTGGTGTTTTGTATTATATTCTGAATGCACCAGGGCTCATTATAGCGGCTAAGAAGATGAGAAGAAGGTTTATTTTAAAAACACTTCTGGCAGTTACTGCGGTTACTGTGCTTCTGTCGATTATACCTATTCCTAATTCGCCTATTATGGAAGATAGCCTGACTAATACTATTATGGCAGGACTTATTTGTGGAGCGGGTGTTGGAATAATGCTATGGACCGGTGCCTGTGATGGCGGAATGAGCATAATAGGAATGATCCTCATAAATATCAGAGGTAAGGGCAGTGTTGGTCATATAAATATTGCGACAAATGCAGTCTTATATACGATAATGCTTTTCCTCTTTGATGTTCCTACGGTTATTTATTCACTTATATATTCGGTATTCTGTTCCATAGCGGCTGATAAGATTCATACTCAGAATATATTTACCCAGGTTACGATAATCACGAAACTTGAAGATACGAAGCCTATGGAAGTAGAGGTTATGGGAAGACTGCACCGAGGTATGACGGAGATACATGCCAAGGGAATCTTCACTGGAGAACCTGTCAGAATATTCATCATATATCTTAGTAAATATGAAGTGGGCAGACTAAAGGCTATTGTTAAGAGTTATGATGAGAGGGCATTTATAGTAGAAGATGAGGGAGTTAGAATAGATGGAAACTTCCTTAAAAAGATAACGTAAAAAAAGAATCTGGTTGAGGCTTTGGAATCTAAATAGATATGGGTATATTTAAAGATAGAAAAAAGAAAAATGTAATCACCTTTGATCCTGAAACGCAGTATGCGGTGATACGTAGTTCCATATGTACAGGTGAAAAGGTTGCGGGGTTTAAAAACAAAGTGGATGGGCATTTTGTAGATGTTATGCTTATCCGGACTCAGGCGGACGAGGACAGATTTATGGAGATGTATGGTCTGACCGAAATAAAGACTGAGTATTAAGGTGGCTTGTTGGAGAAGTTTTTGGGAGGTGTACTATGTTAAAAGAGTGGGTAAAAGAAGAAAAACTATCTGATGAAGAATTATCTGAGCATTTGGAAAAAGCCAGAGCAGAACTGGCTGTGCGTCAGATGATGGTAAAGGAAGCGGGACTTCCTGTTCTGGTTGTATTTGATGGATGGGGAGCGGCTGGTAAGGGAAGCGTACTTGGACGTGTTATCAAAAACATGGATCCAAGATTTTTCAAGGTTGAGACTCTTACGGAGCCAACCAGTGAGGAAACAAGAAGACCTTTCCTTTATAGATATTTCGTAAGAATTCCTAAGGCTGGAAGCTTTTCATTCTTCGATGGAAGCTGGATGGGTGAAGTAACTCAGCACTACCTTCAGGGAGATGTTGGCAAGAAAGAATACAAAGAGCATCTTACAAGCATAAAACGTTTTGAAAGAACTCTTAATGATAATGGCTATCTTGTGGTTAAGTTCTTCTTCCATATAAGCGAAAAAATTCAGAAGAAACGTCTAAAAGAGTTAGAAAAGAATGAGCATACTAAATGGCGTGTTTCAAAGAAGGATCTTTGGCAGAACAAGCATTATGATGAATGCCTGGATGTTTTTGATGAATATATAGAGGCTACAAATCAATTTGTTGCTCCTTGGTATTTCGTTGATTCATCTGAAAAGAAGTGGGCAGAGCTTCAGGTTACTGAGATTCTTATTTCAAGTATTGATACAGCTCTTGCAAATGCAAAGTCAAAGCAGAATGCACCACTTCTGCAGAATACATTCCCATTAAAGAATACTCCAAAGCTTTCAGAGATTAAGCTGGATAAGACCATAACTGATGAGGAATATAAGAAAGAGCTGGATGCTCTTCAGAAGAGACTTAGAGAGCTTCATAACAAACTTTATCATAAGAGGATACCTGTTATCATTGCTTATGAAGGCTGGGACGCAGCTGGTAAGGGTGGAAACATCAAACGTATAGCTGGTGCTCTTGATCCAAGAGGTTACGAGGTTCATCCTATTGCAAGCCCTGAACCTGCAGAAAAAGCAAGGCATTATCTGTGGAGATTCTGGAACCGTCTTCCTAAGGACGGACACATTGCCATATTTGATAGAACCTGGTATGGACGAGTTATGGTTGAGCGTCTTGAGGGATTCTGTTCAGAGAATGACTGGCAGCGTGCTTATAATGAGATAAATGAATTTGAGAAAGAACTTGTAGACTGGGATGCAGTTGTAATTAAGTTCTGGGTTCAGATTGATAAGGATACACAGCTTGCCAGATTTACAGATAGACAGAATACGCCTGAGAAACAGTGGAAGATAACTGATGAAGATTGGCGTAACAGAGAAAAATGGGATCTGTATGAGGAAGCTGTTGATGAGATGATCCAGAAGACAAGTACTAAGTTTGCTCCTTGGTACATTCTGGAGTCAAATGATAAAAAGTATGCTAGAATTAAAGCTCTCAAGATAGTTATCAAAGCTATCGAGAAGAAGCTGGAGAGTAAGAAATGAGTAATATAAATAAGTCTAGAAAATATAAATTCTATGGCTGGCAGGATGCGAATATTAGTGCTAAGACAGAGGAGTATGGAGGAATCGATACTCCTCTGGATCTTTATGACGCACTTACATCAGTTTGGTGCGAATATACCTGTGCCCCAAGACTTAGGGGAGAGTGGAACATGGATAATCAGACACTGGGACAGTGTTCCATAACTGCTTTCCTTGTTCAGGACATATTTGGTGGAAAGGTTTATGGGATACTAAGACCTGGTGGAAATTATCATTGTTATAATGATGTGGATGGTCATGTTTTCGACCTTACCAGTGAACAGTTTGGTGATGAGGTTCTGAGTTATGAGGATAATCCAGAACAATTCCGTGAAGTGCATTTTGCGAAAGAAGAAAAAAGACTCAGATACGAATACCTGAAGGAAGAACTAAAAAAAACTAATCTTAAGTGAGAGGGAATAATTATGGATGCAAGTGGAATAATGAAATATGTCGCAATAGTTGCGGGACTACTCGGGGTTATCGCTCTAGTAGTCGGAATAATTCTTTTGATTTCTGCAGCAGTTAGGAAAAAGGATGGGAAGACAAGTGTCACTAAAGTGATACTTGGTGTTTTTGGTATAATTGCATCTTTTGGACTGTTCTTCGTTGCTTTTATATTTGGAATACTGAAGTTAACAGTTGGTGATGAGATGTCATCTGAAGAGGTCAAAACTTTTGATAAAAATATTGAGAAAGCATTTGAGTCGAACGATTCGGATGAGCTGTCAGATCTGTTTGCGAAGAAGAGTGTTAAGGGTGATCCTCTGACGAAGGATGATGCCGAGGAAATATTTGAACGCCTGGGTAATGATATTACGAATGCAAAGGTTAGAACGAATACATTCCATGTTACAAATGGCGATTCGTTTGCTGGCGTTATTGTAAGACCTGATGATGGTGATAATGGCGACTACAGAATTCAGGTTGAATATATTTATAAATATTGGAATGAAGACTGTATAGGAATTCAGTATATTATGGTGGAGCGGGATGGCAAGAAAGTTTATGAGGCTGGCACTATTCCGTACGATGAAGATTAACCGGATTGGCTGATGATGAACGTGTTTTGATGCATTAAATGAATTGTAGCATTAAAGCTGTTTGTATGTTAGAATAGTCAATTGTGTTAAGATAATAAAATGAAAGAGGTTTACATAATATGAAACTGGGTATAGTGGGACTTCCTAATGTTGGAAAATCTACATTATTTAATTCGCTTACAAAGGCAGGAGCGCTTGCTGCAAATTATCCATTTGCGACTATAGATCCAAATGTAGGTATAGTAGCAGTTCCAGATGAACGTCTGGATGTGCTTACAAAGATGTATGATTCAGATAAGACAACTCCTGCAATTATAGAGTTCGTTGATATAGCCGGACTTGTAAAGGGTGCGTCAAAGGGAGAGGGACTTGGAAATCAGTTCCTTGCAAATATCCGTGAGTGCGATGCTATAGTTCATGTTGTCAGATGCTTTGATGATTCGGATGTAGTCCATGTAGATGGTTCTGTAGATCCAATCAGAGATATAGAAACTATCAATATCGAGCTTATCTTTTCTGATATGGAGGTTCTTGAAAGAAGAATATCCAAAACAGTTAAGCTTGCCCGTAATGACAAACAGGCTGCTAAGGAGCTTGATTTTCAGAACAGGATTAAGGCTCATCTCGAGGCTGGTAACCCGGTAAGAACTTTCGAGATAGATGAAAATGATGATGACGAAAACAGCTGGATAAAGGAATATGCACTCCTTACAGAGAAGAAGGTTATCTATGCTGCAAACGTAGGTGAGGATGATATGGCTGATGACGGCGCATCCAATGACTATGTAAAGAAGGTTCGTGATTATGCAGCTGAAACAGGTGCTTCAGTATTTGCTGTTTGCGCTCAGATGGAAGCTGAGATTTCAGAACTTGATGATGATGAGAGAAAGATGTTCCTTGAAGATTTAGGACTTAAGGAGTCTGGTCTTGATAAGCTTATCAAGGCAAGCTATTCACTTCTTGGACTTATCAGTTATCTTACTGCTGGAAAGCAGGAGTCTAGAGCATGGACAATTAAAGAGGGAACAAAGGCTCCTCAGGCTGCTGGTAAAATCCACTCCGATTTCGAGAGAGGATTTATCAAGGCAGAGGTTATTGCTTATGACGATCTTATCCGTGAGGGCAGTATGACTGCTGCTAAGGAAAAGGGCCTGGTTCGTCAGGAAGGAAAAGAATACGTTATGAAGGATGGAGACGTAGTTCTTTTCAAATTTAATGTTTAGAGGTTTTTATGGACGGAATATATTTTCCTGGATTACACATATTCTTTGAAAAGGTTATTTCCTATATAAGAATATTCAAATTTGATATTACTATTTATGCAATCGTAATTACCCTTGGTTTTGTTCTGGCTCTGTTTGTGGCTATGAAGGAAGCTAAGAGGACGGGACAGAATGATGAGGACTATCTGGATTTCTTCCTTGTACTTATCATCCCTGCTATAGTCGGTGCCCGTCTTTACTACATTCTCTTTAATCTCGGCAGATTTATAGAGCCTGGTAAAAGTTTTGGTGCGACTATCATCGATATGGTCAACGTACGTAATGGTGGACTTGCTGTATATGGCGGACTTATAGCCGGTGTTACAGCTGGTGCTATCTTTGCGAAGAAGAAAAAACTCTACTTCCCACTCTTCGGTGATACTATCACAATGGGTGTTCTGGTAGGCCAGATACTTGGAAGATGGGGTAACTTCTTCAATAGAGAAGCTTTCGGTGCATTTACTGATGGACCACTTAGAATGGCCATACCTGTGGAATACTATTCAGACAGATTTCTTAGCCATTTGACAAGCGAAGGCGTTATCACTTCAGAGATGTGGGCAAACATTGAAACAGTAAAAGGAGTTCCTTGTTTTACGGTTCATCCTACTTTTCTTTATGAAGGACTTTGGAATACAGCACTTCTTATTGGTCTCTTCCTATATAGAAAGCATAAGAAGTTCGATGGCGAAATGTCTATGATCTATATAGCTGGATATGGACTTGGTAGATTCTGGGTTGAAGCTCTTCGAACAGATTCACTTATGATAGGGCCACTTAAGGTAAGTCAGGTGGTTGCAATCCTATGTGTGATCGTTGCGGTTGGAGTTATCATCAAGAATCGTCTGGATATCAAACGTGGTAAGGAGCCTAAGATTAACTACGTTCCTGCCAAGGAAGATGATGAGGATGAAGAAACTGAAGTCGATGAAGATATCGAAGGTGATCCAGTTGAAGATGAAGAATCTACGGAAATAGACGAAGATTTAGAAGAAAACGATAAAAATGACGAAAAAAATGAAAAAGTGGATGAAAGTGGGGAAGAGGACTAAAATACCATATTTAGTGCCTCGGTCAAACTGACAACCATATATATTGTTATTATGAGCAAAAGCTCCTACGATGGGAAATCGTGGGAGCTTATTTTTTGGCTAAAAATAAAGGTTTATTGTGAAAAAAAATGTTGCAATTTGGGGAGAGGTGGGGTAAGATGGAGAGGAATGTGGGGGAAAGTGTTGAGTTTTTCCATATCCTACCCACAAAGTGGGGAAACTCAACCGAACCCGCACAATCGAAAATTACCAAGACTAAGAAAGGAGGAAAACGAAAGTGGCACTTAGTATGTTTGGTGAATTTTTTCATAACGTAGATGCTAAGGGCAGACTTAGTATTCCTTCAAAATTCAGAGATAGTCTTGGTTCGACGATAGTAATTGCGACAGACCCAGATAAGTGTTTAAGAATTTATTCAGTAGAAGAATGGGATAAGTTCATGAATAACTTAAGAGAACAGGTTGATACAAGTTCTGTTGAGGGAAGAAACCTTATGAGATTCTTCGCAGCTAACGCATCAATGTGCGACCTGGATTCTCAGGGAAGAATAATAGTTTCACAGAACCTTAGAAAGTATGCCGGTATAACAAAGGAAGTTGTTGTTATAGGAAACGGAGAAAGAGCTGAGGTTTGGGATAAGCAGAAGTACGAAGCTACATTTGCTGATATCACTGAAGACGGCGATGCTATTACTGATCTAATTGCCAAGTATGGACTTCAGGTTTAATCCTCTTTAAGGAGGCAGGTTTTGGAGTTTAAACATATACCTATCATGTTAAATGAAGTTCTTGAAGGTCTGGATATAAAACCTGATGGAACATATGTAGACGGAACCCTTGGCGGAGCAGGGCATTCTTCGGAAATAGTAAAAAGACTTTCTGATAAAGGACGTCTTATAGGTATAGATCAGGATATGGATGCTATCAAGGCTTCCGGTGAAAGATTAAAAGAATATAAAAATGTAAAGATCATCCATAGTAACTACGTGAATATGAAAAACGTTCTTATGGATGAAGGAATAGATGGAGTTGATGGAATACTTCTGGACCTGGGAGTTTCATCATATCAGTTTGATAATAAAGAACGAGGCTTCTCATATAGAGAGGATGCTCCTCTGGATATGAGGATGGACAGAGAGGTGCCATATACGGCACAGGATATAGTGAATGATTATTCACAGGACGAGCTGAGAAGAATCATTTCAGATTATGGAGAAGAAAAGTTTGCTGGAAGAATAGCAGCGAACATAGTTAATAAGCGAGAAACCAAAAGAATAGAGACGACATTTGAGTTAAACGACATAATAAAGGACGCTATTCCGGCTGCCGCTCGAAGAAAGGGTGGCAACCCATGCAAAAAAACCTATCAGGCACTCAGGATTGAGCTTAATAAAGAGTTAATGGTTCTGGAAGATAGCCTGGAGGATATGATAGATATGTTAAAACCGAATGGAAGGCTATGCATCATAACATTCCATTCCTTGGAAGATCGAATAGTAAAAAGTGCTTTTCGAACTGCTGAAAATCCTTGTATATGCCCGCCAGAATTTCCGGTATGTACATGCGGCAGAGTTTCAAAGGGGAAGGTAATAACAAGAAAACCTATTGTTGCAAATGATGAAGAACTTGAGATTAATCCTAGAAGCAGCAGTGCAAAGCTTAGGGTGTTCGAGAAAAAATAAAACCATATAAGGGGAAGATATATGGCAACTAGAGTGAGAGATTTATATATTGAAGAGGGCGGAGCAGTCAGAAGATTGCAGCCAGCACCAAGTCCTGAGAGAAGACCAAGTGCTCGCCCAAGAAAAAAAGGAAAAACATATACAAAGGCAGCCAAGAAAGCTGAACAGTCAAAGGGCTTTGATCTAAGATATACATTAGTCCTGGCAACAATGCTTATCATGGTAATTGTTTCTTGTGTAATCATGCTGGCAGTTCAGGGAAGTGTGGAGAGCAAAGAAAGAAAAATAGAATCCATACAACAGCAGATACAGGATGTACAAGCTGACAACGCTGCTTATGAGAACAAGTTGGAAAGTATGTACTCGCTGGATGATATATATACTATAGCCACAAATGAGCTAGGTATGGTATACTCTGAAAATGGTGCTATCATATATTATGAAGACGCTCAGGGTGATTACGTAAAACAATATGACGATGTACCAAAGACCACTAATTAGTGGTCTTTTGGACTTTAATTAGAATAAACAGCGGGACGTATATTATGGAGCAGAAGAGAAAAAAGAGGAAAAGAAAAGTATTTATCAAGAGGATGCGTAAGCGTCTTCAGGTTTTGCTTATCGTTTTTACTCTTTTTTTTGTTGTCATTGTAGGTAAAATTATATATTTCAATATTGTCAGAGGTGACGATTATAACGAGAAGATACTTAGTCAGAAGGGCTACGAAAGTGTAACAGTACCTTATAAGAGAGGAGATATTTACGATTGTAATGGTTCTCTTCTTGCTACAAGCACAATGGTTTACAATGTTATCATCGAGCCAAAGAACATCCTTGAATTTGATTCAAAGAAGAAGGCTACAAGTAAGGCGCTTAAGAAGTACTTCAATGTTTCTGATGAGGAGATGGCTAAATATCTTGCAAAGTCTGACTCTCAATATGAGGTTATCAGAAAGAAGCTTACTTATGACGAGGTTAAGGATTATCAGTCCGACAGAAGAGCTGGTAAGCTGAACAACGTGGTAGGTGTAAGACTTGAAGAGGAATATAAGAGATATTATCCAAATAACGAGCTGGGATGTCATATTCTTGGATTCGTAGTAAGTGGTAATGAGGGTATAGGTGGTATTGAAGGTAGTTATAATTCTTACCTGAATGGTCAGAATGGTCGTACCTATTCATACCTTGGAGAAGATTATAACCTTACAAGACAGGTTGAGCAGCCAACTAATGGCGATAGCCTTGTGACTACAATCGATAGTGAGGCTCAGCGTATTGTTCAGATTAAATGTGATGAGTTCATGAAGGATATGGGAGCTAAGAATATTTCTGTTCTTGTTATGGATCCAAAGGATTGCGAGATTCTTGCCCTTTACAACTCACATCAATATAATCCAAATAATGCTTATTCCATGGATTCAACAAAGTATCAGTTTGAAGATGATGGAGAACTGACAGATGGAGAATTTGAGGCGGTAGTAGACGGGCTCAGCGATGAAGAAAAGGTTGAGCATCTGAACAACGTTTGGCGTAATTTCGTTATCAGTGATTCCTTCGAGCCAGGTTCTACATTTAAGCCTTTTACAGTGTCTGGTGCCATTGAGGATGGCGTTATTACAGGTGATGAACAGTTCTATTGTGATGGCATTCAGCATGTAGCTGATTATGATATTAGGTGTCACAATGTTAATGGTCATGGAATGCTTACAGTGCCACAGGCCCTTGAGTATTCATGTAATGACTGCCTTATGCAGATAGCTGCACTTGAGGGTTCAACAACATTTGATAAGTATCAGGTACTTTTCGGCTTTGGCCAGAAAACAAATATTGATATTTCAGGTGAGGCAAGTGATCAGGACCTTTATACAATGGTTTACCATCAGGATACACTTAATCCTGTTGAGCTTGCTACATCTTCATTCGGACAGGGTGTTACTGTTACAATGATGCAGCTTGGTACAGCATTCTGTTCAGTAGTGAATGGAGGTTATTATTATCAGCCACATGTAGTTAAGAAGGTTCTTGATGCAGATGGAAACCTGGTTAAGAACTATGACAAGATTCTTGTTAGAAGAACTATTTCTGAGGAAACTTCAGATGAGATGAAGCAGATTCTTAAAGAGGTTGTTGAGGAAGGTACCGGTAAGAAGGCTATCGTAGAAGGCTACGAGATAGGTGGTAAAACAGGTACTGCCGAGAAGCTTCCTAGAGGAAATGGAAAATACATTCTTTCCTTTATAGGTTTTGCTCCTGTTAGTGATCCACAGGTTGTTATCTACTGCGTAGTAGATGAGCCAGGAGCAGATGATCAGGCAAGTTCAGCGGCCGGAACTCTTCTCTTTAATAAGATTGCAGAAGAGCTTCTGCCTTATATGAATATACATAGGACTGGAACAGCAACACCTTCAGATGCTACAGGCACAGACGAAGTGGCAACTCCAGTGTTTGAAGGAAATGCACCAGATATAAGTGTTGCAGGTTCGACACCAGAAGAAAATGCAACAACAGAGGCACCTACTGAAGCGACAACAGAGGCGGCTACAGAAGAAGGTGCACAGGCCAATGAGCCTGGTGAATAAAGGGAGGCAAACATGCAGGGAAAAAAAGTAATAGTGGCAGGAGCAGGAAAAAGTGGTATAGCTTCTTCAGGACTTCTTATTAGAAATAATGCAAATGTTATTCTTTATGACGGTAATGAAAAGCTGGATAGAGAAGAGCTTTTAAAGAATTTTGAAACTCCAAACTTTGATGTGAGACTTGGAGAATTAACTGATGATATTCTTGAAGGCGCTGATCTGTTTGTTATCAGTCCTGGTATTCCCGTGGATGCCCCTATTGTAAATAAGGTTAGAGATAAGGGTATTCCAATCTGGGGCGAGATAGAGCTTGCTTATTATTTCAATAAGGGAGTTATCGCTGCTATAACCGGAACTAATGGAAAAACAACTACAACAACCCTTGTAGGCGAGATTTTTAAGAATTATACAGATGATTATCTGGTGGTTGGAAATATTGGGCTTCCGTTTACCAGATTTGCGGATTCAACCACAGAAAATACTCTTGTTGCTGCTGAGATAAGTTCTTTCCAGCTTGAGACAATACACGAGTTCAGACCTCATGTTTCTGCGGTTCTGAACCTTACACCAGACCATCTGAACAGACACTATACATTTGATAATTACGTAAATGCAAAGTTCAGGATTACTGAGAATCAGACAGAGTCGGACTTTGTAGTTCTAAACTATGATGACCCTGAGCTGAGAGCAAGAGAAGGTGCTATTACAGGAGTGAAGAAGATTTACTTCAGCCATGAGATAGAACCGGATGAGGGCGCATTTGTAAGAGATGGAAAGATTTATATTAAAGAAGCTGGAGGGGAAGAAGAAATCCTCGACATAGATAAGATTCAGATTCTTGGTCAGCACAATCTTGAAAACGTACTTGCGGCAGTAACTATTGCTTACTACATGAAGGTGCCAGTAGATGTTATAAGAGATACGGTTTATGCATTTAAGGGTGTTGAACACCGTATAGAATATGTTAGAGAAGTTAACGAAGTAAAATACTATAATGACTCTAAGGGTACAAACCCAGATGCAGCTATTAAAGCTGTACAGGCTATGAAAACACCAACAATACTGATTGGTGGAGGCTATGACAAAGAGTCAGAGTATGATGAATGGATTGAAAGCTTTGGCGGAAAGGTCCAGATGCTGGTTCTTATTGGAGAGACAGCAGATAAAATTGAGGCTTGCTGCAAAAAACACGGATTTAATCAGATATTCAGAGCTGAAGATCTAAAGGGTGCAGTAGAGTATGCATATGAGCATGCAAAGCCAGGTTACAGTGTGCTTCTGTCGCCTGCATGTGCAAGCTGGGATATGTTTAAGAGTTATGAAGAACGTGGTACTTTATTTAAAGTATATGTAAATGGACTTGAGGAGAAGTAAATGCAAAGAGGTCTTATAGGAAAAATTAGATCCTGGGTAGTGAAGGGTACTTATTTTGATTACCCTTCTCTTTTCTATATCATTTTCCTGACCCTCCTTGGATTTGTAATGGTATACAGTTCAAGCTCATTTATCTCTTATAGAACCTATGGAAATACAACGCATTTCCTTAATCACCAGTTTATGTTTGCATCCATGGGATTTATTGGAATGTTTTTTGTATCGCATATAAAATACCAGAAACTTAAATATCTTACATTTATTGCCATAGGTATTGAGTTTGTACTGGTTGTTATCGTTCTTTTCATTGGTGTGGCCGTTAACGGTTCCGCCAGATGGCTGGGAGTTGGTGGTATGTCATTCCAGCCTTCAGAGATTGCTAAGCTCGTTATCATTCTATATATGGCATATGCCTGCAATGACAGACAGGAAATGCTTTATACATTTAAAGATACAGTTAAGTTGTTTATTCCGGTAGGAATACTTGTTGTTCCTATCGCGGTTGAAAACCTGAGTACAGCTGTTATATGTGCATCTATAGCCGTTGGTGTTTGGTTCGTTGCCACACCTAGAGTACAGTACCTTGTTCCAATCGGAATAGCTGGTGCGGCTGCTATAGCAATGTTCATCTTTGGTAGAGGATACAGAAGTGACCGTATTACAGCATGGCTTAATCCAGAGGCTTCTGAAAAGGGTTATCAGACACTTCAGAGTCTTTATGCCATCGGCTCTGGTGGACTTTTTGGTAGAGGACTCGGACAGAGTCTTCAGAAGATGGGTAGTATTCCTGAGGCCCAGAACGATATGATATTCTCGGTTATCTGCGAGGAGCTGGGAATAGTTGGAGCTGTTGGAATTATACTGGTTTTCATCTTTATGCTCTGGAGATTCAAGTTTATTGCTGAGGGAGCTCCTGATAGATATGGTTCTCTCATTGTAGTTGGTATTATCGTGCACGTTGCAGCTCAGGTGGTTATCAACATGTGCGTTGTTACGAATATATTTCCTAATACAGGTGTTACGTTACCATTTATTAGTTACGGAGGAACGTCCATATTTTTCCTCATGGTTGAGATGGGACTGCTCCTGGCCGTATCGAGACAAATTGAACCTGCAGGAAGCAGGCGGGAGAAGGTAAGGCGTGAGGCATAAAGTTCATATTGTCCCCATTGTGTTTCTGGTCATCCTGCTCATAGGACTTCTATATTGCAGTACTTATACACTTAAGACGATAGAAGTGGTTGGGTGCAACCTTTCCAATGAGAAGGCAGTCGAGAAGGCTGTTAAGAAAGAAGCCCTTATGGGGAACACAATACTTCTATATTTGAATAATGAATTCGGCAAGAAAGATGAGATTCCATTCGTATCCAAGCTGGATATTGACTTTGTAGATAAGCACAAGGTAAAAGTTGAGGTTTATGAAAAGTCGGTAGCAGGATGCATTGAATATATGGAAAGCTATGTTTTCTTTGATAAGGACGGTATAGTAATGGAGACGTCGAAGGAGAGGCATGAAGGCGTTCCGTATATAAAGGGACTATCCATTAAGAGCTGGCAGCTGGGAGAGAAGCTTCCTATTGAGAATAAGAAGAAGTTCGAAATGATCCTGACTATTACACAGCTTCTGGATAAGTATGATCTGGATATACAGGGAATTGAATTCACTGCTGATGGAGAAATCATCCTCAGGAAAGATAACATTGAAATAGAACTGGGTGATGGCTCGAACCTGGCAGTTCAGCTAATGAATCTTGGTAATATCCTTGACTCTGAAGAGTTGGAAGGTAAGACTGGAGTTCTGTACATGAAGGATTACAGTCAGGATAATCCGATAGCCAGTTTCAAGGTTAAATAAAAATCATAATAAATATGATAAAAAATTTTAATTTACATAATATTTATCTTGCTATTTCTTGAAAAATTAAGTACAATACAAGATAAGTGTGACTAGACTTTAAAAGTATTATAAATTAAGGAGGAAAGAACCTTGCTTGAGATAAAGTCAAATGATGAGAAGAATCCTGCAAGAATACTGGTTATCGGTGTTGGTGGTGCAGGAAATAATGCTGTAAACAGAATGATTGACGAAAATGTTGAGGGTGTAGAACTTATAGCAATTAATACAGATAAGCAGGCACTTTCACTTAGTAGAGCTACTACTAAGATTCAGATCGGTGAGAAGCTCACTAAGGGACTTGGCGCAGGAGCTAAGCCTGAGATCGGTGCAAGCGCTGTAGAAGAGAACAGAGAAGAGATAAATGACATCATTAAGGATGCTGATATGGTATTCGTAACATGCGGTATGGGTGGTGGAACAGGTACAGGTGCTGCTCCTATAGTTGCAGAGATTGCAAGAAACCTTGGTATTCTTACAGTTGGTGTTGTAACAAAGCCATTCTCATTCGAAGGAAAGCCTCGTATGGCTAACGCTCTTAACGGTGTTGCAAAGCTTCGCGAGAATGTAGATACACTTATTGTTATTCCTAACGATAAATTACTTCAGATTTGTGATAAGAGAACAAGTATTCCTGATGCTTTAAAGAAGGCTGATGAGGTTCTTCAGCAGGGTGTTCAGGGTGTTACTGATCTTATTAATAAGCCAGGTCTCATTAACCTTGACTTCGCTGATATCCAGACAGTAATGCGTGATAAGGGTATTGCTCATATCGGTATTGGTCATGGTAGTGGAGATAACAAAGCCGTTGATGCTATTAAGGCTGCTATGGATTCACCACTTCTTGAGACAACAGTTAATGGTGCTACAGATATCATCGTTAACTTCTCTGGAAATGTTGGTATCGTTGAAGCTTACGATGCTATCACATATCTTTCAGAAGTTGCTGGAGAAGAGGCAAATATCATCTTCGGTACAGTTGATAACGATGTTGCAGGCGAGGATGTAAGCATTACTATCATCGCTACAGGACTTGAGGATGCTGAGAAGGGCACAGTTGTAATGCCATCAGCTAAGGCTGCTCCAAAGGCTCCAACATTTGGTGATGTTCTTAAGACACCTTCAATGACAAGTACAGCTAAGAAGGCTACACCAGTTCCACTTAATCTTGGTGGTCCAATAATGGAGAAGCCTGAGACAACTGATACAGCGCTGGAAGGTAATAAGGATGTGATCAACACAAACGCTAATCAGAACCTTAAAATTCCTGATTTCCTTAAAAGAGGATAAAAGAAATTAGTTTGAGTTTAATTAAGCCGGCAACTAGCTGTTGTCGGCTTTTTAATCGACTGAGGAGAAGAGATGGTAAGTGTTATAATGCCCAGCCATAATAGCGGCAGCACATTGGAAACTGCAGTCAGGTCTGTTTTAAATCAGACTTATGATAATCTGGAGTTGATAATAGTAGACAATGGAAGTATTATTTCTCCAGAACTAAGTGAAGATATACTTAGTGATGGAAGAGTAAGACTCATCGAATATGCCGAGGTTCTTGGGGCTGCTGAGGCTCGAAATATAGGAGTTTCAGAAGCAAAAGGGGATTTGATAGCATATCTGGATTCGGATGATTATTGGGCTCCTGACAAGCTTGAAAAGCAGATTAAGGTCATGAACCGTTTCAGGAGAAATGCTAAAGCTCCAGCTATTGTATTCTCGGGAAGAGAGATAATAGATGAAGAGGGAAATGACACTGGTCATTACATTGGCTGTGAAAAAGTGGTAGACTACAAAATGCTGCTAAAATCTAATCAGATTAATTGCTCCTCGGTTATGCTAAAAAAAGATTATGCATTAAAATATCCTTTTCCAGATGGGGATTTTCATGAGGACTATGCTGTTTGGCTAAGTATTCTCAGAGAAGGCGGATATGCAGCTGGAATTAACAGACCGCTTCTTTTTTATAGAAGCAGTCATTCGAGTAAATCTGGAAATAAAGCAAAATCTGCTATAATGACATTCAAAGTATATAGATATATAGGGCTGGGTGTTCCAGCTTGTATTTTGCAAATGTTCTCTTATACGGTCAGAGGTTTTAAGAAGCATTATTTTCACTAAGAGGTAGAACATATGGAACAAAAAGGTAGAGCAGAGATACTGCTTGAAGGATTAAAAACTCGAGTTAAGGATGCGCCATCCGCAGCGCTTCATTCTGAGAAGGCTGTGCTGGATAGAGAAGAGCTCCTGAATCTTATAGATAAAGTTTCTGAGGTGGTTAAGAATGAACTTAATGCCTACAGAGAGGTTAATGATAAGAGAGCGAGAATCCTTAAGGAAGCTAAGGACGAAGCTGAGGAAATCCTTTATCAGGCAGAAAGAACTGCAAGCCGTATACGTGTAACGAAGAGAAAGGATAATGAGCCGCCTGCATTTAGATCGTCTGATCTGAGTCAGGAAGAAAAAGACAGTCTCAGGACTGCATCTGACATTTATGCTGCGTCTCTTATTTATACAGATGAAATGCTTACTGAGGTTGATCACCTGGTAGCAGATTCCTATGAAAAGATTGAACAGGAATATTCTCGTATGAGAAGTACCCTCAGACAGAAGATTGAGGATATAGCAGAGAATAAGGCTGAGTTAATGAGTAACCTGAATGGACTTAAAGCCAGCGACAGATATGCTCAGATCCTAGAGCTTAGCGAACTTCTTTCTGTAGAGCTTTACAATGAGAGAAAGAAAGCTATGGCTAAGGAAAGAGAAGAAAGAAATCAGATGCGTCTTATCCTTAGTGAGGATCAGGAAGCAGAGATTAAGCAGGATAATGCTCGTCCACCAATCAGTCCTGACAGAACTGCTGTTAAGATTGATGAGGGTGAAAAAGAAGGACTTGAAATAGAAATAATGGACAGAACAAACGAGGTTGTAAAAAAAGATGAGGAATCTTGAGTCATACGTAAGAGTAGTTAATTATTATGAAACTGATCAGATGCAGGTAGTGCATCATTCTAACTATGCCAGATATCTGGAGGAGGCAAGGCTTCATTTGATGGACCAGGTTGGACTCTCCTATGATAAGCTGGAAGAGATGGGGATAATCATACCGGTTTTAGAGCTTCATGATTATTATACAAAGTCAATAACATATGGAGATGTAATCGAAATCAAACCGACTATCATTAAACTTAGCCCGGTCAGATTTACACTTAAGTATGTGATTTTTAGATCAGGAACTGACGAAGTACTTCATACAGCTCAGACTTCACATGCGTTTGTTGATACAGAGTTTAAACCTATGAATCTTAAGAAGGCATTTCCTGAGGTTTATGGTATTTTTGAAGAATTGGTAGAGAAAGAGGATGTAGCCTAGCACTCAGCAAGGCTACATCTTTTATTTACAAAAATTGGCATATAGAATATAATGTCAAGGTGGTAATTTTATAAAAACAAATCAGGAGGAAAAATGATGGATTACAAAAAATCAGGAGTAGATATTGAGGCAGGTTACAAGTCAGTTGAACTGATGAAGGAACATGTTAAGAAAACAATGAGACCTGAGGTTTTGGGCGGCTTAGGAGGCTTTGCAGGAGCATTCGATCTTAGCAAGATTAAGGAGATGGAAGAGCCTGTTCTTCTGTCAGGAACAGATGGATGCGGTACAAAGGTTAAGCTTGCATTTGTAATGGATAAGCACGATACAATCGGTATTGATGCAGTTGCAATGTGCGTAAATGATATAGCCTGCTCAGGTGGTGAGCCACTTTTCTTCCTGGATTATATAGCTTGTGGAAAGAATTTCCCTGAGAAGATTGCAACTATCGTAAGCGGTGTTGCAGAGGGATGCCGTCAGTCTGAGGCTGCACTTGTTGGTGGTGAGACAGCAGAGCATCCAGGGCTTATGCCAGAAAATGACTATGATCTTGCTGGATTTGCAGTAGGAGTTGTAGATAAGAAGGATCTTATTACTGGAGAAAACATTAAACCTGGCGATATGCTTATCGGTATTGCTTCAAGTGGAGTTCATAGTAATGGATTCTCACTTGTAAGAAGTGTTTTCGAGATGACTGAACAGTCTCTGAATACATATTATGATGAGCTTGGCAAGACTCTTGGTGAGGCACTTATCGAGCCAACAAGAATCTATGTTAAGGGACTTAAGGCAGTTAAGAATGCTGGAGTTACAATAAAGGGATGCAGCCATATTACAGGTGGTGGATTCTATGAGAATATTCCACGTATGCTTCCTGATGGAGTTAAGGCAGTAATTAATAAGAATGCATATGAAGTTCCTGCTATCTTTAAGCTCCTTGCAGATAAGGGCGATATAGCAGAGCAGATGATGTATAACACATTTAATATGGGTATTGGTATGGTGCTGGCAATTGATCCTGCTGATAAGGACAAGGTTATCAGCGCTCTTGAAAGTACAGGCGATAAGGCATGTGTACTTGGTGAAGTAGTCAGCGGAGAAAAGGGAGTTGAATTAGTATGAGAGTATTAGTACTTGTATCCGGAGGTGGAACAAACCTCCAGGCTATCATTGATGCCGTAGGAAACGGAACTATAACAAATACAGAAATAGTTGGTGTTATCAGCAATAATCACGATGTTTATTCGCTTACAAGAGCTGAAAATGCTGGCATTAAGAATGAGGTTGTATCTCCTAAGGATTATCCTGATAGATCCTCATTTAACAGAGCATTTGCTGAGAAGCTGGATGAATATAAGCCAGATCTTATTGTGCTGGCTGGATTCCTGGTTGTTATTCCACAAATAGTTATCGATAAGTATGAAGGCAAGATAATTAACATCCATCCTTCGCTTATTCCTTCTTTCTGTGGAACTGGCTACTATGGTCTTAAGGTTCATAAGGCTGCTCTTGAAAGAGGTGTTAAGGTTTCCGGTGCTACTGTGCATTTTGTTGATGCTGGAACAGATACAGGTCCTATAATTCTTCAGAAGGCAGTTTATGTACAGGATGGAGATACTCCTGAAACACTTCAGAAGAGAATAATGGAAGAAGCTGAGTGGAAGATACTTCCTCAGGCTATCAATATGATCGCCAATGGAGAGGTTGTATACAAGAGACCAGTGGATATGAGAAATTAAATTACTGAGAATAAGGAGATTGAATAGATGAAAGTTATGATAGTTGGTGGCGGTGGCCGTGAGCATGCGATTGCATGGGCTGTTGCTAAGAGTCCAAAATGTGACAAGCTTTATGCTGCACCTGGAAATGCAGGAATAGCTGAGCTTGCAGAATGTGTGGATATATCAGTTATGGATGCGGATTCACTGGTAGCATTTGCAAAGGAAAAGGAAATTGACTTTGTAATAGTTGCACCAGATGATCCACTTGCTGCAGGTGTTGCAGATGCATTCCTTGACGAAGGCATTAAGACATTTGGACCAAGAAAGAATGCTGCTATCATTGAAGCATCTAAGGCTTTCTCAAAAGACCTTATGAAAAAATACAACATTCCTTCAGCTGCTTATGAAACATTTGAATCAGCTGACGAGGCTCTTGCTTATCTTGAGACTCAGGAAGCTCCATATGTTCTTAAGGCTGATGGACTTGCTCTTGGTAAGGGCGTTCTTATCTGCAATACTCTTGAAGAGGCTAAGGCTGGAATTCAGGAAATCATGGTTGATAAGAAGTTCGGCGAGGCAGGAAACAAGGTTGTTATAGAAGAGTTTATGACAGGCCGTGAGGTTTCTGTTCTTTGCTTCTCAGATGGAAAGACTATCCTTCCAATGACATCTGCTCAGGATCATAAGAGAGCTGGAGACGGAGATACAGGTCTTAATACAGGTGGTATGGGTACTTTTTCACCAAGCCCATTCTATACAGACGAAATAGCTAAGTTCTGTGAGGAGAATGTTTATCAGAGAACTATTGATGCTATGGCTGCAGAAGGTCGCGAGTTTAAGGGTGTTCTTTTCTGCGGACTTATGCTTACAGAGAAGGGACCTAGAGTTCTGGAGTTCAATGCCCGTTTTGGTGATCCAGAGGCTCAGGTTGTTATACCAAGACTTAAGAATGATCTTCTTGATGTAATGATTGCATGTGCTGATGGTACACTTGATCAGGTTGATCTGCAGTTTGAAGATAATGCAGCTGTTTGCGTTATGCTTGCATCTGATGGATATCCTGTTTCTTATGAGAAGGGATATGAAATCAGAGGCCTTGAGAACTTTAAGGATAAAGATGGATACTATGTATTCCATTCAGGAACAAAGTTTGATGATGCTGGAAAGGTTGTTACGAACGGAGGAAGAGTTATCGGTGTAACTGCTCTCGGTGAAAACCTGGTACAGGCAAGAACTAATGCTTATAAAGCTACAGAGCTTCTCGATTTTGATAATAAGTATATGAGACACGATATAGGTAAAGCGATTGATGAACAGTAGTTTAGAGTTTTCTAAAACCGCCAGCGACGTGCTGGATGCTGCAAAGAGTCTGGCGGAAAGAATGAATAATGATTATATAGATGTCAGACACATTGTGATTTCTATTTATACAATGCACAGGGGTCTGGCTTATAGAGTTATGCTCAAAAATGATATTCGAGGGGGAGAAATCCACAGATTAGTGGAAAGTCTCGCCCTCGAGTCTAATGCTGTGGGACATAAAGGTTCTACAGGCGAATATACAGATAGAACTATAATGGTTCTTGAAAATGCTGCCGAGGATGCAAAGCGCCTTGGTGCAAATGAGATTGGTACAGAGCACATCTTCATGAGTATAGTAAGGGATAGAAACCCTTATATTGTAAGTCTTTTTAAGGGTAAGAACCTTAATCAGTATTCGATTTGTCAGGAAATGCTCCTTGCTACAGGTCTTACTGCTGAGGATAGTAAGAAGTATGTAAAGGAACACATCTACGCTCCTGGTCAGGAGAAGAAAGTCACAAAGAAAACTAAGTCAATGTTGGAACAGTTCTCCAGAGATATGACTGCAGAGGCTGTAGATATGAAACTCGATCCTGTGGTTGGTCGTTATGACGAGATTGTGAGAGTTATGCAGATTCTTGGAAGAAGAACTAAGAACAATGCATGCCTCGTTGGAGAGCCGGGCGTTGGTAAGACAGCTATCGTTGAGGGACTTGCTCAGATGATAGTACGTGGTGATGTTCCTGAGAATCTTAAGAATAAGAAAATTCTGAATCTTGATCTCGCAGCTATGCTGGCAGGAACCAAATATAGAGGTGAATTTGAAGAGAGGCTGAAGAAGGCTTTGGTTGAACTAAAAGAGGATCCAGATATCATTCTCTTTATAGATGAGCTTCATACTCTTGTTGGAGCAGGCGGAGCTGAAGGCTCTCACGATGCAGCTAACATTTTCAAACCAGCTCTTTCCAGAGGAGAGATACATGTTATCGGAGCGACCACTCTGAACGAATATAGAAAATATATTGAGAAGGATGCAGCGCTTGAAAGACGTTTTCAACCTATAACAGTTGAAGAGCCAACTGCTGACGAAACGGTGGAGATCCTTAAGGGACTTGCTCCAAGGTATGAGGAGTATCACGGGGTTAATATAGAGGACGAGGCTATTCAGGCTGCAGTGACTCTTTCTGTCAGATATATAAATGACCGTTTTCTTCCAGATAAGGCCATTGACCTTATGGATGAGGCATGTGCAAGAGTTAAGCTGGGAAGTATACCGAATGACTTTGCATATTCCAAGAAGGGTGGTACCATTGAGGAAAAACTGAATGAAGAGATTGAACTTAATCTTCAGCTGGGTAACATTGCAAAGGCTTCCCGCCGCAGAAAGAAGCTTAAAGAAATTGAGGAGAGGGAAGATGACATCTTCGAAACTCCAAATATTACTGAAGATGATATAGCTGAAGTTGTTTCTGTATGGACAAAGATTCCTGTAACAAAGCTTAGTGAAAGTGAGCAGAATAAGCTTCTTGCTTTAGAGGATAAACTTCATGAAAGAATAATTGGTCAGGACGAGGCTGTTTCCATAGTAGCTAAGGCTATTAAGAGAAGCAGAGCCGGACTTAGATCACCGGAAAGACCAATTGGAGCATTTCTTTTCCTTGGTCCTACAGGCGTTGGAAAGACTGAGCTTTCAAAGGCACTTGCTGAGGAACTCTTTGGGGATGAGAAGAGTCTTATAAGAGTTGATATGTCCGAATATATGGAGAAACATACAGTTTCAAAGATTACTGGTTCTCCTCCGGGATATGTTGGCTATGATGAAGGTGGACAGCTTTCTGAAAAGGTAAGAAGAAATCCTTACAGTGTGGTACTTTTTGATGAGGTTGAAAAGGCCCATCCAGATGTATTCAACATTCTGCTTCAGGTTCTGGATGAAGGCCACATTACAGATGCTCAGGGCAGAAAAGTAAACTTCAAGAACACAATTATCATTATGACTTCTAACCTTGGTGCTGAGAAGATAATCGATCCAAAGACTATTGGATTTGGTCAGCAGCATGATGCTGAAAAGACGCACGAAGAAATGAAGAATATGATAATGGATGAAGTGAAGACCTTGTTCAAACCAGAATTCATTAACCGTCTGGATGATATAGTTGTATTTAGAACTCTGGAAGAAAAACAGATTCAGGAGATAGCTGGTCTGATGCTGGCAGAGCTGAAGAAGAGAGTTAGAGAAACAGCTGATATCAAACTGACCTATGGTGCCAGACTCAAGAAATATATCTTTGATAAGGGATATGATAAAAGGTATGGTGCCCGTCCACTAAGACGTGCAGTCCAGACATACGTCGAAGACGTGATGGCTGAAAAGATGCTGAGTGGAGAAATTAAGGCTGGAGACAAAGTGAGTATCACAGTAGTTAAAGACCAGCTCGAATTCAAAATAAGTTAAAAAAATAAGAAAAATTTAAGAAAACTGATATAGTATTCAGGACTTATTTTTGTTATTATAAAAGTGTGATATGCGTCACATTTATTGTTATTTATTTAGGAGGTATGAGATGGCAGTTATAGACGAACTCATTCGTGAGGAGGATAACGGATCTATAAGCTTTGGTAATTATGAATTGCCAGAAAAGACTAAAAAGGATGGTTTTGAATATAACGGAGATAGCTATAAGATAAAAACATTCAATGAAATAACAAAGCTTGAAAAGAACGGAATGTTCGTTTATGAGTCAGTGCCAGGAACTACAGTTCATGAGTTCAGAGCAAATGATTCAAAGGTAATGTTCAGTGTAGAGGGTGAGAGTGATGCACAGTTAACACTTGAACTTGAGCCTGAAACTGAATACAAGGTTCACGTAGATGATGTTTATGTTGGTAAGATGAAGACTAATCTGGGCGGTAAGCTCAGCATCAGCGCAGAACTCGAAGAGAATGATAAGGTTGATGTAGTAATAGAAAAGAACTAACATAACGAAAATGTCATTCAGAGCGGAGCGAAGGATCTATGTTTATAGATGATTCTTCCTCCGCTTTAGTATTTGGAGGTTATTTTGGCAAAGGATAAACAGATTTTCTATTGTAAAGAATGTGGAAATGAATACGGTAAGTGGATGGGTCAGTGTCCATCCTGTAAGGCCTGGAATTCCTTTGTAGAAGAGAAGGTTACAAAGACAAGGGCTAATAAAACGGTTTCAGTAGCTGACAGACCTAGAGCAACCAGTATTAAGAATGTTTCATCTTCGGAGGAAACAAGGATCAGTACACATATTTCAGAGCTGGACAGAGTGCTGGGTGGCGGTATTGTTAAAGGTTCTCTTGTTCTGGTAGGCGGTGATCCGGGTATTGGAAAATCAACTCTTCTTCTGGAAATGTGCCGTAATCTGGTAAAGGATGATACAAAGGTTCTTTATGTTTCCGGAGAGGAATCAACGTCTCAGATAAAATCCCGCGCAGTTCGACTTGGGATAGATGAAGGCAGCGTTATGGAAGAGAGGCTTATGCTTCTTAGTGATAACGATATGGATAATATTGAAGGTCAGATTGAAAATCTTTCAGCTGAAGTTGTAGTTATAGATTCTATCCAGACCATCGAGGCTTCTAATGTTGAGGCGGCGCCTGGAACTATCTCTCAGGTAAGAGAGGTTACAGCAAGACTTCTTCAGCTTGCCAAGCAGAAAGGTTCAGCGGTCTTTATAGTTGGTCATGTTACAAAAGAGGGTACGGTTGCGGGTCCAAGAACTCTTGAACATATGGTAGATTGCGTTCTTTATTTTGAAGGTGATGACAGTGGTGGATTCCGACTTCTGAGAGCCAATAAAAATAGATTTGGTTCTACAAATGAAATTGGAGTTTTCAATATGACTGACAGTGGGCTTGAGGAGGTAATTAATCCTTCAGAATTCTTCCTGAATGGTAGACCGGAAAATTCATCTGGCTCGGCTGTTGTATGCGTAGTTGAAGGTACAAGGGCAATGCTGGTTGAAATCCAGGCTCTTTGTACGGATTCCAATTTTAGTATGCCTAGAAGAACGTCAGTAGGTCTTGATTATAACAGAGTCAGCCTGCTCACAGCTGTGCTTGAGAAACGTGGTGGAATCAGTATGTCTGGTTGCGACTGCTATGTAAATGTGGCTGGCGGTCTTAAGATAAATGATCCATCAACGGATCTTGGAGTTGTGTGTGCTATTGCATCTTCCTTTAGAGATAGAGCAATTGACAGCAAGACCGTTATCATTGGAGAGATAGGACTGGCTGGAGAAATCCGTGGAGTTCGTAATATATCTCAACGAATTAAGGAAGCAGCAAAGCTTGGTTATACAAAGGCTATTGTTCCTAAATCAAATGCTAAGTCTGATATTGAAAATCTTGGTGTTGAAATTCAATATGCATCAAATATTGGAGAGGCTTTACATATAATTTAGTTCTTAAGGACTCCTTAATAACTTTGGGTGTATGTTAAAGAAAAAAGTAGAAGGGCTTAGCAAAGATGGAGAGACTGAAAGTATTAAATAGGAATCAGATAAAGTACATACTGATAATAGCCATGGTGATAGACCATATTGCCTGGAGGTTTGTTCCTATTGGAAGTGTTCTGGGACAGGTTATGCATTTTGTGGGAAGGCTTACCGGACCAGGAATGGCAATTCTTTTGGCTGAAGGTTATCAATATACAAAGAATAAAAAGAACTATGCACTCCGGCTTTTTATTTTTTCAATTATTTCCTGGCCAGCATTTACTTTATTTGAATATGGTAAATGGCCTATAGCTGCTTTTAGTGTAATTTCGGCATTGTTTCTTTCTTTTATTGCCATCTGGATGTGGGATGAATCTAATCTTCCAAAAGCAGTAAAGATAGTGCTTCTGGTTATTATATGTATAATTGCTATGCCTTGTGATTGGAATGCGATTTGTGTACTGTGGGTATTTTTCTTCTACATTTACAGGGATGACAAGAAGAAACAGTGGATATCCTATTTTATAATTAGTGCAATTTGGGTTGGCACTGTTATAATGGTCAGCTGGAAGCAGATTTTTCAATTAGGAGTTGTTTTGGTTCCATTACTTCTACTTGTGTTTTATAACGGTGAGAGTGGTAAAAAGAGTGCATTTAATAAATGGTTTTTCTATGTATTTTATCCACTTCATTTGTTTATATTGTTCCTTATAGCATGGCATTTTGGATGCTATAAATAATCGAATAAGAATGTAGCGCTATTCATATTTTTTTGGTATCATATGGATAGCGTTTTTTTTGGAGGAAAATTAAATGGGAATGAATGTTGCATGTTTAGATCTTGAAGGAGTTCTTGTTCCAGAAATCTGGATAGCATTTGCAGAGGAGAGTGGTATTCCAGAACTTAAGAGAACTACCAGAGATGAACCTGATTACGACAAGCTTATGAACTGGAGACTTGGAATTCTTGAGGAACATGGACTTGGTCTTAAGGAGATTCAGGAGACTATTTCAAAGATAGATCCACTTTCTGGAGCAAAGGAGTTTCTTGATCAGTTAAGAGATGTGACTCAGGTTATTATAATCAGTGATACATTTGAACAATTTGCAAAACCACTTATGAAGAAGCTGGGAATGCCAACTATCTTCTGTAACACACTTGAAGTGGCAGAGGATGGAAAGATTACAGGCTTTAGAATGAGATGTGAGAAATCAAAGCTTACAACAGTAAAGGCACTTCAGTCTTGTGGTTTTGATACAATAGCAACTGGAGATAGTTTTAATGACCTGGCAATGATCCAGGCCAGCAAGGCAGGATTCCTGTTCAGATCTACTGAGCAGATTAAGAAGGACTATCCAGATCTGCCAGCTTATGAGGAATATTCAGATCTTTTAGCTGCATTTAAGGCGGCATTATAAATACAGCAAAAGTATGGGGAGGGTTACCATGAGAAAAAGAATATTATGCATGACGCTTATCAGCGCTATGATTCTTTCAGGACTTACTGCATGTGGGTCTAAAGATACAGGAAATACTGGTGCGGATACAACCGAGACAGAAACAGCATCGGCAGAAGATGCTGCGGAATCGGTAGATACCAGTGCTACTGATGTTTCAGAAGATGAGATTGAAATTCCTGATGGATTTCATCTTGTTTGGCATGATGAGTTCAATGGAACAGAGTTGAACGAGGATGACTGGAACAGGGAAGAACATAAGGCAGGATGGGTTAACAACGAGCTTCAGGAATACATTCCAAGTGATGAATATGCATTCGTAAAGGATGGAGAGCTTGTTATTCAGCCAGTAAAAACTGAGGATGAAAATGGAAACGTTTCATATGCATCTGGCCGTGTAAACACACAGAATAAGCATGATGTTAAATATGGTAGATTTGAAGCTCGCATAAAGTTCCCAGAAGGTAAGGGATTCCTTCCTGCATTCTGGATGATGCCACAGGACGAGGACAACTATGGACAGTGGCCTAAGTGTGGTGAGATAGATATTGCTGAGGTGCTTGGTGACAGCACAACAATGAACTATGGTACTGTTCATTATGGAGAGCCTCATAAGCAGAATCAGGGTACATATACTCTTTCTGAGGGAAGCTTCTCAGAGGATTATCATGTATTTGCCGTTGATTATGAGCCTGGTATCATTAAGTGGTATGTAGATGGCGAACAGTATTACGAGACAAGCGACTGGTTTTCAAAGTGGCCTGGTGCAAAGGAAAAGCCTTATCCAGCACCATTTGATCAGCCATTCCATGTTATCCTGAATGTTGCTGTTGGTGGTGACTGGCCAGGAGATCCTGATGAGACCACTGTATTTGATGACAGAGCCGCTATGAAGGTTGACTATGTTCGTATTTATCAGAAGGAAAGCTATGATGAGAATGTAGAAAAGCCTGAGGTTGTACTGGAGCTTAGAGAGCCTGATGAAACAGGTAACTATGTATATAATGCGGACTTTGCTGAGGCAGAAGATTTAACAGATGATACAAACTGGAAGTTCCTCCAGCTGAATGGTGGAAAGGGTGCTGCTGAAATTAAAGATAATGAGATTATCATTACTACAGAGGAAGCGGGCTCTGAGGAGTATTCTATCCAGCTTGTACAGCCTGAAATGCCTATGGTTCAGGGAAACAAGTATAAATTTACTTTCGAGGCATATGCTGAGGAAGATAGAACAATGAAGACTGCTATTACTGCTCCTGATGAGAACTGGATTAGATATCTTGATGATACTGAGGTTGAGCTTACAGGTGATTGGCAGACCTTTGAATTCGATATTGATATGAAGGATGAGACCGACGATAATGGTCGTGTTGAGTTCAATATGGGTAAGACAGATAGTACTGCAACTATCCATATAAGAAATGTAAGACTTGAAGTAGTTGAGTAACAGGAGAATTAATATGAAAAAACTTGAGGGCTACATGCATGGTGTGAATCTTGGAGGCTGGCTGTCTCAGTGTGATCACACCAAAGAGCGTTATGATAATTTTATAAAAGAAGAAGATATAGAAGTAATCAAGAATTGGGGACTGGACCATATAAGAGTTCCTATTGATTACGATCTTGTTGAGGATAACGAAGGTAATTATAAAGAAGATGGATTTGCTTATCTGGATAAGGTTCTGGATTGGGCTGAGAAGTATAGCCTCAATATGATCCTTGATCTTCATAAAACATTTGGTTTTAGTTTTGATGATGGAGAAGCAGAGACAGGATTCTTTGAGAATGCATCTTATCAGGAAAGATTCTATAAGCTTTGGGAAGAGTTTGCAAAGAGATATGGAAAATATTCTGATAGACTTTGCTTTGAGATTCTGAATGAAGTAACAGAAAAGGAATATTGTGATATCTGGAATGAGATATCTACGAAGTGTATTAAGCGTATCAGAGCTATTGCTCCTGATATTAAGATCCTTCTTGGCGGATACTATAATAATAGTATTGAGGCACTTAAAGATCTTGCCCTTCCTGTTGATGAAAATATAGTTTATAACTTCCATTGTTATGAGCCACTGGTATTTACTCATCAGGGTGGATACTGGGTAGCAGGAATGGATACAAATTTCAGAATGCCATTTGAAGTAACATATGGAAAATACAATGAATACACTGAACAGAATCTGGCAAGATATGCAGCTGATTTCTCAGATTTTGATTCGGATAAGGTGATGGGCGTTGAATATTTTGAGAATCTCGTAAGTGAAGCTGTAAGGGTTGCAGAAGAAAGAAATGTAGCTCTTTATTGTGGAGAGTACGGAGTTATCAATCTTGCAACTGCTGAAGATACAATGAAATGGTATAAGATGATCTGCTCTGTTTTTGAAAAGCATGGTATTGGTAGAGCAGCATGGAGTTATAAGGAGATGGACTTTGGTCTGGTTGACGATCATATGAAGAGTGTGATCGATGAACTGGTCAAGATACTGTAAATATGGAAACTAAAGATATCAGAAAAAAATATTCATGGCTTGGTTTTAGTTATTTTATATTTGTTCTCATGTATGAGGCTGCATCAGTAGCTTTATCTCTTATTCTCTCTGATTATAAAGATTCTCTAAGAGAGAATAGCTGGGCAGTTTATGCATTAGGTCTTTTACCAATATGGGCAATAGGTTTTCCTATCTGCATTTTATTCCTTACCAGGATTCAAAGTGAGAAGCCTGAGGTTCATGATATTAGGCCTAAATATATGGCTCAGTTTTATTTTATAACTGTATGCTTTATGTTTACGACAAATATAATGGGTACAATAGTTATTTCTATTCTTCAGGGTATTACGGGGCTTACTATTGAGAATTCTACTATAGATCTGATAAACAAACAGGAAATTCTACCATCAATTTTGTTTGCTGTTATAGCTGGTCCTATTTGTGAAGAGCTGGCATTTAGAAAGTTTATTATTGATAAGGTTGGGCAGTATAATAAGAGATATGCAATTTATCTTTCAGCAATAATGTTTGGACTGTTCCATACAAACCTTCATCAGTTCTTCTATGCTACGGCAATTGGAATTGTATTTGGATATATCTATACTATTTCAGGAAAGATAAGATATTCAATTATTCTTCATATGCTGGTCAATCTCTTTAGTGGAATTGTACCTATGGCTATAATGAAGCATATTGATTTGTCTGTATTAGATAGCATTTCATCCGGAAATCTGAATGATCCGGCTACAATTGAAAAGGCAATGGGAGTTTACTCAAATCCTGCATTTATTTTGCTTTTGGTATATTTCCTGGTTGAGATTGCATTTGCCATTCTTGGCTTAGTCTTCTTCATCCTTAATGTAAAGAGGATGAAGGTTAATGATAGTCAGTCACCACTTCCAGTAAAGGGCGCTGGTAAAGTTGTATTCGTGAACGTGGGTGTTATCTTATTTACAATACTTATAATAGGTCTTACTATTTTGGAAATAATAGCCCTGCAATAATTTGGAGTTCTTAAGGACTCCTTAATATCTTAAATGTTATAAAGGTACTGTAAGCAGATGGCATACAGTACCTTTTCTAATTTAGTAATGATAGAATAAAAGAGTACTTGCCTAAGAATTTAATGTTGAGGTAGAAAAATGAAAGAAATAATCTTATCAGCAAAAGATGTACAGAAATCATTTGCAAACAATGGAGAAATAACATCTGTTCTTACTAATGTTAACCTGGATATATACAAGGATGACTTCACAGTTATCATGGGTTCTTCAGGTTCTGGTAAGTCAACACTCCTTTATGCGCTTTCTGGAATGGACAAAGCAACTGCAGGACAGGTTCTCTTTACAAGCAAGAAGAGAGAGGATGGAAAAGAGATAGACATCACTCAGACTAAGGAAAGACAGATGTCTAAGCTTAGAAGTGAAGACTTTGGATTCGTTTTTCAGCAGATGCATTTGGTAAGCAACCTGACTCTTCTTGAAAACGTGGCTGTCACAGGTTATCTGGACAAGAGTAGAAGTTCGGCGGATACAAAGAAAAAGGCTGAGGAACTTCTAGATAGAATGAGCCTAAGTGAAGTTAAAAATCATCTTCCTTCCAGAGTATCTGGAGGTGAGCAGCAAAGATGCGCCATTGCAAGAGCGGTTATAAATGATCCTACAATTCTTTTCGCTGATGAGCCAACAGGAGCGCTGAATAAAAAGAATACTAAAGCGGTTCTGGACCTTCTGACTGACATAAATAAGGAAGGTCAAAGTATAGTGATGGTTACTCATGATATAAAGTCTGCTATCAGAGGTAACAGACTTCTCTACCTCGAGGATGGAAATATTGTTGGCGAACTCGAGCTTACCAGATATGGTGAGAAGAATAGTGATGGAGAGCTGCTTCAGAGCAATAAATCTCGCGAGGCGCAGGTTAATGCATGGCTTGAGTCCCTTGACTGGTAAGGAGGAAGGAAATGGAAACAATTTCACTTGTTAAGGCAAGTATTAGAAATAGAAAAGGTACCATGCTGAGCTTCATGCTTCTTACTATGTTCATCGTAGTCAGTGTAATAACTATGATCGGCGTCAGAAAGAATTATGAGACAGCAATAGAGGAGGCCTTTAAGATAGAGGATAAAGGCGTAATACTCGCTTATTTTGATAATAATAAATATTCCGATGACCTTGAGAAGAAGGTAGAAGCTGAGGATACAGTAGATCATGTAGAGTCTTACGATGCTCTGGTTGGAAGAAATGCTACTGTAGGAAAAGAAGAGGAAGGTAATGGCTATTTTGTAACCAAGATGCTAGATACCTTGCCTATTATGAATAGCGATTGTTCTGACCTCATTATGCCAGGCACAAATGAACATGCTTCGCTTGGTCTTAAGAAGGGGGAAATTTATTTACCATACGGAATACATGGAACCCTGGGTGCTGAGGCAGGAGGAAAGATATCTATAGACTTTATGGATGAAACCAAGGAATTCACTGTTAAAGGTTTTGTACAGGATGCATATATGGGTTCTTCCATAATGGGATGGAAAACAGTTTTTTTAAGTGAAGAGGATTTTAATGAAATATATGCTGACGTAAAGGAAAAGTCAGATGAACTTCAGGATAATAATAATTCCTTTTACGGAAAAATTGCCTATGTATTCCCTAACGACAAAGCGGATGAGTCATCAAATATCTTTCTTAGAAAATTGAATCTGGCTACTAAGTTTGATGATCTATCAATTGCATCACTCTCAAAAGAGACCTCTGAACACTATACAGGAATTTTTATAAATATAATCTTAGCTGTAATAACTGGATTTGCAGTTCTCCTTCTGGCTATATTCCTGATCGTAGCTGGTCATAATATCAGCACTGAAATGGAAATAGATTATGTAAACCTCGGTATACTTAAGAGCCAGGGCTTTACGAATAAGAAAATCCGTTCAATCTATGTGATTCAGTACCTGTTTGTTGAACTGGTAGGAGTTATACTAGGAGTAATTATTTCTATTCCGTTGGAAAGAGTAATGAGCTCTGTATTCTTTGAACTGACCTCAATCGTTCCAGCTAAGCAGGTGCCTGTACTTGAAGCAGCAGTTTTCATGCTTGCCCTGTTTATTGTAACAGTTATCTTTGTTTGGTTCTTTACTAGAAAAGTATCGAAGACTTCCCCTGTTAAAGCCATAACAAAGGGTAGAGATGATTTCTATTTCGATAGCATTTTTAATTCACCTATTTATAAGAAGGGGCAGGGCTTCTGGCTCGGACTTCGCCAGATAACATCTGCACCAAAGAGATATATAAGCATTATAGTTGTTACTTCACTTCTTATTTTCACTATCATAACTGTAGAACTAATGGGCGGGTTCATTCAATCCAGAGAAGCTCTCGAATCTATGGGCGAGCCATTCTATGAGATTGAATACGCATTTAATGTGAACGAACCTAAATATACGACAGAAGATATTGAAGAAATTGTTGAGAAATATTCTAATATCAAAAGTAAACAGTACTGGTCACATATTTATATGTCTATAGAGGGCGAAAATGTAAGCTGTATAGTTAAAGCATTCCCAGACCAGCTTTCTACTGTCTATAAGGGCAGAGATATCAAGTATGATAATGAGATAGTTATTACAGAACAGATAAGCAATCTTCTGGATATAAATGTAGGCGATACAGTTTCCATCGGTCGTGATGAAATGTCCGAAGACTATGTTGTAGTAGGCATTTTCCAGACTATGAATGATACAGGAAAATGCATCTCTATGTCGCTCGAAGGACTTGACAGACTGAAGAAGGATAAAACCGAGAAATATAAATACAATCAGTTAAGTATGCACGGTATAATCCTGGAAGATTCAAGTGATGGCAAGAAGATTGAAGAGGAAGTTAAAGAAAAATATGGCGATGAAGTAGAAATTAAATTCAGCGACTTTGAGAAAGATAAGGCGATGTTCGTGAATAACTTCTATACCGCAGCAGATGGTTCGAGAATTCTTATTTATACACTGTCCTTTATCTTCGCAATAGTTACTGTCCTCATGGTGTGCAACAAAGCATTTATCCAGGAACGTACAGATCTGGGCATATATAGAGCTATCGGATTCTCTGTTGGAAGCATCCGTAGACAATTTGCAACCAGATTTACAATACTTTGTCTCATCAGTTCAGTCTTCGGAATTATAATAGCCAGACTCTTCTCTGAGAAGATGATGTCCTCAGTATTTACTATGTTTGGAATACCTCACGTAGTCCTAGACTTTGATTTCTGGTTCTTCATGAAGCCTATACTTGTATTCCTGGTAGTATACTTCATTTTCGGCTACATAGCTTCCCGCAAAGTGAAAAAAGTAAGCGCAAGAGAACTAATAACTGAATAATCACGAAAGTGTAAATAGCCGAGTGAGGCTGGAAAAATGTTGTGCCATCCTTACTCGGCATTCACATTTTATTATGATATAATAAGTCACTGGAGGGACAGATGAGGAAGATTCTTATTATTGATGATGATAGGGCGCTCTCGGATATTACGAGGGAGATGCTTGAGACATATGAATATAAAGTGGAGCAGGCTTTTAGCGTGGATGAAGCTTACGAGGTTCTGACAGATGGAAAGTTTGATCTGATACTTTTGGATATCAATCTTCCGGATGGCGAAGGCTTTGAGGTTTGTCAGGAGCTGCGCAAGGTCTCTACCGTGCCTGTTATTTTTGCCAGCGCGAGAACCAGCGTAGATGACAGAGTTGCAGGCTTTGAGATGGGCGGCGATGATTATCTTCCTAAGCCTTATTCTATGAAAGAACTGCTGGTGCGTGTAAATGCACTCATAAGAAGAACTTATGGCTTTGAGGAAGAGGAGACCGTAACATTCGGTGATGTGGAGGTTAACCTTACATCCCGTACAGTTACAAAGTCTGGCAAAGTAGTAAACCTTTCACTAAAAGAATTTGACCTTTTGGCTTATCTGTGTAAACATATGGATACTGCTGTTGAAAAGGATAAGCTTATTTCAGAGGTGTGGGGTGCATTTAGCGAGGTGGATGCATCAACCCTGACAGTACATATCAGGTGGCTCCGCGAAAAGCTGGAGGATGATCCTTCAAAGCCACAGCATATCAAAACAGTATTTAAAGTTGGATATATTTTGAACAAGTGATCGGATGAAGATGAAGAAAAAAATAGTTTATATATCTTTAATATATATTTTAATTCTGGCTGCATTTGCTTTTGCAATAATGATGGTCCTTTTCTCAAGCAATAAGGAAGTAGAGCAGCTTCGAAATGACAGAGTGGTTGCGGAAAATGAACTCCAGCAGCTTATTCTTTTCGGCGATACTGATGGAGCGCTGGATGCAGTCGATAATATCAGTTCCAAGGATGAGGAGATTACATATGCCATCATTCAGAAGGAAGTGCTGTGTGTATGGGCTATGATGCTTTTTTGCATAATAATGATCCTTTCCCTCCTTGTTTTTATCTACGTCCGAATTCTGAGGCCCTTTGATGAACTAAAGGAATATGCAACCGAGATATCCAAAGGCAATTTGGATGTATCTCTTAAGATGGGCAAGGGCAATTATTTCGGCGATTTTACATGGGCCTTCGATAATATGCGCAAGGAAATAATCAAATCCCGTACTGCAGAGAAAAATGCAATCGAGAACAATAAGACTGTCATTGCAACCCTTTCCCACGATATAAAAACTCCTATGGCTTCAATAAGAGCATACGCTGAAGCATTTGAAGCTAATATGGATTCAACTCCGGAGAAGAGGCAGAAGTACCTGACAGTTCTTATGGAGAAATGTGATGAGGTTTCAAAACTGACGAATGACCTCTTTATTCATTCAATTTCAGAAATGAATAAGCTTGACGTAAATAAGGAGAGCTTTGATATAATAGAGTTTCTTGATAAGGATGTGCGTGGACTCTTTGTAAGTGAAGATGAAGTGGATATTATCCTTCCTGAATCAGATGATGAGAGTAAAGCTATTCTGGTAAATGCGGATAAGAAGAGACTGCTTCAGATAATAGAGAATTTAAAGAGTAACTCCGAGAAGTATGCAAAGACCAAGGTTGAGATCAGTCTGGAAAACACTGATGGAATTAAACTTCATTTCAGAGATTTTGGTCCTGGAATACCAGATGAGGAGATGCCATTTATTACCGGAAAGTTCTACAGAGGAAAGAATGCTGGTGATGAAAATGGTTCTGGACTTGGACTTTATATTGTGGACGAACTGGTGGGAAGAATGGACGGAAGCCTTAAGCTTTATAACAGGAATCCGGGCTTAGAAGTAGTAATAGATTTAAAGGAAACAGACGAATGATACTGGCTTGTCAAAATGTGGCTAAGAGCTTTGCTGATACGCAGGTTCTGAAGAATGTAAATTTTCATATTGAGAAAAATGATAAGTGTGGAATAGTCGGAATAAACGGTGCCGGCAAGACCACACTTCTTCGCGTTATATTGGGAGAATATGAGGCTGACAGTGGTAATGTGGTAACGGCCCGTGATGTGAGGCTGGGTTACCTCTCTCAGAATCAGGATACTGAACTGGACAATACCATCTATTCAGCTATGCAGGAAGCAAAGAAATATATTCTCGAAATGGAAAAAAGAATCCGTGAGCTTGAGAAGGAGATGGAGGGTAAGAATGAGCAGGAGCTTGCTCCAATCCTTGAAGCATATAATCGCCTTTCTACACAGTACGATAGAGAAAATGGTTATGCATACGAAAGTGAGATAACTGGAGTTATTGCAGGTCTTGGATTTACCAAAGAGGATTACGATAGACCTATAGCGAGTCTTTCTGGAGGACAGAAGATGAGAGTGGCATTAGGCCGCCTGCTTCTTAGCCATCCTGATATAGTAATCCTTGATGAGCCAACAAACCATCTGGACATGGAATCCACGAAATGGCTGGAAGGATATCTTTCTTCCTATCCGGGTGCTGTTATCGTTGTAAGCCATGACAGATACTTTATAGACAAGATAACTAATAAAATCATTGAAATTGATCAGGGCGTTTCACAGGTTTATAACGGAAGCTATTCTTATTACAGAGAGGAAAAGGCAAAGCGTAGACAGGCTGAGATGAATGCTTATATAAAGCAGCAGGCTGAGATTGCTCATGAAGAGGCTGTTATAACAAAGCTTAAGCAGTTCAATCGTGAGAAGTCTATTAAGAGAGCTGAGAGCCGTGAAAAAAAGTTGGATAAGATTGACAGACTTGATAAACCAACGGAAGTTCAAACTGATATGAGACTTAAGCTGGAACCTGTATGTGAGTCAGGCGAAGATGTACTCATGGTAGAAGGGCTTTCTAAAGCTTATGGTGATAACCAGCTGTTTGAAAATTTAGATATTGATATTAAGCGCGGAGAGCATGTGGCACTGATCGGTGGCAATGGAACAGGAAAAACCACAATCCTCAAAATTCTTGCGCGCAAGCTTTCCAAAGACGCAGGTAATGTGGCGCTTGGAGCAAAGGTAAGGGTTGGATATTTTGATCAGGAACACCATGATCTGGATACAGGCAAGACCATATTTGACGAGATGTCGGATTCCTTTCCGGATATGAATAATACAAGAATAAGAAACGTGCTGGCCGCATTTCTCTTTACAGGAGAAGATGTATTTAAGACCATCGGCGATCTATCCGGAGGTGAAAGGGGTAGGCTTTCTCTTGCAAAGCTTATGCTTTCACCAGCCAACTTCCTGATCCTTGATGAGCCTACCAACCATCTTGATATTCCTTCAAAGGAAATCCTGGAGGATGCTCTTAAGGATTATACAGGAACCGTGCTATATGTAAGTCATGACAGATACTTTATAAACAAGACAGCTACAAGGATTCTAGAGCTACGTGAAAAGGTTCTGACAAACTACAAAGGAAACTATGATTATTTTGAAGAGAAGAGAGATGAACTCTTTAACCTTCAGCATAGTGATATGGCAGTCGAGAATACTGAAGCTGAATCTGATGGCAAGGCCAAGTCGGCTGGTCGTCTGGAATACGAAGAAAAGAAGGCCTCTTATGCTGAGCAGCGTAAGCGAGAAAATGCCATCAAGCGCGTTGAAAAAGCTATAGAACAGACTGAAGCTGAGCTTTCAGAAATCGATACTCAGATTAATGATCCCGCAAATGGAACAAATGTTGAGCTCCTGCTTGAACTATCAGAAAAGAAGGAAGTGGCGGAGATAAAACTGGAAGAACTCTATACTGAGTGGGACGAATTACAGGGATGATTAAGTGACATACAAAGAACTTCTTTGTATGTCGCTTTTTTATAAATAAAGATAGAAATTTATATATCAATAATGGGTAGAAGTTTGTTATAATGATGTTTGGAGTTTTTAAAAGAAAAGGAGTTACGTATGGGTTTTTCAAAAGATTTTATTTGGGGCGCAGCTACAGCAGCTTATCAGGTTGAGGGTGCATATAACGAGGATGGAAAAGGTCTTAATATTTGGGACGTTACATCATCCATACCTGGAAAGGTTAAGCATTCTGAAAATGGTAATATGGCATGCGACCATTATCACAGATATAAAGAGGATATACAGCTTTTTAAACAACTGGGAATTAAATACTATAGATTCTCCATAAGCTGGTCAAGAGTCATTCCTGATGGTGATGGAGAGGTAAATCCAAAGGGGCTCGAATTCTACAGCAACCTTGTAGATGAGCTTCTTGCTAACGGTATTACTCCACTCATCACATTGTTCCATTGGGATCTGCCATATGAGCTTTATCTTAAGGGCGCTTATGCAAATCCTGACTTCCCAAATTGGTTTGAGAAGTATACAAAGGTTGTGATAGATGCACTATCAGACAGAGTTCATTATTGGATTACATTTAATGAGCCTCAGTGCTTCATTGGAAATGGATTCTGGACCGGTGGACATGCACCATTCCTGCAGTGTGATAATAAGACTGTTCTCAGAATGGTTCATAATTATCTTTTGGCTCATGGAAAAGCAGTTAAATACATAAGAGAGAATGCGAAGAGTGAAGCAAAGATAGGAATTGCGCCTATAGCTCCAGCCCGCATTCCAAAGTCAAACAATCCAGACGACATAGAGATTGCAAGAAGAGATACCTTCTCAATGAATGATATGTTCTTCTCGCTCGCTATTTATTCAGATCCTATTGTTCTTGGTAAGTATCCGGATGATGCTTACGAAGTATTCGGAGATGATATGGTTGTGCCTGCTCCTGGGGATATGGAACTAATTTCACAGCCAATAGATTTTTATGGAATGAATATTTATTACAGTGCTGCAGATGATGTTGATTCAGGATACCGTGATAATGAGTACACAGGTATTCCTAGAAATGCATTAAACTGGGTTATTGATCCAAGGGTAATGTATTGGTCACCTAAATTCATTTATGAGAGATATCATTTGCCACTTCTTCTTACAGAGAATGGAATGGCAGTTAATGATACTGTATCCCTTGATGGCAAGGTTCACGATCCACAGCGAATTGACTTTATGCACAGATATCTTAAAGAGTTTAAACGTGCTGGTGAAGACGGAGTTGAACTTATGGGTTATCTCTATTGGTCTGCGATGGATAATTTTGAGTGGGCCCATGGATATGATATGCGCTTTGGTCTTATCCACGTTGATTACCGTGATCAGACAAGAATTATCAAGGATTCAGGTCATTGGTTCAGAGAAGTGATAGAGTGCAATGGAGAAAACATCTAGCATTTTGAGATGGATACATAACGGAATAAATAAAAGTACAAGATTTGGGGTAATGGTTGCAACATTACCCCATTTTTGATACTATATGTAGTAACCGGCACCATAAGTCAAAAAGTTTTTCGCTTGCGAAATAAACTTTTTGACTTTATGGTGCGCAGAAACATGAGCATGAAGCGATTTTCGCAGAAAATCGTGAGAATGCGAATGTTTCTCGGATTGCTATATATGCGAAGCATATAGCAATCCGTAGTTACTACATAAGAACATACTACATAAGAACAAGTGTGAGGTAGAAGTTATGAAATGTCCATTTTGTGGAGATGAAGAAACCAGAGTTATCGATTCCAGACCAGCAGACGATAATACTGCTATAAGACGACGTCGTCAGTGTGATGTTTGTGGTAAGCGATTCACAACATTTGAAAAGGTTGAGGCTACACCTCTTATGGTTATCAAGAAAGATAAATCAAGAGAGCCTTACGATAGAGAGAAGATAGTTCAGGGTCTTATTCGAAGCTGTCACAAGCGTCCAGTTCCAATGGAGAGGATTGAGGCTTGTGTTAACGAAATCGAATCTGAAATCTATAATCTTGAAACAAGAGAAGTTGATAGCAATGCTATCGGCGAGATTGTTATGGATAAGATTAAAGATCTTGATGGCGTTGCATACGTTCGCTTTGCATCCGTATATAGAGAGTTCAAGGATGTAAATACATTCATGGACGAGCTGAAGAAGATACTTAAATAAGATATCAGATGTATCCCCACTGACTTGTTTGGAGAAGCTATGGATAGTGGAATAAGAATTACAGAAACCGGAACATCCGAAGTTATAATTAAAAAATCAAGATTCCTGGGGATAGCGGCAAATGTTGACTCGGAGGAAGAGGCAAGAGAGCTATTAAATGCTATCCGAAAGGAACATTACTCAGCACGTCATGTTTGCTATGCCTACAGTATAGGCGATAACAATCCTTCACTTAAGTTTTCAGATGATGGAGAACCTGGCGGAACTGCTGGCAGACCAATACTTGATGTAGTTACAAATTCAGGCGTCAGTAATATAATTATTATAGTTGTCAGATATTTTGGTGGCGTTCTTCTGGGAACGGGTGGTCTGGTGAGAGCTTATACTGAGTCTGCTCAGGAGGCAGTAAAAGCGGCAGAGAAGACCACAGTATGGGTTACTGAGACATTTGATATTACCCTGGATTATGGCGATTTTGAAAGAGTAAAAAGTCTGATTGAAAAAATAGAAGGCGCATCGTTGGAAGTGGCATATACTGATAAAGTTGTAATAAGTGCTACAGTTCCAGAAAAAGAATGCGACAGATTAAAGCAAGAAATAATAGAAGTTACTGCAGGAAGAGCGGCTATTTAGCGTAAAGGTTGTTACGCTAAATAACCGCTCTTTTTTATTACTTATATTGAATAGTTTTATCTTCCATTAATCTTGTTCAGTTTAGAAGATTTGTATTCTTTCCAGTTGTGGTTCTCGATAGCTTCTCTGATTTCTTCCATCATGGTATTGTAGAAATACAGATTATGGATAACACAGAAACGGAGACCAAGCATCTCGTCACGTTTGAGGAGATGACGTATGTAAGCGCGGGTGTAGCGTTTACATACTGGGCAGTCACAGGTTTCGTCGATTGGAGTATCATCCAGTTCGTACTGCTGATTTTTAAGATTCATTTTTCCATGGTTAGTGTACACCTGACCATGGCGTCCGTTTCTTGATGGATAAACGCAGTCAAAGAAATCAACACCTCGATCTACAGCTTCAAGTATATTTTCTGGAGTACCAACACCCATAAGATAAGTTGGCTTTTCAAGTGGAAGATGTGGAACAGTCACATCCAGAATATGATACATTTCTTCGTGGGATTCACCAACTGCCAGACCTCCGATAGAGTAGCCTGGAAGGTCAAGTTCAGAAATGCGTTTAGCGTTATCAATTCGGATATCATCTATTACGCCACCCTGGTTTATTCCGAAAAGCATTTGTTCTTTATTGATAGTTGAATCCATAGCATTGAGTTCGTCCATACGTTTTTTACAGCGGAGGAGCCATCTTTCTGTTCTTGCTACGGAATTCTCAATATACTTTCGATCAGCCTTTGCTGGAGGGCATTCGTCAAATGCCATAGCGATAGTAGAGGCAAGTGCTGACTGGATGTTCATGCTTTCTTCTGGTCCCATAAAGATCTTTCGACCATCAATATGTGAACTGAAGGTTACACCTTCTTCCTTGATGTTGCGAAGCTTCGCAAGGGAGAAGACCTGAAATCCACCTGAATCAGTAAGAATAGGCCGGCTCCATGTTGTAAACTTATGGAGCCCGCCCATTTTATACACTATCTCTTCTCCGGGGCGGACGTGCATATGATATGTATTGCACAGCATAACCTCGGTTTTTATTTGTTCAAGATCAGCAGCTGAAACGGCCCCTTTGATAGCTGCTGCAGTAGCAACATTCATAAACATTGGGGTTCTGATTACGCCGTGGGGCGTTTCAAAATCTGCTCTTTTTGCATTACCATCTCTAGTAATAAGTTTATACATAAATCATACCAAGCTACTTAGCAGATAATGTGACGTTAAGTGTCATTTTCTCGTAATTTCCTGTTTCATCTGCTCTGTAGACTACCATTTCTACATTGTCTCCGTCATCGCACTTCTTTATAAGGGATTCAAGAGCATCATTAGTATAAACTTCCTGTCCATCAAATTCAACAATTATATCCCCAGCGTGGAGATCTGCATTTTCTGCAGGTGAACCAGATTCGATTTCTTTTACATATATACCCATAGGGAATCCATAAACCTGAGCGTACTGTCTGTCAATGGCAGCTCCTGTTACGCCAAGGTAAGGTTCTGCTTTCTGAACTCCCGAAATAACATCATTAATGATTGACATTGCTTCGTTTATTGGAATTGAGAATCCCATTCCTTCAACTGTACTATCAACATATTTAACAGAGTTTATTCCAATAACTTCGCCCTTTGAATTGATGAGAGCGCCACCACTGTTACCAGGATTGATTGCTGCATCTGTCTGGATAAATGTACCGTCACTTCCTTCAACAGTTCTATTTAAAGCGCTGATGTAACCAACTGTTACAGACTGACCGTAACCGAGGGCATTTCCTATTGCAATAGCAGGCTCACCAACCTGAAGAGCAGTAGAATCACCAATACTTGCAACGGTAACGGCATCCTTTGTTGAGTCCTTCATATCTGACTTTGGAACTGTTACAACAGCAACGTCCTCATCTTCGTCATAGCCTTTAACTTCAGCGTTAACAACTTCACCATCGTTGAAACCAACCTTTATTTCGTCGGAATCTTTAATAACGTGATAGTTGGTTGCAACATAGAGTGCATCGTCATCCTGACCGATTATTATTCCTGAGCCAGCGCCAGATGTAGGCTGCTCATATGTCTGGAAGAAGTACTGATACTGAGTTGTTCCTGTTGTTGTGATAGAAACAATAGATGGCTGAGTTTTCTCAACTATATCAGCAACATCGTAATCAAGGGTAGTTGTTGCTGCAGAGCTGGAAACCTGCTGTACATCTATATCCTGGGAATCATCTGAGGTATCATCTTTATCTTCCTCATCTTCCTCGGTCTCAACCTTTGCGCTAGTTTGTTGTTGTTCTTCTTTAAGATTCTCAAGTTCTTCTCTAAGCTCTTCGTAGTCTTTATCGGAGTATTCTTTTTCTACATCATTCCTGTTGCGTAGTTTTGCGCCTCCAAGACCAACTCCAAGAAACACAATACCTGCTACAAGTCCAAAGACAAGAGCAAGAATCACCGTCCTTCCAAGCTTCTTTCCGAAGCTATCTTTCTTTTCTTTTTTTACAGGTCTCTGCTCTGGTGGCATCTGAGGTCTCATCTGCTGCTGAGGTTGAGTACCTGTGTTCATTCCACTATTTTCATCTGGTTTCATAGGATCATGATATTCTAACATTATTACACTTCCTTTCATCCAAATTCATCACTTGGTTAGAATTATATATTTCCTGCAATAATATTTCCTTCATCCAATTGTAAAAAATATGTCAAAAAATCGTCAAAATGGGTTTTGATATTTTGCCAGCAGAGATTTTGTGCTATACTCACTGAGGAATTGATAAGATTGGAGACAGATATGTTTCGTATTTGGGGAAAGATTATAAAGGAAAATCATCTTATTAAAGATAAGGTAATAGAGCTTCCTGGCAAGGAAATGTCACGAACACAGAAGGTTTACAAGTCGCTTGAAATGTTATGTGATGAGTTTGACCTGGCTGTGCCGGTCTGGCTGGATGCTAATAATAATGAATTTATCAAGCATGCCAAGACAAGGTTTAGAGATGTAAACTTTATGGAAGAAATTGATTTTGATTATCTTGAGTTAAATGTGATAGAAGAGGATCACATCTGGGAATAATAATCATTCAATTATTGCAATATCTTGCTTTTTAAGATATTATAGAGAAGATTTTTTTGATTAATAGAGGCAATACTTTGCTTCAAAAGATAAGGAGAGAAATATTATGGATAACATGTTAATGATTCTGAATGCATCAGGCGGAAAGACATACTCTGTAGGCTTTATTGTAGCTTACATTATTTTCCTTGTTGCTATCGTATACTTCCTGTTTGTAAGACCAAGCAAGAAGCAGCAGAGCGCACAGGAAGAGATGATGAAAGGTCTTCATCCTGGTGATACTATAATGACAACTAGTGGTTTCTACGGAACAGTTATTGCTATCGACGATGATACAGTAATCGTTGAGTTCGGTAACAACAAGAACTGCCGTATCCCTATGCACAAGAAAGCTATTGCAGAAGTTGAGAGTGCTTCAGCTGCTCATGAAAAAGAAGAGCCAGTTGAAGAGGAAAAGGAAGAGAAGACTACAAAGGCTGGGAAGAAGAAAAATGATTAAAAAAATATCAGCTATTATGATAGCGATGCTTGTTCTTGCATCACTGTCAGGCTGTGGGAAGGAAGAGGAAGATCCATATTCCTCACCTTCATTCTCTGATGGAAAAGTAGATAGTAGTACAGAGGGCGATGCAACAGAAACAGATGCAAGTCTGACTGATGCGCTTATGATCGCCAGCTATACTGACGCTACACTGGGCGATGCATCTTCAACTGATGCCGTTCCAGCATCACTGACCGACGCCCTTCCAATGGGTATTTACGAAGGAAATACATACTACAATGGACTTGCTGAATTCAAGATTAAGGTCGATGGTGATACATGGCGTTTCTATGATGCAGTTGAAGTGGCATCTGCTACAGGTGCAACTGAAGACTATGTAAACAATCTGTGGTATGGATATAAATCCCCTTATGATGAAGATACAACCTATGCGGCTATCGTATCTGAAAAGGAATCTGGTTCAACCATTATTGTTTCGTATATAAATCCATCAAAATATAACATGCCGGATTATTCTGCCAAGGAATATCTTACAATGGCATCTGAAAAATATGAGGATGTTAGTGTGAGAACAGTTACATTCCTTGGAGCTAAGTATGAATGTCTGGACGTTCCGGCTGAGCAGACAAATGTGGGTCGTAGAACTCAGTTTGCCAGAAAGGTAGATGGAATGATCGTACTGATTACATTTACCATGAATGAAGATACTGCAATAGAAGATGCAGTAAGCCTTCTTTCACCACTTTATTATTAAAGAATAACCGGGGCTTTGCGGCTCCGGTTTTATGTTTTAAGGATAGAAGATGAAAAATAATAACTTACGTGGAATACTTCACATCGTGCTGGCGGCATTTTCGTTTTCACTGATGACGCTGTTTCTGAAACTGGCTGGAGATCTGCCTACAATGGAAAAGGCATTCTTTAGGAATTTTGTTGCGCTTATTTTTGCAATCATAGTGATAGCAAGAAGTGAAGATAAGTTCAGCATAAATAAGAAGAGCCTGCCAAGTCTTTTGTTAAGATGCTTGTTTGGAACAACGGGAGTTATTGCCAATTTCTGGGCTATCGACAGACTTGGACTAGCGGATTCAAATATGCTGAATAAGATGTCCCCATTCTTTGCAATCATCATGTCAGTTTTTATTCTGAAGGAAAAACCCAATATCATAGAATGGCTTCTCGTGTTGATGGCATTTGTCGGTGTTGTATTTATTGTTAAACCAGGTATGGGACTAGCGAGTATTCCTGCTCTGGTAGGACTCTTTGGAGGGTTCTGCGCAGGTACTGCCTATACGTTCCTTAGGAAAGCCACAGGTCAGGGCGAGAGAGGAATAATAATCGTTATGTGCTTCTCGTTGTTTTCCTGTCTGGTAACTCTACCGTTTTTGATTTTCAGATTTGAACCAATGTCAACCAAGCAGCTTATTTTTATGATTCTTGCTGGATGCGGCGCTATGGGTGGACAGGTTAATATTACAGCAGCTTATTCCTATGCACCTGCTAAAGAGATTTCTGTTTACGATTATGCACAGGTTTTATTTGCGGCACTTTGGGGCGTTTGGATTTTTGATGAAATTCCAGATATACTAAGTGTCATCGGATATGTTATAATAATTGGTGCTGGTGTCATCAGATGGCGCTATACATTAAGAAACAAGGATCAAGACCAGAAAGATGAAGAACAAGAACAAACTAATGCGTGATATGCTGATAGGCATGGTTGGGGCAGCCATTTGTATGGTGGCTTGCTGGCTCAGCGGTGCTTACGGCAAGGGTAACGTAAGAAATGGATATATACAGAGCAACTGGCCTAAGATGTCTTATATGCGCTTTGAGATATCGCTTATTGTTTCGGCTGTAGGTATTGCAATGAATTATGTGGGTCTGCAGGCATACATTAAGCTCTTCAGATATCTTAAGAGAAAAAGGGGTGCATACAATAGACAGATGGGTACTCTTTTTGAGATAGGTGCAGTTTCCTATACTATTTCATATTTATTTATCCAGTCTGGATACATTATGATGGCTCTGGTTTATAAGCTCCTTTTCGGAACTAATCTGATGGGCGCGGATATCATTTCAACAACAGAAGGAATGTTCTTCTATATAGCTATTCCATTATTTGCTTATTTGATCATTTCTCTTGGTGGAATGTCAGTTGCTTATATGCATTTTGTGTGGAACGGAAAGATGAGAGTTTCAAAGGCAAGACTCCTCTTTAATCCTTTAGTATTCTTTGGTCTTGGAGAATTACTAAAACTAACTAAGCTTTATTACCTTGTGGACTTTGCTGCTGCGGCAATTCCATTTGGTGTACTTGTAATGATGGCAGGCGGACTTTCATCTATAGCAAAGCAGCCTGCACCTAAAACAAACGAATAGGAACTAGAATATGAGATTTGTATCTTGGAATGTAAATGGAATAAGAGCCTGTGTTAAGAAGGGATTTGCTGAATCCTTTGCTCAGTTGGATGCAGATATCTTTGCGCTTCAGGAAAGTAAAATGCAAAAGGACCAGCTGATCGTTAATACACCGGGCTATCATCAATATTGGAACTACGCGATCAAGAAGGGCTATTCAGGAACTGCTATATTCACAAAGAGAGAACCTCTTGATGTAAAGCTGGGAATGGGAATAGAAGAGCATGACCAGGAAGGTCGTCTTATAACACTGGATATGGGGGATTATTATTTCATAACAGTTTATGTTCCTAATTCTCAGAATGAGCTGAAACGTCTGGACTACAGAATGAAGTGGGAGGATGATTTCAGAAGCTTCACAGGAGAACTGGCAAAGAAGAAACCTGTTATAGTTTGTGGGGATCTGAATGTTGCTCATAAGGATATCGATCTTAAGAATCCATCTTCCAATCATCAGAATCCTGGATTCACAGATGAAGAACGAGAGAAGTTCCAGACACTACTCGACAGCGGATTTGTAGACAGCTTCAGATATAAGTATCCGGATCTGGAGGAGGCTTACTCCTGGTGGTCATATAGATTTAATTCAAGAGAGAGAAATGCAGGATGGCGTATAGATTATTTCCTTGTATCGGAAGAGGCTAAGGATAAAATTGTGGATGCAAAGATCCATACCGAAATCTATGGCTCTGACCATTGTCCTGTTGAGCTTGAAATTAATCTTTAAATTAAAATCAACTTGATTTATAAATTGGATAATATTATAATACGTCCAACACGTAGTTTTGAAAACTACGTGCTGGATTTTTTATGGCTAAAATGTGGCTGATTTGAAATGAAAAAGGTAAAAGAATGAGCGAAACAAATACAAAAAAAGAATATAAGCTAAGTCCGGTTCCTGGAATAGCTGGAAAGTTTATTTCCACATACGAGGATAGTAAGGGACTGCTGAAAGCTATAGATATACATGATGATGATAAGTTCAATTTTGCTTTTGATGTAGTAGATGCATTGGCTGAAAAATGTCCTAACAAAACTGCCATGCTCCATGTTTCAAAAGAGGGTAAGGAAAGAAGAGTTACCTTCAGAGACATGATGAAGTACTCCAACATGACCGCAAATTATTTACATTATCTTGGAATTAAAAAAGGCGACAGAGTTCTTCTGATACTTAAGAGACATTATCAGTTCTGGTTCACTCTTGTAGCACTTCATAAAATTGGAGCTATTGCAGTTCCATGTTCATTCCTTCTTACAAAGAAGGACTTTGAATACAGACTTACAGCCGGTAGCATCAATGCAGTTATTTGTACAGCAGATGGAGATGTGGCCGACGAGGTTGTAAAGGCTACAAAGAATTACACTGGCCTTAAGGCTAAGATAATCGTAAATGGCGCGAAAGAGGGCTGGTCGAACTATAATAGAGATATCAGATTCTTTTCACCAGATTTTAAAAAGCCATCGAATGTAGCTTGTGGTGATGATCCAGCTCTTATGTTCTTTACATCTGGAACAACCTCTTATCCTAAGATGGCTCTGCATACACATAAATATCCACTTGGTCATTATGTGACAGCAAGATATTGGCATCAGGTAGATCCGGACGGAATGCATTTTACTATAAGTGATACTGGATGGGGAAAAGCTCTCTGGGGCAAGATATATGGACAGTGGCTTTGCGAAGCACCTATCTTCACATATGATTACGATGAATTCTTCGCTAAGGAAATTCTTTCCATGATGGAGAAGTATAAGATGACATCTTTCTGTGCACCACCTACAGTATTCAGAATGTTGGTGCATGTTGATATGAGAAAGTTTGATCTTTCAAGCCTTAAGAATGTCAGCACAGCTGGTGAGGCTCTCAACCCTGAAGTTTATGAGAAGTTCTATAGGGCTACAGGGCTTAAGATTATGGAGGGCTTTGGTCAGACTGAGACCACACTTACTGTTGCAAATTTGAAGGGTATGGAACCTAGACCTGGCTCAATGGGTAAGGTTAGTCCGCTGTATGATGTTAAGATTCTTGTGGAGGGCGGACGAGAAGCTGGTGTAAACGAGACTGGTGAAATCTGCGTAGACATTCATGAGTCTAAGCCATGCGGACTTTACAAGGGTTATTATCTGGATAAAGAGAAGACAGATGCAGTTATGCATGATGGCTTTTATCATACAGGAGATACAGCTTACAAGGATAAGGATGGTTATCTCTGGTATGTAGGTAGAGCTGATGATGTTATCAAATCAGCAGGTTACAGAGTTGGACCTTTTGAGATTGAGAATGAGATAATGAAGCTGCCTTATGTTCTGGAGTGTGCAGTAACAAGTGTGCCGGACAGAGTCAGAGGTCAGGCTATCAAAGCGTCTATCGTACTGACAAAGGGTTATACAGCTACAGATAAACTGAGAAAAGATACTATGAAATATCTTAAGAGTAATCTGGCATCATATAAGAGACCTAAGTATATCGATTTTGTTAGTGAGCTTCCAAAGACATCCAGTGGTAAGGTCAGAAGAGCCGAAATCAAGAAGAAGGATTGGGAAGATAAATAATATGATTTTTGAGGGCAGGAGACAGAAGTCTCCTGTCTTTTTTTATTGAGCTGATTTTTAGGTTGACATTATCTCAATAAAGGATATAATGGAAAAGGTTAAAAAATTTTAAATAAAATTATTTAACAAAAAATTAAAAGTAAATGTAAAAAAAAGGAGATTAAAGAAATGTTTGATGAGATCAAAACAGTAATCGCAGAGACACTTAGTGTAGATGAGGACAAGATCACTCTTGAGGCTTCTCTTACAGATGATCTTGGCGCAGATTCTCTTGATGCAGTAGAGCTTGGTATGGCAATCGAGGATGCAATCGGTGTAGCAATCGCTGATGAGGATCTTCCTAATATCAAGACAGTTCAGGATCTTGTTGACTACGTTGAGTCACATAAATAAGTAACACGATAACTCGTTCGGAGGCATGATGAAATGAAACTTTTTGGTAAGCATAGTCAGAACACTGACAGTTTAAAAGCTGCCAAGGATGAGATCGAATTAGTCGAATCTGTAAACGAGGAATTAGATGATGATACAACATCGGAGCAGGTATTTACCTGCTCCGATTGTGGTGTTATGGTTCCTCTTGCTGAAGTAAAAAAGAATCTTTATGTTTGTCCAAAGTGTGGCAAGCATTCTAAAATCTCTGCTAGAAGGCGTATTGCAGGACTAGCAGATCCCGGTACATTTAGAAAATTCAGAAATGAAATTCCATTCAATAATCCACTAGATTATCCGGAATATGAGGAGAAGATAACAGGGCTCAAGAACAAGACAGGACTCGATGAAGGAGTGTTGTCTGGTGTTTGCGAGATTAAAGGATATAAAGCAGTTGTTGCGGTTATGGCCAGTGAGTTCCTTATGGGAAGCATGGGTATAGCTGTTGGGGAAATGATCACAAAGACTTTTGAAGCAGCTGAGAAGATGGAACTGCCTGTAATCATATTTACAGCCAGTGGTGGTGCCAGAATGCAGGAGGGAATTCTCTCACTTATGCAGATGGCAAAAACGTCTGCAGCAGTTCAAAGATTTAGTGATAACGGCGGGCTTTACGTTTCAGTACTTACACATCCAACTACGGGTGGTGTCAGTGCCAGCTTTGCTACGCTCGCTGATATAACTATAGCAGAGCCGGGAGCTCTTATAGGATTTGCTGGACCTCGTGTTATTGAACAGACAATAGGTCAAAAGCTTCCAGAAGGCTTCCAGAGAGCTGAGTATCTGGAGGAACATGGATTTGTAGATGGCATTGTAAACAGACTTGATATGAGAGACAGCCTTGCTCAGATTCTTAAACTCCATGAGAAAAGGAGGAAGTCATGGCAACGATAAGAGAAATAGATAACAAGCTTACAGCCCTTGAAGAACAGATTGGTTCTATCAAGGATAGCATGGATCACATTGAGCTGCTCAGTGATCTTCATGCAGAATATGATAAGACTGCATCTCTTGCTGCGGACCTTACTCCACATGACAGAGTTTACCTTGCAAGACATGCAAAAAGACCTAAGGTTGATGATTATATAGATGCACTCTTCGAGGATCTGTTTATTCAGAGAGGTGATGTTCTGAATAAAGAGGACAAGAGTATTTATGGTGGAATCGCAACCTTCCATGGTGTGCCAGTAACAGTACTTGGACATCGTAAGGGTCGTGATCTTAAAGAAAATATAGAATTCAACTTCGGAATGCCAGAGCCTGAAGGATATCGTAAGGCACTTCGTATGATGAAGCAGGCTGAGAAGTTTGGACGTCCAATAATAACATTTATCGATACACCTGGTGCTTATCCAGGACTTGATGCTGAGGCTCATGGACAGAGCCAGGCAATCTCTCATAACCTTGCTGAGATGAGTGCACTTCGTGTGCCAGTAATTGCAATCGTTACAGGAGAGGGAAGTAGTGGTGGTGCCCTTGCTATAGGTGTTGCCAACACAGTTTACATGCTTGAAAATGCAGTCTATTCTGTACTTTCTCCAGAGGGATTTGCATCTATCCTTTGGAAGGATTCTTCAAAGGCAGATGAGGCATGTAAGCTTATGAAGCTTACAGCTCAGGATCTTTATGAGTTCAAGGTTATAGACGGAATAATCAAAGAGCCACTTTGTGGAGCACATCACAATCCTAGCGTTGTTTATCGTGATATTGATGAGATGCTGGTTCGTGAGCTGCGTAAGTTCAAGGGAAAGAGCGGTTCAGAGATAGCACGTGATCGTTACGAAAAATTCCGTAACATAGACAGAGCAGTGCTTGGTTAATAAATGTCATCCTTCGTTTGATGAAGGATTTTATAAGAGGAAATGAAAATGATCAACGAATTACTTGGAACAAAATATCCAATAATACAGGGTGGTATGGCAAACATCGCCCTTGGTAAATTTGCAGCTGCAGTTTCAAATGCCGGCGGACTTGGTCTTATAGGTTCAGGTGGATACGATGCAGCGAGAATTGAGCAGGAGATTTATGATGCACGTCAGGCAACAGATAAGCCTTTCGGTGTTAACCTTATGCTTCTTAATCCTGATGTAGATAACATTGCCGACCTTCTTGTTAAAGAGAAGATTAAGATAATCACAACAGGTGCAGGAACTCCTGGAAAGTACATGGAAAAATGGAAAGAGATGGGAGCTATCGTAATCCCAGTTGTAGCAAGTAGTGCTCTTGCTCGTCGAGTAGAAAAGCAGGGCGCTGATGCAGTTATAGCTGAGGGCGGTGAAAGCGGTGGACATGTCGGAGATATGACAACTATGGCGCTGGTTCCACAGATAGTTGATTGTGTAGATATTCCAGTAATCGCTGCAGGCGGTATTGCAGATGGAAGACAGTTTGCTGCTGCAATGTGTCTTGGCGCTGCTGGTGTTCAGATAGGAACATGCCTTCTTGTCAGTGAGGAATGTCCAATACATGATAACTACAAGCAGGAGCTTATCAAGGCTAAGGATAATAGTACTACAGTTACAGGTCGTAGTCTTAATGCGCCTGTACGTATTATAAAGAATCAGATGGCAAGAGAGTATCTGAAGCTTGAAGCACAGGCTGCTTCTCGTGAGGAGCTTGAGCAGATAACACTTGGTGGACTTCGCAGAGCAGTAACAGATGGTGATATGAAGAACGGTTCTGTTATGGCTGGTCAGGTTTGTGGACAGCTGAAAAAAGTTCGCCCAGTAGCTGACATCCTTGCTGATATATACAACGACGGAATGAAGATTTTGGGAAAGTAAGTCAGTGGGAGGAATATTATGAAACTTGGTTTTATATATGCAGGACAGGGTTCTCAGAAGGTGGGCATGGGCCTCGACCTCTATGAGAAATATCCTGAGTTTAAAGAGACATTTGATAATGTAACAGGTGTTGATTTTGATCTTAAGAAGGTTTGCTTCGAGGGACCAGCCGAAACACTTAATGAAACAAAATATACACAGCCTTGTATGGTTGCATTTGCAGTTGGTATGACAAAGGTTCTGAAGAGCCTTGGTATTGAGCCAGTATGTGCTGCAGGACTTTCTCTTGGTGAGTATAGTGCGCTTTATGAGGCAGGAGTATTTACAGAAGAGCAGGTTATCCCTCTTGTACAGTTCAGAGGAAATGCAATGCAGACTGCTGTTCAGGGAAGAGACTGCAAGATGATAGCTGTTCTTGGACTTGATAAGGAAACTGTTTTTGCGGGATGTGAAAAGGTTAAGGCTGAGCTTGAGGCAGCTGGAAAGTCAGATCTCATTGCAGAGCCAGCAAATTTCAACTGTCCTGGACAGATTACAGTATCTGGTGATGCTGAAGCTGTAGATATGGCAGCAGAAGTTCTTAAAGAGATGGGAGCTAAGAGATGCCTTCCAGTTAAGGTAAGCGGACCTTTCCATACATCACTAATGAAGCCTGCTGGAGATGCACTCGCAGAGAGATTCCAGAACGAGAACTTTGGAGAGATGAACATCCCAGTAATCTTCAACTGCATCGGAAGAGAGAAGACAGCTGATGAAACAATTCCAGCACTTCTTGAAAAGCAGGTACAGAAGTCAGTTTACTTTGATGATTCTATCAAAGCTATGGCTGATATGGGAGTTGAGGCATTCGTAGAAATCGGCCCAGGAAAAACACTCTCAAAATTTGTACAGAAGACTACCCCGGATATTCCAGTATATGGTGTAGAAACTGTTGAGGATATAAATAAATTACTTGAAGTGATTGGTTAACTTATTAAGGAGGAAGATATGAGTAAGAGATTAGAAGGCAAGACTGCTATTGTAACAGGTGGTGCTCGTGGTATTGGTAGAGCTATCAGTGTTAAGCTTGCATCTGAGGGTGCAAATGTTGTTATCTGTGATCTTGTTATCAATGAGGCTGCTGAGGAAACAATTAAGCTTATTGAGGAGCAGGGCGTTAAGGCTGCTGCATTCCCAGCAAATGTAACTGTTGCTGAGGATTGTGAGAACCTTTTCAAGCAGGCAACAGAGCAGTTTGGTCAGGTAGATATCCTTGTTAATAATGCAGGTGTTACAAGAGACAATCTCATCATGAGAATGAAGGAAGAGGATTTTGATCTTGTAATATCAACTAACCTTAAGGGTACATATAACATGATGAAGGCTGCAACACGTCCAATGATGAAGGCTCGTTATGGACGTATTGTAAACATCAGTAGTGTTGTTGGTATTTATGGAAATGCAGGCCAGGTTAATTATTCAGCAAGTAAGGCCGGAGTTATCGGTATGACAAAGTCACTTGCTAAGGAACTTGGAAGCCGTGGTATTACAGTAAATGCTGTCGCACCTGGATTTATTGAGACAGATATGACTAAGGTTCTTTCAGATGACCTTAAGGCAGAAATGGTTAAGAACATTGCACTTGGAAGACCTGGACAGCCAGAGGATGTTGCAAAGGTTGTTGCATTCCTTGCATCAGATGAGGCTGAGTACGTAACAGGTCAGGTTATTGAATGCTCAGGAGGGATGAGCTGCTAAATGCCACGATTGCTCTGCAATCGTGGAGGAGCGAAGCGACCAGCAAGCCACGGTGCCGGAAAGGCACTTGTGTGCCTTTGCGGGCAGGTGGCGTTAAGCTAAGCGCCACAATTGTAAATAGGAGGAAAAAATGAGACGAGTAGTAATTACAGGTATAGGAACAATTAACCCAGTAGGTCATAATCTCGAAGAAGCTTGGGAGAACATTAAGAAGGGCGTTTGCGGTATCGACTTCACAAAGCAGATCGATACAACAGACTTCAAGGTAAAGGTATCTGGAGAGGTTAAGGATTATGATCCAGCAAACTTCCTTGATAAGAAGGAAGCTCGTAAGATGGACCGTTATACACAGTTCGGTATGATAGCTGCAAGAGAGGCTATCAAGGACAGTGGACTTGATATTGAGAAGGAAGATCCATTCAGATGTGGAACAATCGTTTCTTCAGGTATTGGCGGACTCATCACTATTACAGATCAGACTATGCGTGGTGCTGAGAAGGGTTATGAAAGAATTTCCCCATTCTTCATTCCTATGTCAATTTCAAATATGTGTGCCGGAGAAATCGCTATTGAGACAGGTTTCAAGGGTGTTTGTGAATCAATAGTAACAGCATGTGCCAGCGGTAACAATTCAATCGGCGAAGCATTCCACAAGATTCGTGATGGATATCAGGATGTAATGCTTACAGGTGGAGCAGAAGGCTGCATCTGCAAGATGGGAGTTGGTGGATTTACAGTAATGCAGGCTCTTAGTACATCACAGGATCCTAACCGTGCTTCAATCCCATTCGACGCTGAAAGAGGCGGATTTGTTATGGGTGAGGGTGCTGGTATTCTTATCCTTGAGGAGCTTGAGCATGCAAAGGCACGTGGTGCAAAGATTTATGGTGAAGTAGTAGGTTACGGCGCAAGCTGTGATGCATATCATATTACTGCTCCAGACCCAACAGGAGCTGGTGCAGCAGGGTGTATGGAAATGGCAATCGCAGATGCTGGCATTTCTAAAGAAGAGGTTGGTTATATCAATGCTCATGGTACATCAACACATCTTAATGATGCTGGTGAGACAAAGGCTATCAAGACTGTATTTGGTGACTATGCTTACAAGCTTATGGTCAGCTCCACAAAGTCAATGACAGGACACCTTATGGGTGCTGCTGCTGCTATAGAGGCCATCTTCACAACAATGGCACTTAAGGACGGATTCGTTCCTGCAACTATTAACTACAAGACTCCAGATCCAGAATGTGATCTTGATATCGTACCTAATGAAGGTCGCGAGGCTGACATTAAGTATGCTCTTTCAAATTCACTTGGATTCGGTGGTCACAACGCAGCTGTACTTTTTGCTAAGTATGAGGGGTAATAAAAAATGGAACTTAATTCAAATCAGATTAGAGAAATAATACCACATAGATATCCAATGCAGCTGGTGGACAAGATCACAGATTTTGAGCCAGGCCAGTGGGCAGAAGGAATTAAATGCGTCTCTGTAAATGAGTCATTCTTCCAGGGACATTTCCCAGAAGAGCATGTTATGCCAGGCGTACTTATTGTAGAGGCTCTTGCACAGTGTGGAGCAGTAGCAATTCTTTCTTCAGAAGAGTTCAAGGGAAAGATTGCATTTTTCGGTGGTATAAAGAATGCCCGCTTCCGTAAGCAGGTAAAGCCAGGAGATGTTCTTGAACTGAGATGCGAGATTACTGAGAGAAGAGGACCTCTTGGTTTTGGTAAGGGTGTTGCCAAAGTTGATGGTAAGGTTGCTTGTCAGGCAGAGATTTCATTTGCGATTGGTGATAAGCAGTAAAGAGGTAAGTGGTATGAATACCGGTTTAGAAGAATTAAAGAATATAACTCCTGAGGAGAGATTGGAAAGAAATCCGCTCTCAGCACTCTATGCCAAGTTCAGAGTTCATTATTACAGAGAGGTTTTCCGCAGAATCAGCTCAAGAGAGCTTTCTCTGACGACTACTGAGGTTTATTGTGTAGAAATAATTCACAGTCTTGGAACGCCTACAATTCAGGAGTTTGCAAACTATATTGGAATATCATCTCCAAATGCGACCTACAAGGTAAATTCTCTTATTAAAAAAGGTTATCTGAAAAAGGTACAGTCTGATAAGGATAAGAGAGAATTCTATTTAGATGTGACCGAGAAGTTCTACCGTTATTACAACATCAATGAAAAGTACCTGGAGATCGTTGAAGGACGTCTTAAGAATGAACTCTCAGATGAAGAGTACAAGATGTTTAATAACACCCTGAAGAAGATATATAATGAGATGATGATAGAAGACAATATGGAATAGTCCTAAAATAAAGGTTAAAGCCTCTGCAATATATAGTGCAGAGGCTTATTTTTTTAAACAATTTAAGGGATTTATCAGTTGTAAAATAAGCAGATTTTATAGTATAATTAAATATGTTTATCTGTAAAAAGATAAAAGGACGAATTCCTATGAATTCGTCCTCCTACCATTAGTGAAGGTTAAAAGTATTTATATGATTTAAGAAGATAAAATCTTCTTAAACAGGGGGCTTATTTATTTTATATGCCAATTATATGCTTATTAACTTTTTATGTCTACAAAAAACAAGCGAATTATATAAAAATTCTGATTTAAAATAAGCGATTTACTATGTTTATTTGAAAAGTAAGTAAGGGGGTATTTCATGCCAGATATTAAAAGACAGGTAACAGAGGTGCTATTTTCAGAAAGAGAAAGTGAGATAAAGCATCCAGGTTTTGATGATGAGATGGCTCTCTATAATCTTATCTCGGATGGAAAGATTGATCAGGTTAGAGAAAGATGGGCCAGAGCTCCAAAATCAAATGCAACTGAGAGAGGTATTCTGTCAGAGGATCCTGTACGTAATATGATGTATCACATGGTTACAATGACAGCTCTCGTTACAAGATTCTGTATTGCTAAGGGAATGCCTGAGGATCTTGCTTATAAGTTAAGCGATGTTTATATAAAAGGCGCGGATGAGCTTAACAGTGTGGAGGACATTCAGGAGCTTCAGCTTAGTATGGTTAAAAACTTCGCTGAATATATGATGAAAAAGAGAAACGAAGGCGCTACTTCAAAACAGATAAGAGAGTGCCTGAATTATATCCGTAAAAACATTCACAGCAATATAACTGTTTCAGAACTTGCTGAGGTTGTTGATTTGAACGAAACATATCTTTCAAAGCTATTCAAAAAAGAAATGCATTGTACAGTTAGTGAGTTCATCAGAGATGAGAAGATAGCAGAAGCCTGCTGGTTGCTCAGATATACAGATAAGACCAGTATTGAAATTGCTACAGATCTTTCATTCTCATCCCATAGTTATTTTATCAGCGTATTTAAAAAGGTTAAGGGAGTAACTCCTAAAGAGTATAGGAATTATACTGAGGCTGATATGCTGCGTAAGATAGATATAATCTAATTGGACAGGATGGCAAAATGAAATTTAGAGGAATCGACAAGAAGTCAGAGGGTAAGTTCATCACAAGATATGATATACAGTATGAGACAGAGGATGGACAGCCAAAGACTTATGAAATGATAAGTCGTAATAAAGATATAGAAACTTATGAAGAGCTGCATGGTAATAAGCCAGATGCTGTAGTTCTGATAATGACAAGCGAGGACGGAGAAAAGATTCTCATCAATAAAGAATTTAGAATGGCTTGTGGTTATTGGGTCTACAATTTCCCGGCTGGACTTATCGATCCAGGAGAGGATGCAGAGACTGCAGCTGCTCGTGAGCTTAGAGAAGAAACGGGTCTTGAACTGGTTTCCATAGAGGATATAATTGGCCTGAGCTATAGTGCTGTTGGCTTTTCTAATGAGATGAATGTCTGCGTAGTTGGAACCTGCAAGGGTGACATACAAATGAGCGATTCTCAATTTGAAGAGATTGAGGCTGCGTGGTATACTAAGAGCGAAGTGCGCGAGCTTCTGAAGACCGTGCGTTTTGCCGCAAGAACACAGGCTTATTTATATATGTGGTCCAAGGAATAAGGGCTGCATAGGTGAAAGGAAAAAGTATGGGCATATTAGGAAGATTTAAAGACATAATGGCATCTAACATCCATTCTGTTTTTAATAAAGATGAAAAGCATCCTGAGCTGGCTATAGAGAAGTATCTGAATCAGTTAAGGTCCGATCTGGGACAGGTTAATTCTGAATCCGAGGCTCTTAGAATGGAATATCAAAGAGCCAAGAGAGCGGTAGATGAAAACCTGGATGAGCAGGAAAAACTGGATAGATATATAATTAAGTCCAAGCAGGCAGGTAATACTGCAAATGCCAGAATCTATGAAGGCAAGCTTGAACGCGTGAAGGGTGATGGAGAGGTACTTCAACAAAAACTGGATAAGACTAAATTTGATATGGACAGCCTTTCTCAGATGAATGATAAGCTGGGGGCTGATATATCAGCTCTTGAAGCAAAGCTCAGTGAGATCAAAACAAATGGCGCAGGCATAAACTATACAGATCCAATGTATAGTAAGATAAATGAAAAAGCGGATTATGCTATTGATAAGGCAAATGCTTTGGCAGAGCTGAGTCAGTCAGGTCCAATGCAGGACTATAGTGATGTTGAACGTCTTGCAGATAAATACGATGGAAATGATACTAATTCAGGTGATGGGATGATTGATATTTCCGGACCTGATAATGAATAAGAACAATCAATGGAGGTAAGCATGGGTATATTATCTAATCAATTTGCAAATGTAGTTGAGTGGGAAGAATTTGATGAGAATATGATCTTCTGGAAATGGACTAATAGGGAGATTAAGAAGGGGTCACGTCTTATAATCCGTCCAGGTCAGGATGCCATCTTCCTTAGTCAGGGAAAGATTGAAGGTGTCTTCAAGGATGAGGGTGATTATGATATTGAGTCACAGATCATTCCATTCCTTTCAACACTTAAGGGATTCAAGTTTGGATTTAATTCAGGAATGAGAGCTGAGGTTCTCTTCGTTAATACAAAAGAGTTCATTATTAAGTGGGGAACAAAGGGACCTATAATGCTTCCTTCAGATAAGCTTCCTGGTGGTTTACCTGTAAGAGCTAATGGTACTGCTAATATTGTTGTTTCTGATTATGCAACACTTATTGATAAGGTTGCTGGTATTAAGCAGTCATATACAGTAGAAGATGTTAAGCTCCGTATAATCACAAACCTTGATCAGCTTCTTATGAAGTGGATATCCAAAGAAGGTAAGGATATGTTTAACCTTCAGGCAAGTGCTTATGATATCTCCAATGGTATTAAAGAAGATCTTGATATGGAGACAAGCAAGGATGGTATTTCTGTAACTGGCTTCAGTATCAATAGCTTCAATTATCCAGAAGAAGTTCAGAAGAAGATTAATCAGGCTGCAGCTAATTCAATGGTTGGCGACCTTAATTCTTATACACAGATCAGTATGGTAGATGCGGCTGCATCTGGAAATAATGGCGCAGGCTCAACAATGGGTAACATGGCTGAGATGATGATGGGTGCTACAATGGCAAGCCAGATGATGAATAATATGAACCAGAGTGGTGCTTTTGGTGGACAGCAGGCAGCACCTCAGCAGGCAGCTCCACAGCAGGCAACACCAACAGGTGAGGCAACTGGTACAGCTCCTAAGTTCTGCCCAGAGTGTGGAACACCTACAAATGGTGCAAAGTTCTGCCCAGAGTGTGGAAACAAACTCATCTAGTTTTCAAATCAATAGATATTTAGCGGCTCCGTTGTGAGCCGCTATTTTTTGTGGAAGATTTAGCAGGAAGGTGTTGACATTGATCCGAGAGGGTGTTATAACATATTCAAATGGATTAGCACTCACCACGCGAGAGTGCTAACAAGACTAAAAATTGAAAGGAGTGAGATTATGAATGCGGATAAGTTAACAAGAAAATCCATTGAGGCAGTGGAGGAATGCCAGAGACTTGCAATGGAATATAATAATCAGGAAGTTTCCTCCGAACATCTTCTTTACAGTCTTCTTACAATAGATGACAGTCTTATAAAGAAGCTGCTTGATAAACAGGGCATAGCAACATCAGCCTTTATTGATGAAACCCTGGAGTTGATCAAGAATAAACCCCATGTTTCTGGATCATCAGAGGATATCTATATGGGGCAGGAAATGAGCCGTGTTCTTCTGACAGCTGAGACAGAAGCCAAAAAGATGGGAGATGAATACATTTCCGTTGAGCATCTTTTTATAGCTCTTATGGATAAGGGCTCAGCTGATGTAAAGAATCTGCTTAAGAAGTTTGGTATTAAGAAGAATGATTTTATGAAGACTCTTGCTGAGGTAAGAGGAAGCAAGAAGGTTGAGTCCGATAATCCTGAGGATACCTATGATGCCCTCGAGAAGTTTGGTTACAATCTGGTACAGAGAGCTCGTGAGCAGAAGCTGGATCCTGTTATCGGCCGTGATGCGGAGATAAGAAACATAGTTCGAATTCTATCCCGTAAAACAAAGAACAATCCTGTACTTATTGGTGATCCTGGTGTTGGTAAAACAGCGGCTATCGAGGGGCTGGCTCAAAGAATAGTTAAGGGTGATGTTCCTGATTCTCTTATTGATAAGGAAATCTTTGCTCTTGATATGGGCTCACTTATTGCAGGTGCCAAGTATCGTGGTGAATTTGAGGAAAGACTTAAAACTGTTCTGGACGAGGTTAAAAAGTCGGATGGACAGATTATCCTCTTTATTGATGAGCTTCATACAATCGTTGGCGCCGGAAAAACAGATGGATCTTTGGATGCTGGAAATATGCTGAAGCCAATGCTTGCCAGAGGTGAACTCCATTGTATAGGTGCTACAACAGTTGATGAATATCGTAAATATATTGAGAAGGATAAGGCTCTTGAGAGAAGGTTCCAGCCAGTTCTGGTAAACGAACCTACCGTCGAAGATACCATCTCCATTCTTAGAGGTATTAAGAACAGATACGAGGTATTCCACGGAGTTAAGATTAGTGATAATGCGCTTGTTGCTGCGGCCACACTTTCTAACAGATATATCACAGACCGTTTCCTTCCAGATAAGGCTATCGACCTTGTAGATGAGGCCTGCGCCATGATAAAGACTGAGCTTAATTCCATGCCTGCTGAGGTGGACGAGATTGAGCGTAAGATCATGCAGCTGGAGATTGAAGTTACAGCTCTTAAGAATGAAGATGACAGACTTTCTCAGGAAAGACTGGCCAGCATTGAGGTTGAACTGGCTGAGCTTAAGGATAAAGCCAATAGCATGAAAGCTACCTGGGAGAATGAGAAGGCTGAGGTTGAGCGTGTTAGAACTCTCAGAGAAGAGATTGAAAATGCAAAGGATGACCTTGAGATTGCTCAGAGAAAAGGTAATTATGATAAGGCTGCAGAGCTGCAATATGGTAAGATCCCTGAACTGGAGAAAGAACTTGAGACTCTTGAGAATTCTTCTACTGTAAAGGAAAGACAGCTTCTTCACGAGAATGTTACAGATGAAGAAATAGCAAAGATCATTTCCAAGTGGACTGGTATTCCTGTATCAAAGCTTTCTGAATCAGAGAGAAATAAAACTCTTCATCTTGCAGATGAACTTCATAAGAGAGTGGTTGGTCAGGACACGGCAGTTTCACTGGTAAGTGAAGCTATCATAAGATCAAAGGCAGGAATTAAGGATCCTACAAAACCTATTGGTTCCTTCCTTTTCCTTGGACCTACAGGTGTTGGTAAAACCGAGCTTGCTAAAACACTTGCTGAAGCCCTCTTTGATAATGAGGCAAATATCATCCGTATCGATATGAGTGAATATATGGAGAAGCATAGTGTTTCCAGACTTATTGGAGCGCCTCCTGGATATGTTGGATATGATGAAGGCGGACAGCTTACAGATGCTGTAAGAAGAAGCCCATATTCGGTAGTTCTTTTCGATGAGGTTGAAAAGGCACATCCGGATGTATTCAATATAATGCTCCAGATTCTGGATGATGGACGAATTACAGATTCCAAGGGAAATGTAGTCGACTTCAAGAATACTATCCTTATAATGACATCTAATATCGGTTCTGAGTTCCTGTTGGAAGGAATAGATGATGACGGTAACATTAAAGAGGATGCTGAAAAGCAGGTTACAGAAATGCTTAGAATGCATTTCCGTCCAGAGTTCCTGAACAGACTTGATGAGATTATTATGTTCAAGCCTCTTACTAAGGAAAATATTTCTGGAATAGTTGATCTGCTTATGAAGGATCTGAATTCACGTGTAGCAGAGAAGGAGATAAGCATAAGCCTTACAGATGCTGCAAGAGACTTCGTTATCGACAGAGGTTATGACCCGGTTTATGGTGCAAGACCACTTAAGAGATTCCTTCAGAAAAATGTTGAGACGCTTGTTGCCAGAGCTATACTTAGTAACACACTTGCGGTTGGCGATAATGTGCTAATTGATGTGGATGGTGGAAGCCTGATTTGCCGCAAAGACTGATTGACACCCTCCTCAATAAAATTGTAAAATAAGTTATGAGAATTGCTTCAGCAATGGGGCAATCCGTATATCTTATATATATCAGAGGAGGTAGTTAAATATGGATAAATATGCTTGCCCATGTGGCTATGTTTATGACCCAGAGGTAGGAGATCCAGATAGCGGTATCGCTCCTGGAACAGCATTCGAGGATATCCCAGATGATTGGGTTTGTCCTGTGTGCGGACTGTCAAAGGACATGTTTGAAAAGGTTTCATAAGTTACCTTGTTCGTGAACTTTCACGAAAAGCGAAATTTAATATTGACATGAACAAAACATAAGAGTATAATCCGTTCTTGAGTTGCGAGAAAAGAATTTTTCGTGAACAAGAACGGATTTTTCTTTTGTGAAACATTCAACGTATTTCTAGAGAGGCGAGTAAACATGAAACTATCTATAATCGATAAGGACATTCTACTTACACTATCTCAGTTCGGCTATACAAATCAACGTACACTTATGGACCAGTCAGGTTATTCCATAGGTTCTGTAAACAAATCCATAAATATATTAATACAGGAAAATATGCTGGATGATTCTATGGCACTTACAAAAAAGGCGAAGGATTTCATCAAAGCCTCAAGTCCAAAGAATGCAATCATTCTTGCGGCAGGCTACGGCATGAGAATGGTTCCTATCAATACAGAGACACCAAAAGGTATGCTCACTGTTGATGGTGTTCCGCTTGTTGAGAGAACAATTGAACATCTTCATGAAGTTGGAATTAAGGACATCACAATGGTTGTTGGTTTCATGATGGAAGCTTACGACTATCTGGTTGATAAATATGATGTGAAGATGATCTACAACAATGATTATGCAACAAAGAATAATCTTCATTCACTGGCACTTGCTGCTGGCAAGATAAATAATACATACATTGTTCCTTGCGACATCTGGAGTGAGGAAAATCCATTTGCAAAATCTGAAGCTTATTCCTGGTACATGGTAAGCGATATTCTGGATGAAGACAGCTGGATAAGAGTAAACCGTAAAGCTGAGCTTGTTCGCGTTATAGATGAGAGCAAGAGAGATGACAGCGACAAGATCGGTAACAGAATGATCGGTATTTCCTACGTATGTGGAGAGGATGCTGAGGCTCTTAGTGAAAAGCTTGTAGAGATGGATAAGAATCCTCTTTATGACGAAAGATTTTGGGAGGATGCAGCTTTTAAGAAGGACAGAATGTTCCTGAGTGCAAAGGTTGTTCCTCATAATAAAACTACTGAGGTAAATACATACGAACAGCTTAGAGAACTTGATTCCGAAAGCAGAAACCTTGAGAACGATACCATAAGTGTTGCGGCAGAGGTTCTGGGAGTTGATAAGTCAGAGATAAAGAATATCACAGTTCTTAAAAAGGGTATGACAAACCGTTCATTCCTTTTCAGCTGTAAGAATGAAAAATATATAATGAGAATTCCTGGCGAGGGTACAAGTCAGCTGATCGATAGAGATATGGAAGCTGATGTGTACAGCGCTATTGAAGGAAAAGGTGTTTGCGACGATAACATTTATCTTAATCCTAAGAATGGATACAAGATAACTCGTTTCATCAATAACTCAAGAAACTGCGATCCAACAGATCAGAAAGATCTTGAAATGTGTATGAAGAAGCTGAGAGACTTCCATGATATGAAGCTCAGCGTTAAGCATACATTTGACATCTTTGCTCATATTGAGTATTACGAATCACTCTGGAATGGAGCTGCTTCAGTTTATCGCGATTATGAAGAGACAAAGAAAAATGTTTTTTCTCTACGTGATTATATTGATGGACAGAAGATAGAAATGACACTTACACATATCGACGCTGTTCCAGATAACTTTATGATAATCGAGAAGGATGGAGAAGAGACAAGCATTCAGCTTATCGATTGGGAATATGCAGGAATGCAGGATAGATATGTTGATCTGGCTATGTTCTCTATCTATTCACTTTATGACAGGAAACAGGTTGATAATCTGATAGATACATACTTTGCTGTTGGTGGTAAGAAAACAGATGAGTCCATAAGAACAAGGATTTATGCATATATTTCAATGTGCGGTCTTCTGTGGAGCAACTGGTGTGAATATAAGAGAGGCCTGGGTGTAGACTTCGGTGAATATTCACTGAGACAGTATAGATATGCTAAAGATTACTTTAAACTTGTATCCGAAAGGATTTAAGGATTTATGAATACAGTAAAAAGAGCGATTATAATGGCAGCTGGAAAAGGCGAAAGACTGGCGCCGGTCACACTTGATAAACCAAAGCCTTTGGTTGAGGTTAACGGCGTGAGAATGATAGATACTATCATCGATGGTCTTAAGGCAAATGGAATCCATGAGATATACATAGTAACAGGATACATGATGGAAATGTTCCATGAGCTTTACGATAAATATCCGGACATCCATTTAATTTCAAATCAGTTCTATACAGAGTATAACAACATCTCATCTCTGTATGCTGCAAAGAACATTCTAAAGCAGGGCGACTGCATGATACTTGATGGTGACCTGGTCATTCGCGATAACAAAATACTTCATGCTGATTTTGAAAGATCAGGCTACAGCGCCATCTGGACTGAGGAAAAAACGGATGAATGGCTGATGCAGGTAGATGAAGAGGGGACAGTTACTTCCTGTAGTAGAACAGGTGGTGACAAAGGATGGATTCTTTTCAGTATTTCAAGATGGTCAAAAGAAGATTGCATTAAGCTTAAGAAATATCTTGAATACGAGTTCGACCATGCAGGCAACAGACATCTCTATTGGGATGATGTGGCCATGTTCAGACATTTTGATAAATTCAGTCTTGGCATTACTCCTATGAATAGAGGAGATGTGGTTGAGATAGACAGCTTTGATGAGCTGGTGGCTGCAGATAAGTCCTATGAGGGCTACAAGCCACATGTTAAAAGGTGAGTTATTTATTCATATAAAAGGAAGGTTGAAAAATTATGAGTAACGAAAACACTTCAAAGAAAAAAGAAGAGACAAAGGTAGTTAAGGGCCGCAGAATTGACCCATCTACAACGATTATTCCACTAATCATACTTATTATTTTATGTGCTATCTTTGTTATCAATCCAGATGGCTCAACATCTGTTCTTTCTGCAATCAGAAGTTTCCTTGGAACAGAGCTTGGTCTCTACTATCTGATTGTTGCACTTGGCATTTTCTTAGTTTCACTTTACATTGCATTCTCAGATCTTGGTAAGGTTCGCCTTGGTGGCAAGGATGAAAAGCCAAAGTATGGTTTCTTCTCATGGGGAGCAATGGTTTTCTGTTGTGGACTTGCTGCTGATATTCTTTTCTATTCATTCTGTGAATGGGTTTATTATGCAGAAGAGCCTAGAGTAGCAGAGATGGGACCTATTAAGGATTGGGCAAATACAATGCCTCTTTTCCACTGGGGACCAATCGTTTGGAGCTTCTACGCAGTACTTGCTGCATGCTTTGGATTTATGATCCACGTTAGAGGTAGTAGAAAGCAGAAGTACAGTGAGGCTTGCCGTCCAATTCTTGGAAAGCACACAGACGGTGTTGCTGGTAAGGCTATTGATATTCTTGCAGTTATTGCACTTATTGCTGGTACAGCTACAACATTCAGCGTAGCTACACCACTTCTTGGAAATGCACTCACAACACTTTTTGGTATTGAATATACAAAGTGGGTAACAATTGCAATTCTTCTTGTTACATGTGCTACTTATACAACTTCAGTTATGATTGGTATGAAGGGTGTAAATAACCTTTCTAAGATCTGTATGTTCCTGTTTGGTACACTTCTTTTATATGTACTTCTTTCAAGTGGAAAGGCCGTATATATCTTTGAAAGTGGTTTCTCAGAGCTTGGACTTATGGTACAGAACTTCCCAGTTCTTAGTACTTACACAGATTCTCTTAGAGAGAATGGTTTCCCTCAGAACTGGACAATGTATTATTGGGCTTACTGGTTAGTATGGTGCGTTGCAGCTCCATTCTTCATGGGTAACATCTCAAGAGGACGTACAGTTAAACAGGTAATTCTTGGTACATATGTATTTGGTCTTTTCTCAACACTTATTTCATTCATCGTACTTGGTAACTATGGACTTAACCTTCAGCTTACAGGAAAGTTCGATGCAATCGGAGCTTATGAAGCAAATGGTTATGACCTTTATGCAGTTATTATTGATATAATCAAGACTATTCCATGTTATCAGTTTGTACTTGTTGTTCTGATTCTTTCAATGATTGCATTCTATGCTACATCATTTGATTCAATCACACTTGTTGCATCTTCATATTCATACAAGAACATGAAGGGTAATGAAATGGCATCTAAGAAGATGAAGCTGTTCTGGGCAATGCTACTTATACTTCTCCCAATCGCGCTTATCTTCAGTGAGAGTAGTATGAACAACATTCAGTCAGTTTCTATCATAGCTGCATTCCCAGTTGGTATAGTTATTATCCTGATAATTGCCAGCTTCATAAAGGATGCTCGTAAATACATTGATAACAATGAGGAGCCAGCTGAATTCTTTGACGAAGTTGAGATAGATGAAGATGTTCTCGAGAACGAAGAGAGAGAACTTAGAGTAAAAAAGACTGAAGAATCAGCAGATAAAGAAGTGGAGAAATAGTTTAGTCTTTTATAAGTATATAAAGGGAAAATATATGCGAGGAGTATTTCTAAATATTGAAATACTTCTCGCATTCTTTCTTTTTTTCTGTTAAGATTATAAGTTGATGGTGTTAGACACAACTTAACTACGAAAGGAAATATGATGTATATGATTCAAAATACATCATACAAGAATTGTTATGACTGAAAAGGAACAGAAAGTATTAGATTTGGTACATGATAAAGAGTTCGAAATGCTGTGCAAAATCGATGATGTATGTAGAAAACATAACATTAACTATTTTGTTGAAGCAGGGTCTTTAATAGGTGCTGTTCGTCACGGGGATCTTATTCCTTGGGACGATGATATTGATATTTATTTAAAACGTAAAGATTATGAAAAACTTTTAAAGTATAAAGAAGAACTTGAACCATACTTTATTCATGTACCTAATCCAGATGATAATAGTTTTTGGGATTATACGGCAAGGGTTATGGATAAAAGCGTGTTGCTTAAGAAGAATGATAAAGAGGCAAAATTCTATAAACATATTCATTGCCAGTATCAGTTTATTGACTTATTTATTATGGACAATATTAAAAGTGGATTTAGAGGAAAAAAAATGATTATGGAATTGAAAGTTTTGTATGTTCTTGCTACAAGCAAGAGATATAAGCTCCAATATATTCCACCTAAAAATCCAGTGGCTAAGTTCGGCGTATATGTTTTATGCCATTTGGGAATGTTTATCCCATTGAAATGGCTGTTTAAGAGATATGATAAAGTTTCGCGGAGATTTAATAAAGATAAAACTTGTAAAGACTATGTACTTTCAAATGGTTCGGCAACTTTTATATCACAAAGTATATATAAAAAAGAATGGTATAAAGATAAAGCTGAGTTATCTATAAGAGGTAGAAAGTTTTATGTCCCTATTGGGTATGCTGAATCTCTAGAAAGCTATTATGGGGATTATATGGAATTACCTCCAGAAGAGGAAAGAATTCCTACACATATTGAGAACTTTAATGACGTTAGTATAAATGGAGTTAAAGCTATAGATTTAATATAAAAGCTTTCGATAATATATAAGAAAGGAATTTAATATGAGAGTTAGGCTTGCTGATTATGTAGCTGATTTCCTGGTAAATAAAGGTGTTACAGATGCATTTAGTGTTGTTGGTGGTGGTGCTATGCACTTAAATGATGCGCTGGGTCATAAGGAAGGACTGCATGTTACATACAATCATCATGAACAGGCATGTGCTATAGCTGCTGAGGCATATGCAAGATTGGAAAACAGAATAGCTGCCGTGTGTGTTACAACTGGCCCTGGTGGTACAAATGCTTTGACAGGTGTTGTTGGAGGTTGGTTGGATTCTATTCCGATGTTTATTATTAGCGGACAGGTTAGATATGATACTACTGCGAGATTTGCTATTAAAAGCGCCGATGCACACGTTAGAGCTATGGGTGATCAGGAGTACGATATAGTTAAGTCTGTTGAAAATATGACCAAGTATGCAGTTATGATTGAGGATCCTCTAGATATAAGATATGAATTAGAAAAGGCCTGGCATTTGGCTACAAGTGGTAGACCTGGACCTGTATGGATTGATATTCCTGTCAATTATCAAGGTGGATATATTGAGACGGATGATCTTAAGGGGTATGATTCATCAGTTGATGATAGTTTATTACCTCCGAAGTAAGTGAAGATACTATTCAGCTAGTAATTGATCAGATTAAAAAGGCCAAAAGACCTGTTTTACATTCGGGATATGGAATTCGACTATCTGGAGGTTATGGGGAATTTAGAGAGGTTATAAAAAAACTAAATATACCTATTGTGACTTATTGGAATGCTGTTGATTTGATAGAGGATGATAATCCCTTATATGTTGGTCGAGCAGGTAATATGGGAGATAGGCCTGGAAATTGGGCTATTCAAAATGCTGACCTTATAGTGGCTATTGGCACTAGAATATCTATTCGCCAGGTTGGATACAATTGGAAAACATGGGCTAGAGAAGCAAAGGTAATCATGGTAGATGTTGATAAAGAGGAGATGAAAAAACCAACATTACATGTTGATTTTCCTATTTGGGCAGATGCAAAAGATTTTCTTACAAAGCTTTCAAATAAACTAGATGGGATTGATAAACCTTTATATAATGGTCAAGAATGGTTGGAAAGATGTTTGTTTTGGAAAAAAAATTATCCAGTAGTTCAGGATAAGCATTGGGAAGAAAATGGGAAATCTGCAAATGTCTATGCGTTTATCAAGTATTTAAGTGATCAACTTCCTGAGAATAGTCTGACTGCTGTTTCTAATGGCGCTTGTTGTGTTGTTGGAAATCAAGCTTATGTTATAAAAAAAGGAAGTAGAATGGCAAATAATAGTGCTATTGCGTCAATGGGATACGGTCTTCCGGCTGCAATAGGCACCTGCATTGGTGGAGGGAAAAAAACGACTGTTTGTTTGGAAGGTGATGGTTCAATTATGATGAATCTTCAAGAGCTCCAGACAATAATCACTAATAGTCTGCCAATAAAAATCTTTTTGATTAATAATAAGGGTTATCATTCTATTAGAATCACTCAAAATAATTTATTTTCTGAACATACTAAAGTTGGAATAGGAGAAGAATCTGGAGATCTTTCCTTCCCTGAGTTTGAAAAATTAGCAAAGGCTTTTGGATATAATTATTATTCTGCTCGTAGCAATCATGAAATGAAGAAAATTGTTGATGAGGCGTTATCTGTAGATGGTCCTGTTTTTGTTGAGATATTTACAGATACTGACCAGGTTTGGGAACCTAAGAGCAGTACTAAGAGACTTGACGATGGAACTCTTGTAAGTCCACCTCTCGAAGATCTTGCTCCATTTCTCCCTAGGGAAGAGTTAAGAAAACTTATGGTTATACCTTTAATGGAAGACGAATAAATAGCGAGGTAATAAGAATGAGTAAAGTTTATTTGCTTGACTGTACACTCAGAGATGGCGGATATATCAATGATTGGAATTTTGGTGAGGAAACCATAAAAGGTTTTGGAAAAAAAATAGAAAAAACAGGTATTGAATTATTCGAGGTCGGTTTTATTAAAGGCGATATATATGACCCAGATAAATCTTTATTTCCAGATGTAGATTCGTTTAAAAATGTAATCACACCCAAATCTTCATCTATAAAGTATGTTGGAATGCTTGATATGAGTGCACCTGTGCCAATAGATAGAATTCCAAAGTGTGATGGGACTTCAATAGATGGAATCAGAGTAATATTTAAAAAAGATAAAATAGATGAAGCTTATGATTATTGTGAAAAAATACAAGAATTAGGATATTTTATTTCGGTAAATTTTGTTGGGTCTGATTTGTATTCTGATAAGGAATTTATCGAGGGAATAGAAAAGTTTAATAAACTTCACCCTTTTGCTATGTCTATCGTTGATAGTTTTGGACTTATAAAGAGAAAACAATTCTTGAGATTGGTTTATCTTGCTGATAATAATATGGCAGATGGGGTGATTCTTGCCTATCATGCACATAATAATTTGCAACAGGCTTTTGGGAATGCTGAAGCTTTGGTTGAATTAAATTTGAACAGAGATTTAATAATTGATGCCTGCGTTTTTGGAATGGGTAGAGGTGCTGGGAATCTAAATCTTGAATTGTTTGCTGAGTATATGAATGAAAATTATAATACTCATTATAAGATAGAACCTATGCTTGAGATAATGGATGAGTATTTGAATGATATTTATAAGACAAGGTTTTGGGGCTATTCACTTCCTTTATATTTATCGGCAAGTACTCATTGTCATCCTAATTATGCGATATATTTAGCAGAGAAGAATTCGCTTACAGTTAAATCATTTAATGAACTATTACAGAACATTCCTGATAAGGATAAAGCTAGGTTCAGCAAAGAAAAAGCTGAGCAGTATTATAGGGAGTACCAGGAAAACTATTTAGATGATTCTAAAACAGTTGAAAAGCTTGGGGAAGAATTATCCGGAAAAAGTATAATGGTTTTGGCCCCGGGGAGTTCGTTACATAGTAGTTCGGATGATATTAAAAGAATCATAAAAGAAAACAATATGACTGTAGTTGCAGCTAATTTTTCTGGAGATGATTTTAATGCTGACTATGTATTCAGTAGTAATATGCGAAGATATGCGAAGATCCAAGGCAGAACATCAGCAAAATGTATAATTACTTCAAATATGAAAGAAGCTGAATCGAGTGATTTTATTGTGAATTTTGCAAGTTATGCTTCAAAACAGGCTGATATTATTGATAATTCGGTATTAATGCTTTTAAAGCTTTTGGCATCCGCTGGTGTAAAAGAGGTTATGATTGCAGGAATGGATGGTTATTCTAAAGCAGATAGCACTGTGTATTATAACAAAGAATTATACTTTGATTTTTCTAGAGAAGCTCAGACAAGAAATTTGCTAATATCTCAGGAACTTAGAAAAATAAAAACTTATCTTGGGATTAAATTTATTACTCCTACATTTTATGATATTGAGGATTAGGGAGGCATAAATGGGAAGAATAATTACATTTGGAGAAATAATGCTTAGGCTTTCACCGCCTGGTTATAATAGATTTTTTCAAAATGATCAGTTTCAGGCTACTTTTGGCGGAGCAGAAGCTAATGTGGCAGTTTCTTTGGCTAATTTTGGTGAAAACGTTTCGTTTGTGTCAAAGGTTCCATCTCATGCAATTGGACAAGGTGCTATAGATAGTTTGCGTTACTTTGGTGTTGACACTAATTATATTTCAAGAGGTGGAGAACGACTTGGAATATATTATTTAGAAAAAGGTGCAAATCAAAGAGGTAGTGTTTGCATATATGATAGAACGAATTCATCAATACAAAATTCGTCTACTGAGGATTTTAAATGGGATGAAATTTTTAAGGATGCTGAATGGTTTCATTTTACCGGTATTACACCTGCTTTAGGTGATAATCTTGTAGAAGTATTAAAATTAGCATTGAGTTATGCACACAAAATGGGCATTACAGTTTCATGTGATCTTAATTATAGGGGAAAACTTTGGAGCAAAGAAAAAGCAAACAAAGTGATGAGCGAGTTGTGTCGTTTTGTTGATATCTGTATTGCAAATGAAGAAGATGCAAAAGATGTATTTGGAATAGAGGCGCCTGACACAGATATTTATTCTGGAAAGCTAAGTGAAGATGGTTATAAAATTGTTGCCGCAGAACTTGAGAAAAGATTTGGGTTTAATAAGGTGGCTATTACATTAAGGGAGTCCCATTCTGCTACTGTGAATGACTGGTCAGCCATGTTATTTGACGGTTCTGATTATTATAAATCAAAAACATATCATTTTGACGCTATAGTTGATAGAGTTGGCGGAGGAGACAGCTTTGGCGCGGGACTAATTTATGCTTTAAAGAATAATTACGAAGGACAGAAATCGATAGAATTTGCTGTTGCAGCTTCAGCTTTAAAGCATAGTATAGAAGGGGATTTTAATAGAATCTCTTTACTAGAAATTGAAAAACTTATTGGCGGAGATGGCTCCGGTAGAGTTCAGAGATAAAAAAGCTATCAAGGAGGATTTATTAGGATGGCAAAGAAAATGTATTTTCAGGAAGAGATAGAGACAATGCCAGTAGAGCAGATTAAGGCTCTTCAGGAAGAAAAGTTTTTAAAACAGGTTAAGTATGTATATGAGAATAATGAGTACTACCGTAATCTTATGGATGAAAAGGGCGTAAAGCCTGAAGATGTAAAGTGTATGGAGGATATAAGCAAGCTTCCATTCCTTACAAAGAATGATCTGAGAGAGGCTTATCCATATGGACTTCTCTGCAGACCAGTTAAGGATTGTGTACGTATACATTCTACAAGTGGTACAACTGGTAGAAGAGTAGTTGCGTTCTATACACAGAATGATATAGATTTGTGGGCAGAATGTTGTGCCAGAGCTATTGTAGCAGCTGGGGGTTCCGAAAAGGATGTTGTTCAGGTAGCTTATGGTTATGGACTTTTCACAGGTGGTGCAGGACTTCATGATGGTTCTCACAAGGTTGGTTGTCTTACAATCCCAATGTCATCTGGTAATACAGAGAGACAGATTCAGTTTATGAAGGATCTTAATTCAACAATCCTTTGCTGTACACCTTCTTATGCGGCCTACATTGGAGAGAAGCTTCACGAGATGGGTATGACTGCAGATGATATTAACCTCAAGGCTGGTATTTTCGGAGCTGAGCCATGGACAGAGGAGATGAGACAGAGCATCGAGCAGAGTCTTGGTATTAAAGCTTATGATATTTATGGACTTACAGAGATAAGTGGACCTGGTGTTTCATTTGAGTGTGAAGCACAGACAGGAATGCATATAAATGAGGATCACTTCTATGCAGAGGTTATTGATCCAGATACAGGAGAGGTTCTTCCTGAGGGAACAGAGGGTGAGCTTGTATTCACATCTCTCGATAAGGAAGCATTTCCACTTCTCAGATATAGAACAAGAGATCTTGTAGTTCTAAAGAGAGAGCAGTGCTCATGTGGACGTACACACATCAAGATGTGTAAGCCAAAGGGACGTTCAGATGATATGATGATCATCCGTGGAGTAAATGTATTCCCATCACAGATTGAGACAGTTCTCCTGAAGTGTGGTTATACACCAAACTACCAGATAATGGTTGATCGTATTGGTAGTGAAGATACATTCGATATAAACGTAGAGCTTTCTGAAGAGCAGTTCAAACAGATGAAGGAAGATGAAGATCTGGAGAAGGCTAGAAAGTCTCTTACAGGCGCTATGGTTCAGATGCTCGGTATCAGACCTAAGATGCATCTCCTTCCTCCTAAGTCAATAGTTAGAAGCGAAGGTAAGGCTGTAAGAGTTGTTGATAAGAGAAAACTTCACGATTAATATTACAAACTTAGAAAGAGGAGACTTCTTTGAGTACTAAGAAGAAAGTAATCTTAATATTTGTTGTCCTTCCGGTGCTTTTAGTGGCCGTTTTTGTGGTGTCTCTTGTATGGGATGGACAGATTGGTAAGCACGAGGAACCAACAACAGAGTCTCAGATTTCTAAAGAAGAAGAGATAAATCAGATGCTTCTTGCTGAGTACCAGAAATCACAGTCTACTCGTGAGGTGTTAGAGGTTACTACTGAGATACCGGAGCTGGCGCCTGATGATGAAGAATATGATGATATGATCGGTGATGCCGAAGAGGACGCGCCGGATGTAACTTATGATGGGGATCTTTCTGATGAGGAAGAGGCTATCATAGCTGCAGCTGAAGAAGAGGCTTGGAAGAATAACAATGCCATAAACTACAATGGTATTGAAGTTGTTTCCAGTATGAACCAGGTTTCCTTTGATGGAGACTATGTTCTTACACTTACTGAAGCTGAGCTTGCTGCTGACCATCCACTGTTTCTTCAGTATGACTCCAGATGGGCAAGCTATCCATATGGTACAGGTACTATGAAGTCATCTGCCTGCGGACCTACATGTTTCGCGATGGTAATCACAGCACTTACTGATATAACAAATGCTTCGCCACCTCTGGTTGCGACATACAGTATGAATCATAATTACTATGTAAAGGGAGCTGGTACATCCCATGCACTCTTTACTCAGGGTTGTTCAGATTTCGGCCTCTATTGTAATGAAATCTCAAACAATGAGGCTGAGATGAAAGCCCATATAGATAACGGTGAAATGCTGGTGCTTAGTGTGCACTATGGTAATTTTACTCACTCTGGCGCCGGACACTTCATAGTGATTTATGGTTATAATGAGAATGGCTTTATGGTTAATGACCCAGGTTCTTATGACCGTAGCTGTAAGTACTGGCCATATGATGTATTCTCAGGTGATATCAATCGTATATATTCTTTAGGAAAACTTTAAGATGAAATACTATCCAACAGGAAAACAGGCACAGGCAATAGATAAATATACCCAGGAAAAGCTGGGAATTAACGGAATCGCACTTATGGAATCTGCAGCTTCAAAGCTTGCAGATGCCATTCATAGTGCGATTTTTTTAGATGAAAAAGCGAAAGCTCCTTTAAATAAATCTGAAGCGAAGATTCTTTCTGTAGTAGAAAGTGGAAATAATGGCGGTGATGCAGTAGCTGCTGCCTGGATGTTGAAAGAAAAAGGATATGATACTTATATCTATGAGATAAATGGAATCAGCAGGAAAACTGATTCTTATAAGATAGAGATAGAGAAAGCCAAAGAACGCGGTGTTAAGTTTGTAGATTTAAAATCGCATTTAGAGGAAGTGGCAGACTACGATGTTATTATAGATGGCATTTTCGGAGTTGGACTTACAAGAGATGTGACGGGAGACCAGCGAGATGTGGTCGAGGCTATAAATAAGGCAAAAGAACATGCCCAGAACGGTGATAAAGAGAATGTGCCATTTGTAGTGGGAGTTGATATCCCTAGTGGGATAAGTGCTGATACAGGCCACGTACTAGGCGCTGCTGTTAAGTGCGATATGACGGTTACTTTTGAATTTGTTAAATATGGAATGCTCCTGAACGAAGGTCGTCAGTATTCGGGAAATATAAAGTGTGAACATATAGGATTATATGTTCCAGAGAGCGTTTCTGAGATGGCAAGGGTGCTAGGAGAAGAGCAGGTCTTCGATTTATATGTTTGTCATGAATATGATCCGGAAGAAATCAATAGTCTTATCCCTGAAAGAAAGGCTGATTCGAATAAGGGTACTTATGGAAAAGTGCTTATAGTAGCTGGCTCTAAGGAGATATACGGTGCTGTATATATGGCGGCAGAGGCGGCATATAGAGTTGGCGCAGGCCTTGTGAAGGTTGTTACAGATATTAGAAATAGAGATGTTCTATGTGATAAGCTTCCGGAAGCTATGATGCTTACCTATGATACAGATAAGCTTGGTAGGAGTTTTAGTCAGGAGTTTATAGATTCCATAAAGTGGGCTGACATAGTATTAGCGGGGCCTGGTCTTGGAACAGGCAAGGTATCTCAAAAGCTGATGAGAATCCTTTCAGATTCCTTATCATCAGGTCAAAAACTGATACTTGATGCAGATGCACTCAATATCATATCAATGGACAATCCATCTAATTGGTTTAATGTATTTACTCAGAAGGTTGGTGTTGGAAATGTCATCATAACTCCGCATATGATGGAGATGCTCAGAATAGTAAGAGCGGGATATGATAAAAAGACATATGATTTTATGATCGAAAATCTTGGGCTTAGGTCTGAGATAGATTTTTTAAAGGATTATAGAAAGAGTCAGGTTTATAACCTGTCTTATAATAATGGCATTATAACAGTACTAAAGGATGCGCGAACTGTTGTGGCCTATACATTTGATGATAAGACGAAAGAAACATCTGGTTATTTAAGAGAAGCTTCGCTATATGTAAATACTACTGGAAACTCCGGCATGTCTAAAGGTGGCTCTGGGGATGTTCTGGCTGGTATGATAGCGGGTCTATTGGCTCAAAGCAAAAGCGGAGAGGTTTCTACAAGTGATACAGTTATTGCTGCAGTTTCTTTGCATGGCAGAGCTGGGGACATAGCGAGAGACAAAGTTGGCGAAAGATCAATGATAGCCAGAGATATTATAGAAGCTATACCGGAATGCTTTTAAACCATAGCATTTTTTGTTATAATGAAGGTTGGCCGCTAAGGTTACATTGTATAAAATAATCGAGGAAATCTAATGAGTTACAGAAGAGTTGAAGCAGATATAGATCTAGATGCTATAAGATATAACATAGAGACAGTAAAAAATCTTAATTCGCCAGATAAAAAGGTATGTCTGGTTATAAAGGCAGATGCCTATGGACATGGTTCAGTTAAGCTGGCAAAAGAGTTTGGAGATCTTGCAGATTATTATGCAGTTGCTACTATGGATGAGGCAGTGGAACTAAGAAACGAGGGAGTGAAAACTCCTATCCTCATCCTTGGATATACTGACGTAGAAGATTTTGAAAGAGCAATTACAAATGATATTACTCTTGCGGTATACGATGTAGAGGAAATGAAAGTCCTTTCTGAAAAGGCTGTGTCACTGGGCAAGAAAGCCAAGGTACATATAAAAGTCGATAGTGGTATGAGCCGTATAGGCTTCCAATGTGATGAAGAAGGCGTTAAGGACGCATTTGAAATTTATAATATGGAAGGCCTTGATGTAGAGGGCATTTTCACTCACTATGCCAAGGCTGATTATATGGATAAAGGTGACGCTGAGAAACAGTATAAAAACTTTACCTGGTTTGTTACTGAAATGGAAAAGCGCGGTGCGGAGTTTAAGATAAAACATATAGATAACAGTGCTGGCGCTATGGAAATACATTCTGAAGGTTACGATATGGTGAGACTCGGAATAGTTATCTACGGACTCTATCCTTCAGAGGAAATAGATAAGAGAGTTGTTCTTAAACCAGCCATGACATTAAAGGCTAAGGTTATTCATATTAAGACTCTTCCAGCTGGTCGAGGCATTGGATATGGATGGACATATGTGACTGAAAAGGATACAAGAGTTGCCACTGTTTCAGTGGGATATGCTGATGGTTATCCTAGAGCCCTTTCCAATAAGGGTAGAGTACTTATTAATGGAGAATATGCACCAATACTTGGTCGGGTTTGTATGGATCAGATTATGGTTGATGTTACTGAAATTGAAAAGTCAGGTAAAACAGTTAAGGTTGATGACGAGGTTGTTCTGTTTGGAACACAGGGGGATAAGACTATTTCGGTTGAAGAGGTAGCAGAACCTGCAAACAGCTTCAATTACGAGGAAGTTTGTAATATAAGCAGACGTGTTCCAAGGGTTTATATAAAGAATCAAAAAGAAGAGTCAGTACTTAATTATCTGGTATAGTATTTTTTATCAACACGGCTCGATTAAATGAATAGATTATGGTAAAATAATATAGTTACGAAAACTTTTGATTTAGGAGATTTATGTTTAAGAAAAAAGACGAAGAACAGGTAGAAGAAGAGATTCTATCTATGGTGGAAGAAGGTCAGAAATCTGGCTTCATCCAGGAGGATGAGGTTGAGATGATCTCCAACATTCTGGACCTGGATGACAAGGTTGTCAGGGATGTTATGACCAGCCGAAATAAAATCTTTGCTGTAGATAAAGATGAAAAGGTAGAAGATGTTCTTCAGAAGTGTCTGGAGAGTGGATTTTCCAGGTACCCTGTTTACGAAGAGGATATAGATAATATAGTTGGTGTTCTTCATCTTAAGGATATGACGAGAGTTTATCTGAAGGATAAAGAGACCAAGGTTATGAATATAACAGATCATGCTATGTTTATTCATCCGACCTATGACATTCTAAAGCTACTCAAGAATATGCAGAAAAAAAAGACGCATATGGCTATTGTGCTTGATGAGTATGGTCAGACAGAAGGAATAGTTACTCTTGAGGATGTTTTGGAAGAGATTGTTGGAAACATCTGGGATGAGCATGATTATGAAACAGAAGAGGTAAAAGAAGCCTCAGAGGATGAATATGTAGTAGATGGAATGATAAAGCTCCACGACCTCGAAGATGAAATAGAGGGGCTTGAATTTCCGGATACTGATATAGAAACACTAAATGGATTCCTTCTTTATAAGCTTGGAGGATTTCCAAAGGACGAAGGCAATATCAAGATTGATTACGGAGGATTTTCCTTCGAGTCACTTGAGATAGAGGATATGCTTATAAAATCCGTTAAAATAACAAGAATAAAAGATTCTGAATCAAATGATAAGGAATCTGAATAAGTAATTTAAAAGAAAGAGGAAAAATAAAAATGTCAGGACATTCAAAATTTGCGAATATCAGAGCTAAGAAAGAGAAGAACGATGCTGCTAAGGGAAAGGCCTTTACAGTAATCGGAAGAGAAATCGCGGTAGCAGTTAAAGAGGGAGGCCCAAACCCAGATAACAATGCAAGACTCCGTGATGTTATAGCAAAGGCTAAGGCGAACAACATGCCTAACGATACTATTGAAAGAGGTATTAAGAAGGCTGCCGGAGACCTTGAGAACGTAAACTATTCATACAACACATATGAGGGTTATGGACCTGGTGGAATTGCTATCATTGTTAAATGTCTTACAGATAACAATAATAGAACTGCTGGTAATGTAAGAAGTGCATTCACAAAAGGTGGCGGAAGCATTGGAGTTACAGGATGCGTTTCTTATATGTTCGATGAAAAGGGACAGATCATCATTGCTAAAGAAGATACAGAAATGGAAGCTGATGACCTTATGATGCTTGCACTTGATGCAGGAGCTGAGGATTTCTCAGAAGAGGAAGATTCATTCGAGATCATTACAGCACCAAATGATTTTTCTGCTGTAAGAGATGCACTCGATAAAGAAGGTCTTAAGATGGCATCTGCCGAGGTTACAATGATTCCTCAGAATTATGTAGAAGTTACAGATGAGGAGACACAGAAGAACCTGGACCGCATCCTCGACCTGCTCGACGCAGATGATGATGTTCAAGACGTTTACACGAATGTGGGATAAAAAATAAACAAAAAAGGGGAAAGTGTATGGAGAAATTCGTTATAACAATTGCTAGAGAATATTGTTCCGGTGGTCAGAAAATAGGTACCAGACTAGCTGAAGCACTGGGCGTAAACTGTTATAACAGTGAGATGTTCAGACTTGTATCAAAAAACGAGAACATGAAGGACGACGCAGTAGCACATAATGCAATGATAGAGAACACATCTCTTTTCGATGTTGCAAAATCAGTTTATACTGAACCACTTCCAACACCGGAGGTGGATGATTTCCTTACAACAAAGTTTGAAGATGATGACATGGTATACATCAGAAATATTTATGATTACCAGTCAGAGATCATCACAGAGCTGGCTCACCGTGAGTCATGTATTATAGTTGGTAGATGTGCCAATTACATTCTTAAGGATAATCCGAATGCAATACACGTTTTTGTTCATGCACCAATTGGTTTTAAGTTAAAACGTGCTTCCTCCAGACATTATATGCCTGAGACGGAACTCCGCAACTATCTGGCTAAGGTAGACGAGAGAAAAGCAGACTATTATTTCAAGTATACAGGATGTGAATGGACAGATATTAAGAACTATGATCTTTCCCTGGATACATCCAAATATGGAATAAGCGGATGCGTTGAACTTATACAGAAATTTCTTGAAATCAAACTAAATAAGTAATATCCAAAATCAGCTTATTTTGATATAATAAAACTTAGGTATTTTATTAACTTATGGAGGACCTGAATATGAAAAGAGTAGCATATGTTGCATCGGAATGCGTTCCTTTTATCAAGACGGGGGGTCTTGCAGATGTAGTTGGAACACTTCCAAAAAAGTTTAATAGAAATGAGTATGATGTACGCATCATTTTACCAAATTACATGTGCCTTCCAGAAAAATATAAGAAGAATATGAAGTATCTTACACACTTCCATATGGATATTGGCTGGAAGCAACAGTATGTTGGTGTAATGTATATGGAATACGAAGGTGTTCCAGTATATTTCATTGATAATGAGTATTACTTCAATGGATTTAATATCTATGGCGATGTTAAGTGGGATATTGAGAAGTTTTGCTTCTTCTGTAAAGCAGCGCTTTCAATCCTTCCAAGCATTGGCTTCAGACCGGATATCATCCATTGTCATGACTGGCAGGCAGGACTTGTTCCTGTATATCTTAAAACTCTATTTGCCAGCAATCCATTTTATCAGGGCATTAAGTCTATAATGACTATCCATAATCTTCAGTTCCAGGGACGCTGGGACATCAAGACTATTCAGGATTACTCAGGACTTCCAAGTGACCTGTTCACACCTGATAAGCTGGAGATGAACAAGGACGCAAGCATGCTGAAGGGCGGACTTGTTTATGCAGATAAGATTACAACAGTTTCGAATACATATGCTCATGAGATTCAGACACCATACTTCGGAGAAGGTCTTGATGGTCTTCTTCAGGCACGTTGGCAGAGTCTCTGGGGAATTGTAAATGGTATTGATTATGATATCTTCAATCCAGCTAAGGACGAAAAGATAGCATGTAAATATACTACAAGAAATTACAAAAAGAATAAGGTTAAGAATAAGCTTGCACTTCAAAAGGAGCTTGGTCTTCCTGAAGATGAAAATGCTTACATGCTGGGTATTGTATCCAGACTTACAGATCAGAAGGGTCTCGACCTTATAGATCACATTATGAATGACATCATGACTGATGGAACTCAGCTGGTTGTTCTTGGAACCGGTGATAGAAGATACGAAGAGATGTTCAAATACTATCAGGGCTTCCACCCAGCTAAGCTTTCAGCAAACATTTATTTCAGTGATGAGTTATCTCATAAGATCTACGCAGGTTGTGATGCTATACTCGTTCCTTCAAGGTTTGAGCCTTGTGGACTTACACAGCTGATGGCTCTTAAGTATGGCGCACTTCCAATAGTTCGTGAGACAGGCGGTCTTAAGGATACTGTACAGCCATATAATGAATATGACGGAACAGGAACAGGCTTCAGCTTTGCTAACTATGATGCAAGAGAACTCCTGAACACTATTAATTATTCTAAGCATGTATTCTTCGATGATAAGGCTGCATGGCAGGGAATGATGAAGAGAGCAATGGAGCAGGATTATAGCTGGGATCAGAGTGCAAAGATTTACGAACAGCTTTATTCTGAGATCTAAATATAGACTTATATTTGGGATGGTTCAGTTTGTCTTAGAATGGACCATCCCTTATTTAACTAATCAGCTTGGAGTTTTGTATGGCTTACGATGGAATAGTAATAAGCAGTGTTATAGATGAGATTAAAACCGCATGTCTGGGTGGCAGAGTTGTAAAGGTGCAGCAGCCATCCCCTGATACCATAACACTTACAGTGAAAGGGTTTAAAGGGCAGACTAAGATTTATCTCTCTGTAAATGCTTCGTTACCAATAGTTTATATAGCGGAAACACTTCCACAGGCACCAATGCAGGCTCCAGCCTTTTGTATGCTGCTAAGAAAGCATATATCAAACGGAAGGCTGGTAGCAATTAATCAGCCTGGGTTTGACAGAATTTTTGATTTCGTTTTTGAACATATGGATGAGATGGGAGATATCTCCGAGAGACATCTCATTGTTGAAATAATGGGAAGGCAGAGCAATATCATCTTAACGGATGAAAAGCTTATTATTCTCGATTGCATTAGGCGTGTAATGCCAGACCTTAGTGATGCGATTTCAAAAGATGATGATAGCAACGTGAGAATTCTTTATCCTGGAAGGGAGTACGAGACTCCGGATGCTCAGGGTAAGATAAATGTTCTAGGTGGCTTTGACAGGTATGCTTTTGAAAAACATCTTGTATCCAAGAATATGCCTATCCCAAAAGCTATCTTCACAAGTCTTTCTGGTTTTTCTAAATCCACATCTGAACAGATTGTGGCAAGAGCCGGAGTGGATGGCAGAAAGAGTTTTGAAGATATAACGGTTGAAGAAAAAGACAGGCTTTTTGATGCACTCACAGCTGTTGTAGAAGACATTAAAAATGGGAACTTTCATCCGACTCTTATTATGGATGCTGAAGGAATACCAAAGGATTATATTGCCGTGGGTGACAGTGAAGGCAGTATGTCAAAGCTCCTTATAGACTTCTATAGCAATAAAGAGAAGAGGATTAATATCAGATCCAAATCCAGCGACATGAGAAAGCATCTTCAGACCGTGATTGCAAGAACTGCTAAGAAATATGATCTTCAGAGAGAACAGCTAAAGAGTACGGAAGATAGAGATAAGTTCAGAGTTTACGGAGAGCTTATCAATACCTATGGATATGAGCTGGGCGCTGATGATACGGTTCTGAAATGCACCAATTATTATGATAATTCCGAGGTGGAGATTCCTATAGATCCAACACTTACACCTCAGGAAAATGCTCAGAAATATTTTGCTAAATATAATAAAAAGAAAAGGACCTATGAGGCTCTTACAGATTTCCTGAAGCAGACAAAGGAAGAACTTGATTATCTGATGTCTGCGAAGCATTCTCTGGATATGGCAGAGACGGACGGCGATATTGTTCAGATAAGAAAGGAACTGGAGGCGGCTGAGGTTCTTAAGAAAAAGGGAAAAGAAAAGGGGGCCAGAAAAGAGGCGGCAGGAAAGCCTCTCCACTTTTTATCTTCTGCAGGATATGATATATTTGTAGGTAAGAATAATATACAAAATGATGAACTTACATTTGGTCTGGCAGTGGGGAAAGATATATGGTTCCACGCCAAGCAAATGCCAGGCTCACATGTAATAGTGAAACTTAAAACTGATGATAAAGGTTTTGATGATGTGCCTGATAGTGTATTCGAAGAAGCAGCGTCGCTGGCTGCATTTTACTCCAGCGGGAACGATGCACCAAAGGTGGAGATAGATTATACCGAAAGGAAGAATCTAAAGAAACCGCCTCAGGCAAAACCAGGATATGTAATTTATCATACGAATTATTCGATGATGGCTGAGCCAAAGAAAACTGGAGTTCAGCAGGTGGATGATCAGTAATAGTAAAGGAATTAATAGGGGATGCATGGACATATAAATGAATTTCATCTGGCGTTTTATTCGGTGGCGCTTCTTGTGTCATTTACTATTTTGATGCAATCTTTTATCCAAAAACGTACTGACAGGGTTCATAATATCGTTTTTATTTTTCTTGTTTCCATCATTATGTTTAATTCATTAACAGAGTTTGTTGGTGAATTTGCAAGACCTCATATTCTTGAATCAAATGCAGCTCTTATGGTGGACGATATATGCCACATGCTTTATTTTGTCTTCCATTCTCTTATTGCTCCAGTATTTCTTATATATGTTCTATGTCTTTCGGATGCAATAAAAAAGGTTTCCGATTTTCATATTACGCTAATTATGGTTCCGATATTTGTAATGGAGCTCCTGATATTATCTGACCCATTTACAAGTGTTATGTATTATCATGACAGTAATGGAGATTTCCAGAGAAACTGGGGAGAATATGTTATTTATTTCTTTGCAGCTATCTTCATTTTTGCGGCAACGGTATGCATTTTTAGATACTGGTTTGCTATGACAATGAGAAAAAGACTGTCGCTCATTTGTTTCCTTGGAGTTGTACTTATAGGACTGGCTGTACAGTTTGTATATAAGAATATCAGATGTGAGCTTTTCGCAGAAGCTCTTGGTCTTTTGGGTATTATGCTCCTTATGGAATCCGAGGATGAAAGGCTTGACCCTGAAACTGGAATTTATAACAGGCACGGTCTGGAAATAGATTTGGATTCGAATTTTAAACTGAAGAATAGTATTAATATCATTAGTTTAAGAATCATTGATGTTAGTACAAGCCTTAGAAGTATTGGTATTACTAATATCAATTATCTTACCAAGGAAGTGGCAGATTTCCTTAAGACTAAGATTCAGAGATACTATATTTATAATATAGACCCTAGTCAGTTTATTATTCTTCTTGATGCAGATAAAAATGCAGAAAATCACAAATTCAGGAAAATTTTCCAAAAGTATGAGGCATCTGCAGATGCAGACGAATTGATAGAGGGAATACTTGAAAGGTTTAAAGGTAACTGGGATATTGGAAAGACAAAGTTCTCTCTCAATCCAATCATTCTTAAGGCTAATATGCCAGAAACCTTTGAGACTGTAGAAGATGTATTCTTCTTCATTGACAGTCCTCTTCCTAAAAAGATTGAAAAGCAGGTTCTTGAAGGTCCGGACCTGGACTACCTCCTTAGAAGAACAGAGGTGGAAAATGCAATCCGCCGTGGTCTTTCTGATGAAGAGTTTGAGGTTTATTATCAGCCTGTTTATGATCTTCATACAAAGAAGCTTCATGGAGCTGAGGCGCTCCTCAGACTTCATGACTCTGTTCTGGGTGAGGTTTATCCGGATGAATTCATTCCTGTAACTGAGCAGATGGGTCTCATTGATGAAGTGGATGACATGGTACTTGGAAAAGTATGTGAATTTGTTGAGAGCGGACTTCCTGAAAGAAAGGGTATGCAGACTCTTAATGTTAATCTCTCCATGATCCAGTGCATGCAGAAAGGCTTTGTTGACAGGATCAACAAGATAGTAGAGAGATATGATATAAAAAAGAGTATGATTACATTTGAAATCACAGAGTCTGTAGGCGCTGATGATTATCAAAAGCTTGGCGAGATAATCAAAGAGCTTAAATCCAGTGGCTATCAGTTTGCGATGGATGATTATGGTACTGGTTATTCAAATATCCAGTCCATTTTCTCGCTTGATTTCGATGTAGTTAAGATAGATAAGAGTATTCTCTGGGCAGCCGAAAAGGGCGAGCTTGGAATGACTATTCTTACAAATAGTATAAATATGATAAGGCAGATGAAGAAGAAGATAGTGGTTGAAGGTGTTGAAACTGAAAGCCAGATCAAACTGTTGGAGAGTCTTGGGGTGGATTATCAGCAGGGCTTCTACTTCTCAAAGCCAATACCTAAAGCTGATTTCATAAGAGACATTTTGGGAGAAGGTTAATGTTAATTGATTACAGCAGAGAATATAAGGATAAGCTGAGGACTCCTGAGGAGGCGGTTAGCGTAGTTAAGAGTGGTGATTGGGTTGATTATACCAGCTCTCTTGGCATGCCTGTTCTTCTTGATAAAGCCCTTGCAAAACGCAAGGATGAGCTGGAGGATGTGAAAATCCGAGGCAACCTTATTCCTGGACCTATAGAAGTAGCAGAATGCGATCCTGAACAGGAGCATTTCGTTTATCATAGCTGGCATTGTTCATCCTATGAGAGAAAGCTCTGTGATAAGGGTATGTGTTACTACATTCCTATGGTATTCCAATATAATGCAGCTTATTATGAATTCTTTATAGATGTAAATGTTGTTATGGTCAGTGTTGCTCCAATGGACAAGCATGGCTATTTCAACTTTTCGGTTAATACCGGCGTGGCTGGACCTATTTGTCAGAAGGCTGACATTGTAATCGTTGAAGTGAATGAGAATATGCCAAAGATTCATGGCGGCTATGATGAATGCATTCACATTTCAGATATTGATTATATAGTTGAAGGAGAACATGAGCCATTTAAGAATCTGCTTCCTGTACAGCCAAGAGATATTGATTGGCAGATTGCAGATCACATAATCCCTTATATAGTTGATGGCGCAACTCTTCAGCTTGGAATTGGTAGTATTCCAAATGCAGTCGGTGCTCTGATTTCTGAGTCGGATGTTAAAGACCTTGGAATGCATACGGAGCTTTGTACAGATGCTTACCTGGAGCTCTATAGATCCGGAAAGCTGACAAACAGGCTCAAGAATATAGATAAGGGTAAAGGCGTTTTTGGTTGTGCGGTAGGTTCTACGGACCTTTATGAATGGCTGGATGATAATCCGAGTGTTGCCGCATTTCCGCTTGAATATGTTAACAGACCATTTATCATTGCACAGATTGATAACATGGTTTCAATAAATGGCTGCGTGGCTGTGGACCTTTATGGGCAGGTGGCATCCGAGAGCTTTGGAGGACGTCAGATAAGCGGTACAGGTGGTCAGCTGGACTTCCTGACTGGTGCCAGTGCATCCAGAGGTGGGAAGGCATTTATTTGTATGGCATCCCGTTTTAAAGAGAAGGATGGAACATACCAGTCCTGTATTACACCACAGTTTAATGGAGATATAATTACATCTCCAAGAAGTCAGGTTTATTTTATAGCTACTGAATTTGGTGTGGTTAATCTTGAAGGTAAATCCACATGGGAAAGAGCTGAGGATCTCATTTCCATTGCTCATCCGGATTTCAGGGACGAGCTTATAAAAGAGGCTGAGAAACGTATGATCTGGAGACGAAGCAATAAGCGTTAGATTATTTTAGATTATAATAGTTAGCTGTTTTAAGTGAATAATTTATCGTTACCGAGTTGAGTGACGAAATAAATGAATATAGAAAGAGAAAATAGAAATGGTTTATAGTATGACAGGCTTCGGCAGAAGCGAGTATTCTGACGAGAACAGACGAGTAGTTATCGAAATGAAATCCGTTAATCACAGATATTGCGATATAAGCGTTAAGCTTCCACGTAGTATCAGCAGATTTGAGCCGGAGATTAGAAAGAGACTGAAGCTCTACGTAGAGCGTGGTAAGGTAGATGTATTTATCACATACAGCAGTCTTCAGAGTGCCGGAGCAGTTGTTAAATATAATAAAGATGTACTTGATCAGTACATGGCACATTTTAAAACAATGGAAGAGGAATTTGGCTTAACAGAGGATTACAAGCCAACAGTTATAGCCAGATATCCAGATGTCTTCACAATTGAAGAAAACTATTTCGTAGAAGATGAAGAATATCAGATAATCGAGAAAGTTCTGGACGAGGCTGGAAAACAGTTTAAGGAGTCACGTGCTAAGGAAGGCGCTAACCTTACAAAGGATCTTTTGGAGAAGATGGATGAGCTTGAGAACCTGACATGCAAGGTTGATGAGCTGGCTCCAAAGATCATAGAAGAATATCAGGCTAAGCTTACTGAGAAGGTTTCAAATCTTCTTGAGACAGCTAATATTGATGAAAATCGTATTGTACAGGAAGTTACAATTTATGCAGACAGAGTTGCAGTAGACGAAGAGCTTGTAAGACTTCACAGCCACATAGCTGCAGTTCGGGATATGCTGGCTAACTCAGATGATGAAAGTGGAGAAGGAAAGAACAATTCTATTGGACGCCGTCTGGACTTCATAGTACAGGAAATGAACCGTGAAGCCAATACAACACTTTCTAAGTCAGATACACTGTCAGTAACAGATATCGGAATCGATATGAAGACATGCATAGAGAAGGTACGTGAACAAATACAGAACTTAGAATAAGAGGATGAATATATGAGTAAGGGTAAATTAATTGTAATATCAGGATTCTCAGGTGCAGGAAAAGGTACTGTAGTTAAGAAGTTAGTAGAAAAATATGATTACAGCTTATCTATTTCTGCCACAACACGTCAGCCACGTGAGGGCGAGGTGGATGGAAAGGATTATTATTTCAAGTCTGAGGCTGAGTTCAGATCTCTTATCGACTATAATGGCCTGATTGAGTGGGCTCAGTATGTAGACAATTTCTATGGAACTCCTAGAAAGTTCGTAGAGGAGGAGATGGCCGCTGGCAAGAATGTTATTCTTGAGATTGAGGTTCAGGGTGCTATGAACGTTAAGTCCCAGTATCCAAATGCAATCCTCATCTTTATTACAACAAAGGATGTTCCTACTCTCAGAGAAAGACTTACAAACAGAGGAACAGAGTCTCCGGAAGTGATAAACAAGCGCCTTGCAAGAGCTGCTGAAGAGGCTACATCCATGGAATCCTATGAATTCATAGTAGTAAATGATGATCTGGATACCTGCGTGGATGCAGTTAATTCTATTGTTGTCAGTGAGTCCTGCAAGAAGGAAAATGTGACAGAGTTCCTTATCGATATTAAGAATCAGCTGGAATCTCTTGACAAATAGCAGTATTTATTGAGATAATACAAGTTAGGTTTGAGCAATTAGAGACATTTTGCTCGGGATAAATTAGGAGGAAGATAATATGATACATCCATCATATAGTGATCTAATGGAGGTTGCAAACGAAGGTGTAGAACCAGGAGAGCAGCCAGTAGTTCAGAGTCGTTATTCAATAGTACTTGCGACTGCAAAGAGAGCAAGACAGCTTATCGCTGGAGATGAGCCATTTATTGATGGAACAGAAGGCAAGAAGCCGCTGTCAATTGCAGTAGAAGAGTTATACGAAGGCAAGATTAAGATCGTTGGAGACGATGAATAATAAGTTACTGTAAAAAAAGCGAACATTTTTATGTTCGCTTTCTTTTCGAGAAGGAGAAGTGGGGTTATGATTTTAGAAAAACTATTAAGAGACTTAAAATATGAAGTTATATGTGGGGATGTAAGCACAGAGATTACAGATATAACAAATGATTCCAGAAAGGTCACAGATGGTGGACTTTATTTTGCTGTTCCAGGAGCTAAGGTGGATGGCGCAGAGTTCATTCCTGAAGTTATCAGAAAAGGTGCATCTGCTATTATTACTGAGAAATCAGAAGAGAAGCTGGGACACATTTTGGAAAATGATATGCTTCTTAATGGTGAGTTTGAGGAGATTGTTGAAGACCGGGTGACTATCATTTTGGTTGAAGATACAAGAGTTGCCATGGGTATTATCAGCTCTGAGTTCTATGGCAATCCATCTGATGAGATTACAGTTATTGGTATCACAGGTACAAAGGGCAAGACCACAACCTCTTACATGGTTAAAGAAATGCTTGAACTTGCCGGTATCAAAACAGGTCTTATCGGTACGATTGAGATAGATGATGGCGCAAACCACATCCCAGCGCTCAATACAACTCCTGAATCAATAGTTATACAGAAGACTCTTCGCGACATGGTTAACAACGATTGCGAAGCAGTAGTAATGGAGATATCATCTCAGGCTATGCTTCTTCACAGAGTATCAGGCCTTGATGTTGATTATGCTATCTTCACGAACCTGTCTCCAGACCATATTGGTCCTAACGAGCATTCAGATTATGAAGATTATAGAGATTGCAAGAAGAGGCTTTTTTCTATTGCAAGAATGGGCATTTACAATTTAGATGATTCTGAAACACCATATATGATGGAAGGAAGTACAGCCAGACCGATTACATTTGGCAAGTCAGAGGATGCTGACTATATTGCTGTAGGTCATAAGCTTTATTCTGAAAATGGTATCCTGGGTATTGAGTACCAGCTTGAGGGTACGCTTGAGGGGGATGTGAGAGTTGACCTGCCAGGTGATTTCAGTATTTATAATTCTCTTGCAGCCATCGTTGTTGCGGACTGTATGGGCGTAAGCTTTGATGAGATTAAGCGAATTCTTGAGATGATCAAGGTTCGTGGACGTGTGGAAATGATTCCTATTTCCGATAAGTTCACTTTGATGATCGACTATGCACATAATGGAATGTCGCTTGAGTCGCTGCTTAAGGCCATCAGAGAATATAATCCTAAGAGACTCGTTTCCCTCTTTGGATGTGGTGGAAATAGAGCTAAGTCAAGAAGATACGAGATGGGGGAGGTTTCTGGTAAGTATGCAGATTTTAGTATCATTACCAGCGATAATCCTAGAGATGAAGACCCACAGGCTATATTGGATGACATTAAGGGCGCCATCGATAAGACAGGTGGCAAGTATGTAGATATAATTGACCGTAAGGAAGCTATCAGATATGCCATTATGAATGCTGAAGAGGGAGATGTTATAATCCTTGCCGGTAAGGGCCACGAGGATTATCAGGAAATCAAAGGTAAGAAGCATCATATGGACGAGCGTGATCTGATACGCGAGATTTTGGAGGAAGAAGATGTCAGTGAAATATGCGGATATAATAATAGATATTTCACAGAGTAATGTAGACAGACCTTTTAGATATAGTATTCCGGAAGAACTTCTTGGAGAGGTTCAGATAGGTTCTGTTGTGAAGGTGCCATTTGGACAGGGCAATAAGATCAGAACCGGTTATGTGATTGGACTTGCAGATGAGCCTAATTATGATATTGATAAGATAAAAGCCATTAGTGAGGTTTCGGCAAATGCCATCAGCGTTGAAAGTAAGCTGATAAAACTTGCTAAATGGATGCGAGATACATATGGCTGCACAATGATAAGTGCTCTTATGACTGTTATGCCTGTTAAAGAAAAGGTTAGAAACAGGAAGACAGAGGTTGATATAAGAGAGAACATACCAGAGTTTCAGCCTATAGAAGAACTGGAAAATCAGCAAAAGGAAATCGTAGAAGATTTTACTAACGATCTGGATTTACCTTTAAATGTTGATTTTGATGATGTATGCGAGACTGTTCCTAATACTTATTTACTTCATGGAGTAACAGGAAGTGGTAAGACTGAAGTTTATATAAAGATGGCCGAAGAGGTGATTGCCAGAGGACAGGATGTTATAGTTCTTGTTCCTGAGATTGCCCTGACTTATCAGACAGTTGCACGGTTCAGTAGTTATTTTCAGGATAGCATTTGCATTCTTAATTCTCAGCTAAGTAAGGGTGAGAAATATAGAGAATTTATGAAGGCTCGTGAGGGCAAGACTCATATCATGATAGGACCGAGGTCGGCGCTTTTTGCTCCGTTTCAGAATCTTGGACTTATCATCATAGATGAGGAACATGATGGAGCTTACAAGAGTGAAAAGACTCCTAAGTATCATGCCAGAGAGGTGGCTATAGAAAGAGCCAGACTTGAGGGCGCGAGGGTTGTTCTTGGAACAGCTACTCCAAGTATTGAAAGCTATTATAAGGCTGAGCAGGGAGAGTACAAGCTGTATAGTCTTACTGAAAGAGTTAAAGGTAGCCTGATGCCTGATGTGGAGATTGTTGATCTTCGTGAGGAACTGAAGGCTGGTAACAGGAGCATAATTTCTAATTCGCTTTATAATAAGCTGACTGAGGCTTTTGACAGAGGAGAGCAGGCAATGCTCTTCATAAATAGGAGAGGATTTAATTCCTTTGTTTCCTGCAGAAGCTGTGGTGAAGTAATTAAATGTCCTAATTGCGATGTTTCGCTTTCGCTTCATGGAAATCACAGACTCCTTTGCCATTATTGTGGACATAGCGAAGAGATGCCGGATAATTGTCCTAAATGTAAATCCAATATGATTGGTGGTTATGGAATAGGAACTGAGAGTCTGGAAGAACAGGTTAAGAAGATTTTTCCTAAGATCAAGACTCTACGGATGGATAAAGATACAACTCAGAGAAAAGGCAGCCATGGTGCTATCATTAAAAAGTTTAGAGAAGGTAAGGCGGACTGCCTTATTGGAACCCAGATGATAGTAAAGGGACATGATTTCCCGAAGGTTACTGTCGTTGGAAATATCCTGGCGGATCTAAGTCTTTTTGATGGAGACTACGAATCGGCTGAGAGGACATTTGACCTTCTTACACAGGCGGCAGGCCGTGCAGGTAGAGACGAGCTTCCAGGACAGGTTGTGATTCAGACATATCAGCCAGATCATTATGCCATCACATCTGCGGCTGACCAGGATTATAAGGCGTTCTATGATTATGAAATGTCTTATAGAAGCATGCTTCATTTTCCTCCGGTCTACGATATGCTGGGAATATGTGTCAGCTCTGAAAATGAGAAGATGGCAATTGAGGTTTCAGATAAGGTTGTGGAGGCTTTAAAGGAATATAGGAAGAGCGATGGTCTGAAGGGAAGCCTGGACTGCATAGGACCGGCAGAGGCTTATATTTATAGAATGAATAACATCTATAGAAGAGTTATATATCTAAAGTCGGATGTATATGAGAATCTGACGGAGTCGGTGAAGATAGCGGACAGCATTGTTACGTCCATGGAATTACCGGCGGGATTGGTGGATGTACAATATGACTTTAATCCGATGAGGATTATTTGATTAAGTAATTCAGATCTAGTTAATGGAAGTTTATTTATTAGAAATAAAGATAGTTAGTAATTGAAAAACACAGAAAGAGGGAAAACATGGCAATTAGAAATATTCGAGAAGACGGCGACGAAGTTCTTAGAAAGAAATGCAAACCTGTTGAGAAGATGACAGAGCGCCTTAGCACTCTTATCGATGATATGTTCGATACAATGTACGAGGCTAACGGTGTTGGACTTGCTGCACCACAGGTTGGCGTGCTTAGAAGAATTGTTGTAATTGATACATATGAGGACAATCCATTAGTGCTCGTTAATCCTGAGATCATTGAATCTGACGGTGAGCAGGTTGGCCCAGAGGGGTGTCTCAGTCTGCCAGGACTTCAGGGTGATGTTGCAAGACCAGAACATGTTGTCTGCAAAGCACTTGATAGAGATATGAAGGAAATCACTGTAGAGGGTGAAGGTCTTCTTGCTAGAGCTATCTGCCATGAACTTGATCATTTGGATGGAATTCTTTACAAGGATCTCGCCATTGATGGACTATATAAGGTAGAGCCTATATCTCAGGAAGAAAGTGACGATACAGAGGAATAAATATGAGAGTAGTATATATGGGCACCCCGGACTTTGCGGTGCGCCCACTTAGAAAAATAAAAGAAGCTGGTCATGAGATTGTCGGTGTTTACACTCAACCAGACAAGGCTAAAGGTAGAAGCAAAAAACTGATGCCTTCTGACGTTAAGGTTGCAGCTGAAGAATTAGGAATTAGTGTATATCAGCCAGAAAAGCTTAGAGAAGCATCTGTTGTTGAAGAATTGAAGACTCTTAGTCCAGATATAATTGTTGTTGCTGCCTATGGACAGATACTTTCTGAGGATGTTCTTAACATTCCAAAGTATGGCTGCATTAACATCCATGCATCTCTGCTTCCTAAATACCGCGGTGCATCTCCTATAGAAGCCAGCATAATGAGTGGTGATGAGAAGACAGGCGTTACCATAATGTATATGGCAAAAGGACTTGATACTGGAGATATCATTGATCAGGCGGAAGTTGAGATAGGTTTACATAATACAGAAACTCTTACAGTTAAGCTTTCTGAGATTGGTGCTGATTTAGTAGTCAAAGTAATGGATGATATTGAGGCAGGAACAGCAAAGAGGACACCACAGAATGATGATGAAAGCTGCTACTGTGGAAAGCTGGATAAATCCATGAGTGTTATTGATTGGAATAAGCCGGCTGTAGAGCTTGAAAGATGCGTAAGAGGTCTTTATCCATGGCCATGTGCCTGCACAACAGTTGGCGATAAGAATATCAAGATCGTAGAAGCCGAGGTTGTGGATGTTGCAGATGATTCTGTAGAAGTTGGTAAGGTCTGCGAAGTAACAAAGAAGTATTTTGTAATTAAGTGCGGCGAGAAAGGTCTTAAGATTAAGAAGCTTCAGCCAGAGGGAAAGAAACTGATGGATACGGTGGCATTTCTCAATGGATATAAACTTGAAGTGGGAATGTAATTTAGAATAATCTGGGAATTAGGATATGGATACGAGAAGGATTGCATTTGATATTCTAAAGAAAATTGAATCTGAAGATATTTTTGTGGGCGAAGTGCTGGATAATGCACTTCGCCATTTGCAGTTTAATGATAAGAGAGATAGAGCCTTTATTACACGTCTGGTAGAGGGAACTGTTGAAAGAAAGATAGCACTTGATTTTCTTATAGATAAGCTCTCAAAGAACACACCTGACGCGGATGTTAGAATAATACTACGAATGGGAATCTACCAGATTAAATATATGGAGTCGGTGCCGGATAGAGCTTCAATAGATGAATCAGTGAAACTTGTTAAATCCATTGGTCTAAGCGGTAGAGAAGGGTATGTAAATGCGGTCCTTCGTAAGGTTGCAGCGCTGAAGGACGAAAAGAGACTAGATAGCCTGCTTGTTAGTAGAATGGATGTTAGATATTCCACCCCACAGTGGCTATGTGACATGCTTGTAAGAGTATATGGAAAAGATGATGCTAAGCTAATACTTGAGGATCAATTTGCAGAGCATGATACAGTTATTCGAATCAATTCTTTGAAAACAAATAAGCAAGAATTAATTAATCTGTTCGAAGATGTGGGAGTAACTATTAAGGATGGCATACTCTCTGATAGATGTCTTCGTATTAGAGACTATGATTCTATCAGAAGACTTCCAGGCTATAAGGAGGGATTATTCGTGGTTCAGGATGAAACCTCTGTATATACAGTTGAGCATTCTGGTATAAAGATAGGCGATAAGATACTAGATATGTGTGCATCCCCTGGTGGTAAAAGCATGCTAGCTTACGAACTTGCGACAACTCGGAAATATATTGCAACACTAGTATCGCGAGATATATCTGATACGAAAGTCAGTAAGATAGAAGAAAACTGCCAACGTATGAATATTCCAGTTAAGATGGCAGACGAAAAATATGAGACAGGAATTAATCTTGAAATAGCAGATGCGACTGTTCTTGATACTAATATATCCAAATTATCAGACTCGGCGAAATTTGATGTAGTAATAGCAGACGTACCATGCTCAGGTCTTGGAATAATGGGACGTAAGAACGATATAAAGTACCATGTAACCCCTGAATCCTTACAAAAAATTGCAGACCAAGGACTTGAAATACTTCGTAATGCTTCTCAGTATGTGAAGAAAGGTGGTCGTATATGCTTCTCAACTTGTACTATTAATCCGACAGAGAATGGTGATGTGGTCAGAGCATTTTTAGAAGATAATAAAGAATTTACTATTATAGATGAGAGAACATTTATCCAAGGAATAGATGGTAGTGATGGCTTCTATTATTGTGTGATAACAAGATTGAAGTAAGAAAGGCTAACTAATATGGAAAACATTGCGATTATATTATTAGTTGTGGTTGGTATTTTTATAATTATTCTTATTAGAATGGGATTTTTTCGAAACAATAATCACAACTCTTATCAAAGAAATGATGATAATTGGGTCAATCTTGGAGAGTTTGAACAGAGAAAAAGTGTAGTTAGAATTAATTGTAGCGAAAATGTATTTAATGATTTTTTTGCATTCATTAAGAATTATAAAGGCGGAAATATAAGAAGGAAGAATGGAAAGATAATTGGTAGATCATTTTTAGGAAAAGAGAAGGGCGATTTAAAGGGCATTTTTTATAATGTGCTTGTACCTAACCCAAACATCAGCATTAGTAAAAAAGAAGAGTTTAGAATGTTTCTGATAAATATTGGTGTTACTGGTGTTGGGGATAGGCCTAATTATGAGGAGAGAGCCAGTAGGTTAAAGAATAATAAAACTACTGAAGATGAAAGAAGAAGAAAAGCAGTAGGTAATATAGGTGAAGAAATAGTAAGAGATGAATTAAGTAAACTTAGTAGTCTTACTTTTTCTGTCATTAATGGGCCTGTGTTAAAATTAGGTGATACTAAGAAGGAATTAGACCATATAATTGTCGGTAAAACGGGAGTATTTTGTCTAGAAACTAAAGCGTTTGGCATGTCTAATGGAGAGCATTCACAAGCTTCATTATTTATTGATCCAGGTGATAAGTGGATTATTAGGAAAAATAAAAACAATAGAGAACTTGTATCACCAACAGAACAGATATGCTCTGAAAAAGAAATAGTAGAGAATATTATAAAAGATAAAAGTGTAAATGTGCATGCAGTTCTGGTGATTAGTAATAACAAATTATTTATCAAGAATAATATATCACTACCGTATGATGTTATTAGAGTTGATAAAATAGTAGACTATATTGCGTCATATGATGATAGTCTTGAGATGAATGAGAGGTTAGATATTCTAGAAATAATTGATAGTAGTAGGGTTAATTAGGATAATGGATATTAGAAGTCAGTATTTAAACGAACTAACTGAATATTGCGAAGCACATGGTTATCCTAAGTTTCGCGCTAAGCAGTTATATGAATGGCTTCACAAGAAGCATGTTTCATCTGCGGAGGAGATGACGAATATCTCCAAGGACATGAGGGAAGAACTGGATAAGGAGATGACTCATGTTAAGTACGTGACTCATCAGACGGATAGTGAGGATGGCACCCGGAAGTTTCTTTTTGAGATGGAAGATGGTCAGATGATAGAGACTGTTTTTATGCAGTATCATCATGGCAATTCTATTTGTATTTCATCACAGGCGGGCTGTGCTATGGGTTGTAAGTTCTGTGCCTCGACTATAGGAGGATGCATTCGTGATCTGACAGCAAGTGAAATGCTGGGTCAGGTTTATATGGCCATGAATCTTGTCAATAAAGAGATAGAAGAGAAGAATGATCATCTAATTTCCAATATAGTTGTTATGGGTACAGGTGAGCCTTTCCAGAATTATGATAATCTTATTCGCTTTATAAAGATCATAACCAGCGAAGAAGGATATAATCTCAGTGTCAGAAATATCACAGTTTCTTCCTGTGGTATTGTTCCGAACATCAGGAAACTGGCAGATGAAGGACTTCCTGTAACGTTTGCCCTTTCTCTTCATGCTCCAACAGATGAACTAAGAAAAACAATTATGCCAATAGCAAAAAAGTACACGATTGCTGATACTCTGGATGCCACAGACTATTATTTCCAGAAAACGGGACGCCGTATTACAATAGAGTACAGTCTTATGGATGGAGTAAATGATACTCCTGAATGTGCTGAAAAGCTTGGAAAACTCCTTTCAGAGCGAAATAAGACCTCAAATAGAGGCTCTGAAGGTAAAGAACACCAGGGAATATACCATGTAAACCTTATTCCTATAAACCCCGTAGATGAGCGAGAATACAAGGCTGGCAGTAGTGACAGCATAGCCAGCTTTAAGAAAATACTTGAAAAATATCGAATAAATGTTACTATTAGGAGAGGTATGGGCAGAAATATTGACGCTGCCTGTGGACAGCTAAGAAGGAAGTATGGTTTATGAGTTTAGTATCTACTGGTAGAACAGACAAAGGTAGAAAAAGAAGCAATAACCAGGATAGCATATTTGTCAGCAATACTCCCGTTGGACCTCTTCCTAACCTGTATATAGTTGCAGACGGAATGGGTGGACACGCAGCAGGAGACTTTGCGTCCAGATATGCTATTAGTATTGTTATTGACTTTATAAGTAAATCAACTGTATCAAATCCAATCTCCTTACTTCGAAGAGCTCTTGTGTATGCCAGCAATGAGTTGTACAAGGAAGCCGAGAAGGATAAGGATAAGATGGGCATGGGAACCACTATGGTTGCCGCTGTTATAGTTGATGATAAACTATATGTTGCTAACATTGGTGACAGCAGACTTTACATTATTAACGATGACATTAAGCAGATCACCATGGATCATTCTCTCGTGGAAGAGCTTATAAGAAGTGGACAGCTGGAGAGGAATAAAGGAAGAAATCATCCAGAGAAAAATATTATAACCAGAGCTATGGGTTCCAGAGATGAGGCTATGCCTGATTTCTTTGAACTTACGGTTGAAGAGGGCGACCATATTCTGCTTTGTTCAGATGGTCTTTCAAATATGGTTGAGGATGATGAAATTAAGGATATCGTTCAGGATAATGCTGTCCTGGATCAGGCCGTATCCACATTAATAAGTAGAGCTAACTATTATGGCGGAAATGATAACATTTCAGTAATAATAGTTTCTATATAGAGAGGTAGAGTTTAAGTTATGTTAAAACCTGGAACAATATTAGACGATAGATATGAAATAATAGATGTTGTCGGAACAGGAGGAATGTCAACTGTATATCGCGCTAAGGATGAGAGACTTAAAAGATTTGTTGCTATAAAGGTTCTTAAGTCCGATTATAGTTCTGACCAGAATTTTGTATCCAAGTTCCGTGCGGAAGCACAGTCATCAGCTGGCCTTACACACCCTAATATCGTCAGCGTATATGATGTTTGCGAAGATGACGGAAGATATTTCATAGTAATGGAGCTTGTTGAGGGCATTACTCTTAAGGAGTACATAAACCTCAATGGAAGACTGTCAATGCAGCAGGCTATCGATTTCTCAATTCAGATAGCATCAGGTCTTGAGGCAGCTCACGAGCACCATGTAATCCACAGAGATATTAAACCACAGAATATTATTGTTTCTAAGAGTGGAAATATTAAGGTAACAGACTTCGGTATTGCAAAGGCTGCTACCTCTACAACAATGTCTACAACCGGTATCGGTTCAGTTCATTACATCTCGCCTGAACAGGCAAGAGGTGGATACAGTGATGAGAGAAGTGACATCTATTCACTTGGTATCACAATGTACGAAATGGTTACAGGTCGTGTTCCTTTTGAAGGCGATACAAACGTAGCCATCGCGCTTATGCATATCCAGAATGATATGATTCCACCAAGACAGCTGTACCCAGACATCTACCCAAGCTTTGAGAAGATTATAATGAAAGCTTCTCAGAAAAAGCCTGAAAGAAGATACCTTACAGCTGCAGCTCTTATAGCTGATCTTAACAGAGTTAAAGATAATCCAAATATAGATATAATTGTAGCTCCATCAACACTTACAGGTGTTCCTACACAGCAGTTTACAGCTGAGGATATGGAGAAGATTAAGAACGGTTCTGCTAATAAGTACGATTCAATGGACAACACAATGGTTGCAGACAGTTCTGAAGTAAGACCTGACAGAAGTCGTATTGATGCGCTTCTTAATCAGGAGGATGAAGATTTTTATGATGATACACCTTCAAGAAGAGGTGGTCTGAAGAAGATAGATGACGACGATGACGGTTATTCAATGGATGATGATGACGATTACGATCCAGATGATGAGTCCGATGTAGATCCAAAGCTTGAGAAGGCCGTTATGATCGGTGGTATTGCAGCAGCTATTATTATTGCTGTGATCGTATTTGTAGTAGTTGGTAACATGATGGGCTGGTTCAGCTTCGGAAGCAACAAGAAGACTACAGAAGCTACTACAGAGGAAGTGACAGAAGAAGAGAAGGTCAAGATGATCGATGTTGTTGGTCTTAGCGAGAAGGCTGCTGACAAGGATCTTAAAGAAGCCGGATTCACAAACTACAAGTTTGTTGAAGAGAATTCTGTTGATGTTAAAGAGGGATATGTAATCAGCCAGAACGTTGAATATGGAACTGATATTACTAAGGATACAGAAATCATCATAACAGTCAGTGCTGGTGCAGAAGAAATTTCAGTAACTGACGTTAAGGGTATGGATGAGGATGATGCCTATGCCGCACTTGAGGCGCAGGGCCTGAAGCCAAGCAGATCCTACAAGTTTGATGAAGAGGTTGAAGAAGGGAAAGCTATTTCTACAGATCCTAAGGCAGGAAGTTCTGCAAAGGCTGGAGATTCAATTGTAATTTATATCAGCCAGGGTGAAGAAGAGAAGACAGTTGAGGTTCCTGATCTTGCTGGACTTACAGAAACAGCTGCAAAGGGAAGTCTTGAATCTAACAAGCTTACAGTTGGAAATGTAACTTATGAATTTAATTCAGATGTTGAATCTGGTAAGGTTATAAGACAGAGCGTAGCTGCTAAGACTGAAGTCAAGGAAGGAACTACTGTAGATATCGTTATTAGTAACGGTGCAGAGACAAAGACTTACTCAGGTAAAGTTACAGGTAGCATCTCAACAAGTGACGAAACACTTGCAGCTTCAACTGTAACAGTAAATGTTTATATCAATGACGATGGTGGATACCATCTTGCATATACAACAACACAGTCTGGTGGAACAATCAATGTAGACGGATCAGCTAGTGGTCTTTCATACAACAATGGTACTGTTTCATACACAGTTGTTGATTCAAACGGTGCAGATGTATCATCAAGCTACAGCAAATCACTTACACTTTCATATACAAATGAGTAGATATGATATTAAGAGGAAGAATAATTAAAGGAATCGGCGGCTTCTACTATGTAGATGCCGCTGGTGTTTTATATGAGTGTAGAGCAAGGGGCCTTTTCCGTAAGCAGGGCATAACTCCGCTGGTAGGAGATATGGCCGATATAGAGCTTATCAGCGAAGAGGACAGAACTGCCTATCTGGTTGATATAGCTGACAGAAAGAGTGAGCTTATAAGGCCGGCGGTAGCAAACGTGGATCAGGTGATGGTAATCTTTGCCTGCACGCATCCAACCCCAAATCTCGGACTTATCGACAGATATCTCATAAATATGGAGCTTCAGGAAGTTGAGACAGTACTTGTCATAAGTAAGGCTGACTTAGTTTCTGGAGACGAAGCCATAAACGATAAGAGTACGAATGATAAGGATACAGATGATAACGAAGCTGAGAGACTGAGAGATATTTATAGTAAAGCAGGATATCGAGTAATAGTTCTTTCTAACACTACAGGCGAGGGTCTGAACGAAATAAAAGAGCTTCTGAAAGGCAAGATGACTGTTCTTTCCGGTCCTTCCGGAGTTGGTAAGTCTTCGCTTATAAATAACCTGGCGCCTCATTATGAAGGCGAGACAGGGGATATAAGTAAGAAACTTGGCAAGGGAAAGAATACAACCCGTCATACAGAAATAATAGAAATAGAGGATATGGAAGATTCCTTTATCATTGATACTCCGGGGTATAGTTCCATTCAGCTCCTGGTAGAAGAGGAAGATGATATCCGCCTCTATATGCGTGAGTTTGAAGATTTAAATGGCAAATGCAAATTTGGTGGATGCGTTCATATGGCAGAGCCAGGGTGCCTGGTAAAAGAAGCTGTCGCTGACGGTCGCATTTCGCAGGAAAGATATAATAGCTATACAGATATTTATAACGAGATAAAAGACAGGAGGAAATGGTAGTGAATTTACTTGCACCATCAATGCTATCGATAGATTTTGGACATATGGAAGATGAGCTTCGCACGGCCATGAATGCTGGTGCGGATTATATTCATGTTGATGTGATGGATGGAATGTTTGTTCCTAATATTTCTTTTGGACCTCCTGTAATAAAGTATGTGAAGAAAGCAGTGCCAGATGCAAAGCTGGACGTTCATATGATGGTTCAGGATCCAGTAAGATATCTGGATAAGATTGCCAGCATAGGCATTTATAATATGACTATCCACTACGAAGCTACAGACCACATTAAAGAGGACCTGGAGGCTATTAAGGCTGCGGGAGTCAGACCATGTGTTTCAATCAGCCCAGATACTCCTGTGAGCGCACTGGACGATGTTCTGGATATGGTGGACATGGTGCTCCTTATGAGTGTTTATCCTGGCTTTGGTGGACAGAGCTTCATTGAGAGTACATTTGACAAGATAAAAGAGCTTGTAGAAAAGAGAGAGGCGAGAGGCCTTAACTTCGATATAGAAATTGATGGTGGCGTTACACTGGATAACCTTCAGCAGGTTCTGGATGCAGGGGTAAATGTCATCGTTGCAGGTTCAGCTATCTTTGGAGCTGAAACAGAAAAGAATACTAAAGAATTCCTGAGAATAATGAAATGAAAATACTTATAGTTGCCGGTGGAGAATTAGATAATGAGCTTCTTAAAGAAACAGTAAGAGAGATGGGTGAACCATTTGTTATTGGTGCGGACAGAGGCGCTCTGAGACTGATTCAGAACAATATCAAAATGGATATTGCCATCGGTGATTTTGATTCTGTGAAAGAATCGGAGAAAGAAATGATTCTTTCTGCAGCAGAATCCGAAGTTCTTCAGTCCGAAAAGGATGATACGGATACAGAACATGCTTTCAGGTTCGCTCTTGATAAACAGCCTGAAAAAATTGTACTGCTGGGTTGTACAGGACGTAGAATGGACCACAGCCTGTCCTGTATTGGTATGCTGAGACAAGCCCTTGAAAAAGATGTTAAGGCATTTGTAGTTGATAATTATAATCGCATCAGTATTCGCAAAGGGACAGTGCAGATTAAAAAAGAAGAGCAATATGGAAGGTTTATTTCCATTCTCCCTTATGGCAGCTCAGCAAAAGGAGTTACCATGAAGGGCTTTAAGTATGAAATAGAGAACGTGGATATAGATGCGGCATATAGCCTTACTGTAAGTAATGAGATTGCAGAACCAGTCGCAACTATTAGCTGCGATGACTATTATATTCTTTTGGAGACCAGAGACTAATGGATATTCGTAAATACGTATTAGGAGATGCTTCGCCAATTAAAATAGGCCTTACATCGTCTGTCTTTCTGACAGGTTTTATTGGCGTGGTAATATTACCTTTCTACCTGTATCTTTTTGGTGCAGGTATTTTTTGGCAGTTCCTGGGCGTGCTTATCAATATCGTTATCATCTGGAACTTGGAATCCTACAGACTCATGCGCTACGCAAAGAGGAGTAAGAGAATCCTCACAATCCCAGGGTATCTGGAACATAGATTCGGAAGCAAGGGCTTCTATGTAAGAGTTTTTGCTTCTGTCGAGATAATTATTCTATCTCTTGTGATAAATGCCCTCATTCTTAAGGAGGCCGCATTTGTATTTGGAAAGATATTCAATATGAATGTTGGTATAATATCCATTCTTATTATGTCTTATATCACTCTTGCAATTGGTTGGTTTGGCGTGAACTTCATGCTCAAGTCAGCCAGGATCAGAGCAATATTCCTTTTAGTCGTTATTTCATTTCTGGTTGTTTTCCTGCTTATGGATGTTGGAATAAGTACCCTGATAAGAAATATGATGGCTACCGATATTACAGGAAGCGTCAGCAACTACCTAAACGTTTTATTCCATAATGGAGAACCCCTTGAACTTGAAGATTACATCTCCATGATATCAATGGGATTTTTGGCTTCTGGTATGCCTTTTATGCTTGGGCTGTTTTTTGCGGAAGAGGATGGCAAGGCAATAAGAATAGGCAAGATGATATCTCTTATATTTGTAATTCTTTTCTTTATGGTTCTGGCCTGTCTTGGTGCTGTATCCAGAGGAGTGCTGTTCCCAGAGAAGATCACAAATTCCCTTTCAGAATATATTACCCTTTTGTTTGAACGTATTGACAGGATGAATGCAATCGGAACTGTTTTTTCTGCATTCTATATGGTTGTAATATTCCTTGGATTTTCATCAGCACTCGAAGGTTCGCTTCATGCTACCATTTCTTCAGTTTATGAAGATATTCTGATAAGTGGAAGGATCATGAGGATTAATCATAAGAATGACAGAAGGAATTTATTCATCATTGCAGTTCTTTGCGGAGCTGCAACGGTGGTTCTTTCTATGTGTATCATACAGAATTCCTTTGCGGTTATTCTGGTATTTATTGCAACCCTTGGTTGTTCTATGTCACCAACTGTTTTTATGTCTATTGTCTGGAAAAGAATGAACAGGTTTGGAGCCTTGGCTGGACTTATTACAGGTCTTGTAAGTGTTCCGCTTTTTAAATACGCTCATTTATTCAGAGTTGGAGAGGTGAAGGGTTCCCTTTGTGATCTGCTTGGAATTAATTCGGTAATCCCATCTATGATGGCAACATTTACCATGATAATGCTCGTAAGTCTTATAACACCAAAACCTGAGGAGAAGTATATAGATGAATTCATGGAAGTTCGTAATCGAATTACTGAATAGAATGACCAGATTTGATTATTATTTTATAGACACAAAGAAAAAACACCCCGTTTTCACGAGGTGTTTTTAATATACACTATTCATAGGGTGAGAGAGTTATGAAAAATCTATGGTTTTAATATAAACTATAAATATGAATAAGTTATGAACGAACTTTAAAATATATGTAAAAGTGGTGTAAAAAAGCATGATGTATGATATAATACACACGTTCAAAGCTCGGAGGTAAGCTATGGTTAGAATGAAAGGTTCAAAACAAAATTTTGCACAGGCAGTTGATAATATTTCGTCTGTTGATGAGGATGATCTTCTGGATATCAGCCCAGAAAATGTGTCCGGTGATCAGCTGAAAAAACGTATTGACGAAGAGCTTGACGAGGTTATCGAAGAGGCTGAAGAGGAAGCTGAGAAAGCTTCTGAAAATATGTCTGATCTAAAAATAAATGAAGCTAAGGATGAGGATAAGTCCGAAGCTGAGCCTGAAGTTAAGACGGAAGATACAGAAAAGACAGAGGCTACAGAAGAGAAGGTAGAAGAAAAGCCGGTTGAGATACAGAAAGAAAAACCGGAGAAGACTGAAAAGTCAAAGAAGGGGAATAAGAAAATGGGGAACGCATTGGAACGCGAATTAACAAATTCAGAAGAAGAACTCACAGGCATGAGTGAGAATACAACATATATCACAAAAGGTACTACAATTACTGGAGACCTGGATGTAGACGGCGATGTTGAGATGCTCGGCAGAGTAGAAGGTAATATCAAATGTACTGGCAAGCTTGTTGTAGGCGGAGTTGTTACTGGTAACATTGAGACTGGTGATTTCTATGCTGAGAGCGCTCATGTTGAAGGAGAAATTCTTTCGGGTGGAATTCTGAGAGTTGGTGCGGGTTCCGTGATAGTTGGAAATGTAAGTGCTATGGATGCTATGATTTCCGGCGCAATAAAAGGAGATATAGACGTTAAGGGTGATGTGGAAATAGGTTCTACAGCCGTTATCGTTGGTGATATTAAATCTAAGTCAGTTCAGGTTAGCACTGGTGCTGTGATCGAAGGAATGTGTAAGCAGGTATATGCGAGTGTTGATGTGAATCAGTACTTCGGTGAAGGCATTCAGAATCTGGACATAAACAAGTAGGAGGGACAGCGTGGAATTTAAAAGAATACTACTGAAGCTGAGCGGTGAGGCTCTGGCAGGAGAAGCACATCATGGTTTCTCAGATGAAGAGGTTTCAAGAGTCGCAGCTGAGGTTAAGAAGGTTGTAGATAAAGGTATACAGGTTGGTATCGTTATCGGTGGTGGAAACTTCTGGAGAGGTAGAAGCTCTGAGCGTATGGACAGAGTTAAAGCAGACCAGATTGGAATGCTTGCTACTGTTATGAACTGTGTATATGCGGCTGATGCATTTAGAAGGGCCGGAATGAAATGCAGAGTTACATCCCCTTATGCAATAGGTGATGTTACAGAGCTCTTTGTAAGAGACAAAGCTATAGAAGCCATGGAAAATGGAGAAGTTGTTTTCTTCGCTGGCGGAACAAGCCATCCATATTTTTCAACAGATATGGCAGCGGTGCTGAGAGCAATCGAAACTCAGTGCGATGCCATTTTATCTGCTAAAGCAATTGATGGTGTTTATGACAGCGATCCTAAGGACAATCCAGATGCAAAGAAATATGACTTTATGAAGATGTCTGATATTGTTGATCAGAAGCTTCAGGTTATAGACCTTGCATCAGCAGTTCTGGCTATGGAAAATCATATGCCTATGCTGCTTTTCGGACTTAGTGAAGAAGATTCTATTGTTCGCGCTGTTTCAGGCGAGAAAATAGGAACCATGGTTACAGCTGATTAATATTTATATGGAGGGTATACAAAATGAACGACTATGAAGAGAAAATGCAAAAGGCGATTGATTCACTTACTGCAGACTTTGCAACAATAAGAGCAGGACGTGCAAATCCACACATCCTGGATAAGATAAAGGTTGATTATTATGGTACACCAACAAACCTTCAGAGTGTTGCTAACGTATCTGTACCAGAGGCAAGAACTATCATGATCACTCCTTGGGAGGCATCTATGATCAAAGAGATTGAGAAGGCTATCATGATTTCTGATCTTGGCGTTAATCCTAACAACGATGGAAAGAACGTAATCGTTAACTTCCCAGAGCTTACAGAGGAAAGACGTAAGGAACTTGCTAAGGACATCAAGAAGAAGGGCGAGGATGCCAAGGTTATCGTTCGTAATGCAAGACGTGACGCTAACGAAGCTGCTAAGAAGCAGAACAAGGCAGGCGAGCTTTCAGATGATGAATATGCTGATGCTGAGGATGACATCCAGAAGGCAACAGATAAGTTTGTTAAGGAGATTGACAAGCTTGTTGAATCAAAGACTAAGGAAGTTCTTACTGTATAAGATTGCATAAGAAACTTCTATACAGGAGACTTAAATGAGCGAAGAATATAAAATTCCGCAGCACGTTGCTATTATCCTTGATGGAAATGGCAGATGGGCAAAACAAAGACATATGCCTAGAAATTATGGCCACAAGGTTGGGGCTGATAATCTGGAGCAGGTAATTGAGGATGCATGGGATCTTGGAATTAAGTATCTTACAGTTTATGCATTTTCTACTGAGAACTGGAAGAGATCTGTAGAAGAAGTTACAGGTCTTATGACAATCCTCAGAGATTTCCTGAGACGTTCCATTGATAAGGCTAATAAGAACAACATGCGTGTGCGTATTATCGGTGAAAGGTCAAGGCTTGATAAGGATATCATTGAAGCTATTGAGAATCTGGAAGAGGCTACCAAAGATAATACTGGCATTCAGTTTAATGTTGCACTTAATTATGGTGGTCGTGATGAGATAACACGTGCTGTTAAAAAGATAGCAGATGAGATTAGCGAAGGCGTTATAACGAAAGAGGATATTACTGAAGAGTACATCTCCAGTAAACTGGATACAGCTGATATACCAGACCCTGATCTTCTAATCAGGACAAGTGGTGAGTTGAGGATTTCCAACTTCCTGCCTTGGCAGATTTCATATTCGGAATTTTATTTTTGCGATACACTCTGGCCGGATTTTGACAAGGAAGCTCTTAAGAAGGCTATAGATTACTATAACGGTAGAGACAGAAGATTCGGTGGGGTATAAAATGTTTTGGACTAGGTTAATTAGTGGTGTAGCACTCGTTATAATTTCATTTATAGTGCTGTTTATTGGCGGACCGGTAACGGGCATTTTTGCTATGGCACTTTCACTTGTTGGGGTATTTGAATTTTGCAGAGTATACGGCATTGAAAAAAGATCTCCGGCAGTTTTTGCTTATGTATGGACGGTGCTTTACTATGTAACATTAATGCTGGGCAATATGAAGATACAGGGATTTACCCTTAGCTTCTTAGTACTTCCAATAATGATTACATATCTGCTTGCTATACTTGGTGTTTATGTTTTCAGATATCCTGAATATCATGATAGAGAAATAATGGCATCGTTTATGTCATTCTTCTATGTAAGTGTTATGCTTTCATATCTCTATAAGATACGTGTTATGGAAAATGGCGGTTACTATGTAGTTCTTATTTTCCTCTGTTCATGGGGAAATGACACTCTTGCATACTGCACGGGCATGCTTTTTGGTAAGCACAAGATGTCTCCAAAGCTTAGTCCTAAGAAGAGTGTAGAGGGACTTATAGGTGGAATAATAGGAGCTGGAATACTAGGCTGTTTATATGGTTTCTTCCTGAATGGAAAGATTGATACTCAGTTTAATGTTTATTTGACACTCTTTATAGTATGTGCGCTTGGTGCTATACCAGCAGTCATCGGTGACCTTGCAGCTTCTGCAATTAAACGTAACAATGATGTGAAGGATTACGGAAAACTAATACCGGGTCATGGTGGAGTGTTGGATCGTTTCGACAGCATGATATTCACGGCACCTATAATCTATTATCTCGTAAGATTAGTTGTTGGATAATAGAATAGCTGATTTAATGAGGTGTAAAATGAAAAACATTTCAATAATAGGTTCCACTGGTTCGATAGGAACACAGGCCTTGGACATAGTTCGTTCCAACGGGGACCTAAATGTTGTTGCCCTCTCATGTGGCAGAAATATAGAACTAATTGAGAAACAGGCTAGGGAGTTTAATCCCGAGCTTGTTTCTGTTATGTCTGAGGAAGATGCAGAAACCTTAAGAGTAAAACTGGCTGATACTAATATCAAGGTAGCCAGCGGTATGGAAGGACTTTGCGCTGTCAGTTCATATGACAAAGCGGACATGGTTCTTACTGCGGTTGTAGGTATGATCGGAGTAGAGCCAACTCTTGCAGCAATCGAAGCTGGAAAGGACATTGCTCTTGCTAATAAGGAAACTCTTGTTACAGCAGGACATCTTGTTATGAAAGCGGCTGCTGAAAAAGGAGTAAAGATTCTTCCAGTGGACAGCGAGCATAGTGCTATCTTCCAAAGCCTTCAGGGGAACCGTAGAGACCTTCAGAGTGAAATAGATAATCCTGTATCCAGAATACTGCTTACAGCCTCAGGAGGACCTTTCAGAGGGCGTAAAAAGGAAGAGTTGAAGAATGTTACTGTAGAGCAGGCTCTGAAGCATCCTAACTGGTCTATGGGACCTAAAATAACCATCGATAGTGCAAGTATGGTTAATAAAGGACTTGAAGTTATTGAGGCTCACTGGCTTTTTGATACTGATATAGATGATATTGAAGTTCTCATTCAGCCACAGAGCATCATTCATTCGGCAGTTGAGTATAAAGATGGTGCAGTTATAGCACAGCTGGGAACACCAGATATGAAGCTGCCAATCCAGTATGCATTTTACTATCCTGAGAGAAGATATCTTGCAGGAGAGAGGCTGGACTTTACAAAGATTAGCAGCATAGTAATTGAAAAACCTGAATATGATACATTTTTAGGAATCCCACTTGCAAAGAAGGCAAGCCGAATTGGTGGTTCCATGCCGACAGTTATGAACGAGGCTAATGAGCATGCTGTGGCTGCATTCCTGGCTGGCAAGATTAAATTCCTGGAAATCTACGAGATGATTGAATATGCTATGTCAAAGCATACAGTAATCCCTGACGTTGACCTGAAGGGAATACTCGAAACAAGAGATGCAACCGACGCTCTACTTAGAGGAAAATACAATGTTTGAATCGCTTAGGTTTTTTATAGAATTAACTTGGAAAGAATTTGTTGAATGGGTTTATGCTAATAATGATTCAATTCCTTTATATGTTTTAAAAGTAATTTTAGCTGGTTTTTTCTATATCATTATTAGCGATGCGTTAAAGAAATTGTTTAGGAGATTTCTGGCGAAAGCAGAGGCACATGGCGGGAATCATATTATATGCAGCTTGGCATTTGGCTTGATACTTTATGTTATTCTGGCGAGCATCATTCTTTCTTTGTTTAATTACTTAAACAAAATAGAAGTATCTCCGATCGTCACAATTGTTGTACTACTTTTTATCTTCCTTTTGCTTGTTATAAAAGGAGTATTTACTAAACTGATTACAAAGCTCATACGTAGTATCAGGAGTATAGCAAATGGGGATGATTATGATTATTATTCAGATCTTACAGTCATCCCACTTCCTAGATTTCTTAATCAGAAAACTGCCAGATTCTTTATTGAGATAATAAGCAAGATAGTAATTGTTGCAGTAGCTACGTTCTTTATTTATTTCAGTTATCAGGGAATTATATATCTACTGAATTCTGGCGGAAGAGAAATATCTTATGTATTTGTTTATCCTGATAATGTCATCTCGTCTGAACTGGATACAACGTTCAATGATGACCCAACGCTTGTTAAGCAGATCCCTATTTATACTGATGACAGTGTAAAGGTAAAAACTGATGGAGAACTGAATATTATCTATATAAACAATCAAAGGGTTGGATTTAATACATATGGTAGAGAATATAAATTCTACGGTGTTTCAGTAAACCAGCAGGAAGTACTGATTTCTAGGAAGATGACATATCATTATGATGAGATAAAGCAGAGTATCCAAAGCATATATGGCGCAAAGTCAAATGTATTCTTTTATCATAATTCACAGAATAATGATTGTCTTGTGGTAATGGTGAATCAAACCTCAAACCGAGTGGTTAGTGTATCATATTTTAATGATTATGAAAAAGTTTCAGAATCCCTGATGATATCATTAGATTAATAGGATTGGTAATCTAAATTATTAAGATTGGTGTTGTATGAATATAATTGCAATTATAATTACATTTGGTTTAATAGTTTTCGTACATGAATTCGGACATTTTATTTTCGCGAAGATGAACCATATAAAGGTAAATGAGTTCTCAATTGGAATGGGACCTTCTATCGCAAGTTGGAATAAAAACGATACACTTTATTCTGTAAGGGCTCTGCCTCTTGGCGGGTATTGTTTGATGGAAGGAATGGGTGAGGCATCTGATAGGAAAGATGGATATAATAACAAGTCCGTTCTGGCAAGGCTTTCAGTTTCTTTTGCAGGACCATTCTTTAACTTTATTCTGGCATTTCTTCTGTCCATAATCATTTGTCATTACTATATGATAGATGAACCTGTACTCACAAACATTATGGAGAATAGTGCGGCTGAGGAGGCTGGTTTTGAACCAGGTGATAGGATTCTAGAATTGGACGGAAGCCATATATATAATTACCGCGAAATTACTCTTTATTCAATGATGAATGATCCTGATAAACCTGTAGATATTACTTATGAAAGAGATGGAAAGACTTATAATACAACACTGACTAGACGTAAGGATGCTGAGACTGGTAATTATTATTTTGGATTTTACAGCACTGGTAGAGAGTCTGAAGGAATAGTGGACGAGCTTTACTATTCAGTGCTTGAAGTAAGGTTCCAGATTAAGACTGCCATAAGCTCCGTAAAAATGATTTTTACGGGTAAGGCTAATAAAGATGCAGTTATGGGGCCAGTAGGTATCAGTAATACTATGAATGATATCATTGAAGAGGCAAAGGAAGAGACTAAGGAAGAAAGTGCTTGGACTCAGTTCGTAGTCGTAATGCTGAACATAATAAACTTCGCAGTTCTTCTTAGTGCAAACCTGGGTGTTATGAATCTGCTGCCTGTACCGGCTCTTGATGGTGGACGAATTCTATTCGTTTTGATAGAGGCAATTTCAGGAAAACCAGTTCCACCAGAAAAGGAAGCAATAGTAAACGGAATAGGAGTGGCTCTATTAATGCTCCTAATGATATTCGTATTCTTCAATGATATAGGAAACGTTATTCACGGGTGATAAATATGACATATAGAGAAAATACAAAAAAGATTAAAATCGGAAATGTAGAGATAGGTGGCGGCAATCCAATCGCCATCCAATCTATGACGAATACAGAAACTTCAGATATAGAGGCTACAGTAGATCAGATACTTAGACTCGAAGAAGCAGGCTGCGACATTGTAAGATGCACAGCTAATTCTGAAGCGGCAGCCAGAGCATTTGAAAAGCTGAAAGAAAGAACTCATGTTCCACTTGTAGCAGATATCCATTTCAATCATAAGATGGCTATACTTGCTATGGAAGCTGGTGCTGATAAGATAAGAATTAATCCTGGTAACATTGGTTCAGCTGAAAATTTAAGAGCTGTTGTTGATGTGGCAAAACAGAAGAATGTACCTATACGTGTAGGTGTAAATAGCGGCTCTCTCGAAAAACAGTTTATAGAGAAATATGGCGGAGTAACTGCGGAAGGAATAGTTGAGAGTGCTCTTGATAAGGTCAGAATGATCGAGGAACAGGACTATGACAATATAGTCATAAGTATTAAGTCCTCTGATGTTTTAATGTCTGTAAAAACTCATGAGCTTATTTCAGAAAGAACAAAGTATCCGCTTCATGTGGGAATTACCGAGTCAGGAACCCTTTGGAGTGGCAATATTAAGTCCTCCGTTGGGCTTGGTATTATATTGGGACAGGGTATAGGAGATACTATAAGAGTATCACTTACTGGCGCCCCTGTTGAAGAAGTAAGAACAGCAAAACTGATTCTTAGTACTTTAGGCCTTAGAGAATCAGGAATAACGCTTGTTTCCTGTCCGACCTGTGGAAGGACACACATTGATCTGATAGGACTTGCTAATCAGACAGAGAAGTTAATAAGTAATTACAAGAATCTGAACATAAAAGTAGCTGTAATGGGCTGCGCTGTAAACGGACCTGGTGAGGCCAGAGAGGCTGACTTGGGAATTGCAGGTGGCGAAGGCGAGGGTCTGGTATTTAAGAGGGGAGAAATCCTTCGTAAGGTACCACAGGATCAGCTGCTGAACGAATTAAAGAAGGAGCTTGATAACTGGGATGGAAAATAATGATTTCAAAAAGTTTAAAGAAGTCTTTCCAGGTATTGAACTAGATGATGATATTTCAGAATATTTTGATAATGTCGAAGTAACAGAGGTTGAGCTGATAAAGAGCACAATGACAATGTACGTGCATATGGTTTCAACTCATCTGATTGCCAGACAAAACATAAAAAAGGCGGAGGAAGCAGTCCGTCTTTTTGTGTTTGGGGAAGATGATGGAAGAGTTGTACTTGTAGACAGATACCTTCTTTCAGGACAGTACAATCTTGAAAATCTCGTAAGAATCTATGGTGATAGCATTTTAGATGAACTTAGAGAAAAGAGTGCTGTAGAGCTTGCTCTAATTAAGATGGCTGATAAGAAGATAAAGGACAACATTCTCACATTTGAAATGGTCGAGGGTAAGATGGCTCTCGAAAGAAAGGCCGACATTGAAAAGTTTTATAATCATCTGTTCGCATCTAAATTTGGCATGAATGTCAATACGGTGGTTAAACTGGTAAAGGCTGAATCAGAACCAGAAGAGGAAGAAGAGGAAGTTGTAAAAGAGGTTGGAGAAGCTCCAGCCCGAGTTGATGTCCTTAAAGAAATGGAGAAGAAGCTCGAAGAGGCGTATGATGCTGATTCAAATGTGGTTTCCATTACACAGGATATGATTCCTAAGGGAAGTGGCGAAAGTAGCGCCAACAAGAAAAAGGATTACAAGGCGACAGCCGAAGAATACAGAAAGAAGAATTATAACGATTTGGACTGCTTCTATGGTAAAAATGTTGAGGGCGATATAGTAGGCATTAGCACTATCGTAGAAGAGGTTCCAAACTTCGTTGTTATAAAGGGACAGGTTGTTAGTACAGAGGAAAAGCCTATCAGAAATGAAAAGACTATTCTTAAGGCTTACATCACTGACTTTTCAGATACCATTGGCATTAAGCTTTTCGTAAAGAATGATGATCTTGATCCAATAAGAGATGAACTGAAAACTGGTAAATTCGTAATGGTCAAGGGTGTTCCAACTAAGGATACCTATGCAAAAGAACTACTTATCGATAAGGTAGATGGAGTTAAATCCATACCTGATTACAGAGTTCCCAGAGTTGACGAGGCTCCTGAGAAGAGAGTAGAGCTTCACCTTCATACACGTTTCAGTGAAATGGACGCTGTAACGCCTGTAGAGGGTGCTATTCAGCGTGCTCTTGACTGGGGACATCCTGCGATAGCGATTACTGATCACGGAGTAGTTCAGGGATTTACCGAGGCTGAGCATTATCTGAAGAGTAAGGACTGCACAGGCGATAAGGATAACTTCAAGATACTTTACGGTGTTGAAGGTTATTTTGTAGATGACATTAAGACACTTGTTATGAATAGTCATGGACAGAGCCTCGATAGTGAATATGTTGTATTCGATATTGAGACAACAGGTCTTTCATTTAAGTTCTGTAAGATCATTGAGATTGGTGCCGTGCGTCTTGACAAGGCAGGTAATGTTATAGATAGATTTTCAGAGTTTGTTAACCCTGAAGTTCCTATTCCATATAGTATTGAGAAGCTGACATCTATCAATGACAACATGGTTAAGGATTCAGATACAATAGACAAGGTTCTGCCAAGATTCCTTGAGTTCTGCAAAGGTGCCATGTTGGTTGCTCATAATGCAACATTCGATACTACATTCATAAGAGTGAATGCAAAGAAGCTTGGTCTGGAGTACGATTTTACTGCGCTGGATACAATGACTCTTGCTTATATTTTCCTGCCTCAATTAGGAAAATACAATCTGGACAGACTTACTCATCATTTTGGTCTTGAGAATAAACATCACCACAGAGCTTGTGATGATGCTGAAGTTACATCTGGAATTTTCATAGGACTTATGAAGATGATAAATGAGTCTGGTGCCAAGACAGTGGATGATCTGAATAAGATGGGTAAAGCTTCGCCAGATGCTATAAAGAAGGCTAAGTCTTATCATGGAATGATTTTCTGCAAAAATGAGACAGGTAGAACAAATCTTTACAGACTCATTTCTGAGGCACATATTACTTATTACGGTGGAATAGGAATGGGCCAGAGACCAAGAATTCCTATGTCACTTATTGAGAAATATCGTGAGGGACTTATTGTTGGTTCAGCATGTTCATCAGGTCTTCTTTATTCTGCTATCCTTGATGGAGCGGAAGATGAGGAGCTGGAGAGAATTGTACGTTTCTTTGACTATCTGGAAATTCAGCCGGTTGAGAATAATGCTTATCTTATCGAAGATGAAAAACAGGAGCAGATAAAAAGCTTTGATGATCTTCGCGAAATCAATAAGCAGATAGTTGCATTAGGTGATAAATATGATAAACCAGTTGTGGCTACAGGAGATGTTCACTTCCTTGATCCTGAAGATGCCATCTACCGTGCTATTATTCTTGACAGTGTGCGTATTAAACGTATGTCAAAGAATAAGAGAGATGAGCTTTTAGAAGAAGTTCAGAGAAAGATAGATGCGGGAATCATTAATATTCACGATGACCCTGTTAAGAGGGAAATGAAGGAACAGCCACCTCTCTATTTCAAGACTACAGAAGAGATGCTTGAAGAGTTTTCATATCTTGGAGAAGAGAAGGCTAAAGAGGTTGTTGTTACAAATTCAAATCTTGTGGCTTCGTGGATTGATAAGATTTCACCTGTACGTCCAGACAAGGCGCCACCTCGAATTGAAAACTCAGATCAGATACTTAGAAAAATATGCTATGACAAGATGCATGAAATGTATGGACCTGAGCCACCTGAAATAGTACAGAAGAGACTTGATAAAGAGCTGGATTCCATTATCGGTAATGGATATTCTGTTATGTATATAGTTGCACAGAAGCTGGTTTGGAAGTCAAACGAAGATGGATATCTGGTTGGTTCCAGAGGTTCCGTTGGTTCTTCCTTTGCCGCTACAATGGCAGGTATTACTGAGGTTAATCCACTTCCTGCGCATTATCTGTGTCCAAACTGTTTCTACGCTGAGTTTGACTCAGACAGAGTAAAGGCATATGCCGGTGAATGTGGATGTGACATGCCAGATGCCAATTGTCCAAAGTGTGGCACTAAGATGAAGAAAGAAGGACACGATATTCCATTCGAAACCTTCCTTGGATTCAAGGGTGATAAGGAGCCGGATATCGACCTTAATTTCTCTGGTGAATACCAGGCAAAGGCACATGCATATGTCGGTGAGATATTTGGTAAAGACCACTCCTTTAAGGCGGGTACAGTAGGTACCGTGGCTGATAAAACAGCTCTTGCTTATACAAGAGACTATTGTAAATATAGGGGCCTTGAGAAAAGATGGCAGGAGATGGAGAGACTCTCCAAGGGCTGCATAGATGTTAAGAGAACAACTGGTCAGCATCCTGGTGGAATTATTGTTACTCCTGACGATGAAGAGATTTACAGCTTCACCCCTGTTCAAAGACCAGCTAATGATCAGACAGTAGATATCATTACAACACATTTCGAGTACCATTCTATCGATCATAACTTACTTAAGTTCGATATTCTTGGACACGATGATCCTACCATGATCAGACGTTTGGAAGACCTGACGGGAATAAACGTAAAAGATGTTCCGTTCGATGATCCAAAGGTAATGGAGCTGTTTAAGAGTACAGAACCTCTTGGTATAACACCGGAAGATATGGGTGGCGTTCCACTTGGATGTCTTGGTGTTCCAGAGTTCGGTACAGAGTTTGCCATGCAGATGCTTATAGATGCAGATCCTAAGAGCTTTTCGGATCTTGTTCGAATTGCTGGACTTTCTCATGGTACTGACGTTTGGTTAGGTAACGCCCAGAAACTTATTCAGGAAGGTACATGCGAACTATCAAGTGCTATCTGTTGTCGTGATGATATTATGGTTTATCTGCTGAACCAGGGACTTGAACCGGGTGACGCATTCACCATTATGGAGCGAGTTCGTAAGGGTATAGTTGCTAAGGGTAAATGTAACGAATGGCCAGAGTTTAAGAAGACCATGGAAGAACACGGAGTTCCTGACTGGTACATCTGGAGCTGTGAGCAGATTAAATACATGTTCCCTAAGGCACATGCTGTTGCTTATGTAATGATGTCCTGGAGAGTTGCTTACTTTAAGATTTATTATCCACTGGCTTACTATGCAGCATATTTCAGTATCAGAGCGGATGACTTCTCCTATGAGGTTATGTGCCAGGGCGAAGACCATCTTGATACAGTGCTTGAAGAATATAAGGCTATGGATAAGAATGCTATGACTGCATCTGAAAAAGGTCTTCTTAAAGATATGAAGATTGTAAAGGAAATGTATGCCCGTGGTTTTGAGTTTATGCCACTGGATATTTATAAAGCTAAGGCTGACCGTTTCCAGATAATAGATGGCAAGATTATGCCAAGCTTCCTTTCTATCGATAAGATGGGTGAATCTGCAGCAATACAGATGGAAGAGGCGGCAAAGGGAGGTCGTTTCCTCTCACAGCAGGAGCTTAAAGACAGAGCAAAGATTTCAGGTACTGTTATCGAAAAAATGGAATCCCTCGGAATCCTTGGTGATATGCCTAAAACAAGCCAGCTGACATTTGACTTTTTGTCCGAATAATAAGATAATCTGTCGGGTGAGGTGAGATAAATGATAAAATCAGTGATTTTTGACCTGGATGGTACACTTATGGATACTTCAGAAGGTATCTTTAGTTCAGTTAAAAAGACTGTTGAACATTTTGGCTATAGAAAACTTACCCAATCTGAATTAGAATCATTTATCGGTCCTCCTATAGGGAAAAGTATGATTCGACATTTTGGTATTTCTGATGAAGAAACTAAAGATGCGATAGATTTTTATAGATCCAAGTATTCAATGGATAACAAATTTGGCTCTGAGGCTGATTTGTACAAAGCAAAAGTCTATGACGGAATTGAAGAGCTAGTTCTGGCTTTAAAGGATATGGGCTTAAAGGTTGGAGTTGCAACTTACAAGCCTGAATATATGGCTCAAAAGCTTTTAGAAGCTAAAGACTTATCAAAGCTTTTTGATGTTATTCACGGTGTTGATATAGAAGGAAAGCTTACAAAGGCGGATGTGATTGAGATGTCTATCAAAGAACTAGGATATAATCCTAAAGAAACTGTAATGGTAGGAGATAGTGATAATGATGCTATAGGAGCTGAAAGTTCAGGCGCGCTTTTCATTGGAGTAACCTATGGTTTTGGTTTTAAGACACCTGAAGATTTAAGTATCTTCCCTAATATCGGTGCATGTCCTACAGCAAAAGATATACTAAAAATTATAAGATATTATAATAGTAAATTCTGAATATACTGATCCTAAGAATAAGAAAAGGAATAATATGAATCCAATAAAGAAGTTTCTAATAACAAGCAAGAATATAGAAAAATCTGGTGCTATCTGGAATATGATTGCCAGCCTTATGTTCTCATTCCAACAAGTTATAGTCTCGATGGTTATAACTCATGTTCTGGCAAAAGACATTGGACAGCTTATGGCAGGTATGTTTGCTATTGGTTATGCAGATGCGAATTTATTCTTGTGTTTGGGTAAATACGGTGTGAGATTTTTTCAGGTTTCAGATTTAGAAAAAGAATATAACTTCAAAGAGTATAGACTTGCGCGTATAATCTCAACTGTTGCAATGATAGTTGTTTCGGGGGTATTTGTTATTATTACTGCAAATACTAACAGTTATTCGTTAGAAAAAGCGCTTATTGTTTTCTGGGTATGCATGCTTAAAGTGCCAGATGCATTTGAGGATGTTTATTTCGGAGAGTATCAAAAGAATGAACGCCTTGATGTCGCATCAAAGATGTGGGCTATAAGATATATAGTTACGATCATTTTGATGATTGCTCTTATTATTATCACAAAGAATGTGCTCCTTACTGTTGTTGTTTCTACTATAGCAACATTTATTATTATGGCTGTATTTATCCTTATGACAAAGGAATTTATATCTGAAACGAATGCTCCAAAGATAAAAAATGTTTGGAAACAGCTTTGGGTTACACTTCCCCTTGCATTAGGTGCTTTTCTTGTTTTCTATATTGGTTATGCACCAAGACTTGCAATAGATACATTTATACAAGATGATACCATTCAGTCTATATATACTTATCTGGCAATGCCAGTATTTGTAGTACAGATGATGATGACATTTGTCTTTAATCCATGTGCATACAGAATATCGAACTACTGGGATAAGAGACAGATGAATGAATATGTTAAAGAATGCTTAAAGCAAGGTGCATTCTTAGTTGTGATAACTGTATGCTGTTTTGTTGGTGCTGCTCTTTTGGGAGTGCCTGTATTATCAGTGCTCTTTAATGTTGATATGGCTCCTTATAAACTAGATCTTCTAGTTATGATGATAGGAAGTGGATGCCTTGGACTTGCAACACTTCTTGGAAATCTTCTTACAGTGATGAGATACCAAAAGGCTATTCTTTGGGGGTACGCAGCTTCTGCGTTAATCGCACTATTAGTATCAAATAGGGCAGTAAACGAATACGGTATAAGAGGGGCGGTTTTCTCTTATGTGGCAATCCTATTTATTCTTTGCCTTATATTTATTGGAGAGTTTATATATGGTGTCATAAAGAATAAAAAATAAAAAGGAAATATTGTTCTAAATTAAACTAAATTGGAAAGCCACACCTTATAATTGGGTGTGGCTTTTCCTTGAAATTTACCTATAAATAGAGTATTATAACTCTGTATGTAATTAGTTTCGGAAAACGAAGGGAAGAATGTATGGGAAATTTTGAAAATCAACATACACAGGATGTTAATCTTGAGAGAGAGTACACTATAGAAGTGTCAGATATTATTTCTGAAGTCTATGAGGCGCTTTCTGAAAAAGGTTACAATCCAGTAAACCAGATTGTTGGATATATAATGAGTGGAGATCCAACATATATTACCAGCTACAAGGGTGCACGCAGTCTTATTATGAAGGCAGAACGTGACGAGATTCTTGAACTGTTAATGGAAAACTATATAGAAACGAGACTCAAATAATGAGAGTTATGGGACTTGACTATGGCGACAAAACAGTCGGCGTAGCTATTTCTGATGAACTTTTAGTAACGGCGCAGCCTATTGAAACGATAGAACGAGAACGTGCTAATAAGCTTAGAAAAACTTATCAAAGGATAGAGGCTCTTATTAGTGAGTACAGTGTAGAAAAGATAGTAATTGGCAGACCTCTCAATATGAACGGTACAGAGGGTGAAAGAGTGGAAACTACACGAGCTTTTGCTGATGAACTCTCAAGAAGAACTGGTCTGGAAATTATAGAGGTTGATGAGAGACTAACCACGGTTGAAGCTAATCGTATTTTAGAGGAAACAGGGGTTGCAAATTCTGCAAGAAAAGAATATATAGACAAGATGGCTGCTGCTATAATACTTCAGTCATATTTAGATTTACAGACTAATGGCTGATTCATATGCCAGCTGTAGTTTGGAGGACAGTTTTGAATTCGGAGAATAAAGAAACGGTAAAGATTATTCCTTTAGGTGGTTTAGAACAGATTGGAATGAACATTACTGCTATTGAATATAAGGACGATATCATAGTGATAGACGGTGGACTTTCATTCCCAGATGATGACATGCTGGGAATTGATCTTGTTATACCGGATATCACTTATTTAAAGGATAATAAAGATAAGATAAGAGGTATGGTTGTTACTCATGGACATGAGGATCATATAGGTGCCATACCATATATAGAAAAGGAAATAAATATTCCAATATATACAACTAAACTTACTATGGGACTTATTGATTATAAGCTCACAGAACATGGATTGATAGATAACATCCGTCGTAAGGTTGTGACTTATGGGCAGATAATTAATTTAGGAATATTCAGAATAGAGTTTATAAGAACTAATCATTCCATTGCTGATTCCTGTGCACTTGCTATTTACACACCGGCAGGAATAATAGTCCATACTGGAGACTTCAAGGTTGACTATACTCCTGTATTTGGAGGAGTAATAGACCTTCAAAGATTTGGAGAACTTGGTAAGAAGGGCGTACTTGCACTTATGGCTGATTCTACAAATGTGGAAAGACCTGGTTACACACCTTCTGAAAAAACAGTAGGTAGGACATTTGACCATATCTTTGATGATAATAGAAATCATAGGCTTATTATTGCTACATTTGCTTCTAATGTAGACAGGGTTCAACAGATTATTAATTCAGCCTACAAGTATGGTAGGAAAGTGATAGTTGAAGGTCGAAGCATGGTTAATGTAATTAATATTGCTTCCGAGCTTGGCTATCTCAAAATTCCGGATAACACACTTATTTCAATAGATGAGGCAAAAGAGTATTCTGACGAAAAGCTGGTCTATATTACAACTGGTAGTCAGGGTGAAAATATGGCGGCACTTTCCCGTATTGCTGCATCAGTTCATAATAAGATATCAATACAGCATGGAGATGTAGTTATATTCTCATCTAGTCCTATTCCGGGAAATGAGAAATCAGTATATCGTGTTATGAATGAACTGGAGCAGAAGGGCGCAAGAGTTATTTATCATGATACGCATGTTTCAGGACATGCTTGCCAGGAAGAATTAAAGCTTATATATGCACTTACAAGGCCAAAGTATTCTATTCCTGTTCATGGAGAGTACAGGCATCTTAAGAGACATGCTGAACTTGCTCAGGAGATGGGCATAGATAAGAAGAATGTCAAGATACTTAAGTGTGGTGAAGTTCTTGAAATAGGTGAAGACTTCTTTGATGTTGTAGACAAGGTTCCAGCTCATGGAGTATTCGTTGATGGTTTGGGTGTTGGAGATGTTGGAAACATTGTAATTAGAGACAGACAGCATCTTTCCAAGAATGGTCTTATAGTTGTGGCAATCACTCTTGAAAGTGGTTCAAAACAGGTGCTTGCTGGACCTGACATAGTATCTCGTGGATTCGTATATGTGAGAGAAGCAGAACTACTTATAGAACAATGTAAGGATGTTGTTTCAGAAACAATCTATAATTGTCTAGAAGATGGTAATGCTGATTGGAATAAGATAAAGAATAGTATTAAGGATGATCTGGGCGGTTTCCTTTGGGAGCGTACCAAGAGAAATCCTATGATACTTCCAATTATATCAGAGGTATAGTATGGACAAGATTATGGAGGAGTGCAGAAATCTTAATCTGATGATTACTGACTCTGAAGAATATAAAAATTATATATTTGCACGTAACTCTATAAAAGCTAACGAGAATCTTTATAATTCACTTATGGAGTTTAAGAGAAGATATGAAGATGTCATGAAGTACACGGATGGTAATCCGTATGATGAGATACTCAAGATTTATTATGAGAATGATGATCTTCTTCATAATTCTACAGTTAATGAATACTTAAGAGCAGAAAGCTCGTTATCGAAGTTGATAAGAAAAATAATAGCAAAAGTAACAGATGGCATACGTTTTGAGGAATAATTAATGAAGGCTTATACACAAGAGAGTAGACGAAAAAAAGCAATAAAAACTGAAAATAGATTACGTGTTGCTCTTTATTATGCATTCCAGCTTTTCGTAGATGTAATTATAATTCTTATATTCGTAAGAGCTTTTTCTGCATCTTTTAATTTTGCTCATGAAATATTCTATGATTCAGCAAAGAATATAAAGAGTAAAGAAATCATAGAAGTTACAATTCCACCTGATTCATCGACTAGTGTTATTGCCAGTACATTATATGATGCGGGGGTTGTAAAGAATAAGTATGTAATGATTGCTAAGATAAAGGTGAATGAAATTGGTGGTAAGATTAAGGCTGGAAAATATCAATTATCTCCATCAATGAAATACAGCGAAATTATTGCCATCATAACTGGTGGTGCAACTGCTAATGATAATGAGGAAGATAAAAAAACTCAGGTTTCTACAGTGACGGACGCTACAGAAATACATGATAATTCTGAAGTAGGTGCGGGTGAAGGCTCCGAAGGTGATGATTTTACTCCGGAAGATGGCGGAGATGATGCTGGAAGTGATGAGGAATAGAAATGGATTATAGCAGAATAAGAGATTTTATAATGTCATATAGTAAAGATGATGAAGGTCTCTTAGGTGATATATATTCAAAAGCTATAGAAAAAGATGTTCCTATTATAAGAAGAGATACCGCAGATTTTCTTAGAGTTATTATTAGTATTGTGCGTCCTAAAAATGTTTTAGAGGTGGGAACGGCTGTTGCTTATTCTACTATATATATAGCAGATGTTTTAAACGCTATTCATGAATCACGTGATTGGCATATTGATACATGTGAAATGGACGAGGAAAGAATAGCTGAGGCAGAGAAGAACATTTCCAGTTCTAATTATAAGGATAATATAAACTTGATCAAAGGTGATGCTGCGTTGTCATTAAAAAGACTAGATGGTTCATATGACTTAGTGTTTATTGATGCAGCTAAAGCACAGTATATAGATTACTTGGCTGAATCTCTCAGACTTTCACATCCAGGTACAGTAATTATTACAGATAACATTCTTTCTGATGGTGATGTTCTTGAATCCCATTTTCTCGTAGAGAAAAGAGATAGAACTATTCATGACAGAATGAGAGATTATTTATATAGAATAAAAAATGACGAAAGACTTGAGACTGCAATACTATCAATAGGTGATGGCGTTGCAGTTTCTGTGTGTAAAGAAAATTATGAATAAAAAACCAGAATTATTAATCCCAGCTGGTGGGCTAGAAACTTTAAAGGTTGCCGTAGATTATGGTGCAGATGCTGTTTATATTGGCGGCAACAGATTTGGTCTTAGAGCAAAGGCAGATAACTTCACAAAAGAAGAGATGATTGAAGGCCTGGATTATTCTCATAAGGCTGATGTAAAGCTATATGTTACTACTAATATATACGCTCATAATGAAGATATAGAAAAGGCTCCTGAGTATTTTGAAGAATTAAAAGAAATAGGTGTGGATGCAGTTCTTATTTCTGATCCGGGTATCTTCAGCATTGCCAGGGATATATTAAAAGGAAGTAATACAGAAATTCATATAAGTACTCAGGCAAATAATACAAACTATATGACATATAAGTTCTGGAAAGATATGGGGGCAACGAGAGTTGTCGCGGCGAGAGAACTTTCGCTAAATGAAATAAAACAGATTAGAGAAAACATACCAGAGGATTTAGAAATAGAAGCGTTTATGCATGGAGCTATGTGCATTTCATATTCAGGAAGATGTCTATTATCAAATTACTTTACAGGAAGAGATGGCAACAGAGGCGCCTGCACTCATCCTTGTAGATGGAAGTATGCAGTAGTAGAAGAACATCGACCAGGAGAATATCTTCCTGTAGAAGAGGATGATAGGGGGACTTATATCTTTAACTCAAAAGATCTTTGTATGGTAGATAAGATTCCTGATCTTATAGATGCTGGTATTGATTCTTTTAAAGTTGAAGGTCGAATGAAAACAAACCTTTATGTTGCTGTAACAGCGAGAACATATAGAGAGGCGATTGATGATTATTATGAATCTCCGGAACTCTACTATTCTAAGATAGAGCATTACAAAGAAGAAATATCAGCTTGTACAATGAGAGACTTCACAAGAGGGTTCTATTATGGAAAGCCGTCAGAAGAAGACCAGATTTATGATAATAATACCTATATAAGAAATGCTGTATATATGGGTAGGATAGATAAAATAAATGAAGATGGAACAATAGAGTTTATCCAGAAGAATAAGTTTCTGGCTGGTGATGAGTTAGATGTAATGCTTATCGATGGCAGAAACGAGAAAACTAAAGTATTAAATATCTGGGATGAGAGAGGGCAGGAGATGGAATCTGCGCCTCATCCAAAACAAAAGCTTAGAGTAAAGCTGGATTGTAATTCAAAACTACTGAAAGAAGGACTTATTCTGCGGGCTGACAGTACAGATTAAAGATAGCAATTTATGTTAAAAATATGGCAATAATTTAGAGTTGCTATGATTTTTTTACTGTGTTATAATTTCAATGTTATGGGTAGGTTACATAAAGTAATAATGAGGAGAGGTATATATGCGACTAACGGGTGCTAGAAAGAAGATTCGTATCGGAGACCTTCTTGTAGAAGCTGGCGCTATTACAGATGAGCAGCTTCAGGAGGCTTTAGCCAAACAAAAAGAAGAGGGTGGTATGCTTGGTAATATCATCATGGATCTTGGCTTTATCTCCAGAGAACTTCTTATAACAGTACTTACAACCCAGATGGGTATAGAGTACTGTGAAGTCAGAACTATTCAAATCGACGAAAGTGTTTTAAATCTGGTATCAAAGGATCTGGTACAAAAGTACCATGCGATTCCTATAGGCTATGCAGAGGATAATCCTAATATCCTTCAGGTCGCTATGGCAGATCCAATGGACCTTATGGCCGTTGATGATATCAGCATTTCTAGTGGACTCCAGGTTGAGCCACTTCTTTCATTCCAGGATGACTTAGACAATGTAATAGGAAAGTATTATGGTAGTGCTGAAGCTATGGAGGCTGCCGAGGCTTATCGACTTGAGATGGGTGATGGTGCGAGCGAAGAGGCAGATGCATTTAGCGACGAAGTAGATAATTCGCCTATCGTACTTCTGGTTAACCAGATAATTGAAGGCGGAGTTAGGCAACGTGCATCCGATATTCATATCGAAGCACTTGAGACAAATGTTCGTGTTCGTTACCGTATAGATGGTGCCCTTAAGCAGGTTATGACATATGAACTTAATATTCTGCCTGCTATTAGTGCTCGTATAAAGATTATCGGTGGTATGGACATTGCTGAGAAGAGAAAACCTCAGGATGGTCGTATTACTATAATAGTAGATAGAAAAGAGTTTGATGTCCGTGTTTCTATTCTTCCTACAGTGTTCGGAGAAAAGACGGTTATGAGACTTACTTCCAAGGAAGGACTTACAAAACCAAAGTCTGGACTTGGATTCTCACCTGAAGAGCTTGAAGTGTTTGATGGAATACTTAGCAATCCTCATGGAATCATCCTTGTTACAGGTCCTACAGGATCTGGTAAATCAACAACACTGTATACATCTCTGTCAGAGCTTAATACAGAAGATGTTAACATTATCACAGTTGAGGACCCTGTCGAGGCTAATATCAACGGAATCAATCAGGTGCAGGTTAACGTTAAGGCTGAAATGACATTCGCAGCAGCTCTTAGATCAATCCTTCGTCAGGATCCTGATATAATAATGATAGGAGAGATTCGAGACGGCGAGACTGCACAGATTGCGGTACAGGCTGCTATCACAGGTCACCTTGTTGTTTCAACACTACATACAAACTCAGCTGCATCAACTGTTACTCGTATTATAGATATGGGTATTGAGCCATATGTTGCTGGTGATGCCTTAGTTGGAGTTATTGCTCAGAGACTTGTAAGAAGGCTTTGTACATCATGTAGGGCTCCAAGACTTGCGGATGAGGATGAAAAGAATGTACTTGGAGTTAAGGATCCAGAGGACGATGTTGTAATCTATGAACCAGTTGGTTGTCCACTATGTAATGACACTGGTTATTCAGGTCGTATCGGTGTGTACGAGATGATGCCGGTTTCAAGAGAGCTTCAAGCAGTTATTGCTAAAGGAGCTACTGCTGATGTTATTGAAAAACAGGCCCTTGAAGAAGGAATGTCAACACTGAAGATGTCAGCTGCTCGTCACGTTCTTTCGGGTGTAACATCAATATCTGAAATGAAGAAGATAGTTTATACAACTGGTGATACATATTAAATAGAAGTAATATTAAATTTTACATATTATAATCAAGAAAAGATTGGGGGTAACTAGTATATGATAGATATGGACGAACTCCTTAGCCTCGCGGTTGATGAGAATGCATCGGATATCCACTTGGCGGTTGGTATCCCACCAAAGTTCCGTATTAATGGAGCGCTTCAGGAGGTAGATGTACCACCTCTTAGTCCTGGAGAGGCTGCTGAGAGTATTGGAATGACAATGAACGAAAGACAGAAGGCTATCCTTAAGGATAGAGGTGAGTGTGACTTTGCTTATTCTGTTGGAGAAAAAGGTCGTTTCCGTGTAAATGTATACATGGATAGAGGTAACATGGCAGCAGCTTACAGAAAGATTGATACCGTAATTCCTAGACCTGAGCAGTTAGGTCTTCCACCTGCTGTAGTAGATCTTTATAAAAAGAAGAGAGGACTTGTTCTTGTAACTGGTCCTACAGGTTCTGGTAAATCAACAACACTTGCTTCTATTATTAATAAGTGTAATGAAAATACCAGTAACCATATAATTACTCTTGAGGATCCTATCGAGTATATTCATCATCATAAGAAGTCGATAGTTAACCAGAGAGAGCTGGGAATGGATACGCTTTCATTTGATAATGCACTTAGAGCTGCACTTCGTGAGGATCCAGATGTTATCCTCGTAGGAGAAATGCGTGACCCTGAAACAATTCAGATTGCTATTACAGCTGCTGAAACAGGTCACTTGGTTTTCTCAACACTGCATACAATTGGCGCTGCAGCTACAGTAGACCGTATCATCGACGTTTTCCCTCCACATCAGCAACAGCAGATACGTATTCAGCTTGCAATGGTTATAGAGGGTGTTATTTCACAGCAGCTTATACCTACTGCTGATGGCCATGGAAGATGTGCAGCTTTCGAAGTTATGTTAGCCACTTCTGCTATCAGAGCTCAGATCCGTGAAGGAAAGACTCACCAGATAGAATCTTCAATTCAGACATCAAGAAATGTAGGTATGGTTACTATGGATGACTGTCTGGTAGAAATGTTCAGAAATGGTCAGATTTCTAAGGATAACGCACTTCTTTATGCGCAGGATCAGTTGAATATGAAGAAGAATCTTTACTAAATGTTTGCTTTACGAAAATAGTGTGAATCTTTTGTGAAAATAGTTGAAAAGTTAACCGTTTATTCATATATTATTTACAAATTAGTTGCAATTTTATGTAAAGTATTGTATAGTTTGATATATTTATTAAAATGTTCTAATTTTGGGCGGAGGATAGAATATGGCAAAGTATGATTATAGGGCTATTGATGCCAATGGTAAGGTAAAAAGAGGAACCATTGAAGCCAATAGCGAGGAAACAGCTAAAACCAAGCTGCGTACTGAAGGACTTAATATCACTGAATTTGGCGAGAGTAAGGATATTGAGTTTAAGTTCAAGAAAAAGGTTAAAAATAAGGATTTGTCAGTTTTTTGTAAGCAGTTCGCTGCTGTATTAAGAGCAGGTGTGCCTGTTATTGCTGCACTTGATATGATGGCTACTAGTACTGAAAATAAGACTCTTAGAACCGCTATTGAAGAAGCTGAAGTGCATGTACAAAAGGGTGGAACGCTTGCCGATGCACTTAGACTGAATAAAGATGTTTTTCCTGATATGCTTTCAAACATGGTTGCTGCTGGTGAATCATCCGGTAAAATGGAGATTTGTTTTGAACGTATGGCTGCACAGTTTGAGAAGGATGGTCACATTGAAGGCAAGATTAAGAGTGCTATGATGTATCCTATTGTTATCTTGATAGTTGTTACTGGTGTAGTAATACTTATGCTTACGTCGGTAATTCCTACTTTCTCCGAGATGTTTAAGGAGATGGGCGCACAGCTTCCTAAAGCAACTCAGATGCTTGTAAATGCTTCTGATTTCTTAACTAAGCGCTGGTATGTTGTGTTACTTGTTGCAGTTGCATTGATTGTTGGCATTAAGTTGTTTTCACAGACTGAGTTTGGACAGGAATTTAATGGTAATGCAGCGCTTAAGCTACCTATATTTGGTAATTTAAATGTAAAAACTGCTGCGGCTACATTTTCAAGAACATTTGCAACACTTTTGGCATCTGGTATTCCTATGGTTGATGCAGTAGAACAGACTGCCAATGTAATGAAGAATAAGGTTATCAGAGATAAACTGAAAGATTGCAAAGTGCAGGTTATGCGTGGTGTTCCTCTGTCTAAACCTATTAAAGATATGCAGATATTCCCAGATATGCTTTCCCAGATGATGCATATAGGAGAAGAGACTGGTAACATTGAAGATATGATGGAGAAGGTTGCTGATTTCTATGAGGACGAGGTTGACCTTGCCACAGATGCTCTTACATCAGCAATGGAACCGCTTATTATCGTCATAATGGCAGTTGTTGTAGGATCTATGGTTATTGCCATTTATTCACCAATCCTTAGTATGTACGATGCGGTTGATAGTTATTAAGAAGAATATAGAGAGTAAAGCTCTTTATATATAAATATGTAATATCGCCGGGCGAGCGGCAATATTATACACTATTTAAAAATCTTTAATTTATAAAGGAGAAGAGAATATGAAGAATAAAGGTTTCTCACTTGTTGAGCTTATTATCGTTATAGCTATTATGGCTATTCTTGCTGCAGCTATCGCTCCAGCTCTTATTCGTTACATTGATAAGTCACGTAGATCTGATGATGTAGCTGCTGCTGAAACAATCAACACAGCTGTTCAGTCAGCTCTTGCTAATGAGGATGCATATGATGAGATTCAGCCAGCTATGTCTGCAATGACAGGTTCTGCTACTGTACTTGGTTCTGCTTCTGCAGGAACAGGATCATCATCTTTTGGTGGTACATCTGCATCTGTTTTCTGGAGTGAGGTTAACTCATCAACAACTGGTGGACCAAAGCTTAAGTATAAGAAGAATGGTTGTACACACTGGATGGTTGGTGTTAATAGTGCTGGTAAGCCTGTTGTTTGGGTTGGTACAGCAGGTACAACTACTACAGAGCTTCAGCCATCAATCAATGCAAGCTATAAGTAATTAATTAAAACATAAGGTAAGATTTTGGGCTCGTCCCCCGAAATCTTATCTTGTGAATTTTTATGTTTTAAATGATTAATCAGCGGTTTTTATTTTCTTCCTTTACATATGTACTACGCTTTGTGGGTAGCGTATGCGTAAAGGGGGTAGGCCGCTCTTTATAAGGGTCTAGTGCCTTTAAAATAAAAACTACTGTAAAAAAAATGAGGGAGGCTATAGAATGGCAAAGAGTAATAGAGTCTTATCAATAGACATTACGAATGAAAGTATAACTATTGTAGAGATCACAGCTTCACAGAAGAAGCAGACCTACATCCATAAGGTTCTTATATTCGAGACACCTGAGGATAGTTTTGAAGATGGTCAGATTCGTGATCTTCAGCGTATGGCAGGTGAGATTCGTACACAATTGGCGGGTGCAGGTATCTCAAATAAGAATGCCGTATTTGTAATGAATTCTACCAAGATTGTTAACAGAGAGGTAGTAATTCCAGCAGTACCTGAGAAGAAGGTTGCTGCACTTATTAATTCAAATGCATCAGAGTATTTCCCAGTTAATAATATAGAAGAGTATGTTATTGCTCATACAACTCTTGAACAGTTTGTAGATGAAAATGGAAATAAACAGCAGAGAGTTATGGCTGTTGCTGCTCCTGAAATGATGGTTAGAAGTTACTATGATTTAGCTCAGGCAGCTGGACTTAAGGTTCAGGATCTTGACTACATCGGTAATGCAATGCTTCAGCTCATCAAGACACAGACAACTGAGCAGTCAACAACCATGGTTATTCAGCTTGGTTCTGAGTCTACAGTGCTTAATGTAGTGAATGGAGATAAGCTTCTCCTTCAGAGAACAGTTCCTTACGGAACAAATCCTGTTGTTAATGTTGTAATGCAGGAAAAGGGCGTTGATGCTACTACAGCAATGACAATGCTTCAGAATGAAAGAATTATAACAGTTGACTTTGACGACAATGAAGCAACTGGTGCTTTCAGATATCTTATTAATAATATTGGACGTGTTATGGACTTCTATGCTTCAAAGAATCCTGACAATCCAATTGATGATGTATTCTTAACAGGTGATGGAGCTCTTATAAGAGGTATTGATGGTCTCTTCAAGATTCAGCTTAATGTTTCTACAAGAATCATGGATAGCCTTTACAATGTAAAGTTTGATCCATCAATTGATCTTAGAATTTACAGCCCTGTTTACTTGATAGCTCCTATCGGTGGTGCACTTAATCCTATGGGATTTAGTCTTGCATCTGGTGGATCAAAAGCATCAAGTGGTGGTGGAGTAGGATTATTTGTTGGTATACTTGTTGCTTCAGCTCTTGTTGCTGCAGGAACTGCATTCTACTTTATAAATAAGAAAAATACTCTTGAAAATAATAAAGCTTCTCTTGAAAGACAGATTGAAGAGAAACAATATATAGAAGAAATTATAGCTGAGAGAGACGCAGCTGAAGCAAAAGCAGTTGATGTTGAATCAATGGATCTTTCAACATATCAGCTTAATGAGCAGTGTCTAGAGTTTATTAATAACTTAGAAGACAAAATACCTTCTGATTGTGTTGTTACAGGATTTTCTGCTTCTAATGATGGCGCAACTATTCCTGTACTTGCCCCTTCATATGATTGTGTAGCTGATTTTATTATGCAGCTTAAAACAATCAAATGTGTAGATGATGTCTACATATCTGGTGTTACTAGTAATGTTGCTGAAGATTCAGCACAGGTTCAGTATGCATTTACTTTAACTTGTGTTTACACTGATCCACATGCATCTACTGAGACAGATGCTGAGGAAGAGTAAAGGAGGGGACAGGTATGAGTGATACAAATAAGAAGATTTTATTGGTTCTTGCTGCAATTGCAATACTTGTTTTAACATTTGTATTTGTTGTTAAACCAAAGAGAGAAGAGATAGCATCTCTTGAAAGTGAAATAAGTGAATTACAAGCTAGATATGATGACTTATGTGAAAAAGAAAAGCATAAGGATGAGTATATTCAGGAAACAGCTGATTTTAATGAGCAATTTGATGAGATAGTTGCAAAATACCCAGCTGATCTTAATCAGGAATCTACAGTAATGTTCTTAAAGGGTGTTGAGGAAGCAAATGAGTTTGTTAATAATTCAGTTTCAATGCCTAGAGATACTCAGTTTTATGTATTAGGTCAAGGTGCAGTGGAAGCAGATGCTGCAGCAGAAGCGGCTGCCGAAGAAGGAGAAGATGCTCCTTATGTTTGTAGTAATGTTGCATATGGTATTTCTTATAATGGTACTTATGATGGTATTAAAGAATATCTTGATTATATTGCTAATTATAAGTATAGAATGGCTATATCTTCTGTTTCTATAACTTATGATACAGAAGCTCCAGAACCACTGAAAGAGTGTGCTGGATCAATAACACTTAATGCATATTCAATTAGTGGACCTAACCGAACTCCTGATAAGCCAACAGTTGATGTTGAAGAAGGAAAAGATAATATTTTTGTTGGAGATTTAGCTTCTTCAGGTGGTTCATCTTCCTATGATGATGATGCTGGTGAAGCAATTGTTTCAAGCCATAACCTTGTACTTATGCTTAATAATGCAAATAATGATTCAACATCTGGAATCATTGTTGCCTCAAATGAAAGTAATGAAAGTACATATGTTACTTCAGCTGACAATGAAGTTAAGACACTTGATATAAATATCACTGAGGATGAAGGTAAGAATTATATGACTTATGCAATCGGAAGTGATGAAAAGAAGGTTGAAATTACATCTAGTGATGTAACTATTTATGTAAAATCTTCTGCAAGAGTTGATTCTAAGGATACAAATGGTGTTAAAGTTAATATAGCTAATGACACTACACTTAGTGTTTATGTTAAGGTTGTTGATGATGATAGCTCCGACCCAAGATTTAAACTTGAGAAGAAGTCAGGAGTTGTAAAAGTATACTAAGATTATAAGAATGGAGTGGTTGATGATGTCTAAATCAAATAACAAAGGTATCAGTTTGATCGATGTGATTATAGCTGTTGCCGTAATGTCAATTCTTATATCACCAATCATTGCTCAGGTTATCACAACTGTTGATACCAGTTCACGAGCAAAAGAAAGACAGTATGTGATCGATGATGCTGATAAGGTTATGGATTACTTTAGGTCGAATTCGTTGAAAGAATTATCACAGACTGGTTATAAGGGTGAAGACATAACTATCAGTAATTTAACAGAGAGTGAAGTAACATGTACTGCGTATGATTTTGAGGCTAGTGGCTCAGAAGATTATGATACTCCTTCAACTAAAGTATTAAAGTATAAAGCAAAGGATTATACTTTAGGTGTTTATGATGATGCGACAGGTACAATCAGTCCATATGAAATCTTAGGTAGAGAAAATAATAGATATACTAGAACTGTTACTATTGATGATCTTAGTAATGTTGTTTTAGAGAATGGGTTAGTTATTAATTATAATGCTGGTAAGGGTGATACTGCTGCAGATGAAGAACGTAAACAAAAGCTAACTGATTTAGGCTTTGAGTTTACTAATGAAGGTGCTGCAGTAATGTATGATTCAGATGGTCATGTGAATGCAGTTGCTTGTCTTCATTCTAGTAGTACATCCTATACCAATCCTAATAAAGCAACTCCTATTATTACAGATATTGATAGTGAAAAGATGGCAATTATTGAAGGTGATGCTTCATCTATAGATAATCAGTTCCAGAATGATTTTATTGGTAATCTTATGTCAATAGTTGCTAGAAAGAAGTCAACATTGGAGGCACAACCTTATGGTGCTAATGGTCAGACAATGTATGACTATTATCAGGATAAAGATAATCTTAATAGTGCTTTTGATGATGCAAGAGCTAATAATGATTTTTATAGATTGATAAAATTAACTGTAGTTGGTGAAAATGTTGTTGCTGATAAACCTTCACATTATCGTGTTAAATGTGAGGTTTTCTATAAGGCTCAGTATACTTTCATTGGAGAATCTTTTGGTACAGATGCAGATAACGAGAAGTTTAGATATACTGTATTTGATAGAACATTTAATACTTCTGAACCACCTGATGTATTCTTTGTTTATGAGCCTTTTGTAAAGAAAACTGATGCTAGTTACACTGCATATGCTGAACACGATTTTATTACTATTAAGAGTGATAAGTATACTTCAGGTGCTGTTGATGGTTATGATCCATCAAAGGTTTATCTTATAAAAGCAGACTCTACATGGGCTGAGGAAGTTGTTGGTACGAAGAATAATGGTGGAGTCAAGAGAACAAGCCAGCAGATTGCTCAGGATAAGAAGGATAATGATACTGATCCACAGCATTATTATAATTACTTCTATTATGTTGATAACGGTGTAAATGTTCCTGTAGATATTAATGTAAATCAAATTACTGATAGTACTGATGCTACTGCATTACCTATTCAAATAATAACTAATATTTCATGGCGTCCAAATGATGATACAACAACATCATTAGATGGTTCAAATCCAATATTAAATAATACGGTTAATTATAAATATCAATTTACTCTTGGTGTAAATGATTCTGATTATAAACCAGATATTGGTCTTTCGGCGACGGAAAATGTTGCAGAATATCCTAAGTCAGGACATGGTAGTGATATTGGTAAGATTAATTATCCAGCATCTACTAAGATAGAGCCAAGATATGCTCTTGATTGTCCAACGAATGATACTGTTGAATATGGAAGACTTTATTCTATGACAGTTAGATATCATAATGAAGATAGAGCCACAGAAGCGAATGTTTATACATACTTTACAGGTGCAAAGGGGGCGGATTAATTGAAAAAGCTTATTCATAAGATTAAAAACAAAATAAGTAATTCCGGTTCAGGCCTCATACTTGTAATTGTTGCTCTTGCTTTTGTAGGAATTTTAACTGGAGCTCTTTTAACAGCTGTAGCGTATGTCTATAGACTTAAGCTTTATGATTATAATGCAAAGAGTAATTTTTATTACTTAGAGCAGGCTATGGACGAGATTTATGCTGGTGTTGGAACGCAGACTATGAGTGAGATGCAGTCTGCATACCAGGAAACTCGTGAGAAAATAGTTTATTATGATGTAAAAACAAAGAGTTATAAAGATGTTGGTAATGATGCAGCTAATAAAATGTTTAAAGATGCATTTATGAGCCGTATTGCTAATCAGGACTATTTTAAGCCTGTATATGAAACTGGTACAACTAATATAGATTATGATCAAGGTATTTATAAAGAAATTCAAGGTATGATTTCAAATAGTTCTGTTGAACTCGTAAAAGAAAAGCTTGATGTTATATACCTAAACGAAAATGGAAAGCCTTATAACAAGGCTGATTCATCACAGGTGCTTGCAAAGGTTGTTTTAAAAAATCTTACTCTTAAAAGAACAGCAGAGTACGATAGATCTCAGGCCAAGGGTACATTTACTCAGACAATTTCAACTGATATTGAAATTTCTAGACCTGATTTTGATGTAAATTTCAATAATAATAATTTAGATATTGATAACCTCTTTAGTTTCTGTATGTTAGCAGATTCAGGTATCGAGATTAATGAGAGTCAGGGTTCAAAACTTACTGTTAATGGTAATATATATGGAGCATCTGATTTCTATAATAAGACTTATAATGAATATGATGATTTTGCTTCTAGTAAAATCACACAAAATGATTTTGTATTAACAAGATCATCAGATGGTGGAAGTTCAAATGATATAACTTATTCTATGAATAAGGTTTATAATAGAAATTATGGTTCTGACGCTGTAACAGATCTTGTTAATGAAAATTATAGATTGAATAATTCCGCTAATAGAGATGATTATTTATATAATGGTGATAATGAACGTTCAAAGTATTCTGGACTTTACATTGATGGTGGTAATGTAAGTATTCTTGCCAATTATGTAATAATACCAGGTTCGCTTAGTGTAATGAATGCAGGCGATCTTACTATTTATGGTCGTGATGGATCAGAAATTGGTGAGTCTAATGTTTGGGTTGATGAACTCGTATTGGCAGGATATGTTCCAAAAGGAAAAAACGAGAATACAGGTGTGTTTAATGTAGCAAAGGGAGCAAATGCGTTCTTAAATGCTAATCTGTATATTAAGGATGATACTCAGATTGAATCTGATTCTGCAAAACTGAAATTATCAGGTGGTTATTATGGATATAGTAATAGCAGCACATCTGATGAAAGAATATTTGTTCCATCTACTAAGAAAGAAACTGGTACTAATAGATATGTATATCAGCAATTAGTTGGAACTGATGATGTTGAAAATCGTGGACATTATAACAGTAGTTCTATTATTGTAAATTCAGAAAATGCCACTGTTGATCTTTCTGCTCTTAATACTCTATATATTGCTGGTAGATCATATGTAGAACTTTCTCATCTTAAAGATGGAGGAAAGAAAACATATCAAGATACATATACTGACGACGAAAATAAAGAGTATAGGGTAGATGAATCGAGCAGTACTTATGAATATGATACTGATGTAGACGATTATAGAACTGGTGAGTCTGTTTCTATTAAGAGTACTCAGTTAGCATATATTCCAGAGAATGCTCCAAGAGCTGTTGATGATACTGGTAATGTAATTGCAGATCCTAAGAATTCTAGTGTTACTGTTGATCATTATGAATGTGAGATTGCATCTGTTCTTGGTACATCTTATCTTTTCCAAAAGTATTTTGGAAGTGGTAATCAGACAGTTTCTGTTATTCCTGTTATATATGTTGAAGATGAAGTTCATAAGGTTGATGGTACTACATCAGACAAGGTTATGTACTATATAGATTTTGATTATGCGGCAGATAATGATCTTTTTGATAGTTCTGCTACTTCAGGTCTCAAAGCAAAGACAACAGCAAATGCAGGTAAATATGGTGACTATCTGAAGCAGTGTTTTATAAAAGATTATTTTGATTATATCAATTATGAAGATGCTTATGATGCTGGCCTTACAGCAGACATACCTTCTGATGTTGATACAGATATACTTGACGATCCTGATCTTAAAGATGTTTTAACAGATGTTACTTATTATGAGGATCATATAGCAGGTCAGATTACAATTCCTGATCTTAGTGCTAATAATGTTCGTTCTTATTCCAGTGGTGTTATTACAAATACTGGTGAAACATTGTTTAAGGTTAATAACAAGAATGAATATACTGATGCTTTATCAGGTAGTACTAAGAAGGTTTCATTTAATGTTGTCACTGCTAAAGATAGTGTGATTGACAGTACTTTAGAGGGTTCAACTACTAAAGCATTTACGACTGGTACTGATGGTTCTAAGGTTGATAATACTATTGATTTTTCAAAAGAATATCAGTCACATTATAATTATGTTAAGTGGGCACTTATGGATCTTGAGAAGGGTTCAGATGAGGCAGATATAGTTGATCAGATTGTAGCTGCAAATGGCGAAGGTTGTATTACGCCACTTAATAGATATCTTAATTTTAACAATATTATGGATGATGATCCACTTATGCATTTCCCTACTGTTGGTGGAACTGCTCAAGCAACGAATATTTCACCTGACAACTTAGACCTTGGAGATTATAAGGTTTATGTTTCTAAGGATGATGTATCTTTAGAGTGTAAAGCAGGTGATAATAATACAATTACTGGTATTGTTATTTCTGAAGGAGATGTATATTTTAAGACAAAAGAACAGCTTAAGGTTGATCATCCAGGTTGGACTGATACTCAGCTTAATAATGCTGTATGTAATAATTTTAATGGTATAATTATTACTGGTGGTAAGATATTTGTTAATCATAATGTAACTAGTATTAATGCAACAGATCTTTGTAAGAATATAATTAATTCATGCATGACAAAGGCTTCACTTGCAGGTACTAGTGAGGGTACAGATACTGAAATAGCAAAGGCAAGAGAAGAAGGTGCTCTTGCGATAAGAGTATTAAGCTTGTTTAAAGCTTATGAAAATGATGCTTCTGCTGCACTTAGTAAAGCAAATAAAGATATTCTTATAGCAGAGGGTGAAGAAGAAGAGTCAGAACCTGAAAATGAGGATAGTCCACTTAGTATATCTAATATTGATTATTCAGACGTTATTAGATATAACAACTGGATGAGAAATGTTGATTAGGGGCGGTTATATGAAAAAATCTGTTAATAAAAACAACAAAGGTTATTCATTAGTTGAATTAGTAATTGTTATTGCAATTATTGCCATACTTGCTGCTATGGCACTTGTATCTGTTACTATTATTCATTCTGCTAGGGCAAAGGATTCAGCTTTAAAGCTCGACTCAATGGTTGCCGAAGTAATAACTAAGAGCAAAAATATGAATCCTAATGAAACAGATCCTAATGGTAATAAGTATGATGGATATGCAATAGCTGTTTATAAGAATAATAGTAAGGATAAGTTTATTATTGCTCCTTTATATTATAGTGAAGCTGGAGGTATTGCTGGTTCAGGACATTATTCTCCTATATATAATATCGATAATCCTTCTTCAAATGGATGTAAAGAGACTATTATTCAGGTTCCATCATCTGTATCTGTTACTTTTAAAGGAACTACCCTTACAAATTCAGATCCTCAAGTTGCTAATACAGATTATGCATCTGATGATACAGCACCTAAATCTGGTGGAAATGAGTGGGTGTTTATAAGATTTGATAAAAAGGGTAATTGTATTTCAGGTTATGGAGAATATAAGTTTTATAAAAGAAACGGAAATGTTGTTTCCAGAGTTATTATAAGACAGAATGGTAGTCATGAAGTAAAGTAAGGAGGTTTTTAGTAAGCTGTGAAAAATCTAAAAAATAATAATGGTGTCACATTGCTTGAGCTAGTTGTGGCGGTAGCAATACTTGCTTTACTTGGTACGGCTATTGTGGGTATTATGGGCTCAAATACAGCGATATTTAGAAAAAATAAAGCTGATATAGGAGTTCAAATGTCTGCTGAAGAGACATATAACAAGCTTCAAGAAGACATCATGCAGGCTGAACATGTTTATATTGAAGGATATGCAACAGATTCGACGATACCGTTTCCTTCTAATAAAATAGGTGATACGTTTGCTGAAGATGTGACAGCAATATCTTTACTTAAAACAAATGATATTACTGTATTAAATCTTACAGGTTCGGGTTACGAAACATTTATTAATAATTTATGTAAGGAACCTGCAGATGCTACTGATACAAGACAAGCTAGAGCAAACGCATATAAGAATACATTAACAGATCCTAACAAGATTGCTGGTTTTGAAAGATTATATCAGTCTTTAAGGTATATGGATTACAATGAAGCAGCAGTATATGGTAAGTTTCTTGATTATGTGAGTAGTAATGCCGAGTCTTCAGCATATGGCGCAGCTTCTTGTACTGCATTTGATGATGCATCCTTAAAAAAGGAAGTTGGTGGTAAATGGCAGTACAAAAATATCTATATTACTAAAGCAATATTAGTAGTAAGAGTTCCAGTTGATACAAAATATGTTTCTGATACGTCAAAAATTATGACATATGATGTTGAGAAAACAGGTAACCCAGGTGAAACGGTAGCAAAGACTACAGATACAAAAAATGATTATGATTTTTGTATCTGCGAGTATACTTTTAATAAGAATACTGTTTCTTATACTAATGAGTATTATGCTATGGATAAGCTTAATACCACAGGTGCTTCTGACAAAGTTTTTTCTAAGAATCTTAATTGGGTTAATACAAATAATGTTAATGAATTAACTGGTGTATGTGCAAACATTGATGGTTCTAATGAAAGAATTGGTCTTGAAGTATTCTTTAATGATAAGAACAGAGTATATAATTCTAATGGTATGACATATCTTAGAAATTCATATGTCTTACATGATGCTAAATAGAAAGGAAAGTAAAAAGTTATGAAAAAGTTAAGTACAAAAACTATAATAGCTATAGTGTTACTTGCACTTATATCCTTATCTTCATTCGCTATGCTTTCCTTTACATTAGCTGATGAAAATAATGGTGCTACTGAGAATCAAACGGCTGTTTTTGCGGCAGCTGCTGGATACACTCAGATTGATCGTATTATTGAAAATTCATATTCTGGTGAATATGGAGGAGAGGGCGATAAGAAATATCATATCTTAGAGATTACATCTGGAGCTAAGTCATCATTAGAGACTTTGTGTTCTAATGGGGTTTTTAAGAATTATGTTATTGATGGTCATAGGTCTATTACCGAAATGATGGCTGATGGAACTATTGATTATAAATCAATGTCTATAAAAGATGCTGATGATGCTCTTGAAACTGCTATTCAGAAAGCTGATCTTATATATTTACATAATGATCCTGCTTCTCAGTTTGCTAATAATAATGATATATCTGAGGCTACAAAGCTTTCACTCTCAACTGCAGCTACAGGCGATTTTAAACCTTTTATTATTGATGGTTATAAGCAGACAATCATTAATTATAATAATAATGCTAAAACTTATGGATCTTTAGCAGGTTCAGTTTTCAATACTGGTCTTGCAACATATGAGTGGGATGGTAGTGTTTCTTTACCTGATTTTATGGGTATGAAAGTTACTTCTGCATTCTATACAAAGATTAAAGGAAATAGTATAAAGGATAATTGGGAAAAAGTACAATCCAAAGATGGAAGTGCAGAATATACAGTTGGTAAGGTTCTTACAATTGGAGCTGAAACAACTATGACAAATAAGTTAAAGGATCATTTAGAAAATCCTGATGCAAATACTTTTGTTGATACTTATGATACAACAGGTGTTTATAAGTTTGGTAAAGCTTCTGATACATATAGAAGTGGTGAGTACTTATATAAGTATGGATATGTTCAAGCAGAATCCCATCCTGACTTTTTGAAGTTTGAAACAGTTGCTGCTTCAGCTGATCTTAGTACGATGGATTTAAGTAAATATGATTATATCTTACTTGGTACTGATTTAAAGGCTGAGCCATTTGCTAATGATGCAAGTTATAATGCACTTGCTTCAGCTGCTACTGCAAGAGTACGTATTTTATTTGCATATGGACTTCCTACAGGTGGAAGTGGTGGAACAATTGCTTCAAATCCTGCTCCAGCATATGCTTATGTGCTTGATAAAGTAGCAACAACAACTGAAGAAGCTAAGTTTAAAAATGTTTTAGTAACAAGCTTTAGTAAGATGACTATTTACTCAAATGCTAAAAGAGCTAAAGCTGTTGATGATATTGCTAATATTATTATTAATGGTTCTTTTAGGGGTATTAAGAGTAATGGTAATGGAGATAATTCTTCAGATATTTATACAATACTTGAGATTGAGCCTTCGTATCCTATAGATACGACTCTTTCTAAAGCTTTTTATACTCAGAAAACTTATGAGGTTGATGATCCATCTTATCCTCTTCAAGCAGGCACTTGGGCTAATAGTGCTACTATGACTTTCTATTATGAGAAGTACGAAGGCGATCAAGTAATTTTTGGAAAGTTTAATCAGGATAATTTCTATTATCTAAGAACAAGTGATGTTCTTGATAAAACGGCTGATGAAATTTCATACGATGGTTCTACACCGTTATCTATGTATTCTGATCAGACAGCTGTTGAAGGTGCGGTTAAAACTGCACAGACAGCTGACGCATCTAAGCTTCAAGATTATTATAGATGGACATTATCAAAGGCAAAGATTGCTCATGCAGTTGGTCTTCCTTATGATCAGGTTAAAGTTGTGCATATGTCATCTATAGAATTTAACTCTAGTAGAGTTGCATTAGCAGATGGTTATGATGCTATCTATATCGGTGGTGATATATCTGGTATGAAGGCCCAAAATAAATGGGGTAATGGTGGTACTTATAGAATGTACTTCCGTGATGGTGATAATAATACACAGTATGCTGTTGGTAATGGAACATATAGAAGCAATGATATAAGTGATAAGAAGAGAGAAGAACTTATTAACTATGCTAAGAGTCTTCCAGTTGTTGTTGATACTTCTGTTGTAAATGCTATAGCTGGTGGAACTGGTGTTGATCCTCAGTCAAATATGGGAAAAGCAATCAATACTATAAAAGGCGGATCTCATACACTTTATGGATTTGATTCTTCACAGACATGCTTGATTGAAAATTCTGATGAGGATTATGGTAAAACATATGGTGGTATAGTAACAGTATTTAGTGGTTCTGCTACTCCAACTAATTATAAAGGAGAAGCTGTGACAAGTAATCATAATACTGATGAAGATGCACTTAAGTCTTATCTTACTACTACAATGAGACCAAGACTTACATTAACAAGTATGCCAAAACTTTATGTAGAAACTGATTCATCTACTTGGATTACAAGAGATCAGTTCCAGTGGGAGTATGAGGTTCAGTCTACGGCATCTGATGAAGCAATCAAGGCATATGTTTATGTTGATGATAATGCAAATGGTCAGTTCGAGAATACTGAAGTAAGAGCTTCTGGTTCTGGAAAGAGTGGAACGGTTGATGCTAGTGCACAGACCGATTGGATTGGTGAAGATTATTTTGGTCCTGTGTATTGGAAGTTTGTAGTTGTAGATACTAGTACTGGTGCTGCTTCTTCAACTACAGGTATTTCAAAGATTAAGAGAACAACACAGGATAAGATGAAGGTAAAACTTCTTCAGATTATGCCTGAGACATCTAATAGTCGTGGTGCAGATAATGCAAATACAACATTGTATTTGTGTACAGAGTGTCAGATGTCAAGAATGCTTTGTCATGGAAACATCATTGTAAGTGATAATGATGGTAAATATGGTAAAGCCCAGACTGATATGATGGGTGGTGGATTCCATGATGAAGTTAATAGATATAATGTAAATGGTACTACTCAAAATATTCTTAGTATGTCTGGTACTACTGCAGGTGGAAATGGCGGAAGTGGTCCTTCAAGCATATCTTTCAATTTCCAAAGCAATGTTGGATCAACATATGCTAATGGTACTGGTGATTGGGAAGGAACCAGTATAAGAAAAGGACAGACACTTGTTATTTCTAACTTGCGTCCTGGTAGTTTAGTTGTTCAAACACCTTATGTTGATGGAAAAGGCTATTCACTTACATTGTCATCAGGTGATACGACTTTAGATATTGGAGAGAATACTAGAAAGAATATCATTATTGCTAATGATGGTGTTTTGAAGATTGATTATCCAGATCCTAATGCTCAAACTCAACAGACTGGTAGTAAAACTTATAAGTATATTAAGGACTTCTTAACAAATGATGATGCTAATTATGCATATGATAACTATGGTAATGACTTAGGTATTCATGAGCATAAGTTTGGTATTGTTAAATATGATGTTGGAGAAACTAGATCAAATAATCCTAATGGAATAGAACTTAAAGGTATGGATGATTATAATACCAACTGGTTCCTTGATTTCCAAAATGATTATGAGGTTGAGACTACAATTCTTACAATTCCTGAGTATACGGATTATATTACTAATGTAGAAGCTCTTTATGAAGGAAAAACTAGAGCTCAGGTTGAAAGTGATAAAGAAACTTATAGTCAGGCCGCTTCAGATTACAAAGATTACTATGATATGATGGTGAAGATTATCAATGGTGAGATGTCATCCATCGAAGCAACTGATAAAGCTAAGTTAGTTGAATTCATAAGAACAAAACTAAAACTTGGTGCTAGTTTCGCTGATAATACACTTACTTATACTTCAAATCCAACTGAAGCTGATGTAAATGCAATGCTTAATGCCTTTGCACAGTCATCCAGTGCATGTGATACATATCTCACTAATAATAGAGATGGTATATGGAATTCTGGAAAGATAAACTGTACGAAAGAACAGTTTGAATCAGAAATGGATTTCTATACAAGTGATGATATTTATCCTACAAATAGATCATACTATATGTATTTCAGTTTATGGAAAGATACATCCGAGAGTAAATCTCAAGAATTTGCTAAATATTTTGTAGTATGGAGAGATGCAAAGATACTTGAACAGTATTTCTATCATGAGTATAAGGAAAATGAAATTTATTCATCAGTATATTATGAAGATGATTATGCTGATTCATTAGTAGGCAAATTTAACCTGAAGAATGCATTTACTTGTATAGCAATTGGTGCAGCTGAGAACTTTAACGGTCAGGATATTTCTGAGGAAGCTGCTTGTAAAGCTCTTCTTAATTATGCAAATGATGGTGGAAATATACTTCTTTTCCATGATTCACTTGTTCCTGAAGGAATCACTGGTAATGGTACTCCAGTAATGACAAGGATACTTAGTGAAACATTTGGTCAAGGTGGTATATCTGATACATCTACTCATAAAAATGGTAGAAGCTTAACGCAAAAATCCTTACAGTACAGTAAGGGACATGAAGCGAATAATTGGTTTGTATCACAGCAAAATAATAACTATTTTGATTACGAGACTGAATCAAATAACCAAACACTTCATAGTTCTCACGATGTCAGAGAGATGATTTATAGTAAGAATTACAAATGTAATTCAAATAAGGCTAATCAGATTAATGAAGGAATCATTACTGAGTATCCATTTACGATAGATTCAACACTTACTATAAGTCCAACATCTTCAAATGGATTTACTGCAAATATTGATGAAAGCGAGATGGTAGTTTACTATACTATTTCAGGTGGTGCTTTAGGTACTAAGTCATCAGCTTATGTTGCTAATCGTAATGATGGAGCTAATAACTACTTCTTATATCAGTATGGAACAGTAACATATACAGGTGCTGGTCACTCACTGATTACTGGTAAGGGTCGTGATAACAATGATGAGAGAAGACTTTTCATTAACGTTATACTTAACTCTGCTCGTAAGAGTACAGCTGGACCTACACTTACTTGTCATGATTATAGTTCAACAGATGATGTTCAGACCAACAGTACAATTAAAGAAGGACTTGATGCTAATACTGAAAATGGAGTTGCTACTGATAAAGATGATTACTATACATATGTAGATTCTTATACAGCTACACCAATCTTTTCATTTAGACCTCTTGCATCACAGGGTGTAAGTGAGGTATGGATTTGGTATGATGTAGCTTGTGAAGGAAGTAAAGAGAAGAATATCTACAATCCTAAACCTGTTGTTGCTGCTGAAGGTGAGACTACATCTGGTAAGCAGGATGTTCTGATTTACCATGTAAATGGCGAAATATTAAATAAGTTTGATCGTAAGACTTATTATGACTCACCAGATAGATGGTCGACGGTAGGAGTAAGTTCTACATTGAAAGCAGAGCATGTTGAAAGTGGAAAGGTTAAGAAGATTTCTGATTATACAGGTATGGATTATAAGAATGGTCTTTACGGTAAGAAGAGACTAGAAGGTTATAATTGTACTGAGATAAAAGATGCTGATGGAAATTGGACATTTGAACAAGATAGTAGTGGTAACGATATTCTTGATAATAGCAATAAGAAGATTCCATTGGTAACTCATTATAGTAACCTAAAGCTTGATGAAACATATTTCACAGGCAAAAATGGTAAGTGTACTTACATTTGTGTAATGATTAAAGATGGTAAGGGTAAGACAGTAACTAAGAATATAAGAGTTGAACTCAAACCTGAACTTCTTGATCTGAACTAAATATGTTCTTTAATCCGGGTGGTGTAAGCCACCCGGGTTTTTTATGTAATTAAAGTTTTTGAGTATACAAAGTATTTATAGTTTACGATAATTCTATAATGATACAAAAAAAGATCAGATATCAAATCTGATCTTTTATATTAATATGATTATTATATTATTTGCTTTTGTTAAGCTCTAGATACATACTCACCAGTACGTGTATCAATTTTGATTGAATCACCCTGATTAACAAAGAGTGGTACTTGAAGAGTAGCACCTGTTTCTACTGTACAAGGCTTTGTGGCGTTTGTAGCAGTGTTTCCAGCGACACCTGGTTCACATTCAGTAACCTCAAGTACAACGTTGATAGGAGGCTCAATTGTAAATACCTCACCATTATGGGAGTGAAGCTTACATGTTTCATTCTCCTTAACAAATTTCATATCATCACCGATAATCTTTTCACTTACAGGAATCATATCAAATGTATCAGGATTCATGAAGTAGAAGAGTTCTCCGTCTTTATATGAATATGTCATATCCTTCTTTTCAATATGAGCTGTTTCAAATTTCTCTGTTGGTCTGAATGTACGTTCTACAACACCACCATCCTTGATATTCTTAAGCTTAGCTCTTACGAAAGCTGCACCCTTTCCTGGTTTAACATGCATAAATTCGATTATCTGATAAACGTTACCTTCAATCTCAACTGTAACGCCATTTCTAAAATCGCCTGCTGAAATCATTCTTTTGATCCTCCCTTGTTTATATCTTTTGTTATTTTAATATATGGATATATAAATTTCAACTTAAATTGCATTGCTTATATAAAAAAGTTTTATTTAATAGTATATTTTGGTATAATTTTTAAAGATGTAATAAAAGTATGAGAGGTATTTATTAAATGAAAAATAAGAAGAATTCTTTATTGATATTAACATATATTCTATCCTTTACTATTCCTGTTCTTACAGTTTTATTTAGTTTTATAAATGGTGAATTAGCTCCTTTTGGTAGTAGAAATGTTTTATCTGCTGGAGGTTTCGATAGTTTTATACCTTATTTTTATGAGTTATATGATAGAGTTCATGATGGACAGTCTTTAGTATATAGCAATACATATGGAAATGGATGTGATTTTACCAGTCTAATTACTTATTACTTATCTGATCCAACTAATTTTATAATTCTTATATTTCCTAGGAATTGTATACTAACAGTGCTTAATTTTCTTTATATGTTTAAGATTGGTTTGGCAGGTTTCTCTATGTCTTATTATCTTAGTCATACTTTTACAAATTCTTTCAATGTTTCGGAAGAGTTTTACAATAATGGATCTGATAAGAAGGATGTTGTAATTGGAGGTAGAAATGAATATAAGAATAAAATATTAAAAGCTATTTTCTCTATTAATTGGATTATAGTTGCTTTTTCAGTTGCATATGCTATATCAACGCCACTAGTCACTACTGGTTTAAATATTACATATTTATCATCTATAGCGTTATTTCCTATTATTGTATATGGTATAGATTGTATATTAAAAGATGGCAAGTGTTTTTTATTTACTATCATCTTTTCTGTTTCTATTATATGCAACATGTATATATCTATTATTTCATTTATATTTTTATTAATATATTTTATAACTAGAGATTATAAATCTATCCAACATTTTATTGACAGTTTATTTAAATTTATTAGTTCATTAATTATATCTTTGTTTCTTTCTGGAATTGTTATAGTTAATAATATTAATAGTGTGTTTATAAAAAAAGAAATATCATTGGATTTCCCTTTCAGTTTAATAGATAATCCGTTGGATAAGTTTAAACAATTTCTTACTCGTAGTACATTATCTGTTTTTTCTTTGTATAATTCTAATCTTGATATTTCATTTGGCATAATATTCTTATTATTGATAATACTGTCATTGTTTAATAAGAAGGAGAGTATAAAGAATAGAATAATAGATATTGCTATTCTTATTTTTATTTTTGGAGGAACGGTATTTTCTACAATAAATTATTTATTAAATGGATTTAATTTTAAGTATAATAATTGCCATTTATACTTATTCATTTTTGTGTTTTATTCAATTTATGTTTCTTATAAAACTATCATTTCTTTTGATAGTATAAATACTAAATCTGCAAGTATTTCATCAGGATTATTATTAGCGGGTATACTTGCAATTATGATTTTCCTACCTTTATATGATACTAGAGAAGAGATATTTATATCTATTGAGTTTTTATTCTTTTATTTCCTTTTGATATTGATATTTGCAAATAAGAGTATAAATATTAAATTATATGTTTTTTTATTAGCTATTATTGTATTATTTGAAATTATACCTAATTCATATATTAATTTGTGCAAACAAGGAAAATCTTATTTCTCAAAATCTGTGGACAACATCACCTCATATAAAGTATATGAAACTATAAGAAATATTAAAAAAGATAATGATGAAGCAAGAGTTGAATATATAGATATACTGAATCATAATTCTACTCCAATTACTAATTCTTTTAATGGTTACGATTATATATTAGTCAACGAAGGGGCAGGAAATATTGATTGTAATTTAGAGTATATTGATACATACTACACCAGAGAAAATAAATCAGGAATTGATATTTATAAAAATCCAGATGCCATTCACAGTGCAGTATTACCTTATAATATATCAAGTTATTCTTATAATGAAGATTATCCATTTTTATCAGCAAATATTCTTTCGACAGAGTATTTAGATGGTAAAGATTTGTTTTCAAGTTCCGAAATGTCAGTTACTGCCTATACTTCTGGAGATAAAAGTGAAGTTAAGTTTTCAGTAACTTCTGCTAATCCGGGAGATGTTTATGCAAAAATGTATAGCATTTCGCATATTGGAGAGGTTAACACAAAGAAAGAAATTGATGTAAATCAGCTTTCTCCAACATATTATACAAAGTCTGTAAATTACATATATCAGATAGGTCTATTTGAATATAATAATTATAAGGATATAGTAAATTCTTTGCATAATTCTGATAGCATTATAAAGTTTAATGAGAAGAATACAGTGGATGCTTATAATGATTCTTACCTGATTACAGGTTATCCTATAATTAAATCTCTTAATTATTATGTAAATGGCAAAAGGATTAAACCTATAAACTTTTTTGAAGATAATTCAATTATTCCTTTAGTTGAAGGAAAAAACGAAATAATAATAAAGTATTCTCCTAAATATTTAATTTGTGGGTTGTTTATGATGTTTTTGGGTATACTATTAGTGTATATAAGGAAGAAAGGTGCTAAATTAAGAAGGATGAAAGAAGCATTATCGGATCATATGAAAAATAATAAGGTTTATTATGCTTCAATTTCAATTTTTATTTTCACTCTTACTCTTTGCTTTATGATAGCTGGATGTTTACCATTTGGAAAAGCTTCAACAGTTGCTGGAGATGGACTTATTATAGAGTATGCTGATTATGTAGCTAGGGTAAGATCAATTAAGGCAGGAGATTTATTTCCATATTTTACTTTTAACATTGGTGGCTTTAAGGATGTTTTTAGAACTTATTGTTTAAAGTTCATAGTATATCCGTGGCTCATAATAAAATATAAATTTTTACCTGAGTCTTTATATTTATATGATTTCAACTTTGAATATTTTTTATATTCTTTATTATCAGTGATTACGATAATTTTTTATCTTACACATAGGGCTTTTAATAGATTCAATAAAAATGATAGTAGACTAATTCCAATAGCAATTGCTTATTCATTATCCAGTTATGCATTAGAATATTATTCATATAAAGCTGGATTTATTTTGCTGCCATTTGCACCATTAATTATATTAGGTTTAGAACATCTGATATATAAAAAGAAATATGCATTATATATTTGTTCCTTGTCAATCGTGATGTTTTTTGACCCTTATCATGCGTTTTTGTTCTGTGAATTTATTGCATTATATTTCTTTATAATGAGATTTGATGGGGTTAAAGATTTTATATCTAAAGGAATACGTTTTGCGCTAGGTTCTATAATTTCTGCTTGTATTAATGCTGCATCTCTAGTACCGTTTTTAATGTTTTCGAAGGACTCTCCATATTTATCAAGTGGACAAACTCCTTCAATTTTTAATTTTTATGATTCGTATCTAAAACTAGTATCTGATATTAGGATAGGGTATTCAATTTATGTAGTTTCAACTGAAAACTCAAAAGCTGCAACTTATGCAGGACTTCTTATTACAATATGTACTATACCATTGTATATACTATGTAATAAAATTAGCGTTAAGCAAAAAATCAAAAATATAGTTTTGATTTTAGTATTATTTTTCGCGTTTAATAATGAAATGCTAAATTTTATATTCCATGGTTTTCATTTTCAAACATTAGTCCCTAACAGATTTGCTATATGTTTTGTGTTTATTATTATATGTATGTTTGCAGATGTTGTTTTGTTATTTGAAAATCATATAAAAAATATTATATCTATAGTATTATCTTTTGCTGTACTTATTGTTATTTATTTTACAAGAGATATTAATGTTGATTATTCTATTATTATTTCTACTGTTTTTGCTGGTTTTTATATAATAGGTTCTATAGTATTATATTTAAAAAAGAAAAATATTTTGAATAATATTATTTATATACTGATTTTAGAAGTTATTGTAAATTCATTTATGGTTTTTCCTAAAAATAATGGCTATTATGGTACAACTAATCTAGCTGATTCGTTTAACAGTATTTCTGATAATGTTTCTGGTATGAAAGAATTTTATAATATTACTGAATACTTAGGTGAACAAGGAAATGCTAAAAATATTGGTGATATGTCTGATATTAATACGCTTACTTATTTTTCTAATATTTACACTATGGATATGATAGATAGGTTAGTATACTATAATGTTGGATTTGCTCAGAATAATTCTAGATATTTGAGCGGAAACCCTTTGGCAGATATGATGATGCATGTCAAATATCATATAGAAGATATCTATGATAATGAGGCATATTCTATATATGATAAGATTTATTCTTATAATAATTTCATTGTATATGAGAACAAGTATTATTTACCACTTGGTTTTGTGGTAAATAAAGATATTAATATTGATAAAGTTTATGATGGGGCTATACCTTATCAAAATTACATAACTAAAGAGTTATGTGGTGAAGAATTATATTCAATAATAGAAATAGACAAATCAAAAGAATCTAAGAATTATTATACTATTGGAGATACATACGAGAATAATAATAGATTGTCTGATACATCTTCGTATTCTGAATTGATAATAAATTTGGATGATTCATATAGCGGAAAAGTATATGCTGACGTTGGTGGTACTTTATATTTTATTGGAAAAGTTGATTCAGACAATCATGAAGTGTATGTAGATATACCTTCAGATATGATTAAAAATGATTATAGTCCAAGAATTGCTATATTAAATGAAGACGTATTACCTAAATTATATGATGTTCTTTCAGAATCTATGTTTTATAATCAAGAACAGGATTCACATAAGATAACTGCAGATATTGATGTTAAGAATCCAGGGACACTTTATCTGTCTTTTGCTTATAGTGAAGGATGGAATGTATATATAGATGGCAAAGTAGTAAAAAAAGAGAAATTTATGGGGGGAATTGGAGTGCCTATAACCCAGGGCAAACACTCTGTTGTGATGAAATATCATTCTCCTGGTTCGATTTTGGGCTCTATTATTTCCATAGTTACATTAATTTCTTTGTTAATTTTACAGTTTTTTATTTATAGAAGGAAATTTAATAATATAAATGAAGAATTTGAAGAATAATTCTATAACTAAACTATATATTTTATTAAGTTTAATTTCATATTTTGTTATATCAATTATAATTATTGTATCAAAAGGTAGATTGTTTGCTTCGTTTTTCTTTATGGATAGAAGTGATACTGGAATGGATTTCTTTCACTCTATAGTAGAAGTATCATCTAGATGTCCTTATGAAGATTTTGGCGTTATTTATCCGCCATTTGCAAATATGATTTTTTATGTATTGTCCCTTTTTATTTCAGAAACGATTAAAGCTAACTGGCCTCAAAGTCATAGTGAAACTATATATATGGTCGGAACAACAGATGATTTGAGATTGCACCAATCATCTATATTTCTGTATATTGTTTTTATTGTTTTATTTGTTTTGTTATTTATCAGTCTAATCAATATAATTATAAAGATGTGCGATGTCTCATATTCGTTTCTTTTCTCCATTTGTATTTGTTTCTCTTTTGGGGTGATTTTTGCTTTAGAAAGAGGTAATGTTATCATTTATGCAATGATTATGGCTGTTTATTTTCTTCTAAAGTATGATAGTGAAAAAAAATGGGAACGTGAATTAGCTTATATTGCCATTGCATGTGCATTTGGTTTAAAGATTTATCCTATTGTTTTTTCAATTATTTTATTAAAGGAGAAGAAAATAAAAGGATTCTTAAAAGTTGGTTTGTATTCCTTGCTTTCCCTTGTTCCTATCTTTGTTTTTGGGGGATTAAAGGTGTTTATTGTGTGGATCAATAATATAATTGAGTTTAATAAAAATAAGATTCCTGCATATGGTTTCCCATTTAGGATAATAATTATTATATTGTGTTTGTTCCTCTTTTTAAGCTGCAGGGAAGCTTTGTTCAAAAAATTTGTAGAGAAAAAATCTTTTCTTGTATTGTTATTAACATTTTTAATGTATATGCTTATTAATGATAATTATGGTTATTCTTTAATTTATATGGTTATCCCTTTCTTATTTTTTGTTATTGAGGAGAAGGATATTAATAAGCATAATATTTGGGAATTTCTAATGTATCTTTTTGTACTAATACCATATGGGGTTAACCAATTATCATCATTCTTAATTATAATAGGTATTATAGGTGGGATTATTCGTTGTATAGATATAGAAAAAAATCAAGGATAATTTATCTTAGAATCGATTTATAAGGGGAAAATTGCTTTATCGGTTCACTATAGCCGGAAATAGGAGAAACAAGAATTAATTATATTTTTAATGTTGGTGTAATTGATTATGAAAATAAAAGTAAACGACATAGTTTCTTTAGTAGGTTTAATAATAATATATTTGCTTTTTAACATTTTGTTGTTTTCTGGCTTTTTTTCTATTACTGAGGGGTGGTTTCAAGATTATTCAAGATATATTGAACAGGGTGGTTTTCCATATAAAGATTTTTATTGTCATATTGGACCTGTTTATGTATGTTTATTTACTTTAGTTTGTAGATTGTGTGGCTATTCTTTTTTTATAATTAGGATATTTGGTATCATTGAAAGGGTTATAATTCTTGCGTTTATATATCTTATAAGTAGGAGAGTATTTGATCGTATTATATCTTTTGTATCCGTTCTTACAGGTGCTGTTATCTATACTTCTAATTTTCAGGATATTTTTTATGGATACTACCAGACTTCTTTCTTATTTGTTATTTTGTCATTATTCTTATTCATAAAATGCTATGATAATTTTAATTCTGAAAAGAAGTGTTTTTTCTATTCAATTATATTTGGATTAAATTGTGGATTGACATTTTTAATAAAACAAAATACAGGCTTTATATTTGCTTTTGTAATGGGATTGTTATTTCTTGTTATAAATGGGAAAGAAAATATAAAACGGTCTCTTTGTTTAATGTTGACTTCTTTTCTATGTGCATTGGTAGAATCAGTTGTAGTCTTTTTAATTTTGGCATTCAACGGTGCACTTATTCCATTTTTTGAACAAATTATAAATGGAGCGTCTAGTAAAGGGAGTATATATACAATCTTTTTTGGTAGAATACCACAAATGGTATCAGGAGATGTATTGTGGTTTGTTGCGTATGGCTTATTCTTTTTTTTAATTTTTTTAATATGTAACAGAAGGAAAGAAAATAGTATATTCAAAACTATTAATTATGTTTTTAGTGTGTTAGCTGTTATATTTATTATAGCCATTGCGCATTTATATTTTTTTAAGTTTTTTTTTATAGATACAAAAAGCAGTATTGCAATTATAATATCTTTACTAATACTTTTATTTTTTTTGTATGTTATACGATATGCTAAAAAGTATAATGAGTTGATATTTTATTTTATAAATATTATTTTTTTTATTATATATTTTTTTTATATTATTAGTGTTAATTCATTAAAGATTAACTATCTAGCAATTCATGAAAAACGACAAGTTTTATTATTCAGTTTATTTTTTTTGAATACATTTGTGATTTTTTGGCTATTCTTAAGAAAGAAAAATGAAACATCTGAATTAAGGAAAATATTATATGTAGCTAGTCTTTTACTGATGTATATTCATTCTATGTCCGGCGTGCTTGAGGATCATGGATGTTGGCTGATTATTACCCTTGTTATTGGAGAAGCTCTTAGTGTAAAATCTTTCTGCTATGAGATAAAAAATATTTTTATTTATATTATGAGTGTCTTGATTGTATTAAGTGTTTTTATACAGAAAGCAGATTATCCATACCATTGGTGGGGAGTTAATGATGTGGCATCTATATATTCAGCTAAGTTTAATTATAAAGACCCATTATTAAAGGGTTTAAAGGGGAGTAAATCCTCAACCGAAGTAATTAATGAGATATATGATACATTAAACTATGAAAAATCAGAAGGTGACTCTCTATTTTGCTTTCCTCATATAAATTATTTTAATGTTTCGCAAAATATGAACAGCCCAACACTAGCAAAAGTCCATTATTTTGATGTTTGTTCTGATAAAACAGCTGTTAATGATGCCCTAATACTAAGCAAGAATCCTCCTGATTTCATCATATGGATGGATATGTCTGAGGATGAATGGATTTTTCATGAAGAGTATTTTCGTTCTGGAGAAAAAAGCGGACAAAGAGAACTAAAAAAATGGTATAATACTGTGACAGAGTCAGGGGAATATGTATTATTAGGAAAGTATAATATAGATTATTCTGATCCTATATATGTATGGATGCGTGATGAATAAAGAGAGGTTAATTTATGTTAAAGAATAATAAAACAATTGCTGGAATACTTGCCTTTTTTTTAGGAACATTAGGAGTACATCGTTTCTATTTGGGCGAATGGAAGAAAGGACTTTTATATTTGGCATTCTTTTGGACAGGTATACCTACCATTGTAGGAATAATCGATGGGGCTAGATATTTGACTGAAGTTGCGGAAGAGGCTGAAGAAGTATAGGTATGAGTGATTTTAACGATTATTATACTAATAACGACAATTATAGTAGTTATGATAATTATGATAGAGATGTTATAAATAATCTTGGTACTAATTTTAGCGTTTCTATAATGAAAAAGCTTTATGTGGCTTTGTTATTATTTGTTATTATTTATTCAGCTATCTTTTGTGCTTCAATACCACTTTTGATAGATTTAGCTAATTCGGGTCTAAGACAATCGACGGATTTAGCTATTATTTTTATGGTATGTATGCTTCTTCTGGTTGTGTTTTTTTTCTTAAATTCTGCAGGGCGTAGGATAGACATAAGTGGAAATAGCATCCATATTAGAAAGTGGTTTATTTTTAACGAAGAAACGTCTATAATTAGCGTATCGCATTGTGATGTGATTACTGGATTATCATCTTACAATCGATATGGTACGCGTATCTATAATAAGGCTGTTATTTATTATGATTCTGGAAAAACTATTTCTGTAACAGATAATACTTATCTTGGATGGCAACAGTTGGTTGATTATATGAATTATAATCGTAAAGTTGTTAATATAGATGGAAGAAGTACATTTATAAAATGGTTTGAGAATTTTTATGATAATCATAGAAATCTTTTTTAAAGAGGGGAGTTTATAAAGATGCAATTAAAAAAAGATCCAAATGAAGTAGAAGAGACTCTGGATGGTATTCAGCAGGGAACTCAGCAAAATGTTCAAGAGACATTACAGTCTGCTGGTCCAAGTAATAACGATTATTTTAATCCAGAGCAGGAATTTGATTTCCAGGGCGATGGGATTTTTGGAAATCAGAGCACAAACAGTTTTGATATGAGTGATCAGAATAATCAGGGTATGAATAATACTGGTTCATATGGTGCTGGAATGGGAGGCGCCGGTTCGTATTATAATGCTGGTGGAAATACTACTCCAAATGATGGTTATAATCCTGATTCACATCCTAGAAAAATGTCAAAACAAGAATTTTATGAAGCACCAAGAAATAGAAAGAATAGAGATAGAATAGTTATTAGTTCAATAGTAATTATTGTTTGTGCGATTGCTGACTGGATTAAGACAAGTTTTATGGTTCAGCTTCTTAGACCTCAGATAGAAAAGTTGAATGAACTTTCTGAAACACTTGGAATGGGTGAACAATATACAATAGATGTTGACGCTATTATGCGTACCCAGATTATTATTTCACTATTCTTTATTGCACTAGGTATAGGTATATTTATTCTGAAAAGTAGAGCATGTGCCCTTACCGGTTTAATTATTTCTATAATATTCATGCTTTATAATATTGTCAGCGCTCACAAGTTTAATGGCTATTTTTCGTTGATTGCATTTGGTTTTGCTACAGCAGCTACATTTGCAGCATATAGTGCATGGCGTGAATATGAAGAAAATGGTGACTGGAAACGGGAGTGGTAAAGAAGATAAATGAATGATTATTATTACTCTGATGCTGAAACACCGGAAATACAGCCGGAGGCCGAAATAGGTTCATATTACAATGCAGAACCTTTGACAAGGCATCAATATTTGCAATGTGCAGATTTTCGAGAAATGCGTATGTTTCTTAGATTTGCGGGTATAGTGATAGGAATATTTATTGCAATAGATATTTTTAGATTATATGTTTATAATCTTGATTTTGAGATATATGAATATATGTCTTCCGTTGGTATTTCGCTATTTCTTATAGCTGTGTTTGAAGTTTTGATACAGTTATTTGCTTTCAGATGGTGTGCAATAGCTGAAAATGTATTATGTTTTTTTATGATTTTGATCGGATATCCTCTTATGCTTTCCGTAGTTCCAATTGGTACATTCATGTTACTTGCATGTGCTAGTCATATTGGACAAACAACTAGTTTTGAAAACAAATATAAGCATTATTTGGCTATAAATAGTAATTAGTTTTTGAATGACAGTTTCCATTGTGGAAACTGTCATTTTTTGGTACAATGACTATGTATGTTTTCTGGAAACATATTTACATTGAATAGTAATAATGGGTTTACTGCAGGAGGTACTAAGATGACTGAAAATAGTAATGAAAATAGATATACTATCGAGGAGGAAGGCGCTGGCATTATCCAGATAGCTGATGATGTTGTATCCAGTATTGTTGGCCTTGCTGTAACTGAGGTGGATGGTGTTTCAAAGCTTACAGGTGGCATCACAAGAGATATAGTTGCAAAGCTTGGAAAAAACAATCTTTCTAAGGGCATCACAGTTGTTTATAACGAGGATAAGCTTGATATAGATATATCCTGTGAAGTTAAGTTTGGATACAACATAGTAGATGTGTCCAAGGACATTCAGGAGAAGGTTAAGTCGACCCTTCTTACAATGACAGGACTTGAGTGCGATAAGATCAATGTCAAGGTTTCTGGAATTGATTTTAAAGAGTAAATACTTTGATATTACATTAAACGAAAGTACAGGAAGAGTAAATGACAAGACATGAATTAAGAGAGAGAATTTTTCAGACTATCTTTCAGCTTCCATTCTATGATGAGGAAATTCCTGAGATAGAAGTGAGCGATGTGGCTGACAGCGAGGAGATTAGCGATAAGGATAAGGCCTACATTGAAGCTAAGGTTGCTGGTATAAGGAATAATCTCGAAGAGATAGATAAGGCTATAGAGCAGAATAGTAACGGCTGGAAGGTTAAGAGAATTGGCAAGAGTGAGCTTGCGATTCTTAGACTCGCCGTATATGAGATAAGATTTGATGATGATGTACCTGATAAGGTGGCTATTAATGAGGCTGTTGAATTGGCGAAGAGCTATTCGGATGAGAAGGCAGCATGTTTTATCAATGGTGTTCTATCTGGTGTAGTCGGTTGCTTCTAATAGACTATGCAGAGTTGGGTAGTATATAAAAATAGCTAATATACAAATAGTTGGGACAAGATATGGCAGATGCAAATAAGATATATTCCGTATCTGAATTAATGAAATATATGAATGTCCAGATGTCCAAGGATATTGTCCTTAGTGAAGTAAGAGTAAAGGGTGAGGTAACGGGCTTCAGTGCACCAACCTCAGGTCACATTTACTTCAAGCTTAAGGAAAAGGGCAAGGATGGCTGGGGCAGACCAAAGGATTATATAATCAACTGCGCTAAGTTTGGTCATGATAAGGACAAGAACTGCAAGGTTAAGATGGAAAATGGAATTGTAGTCACCATCATTGGTCGAGCAGCTGTTTATGAAAGCCGAAGCGAAGTACAGCTGATTGTCAGCAGTATATTTGATAACAATGAGATTGGTTCTGCTAAGGCTGAGTACGAAATGCGTAAGAAGAGGCTGACGGCAGAGGGACTCTTTGATGAGGCCCATAAGAAGCCTATTCCTCCATTTCCAAAGTCCATTGGTATTGTAACTTCTGCTACTGGAGCTGTTCGTTACGACATTCAGGCAGAGGTTGATAAAAAGAATCCATACGTTCAGTTGTATTTATATCATTCGCTGGTTCAAGGACCTGGTGCCGCTGAGAATATCGTTGAAGGTATTAAATACTTTGATGAGAAGACAGATGTAGATATCATCATTATAGGTCGAGGCGGCGGAACTGAAGAGGACCTGGGACCATTCGATGACGAGATGGTAGTTAGGGCTGTCTATAATGCAAAGAAGCCAATAATTGCTGGTACTGGTCACGAGGTGCATTTCACTTTGGCTGACTATGCAGCGGACCTGAGAGCTTCAACGCCAACGATGGCTGCTAGTGATGCGGTTCATGATGTAATCACAGAACTTCGTAATCTCAGTCGTGAAAGACAGGATCTAGATAAGAATTTTGGATTCATTATTACTGAAAATGAACATAAGCTGGATACCATAAAAGAGTTTATGGACCGCTGTATGCTTGATATATGTTCTGGATATGAGAAGAGATTAACTGATCTTCGGCATGAACTGGAGAAACATAGTCCGGAGAAGATACTTGAAGCAAGACTAACTCTTTTGGATTCACTTCAAAAAGATATTCACAATGCCATGGTCCGCAAGTTTGATGCATATGTTAGTCGTCTTAATACGGAACTTGGAAGGCTTAGATCAGCAAATCCACAAGCTAAACTGACTGGTGGATTTGGATATATTGAGAAAGATGGTACACCGGTTGATTCGGTGAAGGTTGTTAAGAAGGGTGATATGATTCAGATCACTATGCATGATGGGGTTATTAATGCTCGGGTCGAGTGACACCTCATAAGGAGAAAAGAATGAGCAAGGAATTTGATGTTGAGCAGGGGCTTAGTCGCCTGCAGGAAATAAATACAAAGCTTAGTGAAGGAGACCTTCCACTTGGTGAAGCTATGAAGCTTTATAAGGAAGGTGTTGAACTTGCAAATAAATGCAAGGAAAATCTTGAGGGTGTCAAAACCGAGATTAAAGTAATTAATGGTGAGGAGTAACGACATCTGAAAGGCTTCTCCTTGAAGGGAAGCTGTCATCGAAGCTGACTGATGAGGTGTTATTATTAATATGAAAAGTATAAAAGAAATTACAACTCACGTAAATGATGTGGTAATGGCTCATCTTCCCAATCCGGAGAATTATCCTTCGAGTATTGTTGATGCGATGAATTACGCTATGTCATCCGGAGGCAAGAGAATAAGGCCAACTCTGATGTATCTGGCCTATATGACCTTCATGTCATCTTGTAATGGTCTGGAGAATGTTTCTCAGTGGCAGGAATCCGAGAAGTGCTGCGAAGCTTTTATGGCAGCAATCGAGATGATCCACACACATTCGCTAATACATGATGATCTTCCGGCTCTTGATAATGATAATCTGAGACGTGGAAGACCAACGGTGCATGTGGCTTTCGACGAGTCCACTGCAATCCTTGCAGGAGATGCACTCTTAAATTATGCATACGAAGTTACGCAGGATTTCATTTGTAATGCGCCTGTATCTCAAAGGCTGACGAGCTACATCCGCTCCCAGAATATTCTCCTAAATAAGACTGGTATTAATGGAATGCTTGGTGGTCAGGGACTGGACGTTCAGCTTTCAGGAAAAAAGATTACTAACGAAGAGCGTGATTACATTTATAAGAATAAAACATGCGCTCTCCTCGAAGCACCTCTGATGATAGGAGCGTGCCTTGCGGGAGCCTCTGATGAATATATAGCTAAGATGGAGCAGGCTGGCAGGGCTATTGGAATGGCCTTCCAGGTTCAGGATGATATTCTGGATGTGACCAGCGACGCTGAGACTCTTGGTAAAGAGGTTCATCAGGACGAGAGAAACGAGAAGAATACATTTGTTGCTCAGTATGGTCTTGAGGCTTCAAAGGACTATGTTAGAGAAGAGTCCGAGAAGGCGGTAAAGATTATAGAGAGTGTGACAAGTGTTAGTGAATATAAAGATTTGTTGGTGGGGCTGGTTCGCTCGATGATTGATCGTAAGAAGTAAGACACCTCATCATATTATGAGTTTGGAGACTAGCAGTGAGTATACTGGATAAGATAAATAAGGAAAATGATATAAAGAATATCAGTATGTCTGATATGCCCGCCCTTGCAGACGAGATAAGGCAGTTTATTATTTCGAATGTATCTAAGACAGGTGGGCATCTTGCGTCTAATTTGGGTGCTGTTGAGTTGACCATCGCTCTTCATAGGGTTATGGATCTGCCAAAGGACAAGATTATTTTCGACGTTGGTCATCAGTCCTATACTCATAAGATTCTTACTGGGCGCAAGGACGATTTCTACAAGCTTCGTCAGTTCGGTGGAATCAGCGGTTTTCCAAAGACTTGCGAATCGGAGTGCGATGCATTCAATACGGGTCACAGTTCAACCTCTGTATCCGCAGCGGTAGGAATGGCAAAGGCTCGCGAGCTTCGTGGTACAGATGAGAAGATATGTGCTGTTATCGGTGACGGCTCCATGACTGGTGGTATGGTCTATGAGGCGCTGGACCAGATAACAACTCTTAATTCAAATTGCCTCATTGTCCTTAATGATAATGAGATGTCAATTTCAGAAAATGTTGGTGGTCTTTCCAGCACTCTTAGTAAATTCCGTGTTGGTAAGTCTTACAATGAGCTGAAGCTCAGCGTAGAAAATGCCCTCATGGATATTCCGACAGTAGGTCACAAGGTGGCGCGTGGTATTAAGAAGTCCAAGGATTCTATTAAGAATCTGTTTGTACCAGGAACCGTTTTTGGTGACATGGGTATTACATACATTGGACCGATCGATGGTCACAACATAGAGCAGATGACAGAAATGTTTGAGGACGCATTTAAGCTGAATCGTCCTGTTATCGTTCATATAAAAACTATTAAGGGTAAAGGCTACAAGATAGCTGAGAGATACCCTGAGCATTTCCATGGAGTTGGACCTTTCGATCCACTCACTGGAAAGTCTACAAATGTAAAGAGCACACAGAGTTATACAGATGTTTTCGCAAAGAAGCTGGTTAAGCTGGGCGAAAAAGATAAGAGGATTGTTGCGATTACAGCGGCTATGGCACGAGGTACTGGAATAAGAGCCTTCCAGAAGGCATTTCCAGATAGATGCTTTGATGTTGGTATTGCTGAGCAGCATGCCCTTACATTTGCGGCAGGTCTTGCGGCTGGTGGTTTTATTCCGGTGGTTGCAATTTACAGCTCCTTCCTTCAGAGAGGATACGACCAGCTGCTTCATGATGTCGCTCTTCAGAAGGAACATGTCATCGTTATGATTGACCGTTCTGGAATAGTTGGTGAAGACGGCGAGACGCATATGGGTATTTACGATACTGCTTACCTGAGAAGTATTCCGGGACTTACAGTTATAGCTCCTAAGGGTGCTAAGGAACTTGAGATGGCAATGGATTATGCGGTTGCCGCTGATGGTCCGGTTGCTATTAAGTATACAAAGGGTGCGGCCTATACCGGGCTGGATGATAAAAACTTCCAGTTTATTGAAGGCAAGTCTGAGGTTATCAATTTCAGCTCTCAGGTTGGTGAGGCGACAGTTAAGCCATTTGCTATTATGGCTGTCGGAAGTATGGTTAAGACTGGAGTTGAGATAAGAGACAGGTTTAAAGAAGCAACGAACTACGAACCTGAGCTTATAAATGTTCGTTTCATAAATCCGCTGGATACAGAGCGTATTCGCGAGACAGCTTCTAAATATGAATACATAGTTGTTCTTGAAGAGTCCATTAAGAGAGGCAGCGTTGGTGAGGCTGTAGGATACGAGCTTTCAACAACGGGCAGTGATTGTAAGCTGATGCACTTTTGTATAGGAACTGATACAGTTCAGCATGGTAGTGTGGCAAGACTTAAGGAAGAACTTGGACTCGATGCAGATTCGATCTTTAATGAAGTTTTTCAGACTGTTAATAAATAGGAGTACACCTCATCCGCCTGCTAAAGCAGGCACCTTCCCCTCGAGGGGAAGGCAAATATAGTTTTTGATTTAGAATATAATGTCAAGGAAATGACAATATGAGGTGTGGTTTATAGGATGAGCAAAAAGAGATTAGACGTTATGCTGGTTGAACGTGGTCTGGCTGAGTCCCGTGAAAAGGCAAAAGCCATAATCATGTCCGGCATTGTATATGTAGATGGTGAAAAAGAGGATAAGGCTGGAAGCAACTTCCCTGAAACAGCCAAGATAGAAGTAAGAGGTAAGACTCTTAAGTATGTAAGCCGCGGCGGACTTAAGCTTGAAAAGGCTATGGAAGTATTTCCTATAGAGCTTGATGGAAAGGTTTGTATGGATGTTGGTTCATCCACTGGTGGCTTTACAGACTGCATGCTTCAGAATGGTGCCGTAAAGGTCTATTCGGTAGATGTAGGTTATGGACAGCTTGCCTGGAAGCTTAGACAGGACGAGAGAGTTGTGGTAATGGAGAAAACTAATATCCGTTACGTTAAGCCTGAAGATATTGAAGAGCTTGTGGACTTTGCATCTGTAGATGTATCCTTCATTTCTCTTTCAAAAGTCCTTCCTCCTCTTAGAGATTTGCTGAAAGATGAGGCTGAAGTGGTTTGCCTTATAAAGCCACAGTTCGAAGCTGGAAGAGAAAAGGTTGGTAAGAAGGGCGTTGTAAGAGATAAGGCAGTGCATGTGGAAGTAATTGAAAATGTGCTGGGTTATGCTGAAGAAGCAGGCTTTAATGTGCTTGGCCTGGACTTCTCACCTGTTAAGGGCCCTGAAGGAAACATAGAATATCTGATGCATATAAAGAAAGACAGTGAAATCACCCCTTGGCTTGAGACTCTTGGTGATAATATTATCAAAGATATCGTTGAACTTAGCCATTCTACTCTAGATAAATGATTTTTTATCTTAATTAATACAGAAAGCTACCACATTACTCATAAAAGCTAGATGTGTTAGCCGGACTTACAAAACATGGTGGATTTATGAAGAAGTTTCTTATAATCGCAAATGAAACTAAAGATATTGATCTGAAGTATTCTAAATATGCAGAAGCCAAGATCAAAGAAAAAGGCGCAGAGGCGTCTATTTGTGTTGGCTCTGATTCAGCCGACTTATCAGATGCTCTTGACTCAGTAGAGGCGGTAATCGTTATGGGTGGAGATGGAACAATGCTCCGTGTGGCTCATGCTTTGGAAGGCAGAACCACTCCAGTCATCGGAGTTAACCTCGGTGTTGTTGGCTTCCTCACAGAGGTTGTTGTTTCTGAAATAGATGCGATGATAGACCGACTCATAAATGATGATTTTGTTATAGAAGATAGAATGATGCTGTCTGGTACAGTGCACACCAAGGACGGAGATACAAAGCTGGATGCTCTGAATGATATTGTCCTTGCCCGTGAAAGTGCACTTAGACTTACAGCAGTTGGTATATATGTTAATGGAAGAGCCTTTGATACAACTGAGGCGGACGGAATTATTCTGTCCACTCCAACAGGCTCTACAGGATATAATTTGTCAGCAGGTGGTCCGATAGTACAGCCGGATGCAAGGCTTATGGTGCTTACTCCGATCTCACCATATTCCATGTCCCGCAGAAGTGTAGTATTTGGCGCTGACGATGTCATCACTCTCGAGCTTCTTGAGAAGAGAAAAGATATTGAAAATATCGGACTTATTTCCTTTGATGGAGCGGAGAGCTTTAATATACACGTTGGTGATACGGTGGATATTCGCGTATCAGATAAGATTTTCAAGATTATCAAGCTTGAAGAGGTTGGCGTGTATGAAATATTACGTAAGAAATTAGGTGGTTAGAATATGCTCGTTAATTTACACATTGTAAATCTTGCTCTGATAGACGAGCTGGATATAGATCTGACCGAAGGCCTTAACATTCTCACTGGTGAAACTGGCGCAGGTAAATCCATAATCATCGGTTCTATCGGAATTGGTTTGGGAGGCAAGTTTGATGCGTCCCTACTCAGAAATCCTGAAAAGGATGGCCTGGTGGAACTGCTTTTCTCGGTGGATAGAAATCTTGCAGCGGAGCTTGCTAAAGAAGAGATTGAGGTCGAGGACGGAGAAATCCTGATATCCAGAAGACTAACCGGAGGAAGATCGGTAAACAGGATAAATGATAGCACAGTTACAATTGCTAAATTAAAGAAAATAGCTGAAAAGCTGATAAGTCTTCATGCACAGCATGAGCAAAGAACTCTGCTTAAAACCTCAAAGCATCTTGAACTGGTGGATACATACGATGAATCAGTGAATGAGCTGAAGGCTGAGGTGGCAGGTGCTTTTAAAGATTATAAGGAAGTATGTGACAAGCTGGATGGTCTCACAATGGATGAGACAGAACGCGCAAAGAGACTGGATTACATCTCTTACGAGATAAATGATATCGAGTCCGCAAGGCTTACTCCTGGTGAGGACGAAGAACTGGAAGAGATATTCAAGAAAGCCAGTAATGCCCAGTCCATAGCTGATATTGTTTCTAAGGTTGAAGCAAGTACAGGATATGAGATGGATGCTTCAGCTGGAAGTCTTATTTCAAGTGCGCTTTCAGACCTTAGAGGTCTCTCAAGATATGATGAAAGTTCAGATGAATTAATTAGTACTCTGACAGATATAGATGCACTCATGAGTGACTTCAACAGACAGCTTTCGGACTATATCTCTGATATGGAGTTCGATGAAGAAACTCTGGCTGTTACAGAGAACAGACTGAACCTTATAAATACTCTTAAATCCAGATATGGTTCAAGTATCGAAGAGGTGCTTGCAACTCTGGAGAATTTGACGGCAGAGAAGGAAAGTCTTGAAACTTATGAAGAGTCAATTAAGTCTCTTGAAAAGGAAAAGGATGAGCTTCTTAAAAAACTTGAAAAGTCTGCAGATAAGCTGACTAAGAAGAGAAAAGAAACAGCAAAGAAGCTTTGTGCTGATATTTCAGATGCTATGAAGGACCTTAACTTTAATGATGTCAGGTTCGATATGGAGTTTGAGCGCGCAGAGAACTATACTTCAAATGGTATAGATGTTGCTCAGTTCATTATCTCTACAAACGTTGGTGAGGAGATGCGTCCTCTGGCTGAGGTTGCATCTGGCGGTGAGCTTTCTCGTGTAATGCTGGCTATTAAGTCAGTAGTTTCAGAGGCGGCAGATACACCAACCCTTATATTTGACGAGATAGATGTAGGTATCAGCGGAATAACAGCTGAAAAAGTTGGAAATATGATGCACAGACTTTCAAAGTCCAGACAGATCATTTCTATAACACATCTGCCACAGATTGCTGCTGAGGCGGATACAGCATATGTTATAGAAAAGGAAGTGGTTGGCGATAAGACCATCACAGGAATCAGAAGACTGGATGATGAAGGAAGAGTAATGGAGCTGGCAAGACTTCTGGGTGGTGCCAGCGTGACTGATAGTGTACTTGCAACCGCAAGAGAATTATTACAGAGAAGATAAAACACCTCATCAGTCAGCCTTCCCCTTGAGGGGAAGGTGGCCGAGCGAAGCGAGGTCGGATGAGGTGTAAAAAAAAGAAGGACAAGAAATGATTGAGACAGTAGCAAGAGTTAACCTCATGGTTAATGAGGTGCTCAAGATAAAGAAGAACAGGCTCACGCCAGATACCATAACCGGTAACGAAAAGCGAATAGCCCTTGTTTCTGGTATATATGGTGATGAGCTTCAGGGACAGTATATCTGTTACGAAGTTATTAGAAGAATTAAAGAAGATTATTCAAGCCTTACAGGAATAGTTGATGTGTATCCTTATATTAATCCACTTGCCCTTGAGGCAAAGACCCGTGAAATTCCTGGACCAGAGCTGGATATGAATGAGCTTTTCCCAGGTGCCAAGAGTGGTGCTCTGGGTGAATATGCTGCCAGCTGCCTTATGGAAGATATCCTAAGTGCTGAGGATGGACCAAAGACAGAGTTCTGTCTGGATATCCACGGCAGCGACCTTTACCTAAAAGAAATTCCACAGATCAGACTAAATGATGATGTGGTTGATGATGTAATGCCATATGCTACAAAGCTTAATTCAGATATGATCTGGGTGCATCCATCTAACCAGGTTAAAGGTGGTAGTATGGTTCACGAGCTGAATCAGCGCGGAGTAGTTGCCTGCGTTACAGAGTCTACATCAGCTTACAGAATAGACCAGAAGTCAGGTAACCAGCTGGTAGATGGCATTTTCGCCATGATGGCGGATATGGGAATCTGGCAAGGTGAGGTAGTGAAGGTAAAGAAGCCTAGAGTTACCTATGATAAGCAGATGACATTTATCAATTCAGAGAGTAGTGGTCAGTTCATTTCCAATGTCGATATTCTCGACAAGGTTGAGGTGGGCGACCTGATTGGATATGTTGTAAATGTGCTTACGGGCACGGTTGAACAGAAGGTTATAGCCCCAAGTCGTGGGTTAATCACAGCTATTCGAGAATATCCTGCCATTGAGGTGGGCTCGCTTCTTGCGAGAATTGCTGAAATTTAGTGAGGGAGTGAAATGAGACAGAAGACTATTTTTTCATACGAAACTCCTTTTAGTGGAGAGCATAATATATATGGATATGTATTCGGTGCGGGTACATATTCTGATCCAGAAAGAGCAGAGCATAGCGCAGCTATAGTTGGTGCCATGCGAGGAAATGAGCATCAGCAGCTTTATATCTGTTCAAAGCTTTCAGCCAGACTGTCAGAGATAGAAGAGGCTGGAGATATAGTATCGGGTAAGTCTATACTTCTGATACCATCAGTTAATTATAGTGCTATGAACGCCGACCATAAGTTCTGGCTGTCGGATGATTCGGATATCAACAGAGAGTTTCCTGGAAATCCGGAGGGTACAGCCACAAGCCGTCTGGCTTATGCGCTTATGGAAGAGCTGAAAACATATTCTTACGGAATACAGTTCCCATCTTACTATATGAGAGGACGTTTCATTCCTCATATCCGTATGATGAAGACTGGATTCGAAAGTACTAACCTTGCAAACCTCTTCGGCCTGCCATTTGTAATGCTAGCCGAGGTGAGGGCATTTGACGAAGGTACTCTTAATTACAACTGGCAGAGATCCGGTACTGAGGCCTTTTCGCTTTACTCAGGTGGTACTGAGCGAATCAATGAGGAATATGCTGAAGTTGCCGTTAGTGCTGTTCTGAGATTCCTGTCCCGTATGGGCGTTATCAGGTACAACAGTATGGGTGGTCAGATAGCAACTCTGATGGATGAGGATGATATGCTCACAGTTAAGTCAGAGGCAGCGGGCTTCTTCAAGAGAATGAAGAATGTTAATAAAGAAGTAAGAAAGGGAGATATTCTTGCTGAGATTATAGACCCTATGGATGGACATGTTCTGAGTGAGGTGCGTTCCCCGGTTGATGGAATTATTTTCTACCAGCAAGATGCCCCACTTATTTATCAAAATGTGGTAATATTCCGTATTATTAAGAAGATTCATAAATAGGTGGCAGCATTACGCTAGCCGCCAAAAAAACAAACAAGAGGAGAAATAACATGAGTGTAAGAAGAATCTACGTTGAAAAGAGACCAGACTATGCAGTAAGAGCAGATGAGCTGACAAACGAGTTCAGAGCTTATCTGAGTCTTAAGGATGTGACTGTAAGGGAGCTTGTCAGATATGATGTTGAAAATCTTTCTGACGAAGTTTTCGAAGAGGCCATCGTAACTGTATTTTCAGAGCCTCCGGTAGATATTGTATATAAGGAGGAGTTCCCATATGACGAAGGCGACTTCGTATTCTCTATGGAATACCTTCCAGGTCAGTTCGATCAGAGAGCTGACTCAGCAGAGCAGTGCGTTAAGCTTCTGGATGACAGCGCAGAGCCAATCATCAGATCAGGTATCACATACGTTGTTAAGGTGAGTGGCGGCCAGCTGACAGATGAGCAGAAGAAGACAATCGAGAAATATGTAATCAACCCTGTTGAAGCTCGTATTGATAACGCTGCTAAGCCAGATACACTCATTATGAATTATGATGAGCCAGCAGATGTAAAGATCATGGACGGTTTCTGTTCCATGTCAGAGGATGACTTCAAGGCTCTCTATGACAGCATGGGACTTGCCATGACATATAAGGATTTCTGGCATATCCGCAATTATTTCACAGCAGAAGAAAAAAGGGACCCAAGCTTTACAGAGATCAAGGTTCTGGATACATATTGGTCAGACCACTGCCGTCATACTACATTTGCTACAGAGCTTACAAACATTAAGTTTGACGAAGGTAAATATAAAGATGCCATCGAGGGTACATTTAAGAAGTACCTTGCAGATGCTGCAGAGATAAATGCAGGCCGTGACGATAAGTTCACATGTCTTATGGACATTGCACTTATGGGTATGAAGAAACTCCGTAAGGATGGAAAGCTTGAAGACCTTGATGTTTCAGATGAGATAAATGCCTGCACAATAGTTGCTCCACTTACAATAAAGAATGAAGATGGAAGCATCGTGACAGAGGACTGGCTGATTTCCTTCAAGAATGAGACACATAACCATCCTACAGAGATTGAGCCGTTCGGTGGCGCTGCTACATGTCTTGGTGGTGCAATCCGTGATCCACTGTCAGGCCGTACATATGTTTATCAGGCTATGCGTGTTACAGGTGCAGCTGACCCAACTAAGTCACTGGCTGAAACACTTCCAAATAAGCTGCCTCAGCGTAAGATAGTTCAGACAGCTGCTAAGGGATATTCTTCATATGGTAACCAGATAGGTCTTGCAACTGGTCTGGTTCAGGAAGTTTATCATCCAAATTATGTTGCAAAGAGAATGGAGATTGGTGCTGTTATAGGTGCTGCTCCAAAGGATAATGTTAAGAGACTTACATCTGATCCTGGCGACGTTATAATCCTTCTTGGTGGACGTACAGGTCGTGATGGATGTGGTGGAGCTACAGGTTCTTCAAAGGCTCATAACTCTGAGTCACTTGAGAGCTGTGGAGCAGAAGTTCAGAAGGGTAATCCTCCTACAGAGAGAAAGCTCCAGAGACTGTTCCGTCGTCCAGAGGTTACAACACTCATTAAGAAGTGTAATGACTTCGGTGCCGGTGGTGTTTCAGTTGCAATCGGTGAGCTTGCTGACGGACTTGATATCAACCTTGATCTTGTTCCAAAGAAGTATGCAGGTCTTGATGGTACAGAGCTTGCTATTTCAGAGTCTCAGGAAAGAATGGCACTTGTAGTTGATGCTTCAGATGCTGATAAGCTTCTTGAGTATGCAAGAGAAGAGAACCTTGAAGCTGTTAAGGTTGCTACAGTTACTGAGAGTCCTCGTCTTGTTCTTAAGTGGAGAGGTAAGGAAATCGTTAATATCAGCCGTGCATTCCTGAATACAAACGGTGCTCATCAGGAGACAGAGGCTGAGGTTCAGATGCCATCTGAAACAGTTAATCCATTTGCTGGAATTGATGCAGAGGGCAGTACAGAAGATTATAGCAACAAGGGTGCTGATGTTAAGACTAAGTGGCTGGATATTCTTTCAGACCTCAATGTTTCATCAGAGCGTGGACTTGTTGAAATGTTCGATTCAACAATCGGAGCAAATACAGTAACAATGCCATATGGTGGTAAGTATCAGCTTTCACCTATGCAGACAATGATCGCTACAGTTCCAATGCTTGGAACACGTAGAACAGATGCAGTAAGTATGATGAGTTATGGTCTTGATCCCTATCTCCTTAGCTGGAGCCCATACCATGGAGCTATCTATGCTGTAATTGATTCAGTTGCTAAGATTGCAGCTGCAGGTGGAGATGTTTCAAAGATACGTCTCACATTCCAGGAGTACTTCGAGAGAATGAACGATGTTCCTTCACGTTGGGGTAAGCCACTGGCTGCACTTCTTGGTTCATATTCAGCTCAGATTGGTCTTGGACTTCCATCAATCGGTGGTAAGGATAGTATGTCAGGTTCCTTCAATGAAATTGATGTACCTCCAACACTTTGTTCATTTGCTGTAGTTATGAATACAGTTGAAAATGTAGTTACATCTGAACTTAAGAAGGCAGGAAATCTCCTTGTTAAGATGGACATTAAGAAAGATGAGAATGATGTTCCAGTATACGAAGATGTACTCGATAGATATGCAAAGGTTCGTGCTGCAGTAGAGCAGGGACTTATCCAGTCAGCATTTGCTGTAGGATTCGGTGGTACTATCGAAGCTGTCAGCAAGATGGCATTTGGTAATAAGCTTGGTGTAAGCCTTGATAAGAATGTAATCGCAGAGGATGAGCTTGGACGTAAGGATTATGGTTCAATCATCATGGAGGTTAGTCCAGAAGATGTTAAGGCTCTTGGTCTTCCAGGTAAGGTTATTGGTACTGTTACAGATGAAGCAGTATTTACATATGGTTCAGTTAAGATAACAGTTGATGAGGCACTTAAGGCATGGACAACTCCACTTAAGAAGGTATTTAGTACTGACAGTGGAGTTGAGGCAAGATTCGAAGGACATGCTAAGGATTATATAGCTGCTAAGAAGGCTGGTACTCCTGAGACAGAGCTTAAATTCAGATACAATCCAGAGCTTACAGGCTATGCTGGTGGAGTTTACGAAGCTAAGAGCATCTATGTGGCTAAGAACAAGGTTGCTAAGCCAAAGGTATTCATTCCAGTATTCCCAGGAACAAACTGCGAATATGATAGTGCGAGAGCATTTGAAAGAGCTGGAGCTGAGACAGAGGTTATAGTTCTTAATAACCTTGATCCTCAGGGTATTAGAGAATCAGTAGATGCATTTGCAAAGTCAATCAGCCAGTCACAGATAGTAATGTTCCCTGGTGGATTCTCAGGTGGTGATGAGCCAGATGGTTCAGGTAAATTCATTGCGACTACATTTAGAAATGAAAAGATCAAGGATGAGATTATGAAGCTTCTTAATGAGCGTGATGGTCTTGCACTTGGTATCTGTAATGGATTCCAGGCACTCATCAAGCTTGGACTTGTTCCAACAGGTGAGATAGTAGAGCAGACAGAACTCAGTCCTACACTTGCTCGTAATTCAATTGGACGTCACCAATCAAGAATTGCTTATACAAAGGTTGTTTCAAATAAGAGCCCATGGCTCCAGAAGGCAACACTTGGTGGAGTTTATTCAATTCCTATCTCACATGGTGAGGGACGTTTTGTTGCTAAGGAAGAATGGCTTAGAAAACTCTTTGAGAATGGACAGGTTGCTACACAGTACGTTGATGCTGAAGGTAATCCAACAATGGACGAGGATTACAATGTCAACGGTTCTTACATGGCTATCGAAGGTATTACAAGTCCTGATGGACGTGTGCTTGGAAAGATGGGCCACTCAGAGCGTCGTGATCGTAGCACATATCTTAACATTTATGGAGACAAGGACCAGAAGATATTTGAGTCTGGTGTAGAGTATTTTAAGTAAATAGATAAAAGCATTTGGGGGTTATTCTCGTTTAGAGATTGTTGTTGAGGGTTTGTTTGTAAGTATGGAAATAAAAGAAGTAAGAGAATTATATAGTAAGGTGTTGGGAAATATCCGTGGAGTAATGATAGGCAGTGATGAGGTTTTCTCATTAGTATTTTCTGCTATGCTCTCTGGAGGACATGTTCTCCTGGAGGATATGCCAGGTACAGGAAAGACCACCATGGCTAAATGCATAGCTGACAGCATCAAAGCGGATTTCCGCCGTGTGCAGTTCACACCTGACCTGATGCCACAGGATATTACTGGCCTTAACATTTATAGCCAGAAATCAGAGGAGTTCGAATTCATTGCAGGACCTGTTTTCACAAACATTCTTCTTGCAGACGAGATTAACAGAGCAACTCCTCGTACTCAGAGTGCACTTCTTGAAGCAATGGAAGAGCGAGCTGTAACAGTTGATGGTGTAAGCCGTGAACTTTCAGCTCCATTCATTGTTATTGCTACTGAAAATCCAATCGAAACAACAGGTACATTCCCGCTTCCTGAAGCTCAGCTGGATAGATTCATGGTTAAGCTTACTATGGGAGATCTTAGTCGAGACGATGAGGTTGCTATCCTGAACAGATTTATAACAGATGCGCCTCAGACAGAAGTAGAAGCGGTATGTACTGGTGAAGATATAATTAATGCTGCTGAGGCAGTTAAGAGTATAAAGGTTCACGATGTTGTTAAGGAATACATTGTAGATATTTCCGAAGCAACTCGTAATTCCAGCAAGCTTTTCTCTGGAGTTAGTCCAAGAGCTTCTCTCAATCTTATGAGAATGTCTCAGGCATTTGCGGCTATATCGGGCAGGGAATATGTAACACCTGATGATGTTCGCTTCCTTGCACCATATGTTTATTCTCACAGAGTAATAACAAGTGCTGGAGTCAGCGGACTTAAGGATGTTCGTGATATTATTTCTGACGCGGTCGCAGGGGTTCCAGTTCCTGTAGAGGAGTGGAAGTAGGTTTATAGTTTGAAGGGTGTACTTTATTGGTGCATCGGGGGTTTAAATGAAACTAGTAGTTGCGGTTCTTATACTTCTGCTGGTTTATGTTCTTCAGAAGTATTTATATAGTAAATATTGGGATAAAGGTCTCGAAACTGAAGTTAAGTTCAGCCGAGACTACATAGAATGCGGGGAGAGTGCTGAATTGATCGAAATCGTTACCAACGATAAGTTTTTGCCTCTGCCTGTTTTTCATTTGAAGTTTTCCGTAGATAAGAGCTTAAAGTTTTACGATAAATCCAATTCCAATGTTACTGATCTTTATCATAAGAATGAACTTTTCTCAATACTTGGCCACCAGCGAATTACAAGAAAGCTTCAATTCGAGGGTAGTGCCAGAGGAGTAATGGGCGTGAACAATGCAAGCATAATTGTTCGTGATTTCTTTATGACAGATACCTACGCCCACAAAATGAGACACTCCGATACAATCTATGTTTTTCCAAAGAAACTCAATACAGAACGGTTCAAGGTTTTCTTCAAGGGAATACTGGGCGAAATGGAAGCGAAGCGAAGTATGGTTGAGGACAGCCTTACTTTTCGTGGTGTTCGTGAATACCAGTCCTTTGACCCATATCGCAGTATTAACTGGAAGCAGAGTGCCAAGGCAAGAGAGCTGATGGTAAATATGTACGGCTATACAACTGATAGTCGAGTTAAGATAATGCTGAATCTTGATAATGATTATATGATTGAGACAGATAAACTATTGGAAGAGGCGATTTCCATAGTAAGTAGTTTTTCAAGAAGTCTGCTTGCAAAAAATATTACTGTTTCAGTTATAACAAATGGTACGACCGCAGATGGCAGGTCCCTTCCAAATGTTCAGGAAGGAACAGAAAAGAAACATGGAATAACAATAGATAGAATGCTTGCTGAAATATCAGGCTCTGAAGGAAAAGATGCTTTCCTAAGTTCAGTGCGCGACGAGATTGCTCATGCAAACAGTGATTGTCTGTACCTTGTTGTGAGTCCTTATGCTAAGTCAGATCTCATTGATCTTCTGGATAAGATTGAACAGCAGGGTGGTTCTGTAAGGCTTATTGTTCCTTGTTATGACGAATATCCATATATAGCGGACCGACCATATTCCAGTGCGTGGGAGGTACCGATAAATGTATAAACTGATTGCATTTTTAAGACGGTCTATGCACCTGATATATTTATTCTTCTACGTAGTACTCCTTACCAATATGGTACTGGGTCTTTTTGGTCAGCCGGTTCTCAAAATTAAATGGACTTTGTACATTATTGGAGTAATGATCATTTCATTCATTCTTCGCGAGGTATTTTCAAGGGGAATATTCCTTTTCATCGTACATCTCGGTATAAGCTTTTTGACATTCCTTATAGCCGAAAATATGTATCTGAAAGTGATACTTGTCTTGGTTATTATGTCATTAGCCATGGAAGGCGTCTTATACATGAGGTCAAATTATACCTTAAAGAGATTCTTTGAGGCTCCTTGGCCATGCTTTCTTGTGGGTATGGCAACCATCGGACTTGGCACCTATTTCGATAACAAGCCCCTCGTTCATATAGGTTATATTTTCCCTATTATCATAATTATGGTATTTCTTGTGGCGATGTATCTGGAGGGACTGGAGAGTTACATCCACAAGACCAAGCGTGTTAGCGGGGCACCAGTGAAACAGATAGCTTCCGTAAATAGTCTGATAATCACGGCCATCATGGTCATAACGCTTACAGCTTTGATTCTGGGAAATGCACTCCATTTCGACAGGGCTCTTAAGGATTTGCTTCTTGCGCTGGCAATAACAGCAAAGTTCATAATCCTTATTATCATAAACATATTAAACCTTATACTTACCCTTTTAGGACTGTCGCTTCCAGGAAATATGACTGGATCAAATGTCTATTATAAGGATATTACGGATGCGAGTCTTCTTTCGAAGATAATCCATTTTATCCTGACAGCTCTTATTATCTTGCTGGTTGTATTTTTGCTTTATAAAGTATTCAGCTGGCTGATAAGGCTTCTTCTTATGAGAAATATGAGAGATGATGATCTGGTAGAAAACATTTCCAAGAATAAAAGGCATGGCTTTTCGGTAGATAAATATGTTGATCCGGATAAGCTGGTTGGAAACTCTCCTGATATTAAGGCCAGAAGAATTTATAAAACTAGGGTTCAGGCATTCAGGCGTTTCTTTGTCCCAGACCGAAATGCCACCACCAAGGATATACTCATTATGATGAATCATTCTGAGGGTGATAACCTTCCGAAAGAAGTAGATACCCTTACGGATATGTATAACGATGTGAGATATGGTGGAGTTATGCCCGATTCGAAATTCCTCAAGGACATGAAGAAATTAAAGTGATTGCATTTACTTTTTTAAATATAAACTAATATAGATTTAAGGTTTATTTAATACAATTTTTCTTTTAATTTGTTATTATATATTTGTGGTTTTAAATTATTTCCCGGGAGGCCGTAAATGGCGAAGAATAAAAATCAGAAATTATATAGAAAAGTTAAAAAGAATAATATATGGGGCTCCATTATAGCATTTACAATTTTCACAGTTTTATTTATTGCTATGATGGTATTTTTGTCAGGGTTCTTTCTTCAATACATTCTGGAATCCAAGTTTGTAAATGGATATGATGAGGTTGTCAGATTATCCAAGATTTATGAACGCGGAATAGAAAATGATGATATTAAGTCCATACTCGAGGAAAGTGATATGGACTTCGTGGTAACAGACGATTCTGGAAATGTCATCTATAAGAAGGGTGAAGATACCAGAAGCACTAAAGAAGCGGATGTCATTTTATCAGAAGAAAATGTGAAATATCATGTTATCGAAGATGCGGAATCTGACATGATATATATTGATAATAACAACAATCTTAAACTTAGAGCGAACAAAGTCTTTAAGTGGATAGGCGAGAATTATTTAAGTGATGAAAATGGTGATACTGGCTTTGTTATCTCAACTACTGATAAGGATGAGTTGAAGGATGAACTTAAAGATGAACTAGGTCAGGAATCAGATGGAACGGGAAGTAATACTGTTCATTATTCTAATGGAGTTTATTTTCAGTATTCAGGCAATGAAGATGCAAAAGACAAGATAGATTCAATGGGGATTCCTGCCTGGATTTCTGTGGATACAAAAGATGGAGAGCATTTCATTGGAAAAGCAGTGTTTAATCTGAACATGCGTGATGTGATTCTTTTCCTAGAAATCTATGCAGCAGTTATTATTTTAGTTGCAATAATTGTTACTGTATTATTTGTTAATGTAATCGTTTCTATTGTTCATCAGACAAGACTTACGAGTCTGTTCTTCCTGGATGCTACAACTCAGGGACGTAACTGGATGTGGTATCTGATCAATGGAGAAAAGACTCTTAGAAAGAGAAGAAATGCTAAAGAGAATTTTGCTGTAGCAAATCTTGTATTTAAGAATTATAGAAATTATGCTCTTTGTCATTCAGTGAAGGATGGCGAAGAGATGCTTACGAAAATCTATATGACTATTCAGAGGGAAATACAGTCGAAGGAAAAGATGGCGCACGCCACAACTTCTAATTTTGCACTCCTTCTGAAATATGAAGATGAAGATAAACTGAAGATGCGACTCCATGAGCTTATAACCAAACTTGAGACTCTTGGTGGAGCCCATGATTTCAAATTCCAGATAGGCGTTGATCTTATCCCAAGCACAAAGAATGAAAAGGGTAAGACTGCCAGCCGTAAGAATATAAGTATTGAACAGCATTACAACAATGCATGTTCAGCCAGGGCAACCCTTAGCGGTTCAGATGAATCAGGAATTAAAATCTTTGATAATAAGCTTCTTGAAGATCAGAAGTGGCTGGATACAGTTCAAGAGCATCAATGGTCAGCTCTTAAGAATGAAGAGTTTAAGGTTTATTACCAGCCTAAATATAATCCTAGAACAGATGAGCTTAGTGGGGCAGAGGCTCTTATAAGATGGGAATCTCCGGAGTATGGTTTTGTAACTCCTGGCAGGATAATTCCTCTCTTCGAGAAGAATGGATTTATCACTGAGATAGATCACTACATGATTTCTCATGTGGCAAGGGATCAGAAGGCCTGGCTGGATCAGGGTTACAAATGCGTTCCTGTTTCAGTTAATGTTTCAAGAGCACATTTTGCTGAGAATGATCTAGCAGAACAGATTAGAGACATGGTAGATGCTGCAGGATGTCCTCATAACCTGATCGAGATTGAGCTTACTGAGAGTGCATTCTTCGATGATAAGAATGCCATGATTGAGACAATCAAGAAATTAAAGAATTATGGCTTTGTAGTTTCCATGGACGATTTTGGTTCGGGTTACTCATCACTTAATTCCCTTAAGGACATGCCGCTGGATATCCTAAAGCTGGATGCAGAATTCTTCAGAGGTGAGAATGCAGGAGAGAGAGGAGAGGTTGTAGTATCCGAAGCTATCAAGCTTGCAAAGAGTCTTAATATGAGAACTGTGGCAGAAGGTGTTGAGGAGAAGGACCAGGTAGATTTCCTGGCAGAGCAGGGCTGCGATATGATTCAAGGTTACTACTACGCTAAACCAATGCCAAAAGATGATTATACCGAGAGAATGACAAAGTAAACTAAAAGGAAAGAAGTGAAAAGACTTCTTTCCTTTATTTTATTAAGTAAATATGGGGTTGAAGCTTAACTGCTTGAGTGCTATACTTTACAATGTTTTTTAAAAGTCATCCCGAAACTTTTTTGCCCAGGGATCTTATAATGGAGGAAATTTATGGAAAACATTAACATTCCTGAATTGTTTGGATCTCTTGTCTTTAATGACAAGGTGATGAAAGCCAGACTATCTGACGATGTGTACGCTAAGCTCAAGAAGACAATTGATGAGAATGTTCGTCTTGATGATGCAGTTGCAGATGCTGTAGCCGAGGAAATGAAGAACTGGGCTATAGAGAATGGAGCTACACATTTCACTCATTGGTTCCAGCCACTTACTGGTGTCACAGCTGAGAAGCATGATAGCTTTATAACTCCATCTCCAGATGGTGGAGTGCTCATGGAGTTCTCAGGCAAGGAGCTTATTAAGGGTGAGCCTGATGCTTCATCATTCCCTTCAGGTGGCCTTCGTGCAACCTTCGAAGCAAGAGGTTATACAGCATGGGACCCAACATCCTATGCATTTATAAAGGATCATACACTTTGCATTCCAACAGCTTTCTGTTCTTACTCAGGTGAAGCGCTGGATAAGAAGACCCCACTTCTTAGATCAATGCAGGCCATTAACAGACAGGCTATGAGAATACTCAAGATATTTGGTACAGATGCAAAGTATGTCAGAACAAGCGTTGGAGCAGAGCAGGAATACTTCCTTGTAGATGCTGACGTTTGGAGTAAGAGACCTGACCTTAAATATACAGGTAGAACTCTTTTTGGTGCTATGCCTCCAAAGGGACAGGAAATGGATGATCACTACTTTGGTGTAATCAAGCCACGAGTCAGTGCATTCATGGAAGACCTGAACAAAGAACTCTGGAAGCTTGGTATCCTTGCAAAGACAGAGCATAATGAGGTGGCTCCTGCACAGCACGAGCTTGCACCTATTTATTCAACAACAAACGTAGCAACTGATTCAAATCAGCTGACTATGGAAATTATGAAGAAGGTGGCAAACGAGCATGGTCTTGTATGTCTCCTACATGAAAAGCCATTTGCCGGAGTCAATGGTTCCGGAAAGCATAATAACTGGTCAATTACAACAGATACAGGAGTGAACCTTCTTTCACCTGGAAAGACACCTTATGAGAACGCACAGTTCCTGCTGTTCCTATGTGCCGTCATCCAGGCAGTAGATGATTATCAGGATCTCCTTCGTCTTTCTGTTGCAACTGCAGGTAATGACCATAGACTTGGTGCTGATGAGGCGCCTCCTGCAATTATTTCTGTATTCCTTGGCGAAGAGCTTTCAGCTATCCTCGAGGCAATCAAGGAAGATAAGCCATACAAGGGAACAGAAGAAGTGAAGATGAAGCTTGGAGTGCATTCACTTCCTAGATTCTTCAGAGATACAACTGATAGAAACAGAACATCACCATTTGCATTTACGGGTAATAAATTTGAGTTCAGATCCCTGGGATCTTCTAACAGTATTGCATGCTGCAACATTATGCTTAATGCAGCTGTTGCTGAAAGTCTTCGTCAGTATGCTGATGAGCTTGAAGGCGCACAGGATTTCGAGACTGAACTTCATGATCTTATAAAACGAGTTATAACTGAACATCAGCGTATTCTTTTCGATGGAAATGGATACGGAGAAGAGTGGGTTAAGGAAGCTACAGAAGTAAGAGGTCTTTCTAACCTTAAGACAACTGCAGATGCTATGCCAAAGCTTCTTGATAAGAAGAATGTAGATATGCTTATAAAGCATAAGGTATTTACAGAGGCTGAGATTAAGAGCCGTTGCGAGATAATGCTGGAGAACTATGTAAAAACTGTTAATATTGAAGGTCTTACAATGGTTGATATGGTTCGTAAGAATTACCTGCCAGCTATTGAGAGATATCTCTACAGACTTTCTCAGACAACAGTTCTTATGAGACAGGTAAGCGAGAATGTGAAGTGCAAGTATGAGGTTTCTACAATGGAGAGACTTTCAGAGCTTACAGACTTCATAATGGATGCAGTTATTAGTCTTGAAGATGCTCTTGCTAAGTTCAAGACATTAGATGACATTTTCGTAAGCTCAGCATTTGTAAGAGACGAGCTTCTGCCAGCTATGGATGAGCTTAGGAAATACGTAGATGAGGCCGAGATGCTCACATCCCAGAGAGACTGGCCATTCCCAAGCTACGGACAGCTTCTTTTCAGTGTAAATTAATAAATTATACTTTGTAGATCAAAAAAATTATTACTTATTGTGAAATATTATAATAGGTAATAATTTTTTTTGATAATGGGTTGTTTTTATGATAAAATGTCCTTTATCTATGACCTAATACTATCCTTATATTTAATAGGATAATTATATGGAGGAAATAAACATGGGAATGACAATGACACAAAAAATTCTTGCCGCTCATGCAGGACTTGAGAGTGTAAAGGCTGGGGACCTGATCGAGGCATCTCTGGATCTGGTACTTGGTAATGATGTTACAACTCCAGTAGCAATTAATGAGCTGGACAAGTTTAAGAAGAAAACAGTATTTGACAATACAAAGATTGCACTTGTAATGGATCACTTTACCCCTAATAAAGATATTAAGAGTGCAGAGCATGTTAAGCAGGTTAGAGATTTCTCTAAGGCTAACAACATTGTCAATTATTTTGATGTAGGACAGATGGGTATTGAACATGCACTCCTTCCTGAAAAAGGACTTATTGTTGCAGGTGATACCTGTATAGGTGCTGATTCACATACTTGTACATATGGAGCACTTGGTGCTTTCTCAACAGGTGTTGGTTCAACAGATATGGCAGCCGGTATGGTTACAGGTAAGGCTTGGTTCAAGGTTCCTTCAGCTATTAAGTTTGTACTTAAGGGTGAGAAGGCAGAGTGGACAAGTGGTAAGGACCTGATCCTTCATATCATTGGAATGATTGGCGTTGATGGTGCCAGATATAAATCAATGGAGTTCGTTGGCGAGGGCGTTAAGTCACTTACAATGGATGACAGATTTACTATCGCAAATATGGCTATCGAGGCTGGTGCTAAGAACGGCATATTCCCAGTTGATGATCTTACACTTGAATACATGAAAGAACATGCGCCTGAGAAATTCGCTAATAACGAATATACAGTTTATGAGGCAGATGAAGATGCAGACTATGACGAGGTTATAGAGATTGATCTTGGTTCACTTCGCCCTACGATTGCATTTCCTCATCTTCCTGAAAATACAAAGACAATCGACGAGATTCACGCTGAAGGTGATATTGAGATTGATCAGGTTGTTATCGGTTCATGTACAAATGGACGTATAGATGATATGCGTATTGCAGCTGACATTATGAATGGCCGCAAGGTTGCAGACTGGCTGAGAGTTATCGTTATTCCTGGAACTCAGGAAATCTACAAGCAGATGCTTCGCGAAGGTCTGACAGAAATCTTTATAGATGCAGGCGCAATCGTGAGTACTCCAACTTGTGGACCATGTCTTGGTGGACATATGGGAATCCTTGCTCATGGTGAGAGAGCGGTTTCAACTACAAACCGTAATTTTATCGGACGTATGGGTGCAATCGATTCAGAGATTTATTTAGCAAGCCCAGCAGTTGCTGCAGCATCAGCAATCACTGGTAAGATTTCCAGTCCAGAAGATTTATAAAAAGAAAGGAAGATAGACATGAAAGCACATGGTACAGTACATAGATATGGTGATAATGTAGATACAGATGTTATCATCCCAGCAAGATATCTTAATACAGCAGACCCAGCTGAGCTGGCAAAGAACTGTATGGAAGATATTGATAAAGATTTTGTTAACAGAGTAAAGGACGGCGACATTATGGTTGCTGGAAAGAACTTCGGTTGTGGTTCTTCCAGAGAGCATGCTCCAATAGCTATTAAGGCTTCTGGTATTTCATGCGTTATCGCTGAGTCTTTTGCAAGAATCTTCTATAGAAATAGTATTAACATTGGACTTCCAATCCTTGAGTGTAAGGAAGCAAGTGAAGAAATTAAGGCTGAGGACGAAGTTGAAGTAAACTTCGATACAGGCGAGATCACAGACATTACAACAGGAAAGAAGTATCAGGGTCAGGCTTTCCCTCCATTTATGCAGAACATCATTACAAGCGGAGGCCTTATCAATTCTATTAACGCAAAAGAAGATTAAGGCATATTGTTTCTCTTATAAAAGAGAGTTGTGGTTACGATTATGGAAGTTGTTTTAAAATATTTAGTATTGATTAAAAATTTTGCATTGTTTAATTATCCTGGATTTTTTATCTGCTTATTAACAATCATTATTGGACTAGTTGTTTCTAACAAGATAGAAGAGATAGGAAGAGGCAGACAATTTATGGGATGCCTGGTAGCAATTGGTGGAGCGCTCCTCGAGTACTTCCTTCCAATTGTTATTATACGCGTTCCTAGTGTGGGAGCATATATTGGCTCTGCTATGGCTGTTATGATAATTCGCCTAGTAGCTACAGTTCTGGCATTCAAGTTCTTCTGTGGTTACAAGATATCAACCTGGGTTATTGTTCTATTCGTTATTGCATTAATCGTTTATTTCGGAAGAACATATTATTACAGCCAGATTGTCTACAATATGACAGAGCTGATCAATAATAAGAACAGAGGAATGGAAGCATTCATTAAGCTGTTTAATAGTGGAAATGCACTAGAGTTTATAACTATCATCACTGTTATAGTTCCGCCACTTGCAGTTTATATAGATGCCATCCCACAATCCAAGAAATACAAAGTAGAAACATAATAAGATAGTGGGGACAGATCTCTGGGCTCGATTCCAGAGGAATCGACACGACTCGTACCGAGTCGAGCCCTGTGACTTATTTATAGGAGAGAGGTATGAATCAGGGGCAATATCCGGGGAACCAGGGTTATCCAAACCAGCAAGGCTATCCAAATCAACAGGGATATCCACAGCAACTGAATCAAGGTTATAACCAAGGCTACCCTCAGCAACCAAATCAAGGATACAACCAAGGTTATCCTCAGCAGATGTACCAGGGTTACAACCAGGGTTATGATCAGCATGGTTACTTGATAAATGGTCAGCCTGTTCAGCCGCCGGTACAGAAAAAGAGTCTTAAGGGGCTGATTATTGGACTATCGGTAGGACTTGGAAGTCTTCTTCTAATAGCCGCAATACTATTTATTGCATTTATCGGCAAAGCTGATGATAAAGATTTTGAAAGTAGTTCATCGCATTCATCTTCAAAAGAAAAAGATGAAGATAAAGATGATGATGAAGAAAAAGATAAAGAATTCGATAAAGAATACTTTACTTCTTATGACTGGGTTGGTCTTAATGATACAGCCTTAATAATCGCAGAACCTGATGATACATTTATCTGGTACAGAGATGGTGATAATAAGAATGGCGATTATTACAGTGGCACATTCAAGCTTTATGTAGGAGATGATGCTGCGGATTATCTTTTAAATGATTCTGAGGTGAAAGATAAGATTACCGATGATGATTTAAAAGATATGGAAAATCCTCAATATGGTGCCACCAGAGAAAACCTTGTATGTGTTGCTCTTACTAATGAAGAAGAAGTTCATTATGGTAAAAAAGCAGAATATGACGAAGATGAGCAGATAACTACAAGCCTATATGGTTACTTCGTAAATGATAGAGACGGAGAAAAGCTTACTTTGGTAGCATATGGCAATCCATATGAGTTCAATCTGGTTCCTGAAGAAAAGAAAACTAATAAACAAGATAAATAAAATACTTGAATAAAACTACTAATATGAAAAGAGGAAAACGAAATGATATGTAATATCGGTGTCATCAAGGGTGACGGTATTGGTCCAGAAATAGTCACTGAGGCTATGAAGGTGCTGGATGCAATCGGAGAGAAGTACGGACACACATTTAATTATGAACAGCTCCTTATGGGTGGATGTTCAATCGATGTGAATGGTGTTCCACTTACAGAGGAGACAATCGAGATAGCTAAGTCCAAGGATGCAGTCCTTATGGGTTCTATCGGTGGTAACACACAGACATCTCCTTGGTATAAGCTTCCACCAGAAAAGAGACCAGAAGCTGGACTTCTTGGAATCCGCAAGGCTCTCAAGCTTTTTGCTAACCTGAGACCTGCATATCTTTACCCAGAATTATCAGAAGCGTGCCCACTTAAGAAGGAAGTCGCTGAGAAGGGCTTCGATATGATGATGATGCGCGAGCTTACAGGCGGTCTTTATTTCGGTGAGAGATATACAAAAGAGATTGATGGTGTAATGACAGCAGTCGATACACTTTCATATAACGAAAATGAAATCAGACGCATTGCTATTAAGTCCTTTGACATTGCAATGAAGCGTCGCAAGAAGGTAACACTTATTGACAAGGCAAATGTCCTCGACAGCTCCAGACTTTGGAGAAAGGTTACTGATGAAGTTGCAAAGGATTACCCAGAGGTAGAGTATGGTGTAATGCTTGTAGATAACGCAGCTATGCAGCTTGTTAAGGATCCTGCTCAGTTCGACGTAGTTCTTACAGAGAATATGTTCGGTGACATCCTTTCAGATGAGGCTTCACAGATTACAGGTTCTATCGGAATGCTTCCATCCGCATCTCTAAATGAGACAAAATTTGGTCTCTACGAGCCATCCGGTGGATCAGCTCCTGATATTGCTGGAAAGAATATAGCTAACCCTATAGCAACTATTCTTAGTGCAGCAATGATGCTTAGATATACATTTGACCTTGACAAAGAGGCAGATGCGATAGAAAATGCTGTGAAGAAAGTTCTTGAAGAAGGATACAGGACTATTGACCTCGCTAAGCCGGGCGAAGACCAGGTTAAATGCGATGAAATGGGTACTCTTATAGCTGAGCGTATCTAAAAAGAGGAAATTTAAAATAGAAGAATAATTATATTTATAATAAATTACGGAGGAGTTTATTATGCAGAGTGATAACATGAAATGTGGTCTGCAGCAGGCACCAGCTCGTTCACTTCTGAACGCACTTGGATATACTGCAGAAGAAATCAGAAAGCCTATGGTTGGTATTGTATGTTCTTACAACGAGATCGTTCCAGGACATATGAACCTCGATAAGATAGCAGAGGCCGTCAAACTTGGCGTCGCTGAAGCGGGTGGAACACCAGTTATGTTCCCAGCTATTGCCGTCTGCGATGGTATTGCAATGGGTCATATCGGTATGAAGTACAGCCTTGTCACAAGAGATCTTATCGCAGATTCAACCGAAGCTATGGCTATCGCACATCAGTTTGATGCTCTTGTAATGATACCTAACTGTGATAAAAATGTTCCAGGTCTTCTTATGGCTGCAGCAAGAGTAAATGTACCAACAGTATTCGTATCTGGTGGTCCTATGCTTGCTGGTCACATCCACGGAAGAAAGAGAAGTCTTTCATCAATGTTTGAGGCTGTTGGAGAGCGTACAGCTGGTAAGATTGATGATGCAGAAGTGCTTGAGTTCGAAGAGAAGGTATGTCCAACCTGTGGTTCATGTTCAGGTATGTACACAGCTAACTCAATGAACTGCCTGACTGAGGTACTTGGTATGGGACTTCCTGGAAATGGAACAATCCCTGCAGTTTATTCAGAGAGACTCCGTCTTGCTAAGAAGGCAGGATACGCTGTAATGGATATGCTTGAGAAGAATATCCGTCCACGTGATATCATCACAAAAGATGCTATCCTGAACGCTCTTACAGTAGATATGGCACTTGGTTGCTCAACAAACTCAATGCTGCATTTACCAGCAATTGCACATGAGATTGGATTTGACTTTGATATCTCATTTGCAAATCCTATCAGCGAGAAGACACCTAACCTTTGTCACCTCGCACCTGCAGGTCCTACATATATGGAAGACCTTAACGAAGCAGGCGGTGTATATGCAGTAGTTAAAGAGCTTTGCGACATTGGTCTTATAAATGAAGATTGTATGACTGTAACTGGTAAGACTATCGGTGAAGCAGTTAAGAATAGTGTAAATAGAAATCCAGAGGTCATCAGACCTACTGATAATCCATATTCAAAGACAGGTGGTCTTGCAGTACTTAAGGGTAATCTTGCTCCAGACGGTTCTGTCGTTAAGAGATCAGCAGTTGTTCCTGAGATGCTGAAACACGAAGGTCCAGCTCGAGTCTTTGATTCAGAGGAAGATGCAATCGCTGCTATCCTTGGTGGAAAGATCGTTGATGGCGATGTCGTCGTCATCCGTTACGAAGGTCCTAAGGGTGGTCCTGGTATGAGAGAAATGCTTAACCCTACATCAGCTATCGCTGGTATGGGACTTGGAAGCACAGTTGCTCTTATTACTGACGGACGTTTCTCAGGTGCAAGCCGTGGCGCATCTATCGGTCACGTTTCGCCAGAGGCTGCAGTAGGCGGACCTATCGCATTTGTAGAAGAGGGCGATATGATTGAAATCGATATCAATAATTATTCCATCACACTTAAGGTGAGTGATGAGGAGTTAGCTAAGCGTAAAGCTGCATGGACTCCACGTGAGCCTAAGGTCACAACTGGTTACCTTGCACGCTACGCATCCATGGTTACATCCGGTAACCGCGGAGCTATCCTCGAGATACCTACTAAATAACAAGGAGAAAATAATATGCAATTAACTGGTTCACAGATTGTTATTGAATGTTTAAAGGAACAGGGGGTTGATACCGTATTTGGTTATCCAGGCGGAACAATTCTTAATGTTTATGATGAGCTTTATAAGCACTCAAATGAGATACATCACGTTTTGACATCTCATGAGCAGGGCGCAAGCCACGCTGCAGATGGATATGCAAGAGCAACAGGTAAGGTTGGTGTTTGTATGGCAACATCCGGCCCTGGTGCAACAAACCTTGTAACAGGAATCGCTACAGCATATATGGATTCCATTCCTGTAGTAGCAATTACAGCTAACGTTGGTGTAGCTATGCTTGGAAAGGACAGCTTCCAGGAGGTTGATATAGCAGGTGTTGTTATGCCTGTTACAAAGCACAGCTTCATCGTTAAGAATGTACATGAGCTTGCTGATACAATAAGACGTGCATTTAAGATAGCACAGACTGGACGTCCAGGTCCTGTACTTGTTGATATTACTAAGGATGTTACAGCTGCAAAGGCTGACTACACACCTAAGAAGCCTGAACCAATTGAGAGAGTCACTGAGACTATCAAGGATTCAGATATTGAGAAGGCTGTTGAGATGATCAACAACTCCGAAAAGCCTTACTTCTTAGTTGGTGGTGGTGTAACCATTTCAGGCGCTTCAGCAGAGCTTGCAAAACTCGTTAAAAAGGTAGATGCCCCTGTATGCGATACACTTATGGGCAAGGGCGCATTTGACGGAACAAAGAAGAATTACACAGGCATGATCGGAATGCATGGTACTAAGACTTCAAACCTTGGAGTTAACAGAGCAGACCTTCTTATCGTTGTAGGTGCAAGATTCTCTGACAGAGTTATCGGTGATGCGAGTACATTTGCTAAGAATGCTAGAATTCTTCATATAGATGTGGATAGAGCTGAGATTAATAAGAACATCGATGTTGATGCTAAGATTATCGGTGATGCAAATGAAATCCTTAAGAGGCTTAATGCTAAAGTAAAGGCTTCCAAGAAGCCTGAGTGGAACAAGGAGATTCAGGACCTTATGGCTGAGAATCCTCTTGAGTATGATATGCAGCATCTTACAGGACCAGCAATCATCAACAAGATTTACGAGCAGACAAAGGGAGATGCAATCATCACTACAGACGTTGGTCAGCATCAGATGTGGGCAGCTCAGTACTACAAGTATAAAGAGCCTAGACATTTCCTTTCATCAGGTGGTCTTGGAACTATGGGATACGGACTTGGCGCTGCAATCGGTGCTAAGGTTGGTTGTCCAGATAAGACTGTTATCAATATCGCTGGTGATGGATGCTTCCGTATGAACATGAATGAAATGGCAACAGCTGCCAGAGAAGATATTCATGTAATAGAAGTAGTAATCAATAACCATGTGCTTGGTATGGTTCGTCAGTGGCAGACTCTTTTCTATGGAAAGAGATATTCAAATACTGTTCTTGAAGATAAAACAGATTTTGCTAAGCTTGCAGATGCAATGGGAGCTAAGGGCTATACAGTTAAGACTGTTGCTGAGTTCGAAAAAGCTCTTAAAGAGGCTATCAAGGGCGAAGGCGCTTACCTCATCGACTGCCAGATAGCTGAGGATGACAAGGTTTGGCCAATGGTTGCACCTGGTGCATCTATTGAGACATGCTTCGATTCCGAAGATGCTCTTAATAAGTAGTAAAAGAATCAAAAACAAAGAAAATTGGCAAAATTAACAAAATATTGAACATTTTTCGCAATATTTTCGCCTTGATAAAATCATGAAATAACTTTATCATAGTGAATTGTGAAATTCTTTTGAAATTTAAAACATTTTAATTATATAAATGGAGGAAAAATAAAATGGCAAGAGTTTACAACTTTTCAGCAGGACCTTCTATTTTACCAGAAGTAGTTCTTAAGCAGGCAGCAGAGGAGATGCTGGACTATAAGGGAAGTGGTCAGTCTGTAATGGAGATGTCTCACAGATCAAAGGTTTATGATGACATCATCAAAGAAGCAGAGAAAGACCTCAGAGATCTTATGGATATCCCAGATAACTATAAGGTACTTTTCCTTCAGGGTGGAGCATCACAGCAGTTTGCAGCTATCCCTATGAACCTTATGAAAAACGGTGTTGCAGATTTCATCGTAACAGGTCAGTGGGCTAAGAAGGCTTGGCAGGAAGCTCAGAAGTATGGTACAGCTAACAAGATCGCTTCATCAGAGGACAAGACATTCTCATACATCCCTGATTGCTCAGACCTTCCAATTTCAGAAGATGCTGATTATGTATACATTTGTCATAACAATACAATTTACGGAACTACATTTAAGGAGCTCCCAAATACAAAGGGTAAGATTCTCGTAGCTGATATGTCATCTGACATTCTTTCTCAGCCAGTAAATGTAGAAGATTACGGTCTTATCTTCTTCGGTGTTCAGAAGAACGTTGGACCTGCCGGTGTTGTAATAGTAATCGTTCGTGAGGACCTCATCCGTGATGATCTTCCAGAGTTCGTTCCTACAATGCTTAAGTATAAGACTCAGGCTGATGCTGATTCACTTTACAATACACCTCCATGCTATGGTATCTACATTTGTGGACTTGTATTCAAGTGGGTTAAGTCAATGGGCGGTCTTAAGGCTATGAAGGCTCATAACGAGAAGAAGGCTAAGATCCTTTATGATTATCTTGATCAGTCAAAGATGTTCATGGGAACAGTAGTAGAGAAGGATAGATCACTTATGAACGTTCCTTTCGTTACAAGAAACCATGATACTGATCTTGAAGCTAAGTTTGTTAAAGAGGCTACTGAGGCTGGATTTGTTAACCTTAAGGGTCACAGATCAGTTGGTGGTATGCGTGCTTCTATCTACAATGCAATGCCAATCGAAGGTGTTGAGAAGCTCGTTGAGTTTATGAAGAAGTTTGAGGAGGAGAACGCATAATGGCTAAGATTAATTGCTTAAACCCAATAGCTAAGTGTGGAACAGACCTGTTCGATGCAAGCTATGAAATGACAGATAACTTAAATGAGGCAGATGCAGTCCTCGTACGTAGTGCTTCAATGCACGAGCTTGAAGTCCCAGAATCACTTCTTGCAGTTGCAAGAGCTGGTGCTGGTGTAAATAACATCCCACTTGATGCATATGCTGAGAAGGGTATTGTAGTTTTCAATACACCTGGTGCAAATGCTAACGGTGTTAAGGAGCTTGTTATTGCAGGACTTCTTCTTGGTTCACGTGATATCGTTGCCGGTGCAAACTGGGTAATCGAAGATAAAGATGATGAGAACATTGCTAAGACAGCAGAGAAGCAGAAGAAGCTTTATGCTGGTAATGAAATCCAGGGCAAGAAGCTCGGTGTTATCGGACTTGGTGCTATCGGATGCAGAGTTGCAAATGCAGCTATCCATCTTGGTATGGAAGTACTTGGATACGATCCATTTGTATCAGTAGATGCAGCTTGGAACCTTTCTAAGTCAGTTAAGCACATCAAGAATGTAAATGACATCTACTCAGAGTGTGATTATATTACAATTCACGTTCCACTTATGGATTCAACTAAGGGAATGATAAATGAGGAAGCTATCTCAATGATGAAGGACGGAGTAGTTATTCTTAACTACGCTAGAGACATCCTTGTTGATGAGCCAGCTCTTATGAAGGCTATCGATGCAGGTAAGGTACATCGTTATGTAACAGACTTTGCTAACCCAACAGTAGTTGGTCACGAGGGCGTTATCTGTACACCTCACCTTGGAGCTTCAACAGCTGAGTCAGAAGATAACTGTGCAGTTATGGCTGTTAACGAGATCAGAGACTTCATTGAGAATGGAAATGTCATCAATTCAGTTAACTATCCTAGGTGTGATGCAGGTGTTCCTTCATCAGCAGGACGTATTACAGTATGTCACAAGAACATTCCTAACATGCTTACACAGTTCACTGGTGCCTTCTCAAAGGCTGGAATTAATGTTCCTGATATGGTTAGCAAGTCACGCGGTGACTATGCATATACAATCCTTGACGTTGATACACCAGATGCTGCAAACATGGTATCAGAGCTTGAAGCAATTGATGGTGTTATCAGAGTTAGAGTTGTTAAGTAAAGAAATACGTATATCGTAGTAAATATATAAGAGGAAAACATTATGGAAAAACTAAGAGTAGGAATTCTTGGTGCTACGGGTATGGTAGGTCAGAGATTTATCGACCTTCTTAATAACCATCCTTGGTTCGAAGTAGTTACGGTAGCTGCATCCCCACGTAGCGCTGGTAAGAAATATAGTGAGGCAGTTGAAGGCAGATGGAAGATGGACAATCCAATTCCTGAGTCAGTTGCTGACCTTGTACTTAAAAATGTAAATGAAGTAGAAGAAATAGCTAGTGGTGTTGATTTTGTATTTAGTGCAGTTGATATGTCTAAAGATGAGATTAAGGCTATCGAGGAGGCTTATGCTAAGACAGAGACTCCAGTTGTTTCTAACAATAGTGCACATAGATGGACACCTGATGTTCCTATGGTAGTGCCTGAACTTAACCCAGAGCATTTTGAAGTTATTGAAGCTCAGAGAAAGAGACTTGGAACAACAAGAGGATTTATTGCTGTAAAGCCTAACTGTTCAATCCAGTCTTATGCACCTGCACTTTTTGCTCTTAAAGAGTTTGAGCCAAAGGAAGTTGTAGTTTCAACATACCAGGCAATTTCTGGTGCTGGAAAGAACTTTAAGGATTGGCCAGAGATGGTAGAAAATATCATCCCTTATATCGGTGGTGAAGAAGAGAAGTCTGAGAAAGAGCCACTTCGTATCTGGGGTAAGGTTGAGGATGGAGAAATCAAGCTCAACCCTGACGCTCCAAAGATTACAGCTCAGTGTATCAGAGTCCCTGTTCTTTACGGACATACAGCAACTGTTTTCGTTAACTTTGGAAAGAAGCCTACTAAAGAGCAGATCATTGAAAAGTGGGAAAGTTTCAGTGGTGAGCCTCAGAAGTTAAATCTTCCATCAGCACCAAAGCAGTTCATCCGTTACATGGAAGAGGATAACAGACCTCAGGTTCAGGCTGATGTTGATTATGAGCACGGCATGGGCGTTTCCATGGGAAGACTTAGAGAAGATAGTCTTTTCGATTATAAGTTCGTTGGTCTTTCACACAATACAATCCGTGGTGCTGCAGGTGGAGCCGTACTTTGTGCAGAGCTTCTTACAGCTAAGGGTTATATAACAAAAAAATAATGCGTTAATGCATTTTCAAAATCAAATCTTGATTTTGCCAAGGAGGGTAAAATGGCAAAGAAAAAGCTGATTCTTGTTACATCGCCACCGGCATGTGGTAAGACATTCGTTACAAAAAATCTTGCAAGAGCACTTAATAACTGTGTTTATCTTGATAAGGATGACCTGATTGTTCTTTCTAAGCAGATTTATAAGGTTGCTGGAGAACCATTTGACAGATCATCAGATTTCTTCCATGAGCACATCAGAGATGCAGAGTACGATGCTATTCTTGAGATTGCTATGAATGCGCTTAATTATAATGACACTGTTCTTATAAATGCACCATTCAAGAAGGAAGTAAGAAGTCAGGAATGGCTTGCTGCTATGCGTAAGAAACTCGCAATTAAGAATGCTGAGCTTTGCATTATCTGGGTTCATACTGATATTGAAGTTGTTCGTCAGAGAATGGTTGCTCGTAATTCAGAGCGTGATACTTGGAAGATAGAGCATTGGGATGAGTATGTTGCTACTCAGGATTATGATCCACCTGAAAATGTTCCAGAGCTTTTTGTATTTAAGAATTCCAGCGATGATGAGTTTGATGAGTCCATTGGACAGGCAGTTAACTTTATTCGTGGATAAATAATTAGATTATTAGATACATCCAGGATTTTATCCCTGGATGTATCTTTGTGTTTAAAATAGGAGGCACAAAATGTCAAAAGTACTACCTTTCGCAGCATTTAGACCTAACAAAGATGTGGTAAGCGATGTGGCCGCACTTCCATATGATGTTTATAAAAGAGCAGAGGCTAAAGCTTTTGTTGATGAGCATCCAAAGAGCTTTCTTAGAATCGACAGACCTGAGACACAGTTCCCTGAGACTCAGGATATGTATGCTCAGGAGGTTTATGACAAAGCTAATGAGATGCTACATGAAGATATGTCAAATGGAACATACATTCATGACGAGGAGCCTGTATATTATATCTATGAGCTCATTATGAATGGACGTTCACAGACAGGTATCGTTGCAGTTGTTTCTGTTGATGATTATATCGATGGAACAATCAAGAAGCACGAGAATACACTTGCTGCAAAAGAGCAGGACCGCATTAATCATATCTATAACTGCAATGCTCAGACAGGTCCTATATTCCTTGCTTATAGAGATAGAGATGTTATCAATTCTATCGTTTCAAAGGTTAAGCAGGGAGAGAAGACATATGGCTTCACAGCTGACGATGGTGTAGTACATAATGTTTGGCTTATCAGTGATGCTTCTGACATTGAGACTATACGTTCAGAGTTTGAAGCTGAAAATAGAATTTACATAGCTGATGGACATCATAGAGCAGCATCTGCTGTTAAGGTAGGACTTAAGAAGAGAGAAGAGAATCCTGGATTTACTGGTGACGAGGACTTCAACTTTTTCCTTTCAGTTCTTTTCCCTGAGAGCGAGCTTGAAATCCTTCCATACAACAGAGTAATAAAGGATTTAAATGGTCTTGAGAAGGAAGCATTTATGAGTCAGCTTTCACAGGCCTTCGAAATAGAAGAAGTGAGTGAGCAGTTCCAGCCAGTTGATAAGGGTACATTTGGCATGTTCCTTGATGACAAATGGTATAAGCTTACAATAAATGATGATCTGAAAAGTGATGATCCAGTCGCAGGACTTGATGTTTCACTTCTTCAGGATTATGTTCTCACACCAATTCTTGGTATTGAGGACCCACGTACAGACAAGCGAATTGATTTCGTAGGTGGAATCAGAGGACTTGGCGAGCTTGAGAGAAGATGCCATACAGACATGGAGCTGGCATTTTCTATGTATCCAACATCTATAAATGAGCTCTTTGAAGTGGCTGATGCTGGACTTCTTATGCCACCAAAATCTACATGGTTCGAGCCAAAACTACGCAGTGGTATCTTCATTCATGAAATATAGGGTTTTCCTTGCAAGAAGGTAATAAAATGGGGTATACTAAAGAATAGATTTTTTCGTTTGAAAAGGGAATGAGGACTAATTTTATGACTAGAAGAAAAGCTGTATTTGCAATAAATTGGATGGAGGTTGAAGCCCTTACTGAGGCAAGGCATGATAACCCACATCATCTGCTGGGAATTCATGAATGTATTGATGATGTTTTTGTTAATGTTTTTTTGCCAGACGCAAAGGTTGTTAAGATTACTGACATCGCCGAAGGTAAAACTTATTCCTTAATTTCAGATAGATATGACGGCTTTTTCTCTATAAGACTCAAAGATAAGAAGGCATTTGAGTATAGAGTAAAAGCTAAGTTCTTAGATGGTCATGAAGAGTCTTTCATTGACCCATATACATTTGACCCAGTCATTGATCCAGTAGATATCTGCGATTTCAATGAGGGTATCCATTATAATATTTACGATAAGCTTGGTTCTCATCCAATGGAAGTTGACGGAGTTCTTGGAACTCTGTTTGCAGTATGGGCTCCAAATGCTGAAAGAGTTTCAGTTGTTGGTAACTTCAACAACTGGGATGGACGTAGATATCAGATGAGAAAGCTGGATTATTCCGGTATTTTCGAACTTTTCATTCCTGGTGATTTTGAAGATGAAATTTATAAATATGAGATAAGATCCAAGACTGGCGAAGTCTTCATGAAGAGCGATCCTTATGGAGTTATGTCTGAAATTCGTCCAGCTAATGCAACTCGCGTTACAAAGCTTGATTACAAGTGGAAGGACGATGAGTGGATGAAGGCCAGAGATAAGAAGAGTCTTAAGAAATCTCCTATGAATATTTATGAGGTTCATCTTGGATCCTGGAAGAGACCTGATGATGGAAGAGAGTTCCTGAACTATCGCGAGATAGCAAGAGCACTTTCAAAATATATGAAGGAAATGGGATATACTCATGTAGAGCTTATGCCAATTATGGAGCATCCATATGACCCTTCATGGGGATATCAGGTAACAGGTTATTATGCGCCAACATCCAGATACGGTAAGCCAACAGATTTCATGTATTTCGTTGATTACATGCATGAGCAGGGACTTGGGGTAATAATCGACTGGGTGCCAGCACATTTCCCTAAGGACGATCACGGACTTGGAAGATTTGATGGTACACCACTTTATGAAAATGCAGATCCACTTAGAGGAGAACATCCTCATTGGGGAACTTATATATTTGATTATGGTCGCAATGAGGTTCGTAACTTCCTTGTGGCAAATGCACTCTATTGGGCAGATAAGTACCATGTAGATGGCATCCGCATGGACGCTGTTGCTTCAATGCTTTATCTTGACTATGGACGTCAGGGTGGAGAGTGGAGACCTAATAAGTTCGGCGGAAATGAGAACCTTGAAGCGGTAGAATTCATTAAAGAGCTGAACAACAAGATGAATGAACTGTTCCCTCAGGTTATGATGATTGCTGAGGAATCTACAGCATGGCCAATGATGACTCACAGAGTTGAAGATGGCGGTCTTGGATTTGACTTTAAGTGGAATATGGGCTGGATGAATGACTTCCTGAATTACATCAGCCTTGATCCATTATATAGAAAATATCATCATAATGAGCTGACATTTAGCATGGTATATGCTTACAGCGAGAACTTTATTCTGGTTCTTTCTCATGATGAGGTTGTTCATGAGAAGCGTTCAATGATAGAGAAGATGCCAGGTGGTTATGAGGATAAGTTCTCAAATCTCCGTGCAGCTTATGGATATATGGCTACACATCCTGGTAAGAAGCTTCTGTTTATGGGACAGGAATTTGCTCAGATGAAGGAATTCAACGAATCAGAAGAGCTTGACTGGTCACTGTTTGAATTCGATGCACATAACTGCATCAGAGACTATGTTAAGGAGCTGAATAAGCTTTATAAGACAGAGCCTGCTCTTTACGAGAAGGATAATGATTCAGATGGCTTTGCATGGATAAATGCAAACGATGCCAACAGGTCTATCATTTCATTTGAGAGACGTGGTGAGAAGGAAGAGGATACACTTGTTATCATCTGCAACTTCACACCAGTTGATGCAAAGAATTATAAGCTGGCTGTTCCAAGCGCAGGAAAGTGGAAGGAGATATTCTCCAGCGACCTTCCGAAATTCGGTGGTGAGGGCCACAACAATAAGGTTGTTAAGCAGTCAAAGGCTGGTAAGGTAGATGACAGAGCTAATTACATTTCAGTTACTGTTCCAGCGCTTTCAATCTCAATATTTAAAAAGAAATAAGCCTGCATTTACAGGTTAATAACAAAACAGGGGACGGTTCTTTGTTATGGATTATTGATTCATAATGGAGAAGCGTCCCTTGTATATGATAGGTCGTGTCCTTTGTCTTGACACGTTTGATAGAATAGTAGTTAGGAAAAAATAAACATGGAGGAAAAAGAGATGACAAAAATTGATATTATTTCAGGATTTCTCGGAGCTGGTAAAACAACTCTGATCAAAAAACTCATCGGCGAATCTTTTAAGGATGAGCAGGTTGTGCTTATCGAAAATGAGTTCGGTGAGATTGGTATTGATGGCGGTTTCCTTAAGGATGCCGGAGTTAACATTACAGAGATGAATCAGGGATGCATCTGCTGCTCACTTGTTGGTGATTTCGGTGAGGCTCTTAAGCAGGTTGTAAATGATTATCATCCTGACAGAGTTATTATTGAGCCATCTGGTGTTGGTAAGCTGAGTGATGTTATCAAAGCTATTCAGAAGGCTGGTGAGAATGTAGAAATAGCTCTTAACAGTGCAACAACAGTAGTTGATGTTACTAAGGCAAAGATGTATATCAAGAACTTTGGTGAGTTCTTCCTTAATCAGATAGAGGCTTGTGGAACTGTAGTTCTCAGCCGTACACAGAACGTGGATGAGGATAAACTTCTGGTTGCAGTAGATATGATTAAAGAGCATAATGCTGAGGCTAGAATAATCACAACACCATGGGATACAATCTCAGGCGATATTATTCTTGATGCTATGGAGCATTCATCTTCAATAGAAGATATAATGAAGAATTTCAAATATGATCCAGAGGTAGATGACGAAGAACATCATCATCACCATCATGATCACGACCATGATCACGATGAGCATGAACATCATCATGACCACGACGAGCATGAGCATCACCACGATCATGATGAACATGAGCATCATCACCATGATCACGATGAGCATGAGCATCATCATGACCATGATCACGAGCACCATGAACATCACTACGATGAGAATGGAGTTTGCAGCTGCGGACATCATCACCATCACCATGATGCTGACGAGGTATTCACAAGCTGGGGTAAAGAGACAGCTCACAAATACAGCGCTGACGAATTAAAAGAAATTCTCGACAAGCTTTCTGTAGAAGAAGATAACGAGTTCGGTATTATCCTCCGTGCCAAAGGAATTGTCCCAGACAAAGATGGCAACTGGCAGGAATTCGACCTTGTACCAGGTGAGTACGAAGTACGCGAAGGCTCCCCAGACTACACAGGAAAACTTTGCGTTATTGGAAGCAAACTAGACGAGAATAAAATAGCAGAATTATTTGGATTATAAAATAAGTCAATGGGGTCAGGTCTCATTGACTTATGAAAGGATATTCATATGTTTAATAAGGAACAGATTAAGGAAATTCCAGTTTATGTTTTTATGGGATTTCTTGGAAGTGGTAAAACAACATTTGCGATAGATACTTTACTCGCTCAGGGATTTACGGAGAGTACGCCAACGCTTCTTCTTGCATGCGAGGAGGGTGAGGTTGAGTACGACGTTGCTGAGCTTGAGAAGGAGAATATTCATCTTGAGTATATAGATGATGAAAAACTTACAGAGGATTATCTTCTTGAACTTGGTCGTAAGTACAACCCTGAAAATGTAATCGTAGAGTATAATGGTATGTGGGAACTGGATAAGCTTTTCCAGGTGAAGGTTCCTATGGGCTGGACTGTTGTTCAGGTTATTTCGTTTGTAGATGCAAGCACCTTTGATCTCTATGTTAATAACATGAAGAAGATCATGATGGATCAGCTTCGTAACGCAGATATGATAATCTTCAACAGATGCGACGAAAACACGAAGACTGCTGAATACAGACGTAGTATCCGTGCCGTTAACAGACGTGCTCAGGTTATCTTTGAGGATAAATCCGGTAATCCAATGCAGAGTGATGATGAGATTATTCTTCCTTATGATATTAATCAGCCAGAGATTGTTCTTGAGGAAGAGGACTTCGGCATATTCTATATTGATGCTGCTGATAATCCTGATAAGTATGTTGGCAAGAAGATTAAATTCAAGGCTCAGGCTCACAGACCTTCTAATTACAGGGACAATGAATTCGTACCTGGAAGATTTGCCATGACATGCTGTGCTAATGATATAGCATTCATTGGTTTCAAGACATACTATGGTGGAGCTAATAAGCTGAAGGATAGGGACTGGATAATAGTAGAAGGAACTATCAAGAAAGAATTCTATCCAGAGTTCCAGGGTGAGGGACCGGTAATAGAAGCAACCAGTGTTGCAGTTACAGGACCAGCAGCTGACGATCTAGTTTATTTTAATTACTAGAATATCTGCCGGCTAAATAGTAAAATAAACAATAATTCGATTTTAGTTTACATAATCTAGAGAAATGCTTGGATTTGTTGCGCTTTTCACAAAAGTTTAACAATTCCAGGCATTTTTTGATTGCATCTTCAGGACCGCCTTATTAGAATCTAAATATGTACTGCTCCGTGGAGGCTGAAAGGAGCATTAGTGTATAGTAAAATCTATAGTGGTACAGCTCTTGGAATAGATGGAATGATCGTTACCGTCGAAACAGATATCAGTTCCGGACTTCCAGGGCTAAGTCTAGTTGGTTATCTTGCGTCTTCCGTAAGGGAGGCTGGCGAGAGGGTTCGTACTGCCCTGAAAAATCTGGGCTACAGCATGCCATCCCGCAGGATAACTGTCAATCTGTCCCCAGCGGACATTCGAAAAGATGGAGCAGGCTACGATATGGCCATTGCTCTCGGAATCCTCATTTCTATGGAGGATATCCCCGTTACCAACAATATGTTTAAGGATCTGGAGGAGACTCTCTTTATAGGCGAACTGGGTCTTGATGGAAGAGTTTTGCCTGTTAAGGGCGTGCTTCCTATAGTTGATCACGCCCCGAAGGAAGGCATTCGGCGTGTGGTCCTGCCTGAAAAGAATGCAGATGAGGCATCCTTTGTAAAGGGCGTGGACATTATTCCCGTAAATTCCTTTGAGGATATTATTGAAATGCTATCTTCCGGGAAGTGGTCAACTCCTTATAAGAACACTGAAGAAGAGCCTGAGGTTGTCTACCAAAATGACCTTGCCGATGTAAAGGGCCAGGATAGCCTTAAGCGTGGCATCATAATAGCGGTATCCGGTTTTCACAATATCATAATGACCGGAGCTGCGGGTTCCGGTAAATCAATGATAGCCAAATGCATTCCGAGCATAATGCCGCCTCTAACTCATGAGGAGAGCATGGAGTTAACAAAGATCTATAGTGTGGCTGGTCTTCTGAATGACAAAATGAAATATGTAAATACCAGGCCATTCAGAAGTCTTAACCAGAATATATCCCAGGTAGCACTTCTGGGAGGAGGGCATGTTCCGAAGCCTGGAGAGGTAAGCCTTGCTACCGGAGGAGTTCTTTTCCTTGATGAATTCCCGGAGTTCGGGCGAAATATCATCGAGAGTCTCAGAATGCCTATGGAGGATCATATTGTTAGTATCTCCAGGGCTAAAGCCAGCCTTACATTCCCAGCACGCTTTATGCTGGTTTCTGCCAGGAACAATTGTCCTTGTGGATTCTATCCGGATAGGAAGAAGTGTAAATGTACATCAAGGGAAATATATAACTATCAGAACAGAATAAGCCATCCAATTATGGACCGTATTGACCTTCGCCTTGAGGTAAGTCCGGTTAAGTATAGTGACATATTCAGTCTGGAGAGGGGTATAAGCTCTGCCGAAGCCAGGGAGATAATCCAAAATGCAAGAGAAAGACAGAGGATACGCTATAAAAATGAAGACTTTTTATTTAATTCCGAGCTCCCTCAGGGAAAAATCTCTACATATATAAAACTAAGTAAATCGGAGGAAGATCTGTTAAGAGACTTCTTCGAAAATAGCGATGTTTCTGCGCGTGGATATTACAGGATTATGAAACTTGTCAGGACGATTGCGGATGTAGAAGACAGGGAGGAGATTAGACCATCTGATATAGAGGAAGCCATCTTCTATAGGAATGAAACTGTAGAAAGGGGGACCTTTATATGATACTTGATAAACTGGCTACAAGTCATAAGGAAAAGATGCGTATTGCATACATATGGCTTAATCATCTGACTACCTTTAGAACATGCGACCTTAAGAATCTTTATAAGCTGTTTGGTGACCCGGTAGGCGTGGTTGAAAATATATATGAGAGCGAGGAGATAAGGAACAGTCTTATTGAGTCCAAGGTGATAAAAGACAGTACCGGCGAGGAGATTAGAAATCAGAATATCGAGGAGTGGTACGAGAATCACGAAAAGACCTGCATATATAAAAATATTAAATATACAACCCCTATTGATGAGGATTATCCTATAAGGCTCACAGAACTGAAGGATATGCCTATCGCTCTATATTATAAAGGGAGTCTCGATATTACTATGGAGCCTCATACTCTTGGCGTGGTAGGAAGCAGGCGGCCTACATTTTATGGAGTGATGGAGACGGAAGAGTTTGTGAGTGAACTTACTTCCAGAGGGATAGTCATAGTAAGTGGTATGGCCTATGGTATAGATTCAAAAGCTCATAGGGCGGCAATTGATTCAGGAGGTAAAACTATAGCCGTTTTAGGTGGCGGAGTAGATATATGCTATCCTCAGGTAAATATAGATCTATATCAGGAGATATCTGAGAATCATCTGCTTATTTCTGAATATGAACCTGGCACTGCACATGTTTCTAAAAACTTTCCCATGAGGAACAGAATAATAAGCGGTCTTTCTGATGGACTCCTTCTGGTTGAGGCAGCTCTCAGGAGTGGAACACTTATTACTGCCGACTATGCCTTGGAACAGGGAAAGAGTATTTACGGTATCCCGGGCAGGGCATCGGACGTAATGTCAAGAGGGGTTAATAGTATAATAAAACAGGGAGCGGCTCTTGTGGATTCGCCGTCGGATATTATTAAGGATATATTTAATGAAAGCTTTCTTCCAAAGAGGAGTTCAAGGAGTAAGAAAAAAGAGAAAAATCTGGCGGGACTATCTGCTGCTGAGAAGAGTATCATAGGTATTCTTGGATACGAGCCAACCTTTATAGATGACATTATACGGCATAATCATATGGCTATTGGAGAGACGATTCATATACTGGATGAACTATGTAAAAAAGACCTTGTGACGACAGTTGAAAAGGGTTATTACATCCTGAAAGGCTGATTCTTTTTCACTGGAGGGCGAAAAATATTTTCTTGATTTTGAAAATTTTTTGGTGTATAGTGTCGAATCAGTTGATTGGGGATTAAGTAAAAGTATTGATTTGGAGGAGAAAATGGCAAAGAATTTAGTCATTGTCGAGTCGCCTACAAAGGCTAAAACAATAAAGAAATTCTTAGGTAAGAATTACGATGTTATCGCATCAGAGGGACATATCCGTGATCTTCCTAAGAGTAGTATGGGTATAGATATAGAAAATGATTATGAGCCTCATTATATAACTATAAGAGGTAAGGGTGAACTTCTCAGTTCTCTTAAGAAGGCTGCTAAGAAGGCTGACTATGTTTATCTCGCAACTGACCCGGACCGTGAGGGTGAGGCAATTTCTTATCATCTTTCAGTAGCTCTTAAACTGGAGGATAAGAATTTCAAGAGGATTGCATTTAATGAAATTACAAAGGGAGCGGTTAAGAATTCCCTTAAGAATGCGCGAAGCATTGATATGGACCTTGTGGATGCACAGCAGGCAAGACGTGTTGTTGACAGACTTGTGGGTTATGAGATAAGCCCACTCCTTTGGGAGAAGCTTGGCAAGAAGAGTCTTTCTGCAGGTAGAGTACAGTCAGTTGCTCTCAAGATGATCTCTGACAGAGAGAAGGAGATTGAGGCATTCATTCCAAATGAATACTGGACACTGGTTGCTGACATTAAGGTGCCAGGACAGAAGCAGACAGTTAAGTTTGATCTTAAGAAGGATATAAATACAGGTAGTGACGCTGAGGCTCTTAAGAAGAAACTTATGGGAGCGGACTTTATAGTTACAGATATCAAGACTACTTCCAGAAGTAAGAAGGCACCAGTACCATTTACAACAAGTACATTGCAGCAGACTGCATCTAGTAGAATTAATTTCTCTACATCTAAGACAATGAGAGTTGCTCAGCAGCTTTATGAAGGTGTTGAGATTAAGGGACTGGGTACTGTAGGTCTTATTACATACCTCAGAACTGATTCTACTCGTATCTCCGAAGAGGCAGATGCAAGAGTAAGAGAATATATAAGAGAGAATTTTGGAGCGGAGTATGAGGCTGATAAGGAGGCTTCTGCTCAGGATAGTAAGGCTAAGAATATTCAAGATGCACATGAGGCTATAAGACCAACAGATGTGACTATAACTCCAGCTTCTATAAAGGGCAAGGTTTCAACTGAGCAGTATAAGCTCTATAAGCTTATCTATGAGAGATTTGTAGGAAGCAGAATGAAGCCGGCTCAGTACAGCATATTTACAGTTACACTTACAGCTGCAGGCGAGACATTCAAGGCTTCAAGCAGTACAGTAACATTTGCTGGTTATCAGAATGTTTATAATGCAGAGGAAGAGAAGGTTAAGAATAAGGTTAACCTTAGCGGAATCGAAAAGGGCGATAAGCTTGAGTGTGAGGACATTGAGACAACTCAGCATTTCACCGAGCCACCTGCTCACTATACAGAGTCTCTTCTCGTTAGAACTATGGAGGAGAACGGTATAGGTCGTCCATCAACATATGCGCCAACTATTTCACTTCTTCTTAACCGTAGATATATTGTTAAGGAACAGAAGAATCTTTATATAACAGAGCTGGGTCAGGCAGTTAACAATGTAATGGAGACTGCATTCCCTGAGATAGTAGATATTGATTTCACAGCAAATATGGAAACTCTTCTGGATAGCATTGGCGAAGGAAAGACAGACTGGAAGGTTGTTGTAAGAAACTTCTATCCAGATCTTGAGGATGAGATTAAGCATGCATCTGAGAATCTTGAGAAGATTAAGATTGCAGATGAGGAGAGTGATGAGATTTGTGAGGAATGTGGAGCTCGTATGGTTATCAAGTACGGTTCCTATGGTAAGTTCCTTGCATGTCCTAACTTCCCTAATTGTAGAAATACAAAGCCATACTATGAGAAGATTGGTGTTACCTGTCCAGATTGTGGTGGTGATATAGTTAGAAAGATAACTCGTAAGGGTCGTCCATTCTATGGATGCATTAATTATCCAGAGTGCCAGTTTACTTCATGGAACAGACTTGTTGAAAAGAAGTGTCCAAAGTGTGGTAAATATATGGTTATAAAGGGCAAGAAGATTGCATGTTCAGATAATGAATGTGGATATATTGAGGCTCAGCCAGAAGAATAATAAATATAGTAAAAAATTAGTTTTTATTTTCTATATTTTGTGGTATTATATGTAGCGGAACTACATTATGTAAAGTAGTTCCACTACATTTTTTATTTAATTAAAGGGGTATGAGGTATGACTACAACTGCTATTGTATTAATAATTGTTGGCATTATCGCAATAATTATTAGCTTCGTTTTAACACCAGACGACAAAGAAGAGGAAAAGGTTAATCCTAATATCAAGACAGAGCTGACAGATGCTGATAAGAAGCATCTCAATAAGCTGGTTGATAATCACATCAGGGAGTACAGCAAGAACTCAGCTAAGAAAACTGTTGGTGATAGCGTTTCTAAGATGATCGACGAGGAAGTAAAGAAGAGCGACAAGGTAGTTGCAGATAAGGTTTCCGAGAATATTGGAAAGATAGATGAGAGAGCTACTGAAGATACTCAGAAGCTTGAGAAGTACTACAATGAAGTAACAGAGGATATAAACAAGAACAAGGCTGAGCTTGAAGAACTTTACAAGAAGGTTGGTGACAAGGAGAAGGATATGAAAGCTTCTCTCAAGGTTATCGACGAATACAAGGAAGGTCTTGAAAAGCTTAAGGCTGAGATTGGCGAAATAGATGCTAAGCTGGATGCTAAGAAAGCTGAGCTTGAGAAACTGGCATCTGAGCAGAAGGCTGAACTTGAGAAGTTTGCAGCTGAGCAGAAGGCTGCTGCACCTGCTCAAGAGAAAGCACAGGCTCCAGAGGCAGCCCCTGTTAATAATGATAGCGAAGGCGAGACAGAAATCCTTAAGGGACCTGTTGAGTATGTAAACAAGGATGAGATTGCTGAGCAGGAGAAGAGCTCCAAGTTTGGCAAGAAGAATAAAAAGAGAGACAAGAAGAACAAGAAGGATAAGAAGCAGGAAGCAGTCAAGGCTGAACAAGAAGTTCAGGAGAAGGCTGAAAAGGCTGCTGAGGAAGTTAAGGAAGAAGTTAAAGAGGAAGCTTCCAAGGTTGAGACTCCAGATGACATTAACGACCTTCTTGATGATAAGGGAATAAATCTTACTGACGGTGATACAGCTGGAAATGTAATGGAAATGTATAATGCAGGCTTCAGTTTAATAGAGATTTCTAAGGTACTGAACATTGGCGTTGGCGAAGTAAAGGCCATTATAGATAAACAGCAGGGAGAGTAAGAAATGAACAAGAGATATATGTTAAGGGGTATAGGCATAGGCCTTGTTGTTGCAGCAGGCATAATGCTTGGAGCAGCTCCTTCAATGAAACAGGATAATGACAGTAGTAAGAAAACTGTTGCAGAAGCTACTACTGAGGCAACCACAGAGGAGGTTACTACTGTAGAAGAAACTACAGAGGCCACAACAGAGGCTACCACAGAAGCTACAACAGAGGCGACAACTGAGGAAGAGACAACAGAAGCTACCACAGAGGAAACTACAGAGACTACAACAGAAGCTACTACTGAGGCAACAACAGAAGCTACTACTGAGGCAACAACTGTGGAGAAGACAACAGAGGCTACTACAGAAGAGGAAAAGAAGTCTAACGGAAAGAAGAGCATAACAGTTACATCTGGTATGTCTTCAGAGCAGATTTCATCTCTCCTTGAAGATGCCGGACTTGTTAAGTCGGCTACAGAATTTAATGAGTGGCTTATTAAGAAGGACTATGCATCTAACCTTCATGTTGGTACATTCGAGTTTAAAGATGGTGCAACAAAAGAGGAGATTGCAAAGATACTTACAACTCAGGGTAAATAATCCCAGAAAAATAATATAAAAACCATTAAGAAACCCCTTGCAATAGGGGTTTTCTTATGTTATTATACCCATTGCGGCCTTAGGAGAACTATGCCTAAAGCCAGAAAAATAAACATGTGGATTTTAAACAGTTCGGTGCCGCTTGCTCAGTAGGATAAACCTATGGCGGTTTACATGTTTAAAGAGGAGTCCACAGAAGAAGAAACCAGGAGGTGTAATATGAGCGTTATTTCAATGAAACAGTTACTTGAGGCAGGTGTTCACTTCGGTCACCAGACAAGAAGATGGAACCCTAAGATGGATGAGTACATCTACACAGAGCGTAACAACATCCACATCATCGACCTTCAGAAGACAGTTGGTAAGATGGATGAGGCTTATAAGGCTGTATTTGATACAGTTGCTAACGGTGGAACAGTTCTCTTTGTAGGTACTAAGAAGCAGGCTCAGGATTCAATCCAGTCTGAAGCTGAGAGATGTGGTATGTACTTCGTAAACCAGAGATGGCTTGGTGGTATGCTCACAAACTTCAAGACAATCCAGTCAAGAATTGAGACTCTTAAGAAGTATAAGAAGATGGAAGAAGATGGTACTTTCGATGTACTTCCTAAGAAAGAAGTTGTAAACATTAAGAAAGAGATGGAGAAACTTCAGAAGAACCTTGGTGGTATCGAGAACATGAAGAGACTCCCTGACATTATTTTCGTAGTAGATCCTCACAAGGAGAGAATCTGCGTACAGGAGGCACATGCACTTGGAATTCCTCTTATCGGTATTGCTGATACAAACTGCGATCCTGATGACCTTGACTATGTAATCCCAGGTAATGATGATGCTATCCGTGCGGTTAAGCTAATCGTATCTAAACTTGCTGATGCAGTTATCGAGGCTGGTGAAGGCTCAGATGATGTTGAGGAAGAAGTTGAGATCGTAGAAGAGATCGTAGAAGAAGTTGAAGAAGTAGAAGAAGACGCAGAGTAATCTAAATAATAGGAGGATATAGAAATGGCTATTACAGCAGCAGATGTTAAGAAACTTAGAGAAATGACAGGCGCTGGTATGATGGACTGTAAGAAGGCTCTTACAGAGACAGACGGCGACTTTGATGCAGCTGTTGAGTTCCTTCGTAAGAAGGGTCTTGCTACAGCAGAGAAGAAGGCTGGTAGAATTGCAGCAGAAGGTATTGTAGCAACAGTTCTTTCAGATGATGCTAAGACAGCAACAATTATCGAGGTTAACTCAGAGACAGACTTCGTTGCTAAGAACGAAGTATTCCAGACATATGTAAATGGTCTTGCAACACAGATCAACAATGGTAACTATGCAGATATGGCTGCTTTCATGGCTGCTACATCTGATATCGAGCCTTCATCAACTGTAGAAGAGTATCACAAGGCTATGGTTGCTAAGATTGGTGAGAACCTTACAATTCGTCGTTTTGAGAAGCTTACAGGAGATGCTATTGTATCTTACATCCATATGGGTGGTAAGATTGGTGTTCTTGTAGAGGCTCAGTGTGATAATAATAGTGATGCTATCAAGGAAGCTATGAACAACGTAGCTATGCAGATCGCTGCTATGAATCCTCAGTATGTATCTAGAGATGAAATCTCAGCTGATACACTTGCTAAGGAGAAGGAAATCGTTGTAGACAGCTCACTTGCTGATCCAGCTTCACTTCCAAAGCCAATCCTTAACGGAGTTATTACTGAGGCAATTGAGTCTGGTAAGTGGTCAGATGAGGATAAGGCTGCTTATGAAGAACAGAAGAACAACAAGTTCCTCTTTAACTTCCTTTCAGATGAGGGAGTTCAGGTTCTTAGAGATATCGCAGCAGCTCATAAGGCTGAGTATCTTGAGAATAAGATTTTTGCTGGTCTTGTTGAGGGACGTTTTGCTAAGCACCTTAAGGAAATCTGCCTTGTAGATCAGACTTATGTAAAGGCTGAGGATAAGGAAAATGTTAAGCAGTATGTTGAGAAGGTTGCTAAGGAGACTGGTGTAAACTTCGCAATAAAGAGCTTTATCAGATTTGAGACTGGTGAAGGTCTTGAGAAGAAGAACGAAGACTTCGCTGCTGAGGTTGCTGCTCAGATGGGTCAGTAAATTATGCTTTTTAAGGACTATGGTTTTACATAGTCCTTTTTTTGTTGTAAAAATATCGCCGCGACAAGTGATTTGATTACGCTTGAAGTAAATTCTCTCTCGACATCGCTTTCGCTCGAGTGCGGGTCACCCCTAGCGGCCACTTCGCTATCGCTTCGTTTGCTAAGTTCACACTTCGTCCTTTGGACTTGTGTTCACTAAGCACCGAGGCCCGCAACGGTCTCGAGAGAAATTCTTCAATCATAATCTTTATCACTTGTTTCGCGGGCAAAGATTTTATTGAAATAAGAGTGAAGAGAATTTAGAATATTAGTGGATAAAAAATAAAAAGGACAATGTTATGGACAAGAAGAGTATATTAAAAAGCATAATTAGAGAAAAGGGCGTGGATGGGCTGATAATATCAGATACCCATAGCTTGAGATATTATACTGGTTTTTCTGGTGAGGGGTTTGCTATTGCTACAGAGAATGTGAGTATTATTCTCACGGACTCAAGATATACGGAGGCGGCACAGAAGGTCAGTGATTTTGAGGTTAGAGAGTTTAATGCAAAGAAGTCTGCTTCGGAGCATTTTGTTGAGATTGTTAAGGATGAGAATGTTAGGAAACTTGGTTTTGAGGATCAGGGTATTTCTTATGCTGATTATATGAAGTTTGAGAAGTGGTGCTCGAATGAGTTTATGGATGAGTCGATAGTTCTTCTTTCTATGGGAGAGGCGCTCTATGAGCCAAGACAGATAAAGAGTGATGAAGAAGTTGAGCTTCTGAGACAAGCGGAACATATTGGAGACCTGGCATTTGATGATGTTCTTAAGGTTCTTAGGCCTGGAATGACTGAGCTTGAGGTTGCAGCTGAGCTTGAGTACAGTATGAAAAGGCACGGGGCTGAGGGCTTCTCTTTTGAGACTATTGCTGCTTCAGGTGTTAATTCTTCCATGCCTCATGCGGTTCCTACTGAGAAGAGGCTGGAGAATGGTGATTTTCTGACAATGGACTTTGGCTGTATTTATAAAGGTTATTGCTCCGATATGACAAGGACTGTTTGTATTGGTAAGGCTAGTGATGAACAGAAGAAGGTTTATAATATAGTTCTCTCAGCTCAGCTTACGGTTCTCGACAGTGTAAGGGCTGGTCTTATGTGTAAGAACGTGGATAAGATAGCCAGAGACTACATAGCTAATCAGGGATATGGTGATTATTTTGGTCATGGGCTAGGACACTCAGTTGGTCTTTACATTCATGAGAGGCCTGCTTTTAATACCAAGGACACCACCATACTTGCTCCAAATATGATTCTTACTGATGAACCGGGAATCTATCTTCCGGGCAAGTTTGGAGTGAGGATAGAGGATATGATTCTTATTACAGCTGATGGTTGCGAGCCACTTGCTCATTCGCCTAAGGAACTTATAGAATTATAAATTGTGAAATTTAGAAGAATTAATACTAATTTATGGATTGTTTAATATCAGATGTGTTAGAATAGCTTCAGTTGTTTATAAGGAGTGAGTGAAAGATGGCAATTCAATTGAAACAGGATCCTGATAATCCAAGAAATGGAGAGAATACATCTCCTGGATTTGAAGAGGAAAGAGCGGATGATAATAAGTTCCGTGGTGGTATTGGTGACAGAACTGTAGATATAGATAAGATTAATGATCTTCCTACATATACAGGTCCTACAATGATGTCTGATGAAAGTACCGGGGTTAATTCCGGCAGACAGAAGAGAAAAATCATTTCGCTGACAATTACAGGAATTATTTTAATCCTGGCCGCATTTGGTATTTATAAAGGAACTCAGTATCTGGTTGGCTCCAGTGGTAAGGATATAACTAATAAGCTTACCATGACAGAGGGTGAGCTTGCTAAGGATATGAAGATTGAATTCACTGACAATGAGGCAAAGGTTAAGTCTGTTCAGCAGTATTCAAATGGTACGGTTACAGTTCGTTCTGGCGGTGATCTGAATATCATTTATATAAATGGTAAACAGATGGGTATAAATACATCCAGCAGAAAGTATCGTTTCTACAATGTTGGTATAAATGATCCAGAGGTTGATGCAGACAGAGATATGACCTTTGAAGCAGATGGTGCTATGTCTATTCTAAGTGATATGACTGGTGGTAAGTCAGATGCTTATTATTACTATAATGAGAAGAATAATGATTGTCTCGTGGTAATAGTTAGTAAAGAGAGTAATAGAGTTGTAGATCTGACTTATTATTATGATTATAAAAAAGTGACTGAAAATCTTGGTAGTATCAGCGAATAATAGTCAAAGTGCCTATTTTACTGAAAAGTTGATAAAAAAGCTTGCATTTTAGCGTATTTGTGCTACAATACACGTAACTTAATAAATGATTACTAGAGTGGGTTCGGGAGTTCCGAATCCACTTTGCTTTTGTGCGAATGCTAAGAAAAGGAGTCGAAAGTGAAAAGAACAGAAGTTGAAGAGAGAACAGAGTCTCTGGTGCTTCCGATCATCGAAGCTGAAGGTCTTGATCTTTGGGATGTGGAGTATGTGAAGGAAGGTTCTGATTACTATCTTAGGGTTTATATAGATAAGCCTGATGGAGTAAATATTGATGACTGTGTTACGGTTACAAGAGCTCTTAATGAAAAGCTGGATGCTGAGGACTTTATTGAGGAGGCCTATATACTAGAGGTTAGTTCCCCAGGACTTACAAGAAAGCTTAAGAAGGACAAGGAGTTCGAAAAGAGCATTGGTAAGCTAATCCGCATCAAGCTTTATAAGGCTGATCAGGGCGGCAAGGAGCATATAGGAAGGCTTAAGGATTTTAGTCCTGAGATGATCACTATTGATGTTGATGGTGAAGATGTGAGCCTAAGCAGAGATAATGTTTCAAGTGTTAGACTTGAGTATGAGGAGTAATAAACTGCTAGTCAGTTTATATAAATAGTCATTGTAAATAGCAAATATTCATTATAAGGAGGATATGATGACAGATATAATTGCAGCACTCAACATGTTAGAAAAGGAGAAGAACATCAGCAAGGAACTGATGATAGATTCTATTGAGAAGGCTATCGTTTCAGCTTGCGAGCGTGACTTCGGAAAGGACGCAGTTAAAGTACATATGGATCCTGAGACAGGTGACATCACAGTTACTGCTCCAAAGCAGGTAGTTGATGAGATCAACGATCCTAACACAGACATCCTTATCGAGGATGCAAAGCACATTGATCCAGACTGCGAGATCAACGATTTCGTAGAGTGTGAGATCAAGACTCTTGATTTTGGTCGTATTGCGGCTCAGAAGGCAAGAGGAATCATTCTTCAGAATATTAAGGAGAATGAGAGAAAGGCTGTATATGATTACTTCAAGGATAAGGAGAAGACAATCATTACAGGTATCGTTCAGAGAAATGTAGGTTATAACCTCAGCATTAATCTGGATAACAAGACAGATACAATCCTTTCATCCAGAGAGATGATCCCAGGCGAGAGATTCCGTCCAGGTGATCGCATTAAGCTTTACATTGTTGGTGTTAAGGAGAGTGAGAAGGGCGGATTCCGCATCATTACTTCTCGTACACACCCTGAATTTGTTAAGAAGCTTTTCGAACGTGAGGTTACAGAGATTGCTGATGGTACAGTTGAGATTATGAGTATTTCTCGTGAGGCTGGTTCACGTTCTAAGCTTGCTGTATGGTCAAATGACCCTGATGTTGATGCTGTTGGTGCTTGTGTAGGTCTTAACAGTGTTCGTATCAACAACGTGGTTGATGATCTCGGCGGCGAAAAGATTGATGTTATAGAGTGGGATGAGGATCCTGCAGTATTTATTGAAAATGCACTCCGTCCATCACCTGTTGTTTCAGTTGAGGTTGATGAAGAAGAGAGAATTGCTAGAGTAGTAGTTCCTGATGAGAAGCTTTCACTTGCCATTGGTAAGGAAGGTCAGAATGCTCGTCTTGCAGCAAGACTTACAGATTACAAGATTGATATCAAGAGTGAAAGTCAGGCTGAAGAAGAGGAAGAGTACTACGAGGAAGATTACGAAGAGTACGAAGAAGTTGAAGAAGAAGATGGCACAGTAACTGATGAGGAAGTTAGTGCTGCTATCGAAGAGCTTGAAAGTGAAGAGACTGAAGAAGTTACTGAAGAATCAGAGGGAGAAGAGTCTGAGGCTGAGGAGTCAGCTGATGACACAGCAGAAGAAGAATAATTAGAGGAAAAGATTAGCATTGAGTACAAAGAAAAAGAATGTTGGTCGCGTACCTATGCGTAAATGTGTCTGCTGTGAACAGGAGAAGCCAAAGGGAGAAATGACCAGGATAGTCATTTCCGGAAGAAACACTGAAATAAATGGTGTTGTTAAGGATGATTCTGGAAAGCAGAAAGGCAGAGGCGCATATATATGTAGAAATAAAAAATGCATAGAGCAGGCATTTGAGAATGGTCTGATTGATGATGAAACCAAAGCAGCGTGTCTGGCCGATATGGAAAAGAGTAAGCTGCAACTTCTGTCAATTGCTATGAAGGCCGGTAGGGTTGCCGCTGGTGAATATCAATGTGAAGAAGCCATTCATAAGGGAGATGCTTTCTTTGTGATTATCGCTGAGGATGCATCTGATAATACCAGAAAGAAGTTCGAAGACAAATGTCATTTCTATGAAGTACCTTTTACTATCTATGGCGAGAAGGAAGAGCTTGGAAGAATGATAGGAAAGGCTGAACGTTCTGTTATAGCGATCAAGGATGAAAGCTTTGGTACTCAGTTTATTACACGATTTGGAGGTAACGAATGAAAATATTTAATTACGCGAAAGAACTTACAAAAGAGACAGGAAGACAGGTTACTGCAAACGATATAATCAGAGTTCTTAGTAAGAAGAGAGATGGACTTAAGATGTCCACCGAAATCGACGACGAACTCATGGAATACGCAAAGATGATGATCACTGGTAAGTCAATGCCTAAGAAGGCTTCACCAGCTAAGGCACCTGCTGCTAAGCCAGCTACTAAAAAGCCTGCAGCAAAGAGTGCATCTACTAAGTCAGCTGACTCAAAGGATGAGAAGAAGACTGCTACAAAGCGTACAGTTAAAAGATCTCTTCCTCGTCCAGGTGAGGGTCCAAAGGATAAGCCAGATGGTCTGAAGAAGAAAGAGGCAGCTGCAAAGGCTGCTGAGGAAGAAGCAGCTAAGAAGAAGGTTGTTAAGACTGTTAAGGTCGTTAAGAAGGTAATCAAGAAGAAGAATGAAGATGGTACTGAGGAAATCAAAGAGGTTAAGACAGTACCTGTAGAGCAGATTGAGGCTGAAAAGGAAGCAGCTGCAAAGAAGGCAGCTGAGAAGAAAGCTGCTGAAGAGGCGGCTGCAAAGGCTGCAGAGAAGGCCGCTGAGAAGAGCGAGGAAAAGCCAGCTGCTAAGACAGCTAAGCCAGCAGATACAAAGAAGACTGCAAAGAGTGATTCCAAGTCCTCAGAGAGGTCATCTGATAAGTCTTCAGATAAGCCATCAAGACGTCCAAAGCCAGCTAAGAATGAGGCTGCTGCTCCAGCTCCTGAAGAAAACAAGAAGAGATCTTCAGGACGTAAGGGTGATAAGTCCAAGGATAAAGAGAAGGAAGCTCGTAGAGAGAACAAGGAATCACGTTCAAGACGTGAGGAAAAGCGTTCTAAGAAGAATGACTTCCGTGATATGGACGAGATGACTCATGAGAGAAAGAAGAAACCTAAGAAGCAGGAGAAGAAGGAAGAAGAGACAATTAAGACAGTAACTCTTCCAGAGTCTCTTACACTTAGTGAGTTTGCATCTAAGATTAAGCAGCCTGTAAATGCGCTTATAAAGAAGCTCTTCATGGAAGGTAAGATGTATACAGTAAATACAGAGCTTTCATATGAAGAGGCTGAGCTTATAGCTCTTGAATACAATATTATCTGTGAGCAGGAAGTAAAGGTTGATATCGTAGAGGAGGTCCTTAAGGATATTGAGGATCCTGAGGATTCACTTGTTGAGAGACCTCCAGTAGTCTGCGTTATGGGCCACGTTGACCATGGTAAAACTTCCCTTCTTGATGCTATCAGAAAGACAAGCGTTACTGAAGGTGAGGCTGGTGGTATCACACAGCATATCGGTGCTTACACAGTTGAGGTTAATGGAAAGAAGATAACATTCCTGGATACACCTGGTCATGAGGCATTTACAGCCATGAGACTTCGTGGTGCTATGGCAACAGATATCGCTATCCTTGTTGTAGCTGCTGATGACGGTGTTATGCCACAGACAGTTGAGGCTATTAACCATGCCAAGGCTGCAGGAGTTGAGATTATAGTTGCTGTTAATAAGATTGATAAGCCAAGTGCTAACATTGAAAGAGTTAAGCAGGAGCTTGTTGAGTATGGTCTTATTTCTGAGGACTGGGGTGGAAATACAGTATTTGCACCTGTATCAGCTAAGAGTCATGAAGGTATTGATAACCTTCTCGAGATGATTCTTCTTACAAGTGATATCCTTGAGCTCAAGGCTAATCCAAAGCGCAAGGCTAGAGGTATTGTCATCGAGGCTAAGCTGGATAAGGGTCGTGGTGCTGTTGCAACACTTCTTGTTCAGAAGGGTACTCTTAAGGTTGGAGATTTCATCGCCATTGGTGAATCTCATGGTCGTGTAAGAGCAATGACAGATGATAAGCAGAGAGCACTTAAGGAGGCAACTCCTTCAATGCCTGTTGAGGTAATCGGTCTTTCAACCGTACCTAATACAGGTGAAATATTCATCGCTACAGATTCCGAGAAGGAAGCTAGAAATATCAGCGATGCATTCGTAACTAGAGGAAAAGAAAACCTTATTGCTGAAACAAAAGCTAAGATGTCTCTTGATGACATCTTCAGTCAGATGCAGGAGGGTACTCTTAAGGAACTTAATATCATCATCAAGGCTGACGTTCAGGGTTCAGTTGAGGCTTTGAAGCAGAGTCTTCTCAAGCTTTCAAATGATGAGATTCTTATTAAGTGTATCCACTCAGGTGTTGGTGCTATTAATGAGTCCGACGTAACACTTGCTGGTGCATCAGATGCCATTATTATCGGATTTAACGTTCGTCCAGAGCCAATGGCTAAGCAGCTGGCAGATTCTGAGAAGGTCGATATCAGACTGTATAAGGTTATCTACAATGCTATAGACGATATCGAGTCAGCTATGAAGGGTATGCTTGATCCTATCTTTGAGGAGAAGGTTATCGGACATGGTGTTATCCGTCAGACATTCAAGGCTTCAGGCGTTGGAACTATCGCCGGTACATTCGTTGAGGATGGAGCTATCGAGAGAGCTGCATCTGCAAGAATTTCAAGAGATGGCGAGCAGATCTGGGATGGTAAGATTGCATCTCTTAAGAGATTTAACGATGATGCTAAGGAAGTTAAGGCTGGATATGAGTGTGGTATCGTATTCGAAGACTTTAATGATGTTAGAGAAAATGATACAATTGAAGTCTATAAAATGGTTGAGGTGCCAAGAGATTAATGAGAGGTAAAAGTAACAGAGGAGGTCGCGTTAATAGCGACGTTCAAAGAGTTATTAGTCATCTTATAGAATTTGAAATCAAGGATCCCAGAGTAAGCTCTCTGGTATCTGTAGTTAAGTGTGATGTAACCAACGACCTTAAGGAGTGCAAGTGCTATATTTCTGTACTTGGCTCTGAAGAGGACGGGGAGAATACTATTAAGGGCTTAAACAGCGCTAATGGGTTCATCCGTAAAAGACTTGCTGAGTCACTTAACCTTAGATACACACCAGAAATAGAGTTCAAGCTGGATAAATCCATTGAATATGGTGTAATGATGACTAAGAAGATTGACGATATAATGGGTAACACTTCCGATGAGGATTCGGAGGAGTAATTCAGAAAGGATAGCAATGGCTGGTGACATTATAAAGAAATCTAAAAAGCTACATCAGATGATTTCTAGTGCAAATACTATTGCCATTATTGGGCATATGCATCCTGATGGTGACTGTATTGGTTCAAATTTAGGTTTGTATAACTATATATGTGATAATTACAAGGGTAAGACAGTTCATGTTTATGATGAAGCCTTTTCTTCGAGCTTTAAGTTTCTTTCGGGCTCAAGAAAGGTGAAGCATGAACCGACAGATGAGCGCTATGACCTTGCAATTTCCATTGATGTATCTGATATGGACCGTTTAGGTCAGTTTGCAGATATTTATAATAGCGCTATTTCTACAGTTTGCATTGACCATCATGTCAGCAATCATGGCTTTGGTGATTTATGCTATGTGGATGGTAATGCTTCAAGCGCCTGTGAGGCTCTTTGTGACCTCATAGATGTGGACAAAATCGGCGAGAAAACTGCTAATTGTCTTTATCTTGGGATGATTCATGATACAGGAGTTTTCAAGTACTCAAGTACTACTCGTAAGACTATGGAGCTTGCCGGACTTCTGATAGAGAAGGGTGTTAAGCCAGATTTTATTATCGATGAGACATTCTACAAGAAGACATATAAGCAGAATCAGCTTATGGCAAGGGTTCTTCTTGATTCACAGCTTCTCGAGGAAGGACGCATTATAACTGGTCTTATTACTAAGGAACTGTTTAAAGAACTTAAATGTACTACTATGGATACTGAAGGTATAGTTGAACAGCTGAGACTTACAGATGGTGTTGAAGTAGCTGTCTTCGCATACCAGCTGACAAAGGCTACTTACAAGTTCAGCCTTCGTTCAAAGAGTACTGTAGATGTAAGCGAGATTGCATGTTCCTTTGGTGGCGGCGGCCACATCAGAGCTGCTGGTTTTGAATGCAAGAAAGATTACCAGGAGACACTCGATAAGGTAGTCGAGCTTGTAAAAAAACAATTAGATTCTAAATAACTGGAAGATATTAATGTATAGTGGAATAGTTAATATATATAAAGAACAGGGCTTTACATCCCATGACGTGGTTGCAAAGCTGCGTGGTATTTATGGACAAAAGAAGGTGGGGCACACCGGTACGCTGGATCCTATGGCTGAGGGTGTGCTAATAGTGTGCCTTGGACAGGCAACAAAGCTTTCTGACCTGATTCTTACTAGTAAAAAACAATATATAGCGACTATGAAGCTTGGAATATCCACTGATACAGATGATGTAACGGGAAATGTAATCGGCGAATATAAAGATGAATATCTTAGGTCTCTGGCTTATATGGGTTCTGAAGAATCCTTTAAAGCAAGGGCTACTGAGGTGGCATCTGAATTCCTTGGTAATTCAATGCAGATACCTCCAATGTATTCAGCCATTAAAGTTAATGGCAAGAAGCTTTATGAATATGCCCGCGCAGGTCAGGTTATCGAAAGAGAAGAAAGACCTATTGAAATTTATAAGCTGGATATTCTCGAAACAAATTTAAATGATTTGACTGTTAAATTTGCAGTTGAATGCTCAAAAGGAACCTATATCAGAAGTCTTATAAGAGATATGGGTGACATGCTGGGCACATATGCCACAATGTCAGCTCTCCTGAGAGATGAAGTGAGTGGTATGAATTATAAGGATGGATACCGTCTGGACGATCTTCAGAAGCTTAAGGATTTGGGTGAGCTTGAAGAGACAGTTCTTCCGATGGATAAGCTGTTGAAAGATGTTCCTAAGGCAGAGGTAAAGCCAAGTGGACTAAAGCTTCTGACTAATGGAAACAGACTGAAAGAGTCAGACCTAGATTATGCTGAAGAGACTGACGTTAAGAATGCATCCTTTATCAGGATATATGAAGGTACCGAATTAAAGGCACTTTATTCCTACGATAAGAATAAAAATGATTTCAAGGTATATAAAATGCTATGAGTGGATCTGCTATAACTATTGGAAAGTTTAATGGTTTCCATTTGGGACATCAGGTTCTTCTAAATAGAATAACCAAAGAGGCAAGTGATAAGGGGCTAAAGGCTGTTTGTTTGAAGCTTGTGATAAATGATACATGTATCTTTTCAGATGATGAAAATGAAAGCTTTATAAGAGAGCATTATCCAAGTATAAATAGTCTTGAAAAGCTTGAATTTACGCCAGAACTTGCCAGAATGAGTCCTGAAGATTTTGTTAGGGATATACTTATTGATAAATTTGATGTAAAATATATAGCTGTTGGTTCTGATTTCAGATTCGGATATAACAGAGCGGGTGATTCCGAAACTCTCATCCAGCTGGGTAAGGAATTTGGATTTGAGACAGAAGTAATAGATAAGCTGAAGATTGATGGCGAGATCGTAAGTTCATCCCAAATCAGAGCTTTTCTGAATAAAGGGGAAATGCAATCTGCCCAGAAACTTCTTGGCCGCCCATTTACCATTACCGGTATGGTGCAGGGAGGAAAGAAGCTTGGCAGGAGCCTGGGTTATCCAACAATCAATCTAAAAGCTGACGAAAAGAAAATACTTCCTGCCTTTGGCGTTTATGCCAGCCGTTCTTTGATACTCGAAGATTCCGGTGAGGTTAAGGAATATAAGAGTATTACGAATATTGGCATCAGACCATCTATCGATGATGGAGATGCTACTACAATAGAAACCTTCATATATGACTTTAATGAGGACATATATGGTTCAAAGGTTTCAGTTGTATTAGATAGATTTATAAGACCGGAGATGAAATTTTCAGGTCTTGATGAACTAACCAGTCAAATATCCCGAGATATTAAGGTTGCTTCAGAAGTTTAGTTTTTAGGCACCAGTAGCTCAGTGGATAGAGCAGTGGCCTCCGGAGCCGCGTGCGCGAGTTCGATTCTCGCCTGGTGCAAACGTATAGAGATTTCTAATTAATCGGACTCTAAACTTGCCTGCTTTCCTGAATAGCACAGCATCAAAAGCCTCGCAATAGGTTACTATTGCTTCGTTTTTGCTACTGCACTCTCAGAAAAGCATTCTGCGTTTATAGCCCAATTAATTTAGAAACACTATACTCGTGCTCGATTTTTTGCGAGGTCAAAAATCGTGTATCTGAATGCATAATGATTAATAGGAGAATGAAAGATGGCAAGAGATAGAAAAAAAGAGGTTAAGTTAAAAAAGCTTCTTCTGGTTATTTGGTTCCTGTTTATTGTGACATTGGGAACTTTCGGCTATATTACTTACCAGAAGCGTGATGTTATTGAGGAGGATCTTGGTTTCACAACTAAGTTCTCATATCAGACAAATGCTAACCAGGATATTAACGCTCTTATCATTACATACCTTAATGCAATGGCAAGATGTGATCAGGATACGCTTAAATCTTGTGTAACTAATCCATCTCAGTTCAATAATATGACTAATATCCAGAGTCAGTCCAAGATTATTACTAATTATAACAATATCAATTGTTATACAGTAAATGGACTTGATGAGGATTCTACAATAGTTTATGCAGTTTCAAATATCTCTATTGTAAGTATTGAATCAACTCCGCTTGATATGCTCGGACCTTACTATGTAGTTAAGAAGGACGGAGAGTATCTTATAGATAATTCTATGCATAGTGAAGAAGTTGTTGAATATATGGAAAAGGTTAATAGAACAACTGATATTCAGGACCTTTACAGAATGGTTAAAGAGGATGAAGATAAATGCGCTGAGCAGGATCCTGCATTCAAGGAATTCATAGAAAGACTTAATAACTAGTATATAAATAGATTGGCTTAATAATTCAGAGGAGAAATTATAATGGGACAGGTTGAAGAAAAGACTGAAGAGAAGATTGAAGAGGAAGTAAAAGAGGCAACTGAAGAATCAAAAGACAAAAAAGAAAAAGATAAGGCAAAAAAAGAAGATAAGAAAGATAAAGAAAAAAAGGAAAAGTATACTAAGGATACAGAGAAGACAAAGAAGAATAAGAAAAAAACAGCTAAGAAGAAAAAATCTCCTGTAATAGTTGTTTCAGCACTTATTATCCTGGCTGTTCTGCTTCTTATCGGTGGCATTTTCGCTCTTAGAAAAAAGAATGCTTCTATTGTAGGTGTTTGGGAATATAAGCTTACAAAGGATGACAATTCAATTCTTAAGGATGAGACCCGTGAATTCACCTTCAGAGAAGACGGAACAATGCAGGCTGACTCTTATGTAAGTGGACTTCTTTATTTTACATCAACTGGTACATATGAGATTAAAAATGGAAATCTTTATTGTACACTTGATAAGACAGGCGAAACTACTGAAGTTGATTATGAGATTAAGGGCGGTAAGCTGATCTTCCATAATAAGAGTGGACATGATACTGTATTTACAAAGAAAGAGACTGAAGAATAAAAAAAGCATCACCATTAATTGGTGGTGCTTTCTTTATCTAATACGGATATATCAATTCCTCTTGTAGGAACAGGAGTGGAGAAGACTATCTGTGTTTCAGTCTTTCCATAGGTCTGAAGCTTTCCGATGAAAACATCCAGCTCCTGGGTGCTTGGGAAGCATACCTTGATAAGCATTGAATAATTTCCTGTTACACAATTACATTCGAGGACATTTGGACAGGATTCAATAAATGGGTAGAACTCTGCTTTCTGATGTGGCTCTAATGTAAGATTTATAAAAGCAGTTATATGATATCCAAGAGAGATAGGATCCAGATTGGCATGGTAGCCAGTGAGTATTCCCTGATTCTCAAGTCTTTCTATTCTTGCTGAAACTGCAGGAGAGGAAAGTTCAACCTTTTCTGCGAGATATTTAAGTGGATATCTGGCATTCTCCTGAAGTAATGTGATTAGCTTTATATCTATTTTATCCATAATTATTTCTCCATATCTATAAAGTACCTTTGCATTATAAACCTTTGTTAAGGGAAATTCCACTATTATTTTAATAATATTAAGTATAGATGGAAAATTTTTAATTATTTTAAGAAGAAAGGTGAGATTTAACGCCTTTCTTGAATTGATTACATAATAATGAAATATTGAGTTGCTTGAATTAACATTAGAATAGTGATATATTTTTAGGATATGGTTGAAAGGTAAGATATTCTTTGGAACAAGAAGGAATTAGAATAAATAAATATCTCAGCCAGGCTGGAGTTCTTTCCCGCAGAAAAGCTGATGAAGCTATAGAACGAGGAGAGGTTCTTATTAATGGACGCCCTGCAGAAAGTGGCGCAAAGGTAATGCCTGGTGACAAGGTTTCTTATAAAGGCGAGACCATTTCGAATGATGAGAAAGAAAGAGTTATCCTTGCATATAATAAGCCGCTGGGACTCGTTTGTACTTCTAAAGATGCCGATAAGGATAGCATTTTCAGAAAACTGGACTATCCTGATATGCTTTATTATGTTGGCCGTCTTGATAAGAATTCTCAGGGTCTTATTCTTCTTACAAATGATGGAGAGCTGGCAAATGCAATCCAGAAGGCTCGTAATAATCATGAGAAGGAATACGTAGTGCGAGTTGATAAGCCGCTTACAGCAAGCTTTGTTAAGGGCATGATGGCTGGAGTTCCACTTGAGATTGAGCCATCCAGAGAAACAGCTCTGGAGGATGATAGTGAAAAGAAGGTCCGCGTTACCAAGAAGTGTGAGGTAGAGCAGACTGGAAAGAATACCTTCAGGATTGTTATTACAGAGGGCATTAACAGACAGATAAGAAGAATGTGCGAACATTTTGGATACAGAGTTACTTTCTTAAAGAGAGTTCGTGTTATGAATATCGGGCTGGGTAATCTTCCTACTGGACAGTACAGGAAGCTGACTAAGAATGAAGAGGCAACTCTTCGCAGACTCTGCAGAAATGATTATAGTTAATTATTATATGAATATAGATTATTAGTATTATATTTGGTGTTTTGAAATAGTATATAAATATGGATAAAATAGCAAGAATAAAAGAATTAGTAGAGTTACTTAATAAGGCTTCCAAGGCTTACTATGCTGAAGATGTTGAGATAATGAGTAACTTTGAATATGACAAGCTTTATGATGAGCTTACAGCTCTTGAGGCCGAGACAGGAATGATCCTGGCAAACAGCCCAACTCAGAATGTAGGTTACGAGGTTGTGAGCGAGCTTCCAAAGGAAAAACATCCTGCTCGAATGCTTTCTCTTGATAAGACAAAAGAGGTAGATGCACTCGTAAGCTGGCTAGGTGATCATAAGGGTCTTCTTTCATGGAAGATGGATGGTCTTACAGTTGTTCTTACATATGAAGATGGAAAGCTTGTTAAGGCTGTCACTCGTGGTAATGGCGAGATTGGTGAAGTGATTACAGCCAATGCCCGAACATTTGTAAATATCCCTGGAGCTATCAGCTATAAGGGAAAGCTTACTATCAGAGGCGAGGCTATTATCACATATTCTGATTTTGAAAAGATAAATGCATCTATAGTGGATGCTGATGCTAAATATAAGAATCCAAGAAATCTTTGCAGTGGTTCTGTGAGACAGCTAAATAGTAAGATTACTGCAGAGAGATCAGTCAGGTTCTATGCATTCTCAATGGTTGAACCTGAGGATAAGGAGCTGCTGGATAGCTTTGATAACAGTTTCGAAAAGAGGTTTGAATACCTCAGCAGTCTTGGATTTGATGTTGTAGAATATAAAGAGGTTTCTGCTGAGACTCTTCCAGAAATGGTTCAGTGGTTCTCAAATAAGATTCCTACTAATGATTTTCCGACTGATGGTCTTGTGCTTAGCTTTGATGATACAGCTTATGGAAAGAGCCTTGGTACAACAGCCAAGTTCCCAAGGGATGCGATAGCATTTAAATGGAGGGACGAAGAGGCTCAGACTACACTTCGCGAAATTGAGTGGAGTCCATCCAGAACAGGACTTATTAATCCTGTTGCTATATTCGATACAGTTGATCTTGAGGGTACAGATGTAAGTCGTGCCAGCCTTCACAATATAACGTATGTGAAGGATATGCAGCTTGGTATTGGGGATACAATAAAGGTATATAAAGCCAATATGATAATCCCTCAGATTTCTGAAAATCTTACTAAGTCAGGACGATTTGAGATACCTGATAAATGTCCGGCATGCGGTGGTGAGACTCGAATTAAGAATGAGAACGGGACAGAAACGCTTAATTGTATTAATCCTTCCTGTCCAGCTAAGAATATAAAATTATTCTCACTATTTGTATCTAGAAATGCCATGAATATAGATGGCATGTCAGAGGCGACTATTGAGAGATTCATTGGAGCAGGCATTTTGCATAAGCTTTCTGATATTTATCATCTGGCTGAGCATAGGGATGTAATAGTTACTATGGACGGATTCGGCGAAAAGTCTTATGATAATCTGGTTAAAGCAATTGATGCATCCAGAAAGGCTGATATGGCAGCATTTCTCTATGGCCTTGGAATTTCAGGCTTTGGAGTTGCAAATGCAAAATTAATTGTTAAAGCCTATAAAAGTGATTTTAGTGCTATAATGGATGCTGTGCCTGAGGATCTGATGGAAATCGACCAGGTGGGTGATGTGCTGGCAAGAGATTTTGCTGCGTACTTTGCTGATGAAGAAAAACGTACAGAGGTTGAAAGGCTTCTTAACGAAATAGAGTTTGTTATTGAGGAGAATACTGCTGAACAGGATCTTGAGGGAATGACCTTTGTTATTACAGGTTCTCTTGAGACTTACCCCAACAGAGATGCTCTTAAGAAAGAGATAGAAGATAGAGGCGGTAAGGTTGCAGGAAGTGTCAGTGCCAAGACAACCTGTCTCATTAATAACGATATAAATTCCAACTCCTCAAAGAATAAGAAGGCGAAGAGTCTTGGAATACCAATAATTACAGAGGAAATGTTTAAAGAGGGAAAATATAATGCCGATTAGAATAGACAATGATTTACCTGTAAAACAAATACTTGAGGAAGAGAATATCTTTGTAATGGACGAGAACCGTTCCAACAGTCAGGATATACGTCCTATTGATATTCTTATTCTGAACTTGATGCCCCTTAAGGAAGATACTGAGCTTCAGCTGCTTAGAAGTCTTTCGAATACACCCCTTCAGGTTAATATAAAATTCGTAAGAACAATGTCTTATGAATCAAAGCATACTTCAAGAGAGCATCTTGAAAAGTTCTATTCCAGTTTTAAAGAGGTTAGAAAGCATAAGTGGGATGGAATGATAATCACTGGTGCTCCTGTTGAGAAGATGGAATTCGAAGAGGTTGAATACTGGGGAGAGCTTACTAAGATAATGGACTGGGCTTCTGAACATGTTACTTCAACTTTCCATATTTGCTGGGGTGCTCAGGCTGGTCTTTATTATCATTATGGAATTAATAAATATGAGCTTCCTAAAAAGCTATCAGGAATCTATGAGCATCGTACAATGCATAAGAGTCAGGAGCTGGTTCGTGGATTTGATGATACCTTCCTGGCACCACATTCAAGATATACTGGAATCGATGCATCTGCAGTTAGAAATAATCCAAACCTTGTAATACTAGCAGATTCAGTTATGTGCGGTCCTTATATTATTGTTGGTGAAGGAGGAAAGAATATTTTCGTGACAGGTCATCCTGAATACGATACACTTACTCTTGATCAGGAATATCATAGAGATTTAGGTAAGGGTATTGATCCTGAAATCCCAGTTAATTATTATCCTGATGATAATCCTAATAAGGCACCGGTTAAATCCTGGAGATGTCATGCAAATACTCTTTATACAAATTGGCTTAATTATTACGTATATCAGAGTACACCATATGACTGGACATCCAGAACTATTGAAAATAATGAAGAGCAGGCATAAAGCCTGCTCTTTTTCTATGAAACATTAAGGTTATTGTTTACTATATTTTTCTTTCTTTACTTCATACATTTTTCTATCAGCCTGTTCTATAAAATCGAACAAGGTATCTGAGTTGAGTGGGGTGGTGGATATATAACCCACACTTGCTTCTACTTTAAAAGGTTTTCCTGATTCTTCATTTATTTCTTCTAATGTTTTGGTAAGTTTATTTGTAAATCTCTTTATAAATCCAAAACCGCGTCCCACAGCTACAAATTCGTCGCCACCGAATCTTCCGCATACATCTACTGAACCACATGCTGATTCGATAGCGCTTGCGAGACTCTTAATTGCGAAATCACCTTCTTTATGTCCGTAGGTATCATTGATCTTCTTTAGGCCATCCATATCTATGAAGCAGATGGATAGAGGTCTGCGCTCGTTGGCGCATTCTTTAAAGATAAACTCTGCGTTCTTATTGAATCCATTTCTATTATAAATCTTTGTAAGCGGATCAAGAACATTCAGCTTCGAAATGTTTTCGATGGCATTTCCTATACTCATGGTCATGGTGTGACAGAGTATACTCTGAATAGGAAAATCATTATTTATAAAGATATAATATCCCAGAATTCTTTGATTGAAGTGAAGTGGTATAAAGTAACTTATATTACCGCCGGTTGTAAATGGCTCTGGAAATAGTCTTTTGCTTGGGAACTGTTTTACGGTTCTTCTGACTCCGCTGTCCCATACAAGTGGTGCGGTCATAAGTGGAGGATATGTATTCTCCCCGTTTTCAACATCTATTGTATTGTATATATGCTCCCAATCTTTTACCAGACATAGATTGAAATGAGAACAATTTATCATTCTGAGCATTTGTTCAATTGAATCCACGCATTCATTTATATTTTCTGAACCAGCCAGACCGGCTATCAGGCGATTAAGCATATGTATATGAGCATATGAACGTTCAAAGCGCTGGAAAGTACTTCTTTTAAAGTCACGGATGTCATCTTCATCTAGTTCGTCACATCCACAACTCTCGGTAAGCACTGGTATTGCCTCAAGGCTTGTACTTCTTGGAATATCTTTTCCATCTGTAATTTCATCTAGTAATGAACATGCTTTCGTTCCGGAATAGTAAAGAGGTCGTTTTACAGTTGTAAGAACCGGGCTGGAGAAACGGGCATTGAAAGTATTATCAAAACCTGTGATTATAACATCATCCGGGATTTTATATCCCATATCCTGAAGGCGGCTCATTGCTGTAAGAGCCATACTATCATTTGCACATACGAAAGCATCTGGCATGCTTAGACCTGATTTCAAAAAGCTTTCAATTGCTTTAACTCCATCGTAGCTTCTGAAATGTCCCTGATGAAAACGGTTTTCTTCATCGAATTCAAGTCCATTTTCTTTTAAAGCATCTCTAAATGCTCTATATCTTTCTTTTGCCTCAGGATTTGCAGAAGGGCCGGAGATGAAATTGAAAACCTTTGCACCGTGATCATTAATCAGGTGATTGACCAGCTTCTTCATAACAGAATAGTTATTGATGCTGATATCATAGAATTCTTCGTAATCTTTGCATTCAAAAATTACTGAAGGGAGGTCGGCTTCCTTCACTTTATCTATAATCTTATTTCTTACATCTGGATTGGAAAATGTATTGGTGAGCAGAAGTGCACCATCGAATTTAGAATAGTCCGGCAGATTATAAATGCTATATTCACCGTTATCAAAGTCTTCGCTGTCAACTATACCACCGAAAGCAGCAAAATAAGAAACATTGATAGAATGTTCCCTGGCATAATCATTTATTCCCTGAATAATCTGGAAAGGATACTCTTCATCCATTCCACAAACTACTGCAACGATGTTTTTTATTGCCATATAAACCCCGTAGTACAAACAAAACAATAAAGTTCCTACTAAGCTCATTTTAACATATACCAAGCACTTAATTAAAGTACATTGTTATATATTTTCTTTTTTGTTAAAATAAGCATAAGTTTTACGAATTGGAGGGTTACTATATGAAGTGTACAAACTGCGGAAATGATGTAACAAATGGCGCTTTATTCTGTGAGTATTGTGGTGCGAAAATAGTATACCAGCCACAACAACAAGGTGTTCAACAATCTAGTCAGCCTGTAGTTAATCAAGTTGGAAATAAGAATAATAGGGGACTACTGATTGCGATAATAGCAGCATTATCTGTAATGCTGGTAGGTATTATTATTGCGGCAGTGGTCCTTCTTAATAAGAAACCGGAAGAAAGAGCTGAGTATACAACAGAGGCAACAACTGAAGAAATAACTGAAGACTCTACAGAGGTGACAACTGAGGCTACAACTGAAGAAGTGGTGCTTGTTCCATATTACGAAGAAAACAATATGACATTTGCTGATTGTCAAGAAACTCAGCATAATGGAGTATATACATTTTTAGTTGGTAGTGATGATTTCTTTGATCGCGTGGAAAGTGATCAGCTCGAAGTTGCGGAGCACGAAACGGATATTAAAGTCACATATGCAACATCTACAGATGCTGATGAAGAAGGATACGAAATAACTAAGATTTATTTTAACTTCGATATACCGATAGAAGTAATTGATCATGGATATCCTGATAAGTATTATTATACTAATTATTTAGATCTTCCTGAAATAGTTGATTACAATACTGGGATTATTTGTACAGAAAATGCACTGGACTTAAGTACAGTTGATGATGGAGAAATAACTAATTACGAAAGTGTTGCTTCTGAAGGTGATGCTGAAGCCAGAGATGATGCATTTTTCTTGGAAAACATGAAGTATACGGATATTGAATACGGTGATGAATCCTATAAAGTCGGCGTTGCAATTGCCGAAACCAGTCATTCTAATGCTGACACGAAAAAAACAGAGAATGAAGATGGCAGTGTTAAATATGAAGGTGTTGATTCGACTCAGGAGATAATTATTATTTATGCTCCAAAGGATTGTAGACTCTCATTTAGTTTTCGTAAGGACGGCATAACGAAAGAAGATTATGATATAGAATATAATAAACATAATGATAATCTTGCGACTGAATCTGATTCAGAAAAAGAGACAAATAAAAAAGAACCTATTTATGTTCTTGGTCCGAGAAATGGTGAGAAAACATATAAGCCGGAGGATATTATTAACCTGGATGTTTATGATATTCTCAAAAACTTTGATTGAAAACTATAAATGGAGGGGTAAATGGATTTATTTTATCAAATAACACCAATTATTATAGCAGGAATCCTCGCTGCGATGTTTTTGATATGGGCATATAGACATAATGAATTGAAAAGATATTTAAGAGTTTTTTTTGCTTTTGTATTTATTGTGGGAGCTATATTAGCAATACCTGCCTATATTTTATATAATAAAAATAACGAGTCTAAAGCAAAAGATTTTGCTAGACAATATGCTTCTGCGGTTAATAATAAAATGATTCGTTTAAATAACGATACTGAAAACAATAATGAAATAAAGAATTATTTTCCAAACGATTACTATTTGAGAAATGTTAATGATATAAGAACAATTAATGATACTACTAGTATATTAAGAGGCGAGCGTGATTATATGTCGGTATCATGTATGTTTTCTGATAGTTATGTTGAAAAATGTGATTCAAAAGAACTAGAAAAAGAAATAGCCATTAACTATGGAATAAGCCTTAATATAAAGTGTGCTTATAAAGTTTATCTATATTATAAAGTGGAAAATATAAGAGATGATTGTTCTGGTACGGCTCCTATAACGTGTGGAAAAATCGATGGTGAGTGGTTCATACTTGATGATTTCGCTGATAATGGTTTATTAAATACATTAAATAAATTGTATTCTATTTATTCGTCAGGTGGAAATTATCCATCAGATATAACAGATAATTCCGATAACAGTTCTTCGATTAATAATGATTTGTCTTCAAAGAAAGCAGATGGATATATTTATGATCCTAATAAACGGTTATCAGAAGATGATACACAAAAACTAAATGAATATTTGACTTCTAAATTTGAAGAAACTGGTACTAGAATGTACATAGTTTACTATGATTCTGATGATACTGAAGAAATGAAAACGTTTGTACAAGATTATCTATTTTATTCGGCAGATTCACCTGCGATGGCATATTCAAGAACTGCTTCAGATAATGCTTGGAGGGTTGATTGGCATGTGAGTAACCCGAATTCTATTAGTTTAAATGAGAATTATGAACAGATCCATACTGCATATTTATCCGGTGGATCTTATTATGATAGATTAAAAAATGCAATTGATAAGGCGTATGATATATATAATGGGACGAGTGATTAATTAGATATATTTCGTCAAAAAAAGTTTTTGTGGAGTGTTTTATGATTAAAAATGTTGTATTTGATGTAGGAGATGTACTGGTTGACTTCAGATATAAGGATTTAATGAGAGACCTGGGATTTGATAAGGAATGTGTGGAATTCTTATCCATGAATATTGTGGAGACAGAGTTCTGGCATGAACTTGATCTCGGTGTGAAATGCCATCAGGACGGAATCGATACTTTTACCGAGGTATTCCCTCAGTATAAGGAACAGATTCTAAAGTTCTGGGATAATATAAAGGATATAGTCCGTGAATATGATTATGCTCCGGGTCTAATAAAGAGTATAAAAGATCAGGGATTCGGAGTATACATTTTATCTAATTATCCAAAAGAAACGGCAGAGCTCCATTGGCCTACATTCAAGTTTCTTCCTTTAACAGATGGACATATCATTTCAGCATATGAGCATGTTACAAAACCTGATGAACCTATATATAGATTGCTGGAATCAAGGTTTGGAATTAAATTAGAAGAGTGCATTTTCATTGATGACAGACAGGTAAATATAGATGCTGCTAAGGATTATGGAATGACTACAATTCTATTCAAAGGATATGATGATTTAATAGAAGAATTAAAGACTTACGGAGTAAATGTAAATGGATAAAAGCATTATAGATATTATGTGTCCGGATTGTCATAATCGCATGAGGATAAATATTGATAAAAGACCCGGACATTGTTATTATTGTGGTAGGTTGCTCAAGTATAATAAAGATACTATGAGGATTGAACCTGGTCCCGGGGAAGAAACTGATATTATAGAAACACAATATGAGTTTTTGAGACGCAGGCAAAAGTTTGGAGAAGATAAGTAGTATCGGAAGGGGTTTAGTATGTATAATGAAGGTAATGTTTGGGTAGGTATTAATGATAATGGAGATAAGATTTGTCTACTTCCTAAGATGGCAAATCGTCATGGCCTTGTAGCAGGTGCTACAGGAACAGGAAAGACTGTAACTCTGAAGGTTCTAGCAGAGAGCTTTTCAGATATGGGTGTGCCTGTTTTTATGGCCGATGTAAAAGGAGATATAGCTGGCATTAGTATTCCTGGTGATGACAGTGAAAATATGCAGGAGAGAATTAAGAGGTTTGGTCTTGCGGATGCCGGTTTCGAATATAAGGGATATCCTGTAACTCTTTGGGATATTTATGGGGATAAGGGTGTTACTCTCAGAACTACAATTACTGAGATAGGTCCCCTTCTTTTATCACGTCTAATGGAACTAAATGAACTCCAGTCAGATATTCTTTCAATTGTTTTTAAAATTGCAGATGATAATAACCTGCTCCTTATAGATACTAAGGATCTTAAGGCTATGCTGAATTATGTATCTGATCATAATGCAGAGTTTGAGGCGCAGTATGGAAAGATGAGTCCTCAGTCAATAGCTGCTATAGTAAGAGCTCTTGTAGCTCTTGAGGTTGCTGGTGGAGATAAGTTCTTTGGTGAGCCAGCTGTTAACATTATGGATTTCTTTACATTTGGTGATGGCGGCAAGGGTATGATCAATGTACTGGACAGCTCCAGTCTTATTAATAATTCAAAGCTTTATTCAACCTTCCTTCTTTATCTCTTGTCAGAGCTCTTTGAGAGACTGCCAGAGGTGGGAGATATGGATAAGCCAAAGATGGTATTCTTCTTTGATGAGGCACATCTGTTATTTAAGGATGCACCTAAAGCTCTTCTTGAAAAAATAGAGCAGGTTGTAAAGCTTATTAGATCAAAGGGTGTTGGAGTTTACTTCTGTACTCAGAATCCTAGAGATATTCCTGATGGAGTACTTGCTCAGCTTGGAAACAAGATAGAACATGGACTTCGTGCTTACACTCCTTCTGATCAGAAGTCGGTAAAGGCTGCGGCAGAATCGTTTAGAGAGAACCCTGCTTTTGATACATATGAAACTATTCTGGCACTTGGAACTGGAGAGGCTGTTATTTCCTTCCTGGGAGATGACGGTATTCCAACTATGGCTGAGAAGGTTTATATACTTCCACCACAGTCAAACTTTGGTTCGATTTCTGACAGCCAGAGAGATACACTCATTAAGTCCAGCATTTGCTACAGTAAATATGCAGAAGCTGTGGATCCTGATTCTGCTTTTGAATTCCTTGAGAGAAGAGGAATAGAAGAAGCTGAAGCTCTTGCTAAGGAGAAGGAAGAGGCTGAGGCTGAGAAACAGCGAGAGAAAGAAGAAAAAGAAACAGCTAAGCAGAAGGAAAGAGAAGAAAGAGAAGCGGCTAGAAAGGCTGAAGCAGAAGCTAAGGCTGCTCAGAGAGAAAAGGATAAAGAAGAGGCTGCTAAAAAACGAGCAGCTAAATCGGTTGGAAATTCTATCACAGGTACAGTTGGCCGAGAAGTAGGTAAGACTGTTGGTGGTAAATTCGGTAAGTTTGGAAAGACTCTTGGTGGAAACCTGGGAGCAAGTCTTGGCCGAGGTATTTTCTCAACATTATTCAATAAGTAGAAAATACACATATACTTAATAGTTACATAAGTTTGAGAGGTATTTGCTTATGGCAAAATGGATAATGGTTGTTGATGATGACACTGCTAATCTGAAGGTTGCAGGAAGTATTCTCAGCAAAAACAATATGAGGGTTACAGCTCTTAAGTCTGGAAAGGCATTAATAAATTATATATCTGAGAATGGGGCTCCAGATCTTATTCTTCTTGATATTATGATGCCTGAAATGGATGGGTTTGAAACTCTGGAAAAGCTCCGTGAGTTGGAAAAAGAAAAGGAACTTAATGAAACTCCTGTTATTTTCCTTACGGCAGACGAGAAGTCTGGAACAGAGACTAAAGGCTTTGAGGTTGGTGTTTCTGATTTTATTAGAAAGCCTTTTAACCCTGATGTTCTGCTTCGTCGTATAGATAATGTTATATCAATGCAGTCTGAGATGAAATCTCTTAAGAGTGAAGCTACTCTTGATAAGCTTACTGGGTTTCTGAATAAAGCTGCTACTAGTACAGCTCTTTCTAAGATGTGTGTTGAAAAGAGTGGCTGTCTTATGATGATTGACCTGGATTCCTTTAAGCTGGTTAATGATATTTACGGTCATGAGATGGGAGATAAGGTTCTTATTTCTTTTGCAAATATAATCCGAGAGACAGTTCCTCAGGGAAGTAAGTATGGACGTATTGGTGGAGATGAATTCGTTTCTTTTTGTCGCGGAGTTGAGGATGAAGAAGCAGTAGAAAATATTACCAGGCAGTTAAATGAAAAACTTCTTAAATCGGCTAAGGAAATGATGGGGGAGGATATGAATATTCCTCTTGGTACATCAGTTGGTGCCATCATGGTTCCTAAGCATGGTAATGATTATAATTCATTGCTAAAGCTTGCTGATAAATGTCTTTATATAGTTAAGAAGAATGGAAAACATGGTTTTTCGGTTTATTCTTCTGACCTTTTTGATACAGAAGATGAGTCTGATGTTCAGGATATAAATACATTATCTGAAATAATGGGTGAGAGAAATATTCCAAATGTGGCGATGCAGCTGGATATGGAAGCTTTTTCCTATGTATTCCGTTATACAACCAGATACTTTCTTAGAAATAACATCAATTCCTGTAAGGTTCTCTTTACATTGGAACAGGCCGAAGGTGCTGATGCAGAGTGTTATAAGAATTGCTGCGATGAATTTGGTAATCATATAAGAGAATCTCTTCGTAAATCAGATCTTCTTACTAGAAGCAGATATAATCAATATTATATTCTGCTTACTGATATTCGTGAAGAGTTTGTAACCAGGGTTATCAATAATGTTATTGATGACTGGAATGAATCCTATAATTCTTTATCGGAAACAAAACTGGATAAATCCGCTGTTGTTATAAACTATGATTATAAATTTGTTAGAAATGATAATGGTATTTCTCCAGTAAATGCCACTGCAGATGTGGTGCTTGTTGAAGCAACTGAGCCGGATAGAACATTTATAGCAAATGTTCTTAGTAAGTTTGGAATTACTGTTCATAGCTTTGATAATTGTGGGGCATTCTTTGATTATGCTCGTACAATTGAAAAGGTTCCAGAGCTTATTCTCCTGGATTTCAATATGCCAGATATGAATGGCTTTGATATTTTGGAAAAGCTGAAAGAAGTTGGGAATGATATCAGCAGAGTTCCTGTTGTTCTTTTATCTGATGGACTTAGTGATGAGGTTGAAGTTAAAGCACTTTCAAAGGGCGTTATGGATTTTATTAAGAAGCCATATAAAGAAGAGGTGCTTAAGGCTCGAGTGAATCATGTTCTTGAGCTTACGTTACTCAGAAAAAGATATAGAAGACCTAAGAGTCTTGAGGATGAGGAATAAAGCTATTAGTTTTAGTTTTTTGGGGTTTGTATGGAGTTTAACAAAGAAACAAAAGAAATGTTCGATGTAGGACGCATTGTCCTTGTTGTCGGCTATACCATATTTGCATTGATGCACGTTATAATCACATTTCTCCTTGGATGGGATAAATGGGTTCTTTTGTTGATTGCAGTTGCAGTTTCCTGTTGCTGGATAATTCATATTAAATCTCTGTTTACGGATATTCAAAGACTATGGATTATAGCCATGATCATGATGTGTAATTATCTGATCTATGGCATTCACAGTACCAGTACTTACGATCTGGCCATAGTTATGGCCGCTATTATGATGCTTTTCATTATGACCGGAGTTAAGCCTCTGCTTACTCTGTGTCAGATCACATATTACATCACAATGACATATGACCTGATTGAGATGGCCTATAATGGTGTTCATTTTGGTGTTATCGATTTCTGCCGCATTACAATGCATTATTCTGTAATCACAATGCTGGCATATTTCCTGAAAACAATTATTAATAACTGGGGTGAAGTAATCCGTTCCTCAAAGGAGGAGATTGATGATCTCACCGAATCTACAGAAAGACTGAATGATTTCCTGGCAAATGTATCCCATGAGATACGTACACCTGTAAATGCCATCATTGGTCTTTCTGGTATTTGTATTGATAAGGAAGAAAATCCAGAAGTGAAAAAGGATATGGAAGAGGTTCGCAAGGCTGGTCATCGTGTATCAGATCAGATTGGCGATATTCTTGATTTCTCTGAAATTGACAGAGGTAATATCGTTAAGAATAGTGAGGACTTTATGCTGTCTTCAGCAATTAATGATATTATACCTGATCTTCGTGAAATGATGAAACCTGGAGTTGAGCTGGTTATTGATATTGATCCCGCAATTCCAGCTGTTATGAATAGTGATGTGACAAAGCTTAAGAAGATAATCAAGGCTCTTGTATCTAATGGTCTTAAGTATACAAGTGAGGGCGGTGTTTTCTTAAAGCTTTCCTCTGAACTTCAGGGCTATGGCGTTAACCTGTTTATTCAGGTATCTGACACGGGAATAGGAATGAACGAAGAAGAACTTGAACTAATTTATGAGAGGTTCTATCAGTCAGATTCTGGAAGAGCCAGAGTTGGTAGTGGACTGGGCCTTGGACTTTCTATAGTATCCGGTTTTGTTTCTCTTCTTGGTGGTTTCATGACTATTAATAGTAAACCAGAGGTTGGAACAACTGTAAGGGTTAGTCTTCCAATGGCAGTAGTTGAGCCAAGTAGTTGTATGTCTGTTTCTAAGCCGGGAGAGATTAATCTGGCTGCATATCAGAAGTTTGATAATATATCTAATCCAGTAGTAAGAGATTATTACAATTCACAGTCTTTATCTATTACAAAGGGACTGGGTGTTGAGATGCATAGAGTTGAGAGCATTGAGTCTCTTAAGAAGGTTGTAAGCAGCACAAAGCTTACACATCTTCTTATTAATGATAATGAGTATGTTTCTGACAGAGAATATATTGAATCAATTGCAGATAATATATCGGTTGTAGTTATTTCAGAACCTGGATTTGAACTTCCAAAGAATTCAAAGGTTCGTATTTCTACAAAACCATTCTACGCTTTTCCTATTGTTTCTATTCTTAATAGTGGTCTTAAATCAAACAAGGAGTCTGGGGATACATTACGAGTTACGGATGTTCATGCTCTTGTAGTTGATGATGAGCCTATGAACCTGATAGTTGCAAAAAGCATTCTTAAGAGATATGGAATGGAAGTCAGTACTGCAACTTCAGGCCAGGAGTCTATTGATCTATGTAGAGACCATAGGTACGATATCATCTTTATGGACCATATGATGGGAAATATGGATGGTGTTGAAGCAATGAAGAAAATTCGTTCTGATGTAAAGGGACTGAATCAGGAGATTCCTGTTGTTGCTCTTACTGCAAATGCCATGAGTTCTGCTAAGCAGATGTTCTTATCAGAGGGATTTGATGGCTTTGTAAGTAAGCCTATTGAAATAGAAGAGCTTGAAAGAACACTTAAGAGAGTGCTTCCTAAGAATTCAATTTCTTTTGTAAATAAAGAAGATGAGGCTCTAGAGTTTAAGGCATCAGGAGATGATGAAGTTTTGGAATTTGATGCTGCGAGTGATGATGAGGTTATGGAATTTGGACCTGATGATGAGGTTCTTGAGTTTGGTCCGGATGATGGTTCCTCGTCAGGATCAAATGATGCAGAGTTCTTAAAGAATGAACTCGCAAAGATAGAAGTTGATATGGATAGTGCACTTACATTTCTTGGTGGTGATACCGATCTGTATCACGACGTACTACTACAATTTGCATCTGAAATGGATGGTAAGGTTACTAAATTAAGTAACTTCTTTGAAGATAAGAACTGGAAAGAATACGAGATTATCATTCATGCTATGAAGAGTTCTTCTAAGATGATTGGTGCCAGACCTGATATTACAGAGGATGCACTTAAGCTTGAGAAAGCTGCGCATGATGAGGATGCTTCTTATATAGAAGAAAATCATGCTCGAGTGCTTGATATTTTTAAGTCTTTGGGAGAGAAGATATTATGCCTAGTAGACTAAAAGAATTTGCAACAAATGAAAATATAGATCTCAACATTAGAGTTTACGTTTTTGAAATTCTCATAACCTGTGAGATTCTTTTCGTAGCCTTTTTGGTGAGATTATTAATAAGCGGTTTTAGCCTTAATACCGCTACTGTTTTAGTTACTTTTATTTTGATTTCTTTGATAGGTTTTATTACGGTTCGTTCTAAAAAAGTAGAATTAGGTGCTATTATTATTTGTATTCTATTAGGCGTCCTATTTTTCCCTGCAATTTTTATAATAGGCGGCGGAATAATGGGAGATGCTCCCATCTGGTTTCTATACATTCTCATAATTGTTAATATCGGATTAAAAACTAACAATATGAAAAAACTATTTACAGCCATATTAGCGCTTGTTGGAATTTTCGTATATTTTGTTGGTGCATTTATTCCTTATAACATGGTGGAGTTTACTAATTTCGAAGCATATCTGATCTCATTTATCACACTTATCCTTGTTGGTTTTAATACCGCATTTATACTGACGACTCAGCATAATTTGATAGAACGAGAAAGGCATATTTCTGAAGAAAAGAATAAAGAAATTGAAGGCCTTGTCGCATCTCAGAATAGATTCTTCTCAAGCATGAGTCATGAAATTCGTACTCCAATTAATACCATAATTGGTCTGAATGAAATGATTTTGCGTGAGGATATTAGTGACGAGATAGCTGAGGATGCTGTTAACATTCGTGCTGCCAGCAAAATGCTTCTTAATACAATCAATGATATTCTTGATATGTCCAAGTTCCAGGCTGGAGATATGCATGTTCTTGTAGAACCATATAATACAGGTAGTATGCTTTCTGAAATCGTTGGAATGCTTTGGCTGCGTGCGAAGGAAAAAAATCTGGATTTCCATATAAATGTTGCCCCGGATATCCCTACTGAGCTTAGAGGAGACGAAGTAAGAATCAAACAGATTCTTATGAATATCCTGAATAATGCGATTAAATATACCAAAGAAGGTTCCATTTCACTTTCTGTTGAATTTGAAAAGAAGGATGATGGCCTTGTTAATATGATTTATACAGTAGAAGATACTGGTATGGGAATCAAGAAAGAGGACATTCCATATCTCTTTACTGCATTTAAACGTGTTGATGAGACTAATACAAAGCATATAGAAGGAACAGGACTTGGTCTTTCTATTGTTAAGCAGTTCCTTGATCTGATGGGTGGTAAGGTGACTGTTAACAGTGTATATACGAAGGGCTCAACGTTTATTATCGAGATTCCTCAGAAGGCTAATTCAGATAAAGAGCTTGGTGAATATGATTACGAAAAGAGGCATAGAGTGCATAATCGCTCCAGCTATAATCATAAATTTGAAGCTCCAGATGCAAAGCTTCTTGTGGTTGATGATAACGAAGCAAACCTTCTTGTTGTTACAAAGCTTCTTCGTGATACAAAGATTCAGATTGATACAGCGAAGAACGGAGTAGAGGCGTTAGAGAAAACTCTTGATAAAGAATATAATCTTATTTTCATGGATCATCTGATGCCTGAAATGGACGGAGTGGAGTGCTTCAGAAATATTCGTAATCAGGTTGGTGGAAAGAATAAGGAAACAAGTATTGTTGTTCTTACAGCAAATGCCGGTGAAGAGAACCGAGTTATATATGCAAGAGAAGGCTTTAATGGTTATGTAGTAAAGCCTGTTACTGGAAATGATCTGGAAAATGAAGTATTTAGACAGCTGCCTCAGACTCTTATTCGTGTAATAGATTCCAGTGGTCTTGAAACTGGAGATGCATTCTCCATGATGCAGGAGAGCCAGAGAAAGAGAAGAATTGCTATTACTACTGAAAGTACATGTAATCTTACTCAGGAAATACTTGATAAGTATAGGATTGCAGTTATTAATCATAAGGTCAAGACTTCTGAAGGTATGTTTAGAGAGGGTATTGATATAGATACAACAGGTCTTATGGAATATATGGCTGATCCTAATAATAAGGTCGTTACCCGTTCTCCAAAGCCGGATGATTATGAGAGATTCTTTGCTGAGAATCTTACAACAGCAAATAATATAATACATATTACAATGTCATCTGATATGGAGCATCATCCATACAAATATGCTATGAAAGCAGCTGAATCCTTTGATAACGTTACTGTATTTGATAGTCGTCATATGGGAAGTGGTCAGGGTCTTGTGGCAATTTTTGCTTGCCGTATGATAGAAGCTGGTATGGGTGTTGAAGAAGTTGTACTTAGACTTGGCAAGCTAAAAGAAAGAATTAAGAATAGCATTATGATAGATAACATGGATTATCTGGCAAGAGCTGGTTTTGTCAGCACAAATTATGCCGGATTCATGAAGTCACTTATGCTGAGACCATTCTCTTATACAAAGAATGGAAAAATAGAAATGGCTGGTATGCTCTTTGGATCATCGGAAAGAGTGTGGAAAAGATTTGTTCATAAAGCTTTGATGTACAATAATCTAAGTGATGAAGTTGTCTTCGTGAATTATGTTGGTCTTTCAAAGAAAGATCTTGATTATATTAGGAAACTGATAGAAGAAAAGCATAAATTCAAAAAGATACACTTCGTTCAGACAAATCCAGTTGTGGCAACAAGTTTCGGACCGGGCGCATTTAGCATAACAGTAGTAAATGATGAATAATGAAAAGGGCATATCATCTTAGATATGCCCTTGTTTTTATAGATCGTGAAATGCTGGTTTTAAATCTTTGAATGTGCAATAAGCTTTAAAACCGATGGACTTTGCCAATTTGGCAGCTTCTTCAATTTTGTAGCCTATATGCTCAAGGTCATGAGCATCACTTCCGAAGGTAAGAATCTCGCCTCCTAAATCTTTGTAAAGCTTAAGGATCGTAGTATGAGGATGAGCGTAGTCCATACCTCTGTAAAGACTTCCGGTATTTATTTCAATTCCCTTGCCATTCTCGATTATTGTTTTTAGTATCTCGGCGAGTACATCTTTATACTTTAGATAGTAGAGGTTACTAAATATTTTATTCGTTACCTTTTTGAATCCTGCTTTTTCATCAGGACCATAGCGGAAGATATAATCCATATGACCATAAACATTATAGTCATTAAAATTCTTTACTATATAAAGCATGTCTTCAAAATACTTAGTATATAATTCGTTCTCATCCTTATAAGTGCCATCCGGATTTACCCAGCCCTCTGGATAATAAGGGTCCATCCCGTCTACTACGTGAGAAGAGCAGATGATAAAATCCAGTCCACTATGCTCTTTGGAATAATTACTCAGAGCCTCGCATGTAGAAGGCATCAGTCCCTGCTCAACACCAATTCTTATATCAAAACTATCTTTATATTCCTCACGAAGTCTTGAAAGAGTATCGATATAATTCGTAATATCCAGATCAAACTTTATCTTTTCAGGAGTATCTGGAAAATCCAGATCATTATGATCCGTAAAACATAACGAACTAAGGCCCTTTTCCTGAGCCGTCTTTACTATTTCATATATATCTGTTTCACAATCACTCGAAAACTGCGAGTGTAAATGATAATCCGTTCTTACTTTCATTTTACTTACCTCATAATCTGTCCCTAGTGACTTATTCTACCATATATGTAGAGTTTGCTCTAGTTGAAAGTTGGGAATATGAGTTGACATAAATTTATTACAGAAAACTAAGTGCAATTTAAACAAAATAATTCGTGAAAAATGCTATTTATTTTACCGAAATTGGTAAATCCAGTCTTGAAATAAGACCTAAAAAAAGTTATTATATTAAGGCAGAATGTTTAGCTGGTTTGATTCATTATCTGCCGGCATTCATCAATATAATAAAATCTTAGGAGGATTTACAAAATGGCAGTAAAAGTAGCGATTAATGGATTTGGACGTATTGGACGTCTTGCATTCAGACAGATGTTCGGCGCTGAGGGATATGAGGTAGTTGCAATCAACGATCTTACAAAGCCTTCAATGCTTGCTCACCTTCTGAAGTATGATACAGCACAGGGTGGATACGCTGGAAAGATCGGCGAGAATCTTCATACAGTTGAGGCTGATGATGATGCTAACACAATCACTGTTGATGGCAAGACACTTAAGATCTATGCTAAGGCAGATGCTAACGAGCTTCCATGGGGAGAGATTGGTGTAGATGTAGTACTTGAGTGTACAGGTTTCTACTGCTCAAAGGATAAGTCAATGGCACACATCAATGCTGGTGCTAAGAAGGTTGTTATTTCAGCTCCTGCTGGAAACGATCTTAAGACTATCGTTTTCTCAGTAAATAACGATACACTTACAGCTGATGATCAGATCATCTCTGCTGCATCATGTACAACAAACTGTCTTGCACCTATGGCTAAGGCTCTTAATGACTATGCTCCAATCCAGAGCGGTATCATGAGCACAATTCATGCTTACACAGGTGACCAGATGATCCTTGACGGACCACACAGAAAGGGTGACCTTAGAAGAGCAAGAGCTGGTGCTGCTAACATCGTACCTAACTCAACAGGTGCTGCAAAGGCTATCGGACTTGTTATCCCAGAGCTTAACGGAAAGCTTATCGGATCAGCTCAGAGAGTTCCTGTTCCAACAGGTTCTACAACAATCCTTACAGCTGTAGTTAAGGGTGCTGACGTAACAGTTGATGGCATCAATGCTGCAATGAAGGCTGCTGCAAGCGAGAGCTTCGGATACAATGAGGATCCAATCGTTTCTTCAGACGTTATCGGTATGAAGTATGGTTCACTCTTTGATGCTACACAGACAATGGTATCTAAGATTGCTGATGATCTCTATGAGGTTCAGGTGGTATCATGGTATGATAATGAGAATTCTTACACATCACAGATGGTTAGAACAATCAAGTACTTTGCTGAGCTTGCATAATAGCTAGCTTAAAAAAAGACCTAAAAATCGGGTCCGGTCTATTTGGACCGGACCCCTTTTCTTCTAAGAAATAATTACTAGGAGGTAATAAAATGTCACTCAATAAAAAATCAGTTGACGATATTAACGTAAAGGGACAGCGCGTGCTGGTAAGATGTGATTTCAACGTTCCACTTAAAGATGGAAAGATCACAGACGAGAACAGACTTGTAGCTGCACTCCCAACAATTAAGAAGCTTATCGCTGATGGTGGTAAGATTATTCTTTGCTCACACCTTGGAAAGGTTAAGACAGAAGAGGACAAGCAGACAAAGACACTTGCTCCAGTTGCAGTTCGTCTTTCAGAGCTTCTCGGACAGGAAGTTAAGTTCGTTCCTAATCCAGAAGTAGTTGGACCAAACGTAGTTGAAGCAGTTAACGCTATGAATGATGGCGATGTAATCCTTCTTGAAAATACACGTTTCCGTGCTGAGGAAACAAAGAATGGTGAGGCTTTCTCTAAGGACCTTGCTTCACTTGCAGATGTATTCGTAAACGACGCTTTTGGTACAGCTCACAGAGCTCACTGCTCAAACGTTGGTGTTACACAGTTTGTTGATACAGCAGTAGTTGGATATCTTATGCAGAAGGAGATTGACTTCCTTGGTAATGCAGTAGAGAATCCAGTACGTCCTTTCGTTGCAATACTTGGTGGTGCTAAGGTTGCAGATAAGTTAAATGTTATCTCTAACCTTCTTGAGAAGTGTGATACTCTTATCATCGGTGGTGGTATGGCTTACACATTCCTTAAGGCTCAGGGTAAAGAGGTTGGACTTTCACTTGTTGATGACAGCAAGATTGATTATTGTAAGGAAATGCTTGCAAAGGCTGACTCCCTTGGCAAGAAACTCCTTCTTCCTGTAGATACAGTAGTAGCAGCAGGATTCCCTGATCCAATCGATGGACCAATCGATGTAGAGACAGTAAGTTCAGATAGCATTCCTGCAGATAAAGAAGGTCTTGATATCGGGGAGAAGACAAGAGCACTTTTCGCAGATGCAGCTAAGTCAGCTAAGACAGTTGTTTGGAACGGACCAATGGGTGTATTTGAGAACCCAACACTTGCAGCAGGTACTATTGCAGTTGCTGAGGCTCTTGCAGAGACAGATGCTACAACAATCATCGGTGGTGGTGATTCAGCAGCAGCTTGTAACCAGCTTGGATTTGGCGACAAGATGAGCCACATCTCAACTGGTGGTGGAGCTTCTCTCGAATTCCTCGAAGGTAAGGAGCTGCCAGGAGTAGCAGCTGCAAACGATAAATAAATATCGCTAATTCATCCCGAATAACTGCGTTACTGCGCAGTCAACGTACGCTTATGTACGCCTTCCTGCGCAGTGCCTTGTTCTTCGGGCGACTAAGCGATATTTAATCAATAAGGAGAATATTAAAAAATGGCTAGAAAAAAAATAATTGCCGGAAACTGGAAGATGAACATGACTCCTTCACAGGCTGTAGCACTCGTTGCAGAGCTGAAGGATCTTGTAGTAAATGATGCAGTAGATGTAGTTTACTGTGTACCAGCTATCGACATCGTTCCTGTTGTTGAAGCTGTAAAGGGTACTAACGTTGAAGTTGGTGCTGAGAATATGTATTTCGAAGATAAGGGTGCTTACACAGGTGAGATCTCAGCAGAAATGCTTGTAGATGCAGGTGTTAAGTATGTTATCATCGGACATTCAGAGAGACGTGATTACTTCAAAGAGTGTGATTGCACACTTAATAAGAAGGTTAAGAAGGCTATCGAAGCTGGTCTTACACCAATCCTTTGCTGTGGCGAGAGCTTAGAGCAGAGAGAAATGGGTGTTACAATGGACTGGATTAGACTTCAGATCAAGTCTGATCTTCAGGGCGTTGCAGCTGATGATGTTAAGAATCTCGTTATCGCTTACGAGCCAATCTGGGCTATCGGTACTGGTAAGACTGCTACAACAGAGCAGGCTCAGGAAGTATGTAAGGGAATCAGAGATTGTATAGCTGAGATTTATGATGCAGCTACAGCTGAGGCTGTACGTATTCAGTACGGCGGATCAGTAAATGCTGGTAATGCAGCTGAGCTCTTTGCACAGCCTGATATCGATGGTGGTCTTGTAGGTGGAGCTTCACTTAAGGCTGACTTCGGTAAGATTGTAAATTACTAAGATAATTTCAAAAAATTATGAGCATATTTCGTTTTTAACGAGATATGCTCATTTTTTTGTTGCGCTTTTGTTATGCTTTTTATAGTAATATATAATAGTTAAGTATTATAGTAGGAGTATTATAATTTTATTATATTAGGAGGCGGTTATTATGCCAAAGGATCATAGCTTAACCAAAAAGCAAAAAGAAAAAATAGTCAATACCATGAAATCATTAGAAAAGTTTGAAGACAAGGTTTGGCTTTATTTGCATTTAGCATCAAGAAATTACATTATGGAGTCAGATTATTTTACGGGAGATGAAAGAGACTCTCTTGAATCCACAAACGAAAAAAGAGATATTAAAAATATCAAGAATTATAAAAATATTAAGAACAGCTTATCTGAGTCCGAAGCAGTTGCGTTAAGAGAAGCTCTGGGTCTGCCGGGAGAAATTGGTGTATCTGATTCTGATACTAATTTTATGTTAGAGGTAGAGCAGATGCTTTGCGAAGAAATATATGCTGATGGTACTGAAAAGGCTAAACAAGAAGTATATACTAAGCTTTTCGCTGTAGAAATGAAAATACTGATGGATATTGCTGCTGAAGTTGAAGAAAATAAAAAATATTTTGCTGAAGATGATCCATATAGAGAATGGAAGGCGATTTACATTACAAATAAGTCGCTTACAACTACAGGTCTTTTAGACCGTGGTCTTCTTCAGGGACTTTATAATACTATGGGTTCAGTTGAATCCGATACAAATCATAGACAAACTCTTTCAGAAGATGAATATGCGGTCTTTAAAAAAATGAATGTAAGTCCTGAATCAAGACTTACACCTGAAGAACAAAAAATGTATTCATTAGGAAAGCTTGCGAGAAACGAAATTAAGTTTCCTTATGTTAAAGTTCCAGGTAAGGATTATTCTGTAAGAGATCCAATTCTTGAACAATGGGTTAAGGAAAGCGGTGATATACTGGTTCAGAATATTACTAAAGAGAAGATGGTTGAAGGATACAAGATGTTTAGTAATAAGATTCTGAATTATAAGCCGGAATTCTTTAAAAATACTGAGACATTAAACTCATATTATAAAAATGAGATTGAATCAACAAACTTAATGATAATTCGTGGAGCTAAGAATCAACTTGTTGATACTATTGATAAGAAGGGTAGAAAGAATGCTCCTCTGTTTGAAAAGATAGTACAAGATGTAAAGAATCTTGATAGTCTTATCTGTGGTGGGGAATATACAAAAGCTCATGTACTTAAAGAAACACTTGGTAAAGAGTGTCTTAAGTACATGGTAGGAAAAGAGAAGACAAGACGTAGCGATTATGGCCGAGATAGAATAGATGCAATCCTCGTTATAATGTCTGAAATTCTTACAGATAGACAGTTCAGACAGGAAATTGAAAGAATCAATACGGTAAGGGGAGCCGAGCCTGGACAGGAGAACTATATAAATATAGAAGATTACAAACATCCTACAGCAGAGACTCCAAAGGGAGACTTTACTGAGGGAGATATTTATAGAGGCTTTGTTCAGAAAGCAATTAAGAAAGAAGCTGAACGTTTTAATAAAGTGGATAGTGACCGTACATTAATCCCTGAAACGTATAAAGAAAATCTAGCTACAATAGAAGGTCTTTACGGCAGAAACCTGGATACAAAGAATAAAAAGCTGATGGCTGCATTTGACGGAATAGGCGGAAACTCAAAGGTTAGAACATTTAAACCTATTAATGATGAGTTTGTGGCAGTTGGAAAGTATGGTGCATCAGGCAGAAATCTTTCAGAAAAGGATTTTGTTGCCATAGCTTATGCTGGTGCACTTACACCAGAGGCTGCGGCAAAGGATCCAAGATTTGCGGATGCAAAGCCAGAAGATAAAGCAATCTATACTGGCACCAAGTATACTACTCAAATAGGTTCGGTAAGCCTTGATGCCGATACAAAGAAGTATTCAGATGTTATCCAGTTTGGACGTACATCAGCTGTAGAAGCTATGAAGGAATACCAAAAAGGCAATAAAAAGCCTTTAGCTCATATACTTGCATCTGGTATAAAGACCATTTGTGATAAGGCAAAGAATGCTGATAAGCTTAATTATATGACTATTGGCGAAGTTGAAATGCTAAACCGTATGACCGATATGATGTATAGAGATACTGACCTCTTTATTCTTGCTAATAAAGAAGGGGTTGGAAATGATTATCTTCATTATGGTAAGGGGTTAAAGGTTGCATCTCATATCATTGCAACTGGAAATAATGCTCATAATAAAATGGAACAAGCTGAAAAGAGTAAAACAAAACTCACAAAAGCTGAAAGACTAAAAGCAGTTACTGATATGGTTGTAATAAGAATACTGGACGAAAGCTACAACATGACCAACAGAAAGCTTCTCCAGAATCCTGAATACAAAAAGGAATTAAAGGCAATCGAAGATAAGTATAAAAAAGAAGTTGCTCCAATTAATGCCGAGATAGCCAAGAATATGGTTGGTAAGGAGTATTTTGAGAGAAGAGCCCAGCTCTTTGATCAGAAGCAGAAGCTTGATGAATACCTTGAATATAATAAAGGTGCTCTGAGACAGAAATATCTTCCTGAGAATAAGCTCATGGAAAGCCTGACTTCCGTAGAGTCATATAAAAAGCTTAAGCAGGATGTAGCAAAGTTTGTAGAAAAAACAGGTATTTATAAGAAATCAAATAAGGATATTATTAAGGCCATTGATGATAAGAAGTTTGCAAGCAATATGCAGAAGATAATAGAAGAGAATTCTGCTAAGACTGCTCCTGCAGTTAAAACAAATGAGGTTAAGAAACAGACCCCTCAAAAGACACAGCAGACACCTGGTCTTAGTTGATTTTTCATAAATGAATTGATATAATTAATCTGTTATTTTTATAAAAAATTTTAGGAAGGGAAGGTATTTCTAATGAAAAAGTTTTTAGAAGAGTTTAAGGAGTTTGCACTTAAAGGTAATGTAATGGATATGGCAATTGGTGTTATCATTGGTGGCGCTTTTGGAGCTATCATAACAGCACTTTGCGACAGCTTCATCAATCCTCTTATCAATAGTATCGGTGGTGCTGAGATAGGTGGATCAATCAAGCTTCCATGGGTAGATTATACAGGACTTGATGCGGAGACAGTTAAGACACTTACACTTAATTACGGTGATTTCTTATCAGCTGTAATTAATTTCCTTATCATTGCTTTAGTTCTTTTCCTCATGCTCAAGGGTATGAATAAGCTTATGAGCCTTAAGAAGAAGGAAGAAGAGGCTGAAGAGGAAGCTCCAGAGCCAAGCAAGGAAGAAGTACTTCTTACAGAAATCAGAGATATCCTTAAGAATAAATAAATTTCTTGTTGCATTTATATTTAGCTTGTGTTATTATCGCTAGGTATGATTTTTAGGAGGATAATGTTGTGAAGACAGCACTTACTATTATATTTATAATTATAGCGATAGCACTTGCAATTCTCGTGCTTAGTCAGGAAGGAAAGGATAACGGATTTACTGGTTCATTTACAGGAACTGTTGATACTTACTGGTCTAAGAACAAGAAGCATTCCAAGGAAGCTCGTATGCAGAGAGCTACAGCAATACTTGGTGCATTATTCATTATTGTAGCTGCATTACTTAGTTCTAAGTTTATGTAGGATAATAATTGATTAGGATTATTAAGGGTGCTTACATTTGTAGGCACCCTATTTTTCTATAATAGATGCTGTTCTGACGATAATTCAGGAGATATTATGTTAGAAGAATATACAGAAAAAGAAATAGAAATGTTTGAAAAGCTGAGAGAACAAATGTCTCAGCCTGATTACAGACCACTCAAGTTCAAAGAACTTTGTTATTTATATGAGATCACCACGGAGGAAGAAAAGGAGGCTTTTCTTGAGTATATCAACAGACTTTGCGATGATGTGAAGCTTGTTAAAACTAAGAACAATAGATATATGCTCCCTCCAAAAGGAATGCTGGTAGGTATTTATAGTAGTACCAGACGAGGATTTGGTTTTGTTACTGTCGAAGGATATGATGAGGATTTCTTTATACCTGCAAGTGACAGCCTGAATGCATTTCATGGTGATAAGGTTCTGATAAGTGTTATCACTAAGCAGAGTGGACCTAGAAAAGAAGCCCGTATTACAAGGATTCTTTCTAGAAATACTGCAGAGCTTATAGGCGTTTATCAGCAGTGTGAGGGATATGGATTCGTTATCCCTAATAATAAAAAGATAGCAGATGACATCTACATTCCAAAGCATGCATCAAATAATGCTGTTACAGGAAGTATAGTTATTGTTTCTCTTACTGATTTCGGTGATGGTAAAAAGTCGCCGGAAGGTTCAGTTTCTGAGGTTATTGGACATATAGATGATCCAAAGTCAGACATACTTCAGGTTGTCCGTACTTATGGCATACCTGTTGAATTCCCAGAGGATGTGGAATATCAGTTAAACAGTATTCCTGATGAAGTGGCTGAAGAAGAGAAGAAGGGACGTAGAGACTTCCGTAATCTGGATACTGTAACAATCGATGGTGAGGATGCAAAGGATCTGGATGATGCCATTTCCCTTTCTTATGAGGATGGCATTTATCATCTTGGTGTGCATATAGCTGATGTTTCAAACTATGTTACAGAAGGTTCGGCTCTTGATAAAGAGGCGCTCAGGCGTGGTACCAGTAATTATCTTGTGGATAGTGTTATTCCAATGCTTCCACACAAGCTTTCAAATGGAATATGCTCGCTTAATCATGATGTAGACAGGCTTACTTTGTCCTGCATTATGGATATAGATGAGAATGGTAAGGTTATAAATCATGAGATAGTTGAAGGTCTCATTAATGTTAATGAGAGAATGAACTATACAGATGTGGCAACAATTCTTGAGGGTGAGAATATTCATCCTGAGGTTGCAGAAGAGGATCCTTCCAGGGATTATAATGCCCTTATGAAGAGATATGATTATCTTGTTCCTATGTTCAGGCTCATGCTTGAGCTTTCTCAGATCATCCGTGCGGCAAGAGAAAAACGAGGTTCCATCGATTTTGATGTATCAGAGACGAAGATAATCGTAAATGATGAAGGGGTTCCAGTTGATATTCATCCATATGATAGAAACTGTGCCACAAAGATAATAGAAGATTTCATGCTTATGGCAAATGAGACTGTTGCTGAAGAATACTTCTGGTCAGACATTCCTTTTGAATACAGAGTTCATGAGGTTCCTGTTCAGGAGAAGGTTGATATGCTGAGAGATGCAATCAGAAACTTCAAGCTTTATTTCAAGGTTAGTAAGGACAAGATGCATCCGAAGGAGTATCAGAAGCTTCTGAATGATATTAAGGGTCAGCCATATGAGGCTCTTGTAACAAAGATGACTCTCAGGTCCATGCAGCAGGCAAGATATAGTACAGAATGCATTGGTCATTTTGGTCTTGCATGCAAGTATTATTGCCATTTCACATCGCCTATCAGAAGATATCCTGACCTTCAGATTCATAGGATAATTAAGGAAAACCTTCATGGAAAGCTGGATAATGATAGACTTAGACATTATAAGAGAATGCTTCCTAAGGTTGCAGAGGATAATTCTGCTAAGGAAAGACGTGCTGTAGATGCTGAAAGAGATGTTGTTAAGCTTAAGCAGATAGAATATATGTCACAGTTCATCGGTGAAGAGTTCGATGGTATTATTTCTGGATTTACAGGCCAGATGATATTTGTCGAGCTTCCTAATACGGTGGAAGGCGCTGTAAGAGTGGCCGATCTGACTGATGACTATTATGAATATTATGAAGATAGATTCGAGATGGTTGGTAAAACATCTGGAAAAGTATTTAAATTAGGAGATCCATGTCGTGTTAGAGTAGAAAGATGCGATAAGATTGACAGAGTGATCGACTTTGGATTTGTAAAAATGGAGAAATGAAATGGCTAAAGAAAAGGGCACAAGACTCATTGCTAATAATAAAAAAGCCTATCATGATTATTTTATTGATGAAACATATGAAGCAGGAATTGAGCTTGTAGGTACTGAGGTTAAGTCTCTCAGACAGGGAAATTGCAGTATCAAAGAAGCATTTGTATCTATAAATAAAGGTGAAGTTTTTATTTATAAGATGCATATAAATCCATATGAGAAGGGAAATATATTCAATAAAGACCCTCTTAGAAAAAGAAAGCTTCTTCTTCATAGGTCAGAAATCAATAAGCTGATAGGAAGAACAAAAGAAAAGGGTTATACAATAGTACCGCTTAAGGTTTATTTCAGTGACAGCAGAGTAAAACTGGAAATAGGTCTTGCTCGAGGTAAAAAGCTTTATGATAAGAGAGAAACTCTTGCGAAGAATGATCAGAAACGAGAGGCTGAAAGAGATTTCAAGGTGAAGTTTAGATAATAATCGGAAACTCATAAAAATCCTTGAAAATCAGCGTGTTTTGGTATATTATAGTCGTTGGCTGTTTACAAGCCTGATTATGATAAAACATAGAGGTGACGATTGAAATGAGTCAGCAGAAAGTTGATAAATATAAAGAGGAAAAGAAGAACCGTAAGAAGACACTTAAGCTTCAGAAGGTTAAGAAAGCATTAGCAGTACTTATAGTTTCACTTGGTATTGGAGCTATCATCGGAATTCCCCTTGGAAAAGCAATTTATAAATATCAGAAGGCTGAAGCTGAGAAGCATAAGACTATTGAAGCTACTGCATATGGTCAGTGGTTCGATGAGATGTGGGCAGATTCTTATGCACATCTTGGAAGCAATAGTGATGCTGAGCTTCAGAAGCTTCTTGAGGATTATAATAATTCTTCAAGCACAGATGCATCTGCAACTGATGCTGAATAAATAAGCTATTAATTAACCCTAAACCAGGGGTAGTACTGGTTTCGACGGGGGTTTAGAAACTATTATAGCCATCCGAGGTGGGTGACCTCGTAAAACCATCCATTAAATATAAACGCTGATAATAAATTAGCACTCGCTGCCTAAGTGCAGCTGTCAGCCCTGTGTCATCCGCTGCATAGGTTACTGGCATCGAACAGGCGGAGCACTTCCTTGCCGAAGCTTGTAGGCTCGGGAAGAATTACAAGCTACCGAAAGTTTAAGCCTGTAAGTGGGCGTGAGCCGTAGGGAATGTTAAAACACTTACTGTGATGGGAGAAGTGGTAGTGGAAGAGCCTTCGGACGCGAGTTCGATTCTCGCCTACTCCAACAAAGGCACCTTAGGGTGCCTTTTTGTTTGAACCATATAAAGATTTGATATTGAGGTTTTATGGAAAAGATTGTTGAGACAATTCCAAAAGAGCGCATTGAGGCTTATGATCACACTGCTGCATACTTTCCAGGTAAGAAGGTTTGTATGTTCGATATTGAGACCACTGGCCTTTCTCCAATGAATTCCTTTACTTATATTATTGGGGTAAACATCAAAGTGGGAGATGACTGGCAGATAATCCAGCTCTTTAATGATGATGGACGTTCAGAGCCAGAAATGATAAATGCATTCTTTGACATTATTTCTGATTATGATGTACTGGTTGAGTTTAACGGCGACCGTTTTGATATTCCTTATATTGAAAAGAGGATGAATGCCATTACAAATAAATTTCATATTAAGTTCGATAATGGCTTTAACAAAATTAGATCCTTTGACCTAATGAAATGCATTAAGCCTTATAAGTATGCTCTTGGACTTCCTAACATTAAGCAGAAGACTATTGAAAAGTACTTAGGTATAGACCGTGTTGATACATTTAATGGCGGTCAGCTTATTGATGTATATCTAAATTTCCTGACAACAGACGACGCAAAGAGTCGTGAGCTGGTTCTTCGACATAATAGAGATGATATGGAAGGAATGCTTTATCTTGGCGGTGTTCTTGCTATTGATATGATGACTAAGGGAAAACTTAGCCTTGAGAATTTCAGCGTTAAAGATATTGCGGGTAAATTATTCTTTATTATGGATCTTAATCTTGAAACTGGACTTACAAAGCACATTTCTTCCTCGTCATATGGAGCTTCTATAGATGCAGAGGATGACTGGGCTGGTCTTAGGATTCCGATTTTTGCAGGGAAACTAAATTATTATCTTGGTACCAAGGAAAAGGATGGCGCTATTACTAAAGACGGATACTTCGTTACAGCCCTTAGAAATTATTCTGGAAATTCAGCTCTTTACAAGGATAGTGCAAGAAGTAAAAGTGGTTATGTAATGCTTGATGATATATTCCTTGGAAATGAAGATCTTATCGTAGAATATGCTAAACATATGATTTATGAGATTATGAAATATAATGGTAAATAGTACGTTTAAAAGTCAAATTTTCGATATTTTCCTAGGAAATTTATGTTAATTAAGGTATTGAAAGAATAAAGAAATATGTTATAATTTACTAGTGAGCTGGTGTTTTCATCGGCTAATATTTTTCTATTGGAGGGTGTTGTTACTATGATGCAACCTATGGACATAAAGTCACAGAACTTTCGCAAAGGATTATTTGGTTACAATAAGGTTGATGTAGATCAGTATGTAGATACAGTTTATCGTGCATACGACGAGCTGTTCACAGAAAATAAAAATCTTAGAGATGAAAAAGACAGACTTAACAAGGTTATCGAAGAGAATCGACTTAAATTATTCGAATTAGAGAATCAGGTTCAGGGAGTTACACCTGTTAAGGAAGAGAAAAAGGCAGAAGTTAAAGAAGAGAAGGCTGCTCCAGTAGAGGAGAAAGTTGAAGAGAAGAAGGACGATTCATTATTTGAGGATCCATTTGCTGATATCTCATTTGATGAACCAAAGAAAGATGGTAAGATCAAGATGTCAGGAGCTTCTAAGGAAGAGCCTAAGGCTGAGGAAAAGAAGGATGATTCAGCTACATCTAAATTCTTCCAGCAGTCAAATGACGATGTATTCGGAGATGGCGACGATGTATTCGTTGGTGAAATCGAAGATAACAGAAAGCCTAATAAGGTTATGATCGGTGATGGAGAGGAAGAAGGAAACGACGACTTCGAATTCCTTTAAATCGAAATCTGATTACAAAGAATATAAGAGTGCTGCAAGGTGCATTGTAGCACTCTTTAGTTTTTATAAAGGGGTAACAGATGATAGCATATGTATCTGGTAAACTGGAAGAAGTTTATTCTGACAGAATAGTTGTTGATTCAAACGGAATAGGTTATGAGATACTTACTTATGACTATGTGATTAGAAAGCTTCCAGCTCTTCATAGTGATATAAAGATAATTACATATATGGAAGTTAAAGAGGATGACATTCGTCTATTTGGTTTTTTAACAAACCAGGAAAGAAAGCTTTTTACACAGCTGATTTCTGTAAGTGGTGTTGGTCCTAAAGGGGCTCTTGCTATTCTTAACGAGCTTGGACCTGATAATCTCTGCGCTGCAATAATTGCCAGTGATTATAAGGCTATTTCAAAAGCAAATGGTGTTGGAACTAAAACTGCTCAAAAGGTAGTTCTTGATCTTAAGGATAAGCTTGATCTTGAAGGTACAATCTTTGATCAGAGCTCTGTAGATGTATTCGATAATGACTCTAGTTCAGATATTTCAGATGCAGCACAGGCTCTTTGTGAATTAGGTTATTCCAATACAGATGCACTTAAGGCTATACGTAAAGTTGAAGGTGCTGACAAGATGAAGACGGAAGATATAATCCGTGCAGCACTAAAGAATCTTTAAAAGGAATTTTAATCCTGAACGTAGTGAAGGATATTTATTATGAAAAATAGAATCATAACAACTGAAAAGAAAATAGAAGATGATTTTAATGAGAAGACACTTCGTCCTCGCAGCCTTCGTGAATATATAGGTCAGGAAAAGGTTAAGAAGAATCTTGAGGTATTTATTGAAGCTGCAAAGAAACGTAAGGAACCTCTGGACCATGTTTTACTCTATGGCCCTCCGGGACTTGGTAAAACAACTCTTGCATGTATAGTTGCAGAGGAGATGGGAGTTAATATCAAGGTTACATCTGGACCTGCTATTGAAAAGCCAGGTGAACTTGCTGCAATCCTTAGTCAGCTTTCTGAGAACGATGTCCTCTTTATTGACGAGATTCATAGACTTAATAAGCAGGTAGAGGAAGTTCTTTACCCAGCTATGGAAGACTATGCGATAGATATAATCATTGGAAAGGGTGAGCAGTCAAAATCCCTCAGGATTGACCTTCCAAAGTTTACACTTGTTGGAGCTACAACAAGAGCTGGTATGCTTTCAGCACCACTTCGTGACAGATTCGGAGTAGTGAGCAGGCTTGATCTTTATAATGTGACTGAACTGATGAGTATCGTAATCAGATCTTCGGCGGTTCTGGGCATTGAGGTTGATGAAGAGGGTGCCCTTGAAATAGCTAAGAGATCACGAGGTACACCTCGTCTCGCAAATAGACTCCTTAAGAGAGTTCGTGATTTTGCAGAGGTTGAACATCAGGGCAAAATTGATTATAATGTTGCTAAATGTGCTCTGGATAAGCTTGATGTTGATGGCTATGGACTTGATGACACTGATAGAAACATCCTTATGACTATTATTAAGAACTACGGTGGTGGTCCTGTAGGAATTGATGTTCTTTCGGCGGCTATCGGCGAGGATGCCGGAACTATCGAGGATGTTTACGAACCATATCTTATTAAGAATGGTCTGATAAACAGAACTCCAAGAGGACGTGTTGTTACAGAGAAAGCATATAAACATTTAAATCTGGACTTTATGCTCAGTTAATAAACTAATGTGAGGTGTAAAATGGGACAGAAGAGAATAGATATTCCTGTTGTTATCAATAATAAGGTATATACTCTTAGCGGATATGAAGGAGAGGAATACTTACAGAATATAGCTACTTACATTAATGGTAAGATAGCTGAATGCAAGCAATCTGAGGAATACAGAAGAATGAACATAGAATATCAGGGGATTCTTCTTGCTCTGAATATTGCAGATGATTATTTTAAAGCTAAAGCTAAGGCAGATGAAACAGCAGGCGATAATACGGACAAGGAACAGCAGCTTTACGAACTGAGACATGAAGTTATCGAATCACAGATAAAGCATGAAGCAGCACTTAAGCTGGTTGAAGAATACAAAGAACAGGTAAATGCTCTTCAGAAGAGACTGGTTCAGCTGGAAGCTGAGAAAGATAAATAATAATGAAAAAAAGACCTGAGATTCTTGCCCCGTGTGGTAATATGGCATCTCTAAAGGCTGCAATAACAGCCGGCGCTGATGCTTGTTACTTAGCGGGGAATTCTTTTGGAGCGAGAGCTTATGCAGATAACTTTTCTCCAGATGAATTAATTGAAGCAATTGAGTATGCACATCTGTATGGTGTGAAGGTTTATCTGACCTGCAATACTCTTATTAAGAATACTGAACTTAGCTCGGTTTACGCCATGCTCTTTCCTCTATATGAAGCAGGGCTGGATGCGGTGCTGGTTCAGGATTTTGGCGTGCTTAGACTTCTCAGGAATGCATTTCCTGATATGGAGATACATACAAGTACTCAGATGAATATACTTACTCCTGTAGGTGCTCAGCTGGCTAAAGATATGGGGGCTACCAGGGTTGTTGCGGCAAGGGAAATGTCAATTAATGAATTGGCAAATATTAAAGCGAATGTCGACATTGAACTTGAGGCCTTTGTGCATGGGGCTATGTGCCTTTGTTATAGTGGCAGATGCCTTATGAGTTCTATGGCTGGTGGGCGAAGCGGTAATAGAGGAAGATGTGCTCAGCCTTGCAGACAAAAATATAATGGGGAGTACCTTCTTTCCATGAGGGATCTTTGTTCACTTCAGTTTATTCCTGAACTTACAGATGCAGGAGTGGACAGCCTTAAAATAGAAGGAAGAATGAAAAATGAATACTATACAGCTGCTACAGTAGAAGCTTATAGAAATCTTGCTGAAAGCTACATAAATGGAAGCTTTACAGCTGAGAAGGTGGATTATTACGAAAAACGTCTTCTTGATATCTTTAATCGTGGCGGTTTCTCCAGTGGATACATGGTAAGAAGTCGTGACGAAGACGAATGGGACGAGGTTCTGATAGATAAGAGTATGCCAGGAAGAAGAGGCGTTAAGGTTGGCTCTATATCAAGAATCATGGATGGCCAGGTTGGTTTTAAGCTAGAAACTGATCTGGGTATTGGAGATGAACTTATGATAGATGTTCAGTCTCCAATATCTATTACTTCTAATAAGGAAGCTAGGGCAGGAGAAATGGTTTCTCTTAATGCACCTGAAACCCGAAAGATAAGTAAGGGTACAAATATTTACAGAACCAGATCAAAGGCTCTTACAGAGGATATAGAAGCTCTTATTAATAGAGATAACAGACTTCCTATAAATGGTAAGGTGGAAGCTATTTGTGGAGACGATTTATCTGTTACTTTTGAAAGAGATGGATTTAGCAGTACAGTATATGGCGGCAAGGTAGAACCTGCATCAAAACGTCCGATTGATGAGAAAACTATAAGAAATAAAGTTTCTCAGCTTGGGAATACATCCTTTTATATTGATAACTTTTCTATAGATTGTGATGGTAAGGGATTTGTCAGGATTGGAGATATCAGCGAGCTTAGAAGACAGGCTGCTGAGGAATTAGAACTAAAGATTAGAAAGAGTAGAAGTAGAAATATTCAGGACACTCGTTCATACGAAGCTATAAATAAAGAAATCTCTCCAAAGAAGGGATTTGAAGGACAGAGTAATAATTATTACTATTCATTTTCTTATCCATATCAGGTGGAGGCATTCCTTAATAATATCCCGAATGAAATAATAGGGATATCAGGTTATATATTTATAATCCTGGATCTTGGACTTGGTGGATTTACAAAAGAAGAACTTGAAATACTCAAGTCTTCTGTGGCTGAAGTTATGAGTAACTTTGCTCCAGAAGCTTACAGAATAGAACTGGGTCTGCCTTATATAAATAGGGGAGAATATGATATCCAGGAAGATTATGGTGATTTTATAGAGAGTATTTCTGGTCTTTATATCAGAAGTATTGATGATCTTGCTGCCGTTCGAAATAGCTTCGCAGGTTATGGCAGAAATAAAGGATTTGAAGATAAAGATATCCTTTTATCATCATCTATCTACCTTTATAACGATGTTTCAGTGGCAGAAATTGTTGATATACTTTCAGGTCATAAAGGTATGGTTCTTTATGAAAAGTCTCTGGAGCTCAGTGAAAGAGAGCTTAAGGCTATGAATTACGATAATGAAAGCTTTACTTTATACTACGGAAAGCTGCCACTTATGGTCACATCTGGCCTTAGAGATACAACAGGAACACTTACAGATGATAAGGGTCACAGGGTGAGTGTTATAAAATGTGGTGGTTTATGTTATAATGTCATTTTGAGTGGCCTGCCACAGAGTCTGCATGGCATTTCCCGTGCCGGACTTTGCAGCTTCACTAATGAGAGTGCTGAGGAGATTCGGGACATCTTGTCTGAGAATCCAAGGTTTATAGATAAGAAATTATTTACGAGAGGACATTTTGAGAAGGGCATTTAAATATGGCTAATCTTGTTTGCACAATTTCAAAATATCTGGTTCTTCTGTTTATGGCTCTTTATACCATAAAGTGTTATACCTACTTTACTGCCAAAGACAGAGAAAAGAGAAATAGTAACCTGAATAAACAGATATTCTATATATTCATGATTCACTTTTTATGTCATGTGATGCTGTTTATTAATATGGAAGATGCTAAGGTTTTTCTTTACTATATTATTGAAATAGCTATAGCGATTCTTTATATAGTTGCTTTTCGACTTATATACAAGAATTCTTCCAGGCTGATGACTAATAATGTGGCATTCCTCATGCTGATAGGTTATACAGTTCTCCTGAGACTTAGTCCTGGACTTGCTATAAGACAGTTTATCCTGGCTTCAGTTGGACTTGTTATTTCCCTTTTTATTCCGTTTATACTTGCTAAATTGAAGAATATTGTGAAGTGGAGAACATTCTTCGGAATAGCTGGTCTGGTTCTTCTTTCTTCAGTATTTATACCGGGAGTAGGACAGGTTATAAATGGTTCAAGAAACTGGATTCACATCTTTGGGCTTTCTCTGCAGCCAATGGAATTTGTAAAGATCATCTTTATATTCTTTGTGGCTTGTTCATTGGTTAAGCTTAATACTATGAAGGAGCTGTTTGTAAATGCGGCTATCGCTGCTGCCTTTATGCTTATCCTTGTAGTTGAGAAAGACTTTGGTGCTGTATTCCTTTTCTACATCGTTTATTTCATGATGGTTTATCTTGCAACATCCAGACCAATCTTCATGATCCTTGGTGTAGCTCTTGGAGTGGGTGCATGCGTTCTTGGATATATGTTTTTCAAGGATAATCTTTTTGCTCATATTGTGGTGAGAGTTCATGCATGGCAGGACCCATTTGCGTATCAGCAGTCTGAAGGTTATCAGGTTTGTGAATCCCTGTTTGCTATTGGTACTGGTGGATTTGCAGGTTCAGGTCTTGGAAATGGTATGCCTTACCTTATTCCAGTTGCAGAGAGTGATTTTATTTTCTCGGCAATCTGCGAGGAGCTTGGTGTGGTATTTGGCCTTGCACTTATACTTATCTACCTCAGCAGTTTTATAGCAATGCAGAATATAGCAATGAAATGTAAGATGCCATTCTATAAATATGTAACATTTGGAATAGCTACTATATATATAATACAGGTGCTTCTGAATATTGGTGGTGCAACAAAGTTTATACCGTCCACCGGTGTAACCCTGCCACTTATCAGTTATGGTATCAGTAGTGTATTCAGTACACTGATAATGTTTTCAATAGTTCAATATACATACATACTAGTTAGTAAAGAGGCTGACGATCTTGAAAGAGAAAAAGAAAAAATCGCGTCAGGTGGAGCAAGCTATTAATCCACAGCTTAAAGCTCTGATGGACAAAGAACGCGAGAAGAACAAAAAGAATAAGATAAAGAACAGACCAATAGTCTTTATGACATATGTTATGGTATTGGTTTTTATTTCTATGTTCGGATATATCATCTGGTACGTATTTAAAAATGCGGATAGCATTGTAGCGAATACTGCCAATAAGAGACAGGACAGCTTTGTAAAGTTTGTTTGTCGTGGTGATATTATAACAAGTGATGATGTTGTCGTAGCTACTACAAAGACAGACGAAGATGGAAATGAGACCAGAGTTTATCCATATGGAAGTCTTTTTGCGCATACTGTAGGTTATAATTCTTATGGTCGTGCCGGACTGGAGCTTTCAGAGAATTTCGATCTGATGCGTTCACATGTAAATGTTGTAAGTAAGGTTTATAATGATCTGAATGGTGACAAGAATCCTGGAGATACAATAGTAACAACTCTTGATTATAAGCTGCAGAACGCTGCGGCTGAAGCTCTTGGCGGGGCAAACGGTGCAGTCGTAGTACTGGAGGCTTCAACAGGTAAGATAAGAGCAATGTACTCAAGTCCTACATTTGATCCTAATGATATAGATAATGTTTGGGATACTGTTCATTCTGAAGAAGGAAGTACAAGTACAGTTCTTCTTAATAGAGCAACTCAGGGTCTTTATGCTCCTGGTTCTACCTTCAAGGTAGTAACTGCCATGGAATACATTAAAGAGCATCCAGATTACGAAAACTATTATCATATCTGTAATGGTACGGATATCTTTAACAGTGTTTCTATAAGATGTAGTAATAGTACAGTTCATGGGGAACTGGACCTGAAGGGTTCACTGGCTCATTCATGTAATACAAGCTTTGCAAATATTGGTTGTAATGAACTAGATATGGATAAGCTGAATGATTTTGCTGAGGAGCTTCTATATAATGGAAACTTACCTTATGATGGAGATTATTCGAAGTCTCAGTTTAAGCTGGACGGGGATAGTGATAAATCTGCTATACCTCAGACAGTAATCGGTCAGGGTGATACACTTGTTACACCGCTTCATAATGCCCTCATAATGCAGGCAATTGCAAATGGCGGAACGATGATGAGACCAATGATTGTGGAAGAACTTCAGAATGCAGATGGCATTTCCCTTAAGAAAGAGAAGCCTAAGGCTTATGGCTCAGTTATAGATCCTGAGGTTACAAAGGCTATAATTCCTATGCTTCAGGAAGTAGCTACAAGCGGAACTGCATCTCAATATATGGCTGGAAAGCCTTATACTGTAGCTGGAAAGACAGGTACAGCGGAATATGATAATAATGGAAATTGTAATTCCTGGTTCGTTGGATTTACTAATGTAGATGATCCGGATATCGTTGTAAGTGTAGTAGTAGAGGATTATACAACAAACCAAACATCAGGAACTTACGTTGCATCGCGAGTTATGGATGCATATTATTCGGAATAGTGTTATGATATAAATTAGGGTGCTGTCATCAAGTAATTGGCAGCGAGATTCACACCAAATGCACTAGTTTATTAAACTTTTGCATGAGAAAAGGAGGGATTGCACGTGATTGAAGCAATTAGTTGTGGCGGTGTGGTTATATTTAGAGGAAAAGTGTTACTGCTTTATAAAAACTATAAGAATCGCTATGAGGGCTGGGTTCTCCCAAAGGGAACTGTAGAGGAAGGCGAGGATCATCAGACTACAGCACTTCGTGAGGTTAAGGAAGAATCTGGAGCTGATGCGACTATAGTTAAATATATTGGAAAAAGCAGCTATACATTTTCAACATATACAGATACTGTAAATAAGAACGTGCACTGGTTCTTAATGATGGGCGAAAGCTTTTACAGTAAGCCACAGAAGGAAGAGTACTTCTGTGATTCGGGCTATTATAAATATCACGAGGCATATCATCTGCTTAAGTTTCCTAATGAAAAGCAGATTCTCGAAAATGCTTATGCTGAATATTTGGCACTAAAGAAAGAGAAACGTTGGGGGAAAAAGTTTTACTAGGCTGAGAGGTATAATTAATGGGTTATAGTCAAGATGAGATTGATGAGATTTTAAAGCGTTACTCTGGTGAATCCTCAAATACTAAGTCCACGCCGACCCCTAAGCCGGTTGAAGAACCTAGGGTAGTTGAAGAACCAAAGGTGGTTGAAAGACCAATAGTTAAAGAGGAGCCAAAAGTAGAAAAATCTACGCATTTAACCAGGGCTGAGATTATAAAACAGCAATCAAAAAATGATGTGGTTAGAAAGGCTGAGGAAAAACAAAGGATGAGAAAACGAAAAACTACTATACTTAATTGCCTGCTTGTTTTCTTTATACTTGTCTTTTTAGGTTCAGGTGGCTATCTGGGATATTACTTCTATAATATAAAGAAGTCTCAGGATAGTTTTGATGATCTGAAGGCTCTTATAACAGATGATGGTAATTCTGGAGGTTCTGGCACTGGTACAGGAACCGCTGGCGATGCAGAGACTGGCGGTCTTGAGTATGAAGTTATAAATGGAGTTAAGGTTCAAACAAAGTTTGCAGGAGTTTATGCAAAAAATAATGACTTTATTGGATGGTTAAAGATTGACGGAACAAATGTTGATTATCCTGTAATGTATACTCCAACTGATGAACAGAAATATTTACATCTGGACTTTTATCAGGAATATAGTTCATCAGGAACATTATTCCTATCAAAGAATTCGGATCCGTTCCAGCCATCAGATAATATACTTATCTATGGTCATAATATGAAAGCAGGAACAATGTTCCATACCCTGCTTCAATATGAGAGTCAGGAGTTTTATCAGGAACATAAGACTTTCACCTTTGATACTATTAATGAAAATGGTACATATGAGGTGATAGCTGCATTTAGAACTGAAATAGATGAGAGCAATGATAAGCTCTTTAAATATTATGAATTTAATAACGCAGCAGACCAGGCAGAGTTTGATGAATATGTATCGAAAGTCAAGAAGATGACACCTTATTCTATCGATACGACAGCTGAGTTTGGTGATAAGCTTGTAACCCTTTCTACATGTGCTTATCATGCAAGCGAAGGCAGATATGTAGTTGTTGCAAAAAAAATCAAATAAATGCTTGCATTAGTATATCAAATCTGATAGAATGTCAAATGTTGCGAGTCTGAAAGCAGACTTTTAGTATGTAGTTAAAGGAGGTGCTAAGGAATGGCAAAGTGCTTTTACTGCGATAAGTCAGTTCATTTTGGAAACAATGTGAGTCACTCACATAGAAGATCAAATAGAATCATGAAGTCTAATATAAAGAGGGTCAAGGCTAAGGTCGATGGTTCTCCAAAGACTATCTATGTATGTACAAAGTGCCTTAGATCAGGTAAGGTAGAAAGAGCATAGTTAATTAATGTTGGTGATAAGGGACGACAGAAGCTTCTGTTCGTCCCCTTTTTATATCATAAGAAATTGCGCCAGCATTTTTTTCGAAGGAATCACATTATTTTTTTAGGAGGTAAAGTATGGCAGGTCTTATGGAAAATGAAAACGGTAATATTTCTATAGATACAGAGGTTATTGCCCAGTATGCTGGTCATGCGGCTCTCGATTGCTTTGGTATTGTTGGTATGGCAAGTCTCAGCATGAAAGATGGTCTGGCTAAGCTTCTTAAAGGCAGTAATGTCAGCAGGGGTGTTAATGTAGTTATAGATGATAGTGGTCTGAATATTAATTTCCATATCATAGTTGCATATGGTGTAAATATAAAGACAGTTGTAGATAATCTTGTGAATACAGTTAAGTATCAGGTTGAGGATTATACAACTATGAAGGTAAATGCGATCAACGTTTACGTTGAGGGCGTAAGAGTAATCGACTGATTTTGGTGGAGGACTAAGAGATGCCGCTCACAACAATTAATGCAGAGTTATTAAAAACAGCTTTTATTTCTGGAGCTAATAATATAAGCAACAAGAAGGAATATATTAATGAGCTTAATGTATTCCCTGTTCCTGATGGAGATACAGGTACCAATATGACTCTGACCATAATGTCAGCAGTTGCAGAAGTTAATGAAGTAAAAGAACCAACTATGGCAAATTTGGCTAAGGCTATTTCTGGTGGTTCTCTTCGTGGTGCAAGAGGTAACTCCGGTGTTATTCTTTCCCAGATACTTCGTGGTTTCTGCCGTGAGATCAAGGATGGAAAGGAAATCAATCAGGAATGTCTGGCAAATGGATTTGCTCGTGCGGTTGAGACTGCATATAAGGCTGTTATGAAGCCAAAGGAAGGAACAATCCTAACAGTTGCCAGAGCTATGGCTGAAAAGGCTGCTGAAATAATAAATGAATATGAAGATATAAATGATTATCTGGAGCAGATTATTATTTATGGAGATGAGGCTCTTGCTGGAACTCCAGAACTTCTTCCTGTTCTTAAAGAGGCAGGGGTAGTTGATTCTGGTGGACAGGGTCTTATTGAGATAATTAAGGGAATGCATCTTGGACTTCAGGGTACACCTGTTGCGCTTGAAGATTCTGATAATGGTCCAAAGCTTGCCAGAGGAGCAGGCCTTCTTGAGGCTATACCATCAAGACTTACTGGAAGTGGTAATGACCATATATCTACTGCAGATATTAAATTTGGATATTGTACAGAGTTTATTGTATTGCTTGATAATCCTGTATCTGATGACGAAGTTGAAAAAATTAAGGAATATCTGCTTACATTAGGTGATTCTTTAGTATGTGTTGCAGATGATGAAGTGATTAAGATTCATGTGCATACCAATCATCCTGGTAAGGCTTTTGAAAAGGGTCTTGAGTATGGTCAGCTTACAAGATGTAAGGTTGATAACATGCGCGAGGAACACAACGAAAGAGTATTTATGGCTAATGAAATGCATTACGTTGATTCTCCAAAGGCCGAGGAGCCAGCAGTAGAAGAGACTACATTTGACGAGCCACCTAAGAAGTATGGTTTTGTTGCTGTATCTGCAGGAGACGGTATGAGTACTATCTTTGAGGAGATAGGTGTGGACTATGTAATTCATGGTGGTCAGACTATGAATCCTAGTACAGATGACATCCTTTCTGCAATCAAGCATGTAAATGCTGAAAATGTTTATATACTTCCAAATAATAAGAATATTGTACTCGCTGCAAATCAGGCATCTGATATATGCGAGGATAAGAAGATATTTGTTATACCTTCAAGCACAATTCCTCAGGGAATAGCAGCTATGCTTTCCTATAATGAGGCTGCAGAGCCAGAGGAAAACTTAGAAAACATGAAGTCTGCTCTTGGTGATGTAAAGACCGGTGAGGTTACATTTGCCATAAGAGATACTTCTGTTGAAGGTAAGGAAATTCGTAAGAATAACATAATGGGAATATCTGATAATGGTATTGATGTTGTAGGTACAGAAGTTGATCAGGTAACTAAAGACCTGGTTGAAAGCCTTGTTGACGAGGACAGTGGACTTATAACACTTTACTATGGTGAGGACATTTCTGAAGAGGATGCAAATGCGCTCTCTGATTATCTGGCTGAAAAGTACGAGGATCTTGATGTTGATGTAAGATTCGGCGGCCAGCCAATATATTATTACATTCTTTCTGTGGAATAGATCCGTATGAAATTTTTCAAAGGGTACTTCTATGAGATTAGATGAAGATATAAAGAATATTAAGGGGATTGGGGATAAGACTGCACAGCAGTTTAATAGATTAGGAATTTATAACGTAAAAGACCTGATCTATTATTACCCCCGAGCTTATAAAACATACAGTGAGCCTGTCTCAGTTGTTGATACCAACGAAGGAGACAGGGTTGCTGTTTTTTGCAAGGTGGTTTCTTACGTGGATGTGCATAAGGGACGCCGTTATACCATCACTTCGCTTTCTGCTGCAGACAGTACAGGAAGTATAAGGATGGTATGGTTTAATATGCCTTTCCTGCGTAGCAAGTTCCACAAGGGCGAAACTTATATCTTCTACGGAACAGTTAAATACAGCGGTAATATGCGTGTGATGGAAATGCCAGAATACTTTACTCAGTTTACTTATCAAAAGGCGCTTTCCACAATGCAACCCATTTACCCTCTTAAATCTGGTATTACCAATAATTCTATAACCCGCTCAGTTTCTGCGGTTATGGATACTATAAAAGCTCTTCCTGAATATCTTCCGGAAGATGTAATTCAGCAAAATAATCTGATGTCCAGGAGTGATGCTTTGATACAAATGCATTTTCCTGATAATGAAGAAACACTTAAAAAGGCACTTAGCAGAATAGCCTTTGATGAATTTCTGGAATTCCTTATTAAAATCAGACAACTTAAAGAGGATACTGTTAAGCAGGAAAATCTTTATAAGATAAATGATGAGGCGATTGTAAAGAAGGATGGCTTTATAGCCGGACTTCCTTTTAGTCTGACTCAGGGACAGAGTGATGCTGTAAAGGATATTTGTTCAGACATGAGTTCTGATCATGTAATGAACCGTCTGATTCAGGGAGATGTAGGCTCAGGAAAAACTGTAGTAGCGGTGATAGCGCTTCTTATGAATGCCATTAGTGGCTACCAGGGTGCTCTTATGGTTCCTACTGAGGTTCTTGCCGTACAGCATTATGAAGATATTTGTAAGATGCTTAAGCCTTATAAGCTGACAGTGAGACTTCTTACAGGTTCCATGTCTCTTAAGGAGAAAAGAGAGGTTTATCAGGAACTTAAGGAAGGCATCTGCGATATAGTTATTGGTACTCATGCCATAATTCAGGACTCAACTGACTTTGAGAGTCTTGGTCTTGTAATTACAGATGAGCAACACAGATTTGGAGTAAAGCAACGTGAGAAGCTGACTGAAAAAGGTAATTTCCCTCATGTACTGGTAATGAGTGCCACACCTATTCCTAGAACCCTTGCGATAATTCTTTATGCTGATATGGACATCTCCGTTATCAAGGATATGCCATCCAACAGAAAGAAGATCATGAACTGTGTTGTAGGAACTGAATACAGGCCGAATGCATATAATTTTATTCGTAAGCAGGTGGCTGAAGGACATCAGGCTTATGTTATTTGTCCGATGGTTGAGGACAGCGAGGCTGTTGAGGCGGAAAATGTAATCAACTACAGTGGTGAGTTATCTGAAAAGCTGGGTAGAGATATCCGGGTGGCTTATCTTCACGGTAAGATGAAGGAAGATGAGAAGAAGGATATTCTTCATAGATTTATTAATAAAGAAATAGATGTGCTTGTTTCGACCACAGTTATTGAGGTAGGAATTAATAATCCGAATGCTACGGTGATGATGATTGAGAATGCTGAACGATTTGGATTGGCACAGCTTCATCAGTTAAGAGGTCGTGTGGGACGTGGAGATGCACAGAGCTATGCGGTCTTTATAAATGTTAAGAAGTCTGAGGCTTCTATGGAGAGACTTAAGGTTTTGGAGGATTCTAATGATGGATTCTTCATTGCGTCGGAGGATCTGAGACTTAGAGGGCCTGGAGATTTCTTCGGAATCAGACAGAGTGGAGATATGAACTTCCGCATAGCTGATATTTATAATCACAGCGATATGCTGAGGTTAGCGCAGGATGTTTCACTAAAATACAATGATTTAATTGTTATATAGAAGTTAATTATATCAAACATTTACAATCTCATATTTGCTTTAAAAACGATAACGGGATTTTCCCATAATTTAAGGAGCGAGTTTCATGATTTTTAAGCCGCGAGCGACGCTGTTTGAGTAAAAATGCCTTCATTATTTTAATAAAAGGCATTTTTACGAGTTAAAGCCGAGCGGCATTAAAAACTGAAACGAGCGACTATAAATTATGAAAATCTTAGTGTGTTTTAAAGCATATATGAGATTTGTAAATGCATATACAATATTCGTAAACACATATACAAGGAGAACACGGATGAAAGAGAAGAAGGGTTTTATCATTGCGATAGTTGCACTTGTTCTGATTGTTGCAGGACTTGTTGCTTATATTGTTATTGATAAGAACAAGGGCAAAAATGAAAAGGCAGATGTGACAACAGAAGCAACTACAGAAGCTACAACAGAGGCGAAAGCTTCAGCTGACGAAGCCGAGGAAGAGACAACTGAGGCTACAAAGGAAAAGAATACTGAGAAGAAACTTGCCTGCTATGCAACTATAGCTGCAGAAAATAACTGGCAGGATGGTGATAAGTTTGTTTATCAATTCACAGTAGATATCCATAATGATTCTGATGAAGACATCTCTGATTGGGAGGTTAAGATATCAGGATTTGATGGTGGTGAGATGGGCGACAGCTGGAATGGTGAGTACAAGATAGCCAGCGGTACACTTTCTGCTACAGCTGTTGATTATAATGGAACTGTAGCTGCTCATTCTACTACGAATCTTGGTTTCCAGGTTAAGTTTGATAGTTCAGACAAGGCAGAGGCTGATAAAACTCCAGTTCTCTATGTGAGTGGTGAGGAGTACAAAGTTGTTAAGGAAGAACCTACTACTCAGTCAGATGAAGAAAAGAAGGCATCTAAGAAGGAGAAGAAGGAGCCTGAGTCAGGAACTCCTCTTGATAATCATGGTAAGCTTTCGATAAAGGGAACTGATATAGTTGATAAGAATGGTGATCCATACCAGCTTAAGGGTGTAAGTACTCATGGTCTGGCCTGGTTCCCTGACTATGTAAATAAAGATGCATTCCAGACTCTACGTGATGACTGGGGAGCAAACCTCATAAGACTTGCTATGTATACAGCTGAGAATGGTGGTTACTGCGAGGGCGGTGATCAGGCAAAACTTAAGGCTCTTGTGGATGATGGTGTAGAGTATGCTACAGATCTTGGTATGTATGTAATCATTGACTGGCATATACTTCATGATCTTACACCTACAGCACATCAGGATGAGGCGATAGCATTCTTCGACGAGATGTCTGCTAAATATGCTGATTATGATAATGTGCTCTATGAGATTTGTAATGAGCCAAATGGCAGCACTACATGGAGTGATGTTAAAGGTTATGCTGAGGAAGTAATCCCAGTTATCAGAGCTAATGATAAAGATGCTATCATAATTGTTGGAACACCTACATGGTCACAGGATGTTGACCAGGCAGCTGCTGACCCTATTACAGGTGAAGAGAATATTGCTTATACAACTCATTTCTATGCAGCAACTCATAAGGATAATATTAGAAGCAAGGTTAAGACAGCTCATGATAAAGGACTTTGTGTATTTATATCAGAGTTCAGTATCTGCGATGCTTCTGGTAATGGTGGTATAGATTATGATTCAGCTGATGACTGGTTTGAGATGATAAATGATTATAATCTGTCCTATGCTGGATGGAACCTGTCCAATAAGGATGAGACGTCATCGCTTATATCTTCAAGCTGCGATAAGAAGTCGGGATGGACAGATGATGAGTTGTCAGAAACTGGTAAATGGTTAAAATCTCAGATAAGTGGAGAGTAAATACTATATTTAGTGTTTTTTAACATAAACCGTTGCCCTAATCCGCATAATATGGTATAGTGAGATATCATGAGAGTAATAGCTGGTTCTAGAAGAAGCCTTCCTCTTAAAACTTTAGAGGGAGATAATACAAGGCCTACGGCTGATAAATATAAAGAGACTCTGTTCAATTGTCTTCAAATGGATGTGCCGGAGTCTCTGTTTCTTGATTTATTTTCTGGAAGTGGAGCCATAGGAATTGAGGCTCTTTCTAGAGGCGCAAAGCACGCAGTTCTTGTTGAGAATAATAAGCAGGCTCTCGATATCATTAAACAGAATATTCATTTTACTAAGTTTGAGAATGAGGCAGAGATAGTTAAGTCAGATGTCATCAGTTATCTAAGTAGACTTGGAAAAGTGAATTTCGATATTATTTTCATCGATCCGCCATATGGTAAAGGGCTTGAGAGGGAAGCTCTTGAGATTCTCAGTACCAAGACTTTTACAAATCCTGATTTCAAGATTGTGGTGGAAGCAAAGCTGGAAGAGGATTTTAGCTTTATCGATGATACAAAGTTTATTATCTATAAGACTAAGAATTATAAAACTAATAAGCACGTCTTCTTGTGCGGCAGGGAGTAGACTTTAAAGCAAATGAGTTCAGTAGTTTATCCTGGTAGCTTTGATCCGGTTACTCTGGGACATATAGATGTAATCGAAAGAGCGAGTAAGATTTTTGATAATGTAATAGTATGTGTTCTTAACAATTCAGCTAAAAAAAGTCCGTTGTTTTCTCTTGATGAGCGTGTTAATATGTTAAGAGATGTTTTGGCGGATTTCCAAAATGTAACCGTTGCTTCTTATGATGGACTTTTAGTTGATTTTGCTAAGGAAAATAATATTAAAGTAATTATAAGAGGACTTAGAGAGGTTACAGATTTTGACAGCGAGCTTCAGATGGCTCAGGGAAATCATAAGGTGTCTCCAGAAATAGATACATTATTTATGGCGACAGATCCTAAGTTTTCTTTTATAAGTTCCAGTATGGTTAGGGAATTTGCAAGCTATGGCAAATCAGTTGAAGGCTTTGTTCCTGATTCAATACTGAGTATGATAGAAGATAAGTATAAGATTTAAGGCAGGAGGATTTTTAAAATGGGTAAAAAAGGCGTAGAAGAAATGATTGAGGAGATTGAGGCATTTATTAATGGATGCAAGTATCAGCCTCTTTCATCAAACAAGATTGTTGTGCCTAAGGATGAGTTAGAGCGTATGCTCAATGAGCTTAAGCTTAAACTTCCAAGTGAGATAGAGAGATGTAAGAAGATCATGCGTAACAAGGAGGCTATCCTTGCTTCAGCTAGAACACGTTCAGATGCTATCATTTCTGAATCTGTTAATGAAGCTAACCGTCTTGTAGAGCAGAATCATATTACAGAGCTTGCTAATGCAAGAGCTAATGAAATCATGGAAACTGCAAGAGCTGAGGCTCAGCAGATCGTCTCTGATGCTACTGCAGAGGCTACAGAGGTTCGTACGGGAGCTATGCTTTATACAAAGCAGAAGATTACAGATATCAAAGACTTCCTTCAGAATACTCTTGAAGCTGAAAATGAGAATTATAAAAACCTCATCGATAGTTTGGAAAACGGAGTTTATACTCTCGATACAAACCTTAATGAGGTTAATACAAGTCTGAATCTTATTAATAATGATCCTAACAGTGTTCTTTATGATGACTATGGTAGTGGAGATGACAGCTACATGGATAATCCAGTAGGTGGTGCTCCAGCTATGGGCGGTCCTGTTCCTCCAATGCAGGATGATATTGATGATGACGAGGATTATGGCGACGACGATGATTTCGACGACGACTATGATGATGACGATGACTTCCTTGATGATTAATTATTAATTATTTAACTATCTTAGTACTACAACTAAGTTCTCCGCGAAGTCTTATATTTGAGTTATCATAAATTAATTGATTATATAAATCAGTTGCAAGTTTATCCAGCTGCCACATTCTGGAACTAGTTTCGGTTTCAGGTGTGAAGCTGGATTTTTTGTTTATAAGAGTCAGTGTAGATGCAGCTTCTATATCCTTAATAATACTTGTTTTAGTATCTTTTATTGCCAGGATATTTAGATAATCAGCATAGCCATTATCATATGCTATCTTTCTATCTTCATCCTTTATACCAAGAACCATATGAAGAAGAACACGGCTGACCCTGCTCATAGTTATATTCTTAGTTTTCAAGAAATCCTGAAGCTCAACATACTTTACAGGCAGTGGTGCCTTTCTAAGTCTGTTAAGAAGCTCAGGAGTCATATCCATTATCTGATCCAGCTGAGAAATCTCTGGTGGGAGATTCCTGTCATAAATTAAGCGTGATGCTATAGATGGTGTAAGCCATGTCTTTTCAGGAAGAGGCTTTTTCATATATTCAAGATAAGGTTTAGAGCTTCCTCTAGGAATATACTGCTTTATGTTCACGCCTTCATTCATAGCTTTTCTGATTGCAGTAGCACTTGAGTATTTTCCTGTAAGCTCTTCATTGTCATAACCATTATCACATCTAGGGATGATGATTGGCTTTATATCTGAATTTAATTTCTTTAATGCTGTTATGTAGGAAATTGCCAGAATATTATTTGGCTTTGAAATGAACTTTGAAGCAGAAGCTCCCAGTATCTTTTTTATGGCTCTTTCGCTGGCTGCTGGATAGGAGAATCCCTTTGTAAGATTCTCATTTAAAGTATCTTTATATTCCTTAGGTTCATTGGCGAGGATATCAGTAACCTCGTCAAAAAACTCTGGTATATCATCTTCAACACCAAAGGCAATGTAATCTATTATTTTCATTTCGTTGAGAATAGCTACAGCACCAGCGGCAAAATCCCTGGCACTTCCGGTGGCATAGATTACAGGCAATTCAAAAACAGCATCAATTCCGCCAATTACAGCGGCTTCAGCTCTTGAATATTTATCAGCCATGGCTGGAGCGCCACGCTGAATAAAATTTCCACTCATAAGAGCAATTACATTATCAGCCTTACATTTTTTTACGGCTTCTGTATATAGATATTTATGTCCATTATGGAACGGATTAAACTCTGCGATAATTCCCAAATTTGCCATAGTTTTTCTCCTTAAAAAGAACCCCATTTGCAATAAAAAAATCCTAAACTAAGAATAGCATTTTTTTATTCGTTATGCTATACTAACTTTGTTCGTCAAAAATAACTAAATATTGATGCTAATAAAGAATGATTTACAAGATAATGTGGTTATATGCCACATTTACTGAAAGGAGTTTTTATGCAGAATGAAGAAAAATTAAAAGCTTTAGATGCAGCTCTTGCCCAGATTGAAAAGCAGTTCGGTAAGGGCTCTGTAATGAAGCTTGGTGATAATGCTACAAATATGAATGTTGAGGCTGTTCCAACAGGTTCACTCAGCCTTGATATTGCACTTGGAATTGGTGGTATGCCAAGAGGACGTATTATTGAGATTTACGGACCTGAATCAAGTGGTAAAACTACAGTTGCACTCCATGTTGTAGCTGAAGTTCAGAAACGTGGTGGAATTGCAGGATTCATCGATGCAGAGCATGCCCTTGATCCTGCTTATGCTAAGAATATTGGTGTAGATATTGATAACCTCTATATAGCTCAGCCAGATAGTGGTGAGCAGGCTCTTGAAATTACAGAGACCATGGTTAGATCTGGAGCTATGGATGTACTCGTTATCGACTCTGTTGCTGCTCTTGTTCCTAAGGCTGAGATAGATGGAGAGATGGGTGACAGCCATGTAGGTCTTCATGCAAGACTTATGTCACAGGCTCTTAGAAAGCTTACAGCAGTTATCAGTAAGACTAACTGTGTTGTTATCTTTATCAACCAGCTTCGTGAAAAGGTTGGTGTAATGTTCGGAAATCCTGAGACAACAACTGGTGGTCGTGCACTTAAATTCTATTCTTCAGTAAGAATGGAAGTTCGTCGTGTTGAGACTATCAAGACTGGTGGCGAAGGTGTAGGTAACAGAACAAAGGTTACTATTGTTAAGAATAAGGTTGCTCCTCCATTTAAAAAGGCGGAATTCGATATCATGTTCGGTGAGGGCATTTCCAAGGAAGGTGATATCCTTGATCTTGCAGCTAACTGTGATGTTGTTAGTAAGTCAGGCGCATGGTATGCATATCTTGGTGAGAAGATTGGCCAGGGACGCGAGAATGCAAAAGCCTATCTTAAGGAGAATCCTGATGTAATGCAGGAGATTGAAGATAAGGTAAGAGATATCTACTTCAATAATGGAGATAGCGAGGAAGCATCTGAAGAAGAATAGGTACTAATATGAATAGTATCAGATTTGTTAAAAAGAATAGAACTTATAATGCATATTTAGACAGTGAGTACCTGGGGGCTGTTTATTCAAGTGAACTTGAGAAGCTTGGGGTAGATAAGTCTGAAGAAGATGAGTTCTATGCCGAGTTAAGTGATCAGGATGTTTACTTCATTCGGGACAAGGTTTATAACCGTGCCTTTAATAAGGCTTATGGATATTTAACTGCTAATGAATGTTCTGAAAATGTTATAAGGCATAAGCTTAAGCTTAAGCAATTTCCAGAGCAGACAATAGATGATGTTATAGAGATGCTTTATGAATACAATTATCTGGATGAGTCTCGTTTCGTGGAAAGCTTCACCAGAAGTTACATTCGTAAAAAGAGCCGTAGTCTTATTGAGAAAGAGCTGGGGAATAGAAATATAGATGCATCCCAGTATAAAGAGGTTATAGATCAGGTTTATATGGACGAAAATCTGTCCGAAGATGACGTGATAAGATTACTACTTGAAAAGAAATATAAGAATGAGAACCTTCAGGATATTAAGGTTAAGAGACGTGCTTTATCCTACCTTTCCCGGCATGGATTCGCGTATGATAAAATTAACAATTACTTGACATAATATTCTTTAGAGTATAAACTATTATGAGTGTTTTTTAACACGAATAGTATTTTTTTGTACATTACATTTTAATAAAAGGAGGTACTCCTGTGTCAACTCTTATTTGGGGAATCATCGTAGCTGCCGCCTTTGTATTAGCTCTTATTATTGGATTTGCAGTGGGCAATGCTTATCGTAAGAATATTGCCGAGGCAAAGATAGGTAAGGCAGAAGACAAGGCTAAAGATATTATAGATGATGCACTTAAGACAGCTGAGTCAAAGAAGAGAGATATTCTCCTTACTGCCAAAGAAGATGCACTTAAGACTAAGAATGACATCGAAAAGGAAGTTAAGGATCGTAGAACTGAGATTCAGCACATGGAAAAGAGAGTTCTTCAGAGAGAGGAAAACCTTGATAAGAAGAGTGATACTTTAGAGAGAAGAGAACAATCTCTTTCAGCTAAGGAAGCTAATCTTGCCAAGAAGATGTCTGAAGTAGAAGAGCTTTCAGTCAAGAGACAACAGGAACTGGAAAGAATTTCTGGTCTTACCTCTGAACAGGCAAAGGAATATTTACTTAGAACCGTTGAAGATGACGTAAAACATGAAACCGCAATAATGATCAAGGAGATGGAATCTCGAGCTAAGGAAGAAGCTGATAAAAAGGCTAAAGAATATGTGGTTGGCGCTATTCAGAAATGTGCTGCTGATGTTGTATCAGAATCCACTGTTTCACTTGTACAGCTTCCTAGTGATGAGATGAAGGGACGTATTATCGGACGTGAAGGAAGAAACATACGTACTCTTGAAACTCTTACAGGTGTCGATCTCATTATCGACGATACACCTGAAGCAGTTGTATTATCCAGTTTCGATGCTGTACGTAGAGAAGTAGCTCGTATAGCCCTTGAAAAACTTATAGTTGATGGACGTATCCATCCAGCCAGAATCGAAGAGATGGTTGAAAAGGCTAAGAAGGAAGTCGAAACTAAGATGCGTGAAGAAGGAGAGGCAGCAGCACTTGAGGTTGGTGTTCACGGATTACATCCAGAACTCATTAAGCTTCTGGGTCGTATGAAGTTTAGATCAAGCTATGGACAGAATGCACTTAAGCATTCAGTTGAAGTTGCTCATTTAAGTGGACTTCTTGCTGGAGAACTTGGCGAGGACATTAAACTTGCTAAGAGAGCCGGTCTTTTACACGATATTGGAAAATCTATAGATCATGAAATCGAAGGTTCTCATGTTACCATCGGTGTTGATCTTTGTAAGAAATACAAAGAAAATAATGTTGTTATCAATTCGGTTGCTTCACATCATGGTGATTGTGAGGCAGAGTCTCTTATCGCATGCATAGTTCAGGCGGCAGATGCTATATCAGCAGCCAGACCTGGTGCAAGAAGAGAAACTCTCGAGACTTATACTACTAGACTTACCAAACTCGAAGAGATTGCTAATGGATTTAGTGGTGTAGAAAGATCCTTCGCCATTCAGGCAGGTAGAGAGATCAGGGTTGCAGTTGTTCCTGAAAAGATTAGTGACTCAGATATGGTACTTCTGGCAAGAGATATTTCAAAGCAGATTGAAGATGAGCTTGAATATCCAGGTCAGATCAAAGTAAGCCTGATTCGTGAGTCAAGAGTCACAGATTATGCTAAATAATTAAGACCACCTGCTTCTCGTAAGAGAAGCGGGTGGATTTCTTTTTATGTAGATGATATTATGACATAAGGGTCATAAGCGTTCTTGCTTAGTGATTTCCGTATGTCATAATTTTGTGAGGTAACGTATGAACAGTTATAAGCTTTTAAATAGAAAATTAAAGTATAAAGCACATAGAGTAAAGGTTTTTGAGGATACATTGGAGAGGCCTGACGGAGAAAAGGTTTATTATGACTTTGTAGAGAACCGAAATGGCTCAGGTGTTCTTCTGATAGATAACGAGGGAAAGCTTTTGTTTGTTAAACAATATAGAAATTCTATTAATGATTTTGATATAGAAATTCCTGCAGGCTGTGCTGAGACAGATGATTTTGAAAATGGTTTTAATCTTGAGAATTCCAGAGAATCTTTTGAATCCTCTGACAATCCATTCTTTAAATGTGCTCTCAGAGAGGCAGAAGAGGAAACTGGACTTATTCCCAAGAAGCTTACATTTGTTAATTATATAATTGCGGCAGCAGGTCTATTTAGTGAGAGGACAGCTGTCTATATTGGAACCGACCTGGCAGAAGGTGAGATAAAAAGAGATCCTGATGAATTTCTGGATATCATAAAGCTCACTCCAGATGAAGCTATGGAATATATAAATAATGGGAAAATAAATGATAGCAAAACCATAATTGCAATCATGGCTTACATGCTTTCGATTAACAAATAGATGTCGTAAGAGTATCAAAATTCCGTGTTGTAATAGAAATTTAACCAAATTGACATTAAATTATGTTAAAAGCGTAACTAAATTTAAAAAAAATTAAAAAAAAATATTCCACAAGATAATGTGTTGTAAACCAGTTTTGAACACACTATATTGCGCAAAAGCCCTAAAAATAAGGGGTTGCGGACAGATGGGTTAAAAAATTATTATTGATTTTATGTAAATTTAACACTATACTAATATCACTATCGTTTTGTAACAACTATGTAAATATTTTGTGCAAACATGATCATAATGCTTTGGTGGGTAGAGTATAGTGGAACATGATGTAGAGAATTATATACAGTATTTGACTGATGTAAAAAAGAGTAGTCAAAATACTATTCAATCATATAGACGTGATCTTGTTAAGATGCTGGACTATCTTGAGAGTAACGGGGTGAAGGATTTGAGTGAAGTTAATACGACTTTACTTCGTTCCTATGTTCTTTATATGGAGGATGAAAAGAAGAGCTCGGCTACTGTTTCTAGAAGTATTGCAAGTATCAGGTCATTTTTTATTTATCTTCTTGAAAATGGCAAAGTTAAAGGTAATCCAACAGAGGGTCTTAAGCCACCTAAGGTTGAGAAGAAGGCTCCTGAGATTCTCAGTATAGAAGAAGTTAATCTTTTACTTGAACAGCCATCTGGAGATACACCTAAGGAAATACGTGATAAGGCAATGCTTGAGCTTCTTTATGCAACAGGCCTTAGAGTTTCCGAACTAATTTCGTTAAAAATGTCAGATATCAATCTGTCTCTTAATTATATTGAGTGTCACGACAGAACGAAGAGTCGTATTATTCCTATTGAGAATGCTGCAAAATACGCTCTTAACAGATATATAACTGAAATCAGACCTAGTATGTGTGCTGATTCAGAATATCTGTTTACTAATATCAAGGGTGACATGATGTCCAGACAAGGTTTCTGGAAGGTGCTTAAGTCCTACGCTAAGAAAGCGGGAATTAATAAGGACATTACACCACATATGATCAGACATTCATTTGCAACTCATATGGTTATAAATGGTGCAGATCTGGTCAGCTTACAGGAAATGCTTGGTCATTCAGATATTTCTACAACACAGATGTATCTGAAAGGAAAATCAAGCAAGCTTAAAGAAGTTTATGACAAGGCTCATCCAAGAGCTTAGTTCGATTGGTGGGGAAGAGGGAGCAGGACAGAAGATTTCTTCTGTCTTGTTTTCGTTTAGGAATAAATATATAATGACAAATGTCATTTTATGTAGTGATTTTAAGGTTTTATAAGAGGTAATATTAATGAGTGGTTCTACATACGGAAAAATATTTAAGATAACTACATGGGGAGAATCCCATGGTGCAGGTATTGGCGTTGTTATTGATGGCTGTCCTGCAGGTCTTGAAATAGATGAAGATTATATACAGAGTTTCCTGGACAGACGTAAACCGGGACAGTCTAAGTTTGCGACTCAGAGAAATGAGGCCGATAAGGTTAAGATAATGTCCGGTGTTTTCGAGGGCAAAACTACTGGAACTCCTATTTCACTTATGATTGAGAATACATCTCAGATTTCTAAGGACTATAGCGATATAGCTGATAAATATCGTCCTGGTCATGCTGACTATGGTTTTGATTCAAAGTATGGCTTTAGAGATTATAGAGGTGGCGGAAGATCTTCAGGTCGTGAAACAGCTGGAAGAGTTGCTGCCGGAGCTATAGCAATCAAGACCCTAAAGACTATGGGAATCTCGGTACAGGCATATGTTAAACAAATAGGTGACATTGCCATTGATTACGATAATTTCTCTTATGAAGAAATGTTTAATAATGGACTTTGCATGCCGGATAAGGTTGCGGCTGAGAAAGCAGCTAAATATGTAGAACAGCTTATAGAAGAGAAGGATTCAACTGGTGCTATGGTAGAATGCATGGTATCAAATGTACCTGCTGGAATTGGTGATCCTGTATTTGATAAGCTGGATGCCAGACTTGCTGGTGCAATAATGTCCATAGGTGCTGTTAAAGGAATAGAGATTGGCGATGGCTCTGATGTTGTGAAAGCCAGAGGCTCAGAAAACAATGATAGCTTCTGCATAGAAGAAGGAAAGGTTGTTAAGGCTACTAATCATAGTGGTGGAATTCTTGGTGGAATGTCTGATGGTTCTACTATCTGCCTTAGAGCCGCATTTAAACCTACACCATCCATCTTCCAGAAACAGAAGACTATTGATAAAGATATGAATGAGGTTGAGATTGAGATAAAGGGCAGACATGACCCAATCATTGCTCCTCGTGCTGTTGTAGTAGTTGAATCTATGGTGGCAATAACTATTCTTGATCTAATGATGAGTAACACAACATCAACTATTGATAAGCTTATTAAGGCTTATGAGATAAACGAATAAAATCGACTTGACATAATCTGGTTATTCGTATAGAATACCTATGTTTTAAACCCATACTGCGTTTTCGGAGAACTCCGACCGGGACTCGGTATGAGGCGTATATATTATAAAGGAGGTAGTAACTATGATTACTAAAGAGCAGAAGGCTGAGATCGCTGCAAAGTATGGCGTAAAGGAAGGCGACACAGGTTCACCTGAGGTACAGATTGCAATCCTTACAGCTAGAATCAATGATCTTAATGAGCATTTTAAGAATCATCCAAATGATTATCATTCAAGAAGAGGACTTCTTAAGATGGTAGGTCAGAGAAGAAATATGCTTGCTTACCTTAAGGGTAAGGATATCGAGCGTTACAGAGCTATCGTTCAGAAGCTTGGTCTCAGAAAATAATTCAAGAATCGAAAGGCACATATTTATGTGCCTTTTTTCTTTTGTGTGGTATAATGGGTGGGTCTGTAGCCGTATATAAATTATTTCTCGACATCGCTTCCGCTCGGTGCGGGCCACCCCTAGCGGACGCCGGCTTCCTTTCTTCGAAAAGAAGCTTCGGCTTGCTAAGCTCTCACTTCGTACTTCGTACTCGTGAATCGCTAAGCACCGAGACCCGCAACGGTCTCGAAATAAGTTATATACGGTTACAGACTATCTACATTATCCAAGGGGAAAAAAGAAAAAATGAACATAGATGGTAAGACGAAAATATTAGGAGTTATAGGTAATCCTATTGAACATACACTTTCACCAGTGATCCATAATTCTTTATGTGGGTTATTGGGGATAAATGCAGTATATGTGCCTATACATGTTGAGAGTGATATTGATGTGGCTGTGAAGGGGCTTTCGGCTTCTGGTGTTTATGGTCTCAATGTCACTGTTCCTTATAAGCAGGATGTTATGAAGTCGCTTGTTAGTGTTGATGAGGAAGCGGCTGAGATTGGTGCTGTAAATACGCTCGTAAGGAGTGCAGGAGGATATAAGGGTTATAATACAGATATGCCTGGTCTTAAGAGGGCTATTGAGTCAAGGCATATTAAGCTTGAGGGTAAGAAGGCTATCATTATTGGCGCTGGCGGAGCTGCCAGGGCTGTTTGTCTTATGCTAATTAAGTCTGGTGTTAAGGCTGTTTATATCTTGAACAGAAGCTTTGAAAAGGCTGAAGATATTGTTTCCAGTCTCGGTAAGGATTATCCATCAGTTGAATTAAAGGCACTGAGTCTCAGTAAATATAAGGAGATTCCTGAAGATAGGTATATTATGTTCCAATGTACCTCTATTGGTCTTAAAGAGGGCGATGGACTTCTTATAGATGATGACGAATTCTACAGTATGGCTGAATATGGTTATGATCTTATTTACAATCCGGCTGTGACTCCATTTATTACGAAGTTAAATAGTCTTGGTGTGAAGAATGATAATGGACTTACAATGTTGCTTTATCAGGGCATAATTGCATTTGAAATGTGGTTTGGCGTGAGAGTAACTCATGAAATGGCTGATACTGTTTATGCTGAGCTTTCTAAAAAGCTTTATGGCGATAACATCGTTCTTGTTGGTTATATGGGTTCTGGCAAGACAAGTGTTGGCAATGCGCTTGCTAAGGATAGGAATATGGATTTTATAGATCTCGATGAATATATTGTTGAGAAAGAGGGAAGATCCATAAATGATATCTTTACCTATGAATCAGAAGAGTATTTCAGAAATCTTGAATCCAGGGTTATAGCTGACCTCAGTAATCTTTCAAATACTGTTATTTCTACTGGTGGCGGCGCAGTTCTTAGAAAAGAAAATAGGGATAATCTTGGTAAGCTTGGACATGTGGTATATCTTAAGGCTGATGTAGATACAATAGTAGAACGTGTTAAAGGGGATGACTCAAGACCGCTCTTACAATCTGAATCCGAGGAGGAACTGAGAAAGCGTGTAAGTATAATGCTTGATAGCAGAAATCCGTATTATGAGTTGTTTGCTGATCAGGTTATTTACACAGATAGATTAACACCATCAGAGATAGCGGAGATTATTGAATTTTAAAATACAAAAATATAATAAATTTAGTTGAATAGCACCTTTTGTTATGGTAAACTTGTATGGATTATGCGAGGTAGAAGGAAACGCTGTATTTTTCCTGACCGAGACTGCTGAAAAGCCATGAATAACAGTTTACATGACAAAAGGTTTTTTCATGTTTTTTCAGTTGTTTCGGACCCCTCGTGTAATCTCTATAAAAAATATACGAAGGAGAAACAAAATGTTCAAAAAGTACGAAATGGAACTTGCCGGAAAGACTCTTCGCGTAGACGTTGATAGAGTCGCTAAGCAAGCAAACGGAGCAGTACTCATTCATTATGGAGATACTGTAGTTCTTTCAACAGCAACGGCTTCAAAGGAGCCAAGGGATGGAATAGATTTCTTCCCACTTTCAGTTGAGTACAACGAGAAGATGTATGCTGTTGGTAAGATTCCTGGTGGATTTAATAAGAGAGAGGGAAAGGCATCTGAGAACGCAACACTTACATGTCGTGTTATCGACCGTCCTATGAGACCTCTTTTCCCAAAGGATTTCAGAAATGATGTAACTCTTGAGAGCTTAGTTCTTTCAGTAGACCCAGATTGCAGACCAGAGCTTACAGCTATGCTTGGTTCAGCTATCGCAACATCTATTTCAGATATCCCATTTGATGGCCCTTGTGCAACAACACAGGTTGGTCTCATCAATGATCACTTAGTATTTAACCCAAGTGCAGCTCAGCTTTCAGTTTCAGACCTTAACCTTACAGTTGCTTCAACAAAGTATAAGGTTATCATGATCGAGGCTGGTGCTAATCAGGTACCTGAAGACAAGATGCTTGAGGCTATCTTCGAGGCACACAAGGTTAACCAGAAGGTTATCGAGTTCATCGATAAGATTGTTGCTGATTGTGGAAAAGAGAAGTTTACTTATAAGAGCTATGCAGTTCCTGAAGAGCTTTTCGAGGATATCAAGACTGTTATTCCTCCAGAAGTTATGGAAGAGGCTGTATTCACAGATGACAAGCAGACAAGAGAGAAGAACATTGATGCTTTCAAGGAGCAGTTAAAAGAGAGATATGCAGACAACGAAGAGTGGCTTGGATTCCTCGGTGATGCTCTTTATCAGTATCAGAAGAAGACAGTACGTAAGATGATCCTTAAAGATCACAAGCGTCCAGATGGTCGTGCACTTGACCAGATTAGACCACTTGCAGCTGAGGTTGATCTTATTCCTAGAGTTCATGGTTCTGCTATGTTCACTAGAGGACAAACACAGATCTGCGATATCGTAACACTTGCACCTCTTTCAGAGGCACAGAAAATCGATGGTCTGGATGAGTTTGTAACAGAGAAGAGATATATGCATCATTATAACTTCCCTTCATACTCAGTTGGTGAGACGAAGGTAAGTCGTGGACCAGGACGTCGTGAGATTGGACACGGAGCACTTGCAGAGAGAGCTCTTACTCCAGTACTTCCATCTAAGGAAGAGTTCCCATATGCTATCCGTGCCGTATCCGAGACATTCGAATCTAACGGTTCAACATCAATGGGTTCAACATGTGCATCATGTATGTCACTTATGGCAGCTGGTGTACCTATCAAGGCTCCAGTAGCTGGTATCAGCTGTGGTCTTGTAACTGGTGAGACAGATGATGACTTTGTTCTTCTTACAGATATCCAGGGTCTTGAGGACTTCTTCGGAGATATGGACTTCAAGGTAGCAGGTACTAAGGAAGGTATCACAGCTATTCAGATGGATATCAAGATTCATGGTCTTACAGATGAGATTATTAAGGGTGCTATTGCACGTACAAGAGAAGCTCGTTTCTTCATCCTTGATGAGTGCATGCTTAAGGCTATCCCAGCTCCACGTGAGACAGTTAATGAATATGCTCCAAAGATTGTTTCACTTCAGATCGACCCAGATAAGATTGGTGATGTAATTGGTCAGAAGGGTAAGATGATCAACCAGATTATCGAAGAGAACGAAGTTAAGATCGACATCGATGATGAGGGTATGGTTTCTGTTTGCGGAATCAACCAGGATGGAATTGACAATGCTATCAAGACAATCAAGCTTATTGTTGATCCTATCGAGATTGGTAAGACTTACGAAGGTGAAGTCGTAAGAATAATGCCATTTGGTGCATTTGTTCAGATCACACCAAACAAAGACGGAATGATACACATCTCAAAGCTTGCTAACGAGAGAGTAGAAAAGGTTGAGGATGTTGTAAATATAGGGGATAAAGTTAGAGTTAAGGTTTTAGGCATTGATATGGGCAAGATCAGTCTTTCACTTAAGGATGCTGATCAGTAAAAAATTATATATTGCAAGGAGTTTAAAATATGCAATACGGGTATTTTGATGAAACCAAAAAGGAATATGTAATTACAAAGCCAGATACACCAGCTCCATGGGCAAACTATCTTGGTTCCCCTGAATACGGTGCTATTATTTCAAATAATGCCGGAGGTTACAGCTTCGAGAAATCCGGAGCTAATGGACGTATACTTAGATACGTATTTAATAGTTTTGATCAGCCGGGTCGTTATATCTATCTTAGAGATAACGAGTCCGGTGAATACTGGTCAAATTCATGGATGCCAGTTGGAAAATCTCTTGATACATTCAAGAGTGAAGTAAGACATGGTACAGCATATACAGTTATCAAGGCTGACTATAATGAGATTACATCTGAGGCTACATACTATGTTCCTCTTGATAAGACTTATGAAGTATGGGCAGTTAAGGTAACAAATAATTCTGATAAGGCGAGAAACCTCACACTTACAGGATATGCTGAATTTACAAATGAAGGTAACTATGAGCAGGATCAGGTTAACCTTCAGTATACACTCTTTATTACAAGAACTTATTTTGTAAATAACAGAGTTAAGCAGGTGATCAACGAGAATGTTAACAAATCATCTGTAAATGGAAGTACAGTAAAGCAGAGATTTCTCGGTCTTGCTGGTTCTCCTGTTTCTTCATATTGTGGTGATAAGGAGTCATTCCTTGGAAACTACCGCAATTATTCAAATCCTATTGGAGTTGAGACAGGTGACCTCGGTGGAGATATGAACTACAATCTCAACAGTTGCGGTGCACTTTCATCTAAAGTTAGTCTTGCTCCTGGTGAGTCAAAGTGTCTTGTATTTGTTGTTGGAATGAAGTCCGATGATGAGGCAGAGGCTATCTTAAATAACTATAATAACGCTGAGGAAGCTGTAAAGGCTGATCTTAGTGAACTTATTACATATTGGCATGGTAAACTCGCTCACTTCCAGGTTAAGACACCAAGTGAAGAGTTCAATACAATGATCAATACATGGAATGCATTTAACTGCTTTATGACATTTATCTGGTCAAGAGCTGCATCATTCATCTATTGTGGTCTTAGAAATGGTTATGGATATCGTGATACTGTTCAGGATATTCAGGGTATCATTCATCTTGATCCTGAGATGGCAGCAGATAAGATTAGATTTATGCTTTCAGCACAGGTTGACAATGGTGGTGGACTTCCACTGGTTAAGTTCAACCACAATGCAGGTCATGAAACATGTCCTGATGAGAATGATGAGAATTCTGTATATGCTAAAGAAACAGGTCATCCATCTTACAGAGCTGATGATGCACTTTGGCTGTTCCCTACAGTATTTAAGTACATTTCTGAATCAGGAAATCTTGGATTTATTGATGAAGTTATCACATATGCAAATAAAGATGAGGGAACAGTTTATGATCACCTTAAGCGTGCTATAGACTTCTCACTTAACAGACTTGGAAATCATGGAATGCCAGCTGGTCTTCATGCTGATTGGAATGATTGTCTGAGACTTGGAAAGCAGGGTGAATCGACATTCGTTGCATTCCAGCTTTATTATGCATTTACAGTAATCAAGAAATTTGCAGAGTATAAGAATGATGCTGACTATATAGCATATATCGACGAGCATCAGGCAAAGCTTGGTAAGATCCTTGATGCATGCTGGAACGAGGATAGATTTATCAGAGGATATATGGAATCTGGTAAGGAAATTGGTAACAGAAACGATCCAGAAGCTAATATGTGGCTGAATCCACAGAGCTGGTCAGTTATCAGTGGATTTGCGAGCGAAGAGCAGTCAGACCTTGCGCTTGAAAGTGTACATAGAGAGCTTAATACTGATTATGGTGTTATGCTCATGGCACCTGCTTATAAGGAACATGCATTCGATGGAGCTCTGATGCTTCTCTTTAATGCATCTACTAAAGAGAATGGTGGTATATTCTCACAGCCACAGGGTTGGATAATCCTTGCTGAATCCCTTAAGGGTCACGGAAACAGAGCTTTCGAGTATTTCATGGAAAATGCACCTGCCGCTCAGAACGACAAGGCTGAGATTAGAAAACTGGAGCCATATTGCTATGGTCAGTTTGTTGAAGGTAAGGATAGTCCAAAGCATGGTAGAGCTCATGTTCATTGGCTTACAGGAACAGCATCGACTGTAATGGTTGGTTGCGTAGAGGGTATAATGGGTATGAGACCTGATTTCTATGGTCTTAGAATCTCCCCTTCAATACCTTCAGATTGGAAGGAATTTGAAATATCAAAAGACTTCCGTGGTTCACACCTTAATATCAAGGTTCTGAATCCAAATGGAGCAGAGAGCGGATTCAAGAGTATTACACTCAATGGAGAGTCTTTAGATGCACCATACATTCCTGCAGATAAACTGCAGGCTGAAAATGAAATAGTTCTTACTATTTCATAATCAATTTTATTTACTAATAAACTTCCCCTCCGCGACTATTCGTGGAGGGGTTTAAAGGTGGGAAGAATGGCTAATACTAAGTCAAATAGTAATAGAAAAAGAACCCCAAATAAGAATACAAAGGCTTATCAAAGACAGAAAGCAGCAGAAAGAGCAGAGGCTAAGACACCTCCTGAAAATCTCAGGGATATCTACGCCATTGTCTTTTTTGCTATTAATCTGATACTTATACTTGGAACATATGGAGTGTGTGGAAAGTTTGGAGATGTAATCAGCGGATTTTTCTTTGGACTTTTTGGAATATCATTCTATGTGCTTCCAATTTTCTTCTTTATTGCATTTTGCTTTATCATGGCAAATGGTCCAAAGCCTAAGCTTATAAAGAAACTTATCTGGATCACTGTTATGTTCCTTGCCTTCAGCTTCATTTGTCAGCTGATAGTTGGAACCAAGGGATTTGGAATTAAGGATCTTTATTTTGATGGTTACAGTGATCATCGAGGCGGCGGAGTTCTCTTTGGTGGAATAATAGTGCTTATAGCAAAGCTTATAGGTAGAGTTGGAGCTGTTATCATCACAGTTCTTATTACTATGATAGCTATTATCATGGTAACTAATATAAGACTTGCTGATATTGGAAAGCTTTTCTTATTCCTCAATGCCAGAGAGCCTGAAATCGATGATGATTATGACTATGATGAAGAGGACGAGGAAGAACGCGAGATTGAAGAACTCATAAATAAGGCTGAAAGGGAAAGAAAGGCTGCAAGACAAAGAGCCCGTTCCCAGTCTAGTGCAATGTTCGACAGCATGAAGGTTCTTCCACAGACTGATGATGCAAGAGTTAAACGTGGCGGAAAGCGACCTAATAAGGTTGTTGAAGAGGAAGAGGTTCAGGAGATTAAGAGCCTCGAAGAGCTTCGCAGTGCTAAGGAAACAAAGAAGAAAGTAGCTCCAGAGTATAAGCCAAAGGACTTCTTTGAACTTGAAGTGGATCCTAGAACTTATAACGATCCATTTGATAATACATCTAATAGTCAGTTTGTAAATCAGCAGCCAATGCAGCAACCAATGCAACAGTCTTTTGAGCAGCAGACATTTGACCAGAGTTCTCAAAGTGTGGAACCAGATCAGCAATATAAAGGACCAAAAATGAGAGGTTCTGAGGCTGAGACAGAGGTTGAAGAAAAGGTTACTGCTCGTGATACAGCTGAGGCTACACAGGAGATAACAAAGGAAATAGATGGACAGTCTAAGCCTAAGAAGAAATACAAGTTCCCTCCTGTTAAGCTGCTTAAATCTGGTGGTAGAAGTTCATATGACAGAACCAGTGATGTAACTATTAGAGAAACAGCTATAACACTTAAGTCGGCTCTTGAAAGCTTTGGTGTAAATGTTACTATTACAAATTGTTCAGTTGGTCCAGCTATCACTCGTTATGAGCTTCAGCCTGAGCAGGGTGTAAGAGTTGGTAAGATTGTTTCTCTTGAAAATGATATAAAGATGGCTCTAGCAGCCACAGATATACGTATAGAAGCACCTATTCCTGGTAAAGCCGCAATAGGTATTGAAATTCCTAATAAGACTAATCAGGTTGTTTACTTTAGAGATCTTATTGATAATGATCTCTTTAGAAGATTTAAGTCCAACGTGGCATTTGCCGTTGGTAAGGATATAAGTGGGCAGATTGTTATTCACGATATTGCAAAGATGCCTCACCTTCTTATTGCTGGTGCTACTGGTTCAGGTAAATCAGTTTGTATAAATACTCTTATAATGAGTTTGCTTTACAAATCTTCACCAGAAGATGTAAGAATGATCATGATCGATCCTAAAATGGTAGAGCTTACAGCTTATAATGGTATTCCACATCTTCTTATTCCTGTTGTTACAGATCCTAAAAAGGCAGCAGGTGCTCTTAACTGGGCAGTTGAGGAGATGACAAAGAGATATCAGATATTCTCTAACTATAATGTTAGAAATATGGAAGGCTTTAACAAGAAGGTTAAGGAACAGGGACCAAATGAGGATCCTCAGTTTAAGCATATGTATCAGCTTGTTGTTATCGTTGATGAGCTTGCTGATCTTATGATGGTTGCTCATAAAGAAGTTGAAGACAGTATAGTACGTCTGTCACAGCTTGCCAGAGCAGCTGGTATTCATCTTGTTATCGCAACACAAAGACCTTCTGTAGATGTTATCACAGGTCTTATTAAGGCGAATGTGCCATCACGTATTGCATTCGCTGTTTCATCCGGTGTTGATTCTAGAACAATCATTGATATGGTTGGTGCTGAGAAACTTCTCGGTAAGGGTGATATGTTGTTCTATCCAACAGGATATACGAAACCTGTCAGAGTACAGGGTGCATTTATAGATGATGACGAAGTTGTTGCCGTTGTTGATTACATAAAAAATAATGGTGGAGAAGCAACTTATGACGAATCAGTTGCTGAAAGTATTAATTCGTCCAGTGTTGGAGGCGGCGGAGCTTCCGGTGGTGGAGCTGGTGGTTCATCTGGTGATGACGATAGATATGATGAATACTTTGAAGATGCAGCCAGATTCGTAATCGAAAAGGATAAGGCTTCGATTGGTTATCTTCAGAGAATGCTTCGTATAGGATTTAACAGAGCTGCCCGTATTATGGATCAGCTCGAAGAGTTCGGCGTTGTTGGACCTGAAGAAGGAACAAAACCTAGAAAGATTCTTATGAATATTTCTGAATTCGATGAAAAACTAGATAGCATGTCATAATTGATAAACTTAAAATCTTTCTTGCTCGCAAGAAATAAAATGTAAGGAGAGAATCATGAAAACAGACATCCAAATCGCACAGGAAGCTACAATGCTTGATATCAGAAAGATCGCTGAGAAAATCGGTGCTACTGAAGATGATATCGAAATGTATGGAAAGAGTATGGCTAAGCTTAGCGATGAATTCATCGGTAAATTAGCTGATAAGGAGAATGGTAAGCTTGTGCTCGTTACAGCTATCAATCCAACTCCAGCAGGTGAAGGAAAGACTACAGTTACACTTGGTCTTGGAGATGCAATGAGAAAGCTGGATGTTAACTCAGTTGTAGCTATAAGAGAACCATCCCTTGGTCCTTGCTTTGGTATTAAGGGTGGAGCAGCAGGTGGCGGATATGCTCAGGCAGTTCCAATGGATAAGCTTAATCTGCATTTTACTGGTGATTTCCATGCAATCACATCTGCAAACAATCTTCTTTGTGCTATGCTTGACAACCATTTACTTCAGGGTAATGAGCTTAGAATTGACCCTAAGAGAGTTGTTATTAAGAGATGTCTGGATATGAATGATAGAGCTCTTAGAAATATTACAATTGGTCTTGGAAAGAGACTTGACGGTGTTGTAAGAGAGGATCACTTCTGTATAACTGTTGCTACAGAGGTTATGGCAATCCTTTGTCTTGCTGAGAATCTTGAAGATCTCAAGGCAAGACTTGGTAAGATTATCGTAGCATATAATTATGATAATGAGCCTGTAACAGCTGAGCAGCTTAAAGCTGTTGGTGCAATGACAGTTCTTCTTAAGGATGCCATCAGACCAAACCTTATTCAGTCACTTGAGAATAATCCTGTATTTGTACATGGTGGACCATTTGCAAATATTGCACATGGATGTAACTCAGTAAGAGCTACAAAACTGGCTCTTAAGGCTGCTGACCTTGTTATTACAGAGGCTGGTTTCGGTGCTGACCTTGGAGCTGAGAAGTTCCTTGATATTAAGTGCCGTATGGCTGGCATTAAACCAGATGCTGTAGTACTTGTTGCAACAGCAAGAGCTATGAAGTATAACGGTGGAATTCCAAAGGATGAGCTTAATAAGGAGAATGTTGAGGCTCTTAAGAAGGGTATTGTAAACCTTGGAAAGCACATTGAGAATCTTAAGAAGTACAACGTTCCTGTAGTTGTAACAATTAATAAGTTTGTAGCTGATACAGATGCTGAGGTTGCAGCTATTAAGGAGTTTGTAGAGAATAAGGGCTGCAGATTCGCTATCTCTGAAGTTTGGGAGAAGGGCGGAGAAGGCGGTATTGAACTTGCTAAGCAGGTTCTTGATGCTGTTGAAGAAGGAAGCCCTAACTTCAAGTTCCTCTATGAGGATAGCCTTAGTCTTAAGGAGAAGATTGAGACAATCTCTAAGGAAATTTATGGTGCTGACGGTGTTGAGTACAGCACAGAGGCTAATAATGCTCTTAAGAAGCTTGAGGCTCTTGGATTCAGTAATGTTCCTGTATGTATGGCTAAGACACAATATTCACTTTCTGATGATCAGAAGCTGCTTGGAAGACCTACAGGATTTAAGGTTAATATCAGAGAGGTTTATGTTTCTGCAGGTGCAGGATTCGTTGTTGCAATTGCTGGTCAGATTATGACTATGCCTGGACTTCCTAAGAGTCCGGCCGCAGAAAGAATTGATGTTTATGAGAGTGGAGAAATCGTAGGATTGTTCTAATAAATTAAGGAGAAACTAGATTAAAATGGCTGAATTAATTGATGGTAAGAAGATTTCACAGGATTTGAAGGATGAGGTTAAGGATAAGGTTGCGTCACTTAAGGAGCATCATGGGATTGATGTTACTTTGGCTGTAATCCTTGTGGGAAATGATCCTGCTTCGACAGTTTATGTTGGTAATAAGAAGAAGGCTTGTGAGTATACAGGAATAATCTCAAAGTCTTATGAGCTTCCTGAAGAAACTAGTGAGAAGGAGCTTCTAGAGTTAATTGATGATCTAAATAGAGATAAGACAGTGGATGGAATTCTTGTTCAGTTGCCACTTCCTAAGCATATTGATGAGGATAAGATTATCCGTGCTATAAGTCCTGATAAGGATGTTGATGGCTTCCATCCTGAAAGTGTTGGTAGACTTAGTATTGGTGTCAGAGGATTTGTATCATGTACTCCAGCTGGTGTTATTGAACTTCTTAAGAGAAGTGGTGTGAATCTCGATGGCGCAAATGCTGTAGTGGTTGGAAGAAGTAATATTGTTGGTAAACCTATGGGTATTCTTCTTCTTAGAGAGAATGCGACAGTTACAATTTGTCATTCACATACGAAGAATCTTAAGGAGATTTGTAAGAATGCTGATGTGCTTGTAGTTGCTATAGGTCAGCCAAAGTTTATAGATGCATCTTATGTGAAAGAGGGTGCTACGGTTATTGACGTAGGTATTCATAGAATAGATGGAACTAAGAAGCTTTGCGGAGATGTTGATTTTGAAAGTGTTGAACCTGTTGCTGGAAAGATCACACCTGTTCCTGGCGGAGTTGGCCCAATGACTATAGCTGGTCTTATGAACAATTGTTATCAGGCTGCTGTTATGAAGCATGATCTTGTTTAATTATTATAGGTTTTTGTATGTATAATATTTTACTTGTAACCTTAGGTTGCGATAAGAATACGGCCGACAGCGAGAGAATGCTGGGGCTGATTGATAAAAGTGAATATAATCTTACTTCTGATCCTGAAGAGGCTGATGTTGCAGTAGTAAATACCTGCTGTTTTATTGAATCTGCTACACAGGAGAGTATAGATAAACTTCTTGAGCTGTCTGAATTAAAAAACGGACGGCTTAAGTATCTTATATGTACAGGATGTATGGCGCAGCGCTATAAGGATCAGATTGCTGATGAAATCCCAGAGGTAGATGCTTTCATAGGCACTATGGCTCTTGACAGTATTGTTGAAGTAGTTGATGAGCTTCGGGCAAGAGATGGTAAGAACAGCTCTGATGGAAAGCCAGTAACCAGGTATTCTGAGCTTGATTCTCCATATCCGGATAGAACGAAGATTGAACGTATTGTTACTGAACGTCCTTATCTTGAGTATCTTAAGATTGCTGATGGATGTGATAAGAGATGTACATATTGTGCAATTCCTTATTTCAAGGGTAAGTACAAAAGTGTTCCGATGGAATCTGTTATTGAAGAGGCTAAGGTTCTTGCGGATTCTGGAGTTAAAGAGCTTATTCTTGTAGCTCAGGAAACAACCTGCTATGGAATTGACCTATATGGTGAGAAGAGATTGCATATTCTTCTAAAAGAGCTGGCTAAAATTGATGGAATAGAATGGATTAGACTTTTATATGCTTATCCAGAGGAGATTTATCCAGAGCTTATAGATGAGATGGCCTCTAATCCTAAGGTTCTTCATTATATTGATATGCCTATTCAGCATACTGAGGATGATATCTTAATGCAGATGGGTAGACGCATAGATAATTACGGAATCAGAAAGGTTGTTTCTGAGCTTCGTGAGAAGATGCCGGATGTTATCATAAGGACTACAATTATTACAGGATTCCCTGGTGAAACAACTGATGATCATGAAATGCTAATTGAAACTCTTGCGGAGCTGAGGCTTGATCATGTTGGGGTATTTACTTATTCTCAAGAGGATGGCACACCTGCAGCTAAGTTTTCTGATCAGGTTGATGAAGAGACCAAGAACGAACGTATGCAGGATATAATGCTTCTTCAGCAGGATATCTCAATTGAAAAGCTGGAAAGCTATATTGATAAAGAGTTTGATGTAATAATTGATGGATATTTACCGGATGATGATGTTTATGTTGGACGTTCCTATATGGATGCTCCTGATATAGACGGTATGGTCTTTGTTGAATCTGATAGAGAGCTTATCTCCGGTGAGATTGTAAGAGTAAAGATTAACGATTCTGATGTGTACGATTTAGAAGGTAGACTTATTGATTAGTAGTTTTGCTAAGGAGGTTTATGAGCGGAATTATTAATATTTCAAAACTTAAAATTCCACCTGAACGTCATGATCAGATCCTGATCTAGAAAAATAATTTAATAAAGCGTTAGAGGATTTATGATATGTACCCAGAATCCTGGACACATATTTATGAACTAGGCTAAACACATGGATGCTATCCTGTATTGCACAGGTGGCATCCATTTTGTTTTCTCCTGTATTTTTTTTATAATATGTTGCATTGTCCCTGGATAAAAGTTAAAATATGAACTGATTCAATTTGATATACCTAATAGGAGAGTTTTCATGGAAGAGTATCAAACCAATTATCAGGGAAATAACCAAGGACAGCCTAATCCATATGGACAGCAACAGCCATACGGTCAGCAGACACCATATGGCCAACAGACACCATATGGACAGCAACAGCCATACGGTCAACAATCCTATGGAACCCCACAACAGTACTCACAAGATCCATATTCTCAGCAACCATATGGCCAACCGTCTTTTGATCCAAATGCTATGCCTGGACAATTATTACATGCACCTACACTCGACAAGAAAGGTTTTTTAAATCATCCGAGTGTAACTAAATTGAAGAAGAATCTTAACGTAGTAGCTATTTTAAGTTATGTTATAGGCGGTTTTAATTTTATTCTTGGTTTTATTGCTAATCCAATGATGAAATTATTATATGGGGAAAATACGTCAGGACCTGGTTTTGCATTGGGATTTTTCTTTAGTGGTATTTTAATGATTGGACTTGGCGTAGGAATTCATATAGCACAGAGTAGAGTGTGTGCATGTGGAATACTGGGATTTGCTATTCTAAATACGATATTAACGATTATATACTATAAACAATTTGGTGGATGGCTTATTTTGGTAATAGGAATAAGTGCTGTATCAGCAACATTTGCATTTCAAAAAGCATGGAATGAGTATCAGACCACAGGAGCTCTTCCGGTTGGGAAAAAATAATAGGGTGAAAATAAGTATTATATTGACATTATTTATAAAAATGTTATTATTTATGTAAGTATAGCCCCACCCACTGTCGTAGACAGAGGGCGCAGGGCTTTTACTTTGCTTATTTATATATAAAAAATATGATTTAGGATTTGTATAGAAAGGTATGGTTATGAAGAGGTTAATTAAGAAAACTGTAGCTGTATTGGTAGCATTTGCAATAGTAATGGGAATGCTTTGTAATTTTAAGATAGATAGTAATGCCCAAGCTCCTTATATTAATTGTGATATGAGTAAAAAAACAATTACTTTGAATGTAAGACCATACGAAGGTATAAGTAAAGCTGACGCTTTTCCAAGTGATTGGGTTCTTTATTTTACGAATATTGCTATAAAAACAAGTCAAACTAAGGTGATAGATAAATCAAACGGAAGTGAGATTGGAAATGACGAACATTTGGTGGCTGGTAAAACCTATCATTATTCTGTAATCATTGAATCTGTCGAAAATCAATCAAAGCCTCATGCCGCTGTTGATATTAGCCAATACTCAATCAATATAAAAAATAATGTGATTCTAAGTGATAGTAGTTCTTTTTCGAATATCTCTATATCCGCTGGTACATATACAAGGACTTTTGAGTGTGATATTACTGTTAAGGGAGAGCCGAACTACAATCTGGGTACATTTAATGTTGACTTTACGAAAGATAATGCAACAATGTATGCTTCTGATAGTAGATTGGTATATGTTGTTGAGTATCTTTATAATGAAAAGGCTAAAAACAATATTAATTATATTGATTCTTCTAATGATAGTTGTGATTTCGATCTAGATAAGGATGGAAAATATGATCTTAGATTTAGTTTTGATGGCGATTATTATCTAAAAAAGCTAGGAACTTGTAGCCTCACAAAACCAATTTCTTTTTCGATGACACAGCAACAACGTACTCAAAAAGAGAGTGAATATGGAGCATATTACTCAACGATTATATTTGACTTTACTAAAAATAGTTCAAATAACAACAATAATAGTTCTGGAAATTCATCGAATAGTGGTTCAGGCAAGTCTTCAAAAGGCTCATCATATAAAAACGAGTGGGTGAAGGGCCAGTGGTATGATGCTAATGGTAAAGCATCATATAAATACAAAGGAAGCTGGAAGAGTAATTCTAAAGGCTGGTGGTTCGAGGATGAAAATGGATGGTATCCACATTCTCAGTGGCAGAAGATAGACGGAAAGTGGTATTACTTCACAGCAGATGGCTATATGGATTATTCAGAATATCGTGATGGATGCTGGCTCGGTGCTGACGGTGCATGGGATGAAAATTATTCTCATGGAAAATGGCATCTTGATGGAACAGGCTGGTGGTATGAGGATAATGGATGGTATCCACATAATCAATACCTGTGGATAGATGGAGTTAAATACTGGTTCAATTCCAGTGGATATATGATCTAAAAATAATTTTACCCCAAAGGAGAAAAAAAGAGTGAATAAAGGAATAAAGAAGTGTTTTTCATTTGTTTGTGCTTTTGTGGTTTTATTCGGGTTTTTATTTAGTAATACTGTAGATTGTTTAGCGTCTGGTTTTGATTTTGATTCAGGGTCAAATCTGTATTTGGATATACTTCCATATGGTGGTACTCCTGTTAAAGATGTTGTTGAATTGTCGACAATTTGGAGTTGTGCCGATGATAAATTCAGTATTGAAGGTAGTTTAAAATATAAAAATGCTACTTTGAAAGCTGATAGTATAGTTGAGTCTGGTAAGAAATATACTTATGAAGGCAGATTGGATTATATAGGAGATAATAATAATTTCAATTTTAATAATTACAAGTTGTATTTTAGAGATGAACTTGATAAGTCTAATACTTCTTTTGTTAAAGAAAGTTCCTATAAAGTTGTAGATTCTGATACATTGGAATTTAACTGTATTATTCTTATAACTGATAAACCTTGTCTGAATAGAGGAACTTTATATGCAGATTTTTCGGCGGATAAAAGTTATGATTATAATGATGACACAACTACTAAAATAATTAGTTTTTTATCGTGCTTAAATGATGAAGGCATTATTATTTCAACTCCTGATATAGATGGTAATATAGTTAAAAGTTTTAGTTGTGATCTTGATAAAAATGGAAGAGGCGATATAATTTGCAATTTTAAAACTTTAAATAAATCTAATACGTGTAGTTTATCAGGTGAAATTACATATAATTTACCAGCTAATTCCATTAAAAATTTTGAAAATAAATGTTTATTTTATTATGATAAATTGGTAATTAAATTTTCTGAGAAAGCAAGTGCTTCAAATAATAGCTCTTCTAATAATTCTGGAAAATCTTCTAACGGTGGTTCAGGCGCATCAAAGGGAACTTCATATAAGAACGAATGGGTGAAGGGCCAGTGGTACGATGCAAAAGGCGGCACTTCTTATACTGCTAAGGGTAGCTGGAAGTCAAACAGCAAAGGTTGGTGGTTTGAGGACAGCACGGGCTGGTATCCTCATTCACAGTGGCAGAAGATAGATGGAAAGTGGTATTACTTCACAGCAGATGGCTATATGGACTATTCAGAATATCGTGATGGATACTGGCTCGGTGCTGACGGTGCATGGGATGAAAATTATTCTCATGGAAAATGGCATCTTGACGGAACAGGCTGGTGGTATGAGGATAATGGATGGTATCCACATAATCAGTACCTGTGGATAGACGGAGTTAAATACTGGTTCAATTCCAGTGGATATATGAGCTAAATTATAATACGAGGATGATAATATGAATTTACCTAATAAAATAACTATTTTCAGAGTGATACTTATTCCAGTGTTTTTAGTTTTACTATATATTGATGCAATTCCTGGCAATAAGTGGTTGGCTCTGGCTGTATTCATCATAGCATCTCTTTCAGATATGGTGGATGGTAAGATAGCTAGAAAGTACAATCTGGTTACAGATTTTGGAAAGTTTATGGATCCGCTGGCTGATAAGCTTCTTGTATCAGCAGCAATGATCGCGCTTATCGAACTTGGAAGAATTCCTGCATGGATAGTAATAGTTATTATTTCCAGAGAGTTCATTATAAGCGGCTTCAGACTTGTAGCAGCAGATAATGGTATTGTTATAGCAGCAGGATGGTGGGGCAAGGTAAAAACAGCAGTAACAATGGTTATGCTCTGCGTTATGATTCCTGATCTTGCAACTGTTTTTCCAAATGCCGCAAGTCCAATACATATATTTGAACAAGTACTTATATATGCATCACTAATTCTTACAGTCATATCATTATTTGATTATCTAGTAAAGAATAAAGCTGTAATAAAAACTTATAAATAATAATGAGTGGGACTTATGTCCCACTTGTAATTAGGCAGGCATAGTTCATTGGTAGAACATCAGCTTCCCAAGCTGAGGAGGCGGGTTCGATTCCCGTTGCCTGCTCTTTTTTTGGGGAAAAACAACTATATTTTATGCTTGAAATAAAAAGGGTAAAACCATATAATATATAAGGCGAATTTTGGTCCATTATGGACTTTCACTAAATATTATACATGGAGGACAATGTAATGAGCGACAAGCTTAAACTGTCAGCAAGTGAGAGAATAAGTACTCTGCTTGATGACGCAAGTTTTGTTGAAATTGGTTCTGCAGTTACAGCAAGAGCTACTGATTTCAACATGGAGTCTCTCGATACACCTAAGGACGGCGTTATAACCGGATATGGTCAGATCGATGGCAGACTCGTTTATGTGTACAGCCAGGATGCAAGCGTTCTTGGTGGTGCAATTGGAGAGATGCATGCGAAGAAAATTTCAAATGTATATTCTCTTGCTATGAAGGTTGGAGCTCCTGTAATCGGTCTTATTGACTGTGCTGGTCTTAGACTTCAGGAAGCAACAGATTCACTTCACAGCTTTGGTGCACTTTTCAAGAAGAGCACAATGGCTTCAGGTGTTATCCCACAGATTACTGCAATTTTTGGCAACTGCGGTGGTGGAACAAGTGTTCTTGCAGCACTTTCTGATTTCACTTACATGGTAGAGGACTCAAAACTCTTTGTTAACAGCCCAAATGCCATCAAAGGTAATTATGAGGAAAAATGTGATACTTCATCTGCTCAGTATGTAAGTGAGAATACAACTCTTGTAGATGCAGTATATGAGAATGATAATCAGGTATTGGATCATATTAAAAATCTTATTACATATCTTCCATCAAACAACATAGATTGTGAAGTTTCTGATTGTGCTGATGATCTTAACAGAACAACTCCTGGAATCGAAAGCTCAGTAGATAACATTAAGGCAATAGTACAGAGTATTGCTGATGACAATATCGTTATTGAGTCTAAGGCTTCATTCGGTAAGGATATGTTCACTGGTCTTATTAAGCTTGGTGGTGCTACAGTAGCAGCCATCGGTAATCAGGAAAAGCTCCTTAGCTTTGAAGGTGCAGTTAAAGCTGCTGATTTTGTAAGCTTTGCTGATGCATTCAACATTCCAGTTCTTTCTCTTACAAATGTTAAGGGCTTCGTGGCTACATTTGATAACGAGAAGAGAATTGCAAGAGCAACAGCTAAACTCACAGTTGCATTTGCAAATGCAACAGTTCCAAAGATAAATGTAATCGTAGGCGACGCATTTGGTTCAGCATACATTGCAATGAATTCTAAGTCACTTGGTGCTGATATTGTTTATGCATGGCCATCAGCTACAGTTGGAATTACAGATCCAAGTACAGCTGCTGAGATTATGTTTGCTGATGATATCAATGAGTCTGATGACAAGAAGGCAGCTATCAAGGATGCAGCTGCTAAGGTAACAGAGGCTCAGGCAGGTGCTGCAGCAGTTGCTAAGCGTGGATACGTTGATGATATCATTGAGCCAGATGCAACAAGAAAGAGACTTATTGCTGCATTTGACATGCTCGCTACAAAGAGTGAGGACAGACCATATAAGAAGCATATGGCTTTCTAAGGAGGAGTAAATTAATGAAGAATAAGCTTAAGATAATGCTTTTGCTTAGTATGTTACTTACCTTTATGTTTGTCCTTACAGGATGTAGTGAAGAGAAGTTAAACTTTGAGATTGACAATGATCTGATGCAGAAACAGACACAGAACATTATTAATCAATATGCAGAAGTAACTCCTGCTGAGCAGGATTATTACCTGAGTGAAGGTAATGAACTTCAGAAAAGCGCTGTAGAAGGTTTTATGGCTGCTGAATCTACAGATCATGTTGGATACTTTATGGATTTTAAAGATGGTTCAGTATCTAATGGTGTAGATGGTAAAGTAAACTTCTCACAGATATGTAAATATGAACATAGAGATGTAAAAGTAACAGTATCTTATAAGCAAAACAAAGCATTTGATTATGATAAAGAAAAACTTTATAACGACCTGACTTCTCAGGCAACTCAGTATGGAATGGATACAGCAAGTTATGTATCACAGATGTACGGAAACTATCCGGAACTTGATCTTACTTCTATGGATAAGTTCCTTGACAGTTATCTTGCTGTTGCTTATGGGGAATATCCATATGTAGCAGATGAATGCGAGGTAAGTGCTGTATATTCTAAGTCAGAACTTGTTGCTGCAGCAGGTAAGAATACAGCTATCGGAATGGGCGTTGTATTCATAGTACTTATATTTATTTCATTTGTTATCAGCCTTCTGAAATATCTGCCACTTCTTTTCGACGCAGATATACGTAAAGCAAAAGCTGAAAAGAAAAAGGCTCATGACGATGCAAAGAAGCAAACAGAAGAGAGAATCCTTGCTGCCAGTGGAACAGAGAAAACTGCCCCACAGGTTGCATTTGCTAAAGATGACCTGATGAATGATGCAGAGCTTGTTGCAGTTATTACAGCAGCAATCAATGCAGCAGCAGGCGGAACAAGAGGACCTGCATACACAGCAAGTAAGGATACACTCGTTGTTAGATCGATTAGAAGAAGATAGTCTTAGGAGGATTAGATAAATGAAAAATTATAAAATAACAGTTAATGGTACAACATATGATGTTGCTGTAGAAGAGGTTGGCGCAGGTGCAACTCCTTCAGCAGCAGCTCCAGTAGTAGCTCCAGCAGCTGCACCAGCAGCAGCTCCAGCTGCAGCACCATCTGGTGCTCAGGGATCTGTAGTAGTTTCTGCTCCAATGCCTGGAAAGATTCTTTCTGTTAAGACAGAAGTAGGCAAGGATGTTAAGAAGGGTGAGGTTCTCATGATTCTTGAAGCCATGAAGATGGAAAATGAAATTGTTGCTCCTGAGGATGGAAAGGTAGCTTCTGTTGATACAACAGTAGGCGCTCAGGTTGAATCTGGTGATACACTCGTAACACTTAACTAACCTTAGGAGGAAATAGTCTAAAATGAAAGAGATAATTATAAATCTTGCCAGTCAGACAGGATTTGCTACTCTGGATTGGAAGAACTACATAATGATACTTGTTGCATTCTTCTTTATGTATCTTGCAATCGCTAAAGGGTTTGAGCCACTCCTGCTGGTACCAATCTCATTTGGTATGTTTCTGGTAAATATGTTCCCAAGTATTATAGAAGAGGGTGGACTTCTCCATTACTTCTATAAACTGGATGAGTGGAGTATTCTTCCATCACTCATTTTCATGGGTGTTGGTGCGATGACGGACTTTGGACCGTTAATTGCTTATCCGCCTAGCTTTATTTTGGGAGCTGCGGCGCAGTTCGGTATATATGGTGCTTATTTCCTTGCAATAGCATTTGGCTTTACAGGAAAAGAAGCAGCAGCTATATCAATCATCGGTGGTGCCGATGGTCCTACATCAATCTTCCTTGCTGGTAAGCTTGGAATGGGTGATACACTTCTTGGACCTATCGCAGTTGCGGCATATTCTTATATGTCACTTGTACCTGTAATTCAGCCACCATTTATGAAGCTTTTTACAACAAAGAAGGAAAGACTTGTTCGTATGCCTCAGCTTCGTAAGGTTACTAAGCTTGAGAGAATCATCTTCCCTATAGTTGTTACACTTGTGGTTGTTATGATTCTTCCTACAACAGCACCACTTGTTGGTATGCTTATGTTAGGAAATCTTTTTAGAGAGTCAGGAGTTGTTAAGCAGCTTACAGAGACAGCATCTAATGCAATGATGTACATCGTAGTTATTCTTCTTGGTACATCAGTAGGTGCTACAACAAGTGCAGAAGCATTCCTTCAGATATCTACACTTAAGATAGTTCTTCTTGGACTTATTGCATTCTCACTTGGTACGACGGCGGGTGTCCTGTTTGGTAAGCTAATGTGTTGGGTTACCAAGGGTAAGGTTAATCCTCTGATCGGTTCAGCCGGTGTATCTGCTGTACCTATGGCAGCCAGAGTATCTCAGAAGGTTGCAGCGGAGTATGACCCTACAAACTTCCTGCTCATGAATGCAATGGGACCAAACGTAGCCGGAGTTATCGGAACAGCTGTAGCGGCTGGTACGTTTATGGCTATATTCAACGTGCACTAAAAGAATATTTGTTTAGCAGGTTATATAGATTTAAATCGTGCACTTGTAAGCTTGCTTACAAAGTGTTCGATTTAAAATCTATGTAATCCATGCGAAGCATGGATGTTCAAAATACATGAGGGAGGTGTCTGCGAAGCAGACAGTAGAGCACCGCTTACAATTTTTATAAGCTTGCTTAATAAAAATTGTTATGCGAGTGCGGACGTCCCGAATGCTTTTGAACAACCTGCTAAATAATAAATACATAAAGAAAGGAATTATTCAAAATGTCAGATAATGTTAAGAAGCTTGGCATTACAGAAACAGTCCTCCGTGACGCACATCAGTCACTGATTGCAACTCGTATGCCAACTGAGGAAATGCTTCCAATTATAGATAAGATGGATCAGGTTGGTTATCACTCAGTAGAGTGCTGGGGTGGTGCAACATTCGATGCATGTCTCAGATTCCTCAAGGAGGATCCATGGGACAGACTTCGTAAGCTTAAGGATGGCTTCAAGAATACAAAGCTCCAGATGCTTTTCAGAGGTCAGAACATTCTTGGTTACAGACCATATGCAGATGATGTAGTTGAGTACTTCGTACAGAAGTCTATTGCAAATGGTATTGATATAATCCGTATTTTCGACTGCCTCAATGATCTTCGTAATCTTGAGACAGCTGTAAAAGCTACAAATAAAGAGGGCGGACATGCTCAGATAGCACTTTCATATACACTTGGCGATGCTTATACACTTGATTACTGGAAAGAAACTGCAAAGCGCATCGAGGAGATGGGTGCAGATTCTATCTGTATCAAGGATATGTCTGGACTTCTTGTTCCTTATGAGGCAGAGAAATTAGTAAAGGCTCTTAAGGAAGGTTCAAATCTTCCTATTCAGCTTCATACACATTACACATCAGGTGTTGCTTCAATGACTTATATGAAGGCTGCAGAGGCAGGAGTAGATGTAATCGATACAGCTATTTCTCCATTCGCTCTTGGTACATCACAGCCAGCTACAGAAGTTATGGTTGAGACATTCAAGGGAACAGACAGAGATACAGGACTTGATCAGAAGCTCCTTGCTGAGATTGCTGAGTACTTCAGACCATATAGAGAAGAGTGTCTTGAAAACGGTCTTATGAGTACAAAGATTCTTGGTGTAAACATCAAAACACTTCTTTATCAGGTTCCTGGTGGAATGCTTTCAAACCTTGTTTCACAGCTTAAAGAAGCTAAGCAGGATGATAAGTTGCAGGAGGTTCTTGAGGAAGTTCCACGTGTTCGTAAAGACTTCGGTGAGCCACCACTTGTTACACCTTCATCACAGATCGTTGGTACACAGGCTGTTCTCAACGTACTGATGGGTGAGAGATACAAGATGGTAACTAAAGAGTCTAAGGACCTTCTTTCTGGTAAGTATGGTCAGACAATCAAGCCTTTCAATCCTGAGGTTCAGAAGAAGGCGATTGGCGATACAAAGCCAATTACACATAGACCTGCAGATGATATTGAGCCAGAGCTTGATAAGCTTAGAAAAGAAATTGAACAGTACAGCCAGCAGGATGAGGATGTGCTTTCATACGCATTATTCCCACAGGTTGCTACAGAGTTCTTTAAGTATAGACAGGCACAGCAGACTGGTGTAGATTTGTCAAAGGCAGATACTACAAACAAGACTTACCCAGCGTAATATAAAGAAGAAACAGGGGACAGACCATAAAATGGCTGTCCCCTTAATCTAATATTAGAAGATAAAGATTAACTATGAAGAAAATGATAATAATAGGTGCTGGCGCAGCCGGTATGATGACGGCCATCCATGCATCTGAAAACTACGAGGTTACAATTATAGAAAAGAATGACCGCCCTGGTAAGAAACTTTATATTACTGGAAAGGGCAGATGCAATGTTACCAATAATTCGGATGAAGAAACATTCCTTAAGAATGTTGTTACTAATCCGAAGTTTCTTTATAGTGCCATTTATTCATATAATCAGTCAGCTGTTATGAATGATTTTGAGAACTGGGGAGTTCGCCTTAAGACTGAAAGGGGTAACAGAGTATTCCCTGTATCAGATTATTCCTCTGATGTTATCAAAGCTCTCAGGGAACAGCTAAATAAAAGGAATATCGAAGTTAAATATAATTCTAAAGTGTTAGATATAATCACAGAAGAATATAATAATGAAAATGAAAAATATATCAGAAAAGCCGTTGGCGTTGAAGTTTCTGATTTAAATAATAAAAAAAGTAGTTACAGGTTAGATGCTGATGTAATAGTAATCACAACAGGTGGTTATTCTTATCAGTCCACAGGTTCTACAGGTGATGGTTATAGATTCCTTGAAGATTATGGGATTGATATAGTTCCAGCAAGATGTTCTCTTGTTCCATTAGTGACCAAAGAGGACTTTGTTAAAGATATGATGGGACTTGCCCTCAAGAATGTTAATCTTAAGGTTATTGCATCTAAAGAAGTATATAAGAGCTTAAAGAAAGACAAAGTTCTTTACTCGGATATGGGAGAGATGCTATTTACTCATTTTGGAGTAAGTGGCCCACTATGTCTTTCAGCTTCTTCCCATATAAGTTCTTTTTGCTCTAAAGAAGATAATGATTTTTTAGGAATAACTCTTGAAATCGACTTAAAACCAGCCCTTTCTGAAGAAGATCTGGATAAGAGAGTCCTTAGAGATTTTGAGGAATTCCATAACAGAGATTTTCAGAACAGCTTAGGAAAACTTCTTCCAAGACTTATGATTCCTGCAGTGATTGATAGAAGTGGTATTAAATCAGATAAGAAAGTTAATTCTATAACTGCAGAAGAAAGAAAAAGTCTTATCAATACATTAAAACATTTTAGGCTTCATTTAAGTGGGCTTAGGGGTTTTGATGAGGCAATAATAACTGGTGGTGGTATTTCTGTTAAGGAAATAAATCCACAGAATATGGAGCTTAAAAAGATAAAGAACCTGCGAGTTGCAGGAGAGATTATAGACTGCGATGCCCTGACTGGCGGTTTTAATTTGCAAATTGCCTGGTCAACTGCATTTATGGCAGCAGAATAATATATCTTTATTTTCATGTTGTTTGAAAGGAACTATTAATGAGTAATCATTCAGCTTGTTTTTATAAAACTAAATATCATACTATGCTGATAACTGGAACATTTGCTATGGCAATGGTTTATATTATGATGCTTAGTTCTAATATTATAGCTGGTTTAATGATTGGAAAAGATGCCGTTGCTGCTATTAATATTGTGGCACCTCTTATAAGTGTCTCTATGGCTATTTCTCTTTGTGTATCGGAAGGTACATCTGTACTTTATTCCCGAGCTATAGGGAAAATGAAAAGAGATAGAGCTGATAAGCTTTATGGAATGGGAGTAATAGTCAATACTATACTGGCAATTGTTATTCCTGTTTTTATATTTGTATTTAAGAATATATATCTTAACCAAAGTGGTGTTACAGGAGATATTCTTAAACTTGCGAGAGAATTTTATTTCTTTTTACCACTTGAATGCGCTTTGCTTATATTCTGTACATATTTCGGACAGATGGTTTACAATGACGGAGATGAAAAGGTTGTTAGTATCAGCTATTTCTTACAGTTTTTTGGTAATATTTGCCTTTCTATTGTTTTTGCAAAACTATTTGGTATTCGCGGAATTATGATGGGAACCTGTGCCGGTAATCTACTGGCACTTATTTCTCTATTATTTCATTCTTCTAGCAAGGCTAATACATTAAAGTTTGTTTATTATTTTAACTTTAAAGAATTAATCAGAGCTATTAAGTATAGTATCACTGACGGCCTTTATTATTTTCTTTGGGGTGTTGTTGATTACGTTCTTATAAGCTTTATCAGTAGAAACTTTGGAGAAGAGTATCTGGTATTACTTGCAGTTGCAGTTTCTCTTATTGAGTTTTCTGTTGTGTTTGATGGAATTGGTATGGCTATCCAGCCTCTTATTGGAGTATATCTTGGTGAAAAGAATCATCTTCTGATAAGGCGTCTTATGAAAGATACGGTTCTGACGGCGATTATAGAAGGTGTTATTGCCACTGTAATTGTCTACATTTTTGCGCCTTTCTTTGCAAGACTATTCGGAATTAATGATCCGACCTTGATGGAACCGGCAGTTATTGCTATAAGGATAATGTGTTCTGCATTTGTTGCAAATGCCCTCTTTATGCTGGAAACATCTTATTATCTATATACAGATCATATTTGGTTTGCAGTTGTTGCAACCTTCTTAAAGGATGGAATTCTTTATATGATTCTTCCTCTTTTGTTTGGAAGCCTGATAGGTATTAATGGTATTTGGATTGGATTTGCTCTTGCACCAGTCCTTGCTATTATCTTATCAATGCTATGTCTATATTTTTACTTTGGAAAGAAAAAATTTCCTTGGATACTTGAAAATATGGATCATGAGATTGTTGTAATGGATGACCTTCTTTCTTTAGATAGCATTGCCGATGTTTCTGAAGCCATTCATGAGCAGTTTGAAAAACATGGTTATGATAGAAAGATAGCCATGAAAGCAAGACTTTTTGCTGAAGAAATTTTTTCAACAATTCGTGAGAAAAATGAAGATAAGAAGGTGATCATTGAAGTTTCTCTTCTTTATGATGATGACAGTGTAAGGCTGATTTTCCGTGACTCTGGAAAGATATTTGATATCACAGATCCAGACCTGGAGATTACAAGTATAAGCTCCCTTCTTCTTAATAAATTACTGAGTATGAAGGAAGAAAAAGATTATATTCCTACAACAGGATATAATAAAAATGTTTTAAGGTTTTATAAGAACGAATAATATGTTAATATATGAACATCATTTGTTATTTTATATGGAGGCTTATTGTGTTAAAAATAGAAAAGAATTTAGAAGGAAAGAATCTTGAGTTTGTGTTATCTGGAAGATTGGATACAAATACATCTCCAGATCTTGAGAAAGAAGTCAAAGCAAATATTGAAGGTATAGAGAATTTAGAATTTGACTTTAAGGATTTACTTTACATTTCATCTGCTGGACTTAGAGTACTTCTTTTGGCTCAGAAGATTATGAGCGATCAGGGTAGTATGGTAATTAGGAATTGTTCAGATATAATCATGGAAATATTTGAGGTTACAGGATTTATCGATATCTTAACTGTAGAATAATTCAAATTTATATTTTCAAAGGGGTAGCAATATGAAAGAAATATATTTTGGGAAGGGTGAAATTGTCTTTAATGAAGGAGATGAAGGAAATAGTTTCTTTCAGGTTCTAGATGGTAAAGCCGGGGTATACGTAAATTATAAAAAAGAAAATGAATTAAAGCTTACAGATGTTGTTGCTGGCCAGTACTTTGGCGAGCTTGCTGTAATAGAATCTACACCAAGAAGTACAACAGTTGTTTCTGAGTCTGGTGTTAATGTAATTGAAATAACTGGTACAAGCTTAAGTGAATACTTCAGCGAGCAGCCAGATAAGATTATAGCTATCATTAATAATATTGGTGGCAGAATCAGAGAATTATCAAATGAATATAGTGAAGCTAAAAATGTTTTAAAAAGTATAGAGGAGAATAGTGCAGATAAATCAAATGAAAGCTTTATAAAGAAGATACAAAAATATATAAACCACTATAAAGCTAGTGTTAATCTCCATAAACCAAGTGTTGAAGCTACAAGAGATGAAAATAGCATTTTCGATGATAAAGCTTGTAATAACATGGAAGTTTATACTAAGAACACAATTATTTTCAAGCAGGGTGAAGCTGGAAATTGCATGTATGCAGTACATGGTGGAAGAGTATCAATCTATTCTGACTATGGTACAGTTAATCAGCAAAAACTTACAGACCTTGTTTCTGGAGAGTTTTTTGGAGAAATGGGAATGCTATCTCAGGAAGTTCGTAGTGCGACAGCTGTTGCTGATGAGGACGGAACTTATGTTGAGATAATCACTGAAGATGGTCTTGAGGATTTATTTAAAACAAATCCTAGAGAAGTAGATAACATTCTTCGTCATATTTCTCGCAGACTTCGAAAACTTACAGATAGTTACTTTAATGTTTGTAAGAAGATTTATGAAAATAGTTAAAATTCATGAGTTTTATGCGCCTGCTCTTTCATAGGGGCAGGCGTTTTAAAATCTTGGAGGAAGTAGTATTATTCGGGAGTTAAGCGCTGAACAAAGTAGCTTTATAACTCAGAACTCTGGCGATGCAGTCTGTATTGTCTCGTCGACAGGCTATATAGAGTATGCAAATCCTGCAATGGAAAAACTATTCGGAATTGATTCGAATAGTAATATTAAGTTGTGGGATGCTATACCATTTATTGCTGATAATGATGATCTGATTCAGCTTTTTCTTGATGCGATTTATCAAAAAATGGATTCTCATGAAGACATTGTTAATTACCGTGATAATGAGGACAAGCTTCATAATTTTCATGTAAGGATTATATGCCCGAATGAAGATAAGCTTGAAGTTCTTGTCGTAATTACTGATCTTACACAGCTGCTCAGACTTAACAAAGCCTTTGAAAGATATACATCCCGTGATATTGCCAAGTACGTTCTTGAAACCCCGGATGGTCACAAAAGAGGTGGGATTAATAAAGAGGTCTCCATTCTTATGAGCGACCTGAGAGGATTCACCTCTATTAGTACTAAACTTCCACCAGATGAACTAATCGTTATTCTCAATCATTATTTTGAAAAGATGTCAGCAATAATAGAAAAAAATAATGGTACTATCATTGAGTTTCTTGGGGATGGCATTTTTGTTGTCTTCGGTGCTCCGAGTGACCTGCCTGATCATGCATCTCTTGCAGTCAAATGTGCAATAGAGATGGAAAATGCCATGGATGAGGTTAATAAATGGAACATTGAAAATGGATTCCCTGAACTTGAAATGGGTATTGGTATTAATTCCGGTTTGGCTATTGTTGGAAACATTGGTTCAGAAAACAAAATGAAATATGGCTGTATGGGAGCTACTGTAAACCTTACTGGTCGTGTTGAGGGACTGGCTGTTGGTGGACAGATTTATATTACCGAAAATGTTCAGAAGCTTATATCAGAAGAATTAATCATATCTGACGAAACAAGTATTCTTCCTAAAGGTGCTTCTAAGCTGCTAAAAGTTCTTGAGATTGAAGGGATTGGAGCTCTGCAGCTTCATAATCGCTTTGATAAAAAACTAGAATGGATTGATAGAACAGATGATAATGAGTATCCATTCTTTATGCTTGATGGTAAGACGGTTGACGAAGAGAAGTTTATAGGTAAGCTTATAAGAATTACAAAAGATAAGAAGTATTCTATTCTAAGTACTGAAACTGTACTTGATGAAAAAGCCAATATCATGATCAAGATAAATAATGAATATGTTTATGCAAAGGTTATGGCTGAGGAAGAGGATGGTTATCGTATAAGATTTACATCTGGTAATAAAGAAATATTATCTTAAAATACTATCGTTTTTTATCTAAATATGTTAGAATGTCAAAGTTAGATTGTTGATTTACGGAGGGTGTTTTTGAATGAATATTGCAATTGATGGACCTGCTGGAGCAGGAAAAAGTACTATAGCAAGACTTGCAGCCAAGGAACTTGGCTTTGTATATGTAGATACAGGAGCTATGTATAGAGCAATAGCTCTTTCACTTCTTGATAATAACGTAGATATATATGATGAGGCTGCACTTAAGAATGCACTTGATCAGATTCATATCAATATTGTTTATGAAGCCGGAGTTCAGCATGTATTTCTTGACCTTGTTGATGTATCTGAGGAAATAAGAAGCGAGAAGGTAGGAAATATGGCATCTACTTCATCAGCTCTTCCTCCAGTAAGAGAGAAGCTTCTCGATCTTCAGAGAGATATTGCTGCTAAGAACGATGTAATAATGGATGGTAGAGATATTGGAACAAATATCCTTCCAAATGCTGAGCTTAAGATTTATCTTACAGCATCTGTAGATGTAAGAGCCAAGAGAAGATTTGATGAGCTTAAGCTTAAGGGTGAAAGCCCAGATCTTGAAGAAATAAAGAAGGGTATTGAGACAAGAGATTATCAGGATATGAATCGTGATATTGCCCCTCTTAAGCAGGCTGAGGACGCAGTATTTATTGATAGTTCTGACATGACTATTGCAGAGGTTGTAGATAAGATTATCGACCTTGCAAAAAAATAAAGATAAAGCGAAACAATTATGGAAGTTATTTTAGCTGAAAAAGCCGGATTTTGTTTCGGCGTAAAAAGAGCTGTAGATACAGCATTTGAAGAAGCAGGAAATGCGTCAAATGCTGTTTTTACGTTTGGTCCAATTATTCATAACGAAGAGGTTACAAACAACCTGGCTGAGAAGGGTGTTCACATTGTTAATTCAGTTGAAGAACTCGATGACCTGCCTGAAGGCTCATCTGTTATCATCAGGTCACATGGTGTAGGTAAGGATATCTTTGATATTATTGAATCAAAAGGACTTAGACTGGTGGATGCAACTTGTCCATTTGTTAATAACATACACAAAATAGTCAGGGAAAGATCAGAGGCCGGAGATGAGATTTTGATCATTGGTAATCCTGGCCATGCTGAGGTTGAGGGAACCATAGGCTGGTCCAAAGTAAAGCCATATGTTATCAACTCCATAGAGGATATTGATGCACTTCCTGAGTCGTTAAAGGATGCATCTATAACGGTAGTTGCACAGACCACTTACAGCCTAAAAAAATTTCAAGAATTTGTTGCAGAATTGCAAGATAGATATTATAATGTTAATGTTTGCAAAACTATATGCAATGCTACTGAGGAACGTCAGAAAGAAGCTGAAAAACTTGCTGCTTCAGTGGACCATATGATAGTTATTGGTGGCAAAAATAGTTCTAATACTCAAAAACTTTATGAGATAAGCAAACAACAATGTAACAATACTTACTATATACAGACACTCGTTGATTTGGATTTGACTGTTTTTGAATCCACAAGTAGGGTAGGTATTACAGCAGGGGCATCTACCCCAAATTACATTATTAAGGAGGTTCAAGACAGTATGTCAGAGAAAAGTTTTGAGGAGTTGTTAAATGAGGAAACAACAATTCCGATTAAGAAAGGACAGATAATTGATGGTAAGGTTATCTCAGTAAATCCAGATGAGATGGTTGTTGACATCCACAACAAATCTGACGGAATCCTTACAGCTGAGGAGTATTCAAATAGTCCAATCGATCTTACAACAGTTGTTAAAGAGGGAGATCCTATAACTGTTGAAGTAATTAAGCCAAATGATGGAGAAGGCAGTGTTCTTCTTTCATATAAGAGCATCCTTGCTAACGAAGCTTATAAGGAGCTTGAGGATGCATTTAACAATGGTACAGTACTTACAGGAAAGGTTACAAATGTACTTAGAGGCGGACTTAGCGTAGTAGTTAAGGAGTGCAAGGTATTCATTCCAGCTAGTCTTGTTTCAGATGTATTTGAAAGAGACCTTTCAAAGTATGAAGGACAGGATATTGATTTTGTTCTTACAGAGTTTGATCTTCGTAGAAAGAGAGTTATCGGTGATAGAAAGCAGCTTCTTGTTAAGACTAAGGCTGCTGCAGCTGAGGAACTCTTCTCAAAGATTAAAGTTGGTGATGTAGTTGAAGGTACAGTAAAGAATATCACAGACTTCGGTGCATTTATTGATCTTGGTGGAGCTGACGGACTTCTTCACATCTCAGAGATGTCATGGGGAAGAGTTGAAAAGCCAAAGAAGATCTTTAATGTTGGAGATACAGTTAAGTGTTTTATTAAGGAAATCAATGGCAGCAAGATTGCTCTTTCAATGAAGTTTGAGGATCAGAATCCATGGCTTCAGGCTGAAACTAAGTATGCTAAGGGTACAGTTGTTAAGGGTAAGGTTGCTCGTATGACAGACTTTGGTGCTTTCGTAGTACTTGAGCCAGGTATCGATGCACTCCTTCATGTATCTCAGATTGATACACAGCATGTTGAGAAGCCATCAGATGTTCTTAAGAGCGGTCAGGAAATCGAGGCTAAGGTAGTTGATATCAAGGTTGAAGATCGCAAGATCAGTCTTTCAAGAAAAGCTCTTCTTATAGACCAGATGCCTAAGGAAGAGAAGAAAGAAGAAAAGAAGGACGAGGAAGAGACAGTAATTCCTGAGTCTGAAGATATTAAGGAAACACTTCCAGTTGATGAACTTCTTGCAGCTACTGCTGAAGCTCCAGTTGAGGAGGCACCAGCAGAGGAGTCTGCTGCTGAAGAAGCTCCTGCAGAGGAAGCTCCAGCTGAGTAAGAAATTACTAATGATTAAATAGAATATAAGGAGGGGTGGCTTTTTGTCACCCTCTTTTTATTATTTTATAATTAATAAAGGAGAAAAAATTATGAAAAAGAAACTTGTAGTAACACTTGCTGCAACAGTATTAGCATTTTCTCTTGTAGCATGTGGCAAAACAGAAGAGGCCACAACAGAAGCCGAAACAACAGAGGCAATAACAGAGGCTGAGACAACTGAAGAAGAGACAACAGAAGAGGCTACAGCTGATGTAGCATCTGCCGAGGATGCATCTACAAATGATGCACTTATGGAGTATATTAGTGAAGACGGTTGGTCAGTAAAGTATGATGGTGAATTAGTGGAAGCTAGCGACATCGATAACGGAGCTCAGTTCGTTTACATCGGTGAATCAGCTGGAACAAATATGCTTTCTATCACATATGATCCAGAAGGTGAAGTAGCAACAGCTCTCTATGACATCACATCACAGTGGGGCGTTGAAGATGAGAAGATTGATTATAATGAAGGATTCTTCCCAGGAACTGATGATAAGTGGGGATTCTGGAGAGTACTTAATCCAGAAGACAACACTAATGGATTTGGTGAGACAGCAATCGCAACAGAATATAATGGTGGTGTACTTGTAGTAGATATCATTACTCATAATAGCGGTGATGATGAAATGGATATGAAGGTAAGCGGAGTGCTTTCAGACGTATTAGATTCTATTACATATGAGAAGTTTGAAGATCAGACAATGTTTGATTACCTTGTTGGTACATATTCAGGTGAGGATACAGATGGTACTAAGATTGAGGCTGTATTCAACGCAGATCATACAGGTACTCTTACAATTCAGGATACTGTAGATTTCACATGGTCAGCTGATAAGTTAACAGGTGAAGATTTTGAATATGAGTATTCTATGGAGCAGGATGTAATGACTATAGATTATGATGGTAATTCACTCGTACTCAATAAGCAGTAAAGCTTTTATATTTAATAAACAGTAAAACTTTTTGCTTGCACTATTTTTCTTAGTGTGCTATATTATAGCAGTTGTCGTTATTTAGGCGGTCCGCTGTATCTGGTATCGTTTTATATGAGAGAGTTAAGATACTGTAAATAGATAGTAAGAACGTCTGAAAATATATTACATTTTTTTTGGAGGTTTTATCATGAGTTACGAAAGCATTATCAAGAACATTGAAGATGCACAGCTTCGTGAGACACCACTTGAGTTCAACGTAGGTGATACAGTTAAGGTATCAGCTCAGATCAAGGAAGGTGAGAAAACAAGAATTCAGGTTTTCGAGGGAACTGTAATTAAGGTACAGGGACACGGAGCAAGACAGACATTCACAGTTAGAAAGAATTCTAACGGTGTAGGTGTTGAAAAGACATGGCCTGTAAATTCTCCTCTTGTAGAGAAAGTTGCAGTAGTTAGAAGAGGTAAGGCTAGACGTGCAAAGCTTTATTACTTACGTGACAGAGTTGGTAAGAGAGCTAAGGTTAAGGAAATTGTTAAATAATTCTCTTAAAACTTTTGACCGGAGTATAATGCTCCGGTCTTTTTACTAGTATCATTTTGGAGTAGACCATGAAAAGAAAAGAGGCTAAGTCATTTACCCTGGGTAAAAAGGGAGATGTTAAAAAAACTCCTAAGAAAAAGGGTAAAAGATTCCTGAATATAATATTTATAGTCTTTGCAGCCATTATCCTTGGATATGGACTGACTACTTTTTGTGTCCAGACTGTCTTTATGACTGGTTCATCTATGGAAGATGTTATCTCTGACAATGATGAGCTTGTTCTTAACAAGATCCAATATAAATTTACTAAGATCAAACGCTACGACATTGTTGCCATTAAAAAGATTGGCAGCAAGGATTATTATGATATAAAGCGTGTTGTAGGACTTCCTGGTGATACAATTTCCGTTGTTGCGGGTCGACTTGTTATCAATGGAAAACATACAAATGATGATTATTCATTTTCATATATTTATTCAGCCGGAAGACTGGATGAGACAATTACTCTTGATGACGAGGAATACTTTGTTATTGGAGATAATACAAGTAATTCTGAGGATTCCAGATATGTAAATTATGGAAATGTTCAGAAGTCTGAGATAAAGGGAAAGGTTGTCTATAAGGTTTTCCCTTCTGAAGATAGAGGTAAGGTCAAATAATGGATATCAATTGGTACCCGGGTCATATGACAAGTGCCAGACGTAAGATGCAGGAAGACATTAAGCTTTGTGACGTAGTTATTGAGCTCCTTGATGCGCGTATACCTGGCAGTAGTAAGAACCCTGATATGGATAACTTAATAGGTGACAAGAAGCGTGTTATTATCCTGAATAAGGCTGATATGGCTGACCCTGCGAAGACTGAGCTTTGGAAGAAATATTATGAGGATAAGGGCGCATATGTTCTTACAATGGACAGCCGTGTTCGTAAGCAGACACTTAAAGTAACAAATGCTGTAAAGATTGTCTGCAAGGAAAAGATTGAAAGAGATAGAAGCCGTGGTATTATGAATCGTCCTATAAAGGCGATGGTTGCTGGTATTCCAAATGTTGGAAAGTCTACATTTATTAACTCTTTTGTAGGTAAAGCTACAGCTAAAACAGGTAATAAGCCTGGTGTTACAAGAGGTAATCAGTGGATAAGAATATCAAAGGATATCAATCTTTTAGATACTCCAGGAATCCTCTGGCCTAAGTTCGAAGATGAACAGATTGGAACAAACCTTGCTTTCATTGGTTCTATCAATGACAATATCATTGAAATGCAGCAGCTTGCTGTTGAATTTATCGATTATCTTAAAGATAATTATTGCAAAGTACTGTCTGAAAGGTATATGATAGAGGATGTTGATGACAGCTATCAGGTACTTGAAAAGATAGCTGAAAATAAGAATTGTGTTAAGAAAGGTGGAGAACTGGATATTGATAAAGCCTGCCGCAGTATACTGGATGATTTCAGGTCTGGCAAGCTTGGAAAGATATCACTTGAAACCCCTTAAATAGTTATTAGGAGAATGTTTTATTATGGCATTTGAAGAGGATAAGCGTTCTGATCTTGATATCTGGGCAGAAGAGTATGATCATGCTGAAGATAAAGAGTATAAGAAACAGCTTAAGCAGGAAGCTAAAGAAATGAAGAAGGCAGCAAAGAAAGCTAAGAAGAATGCTTCTGACGATGCTGAAGGAACTGAAGATGCTTCATCTGAAGTTGATTCAAGTGAGGCTTTAGAAGAAAATGTTCCATCAGAGTACGATGTTACTGCTGACTACAAGAAAGAGAAAAAGAAAAAAGAAAAGAAGAGTGAAGATATTAATATCGTAAAGGAACTCTTCAATCTTGTTATATACATTGGTATTATCATTATTATCTGCTATTGTATTATCACATTTGTAGGCCAGAGAACTACAGTTCATGGTCATTCGATGGAGAATACACTTCAGGATGGAGATAATCTGTGGATTGATAAATTTACTTATCACTTCAGTGATCCTAAACGTTTTGATGTTGTTGTATTCCCTTATCAGGGACAGGATGTTTATTACATCAAGAGAGTAATTGGTCTTCCTGGTGAGACAGTTCAGATTACACCTGAAGGAAATATCCTTATAAATGGTCAGGTTCTTCAGGAAAGCTATGGTCGTGAGATCATCCTGGATAGTGGAACTGCCAGTGAACCTAGAACTCTGGGACCAGACGAATACTTTGTTCTGGGTGACAACCGAAATGATAGTAGAGATAGTAGATGGGCTGATGTGGGCGATATCAATAAAAAGGATATCATAGGTAAGGCCGTTCTTAGACTTTCTCCGTTTAAGAAATTTGGTAAAGTAAAGTAGGACTTTGAGGCATCCGGTCATCCGGGTGCCTTTATTTTATTATCCAATGCGATGGATTGTTATAGAAAGAGAAATAAATGGAAAAAATAGGTGATATTAAAAACGAATATAAAGAGATTACAAGCTGTGGAATTATGGACTATGAGAAAGAAAAAAGTCTATTAATCTCTTTTATAGATAAATATGTTGAGGATGAACGTTCCGGAGTTATAAAGATCCTTGAATCAGCAGAGAAAAGGATAAATGCTATCGATAAAGAAACATCAAGAGTAATGGATATGATGTCCTTTGAAAGAAAGTATTATTCTGAAACGGACTTTATAGCTGGTGTTGATGAGGTTGGACGTGGACCATTAGCTGGACCTATTGTAACTGCGGCTGTAGTTCTTCCAAAGAATATGATTATTCCATTCGTTAATGATTCAAAACAGATTAATGAAAAGAAAAGAGAAGAACTCTATGATATCATTCTTGAAAATGCTGTCAGCTATTGCATAGGAATACGTTCTGAAAAAGAGATTGACGAGATTGGAATTGGAGTTTGTGATTCCCTTGCTATGAAGGATGCAGTTCTTGGACTTAAAGTAACTCCTGGAGTAGTTTTGGTCGATGCATTCAAGATTCCTGATCTGGATATTAAGCAGGTGCCTATAATTAAGGGTGATACAAAGTCTATATCTATTGCTGCGGCAAGTATTGTAGCTAAGGTATACAGAGACAGACTTATGGATGAAATAGATAAGAAATATCCTGAATATGGCTTTGTCAGCAATAAAGGTTATGGCTCAGCAAAGCATATTGAAGCGATAAAAACTATTGGACCTTGTGAAATTCACCGCAGGTCATTTATTAAGAATTTTGTATAGGGGTTTAAATTGGCTTATAACAAAAGAAGTGTAGGTTCTAAGTGGGAACATATTGTTGCGGATTATCTTAGGAGTCTGGGATATATAGTTCTGGATATGAATTACAGAACAAGGTATTCAGAGATAGATGTTATTGCCCAGGATAGGAATGATCTTGTGTTTATTGAAGTTAAATACAGAGCCACAGGAAATGCCGGAGATCCTTTAGAAGCAATAACTCAAAGTAAGATAAACCGTATTAAGAATGCATCTTTATATTACTTAAAAGAGAATAAGTATGATGTGGATAATACAAATATCAGATACGACGCCATAGGTATACTTGGAGATAAGATAAATCATATAAAGAATGCATTTTAGTCTGTAAACAATTGTTTTAAGGCTTTTCTAAAAGTTCAAGTTATGGTAAAATAACCAAGTTGTGGCTTTACTAGATTTTACTAAGTAAATGGTAGGTAAAAATGGCAAAGAAGATAGTAGCAATAGTTGGTAGACCAAATGTTGGTAAGTCTACACTATTCAATACTCTTGCCGGTGAGAGACTGGCTATAGTTAAAGATACACCTGGAGTAACAAGAGACAGGATTTACGCCGATGTTGACTGGCTGAACCACAAGTTCACCATTGTTGATACTGGTGGTATTGAAACAGAAGCAGAAGATATCATTATGCGTTCCATGAAGGAACAGGCTGAGATAGCTATTGAAACTGCTGATGTGATTATCTTTGTTACTGATGTTAGATCTGGTGTTACTTCATCCGATATGCAGGTTGCTGATATGCTGAGACGTAGTAAGAAACCTGTTGTTCTTTGCGTCAACAAGGTAGATAACTTTGAAAAGTTTGAGCCTTATGTATATGAATTCTATAACCTTGGTATTGGTGATCCTAATCCTGTTTCAGCACAGAGCAAGCTCGGACTTGGAGATATGCTGGAGAAGGTTGTAGAAGAGTTTGGCGAAAACATTACAGAAGATGAGGAAGAAGAGATTCCAAGAGTTGCTGTTATTGGTAAGCCAAATACAGGTAAATCATCTCTTATTAATAAGCTTCTGGGAACAGACAGACTTATTGTTTCTGATATAGCAGGAACTACGAGAGATGCTATTGATACTCGTATTAAGAGAAATGGTAAGGAATACATTTTCATTGATACTGCAGGTCTGCGTCGTAAGAGTAAAATCAAGGACGAGATAGAAAGATTCAGTATTATCAGAACTGTTGCTGCAGTAGAAAGATGCGACATTGCTATGCTCCTTATTGATGCTGAGGAAGGCGTTACTGATCAGGATACAAAGATAGCCGGAATTGCTCATGAGCGTGGCAAGGGTATGATCATAGTAGTAAATAAGTGGGACCTTATTGAGAAGGACACTAATACTATGAACAGAATGAAGAAGGATATCAGACAGAAGCTGGCTTACATGCCATATGCTGAAATGCTATTTGTTTCAGCTCTTACAGGTCAGAGACTGAATAAGCTGTTTGATACTATAGATTTAGTTGAACAGTACAGCTGTATGAGAATACAGACTGGTGTTCTGAATGAGATACTGACAGAGGCTGTTGCAGAAACAGAACCACCAAGTGATAAGGGTAAGCGTTTAAAGCTTTTCTATATTACCCAGGTTTCTGTTAAACCGCCAACATTTGTTCTCTTTGTTAATAGCAAGGAGCTGGCTCATTTCTCATATATCAGATATATAGAGAATAAGCTGAGAGAGGCATTCCTCTTTACGGGAACTCCTATCAGGATCATCATTCGTGAAAGAAAGGAAAAATAGATGGTTGTTTTACTTAGAATCATTTGTTTAATACTTGGTTATGGCTTTGGTCTTTTGCAGACCGGAGTAATATATAGCAAGCTGGCTGGTGTAGATATCAGAAAGCACGGTAGTGGTAATTCTGGTACAACAAATGCACTCCGTGTTCTTGGTTTTAAAGCTGGTCTTATTGTTTTTATCGGTGATTTCTGTAAGTCCTTTGTACCTTGTATGATTGCAAGGTTTATATTCAGAGGAACTTATCCAGATACATATTATATTTATATGATCTATCTTGGATTTGGAGCAGTGCTCGGTCATATTTTCCCATTCTACCTTGGATTTAAGGGTGGTAAGGGAATAGCGACTATTGGTGGTTTTGCAGCTAGCATTTTCCATCCGGTCGTTACAGTTATTGCACTTGTAATATTCATTGGAACTATTGCTATTACAAAGTATATGTCAGTTGGCTCCATTGTACTGATGGTATGTATAAGTGCCGGATTTATAATCGAGACACTTTTGGGGCTTACTTGCTTTAATGTGAGTGATCCATATTCAAGAGGTGTTTTCATTGAGGGCGCTATAATGATTACCTTACTTGCTGCTCTTGCTATTTTTAAGCATAAGGCGAATATTATACGACTCAAAAACCATGAAGAGAATAAGTTTACATTTAAAAAGAAGGAAAACGTTTAAAGGTATTTGTTTATTAATATAGGAGGAAACATATGAAGATATGTGTACTTGGTGCAGGTAGCTGGGGAATAGCTCTTACAAAGCTTCTCGCGCTTAATAATCATGAAGTAACAGTTTGGTCTATTGATCCTGAAGAAATTTCAATGCTTAAGGAGTTTCATCAGCATAAGACAAAGCTTCCAGGAGTTATACTTCCTGGAACAGTTGAATATACAACAGATATGGAGATAGCTCTTACAGACAAGGATATGGCTGTTATGGCTGTTCCATCTCCATTTGTAAGAAATACTGCAAAGAGTGCAGCTCCATACATAAAGCAGGATGAGATAATCGTAAACGTAGCTAAGGGTATTGAAGAAGAAACTCTTATGAGACTTTCAGAGGTTATTTCTGAGGAGATACCACAGGCCAGAGTTGCAGTTCTTTCCGGACCTAGCCACGCTGAGGAGGTTGGTAAGGAGCTTCCTACAACAGTTGTTGTTGGTGCTGATGACAAGGGTCTTGCTAAGACAGTTCAGGACACATTTATGTCTAACTTCTTTAGAGTATATACAAGCCCAGATATGATAGGTATTGAGCTTGGCGGTGCAATTAAGAATGTTATTGCTCTTGCAGCTGGTATTGCCGATGGTCTGGGATGTGGAGATAACACAAAGGCTGCACTTATTACAAGAGGTATTCATGAGATTACTGCTCTTGGTGTAGCTATGGGAGGAAAGCCAGAGACATTTGCCGGTCTTTCTGGTACAGGCGATCTGATAGTTACCTGTGCATCACAGCACAGTAGAAATAGAAAAGCTGGATTCTTGATGGGTCAGGGTAAGACTTATCAGGAAGCTATGGACGAAGTAAAGATGGTAGTAGAGGGTGTTTACTCAGCAAAGGCTGCTCTTGCTCTGTCCAATAAATATGATGTGGAAATGCCAATTGTTGAGCATGTTAATAAGATTCTCTTTGATAATTATTCTGCTAAGGATGCACTCCACGATCTTATTACTAGAGATAGGAAAAAGGAAGCTTCAACGCTTACCTGGAATAATTAGTTTTAATGGAAAAGCTGGATATTAAACTGGATGCATTCGAAGGACCGCTTGACCTCCTTCTGCATCTTATTGAAAAGAATAAATTTAATATTTTCGATATTCCTATTGTAGAAATTACAAAACAGTATCTGGATTATCTGGATTCGATGGAAGAAGATAATATGGATGTAATGAGTGAATTCCTTGTTATGGCTGCAACTCTTATTTCCATTAAGTCAAAAATGCTTCTTCCTAAGGAAGAGACAGAGGAAGAAGAGGAAGAAGATCCAAGAGCTGAGCTGGTTAAGAGCCTCCTTGAATACAAGATGTATAAATATGCTTCTTCTGAGCTTAAGGATATGTCTATTGATGCGGCAAATGCATTCTACAAAGAAGAAACTATCCCTAAGGAAGTAAAGGAAGTTAAGGAGGAGATTGATCCTGCTGAGCTTATTGGGGATATGACAATGCAGAAGCTGAATGAGATTTTCAAAACACTTCTGAGACGTGAGATTGACAGAGTAGACCCTGTTCGTAGTAAATTCGGTACCATTACAAGAGAAGAGATTAAGCTTGAAGATAAGATGGTTGAGATTAGAAGCGAAGTTAAGGGACTTAAGAGTATCAATTTCAAAACCCTGCTTGGTTCCAAGCGAGGTAAGCTGAACCTTATAGTTTCATTCCTGGCAATTCTAGAGCTTATGAAATCTGGAGTGCTTATGATAAGACAGGATGAGATGTTCGGCGATATTATTATAGATTCTTTGGAATAAAGGTGAATTATGAGCAACGTAAATCTTAAAGCTGCAATAGAGGCTGTTCTCTTTGCAACTGGTAAGGCAATAGAAGAAAGTAAGCTGATGATAGCTCTTGGAACAGAAGAGGAACCAATTCCTAAAAAGGAGTTCAAGGCTGCTATAAAAGAGCTTATGCAGGACTATGATGTTGAAGACAGAGGAATAAGACTTATAGAGCTGGATGGTAAATATCAGCTTTGTACAAAGAATGAATACTACGATATTCTTAGCAAGATAGTAAATATGCCAAAGAAGCATGTGCTTACAGATGTTCTTCTTGAGACACTTTCAATCATTGCTTATAAACAGCCAGTTACAAGAGCTGAGATTGAAAAGATAAGAGGCGTTTCCTGCAGTCATGCAGTAAACAGACTTGTAGAATACAATCTGGCAAAGGAAGTTGGAAGACTTGATGCGCCAGGACATCCAATTCTTTTTGGAACAACAGATGATTTCCTTAGAAGCTTTGGTATTTCTTCTATGGATGATCTTCCTGATATATCACCTGATAAGATTGAAGACTTCAGACGACAGGCTGAAGAGGAAGCAGGCATTGAGGTAACAACCTAAATGATATATATACTGATCATTTTATTAATACTTGCCATTCTGGTTATTTTAGAAAGCATTCGCGAACTAAGATGTGTAAAGGTTACTGAATATAAAGTATCCACGCCAAGAAATATAACAGATAAAAAAATAGTTTTTCTTACTGATTATCATGAGGCCAAGAGTATTAATAATAAGATAATTCAGAAAATAGAAGAGATTCAGCCGGATGTTATACTTATTGGTGGCGACATGCTAAATGGAAAGACGGAAAGCGAAGATATAACTCCGACTATTTATCTTGTTAACAATCTTTCAGAGAAGTTTCCTGTATATTACGCTATGGGAAATCATGAAACAAAGGTTAAGGCTGATTACTATGGGACATCAAATCTTTGGGCTTCTCTTAATGAAAGACTTTCTCCAAAAGTAAAAATGCTTATTAATGAGAAGGTTACTCTGGATGGGATTGATGTATATGGTTTGGATATCCCTACAGATTATTATGGAAGAATTAAATATCCCGTTCTTTCAAAGGATAATATAAATGAATTAATAGGTGTGCCAAATGGTGAATATACAATTCTTCTTGGGCATACACCTGATTTTATAGATTCATATTCCCAGTGGGGAGCTGACCTCGTTCTTTCTGGTCACTTCCACGGTGGAATAGTAAGACTTCCATTTCTTGGCGGTGTTGTTTCACCAAGAATGAAATTCTTCCCTAAATATGATTATGGCAGATTTGAGAAGAATAACAGCACAATGATCGTTTCAAACGGTCTTGGCCAGCATTCTATGAAATTAAGAATTAATAATATACCTGAGGTTTGCTTAATAAATCTCACAAAGGAATAGGAAAAATGTGGTCCAATAAAGCTTTTCGTTACACAATTATATCAATTGTCAGTGTCCTGGTAGTAGGGTATATTGCCCTTGTGCTGCCATCTATAGATACTTATTATCCTGGAACTATCATTAATGGAAAGGATTATAGTTTCAAGAGTCCGGCTTATGTAGATAATGCTCTCTATAAGAGCCCATCTGATTATAATCTTGAGATTAAATTCCGTGACAGAACGGAAACTATTAATGGTAGAGACATTGGTCTTAGTATTAATTACCTTGATGAGTTAAATAACATAAAGAAGGATCAGAATCCATTTGCATGGCCAAAGCTTTTCTTTGATAAGGACTATGTTCTTGAGGATTCTGTTAATTATAATGAAGATGAACTTGATAGAATAGTAGCTTCTTATAAGTCACTTGATCCTGAAAATATGGAAGAACCTCAGAATCCTAAAATCATTGTAAATGATGATGGTGATGCTGAAGCAGTATATGAAGATCTTGGAAGTACCATCGAAGATGTAAATGCTGTTGTTGACAGGATTAAACAAGCTCTTGTATTTGGTGAGACTTCTATAGATATAGAAGAAGAAGGCTTTTACAAGATGCCTGAATACACTATAGAATCCGAGAAAGTTCAGAAATGTGTTAATTATTGCAATACAATCGCAAGTCTAGATATAGAGTATAAGTATGGCAAATGTGAAATTCCTTTATCTGGTGATCAACTTCTGAATACTATTAAGATTTCTGATTCATATGGTTATACCATCAGTAAAGACAAGGTTCATAATGTTGTTGAAAGCTTTTCACGTCTGCATGATACATATGGAACTATCAGGACCTTCAAAACTCATGATCGTCAAAATATCAAGATCAAAAATGGTGATTATGGCTGGAAGATAAATATAGAAGAAGAAACAGATAATCTTTATCAGGATCTTATTCATCGTAATAGTGTAACAAGAGAGCCTGCATTTGAAGAGGTTGGTTATTGTTATGACGAGGAAAAGAATGATATTGGTGGTTTCTATTGTGAAGTAGATATAGAAAATCAGCATATGTACGTTTATAGAAGTGGACGTGTTATCATGCAGTCCGATGTTGTAACAGGTAATATTGGTCTTAGAAGAGGAACACCTACAGGAATTTATGGCGTTGATTATAAGCAGACTCCAGCAGTCCTGAAGGGTGATGATTATGAGACTGATGTAACCTATTGGATGCCATTTAATGGTGGCGTTGGTTTCCACGATGCTACCTGGAGAGGTTCCTTCGGTGGGGAGATTTATAAGTATAACGGTTCTCACGGATGTGTTAATCTTCCTTATTCTTTTGCACAGGAACTTTTCGGTACAATAGAAGAAAATATGCCAGTAATTGTTTATTGACATTAACTGGTTTAAAAGATAAAATTATATCCGTGTAGTCTATTTTTGAAAGGTTGTGATCATATGAAAACTAAAGTTTTGTCACTTATTGTAGATAATACAGCCGGTGTGCTCAGTAGAGTGTCAGGAATGTTCAGTAGACGTGGTTATAATATAGACAGTTTATCTGTTGGCGTAACTGAAAATCCTAAGATTTCCAGAATGACAGTTGTTGTTACTGGAGATGACAAGATTCTTTCCCAGATAAAAAGTCAGCTTAATAAGCTTGAGGATGTAAGATCCGTGATAGAGCTTAAAGATGGCGAGTCAGTTACCAGAGAACTTGTTCTTATTAAGATAAAAGCAGATGCAAACGAGAGACAGCAGATCATCTCAATTGCTAATGTATATAGAGCTAATATTGTTGACGTTTCACCTGAATCTATCATGGTTGAAATTACAGGTAACAACAATAAGGTTGAAGCCTTCATGAGTCTTCTTGAAGGATTTGAGATTCAGGAACTTGTCCGTACAGGTGCTACAGGTCTTGTAAGAGGACGTGCTGAATCAGATGAATAAGATATTGTACTTGCTAAAGCAAGTAACTATATAATTTACCAAGGAGGCATTATTATGTCAGATTTAAAGATTTTTTATGAGCAGGATTGTAATTTATCACTCCTGGATGGAAAGACTATCGCAATAATTGGTTACGGTAGCCAGGGTCATGCACACGCACTTAACCTCAAGGACTCAGGAGCTCACGTAATCATTGGATTATATGAGGGTAGCAAGTCTTGGAAGAGAGCTGAGGAGCAGGGCTTCGAAGTTTACACAACAGCTGAGGCTGCTAAGAAAGCTGATATCATCATGATTCTTATCAATGATGAGAAGCAGGCTGCAATGTATAAGAAAGATATCGAGCCAAATCTTGAGGCTGGTAACATGCTTATGTTTGCACACGGATTCAACATTCATTTTGGACAGATCGTTCCACCTGCAGATGTAGATGTAACTATGATCGCTCCAAAGGCACCAGGACATACAGTTCGTTCAGAGTATGAGGCTGGTAAGGGAACACCTTGTCTTATCGCTGTATATCAGGATGCAACAGGTCATGCACAGGATATGGCACTTGCTTATGGTGCTGGTATTGGTGGTGCAAGAGCTGGACTTCTTGAGACAACATTCAGAATTGAGACAGAGACAGACCTCTTTGGTGAGCAGGCAGTTCTCTGTGGTGGTGTTGTTGCACTTATGCAGGCTGGTTTCGAAACACTTACAGAAGCTGGATATGATCCAAGAAATGCTTACTTTGAGTGTATCCATGAGATGAAGCTTATCGTAGACCTCATCTATCAGAGTGGTTTCGCTGGAATGAGATATTCAATTTCTAATACAGCTGAGTACGGTGATTACATTACAGGTCCTAAGATCATTACTGAGGATACAAAGAAGGCTATGAAGAAGGTTCTTGCTGATATCCAGGATGGTACATTCGCTAAGGACTTCCTTCTTGATATGTCATCAGCAAGTGGTCAGGCTCACTTCAAGGCTCTTCGTAAGATTAAGGCTGAGCATCCATCAGAAGTTATCGGAAAAGAAATCCGTTCACTTTACAGCTGGTCAGATGAAGATAAACTCATCAATAACTAATCACAAACCTTTAGGGGTAGCTTTATGCTGCCCCTTTTAAAAAATAATTTAAATTTATGGGGAGGTTAACACATCATGATTCAATTAAACAATGTATTTGACAATAACAACATGAAGCTTATTGCCAGTGGGGGACAGTATTTCGTATACGAGCATCAGAAGGATCTGTCTGTTACACCTTGGTCTGCTACAACTGATTACTTCATGCAGCAGATGAACGTTAAGAAGCGTCAGCTTCTTGTTCAGCTCAATAACTCAGCTTGCAAGATGCAGGCAGGAGCTATGCAGTGGGTTGCTGGTAATGTTCAGGCAACATCAGGTGTTAAGAGCGCTGGTGGATTCCTTAAGAATGCTATTAAGGGTGCTGTTACTGGCGAATCAACAGTTAAGCCAGAGTATTCAGGACAGGGATTTGTAATGCTTGAGCCTACATATAAATATCTTATTATCGAAGATGTTGGACAGTGGGGACAGGGAATGGTTCTTGATGATGGTCTTTTCCTTTGCTGTGATGCAGTAATTCAGGAGCAGATCAACAAGAGAAGCAATGTTTCATCTGCACTCCTCGGTGGTGAGGGTCTCTTCAACCTTTCACTTGCTGGACAGGGTTATGCAGTTCTCGAGAGCCCAGTTCCTAGAGAAGAGCTTTTTGAGTTCAACCTTCAGGATGATGTTCTGAAGATCGATGGTAATATGGCTATTGCTTGGTCAGCATCACTTCAGTTTACAGTTGAAACACTTACAGGAAATGCAATCGGATCTGCAGCTACAGGCGAAGGATTCGTTAATGTATATCGTGGAACTGGTAAGGTTCTTATGGCTCCTACAATGGGACAGGCTCCTACAATGAGCCCAGTTAATGGACCAGAGCCAACAGCTACATCTTCACAGGGTATTGCAGGAAGCGTAGCTTCTAGCTTACTTAATCTGTAAGATAAACTTAAAATTTAGAATAAGTTTTATAGAGTCGGGTAAATGTTGCCCGGCTCTATTTTTTGAGTTATACTATCCATATGACACATTTAGAAGCACAATCTTATATTATGCCATTTATTGAGGGTAAGGTTCCTCGTGACAAGCAGGCAGATTTCGTTATACATATGAGAAACTGCAAGAAGTGCCGCGAAGAACTGGAGATTTATTATACCCTTATGGTAGGAATGAGACAGCTGGATAATAATGAAGCTTTATCTACTGATTTCAATAAGGATCTAGAAAAAGATCTTAGAACCATGAGTCATGGGGTTAGAAATCGTAGAAGTTTCAAGTTATCCGCTTTTTCTATTTTGTTTGCTTTAGGTCTTCTTATAGTTACAATTTCATATTTCGGAATACTTGCTCAGATATATGATTTTGAACAATTTACAAAGAAAACAGAACAGGGTACTTATTATTTCCACAGTGAATTAGATGATAATATGATGCTTGGAGATATTGATCATATTCAGGTAAGTAATAATATAGATAAAGAAAAAGAATTAACCGATTATGACAGAATAAACGGTTTTAGAAGATTAGAAGAGAATTATGATGAGATTATAAGTATAGGGGAATCAATACAAAATGTCGAAACTACTACTGATTGATGGAAACAGCATAATGAACAGAGGGTATTTTGCCCTTCCAAATACACTTACAAATTCTAAGGGGTTGCATACAAATGCACTCCTTGGTTTTTTGAATATTTTTTACAGGATATATTCAGAAGAAAAGCCGGATAGCATAATTGTTGCATTTGATGTACATGAGCCTACATTCAGACATAAAATGTATCCTGAATACAAGGGAACAAGAAAGGGTATGGATCCGGAGCTCAGAGAACAGTTCCCTGTAATTAAGGATATTCTCACATCTATGGGTGTTACATATATGGAAAAAGGCGGATATGAAGCTGATGATATTATTGGTACATATTCAGTTCTTGGCTCTGAAAAGGGCTATGAAGTAACAATCCTTTCTGGAGACAGAGATCTTCTTCAGCTGGCCACAGATAATGTTCTGGTCAGAATTCCAAAGACTAAAGGTGGACAGACTACAATTGAAGACTATCATGCAAAGGAAGTTATGGATGAATACGGAGTTACCCCTCATGAATTTATAGAAATGAAAGGTCTTATGGGTGATTCATCTGATAATATTCCTGGAGTTCAGGGTATAGGTCCTAAGACTGCATCTAATATTATTCAGAAATATCATAGTATTGAGGCGGCTCTTGAGGATATTGAGAATGTAAAGCCGGATAAAGCCAGAAAGAACCTGGATGCAGAAAGAGAGATGGCTCTTTTTAGTCGTGACCTTGCAACAATTAAGCTGGACTGCGAGCTGGATAAAACTATTGATGATGCCAAGGTAAGTGATGAAAGTGTTTATAGCACTGAGGTTTATAACATATTCCTTGAAAATGGTATGAAAAGTCTTCTCAAGAGGTTTGAGAATAAGGATATCAGCAAGGATAAGATTGCTGTAAATATTAGTGTTGAGCCAAAAGATATTGATTATAGTACACTTATCAGCACTATCAATAAGTCTGGTGAAGAGTCAGTTGGTATAGGTCTTACAAGGATAGACGATACAATTTATGGAGCTGCAGTTTCTGTTGGCGATGATACATTTATTGTAAGAGATGATAAGATAACAAATCTGAGAAAAGATATAAAGAGTGATATTACTCTATGTTTTATAAGCCTCAAGGAATATATAGATGATTTTAATCTGAAAGAGCAGGACTGTCTTTTTGATGCATCTGTAGCTGCTTATTTACTTGAACCACTTGATAATAGCTACGATTACAGTCATATATCCGGAAGATTCCTGGATGCTGAGCTTGAAGATGAGAAGCTTCTTATTGGTAAGGATGTTCCGACTATATTTTCTTTTGATATGGAAAATTACAGGAAGCTTATATCCTTTATGGCATTTGTTGCAAATAAGAGCCGCTCAGTTCTTTTAGACAGACTTTCTGAAAAGGAAATGCTTAGTCTTTATACAGAAATTGAATATCCTGTAATCTTCGTGCTTAATTCCATGGAAAAATTTGGTGTTGAAGTAAAGAAGGATTTCCTTGTTTCCTATGGAGAAGAACTGGATAAGAAGATAGAAGAACTTACTCGGGAAATTTACAAACTGGCTGGTGAGGAATTTAATATTAATTCCACAAAACAGCTGGGCGTTATTCTGTTTGAGAAGCTGGGACTTAAGAGTGGAAAGAAGACCAAGAGCGGTTATTCAACCAGTGTTGATGTCCTTACAAAGATAAAGGATGAACATGAGATAATTCCTCTTATTCTTGAATATAGATCCAAGACAAAGCTTAGATCTACATATATTGAGGGACTAATATCTACAATAAAATCTGATGGAAGAATACATAGTAAGTTTAATCAGACAGTAACCGCAACCGGACGACTCAGTTCTACAGAGCCAAATCTTCAGAACATTCCAACCCGTACAGCTGAGGGGCGCGAGATAAGACGTGCATTTGTCCCTATGGATGGCTATACATTTGTTGATGCGGATTATTCTCAGATTGAGCTTCGTGTAATGGCATCTATTTCTGGTGATGAATCCCTTATAGATGCATTTAATTCTTCTAAGGATATTCATGCTATAACTGCCTCTCAGGTATTTGATGTGCCTCTTGATGAAGTTACTCCTAATCTTCGTAGAAGAGCAAAGGCTGTTAACTTCGGTATTATTTACGGTATCAGCTCTTTTGGACTTGGAGAGGACCTTGGAATTTCTAGAAAAGAAGCTAAAGAATATATAGATAAATATTTCGCGACATATAGTAAGATCAAGGAATATCTTGATGAATCTGTACAGTCTGCAAAGGATAATGGATACGTAAAGACTGCATTTAACCGAATCAGGCCAATTCCTGAACTTAGCAGTTCTAACTTTATGCAAAGATCCTTTGGTGAGAGAGTGGCCATGAATTCCCCAATTCAGGGTACTGCAGCTGATATTATTAAAATAGCTATGATTAATGTGGATAAGGAATTGGAGAAAAGAAAACTTAAATCCAGACTTATACTTCAGATTCATGATGAGCTGCTTATTGAAACTGCGCTGGATGAGGTGGAGGAAGTGAGTGCGCTTCTTAAGGATTGCATGGAAAGTGCAGCTGAGCTCGCTGTTCCATTATATGTTGATGTTCATACTGGTGACAGTTTGTACGACGCCAAATAATATTTGGCTAATAGAAGATACTAATGATATTGAGGTAAGCAATGTTTGTATTAGGTATTACCGGAGGTATTGGAGCCGGGAAATCTCTTGTGCTTAGTATAATTGATGAAGAGTTTGATGCTTATATAGTTGAGGCTGATAAATTAGCTCACAAGCTTATGCTTAAAGGAGAGGATGCATATAGCCAGATAATTGATACTTTTGGTGATGAGATTCTGGATCCTGATTCTGAACAGATTGATAGATCAATACTAGGTAAACTTGTTCTGGGCGACAAAGAAAAGCTTTCCAGGCTAAATGCTATCATGCATCCGGCTGTTAAAAAATATATTTTAGATGACATTAAATTGAAGGAAGATGCTGGAACCAAGCTTTATGTTATTGAAGCTGCGCTTCTTATACAGGATGGCTATAAGTCTATTTGTGACGAAATCTGGTATATTAGCTCTGATAGGGAAGTAAGGATTCAGAGGCTTATAGAGTCCAGGGGTTATTCCAGAGAAAAAGCAGAGGCATTTCTCCTTAACCAGCCATCAGATGAATTCTTTGAAATCAACTCTGATAAGATTATAAAAAATAATGAAAATCAAATGAAATTAAGGGCTGAGGTGGTCAGTCTCATTAATAATAATCTGTTGAAGAAGTAACCAATTTATGATAAAATTATAGCGTATGTAAATTGGGGAGTTAATGGATATGTCTGAAGAAAGTAAAATCAAATATATCAACAATTTCAGATTATATAACAGAGCTACTTATGTATTCTTTTTAATTCTGGTTCTTCTTATTAGAGGTTCTGAAATTACAAAGAGTATATTCTTTTTAGTATATTATCTAGCTGTTTTTGTTTTTCTTCTTGGCTTTGATGAATTTGTATTCAAAGAGAGAAAAAACAAATTTCCTGCTTTATTTTTCCGGATCAGAACATATGTACATGTTGTTTTAGTCGCAACAGGCGGTATTTTTATTAATATACCTACTGTCTTTTATGGTGCACTGTTCCTTTATATTATTTATATAATTGGACAGGACCTTATCTTTACTGATGTTTTCAATACATTTATGAATTATACAAAGAGAGTTTCTCTTGGTCTTTATACTGGACTTACAATGTGTGTACTTCAGTTCCGCGATAGTCTTACTGGAGTTTGGATGCTTATTTCATTTCTGGCTTTAGCTATCGTGACTGCATCATTTGTATTTATGTATATTTGTTACTATAACTCAATTTCTGTATATGATGACAGATATACAAAGCTTTACTTCAAGAATGCAGATATGATTGCAGAAAACAAAAAGCTCCTTAAGTTCCAGGAGAGAGTTGAAAAGGTTAATAACGAGATCAACTACCAGAAGATCAATCTTACAAAGGCAAATGATGATCTTGCTAAGATAAACGAAGAGACAAGATCTCTTATCGACGTTATGAAGTATTTTGCTGCAAGCTTTGATGTTGAGAAGAATGCCCACGTAATGCTTCAGAACGTTGTAAATATTAAAGAAACTGGTGCTGTTGCACTTTATATTGATAAGGACGTTTATATGAATGAAGAGCCTTATCTTGAAATAATATCTGATAATGGTGTTGCTGAATCATTGCTTAAGCAGGATATCAGTAATATTTATGAAGCAATTAAGAAGAGAAAGAGTGTTGCTCCGCTTGTTCTCTGTGATAACTATGATTTTAAGTATCCATTCCTTACAGGTGGAAATATGTGTAATGCTGTTGTTTTCCCTGCTTATGAGAATGACTATGTATACGGAGTTATGGTTGTTACATCAAGTAAGTATGACTTCTTTGAGAATGGATATGCATTCTATGAGTCATCTATCATGGACTTCACATCTGCTCTTATTTCTGACAGACTGTATCTTCAGACAGAAGATATGGCTAAAAAGGATGGTCTTACAAAGATTTACAACCGTATTTACTTCAATAAGTTCTATCCTGAACTTAAAGAAGAGGTTGCAGCTTCTGGAGATACATTCACTGTTTGTATGCTTGATATCGATCACTTTAAGAATGTTAATGATACTTATGGACATCTTGCAGGTGACGAGGTTATCAAGACTGTTGCTAAATTTGATAATGACTTTGCTAAGAAGTACGATGGAACTGCTGTTCGTTACGGTGGTGAGGAATTCCTTCTTATACTCCGTGGCAAAGGTGTTGAAGAAACTCTTAAGATTCTTCAGGAACTCCACGCTAAGATTAAAGAGAACGTGGTTTATTATGAGGACTTTGAGATTAAAATTAATTCTAGTATGGGTATTGCTTCCTATCCGGAAACATGTTCAGATATAAATGATGTTTTGGATCGTTCCGACAAAGCTATGTATTATAGTAAGGAGCATGGAAGAGGCCGCATTACAATAGATGGAAGAGAGGGAGAAGAATACAAATGAAAATCTTAGTAATTAATGCCGGATCATCATCACTCAAGTATCAGCTTATTGATTCAGATTCAGAGCAGGTGCTTGCGAAGGGACTTTGTGAAAGAATAGGTATTGATGGAAGCTGTATTAAGTATAATAGCTCTAAAACAGGAGAGAAGAAAGAGAAGCAGATTGACATGCCAGATCATGGTGTAGCTCTTAAGACTGTAATCGATGTTCTCGTTAGTCCTGAAGATGGAGCTATTAATTCTTTGTCAGAGATAGATGCAGTTGGACACAGAGTAGTTCACGGTGGAGAGTATTTCAATTCTTCAGTTCTTGTAACTGATGATGTTATTGCAAAGATTGAGGAGTGCGCAGACCTTGCACCTCTTCATAACCCTGCAAACCTTCTTGGTATCAGAGCTTGTAAGGAGCTTATGCCAGAAACACCACAGTGTGTAACATTTGATACTGCATTTCATCAGACTATGCCTGAGAAAGCATATATCTATGGTATCCCATATTCATATTATGAGAACTATAAGGTTAGAAAATATGGTTTCCATGGAACAAGTCATAGCTATGTTTCTAAGGAAGCAGTTAAGCATCTTGATAAGCCGGTTGAGGATACAAAGATTATCGTTTGTCACCTTGGTGGTGGAGCCAGCATAACAGCTGTTCAGGGTGGTAAGTCAGTTGATACATCTATGGGTCTTACTCCACTTGAAGGACTTGTAATGGGTACAAGAAGTGGTAGCATCGATCCAGCTATCATCCAGTACATCGCTAATAAAGAAGGAAAGTCAATCGATGAGATTCTGAATATCCTTAATAAAGAATCAGGTCTTATGGGTCTTTCTGGAAGATCTAGTGATTGCCGTGATATCGATGCAGGTATTAAGGAAGGCGATAAGAGATCAATTATTGCATTCAATGCATTCGTTTATAGCGCTGTAAAGATTATCGGTAGCTACATTGCTTCAATGAATGGTGTTGACCTTATTGCATTCACAGCAGGTATTGGTGAGAACGACGATAAGATCCGTGCAGCTATCATGGAGAACTTCAAATACATCGGTGTAAGTATTGATGCAGAGAAGAATGCAGCTACTCATGGTGATGAGGTTGAGATACAGTCAGCTGACTCAAAGGTTAAGGTTGTAGTTATACCTACAAATGAGGAACTTACAATCGCAAGAGAGACACTTGAAATTATCTCATAAAAAACAGAAAAATTATGTTGACAAGATGTGTCGATATAAGTATAATGGGTCAAGTGTGGTCTTGAGACCAAGTTTCGCATAAGGAGGTGTATTCGAATGTCAATTTGTCCAAAGAACAAAATCTCTAAGTCAAGACGTGATAAGAGAAGAGCTAACTGGAAGATGTCAGCCCCAAACCTTGTAAAATGTCCAAAATGTGGAGAACTTATGATGCCTCATAGAGTATGTAAGAATTGTGGCTCATATGGTCAGAAGGAAATTATCGCTGTAGATTAATTTTTAGAGAATTTATATAGGAATTAAGCGGACCAAATTGGTCCGCTTTTTTATTTCATATTTACTATCTTTATCCTTGCAAAAGGGTAGTATTTGTTCTAAAATAATTAAGTTATTGTTATGATGTGATTACTATGCAAATAAAGCACATTTGGAGGTCTGATATGGGCAATATGATTAATATTGTTATTGACACAATTGGTGGTGATAATGGCGCCAGCGTTTGTGTTAAGGGTGCGGTTAAAGGTCTTGAAAATAACAGAAATGTAAAGCTGTTTCTCGTAGGTCATAAATCAGAGATAGACAGCTTACTAAATGAATATGAATATGATAAAAGCAGGGTTGAGGTTATTAATGCTACAGAAGAGATTAGCCTTAATGAAGCTCCTGTAAAAGCTGTAAGAGAAAAGAAGGATTCATCCCTTGTAGTTGGTCTTAATCTTCTAAAAGAAGGAAAGGCTGATGCTTTTATTTCTGCAGGTAGTACTGGGGCAATTCTTGCTGGTGGACAGTTTATTGTAGGTAGAGCTAAGGGTGTTAAGAGAACTCCTCTTGCACATTTACTTCCAACAGCTGCAGAACCTTCACTTCTTTTGGATTGTGGTGCTAACATGGATGTTAAACCTGAGGTTCTTCATCAGTTTGCTCAGATGGGTGCCATCTATATGCAGGAAGTATGTAAGGTAGATAATCCTCGTGTTGCCCTGGCAAATGTTGGACTTGAAGAAGAAAAAGGTAACGCACAGGTCAAAGCAGCTTATGCATTACTTAAGAAAGATGAAAGTGTTAATTTCGTCGGTTCCATAGAAGCAAGAGGAATTCCTTATGGAAAAGCTGATGTTATAGTTGCTGACGGATTTATTGGAAATACAATTATTAAGCTTTACGAAGGGCTTTCAAAAGTAATCCTTCGTGAGATCAAAGGCGCATTTCTTTCTTCATTCACCAGTAAGATGGGAGCAATTCTCGTTAAGAAGAGTATGAAGAGAACTCTTAAGAAGTTTGATGCATCTGATAAAGGTGGAGCACCACTTCTTGGACTTAAGGGTCTTGTGGTTAAGATCCATGGTAATTCAAAGGAAATGGAAGTTATATCCGCTATCGATCAGTGTGTTTCATTCGTTAAGAATGACGTTAGTGGAAAGATTATAAAAGGTATAGAGAAATAGTGATGAAGAATGATTATACATCCTTCGAAGAGGTTCTGGGATACAAGTTCAATAATCTTGACTATCTGGATGTTGCATTTACTCATAAGTCCTATGTGAATGAGAGTAAGGAAGATATCATCTCATATGAAAGATATGAATTCCTGGGTGATGCAATACTTCAATTCATAGTCAGTAAAGAACTTTTCCTCAGATATCCTGATAAATCAGAGGGTGAACTTACAAAACTTAGAGCGAGTTTGGTATGTGAATATACTTTATCTCAGATCACGCGTGACTTTGGCTTTGGTGATTATCTTTACCTCAGCCATGGTGAAGAGATGACCGGTGGAAAAAACAGGTCATCAATTCTCTGCGATCTGTTTGAGTCAGTTCTTGGTGCCATTTATCTGGATGGCGGCATTGAAGAAGCTGAAAAGTATGTTCAGAAGTTCCTGCTTACAGATATAGAGCATAAGAGCACATTTTATGATGCGAAGTCCATACTCCAGGAATATGTTCAGAGTAAAGGTGGCAAGATTGAATACAGACTTGTGGATACAACCGGCCCTGAACATAATCGCACATATGAATCAGTGGTAACCATTGATGGTGTTGATTATGAAAAAGGTACAGGACATACCAAGAAGATGGCTGAGCAGGTTGCAGCTCATAGAACCATCATTAAATTAAATTTCGATAACTAAGGGAAAAATTATGTATTTAAAGAGCATAGAAGTAAATGGTTTTAAATCATTTGCCAATAAGATTGATTTCAGATTTGAAGAGGGTATTACTGCCATTGTTGGACCTAACGGCTCAGGTAAGAGTAATGTTGCCGATGCTGTACGCTGGGTTCTTGGTGAACAGAGTGCAGTAAAGCTCCGTGGTTCTAAGATGGAAGATGTTATCTTCTCGGGAACTGAGCAGAGAAAACCCCAGGCAGCTGCATATGTTGCTATTACCCTGGATAATTCTGATCACAGTCTTCCTATTGATTATAACGAAGTAACTGTTGCTCGTAGAGTATACCGTTCAGGTGAAAGTGAATACCTTCTTAATGGAAACGTTACCCGTCTTAAGGATATTACATCAATGTTCTTTGATACAGGTATTGGTAAAGAGGGTTATTCTATCATCGGACAGGGTCAGATAGAAAGAATTCTTTCTGACAAGCCTGATGATAGACGTGCACTTTTCGATGAAGCAGCAGGTATTGTTAAATATAAGAAGAATAAGCAGATTACAGAGAAACAGCTGGATGCTGAACATGTAAATCTGAACCGTGTAAATGATATTCTTTCAGGTCTTGAGGAAAGAGTTGAACCTCTTCGTGAGCAGTCTGAAAAGGCTAAGATTTTCCTTGAGCTTAAGGATCGCCAGAAAACTCTTGATATTAATTCCTTTCTTATAGAAGTAGATAAGTTAAGAGCTAAACTGGATGAAAGCAAGAAGAATCTGGAAATTACAGAGAATGAAACTGCCAGACTCCAGGAAGAGTTTGATTACACAAAGGCTGAATATGAAAGACTCGAGGAAACACTTGAAGTTATTAATAATAAAATAGAAACCTGTCAGCACAGCATTAACGAGAAGAAACTTGAAAATGAGCACGCTGATGGTGAAATACGAGTTATTAATGAGCGTATTTCATCTGAAGATGTAATCACAGCCGAAATTAATTCTCAGATTGAGAGAGTTAAGAACAGGATTGATGATCTGCAGGCTGAGGTAGATGCTCTTAATAAGAAGAAATCTGACGTTACTAAAGAACTTAATGAAAAGAATAAATCTTTTGAAGCACTTCAGGCTGAAGTTGATAAAGCTGAAAAAGAAGAAAAAGCTGTTGCTGATAAGATTGAATCTGCAAAGACTGATATTATTGAATTCATTAATGAAGGTGGTAACCTTAAAGAGAAAATTGCCAGATATGATACTATGCTTGAAAATATCAGCCTTCGTAAGACAGAGCTGAATTCAAGATTTTTAGCTGATAAGAGCGAGCAGTCACAGGCACTTAGTGAGCAGCAGACTCTGGAAAATGAAAAGAAATCTGTTGAGGAAGCACTTTCAAAGGATAGACAGAGACTAACTAAATGTGAGACTGAGCTGAGATCTGTATCTGACAGAGCTACAACTGTTAAGACTGATATTCAGAAATATAATCAGAGTGTTATCAGCCTTCAGTCCAGATACGAAAGTCTTCGTAACCTGACTGAGAGATACGAAGGTTATGGCCAGAGTATCAAGAAGGTAATGGAGAAAAAGACAAAGGATTCCAAGGTTATTGGAGTTGTTGCCGATATCATTTCCGTTGATAAGGAATATGAAACTGCTATTGAAACAGCACTTGGTGCCAGCATTCAGAATATCGTTACTGAGGACGAAGCTACTGCAAAAGAAATGATAGCTTACCTTAGAACCAATAAGCTGGGACGTGCCACATTCCTTCCTATTACAGGTGTTGTAAAGAGAGGAAGTGCTAATCCTGATGCACTTAAAGAAAATGGTGTTATTGGTGTTGCATCTAAGCTGGTTAAAACTAATAAGAAATATGAAAACATTATAGAAAGTCTTCTTGGCAGAAGTATTGTTGTAAAGAATATTGATGATGCCATTAAGATTTCTAAGAAATATAATCAGTCACTCAGACTTGTTACTCCTACTGGAGAACTTATTAATCCAGGTGGAGCCATGACTGGTGGTGCTTTCAGAAATTCAAGTAATCTTCTTGGACGTAAGAGAGAGCTTGAAGATATTCAGAAGCAGATTGGTGAAACAAATAATAAGCTTCGTAAGGCTAGAGAAGAAGATGCAAACCTTACGATGAAGAAGGAAACTCTCAGAGAAGAGAGAAATAACCTGAATAATCATATTCAAAAGCTTACTATTGATGAAAACTCTCTGACTATCGGTCTTACTAATATAAAGAATAAGCTGGAATCTATTGATAACAGCTTTGCCAGCATTAAGAAAGAAAGCACTGAACTGGATGCTCAGGTTAAGCAGATTGATGGTAATAAGACTGATCTCTTTAATACAGGAAAGCAACATGAGGAATCTATTACTGAGCGTGAATCCATGATCGCTAAGCTTGAAGTTGAGCTTTCAAAGAAGAACGATATCAAGCATGAAAAAGAAGATAAGATGCGTGCTGCAAATATGGATGTGGAGAACGAGAAGAACAATCTCAGCCACTTAAATGACGATATAGCACGTATTGAAAATGAGATTTCTAATTATAATGATGAAATTGATGGTTTTGCTCAGAGACTTCTGGATAATTCTAATAATGTAGATAATCTGAAGAAGGAACTGGATGATCTTAGAAAGACTAAGGAAAATAACCAGAAAGCTATTGAGAAGGATAATGAAAACCTTAAGAAGCATATAGCTGAAAAAGATGAGATTAATCAGAACCATAAGGATTTCTTTGGAAAGAGAGAAAAACTGTCTTCCGATATTAATGGACTTGAAAAGTCGGCTTATTCTCTGAAGCTTAATATTGAAAAGCTGGAAGAGGAAAAGGATAAAGCTTCTAACTATATGTGGGAAGAGTATGAGCTTACATATAGCTCTGCTGAACAGCTTAAGACAGAGGATTATAATGATCCGGCAGCTCTTAAGAAGGAAATAACAACCGTTCGTCAGAGAATCCGTTCTCTCGGTGATGTAAATGTAAATGCTATCGAAGAATTCAAGGAAGTATCTGAAAGATATGAATTCCTGAAAGAGCAGAGAGATGACATTTTAGAGGCTGAAAATAACCTTAGAGGTATTATTGCTGATCTTGATAAGGCTATGAAGGAAACATTTACAGAGAAGTTCAAGGATATCCAGGTTATGTTTGGTAAGGTATTCAAAGAACTCTTTGGTGGTGGTAAGGCAAGTCTTATGCTGGTTGATGAAGACGACCTTCTCGAGACAGGTATTATTATCAACGCACAGCCACCTGGAAAGAAGCTCCAGAATATGATGCAGCTCTCCGGTGGTGAGAAGAGTTTAACGGCTATCAGCCTTCTGTTTGCCATTCAGAGTCTTAAGCCTTCTCCATTCTGTCTTCTCGACGAGATTGAGGCGGCCCTTGATGATTCTAACGTAAGCAGATTTGCTCATTATCTGGATAAGCTTACAAAGCATACTCAGTTCGTTGTTATTACACATAGAAAGGGTACCATGGAATCTGCAAACAGACTCTACGGTATTACAATGCAGGAGAAGGGTGTTTCCACTCTTGTATCTGTTAACCTTATTGAAGATAAACTTGATGACTAGTTAATTATACATAGTGAAGAATCTTTTGGAGGATGACACATGGGATTTTTTCAAAGACTTAAAGAAGGCTTAAAGAAAACAAGCGACAGCTTTACAAATGTTTTCAAAGCCAATGAAATAGATGATGACTTCTATGATGAATTAGAAGAAACTCTTATCTCTGCAGATATGGGATTTGAGACTACAGAAAAGGTTATAGATGACCTGAAAGAAAAGGTTGAAGAACTTGGTATCAGGGATGCATCTGAATGTAAAGAGCTTGTTATGAATTCTCTTAGAGACCAGATGAATGTTCCTGACAATGCATATTGCTTTGAAGATGCTAAGACAGTAATGCTTATTATCGGTGTAAATGGTGTTGGTAAAACTACATCCATTGGTAAGCTTGCTGCACAGTATAAGAATCAGGGTAGATCAGTTCTTCTTGCTGCTGCAGATACATTCAGAGCTGGTGCCATTGATCAGCTGAAAACCTGGGCCGACAGAGCAGGCGTTGATATTATAGCTCAGGGCGAGGGTGCAGATCCATCTGCGGTTGTATTTGATGCAGTTAAGGCTGCAAAGGCTAGAAAAACTAACCTTACTCTTATCGATACAGCAGGTAGACTTCACAATAAGAAGAACCTTATGGATGAGCTTGCTAAGATGAGAAGAGTTATTACAAGAGAATACCCAGAGTGCTATGTTGAAACTATGATAGTACTTGATGGCTCAACTGGTCAGAATGCTCTTGAACAGGCAAGACAGTTTTCAACTGTTACTGAAATCAATGGTATTATTCTTACCAAGCTGGATGGTACAGCTAAAGGTGGTATTGCCGTTGCAATTCAGTCAGAGCTTAATGTTCCAGTTAAATATATTGGTGTAGGTGAGAAGATTGATGACCTGCAGAAATTTGATCCAGATGAATATATAAATGCACTCTTTGCTGATTTCGACATGAGAACAGATGAAGAAATCATTGTAGATGAAGCGATTAAAAATATGGAGGATTAGACAGTTAAAATGGGCGATAATATGATAACAAGAGAAAAATGCGAAGAAGCATATGAAATAGTTTCAAAGGTGGCTAGAAATACTGGCCTTATAGAAAGTGAATATTTTAGTAATCTTACTGGTAATAAAGTTTTCCTAAAGCCAGAGAATATGCAGCTTACAGGAGCTTATAAAATCAGAGGTGCTTATTATAAGATAAGTCAGCTTTCTGAAGAAGATAGAGAGAAGGGACTTATAACAGCATCTGCTGGTAACCATGCTCAGGGAGTTGCTTATGCAGCTAAGAGTTATGGCGTAAAGGCAGTAATCGTAATGCCAACTACAACACCACTTATCAAGGTTAATAGAACCAAGAGCTACGGTGCTGAGGTTGTTCTCTACGGAGATGTTTATGATGAGTCTTGTGAATATGCTCTTAAACTTGCTGAGGAAAAGGGTTATACATTTATTCATCCTTTTGATGATACAGAAGTTGCAACAGGTCAGAGTACGGTTGCAATGGAGATACTAAAAGAACAGCCATTTATTGATACAATTCTTGTACCAATCGGTGGTGGTGGACTTGCAACAGGAGTTGCTACACTTGCAAAGATGCTTAATCCATCTATCAAAGTAATAGGTGTTGAGCCAGCTGGTGCAGCCTGCATGAAAGCATCTATCGAAAAAGGCAAGGTCACAACACTTCCAAATGTAAATACTATTGCAGATGGTACTGCTGTAAAGACTCCTGGTGAGAAGATATTCCCTTATATCCAGAAGAATATTGATGAGATTATTACAGTTGAGGATAGTGAGCTTGTTGTTACTTTCCTTGATATGATTGAAAATCATAAGATGATTGCTGAGAATTCAGGACTTCTTACAGTTGCTGCACTTAAGCATCTGAAGCCTGAAGGCAAGAAGGTGGCTGCTATTATTTCCGGTGGAAACATGGATATAATTACACTTTCTTCAGTTGTACAGCATGGACTTGTTGCCAGAAGCCGTATATTTACAGTTTCTGTTCTGCTTCCAGATAAGCCAGGTGAACTTGTTAAAGTATCACAGCTTATAGCTGAGCTTCAGGGTAATATAATTGAGCTTGAGCATAATCAGTTTGTATCACTGAACAGAAATGCTGCAGTTGAGCTTATAATTACTTTGGAGGCCTTTGGTCCAGAACATAAGGACAAGATTATGAAGGCACTTGAGGAGAAAGGCTACAGGCCTAAGGATAAGAGCCATAAGGCGGTACTTTAATGAAATTAATGACAATAGCAAGTGGCAGTTCGGGTAATTCCTGTTTTATAGGAACAGACAGAACCTCGCTGCTTCTTGATACTGGTATTAGTCTTAAAAACATAGAAAAGGGTCTGGCAGTTGCGGAGATTAGTCCGAAAGATCTGGATGGAGTGCTTATTACCCATGAGCATAGTGACCATATTAAAGGACTTGGGGTGCTTCTTCGGAAGTACAATATTCCGGTTTATGGAACCTATGGAACTATCGATGGTATTATGGCTACAAAATCCTTAGGTGTTTATGACTATAATCTGCTAAGTCCAATTAAGAATGAAGAAGAATTCGAGATAGGTGATATAAGAGTAGCCGCTCATCCTGTTTCCCACGATGCAAACGATCCGGTTTGTTTCAGCTTTACATCTGGGGACAGAAAGGTTGCGGTTGCTACAGATATGGGAGTTTTTGATGATTCTATTGTAGACTTTCTTCAGGAATGTGATGCAATGGTAATTGAAGCCAATCATGATGTAAGAATGCTTGAGGTTGGCCCATATCCTTATATGCTTAAAAGAAGAATTCTCGGTGACCGAGGGCATCTTTGTAATGAGGCCAGCGGTTATCTTATAAGACAATTACTTAATGATCATTTAAAGTATATTGCTTTAGGTCATCTATCAGATAAAAATAACTATGCTGAGCTGGCTTTTGAAACTGTAAAGCAGGAGCTGCTTGGTAATCCTTATACAGAAGATGTAAGAGATTTTGGCCTATGTGTAGCACCAAGATATGAAACGGGTGAACTTATAGAAGTATAAATAAGAAAGAAGGAAAAATTCATGGATAAGACAATAATTACAGTAGTAGGTAAAGATGCTGTTGGAATAATTGCAAAGGTTTGTAATTATCTGGCAAGCAATAATATAAATATAAATGATATTACACAGACAACAATGCAGGGCTACTTCAACATGATGATGCTTGTTGATGTATCCGAGTCAGTTAAGAAGCATGAGGAACTTGCTGATGAGCTGGCAAGCCTTGGAGATGAGATTGGTGTACAGATTAAGGCTCAGAAGGAAGAAATCTTCCAGATGATGCACAGAATATAAATCAACAAGCTTTTCTTGCAAGCAAGAACGCTTTTGACTTTTGACCCTTTATATCATATTAAAAGAAGGAATAACTATGATTTCATTAGACGAAGTATTAGAGACAAATGAAATGGTTCAGCGAATGAACTTTGATGTCAGAACCATTACTATGGGTATATCATTACTTGATTGTGTAGGCAAGGATGTGCCTGAAACATGCGAAAATATTTATAATAAAATTACAGAAAAAGCTAAGAACCTTGTAAAGGTTGGAGAAGAGATTACATCTATGTATGGTATCCCTATCGTAAATAAGAGAATCTCAGTAACTCCAATTGCTTTAGTTGGTGGTTCAGTTTGTAAAACAGTAGATGATTTTGTTGAAATTGCAAAGACTCTGGATAAGGCTGCTCATACAGTAGGAGTTAACTTCCTTGGTGGTTATTCAGCTCTTGTATCAAAGGGTATGACACCAGCAGATGAACTTCTCATTCAGTCTATTCCAAAGGCGCTTGCATCTACAGAGCTGGTATGTTCATCAGTTAATTGTGGATCAACAAAAACAGGTATTGATATGGATGCTGTTCGCCTTATTGGCGAAAAGATTAAAGAAACAGCTGAGCTTACTAAAGATAAAGATAGCTTTGGTACAGCTAAGTTTGTTGTATTTTGTAATGCTCCTGATGATAATCCATTTATGGCAGGTGCATTCCATGGTGTTACAGAGGCAGATACTATCATCAATGTAGGTGTATCTGGACCTGGTGTTGTAAAGACAGCACTTGAGCAGGTAAGAGGCGAGAGCTTTGAGGTACTTTGTGAGACCATTAAGAAAACAGCATTTAAGATTACCAGAGTTGGACAGCTGGTTGCTAAAGAAGCATCAGAAAGACTTGGTGTACCATTCGGTATAGTTGACCTTTCTCTTGCACCAACACCTGCTATCGGTGATTCCGTAGCAGATATACTGTGCGAGATGGGACTTGAGTTTGCAGGTGCCCCTGGTACAACAGCAGCCCTTGCACTTCTGAATGATCAGGTTAAGAAGGGCGGTATAATGGCATCTTCTTACGTAGGTGGCCTTTCAGGTGCATTTATCCCAGTATCTGAGGATCAGGGTATGATAAATGCAGTCGATGCCGGAGCACTTACAATTGAAAAGCTTGAGGCGATGACATGTGTCTGCTCAGTAGGTCTTGATATGATTGCTGTTCCTGGTGACACACCAGCATCAACACTTTCAGGAATTATTGCCGATGAGATGGCTATCGGTATGATAAATCAAAAAACAACAGCGGTCCGCATTATGCCGATCGTTGGTAAAGAAGTAGGAGACAGAGCTGTATTTGGTGGACTTCTTGGTGAGGCACCGGTTATGCCTGTTAATAAGTATGATTGTTCAGACTTTATTAACAGAACTGGACGCATCCCGGCACCAGTACATTCTTTTAAGAATTAATATGGATGCAACATTTGTAATAACCGAAATTTATTCAAAGAAAACGGGCTTTCTACTTGAGGACAACTCTCTGGTTAGAGCCTGTTCTCTTTATAATGAGAGTTTACTAGGTAATGTATATACAGCTAAGGTTGTAAATTACGTGCCTTCTATTAATGCGGCCTTTTTAGATGCTGGAACTGGGGATTATCTATATTATTCATTAAATGATAATACCAGTCATTTGTTTACTCAGCATGGAAATAAAGATAAGGTTTGCATGGGTGATGAACTCCTGGTTCAGATATCAAAGGACCCAATTAAGACAAAGAAGGGCGTTGCAACCAGTGATATAGAATTAAATGGTAAATACATTATTCTAAATAGAAGTAATGATGTAGGTATTTCCCATAAGATATCAGATGCAGAGACCAGGAATAACCTTAAATCAAAGGTTCAGTCTGCTTTGGATGAATATAATGCAAGATACAAAGCAGAAGATAAAGATATGTGTCTTGGAGCTATTATCCGTACATCTGCAGAATTTGTATCAGATGAAGAACTGCTATTTGAGCTGAATACTCTTGTTCATACAATGAACGGTATCATTGATCTGGCAAAGCATTCAGTTGTAAAGAAGCTAATTTATTCACCAGATAGATCAATAAAGAGTGAGCTTATAGATATAAAAAATAAAAAGAAATACGATTCATTTAATATTATTACGGATCTTGAGGATGAATATAATCTACTAAGCGTAGATTTTGGTTCTGATATAAAACTGTATAATGATGACATGGTTTCTCTTCATAAGGTTTATAACCTGGAAGATAAACTCCAGAAAGGCTTTGATAGATTTGTTTATCTAAAATCTGGTGGAAGCATTATTGTGGAACCTACAGAAGCCCTTACTGTAATAGATGTTAATACAGGAAAAGCCATTAAGGGTAAGAATACAGAAAATTCATTTTTAAAAATTAACAAAGAGGCAGCCGAGACTATTGCAAGAATAATAAGACTACGCAATATTTCCGGCATTATAATAATTGATTTCATTAGCATGAAGAAAGCTGAAAGTATTAAAGAATTGATAGATCATTTAAAGCGGCAGCTTGAAAAGGACGAGGTGAGAGTCACATATGTAGATATGACTCCACTTGGACTGGTTGAGCTGACCAGAAAAAAGGAGGCGAAGCCACTATCGGTTCAGGACTTTCTATAGTGCGGCGTTTTTAAGCTATCGCACATCTCTTTATGCTTTGACTACAGAAAGAGGACTAAAATGTTAAGCGTAATAAAGGAAAAATATATAGGAGATAGAAAGTTTTACGAGAACTTATTTAAGATATCATTTCCAATCATTATCCAAAATGCACTGACTAATTTTGTAAATCTCCTGGATAATATAATGGTTGGAAGACTTGGCACCGAGCAGATGTCCGGTGTATCCATCGTTAATCAGATTACATTTGTTTATTATCTGCTGATATTCGGTGGACTTTCTGGTGTAGGTATTTACACCGCACAATACTATGGTAATCATGACGACGAAGGAGTTAGAACAACTTTTAGGTTTAAGCTTTGGCTCGGACTTATCATATGTATAACATCCATTATGATATTACTATTATTCGGAGGAAACCTGGTACAGAAGTTCCTGAATGGTAGTAGTGATGGTGGAGATCTTGCAGCAACACTTAGCTATGGTATGAAGTACATGGGAATTATAGTTTTCATGCTTCCTGCAGTTTATATTGGAATGCTTTATACCAGTACAATGAGAGAGTGTGGACAGACTTTTGTCCCAATGATCGCTGGTGTAGTTGCAATTATTGTAAACTGTATACTTGATTATGGTCTTATATTTGGTAAGCTTGGACTTCCTGAAATGGGAGTTGCAGGTGCTGCAATAGCTACTGTAATTGCAAGATATGCTGAGATGCTCATAGTAGTTCTTTGGGCGGTTCTTAATCGGCATAAGCATACATACTTCAAAGGTGTTTTCAGGACATTCCTTGTTCCAAGGCATCTCATTAAGAAGTATTTTATTACAAGTATGCCACTTCTTATAAATGAAGGTCTTTGGTCAATAGGTGTGGCTATGCTGGCTCAGGCTTATTCTATAAGAGGACTTAATGTAGTTGCCGGTCAGAACATAGCAAGTACTATTAATAACATATTCAATATTGTATTTATTGCCATGGGAGATGCTGTTGCCATTATTGTAGGTCAGTATCTTGGCTCTGGTGATATGAGAAAGGCAAGAGATGCAGATAATAAAATTATTGCATTTGCGATATTTAGTTCTATTATCATTGGTGCTATAATGCTAGTGCTGGCTCCAATCTTTCCACAGTTCTATAATACAAATGATATGGCTAGACTGGTTGCTACACATTTCATAATTGTCCAGGGACTATTTATGGCGAAGGATGCATTCCTGCATACCAGCTATTTCACTATAAGAGCTGGCGGAAATACTGTGATAACATTTGTATTTGATAGTGTGTTTATGATGGCGGTCAGTGTTCCGTTTGCACATTTCCTTTGCAGATGTACCACACTTGGAATAGCTGTAGTATTTGCTTTAGTACATGCAGCTGATATTCTAAAATGCATATTTGGATTCATACTTCTTTATAAAGGAATATGGATGAAGAATATAGTTAAATAAAAGAGAGGTATTCATATGGAAACATTAGAAGTAATGAAGAAACGTAGAAGTGTAAAGAGCTATAAGAGTGATCCAGTACCAAAGGAGCTTCTTGAAAAGATAGCTGCTGCTGGAACTTATGCACCAAATGGTAAGGGTGCTCAGGCTGCAAAGATTATTGTTATTACAAATAAAGAGCTGAGAGACAGACTTTCAAAGCTGAATGCATCTATCATGGGTAAGGGTGAGGATTTTGATCCTTTCTACAATGCACCAGCTATCTTTGTTGTTCTTGCTGATAAGGACGCATTTACTTATGTATATGATGGAAGTGTGGTTCTTGAGAACCTTCAGCTTGCAGCTACTGATCTTGGACTTGGAGCTTGCTGGATTCACAGAGCTAAACAAGAGTTCGAATCAGAAGAAGGTAAGGCAATCTTAGCTGAGCTCGGTATTGAAGGAAACTATGAAGGAATTGGCCACTGTGCAGTTGGTTACATCGATGGCGAGTATCCAGCAGAGAAGAAGATTAAGGATGACTACGTAGTCTGGGCTGAATAGTCATAAATATAATAAAAATACCTAAATATTTTGATTGACATAGATTTACATAAGTGTTAGTATATCGGAGTATGCCGCATAACTAGGTAGGAAAGTTGCGCCCTTTTGTGGAGCACACCGAGGTTAGCGAGTTTGATAAGTTAGGAGGAAAAACTTATGTACGCTGTAATTGCAACAGGTGGAAAGCAGTACAAGGTAGCAGAGGGTGATATCATCAGAGTTGAGAAGTTAAACGCTGAGGATGGAGCTAAGGTAACATTTGATACAGTTATCGCTATCAATGATGACAAGAACGTTCTTGTTGGAGATAAGGTAGCTAAGGCTAAGGTTGATGCTACAGTTCTTAAGACTGCTAAGGCTAAGAAAGTAACTGTTTACAAGTATAAGCCTAAGAAAGGTTTCCACAAGAAGAATGGTCATAGACAGCCATTTACAGAAGTAAAGATTGAAGCTATTAAGACAAAATAAGGGTTTTGATCAATGATTAAAGCAATTTTCTACTCTAAGAACAACAAAGTATTTGGATTCAAGATAAAGGGTCACGCAGAATATGGATGCTGCGGCAAAGACGTTGTCTGTGCCGGTGTATCAGCTCTGGTTATTAATACTGTTAATTCTATTGAAGAATTCACAGAGGACTGTGTGGTTACTGAGGAATGCGAGGACGGTCTTGTTAGATTTAAGATCGTTGGAAATGTTAGTTCACAGAGTAAACTGTTACTGAAGTCTCTTCGATTAGGACTTTGTTCTATATATGAAGAGTACGGAGATAAGTATATTCAGATATATTTTAGGGAGGTAAGTCATGTTTAAGATGAATTTACAGCTCTTCGCTCATAAGAAGGGAATGGGTTCTACAAAAAACGGTAGAGATTCTGCTTCTAAGAGACTCGGAGCTAAGCGTGCAGATGGCCAGTTCGTAAAGGCTGGTAATGTGCTTTATACACAGCGTGGAACAAAGATCCATCCAGGACTTAATGTTGGACGTGGCGGAGATGACACATTGTTCGCATTAACAGATGGAGTTGTTAGATACGAAAGACTTGGAAGAGATAGAAAACAGGTTTCTATCTATCCAGTAGCTGAGTAACTAATCATGTTTATTATGGAGCTTTGTGAGAATCTCACAAGGCTCCTTTTTTGTAATAAGTCACGAGATCCGGTCCCGTGACTCCAAGATGTGTCCCTAGTGACTTGTTTAGGAGAATGATATGGCAAATGTATTTGCAGATAGAGCGAAGATCTATGTTAGATCAGGAAAGGGTGGCGATGGCCATGTTTCCTTCCGTCGTGAACTTTATGTTCCAAATGGTGGACCAGATGGTGGCGATGGTGGAAAAGGTGGAGATGTCATCTTCGTTGTAGATCAGGGTCTTAACACTCTGTCGGATTTCAAAAATATAAGAAAATATAAGGCTGGAGATGGTCAGGAAGGTGGCAAGAAAAGATGCCACGGAGCTAACGGCAAGGATATTGTGATCAAAGTCCCTCCTGGAACTGTTATCAAAGATTATGATACGGGCAAGGTCATAATAGACATGGCTGATAGAGAAGAACCATTTGTACTTCTTGAAGGTGGTCGCGGTGGTAAAGGTAATCAGCATTATGCTACAAGTACCATGCAGGCACCTCGTTATGCTCAGCCAGGCCAGATAGCTATTGAAAAAACTTTAGTTCTTGAGCTTAAGATGATAGCCGATGTAGGACTTGTTGGTTTCCCAAGCGTTGGAAAATCCACAATACTTTCTAAGGTTTCAAATGCGAGACCTAAGATAGCTGACTATCACTTTACAACCCTTGTTCCAAATCTTGGTGTTGTAGGCCTTAGTGATGGAAGAGGCTTTGTAATGGCTGATATTCCTGGAATCATTGAGGGTGCAGCTGAGGGTGTTGGACTTGGCCTTGATTTCCTTAAGCATATTGAAAGAACAAGAGTTCTTCTTCATGTAGTAGATGCTGCTTCAGTTGAAGGAAGAGACCCAATTGCAGATATAGAAGCCATTATTGAAGAACTTCGAAATTATAGTGAGGAGCTGGCATCCAGACCTACTATTATAGTAGCTAATAAACTGGATGTGCTTTCTCAGGAAGATAGAGACGAAGTTTTAAAGAAACTTAAGGATAAATTTGAACCGGATATTCCTGTTCTTGCTATTTCAGCGGCAACAGGTGAAGGAATTAAAGAAATGCTTGAAGTTGCTTATAAAACACTTCAAACAGCCCCTGATACAGTTATGGAATTCAATCCTGAAATTTCACTTGAAGAATACAATTCTCGTGTTGAAGAGCTTCCATATACAGTTGAAAGATCCGAAGATGATGAACATGTATTCCTGGTTGAAGGACCTCGTATTGAAAGAATGCTTGGTTACACCAACCTTGAAGATAACAAAGGATTCAAATTCTTCCAGGACTTCATGGTTAAAAATGGAATCATCGATGAACTTAAAGCGTTGGGAATCCAGGAAGGTGATGAAGTCCGCGTATATGGATGGGGGTTTGAGTACATAGAATAGGAGGAAAACATTATGACAACAAAAGAAAGAGCTTTTCTTAAGGGCCTGGCTCAGACAATCGATCCTGTTCTTTCTCTCGGAAAGGCCAGCATCACACCTGAGTTTGTAGATGCTACAGCAGAAGCACTTAAAGCAAGAGAACTTATAAAAGTAAACGTACTAAAGAATTGTATAGATGATCCTCATACACTTGCTATAACTCTTGGAGAACGTACACGTTCTGAGGTTGTACAGGTTATTGGAAGAAAGATTGTTTTATACAAGAGAAATAACGAAAATACAAAAATATATTTCCCTGGGGAAAAGGTGAAGCCAAATGGTAAGAAATAATAATGAGCATTACTACACGGTTGCTGAATCATTTGGTGATATAGCCATTCTTGGCGGTTCTTTTAACCCAATTCATTCAGGACATATTGAGATGGCTGAAACAGCTCACCGTCAGCTTGGTCTTAAAGTAGTTCTTATACCTAATAAGACTACCTACTATAAGGAGAATAAGGTTTTTGCTCCTGATGAGGACAGACTGAACATGCTGGAGCTTGTGGCCAGTCAATATCCATATGTTTATTACACTGATCTTGAGATTATCCGAGGTGGAGTAACTCATACTGTAGATACGATCAGAGATTTTCATGAATCTGATCCTGAAAGAACTATTTATTTCATTATTGGTGGAGACAGTCTGGAATGGGTTGATAAATGGGTAGAAGCAGAAGAGTTGCTTAGAACAGTGCATTTCCTTACTGCTGTTCGAGGAACTACTGATAGGGAAAGAACCCAGGAAATAATTAATAGATTAAAGAAAGACTATCCTCAGTCAAGGTTTACAATACTTGATATGGATGAAACGCCTATATCTTCATCGGATATTAGACAGCGAATTGAAAGTGGACAAAGTATTGACGGCCTTGTGCCTGACTATATAAAGGATTATATAACAAAGAATAATCTATATAAGGGAGAATGATCATGGATAGAGCTGAAATGATTGAAAAGCTTAATAAAAAGCTTAATGAAAAGAGATTTGTTCATACTATTGGTGTTGAATATACAGCAGCAAACCTTGCCTTTGTTCATGGATGCGACATTAAAAAGGCGAGAATAGCAGGGCTTTTACATGACTGTGCCAAATGCATTCCTACGGAGGAAAAGCTTAAGAAAGCTAAAAGGTTTGGACTTCCAATAAGTCAGAGCGAAAAAGCTAACCCTGACTTACTTCATGGTAAACTTGGCGCTTATTACGCAAAAGAAAAGTATGGAATTGATGATGAAGACATTCTTTCAGCCATCACTTACCATACAACTGGTAAGCCAGAAATGTCCATGCTGGATAAGATTATTTTTGTAGCTGACTATATTGAGCCAAACAGAAAGATGATCATAGATCTTTCTGAAATCAGAAGAGAGGCTTATTCAGATATTGATAAATGCGTTATCCATATTCTAAAGAATACTCTTGAGTATCTGGATGGCGGAAAAGCCGTTGTTGATGAAATGACAAAGAAGACATATGAGTTTTATATGAAAGGTAAGAAATGAAGACAGAAGAAAAAATGCTAGAAATATCTGTAAATGCACTCCAGGATAAGCTGGCCAAGGATGTGGTTGTGCTTCACGTTGGAGAAGCTACAGTTATTACAGATTATTTTGTTATCGCTACTGGTAATAGTAAATCTCAGATAGATGCCATGGTAGACGGTGTAGAAGAGGCAATGAAAGAAGCAGGCTACGAGCTTAAGCTTCGTGAAGGAAAGTCTATCGGTGGTTGGGTTCTTCTGGATTATTATGATGTTGTAATCCACATTTTTAGCCCTGAAATGAGAGAGTTTTACAGCTTAGACAGTACATGGCGAGATGTAGAAAGAATAGATTATTAATTAGTTCAAAGATAGGCTCAGTTTGTTGATTTATTGGGCTTAAAATAGTATAATGTTTAGTCGGTTAATCATGACTAAGTAAACAATGATTATAAGTGTGGGGCAGGATATGTTTAGAGCAGTAAATGAGTACATGGCAAAACTTAACATCGTTACTGACGATGGCATTCAGAGTGCTATGAGTACTTTCCTGGAGAAATCCAAGAAGGTTGAGAGTTTCTGCATTAATATCAATTACAATCGCTACATAGTTGATATAAAAATGAATAAATATACTGTTGGAGCCGCTGATCAATTATTCCGAAAATTCGTAGAGGCTACTGCCTATCCTTATTCTCACATTTCCGTACGATACAACGAGGAAAATAGAGTACGATATAGATACTCCACATGTCAGGAGAACAAGACTGGAGTATATATGGATATAATTATCTCCCAGTCATAGAAAGGATTCATTATGAGAGAAACAATGCTTTCAACACCTGAGGGAATCAGAGATATTTACGGCCTGGAGTGCGAGAGAAAACATGCAGTTCTTGCGGCAATGGAAAATGTACTCCATCTTTATGGCAATAAGGATATTGAGACTCCTACATTCGAATATTTTGGCATTTTTAATGCAGACAAAGGTTCAGCTCCATCAAATGAAATGTACAAATTCTTTGACAGAGATAATAACACTCTTGTACTTAGACCTGACTTCACACCAAGTGTTGCAAGATGCGTTGCTAAGTACTTTGCAGATGAAGAACTTCCTATCCGTCTTTGCTATAAAGGTAAGACCTTTGCCAGCACAGAAAAACACCAGGGTAAACTTGCTGAGATTACACAAGTGGGAAGCGAACTTATAAATGATGACAGCTCAGCCGCAGATGCTGAAACAATTGCCTGCGTTATTGACTGTCTTAAAGCAGCTGGTCTTAAAGAATTCCAGATTGAAATCGGTGAGGTTGATTTCTTCAAGGGAATTATTGAAGAAGCAAACCTTGATGCAGATACAGAAGAAAAAATCAGAGACTACATTCAGATTAAAAACTTCTTCGGTCTTTCAGAGTTCATTTCCGAACTTGATATGTCCGAAGAAATTAAAGAAGACCTTAATTCATTATCATCATTATTCGGTGGTCTGGATGCTCTCGATAAAGCTGAGAGTATTACAAAAAGCTCTCGCGCCCTCGAGGCAATCGACAGACTCCGTAAGGTCTATACAGCACTTTCATATTACGAATATCAGGAATATGTAAGCTTTGACCTTTCAATGATCAATGGATACGATTATTATACTGGAATCGTATTCAGCGGATACACTTATGGAACAGGAAACCCAATCGTGAAGGGCGGTAGATACAACAACCTTCTTTCCCAGTTTGGAAAAGATGCCCCATCAATCGGATTTTCCATCTATGTGGATGAACTTATGAACGGTATTACTCGTCAGAACATCCCATTCGAGAGAACTAAAAAATGCGCTCTTATCGTATATACCATAGAGAATCAGGCCAGCGCACTCAGACTTGCTCAAAGCTTACGTGAGAAAGATATAATCACTCAGCTGATCCGTAAGTCTAAGAGACATGATGAAGACGAATATATGAGATACTCTGACGTATATGATGCAGGCCGCGTTTATATACTACAGGACGACTCAAACGTTCGCATTATAAGTGACGATAGAAGTGTTGATGAGATCAGAGATATAAATGATCTCGTTATCTAGGAGGAATAGATGAGATACCTTACATTTGCTCTTGCAAAGGGCAGACTTGCAAAAGAGACACTGAAGCTTCTTGAGAAGATAGGAATCACTTGTGAGGAGATTAACGATCCTAAGACAAGAAAGCTTATCTTTCAGAATGATGAATTGGGAGTTAGATTCTTCCTTTCTAAGCCTAGCGATGTACCAACATATGTAGAATACGGAGTTGCAGATATCGGAGTTGTTGGAAGAGATACACTGCTTGAAGAAGGAAGAAATCTTTACGAAGTTCTTGATCTCGGATTTGGAAAATGCAGAATGTGTGTCTGCGGACCGGAATCAGCCAGAGAACTTCTGACAAAGAACGAAATCATTCGTGTTGCCAGCAAATACCCTAATATAGCAAAGAACTACTTCAAAGAGAAGAAGAACCAAACAGTCGAAATCATCAAACTTAACGGTTCTGTAGAGCTTGCTCCAATCGTAGGACTTTCTGAAGTAATCGTCGACATCGTTGAAACCGGTTCGACACTTAAGGAAAATGGGTTGACTGTTCTTGAAGAAATAACAGATCTTAGTGCTAGAGTAGTTGTTAACCAAGTTTCATTACGTATGGAACACGAACGTATAAATAAACTACTGAAAGACCTTAAAGCGGTACTGTAAACTACATAATGCCGCAATAAATCAAAACATGTTCGGGACCGTCGCGGGTCTCGGTGCTTAGCGATTCACGAGCCTGAAAGGCGAAGTGAGAGCTTAGCAAGCCGAAGCTTCTTTTCGAAGAAAGGAAGCCGGCGTCCGCTAGGAGGAGAATGGTCCGGTGGACCATTCTCGCAGAGAGCGGAAGCGATGTCACGATACATGTTGTTGATTTATAAGGCATGGACACTTTCATATACCATTCTTTCAAATACTATACAATTAAATTTATTTAATGAGGACTACTAGAATGAGAATTGTAAAACTTACAAGCGAAACAAAAAATAAGTTAATGAGCGATCTGCTCAAAAGAACCACCGACGATTATGGCGAACAAGAGGTTATCGTTAAGGAGATAATCAAGAACGTTCACGATAATGGCGACGCCGCCCTTTTTGAGTATACAAAGAAGTTTGATAAAGCTGATATAAGCGCTTCTAATATAAAGGTTACCGATGCCGAGATCGAAGAAGCATACGGCCAGGTTGATGGTGATCTGATTGAGGTTATCAGAAAAGCTATCAAGAATATTAGCGATTTCCATGAGCTGCAGAAGAGAAACAGTTGGATCAACACTTACGGGAATGGCTCTGTACTTGGTCAGCGTGTAACTCCAATTGAATCAGCTGGCGTTTATGTACCAGGTGGTAAGGCAGCTTATCCATCCACAGTTCTTATGAATGTTCTTCCTGCTAAGGTAGCAGGTGTTTCAAGAATTGTAATGACAACACCTTGTAATGCAGAAGGTAAGGTTTATCCTACAACCCTTGTAGCAGCTAAAGAAGCTGGTGTTCAGGATATTTATAAAGTTGGCGGAGCTCAGGCTATCGCAGCTCTCGCTTATGGAACAGAGAGCATTCCTAAAGTAGATAAGATTGTTGGACCTGGTAATATCTTCGTAGCTATAGCTAAGAGACTTGTTTATGGACATGTTTCAATTGATTCCATAGCTGGTCCTTCTGAGATTCTTGTTCTTGCTGATGAGACAGCTACTCCAAAGTATGTTGCAGCTGACCTTCTTTCACAGGCAGAACATGATGAACTTGCTTCAGCAACTCTTGTTACAACAAGCGAAAAGCTTGCAAACGAAGTTTCTGAGTGGGTTGATAAGTTCACAGCTGAACTTTCACGTAAGGAGATAATTCAGAAGTCTCTCGATAATTTTGGAAATATATTCGTTGCTGATACAATGGCAGATGCTATCGATGCTACAAACGAAATAGCACCGGAGCATCTTGAAATATTAACTGCTAATCCTTGGGAGACAATGACTCATATTAAGAATGCAGGAGCAATCTTCCTTGGTGAGTATTCTTCAGAACCGCTTGGTGATTATTTTGCTGGTCCTAACCATGTACTTCCTACAAATGGTACAGCTAGATTCTTTTCACCACTTGGCGTTGATGATTTCATTAAGAAATCAAGTATCATTTGTTATTCCGAGGATGCTCTTAAGGCAGTACATACTGATATTGAAGCATTTGCTAAGGCTGAGGGTCTTACAGCTCATGCAAATTCAATAGCTGTTAGATTTGAGTAAACAATAGGTTTAGGAGGTTAATATGGCAGATAGAAAATCAAGCATTGAAAGAAAAACTGCTGAGACTGACATTAAGCTGGCGCTTAACTTAGATGGTACAGGCGTTAGTAATGTAGATACTGGCATTGGTTTCTTTGATCACATGCTTAAGAGTTTTGCTAAACATGGTTTCTTTGATATGAACTTAGTTGTTAAGGGGGACCTTGAGGTTGACTCACACCACACAATTGAGGATACAGGAATTGTTCTTGGTAAGGCTATTAAAGAAGCTGTTGGTGATAAGGCGGGAATAAAGAGATATGGTTCATTCGTTATGCCAATGGATGAAACTTTAGTTCTTTGTGCTATTGATCTTTCTGGACGTCCATATCTTAATTTTGATCTGGATTTAACAGTTCCAAAGGTTGGAAATTTTGATACAGAGATGGCTAAGGAATTCTTCTATGCTGTTAGTTATGCAGCAGAGATGAATCTCCACATTAAGCAGCTGGATGGTTCTAATAATCACCACATTATTGAGGCTGCATTTAAAGCATTTGCTAATGCGCTGGATATTGCGGTTGGCTATGATCCAAGACTGGATGGCGGACTGTTATCAACGAAGGGAGCACTTTAATATGTCAGACTTTGTGCTTTTTAATAAATATGATGCGGTATTTGATGATGTTAAACATCTGCTTTATGAAGGCAACAAATATGTTGTTTTCGATGTAGAGGGATGTAATGGAAATACTTCATTCCTTGATCTTTTAAAGTATTCAAAGGAAAGATTTCCTGGCAAGGTATTTGAAAGTGAAACAGAACTGGATGAGTACCTGAAGAGTGCATCTGAAGAAGATGCTGCTGAACTTGAGTTTAAAGATTTTAAACTGAATAGTGATGGTCTTATTCCTTGTATAGCTCAGGATTATAGAACTGGTGAAGTTCTTATGATGGCTTATATGAATGAGGAGTCTTACAAGAAAACACTTGAGACTGGTCTTATGACTTACTGGACTCGTTCAAGACAGAGACTTTGGACAAAGGGTGAAGAGTCTGGACATTTTCAGAAGATGATAAGTCTTACCATTGACTGCGATAAGGATACAATCTTAGCAAAGGTAGATCAGACTGGTCCAGCCTGTCATACTGGAAATCCAACATGTTTCTTTACTCCGCTTACATCTGAAACAGATGCAGCAGGTTCAGATAATAAGGATATATATAAAGTTCTACAGGATGTTTACAGTGTTATAGCTGATAGAAAGATTAATCCTCGTGAAGGAAGCTATACAAATTATTTATTTGATAAGGGTATTGATAAGATACTTAAGAAGGTTGGAGAGGAAAGTACTGAGATTGTTATCGCAGCAAAGAATCCTGATCCAAAGGAAATCAAATATGAAATAGCAGACTTCCTGTATCACGCTATGGTTCTTATGGTAGAACGTGGTGTTACATGGGAAGAAATAGCTGAAGAGCTTGCAAATAGAGAGTGAGATAAATATAACAGGAGTTGAAAAATTATGAGACAGTTTACTTCAAAAGAGCTTAGAAAGACCTGGGTTGAATTCTATAAGGAGAGAGGACATGTTGATGTTGGTGCTGTATCCCTGGTATCTGACGGTTCAACAGGTGTTATGTTCAATGTAGCTGGTATGCAGCCACTTATGCCTTATCTTCTTGGCGAGAAGCATCCTATGGGAACAAGGCTTTGCAATGTGCAGGGTTGTGTTCGTACAAATGATATTGATTCAGTTGGTGATAAGAGCCATGTTACATTCTTTGAGATGATGGGTAGCTGGAGTCTTGGAGATTATTTCAAGGAAGAAAGATGTAAGTGGAGCTTTGAACTTCTTACTGAAGTGTTCGGCTTTGACAGAGATCATCTTGCATCAACAGTTTTTGCTGGTGATGAAAATGCACCACGCGATGAAGAAGGTGCAAAGTATCGTATAGCTTCTGGTTTTAAACCAGAGAATATTTACTATCTTCCAGCATCAGATAACTGGTGGGGACTTGAATATGGTCCATGTGGTCCGGATAGTGAGATGTTCTACATTGCAGATGTAGATGATTGTGGTCCAGACTGTGGTCCTGGATGTGATTGTGGTAAGTATACTGAACTTGGAAATGATGTTTTCATGCAGTATGAGAAGCATCATGATGGAACGCTTACTCCACTTAAGCAGAAGAATGTTGATACAGGTTGGGGTCTTGAGAGAATCCTTGCTTTCCTTAATGGTACAAAGGATGTTTATCAGACAGACCTGTTTACAGATGCTATAAGCTTTATTGAAGCAAAGTCTGGAACAAAGTATGAGGCAGATGAAAAGCTTACTAAGTCAATGAGAATTCTTGCTGATCATATGCGTACAAGCGTTATGCTTATTGGTGATGCTGCAAAGCTTCTTCCTTCAAATGTTGGAGCTGGTTATGTTCTTCGTCGTCTTATAAGAAGAGCTGTTAGACATGGACGTACTCTTGGTCTGAATAAAGAGAACCTCCTGGAGTTGGCTAAGATTTATATTGAAAAGGTTTATGATGACAGCTATCCACTTCTTACAAAGAATGAAGAATTCATCATTACAGAGCTTGGTAAGGAAATATCAAGATTTGAGAGCACTCTTGAAAATGGTATGAAGGAGTTCAATAAGATCCTTGATGAGAAGAAGAGTGCAAGTGCTAAAGAAATCGATGGCGAGAGTGCATTTTATCTTTATGATACATTTGGATTCCCTATTGAACTTACAGTTGAGATGGCTGCAGAGGAAGGTCTTACAGTAGATGAGGCTGGATTTGACAAGGCTATGGAAGCTGCTAAGCAGAAGGCAAGAGAGAATCAGAACTTCTCACAGAGCCTTGTTGCAAGTGATGATCTTTTTGCTAGTCTTGCAGATGATATTGAGACTGAATTTACTGGTTATGACAAGACAGAGGATAATTCAAAGATAGTTGCAGTTGCTGATGAAAGTGCTATGGTTGATGTACTTTCAGAAGGAACAAAGGGAACTATCATTGTTACAAATACACCATTCTATGCAACAATGGGTGGTCAGACAGCTGATACAGGTATTATTGAGACAGCTGATGGAACATTCAAGGTTGAAGATACAGTTAAGCTTAAGGGTAACAGAGTTGCTCATGTTGGTGTAGTTACAAGTGGTGCTATTAAGTCTGGAGTTGATGCAACACTTAAGGTTGATGCTGACAGACGTGCTCTTATCTGTAAGAACCATTCAGCTACACACCTTCTTCAGAAGGCACTTAAGACAGTACTTGGTGACCATGTTGAGCAGGCAGGTTCACTTGTAACTGACGGAAGACTTCGTTTCGACTTCTCTCATAATCAGGCTATGACTCCTGATGAGATTAGAAAGGTCGAAGAAATAGTTAATAAGGAAATCGGTGAAGACCTCAAGGTTAATACTCAGGTTATGTCACTTGATGATGCAAAGAAGACCGGTGCCATGGCTCTCTTTGGTGAGAAATATGGCGAGGAAGTTCGTGTTGTAAACATGGGCGACTGGTCAATAGAGCTTTGTGGTGGTACTCATGTACCTCATACAAGTGTTATTGGAACATTTAAGATTGTATCTGAACAGGGTATCGCTGCTGGTGTTAGACGTATTGAGGCGCTTACATCTACAGGTGCTGCTGCATATTATGCAGATGTTGAGGATAGACTTAACGCTGCTGCGAAGGCTGCTAAGACAGAACCTGCTAAGCTGACTGAGAAGATTCAGTCACTTATGGACGAGATCAAGGCTCTTCAGTCTGAGAACCAGAGCCTTAAAGATAAGATGGCTAAGGCCGCTGCTTCAAGTGCTGAAGATGCAGTAGTTGAAGTTGGTGATGTAAAAGTACTTCCTATGGCTGTACAGGGTGTTGATCCAAATGCACTCAGAAATCTTGGTGATGAGTACAAAGCTAAGCTTGGCAAGGCTGTTGTAATCATGGCTTCAGATATGGGAGGTAAAGTCAGCCTTGTTGTTATGGCATCCGACGATGCTGTTTCAGCTGGTATTCACGCTGGAAATATTATCAAGACAATTGCTCCAATCGTTGGTGGCGGCGGTGGCGGTCGTCCTAACATGGCTCAGGCTGGTGGTAAGGATGCTTCTAAGATTCAGGATGCGCTTAATGCCGGTGTTGAAGAAGTAAAGAAACAGCTGGGTTAGTGAGCATATTCTCTTGTCAAATTGAGTACTTGACAAGAAACTTAAGTGTGTTATAATTGCATTTGCGTGTTTTAGTTTGAACACGTTAGATTTATTCCCTAGACGAAGGGAGGGTAGATAAGATGTCAAGCGTTGTTGTAAAAGAAAATGAGACTCTCGATAGCGCACTTCGCAGATTCAAGAGAAACTGTCAGAAGGCTGGAATCCAGCAGGAAATCCGTAAAAGAGAGCATTATGAAAAGCCATCAGTAAAGCGTAAGAAGAAATCTGAGGCTGCTAGAAAGCGTAAGTATAAATAAGTAATATTTACATTGCATTATTCGCCACGTTCAAATTATAATGAACGTGGCGTTTTTATTTGTCTTTGCAAGTAAAAGTGCAAGTTTAATCAAGAAATATGAGGTATAAATGGGACTAGACAGAAGAACTATAAAAGTAGATGAGAGAAGCATTCAGCTTCTATTTGGACAATTTGATAAGAATATCAGAAAGATTGAGAAAGCATTTGATGTAACCTATGTTTATAGAGGAGATGAGCTTATCCTGGAAGGAGATGAACGTATGGTTGCTAAGGCTGAGCAGGTTGTAAATGACCTTCTTGTAATATCAAAGAAGGGTAAGGATATAACTGATCAGAATGTAGACTATGCCATTAGTATTACTAATAGTGGTGAAGGTGGCAAAGTGAGTGATCTTGAAAATGATGATGAACTTATCTGCCATACTTTGGCTGGCCGTCCAATAAGACCAAAGACCTTTGGTCAGAAGAAATACTGCGAAGCTATAGATAACAATATGATCATCTTCGGAAGTGGCCCTGCAGGTACAGGTAAAACTTATCTTGCAATGGCTAAGGCTATAACTGCCTTTAAGAAGGGCGAGGTTGAAAGGATTATCCTTACAAGACCTGCTATAGAAGCTGGAGAAAAACTTGGTTTCTTACCTGGTGATCTTCAGAGTAAGATTGATCCATATTTAAGACCGCTTTATGATGCACTTTATGAAATCATGGGTGCTGAGTCCTTCCAGAAGAATATGGAAAAAGGCCTTATTGAGGTGGCACCTCTTGCTTATATGAGAGGTCGTACACTTGATAATGCATTTATCGTACTAGACGAGGCTCAGAATACAACAGAATCTCAGATGAAGATGTTCCTGACACGTATTGGCTTTGGTTCTAAGGCTATCATTACAGGTGACCAGTCACAGAAGGATCTGGCTCAGGGTACAAAATCAGGACTTGATATAGCTCTCAAGGTTGTGAGAAATATAGATGGCATTGCCATTTGCAACCTTACAAGTAAGGACGTTGTAAGACATCCGCTGGTACAGAGAATTGTTGAAGCATATGAGAAGTATGATTCACAGAAACCTAAGAAAAAATAAGCTTTTTAGGGCTTAATATAAAGGTTCATCTATTTTTGACACGATATGCAATATGTGTTAAAATAGCACCTTAGTGAGGTTTAATTATGAGCATATTTATTTCTAATGAATCTGACATTGAATATCCTAAGGAATACGATGATATCATTCGTGATGTGGTGCTTGGTTCTATTGAATTTCTTAAGTGTCCATATGAATGTGAAGTCTCAGTTACCTTGGTTGATAATGATGAGATTCATGAGATAAATAAGTCAGAGAGAGGAATTGATAGCCCCACAGATGTATTATCATTTCCTATGCTGGATTTCGATAAACCAAATGATCTCTCATATATTGAGAAGTATCCACAGGATTATTTCAATCCAGAAACTGACGAACTACTTTTAGGAGATATCGTTATTTCTCTTGAGAAAGTTAAGTCCCAGGCTGAAGCCTACGGACATAGCGATAAGAGGGAGATAGCATTCCTGGTTGCTCATAGCTGTCTGCATCTGTTTGGATATGACCATATAGATGAAAATGACAGAATGGAGATGGAAAAGCTTCAAAACGAAATCTTAGAAAAGAAAGGATACACTAGAGACTATGAGTAAAAAGAAGATTTTATCAGTACTTTTAGCAGCTACATTTGTACTTGGTGCATTTGCTGGATGTGGCAAGAAGGAAGAGGCTACTGAGGATAATGGAGAATCATATAGCGTAAATCTTCAGGATGCAGCATTTATAACAGAGGATAGCAACGTTGCCATGATGAAAGACGGAATGGTAATGAGTGATCTTAACGGTAGCTGGGTAAGCCCTGAGTCAGCCGATAAGAGATATGTAGCTATCATGGTTGTTAATAATAACCTTGGACTTCCACAGTCAGGTATTGAGAATGCACAGGTTGTTTATGAAATGCTTGAAGAGGGTGGAATATCTCGTCTTCTTTGTCTCTTTGATCAGGATACAATTAAGGATGTTGAGAAGATAGGTCCTGTAAGAAGTACACGTGTTAACTTCGATAGAAAGGCACTTGAGTATGATGCTGTTCTTGTTCACTGGGGCGGTATCTGGGCTATGAAGGAGATGCCTCTTATTTCAGACCTTGATGATATGAACCTTAACACAGAATCAGCTGCATACGGATTCAGAGTTTCAAGACCTGGATACGGTTCAGAGTTTACTGGATATACATCTGGAGAGAAAGTACTTCAGGGTATTTCTGATAAGGGATTCGATACAAATAAATGTAAAGAGTACAAGAGCATGTTCAGCTTCAACATGGATGATAAGGAGCCTGAAAGTGGTGAGTCTTGTACAAAGATCGCTATCAACAGTGATATCGAGTCAAGACCATACTTCGAGTATGATGCTGAGAATAAAGTATATAAGAAGTTTACATATGGCGATGTTCAGTATGATGAGGCAACAGGAAATCAGCTGACATACAAGAATGTAATTTATGAATTCTGCCCACACTATGTACTTAGTGATGAGGTTGGAAGTAAGTATATCGATGATGTAGGCGAAGGCGAAGGTTACTATTGTACAGATGGTAAGCTTATAAAGATTAAGTGGAAGAAAGACGCTAAGAAGACTTTTGCTTATAAGGAAGAAATCTTCGGTCAGACAGCTACTAGAGATGGTGCTTGTTCAGACTATGGTGTAACTAAGTTCTACACAGAGGATGGTAAGGAACTTAAGCTTAATCCTGGAAAGACTTACATCACATTATTCCCAGATTCAAGCAAGGATAATGTAAGTTATCAGTAAAAATCAGGTAGGTTATATGTATAAGAACATATACGACATTTGTATAATTGGCGCAGGTGCATCAGGACTTGTGGCCGCAATCGAAAGCTCCCGTAGGGGGCTTTCTTGCGTAGTTGTGGATAAAAATAAAAAAGCTGGAATGAAGCTTTATGCCACTGGAAATGGAAGATGTAACCTTACAAACGACACCTGGGAGGAAGATACATACTACGAAAATGAATTTGTAGACCGTGTTTTTGACTACCTTTACAGAGAGACTGGAATGAGACAAAGAACCTTTATTCTGGACTATTTTAAAGGTCTTGGTGTAAATACGGTAAATAAGGATGGTTATTTCTATCCATCAAGTATGCAGGCCTCGTCTGTTGTATGGGCACTTCTGGATGCTGCAAGAGCGCTAAATATTGAAATAAAGAATAAAACTACATGTATTAGCATTGATGCTTTAAATCTTTCGGACATCATTGATGATGTTAATACTATTGATGATTCTATCTTTGATTTAAAGACGATTTATAGAGTTAATACAATTGCGAAAGATTCTGAAACTGGTGAAGATACTGTTTCTGAGATCATTGCTCGTAATATTATTATTGCTACGGGTGGTCAGTCTCAGGCAAAACTTGGAGCTCAGAGTAGTGAAATGGCTAAGAAGCTTTTCTCAAGTCTCAGGGTTCCTTACGAAGAGTTTCAAAGTGGTCTTTGCCCAGTTAAATGCTACGAGGATCTTTCTGCTTTGGCTGGAGTCAGAACAAGAGCAAGGCTTAGTGTGGCTGGTCATAGAGAATTAGGCGAGATTCAGATAACTGAAGATGGACTTAGCGGAATTGTGACATTTAATATGTCTTATTACATGAAGCCGGGAAGTCCTATATCTATAAATCTTTTACCAAAGACTTCTGAGGATGAATTTGCAGAGCATTTTAATGCTATCCAAAAAGAATTTCCTAATAAAAGACTGGATTCATTTATTAATGGATATATAAACGATAAGCTGGCAAGCTATATGATATCTAAATTCTACGGAACTCCGGATATCAAGTTTACTCTGAAAGATGTAACTGAAACAGGCATTAGAGGCTTGTATCAGGAGATTACTGAGTGGAAGCTTACCGTTCTTGAAAAGGGTACATTTGATAGTTCTCAGGCATCTATTGGTGGAATTCATACTGATGTAATAAATCCATCAACTATGCAAATAAGCCCTGATAGAACCCTTGGTGGTGGAATTTATGCTGTTGGTGAAGCAACAGATGTTATTGGCAAATGTGGTGGGTACAACCTCACCTATGCCTTTATAACCGGCTATATTGCTGGTAACTCAGTAGAGTAGGGTGTTTCATGATTCGAATTAGTAATATTAAAATGAAACCCGGATATTCAGAAGATGATATCCGTGAGGTCATTTTTAAAAACCTGAAAACTAAAAATATAAAATCCTATAAGATTTTGAAAGAATCTCTGGATTCTAGACATCATGATAACATCCATTATCAGATGTCCATCGGTGTTTTTGCAGATAATGAGTCTGCAATCGTTAATAAAATTAACAATAATATTATTATGTTAACAAAAGAGGATAAATATACATTTCCTCACATCGTAAATACAGAAATCAGAGAATTTTTGGATGAGGCAGAAGAGTTTCGACCTGTAATAATTGGTTCTGGTCCTGCAGGTTACCATGCTGCAATCAAACTTTGTCTTGCTGGCTTTAAACCTATTGTTTTCGAACGTGGTAAATCAGTTGAAGACAGAGTTCAGGATGTTAATGAATTCTGGGAAAGAGGAAAGCTTAACTTAAATTCAAATGCGCAGTTTGGTGAAGGTGGAGCCGGTACATTTTCAGATGGTAAGCTGAATACGGGAAATAAGGATAAAGGTGGCTATTTTAAAGAGGTTTTAGAAACTTTTGTTAAGTACGGCGCTGATGAAAGTATTCTTTATAAGGCTAAACCGCATATTGGAACAGATGAGCTCCAAAATATCCTTGTGAATATGCGCCATGAAATTGAGAGACTTGGTGGTGAGGTAAAGTTTGATTCAAAGCTTGTTTCTATAGAACATGAAGTTGTTATAGATACATTTGGCTATGAGTCAGAGCTACCGATTTATGAACTGACTATCGAGTCTGGCGGTAAGATCATTAAGCATAAAACTCATTCAGTAATTCTGGCAGTTGGTCACAGTGCCCGAGATACTATAAAAATGCTTTATGATAAAGACTTTGTAATGGAGTCTAAGCCGTTTGCGATTGGTATAAGAGTTGAGCATCTGGCTGAAACTATCAATAAAGCTATGTATGGTGAGGATTATAAACAGCGTTACGGAGAGCATCTCCCGACGGCTGATTATAAGCTGGTTTATCATACTGACGACAGGAATGTATTTTCATTCTGTATGTGCCCAGGTGGTTATGTGGTTAATGCATCTACCGAGGAAGATGGTACAGTAATAAATGGAATGAGTTACAGTGGTCGTGCAGGTATTAATTCAAATTCAGCTATTGTTGTAAGTGTCACCCCAGAGGATTATGGTTCTGAAGGCCCGATGGCAGGAATTGATTATCAAAGAGAACTGGAGAAGAAGGCATTTACCATTGGTAATGGTGGTGTCCCGGTTCAGTTATATGGTGACTTTATTGATGATAAGATAAGCGAAAGCTTTGGTTCTATCGAACCGCAAATTAAGGGTAAATGGACCTTTGCTGATCTAAGGAAAGTTCTGCCGGACGTTGTGACAGATGCAATCCTTGAGGCAATGAAGTATTTTGGCACTCGTATTAAAGGGTATGATGATACAGATACTGTTTTCTCGGCTATTGAATCCAGAACCAGTTCACCTGTAAGGATTCTTCGAGATGACAATATGATGGCTGAAAACTTTCCTGGCATTATTCCGGCCGGAGAAGGTGCCGGCTATGCAGGTGGTATAACATCTGCGGCGGCAGATGGCATTAAGGCTGCTGAATCTTTATCTGAGTATCTTGTTGATGATCTGATTGAATGCTATAAGGCTTACGAAACAAGTAAATATTTATAAAACTAAATAATCCAAATTATAATAAAGTAAATAGATAGGAAAAATTATGAACGCTAGAGAAGTATTAAAAGACAAAAGAAGAATAGTTATAAAGGTTGGTTCATCTTCACTTGTACATCAGGAAACTGGTGAGCTGGATTTTATGAAGATTGAGAAGATGATCCGTCTTATAAGTGATATCAAGAATCAGGGAAAGGATGTTGTTCTTGTTTCTTCAGGAGCTGTTTCAGTAGGTAGAAGAATACTGGGACTTCAGAAGAGACCTGAAATTCTTTCAATGATCCAGGCTTGTGCGGCTCTTGGTCAGGGAGAACTTATGATGCTTTATCAAAAGCTCTTCATGGAATATAACCATAAGGCAGCTCAGGTACTGCTTACATTTGATGTTATTACAAATGATGAAAGAAGAAAGAATGCTGAGAATACTCTTAAACAGCTTCTTGATCTTGATATAGTTCCAATCGTAAATGAGAACGATACAGTTGCTACTGATGAGATTGAATTTGGTGATAATGATACACTTTCAGCTATCGTTGCAACTCTTATTGGAGCTGATATGCTGATTCTTCTTACAGACATAGATGGATTCTATACTGATGATCCTCGTAAGAATCCACACGCCAAGAGACTTTCAGTTGTTGATAAGATTGATGATTCTCTTAAGGACATGGCTAAGGGTACTGTTACAAGATATGGAACAGGCGGTATGTATACTAAGATTGCCGCTGCTCGTATTGCCTGTCATGCAGGTTCGGATGTAGCTATTCTTGAGTCATCTGATATGGAAATTATCCATCAGCTTCTTAATGGTGATGATGTTGGTACACTTTTTGTTAACGACACTTCTACTGATTTTGATATTATTGATTTTATTAAGAATAAGGAATACTTAGACAAATAATTATTCTCTTTGGAGAAGGGGGTATTTGTTATGGAAGGTACAGGTTTAGTTCTATCCGGTGGTGGCGGAAAAGGCATTTACCAGGTAGGGATACTTAAATCACTTGCTGCAGCAGGTTTACTGGATGATGTGGTTGCAGTATCTGGTTCTTCTATTGGTGGCATAAATGCAGTCCTCTTTGCTGAAGGTGTTGCAGAGGGTGGTGTAAGCCGTGCGATAGAACAGATGGAAGAGGTCTGGAATGAGATTGACCTTGGGGTGATTTTCAACTTTGACTATTCAAAGATCCAGGCCGGCGATATGCATTTCTCCAGAAAAAAGACTGAAGAATTAATAGATAAGTATCTTACTTATGATCTTTTTAAAACAACAGAAGATAAGTCGATGATGCCGGTTTTTGTTACTGGTGCCAGATGTCCTGAAGGTATAGTTTCTTCTGAACAGGTTACTCAGGAAGAGATGAAGCTTATAATGTCTGCTTCTGTGGAAGATACATACAGAGATTATGAGATAGAATACTTTAAGCTTAATGATCAGGATAATGGTTTTATCAGGTCGGCTCTATTAGCAACGACTTCTTTACCAGTTATATTTTCACCAGTTGATGTAAATGGAAGTCTTTATGTAGATGGTGGTATGAAGGATAATTCCCCTATTAAGCCTCTATATGACCTTGGAATCAGACGCTTTATCGTTGTTGAACTAAGTACAACAACATATGTAAAAGATATGAATGCATTTGCTGATGCAGAGATTATAGACATCTTATCCAGTGTTGATCTGGGACAGCTGCTAAGTGGAACGCTTAATTTTGATAAACAGGATCTGGCATTTAAGAAGACACTAGGTGAGCTTGACGGAAAGCGTTATATCAAGACTCTTTTTGAAAAGGATGAGGCTTATATAGCAATGGAGAAACAGCTGGCTAAGATGGATTATGACCATGCACTCCAAATGCAAAAATTTAATTCAAATTATGATTCTTTAAGTAGTACGGTTAATGACAGGTTTGACTATATTAAGAACCTTGAGGAATCATTAAAGAAATATGATATTTAAGAAGTACTATATTTATAATAACTATGTAACGAGGTATGAAATGAAAGTATTAGAAGGACAGGAACCAGCATCGGTTCTAGGATTTTTTGAGGAGTTATGTGGCATCCCACATGGTTCAACAAACACAAAACAGATAAGTGATTACATTGTGCAGTTCGCTAAGGATAGAGGACTTGATTATTATCAGGATGATATGAACAATGTTATCATCTATAAGGAAGCTAATCTTCCAAATGGTGGTGAAACGTCAGAGCCAATTATTCTTCAGGGCCATATTGATATGGTATGTGAGAAGGAACCTGGTTTTGAATTTGATTTTGAGAAAGAGGGGCTTAAGCTTCGTTGTGATAATGGAGTTATTAGTGCTGATGGAACAACACTTGGTGGTGATGACGGAATTGGCGTGGCTTATATGATGGCAATTCTCGATAGTGATAAGATTGTTCATCCACCTCTTGAGTGTGTTTTTACAGTTGATGAAGAGATTGGAATGCTAGGTGCTGCTGGTCTCGATATGACAAAACTTAAGGGCAAAACTCTTATGAATATTGATTCTGAGGATGAAGGACATCTGCTCGTTTCCTGTGCAGGTGGAGCACTCGTACAGATGAAATTTCCTATAAAAAGAAGAGGAGCCCAGGGAAAACGCTACAAGATTTCTGTAAGTGGTCTTCTTGGTGGTCATTCAGGAATTGAGATTGATAAGGGCAGAGCTAATGCTGATATGCTGCTTGCCAGAGTTCTAAGAGACCTTCTTTTTGTAGATGATAGCCTTCGTATTATTTCTATTCAAGGTGGATTTAAGGATAATGCCATTCCTTCTGCTGCAGAGGCTATAATTGTTGCAAAGGATTATGATGGAATCCTTGCTGCACTTGAAGATACAGATTTGGATATCAGATCTGAATATGCAGAAACTGATCCTGGAATTAAGATTAAATGTGATCCACTCACTGCTGAGGAAGAAGAAAACTATAGTGGGGTTTATCCACTTGATGAGATGGTTAATCTTTCACTTGTGATGGCATTTAGTAGTCTTCCAAATGGTATTCAGACAATGAGTAAGGATATTGAGGGATTGGTTCAGACTTCACTTAACCTTGGTATACTCGAGACTCATGATGATTCAATAGAAATGTCTTTCTGTGTGAGAAGTAGTGTTGAAAGAGAGAAGGAAGAGTTGATAGAACAGCTTTCGCTTATCTGTAAATCTGCAGGCGGAACTATTGATATTTCTGGACCTTATCCTGCATGGGAATATAAGGCGGATTCAAGGCTTCGCGATATAATGACAAGTACTTACGAAAAGATGTTTAATAAGCCTATGATCGTTGAGGCCGTGCACGCTGGTTTAGAGTGTGGTATTTTTGCCGGTGCTATTAGTGGGCTTGACGCAGTTTCATTTGGACCTGATATTCTGGATATACATACACCAAAAGAGATGATGTATGTAGACAGCGTTGAGAGGACATGGAACTTTATCGTTGAAGTACTTGGACAGTTAGTTTAGCTTTTAATTGTTTATTTATAAAGGTTATAAAGTATGTATTTGGAAGTGTTTAAAGATATAAATATAATAACAGGTGATGATATAAGTAAGTGGATCAATGGAAAGGGTATTTCTTTACTTGATTATCTGCTTAAATTTCTGATTGCACTTATTGTATATGTTATCGTAAGTAAGATACTTAAGAAGGTTGTAAAAGCGATTTCAAGCAGGCTGGATTCTCGTGGCGTAGATCCCATTGCAAGCAGGTTTATTCTGAATCTTATTAAGTATGGTATTCAGATTTTTATCATTGTTACTATTATCTCTAAGCTTCATATCGTTGAGATTACATCTATCGCGGCTCTTATTGCATCGGCTGGTGTAGGTATTTCACTTGCTATGCAGGGCGCACTTTCAAATTTTGCTGGTGGAGTTCTTCTTCTTGTGATCAAGCCTTTTAAGAAGGGGGATTATATAGAAATTCCTAATACAAATGTTGAAGGTGTGGTTGAAGAGATAGCTATTTATTATACAACCATAAAGACGGTTTTCGGAGAGGTTATTAAAATTCCTAATTCACAGCTTACAAATAACTCTGTTAAAAATCGTTCCGGAGATGATAAGAGAGCAATTGTTATTAACGTAGATGTTGGCTATGATACGGATATTGATAAAGCCAGAGCTATTGTTATGGAGCTTATTAAGTCTGAGGAAAATATAATTAATGGAACGGAAAATATATTCGTAGATGAGCTTGGTGCTCACGGCGTAAAACTTGGTATATTTGGCATGGTTCCGGTTGCAAGTTATATTGCTGTTAAACGTTCTCTTAATGAGAAGATACTTAAGGCATTTAGAGAAAATGATGTTGAAATACCATTTAACAAGCTTGATGTAACGTTAATTAATAAGTAAGTTATAAATAGTGATTTGCATATTAAAGAACAGGTTATTACATGGAACAAAATATTACTTTAACACCTGATCTTGATGATATTGGTGTAAGACTGGACAAATACATATCAGAAGAACTTGAAGAAGTATCCCGCTCCTATATCAAGAAACTTCTTGATAAGGGACATATTTCGGTTCTTGGTTCTGATGGCACTGAGAGGCGTATAAAAGCCTCTTATTTGCTTTCTGAGGGTGATACTGTGAATCTGACCCTTCCTGAACCCGTGAAGCTGGAAATCCTTCCTGAGAATATTCCGTTGGATATTGTTTTCGAGGATGATGACATTATAGTCGTAAATAAGCCGCAGGGGATGGTTGTTCATCCCGCTCCTGGTAATTATACAGGTACTCTTGTTAATGCTCTGATGTACCACTCAGGTGATTCGCTTTCATCTATTAATGGTGTGGAACGTCCTGGTATTGTCCACCGTATTGATAAGGATACCAGTGGACTTCTTGTTATTTGCAAAACGAATCTTGCTCATCAGAGTCTGGCTGAGCAGTTTGCTGACCATAGCATACATAGGATTTATAGCTGTATTGTTTATAATTATTTTGACATAGATAAGATGGAGAGACTTGAGAAAGGAAACGATGATATTCCTGATGCAGTATTTCCAGAAGGGCTAAATGAAGTTTATACTGACGTGGTCAGGAAAAATATTGCCCGTGCTAAGAATGATAGAAAGCGCATGGCTATTGATCCAGATGGTAGAAGAGCAGTGACTCATATTTATCTCCAAAAGAATTTAAAAGATAACTTTGCATATGTTAAATGCAAGCTTGAAACGGGACGTACTCATCAGATAAGAGTACATCTTACCAGTATAAGTCATCCGCTTCTGGGAGATCCGGTTTATGGACCAAAGAAGAGTCAGTTTATTCTTGCCGGGCAGGTTCTTCATGCGGGAACACTTGGATTTATACATCCTAGAACTAAGGAATATATTGAATTTAATTCTGAGCTCCCTGATTATTTTAAGAAATTGTTGGGTATATTAAGTTAGGTTTTTATGAATAAAGAAGAAGCAAAAAAATTAATAGATACTAATTACCAGGGTATTCATAGTTCTAAAAATGTCACCCTGAATATTGATGATGGTGTTCCGTTTATTCAGGTTGAGGGATTCTCAGATATGTCCTTTATTCAGCATGGTTTCACAACTAAGTTTGGTGGAGTCAGCAAAGGGATTTATGAGTCGCTGAATATGGGACTACATCTTGATGATGAAAAAGAAGATGTAATGGAGAACTATCAGAGACTTGGTGCCACAATGGGCTTTGACTATACTCGTATGTCCGCTCCAAATCAGGTTCATAAGTCAAACATTCTGGTTGTTGAAGAAAAGGATGCTGGAGATGGCATTTCCAGAAATCTAAGCCATTTCGAAATTGATGCTCAGATCACAAATGTAAAGAACTTACCGCTTATTGTTTATACAGCTGATTGTGTGCCTATACTTCTGGCAGATCCTGTCAGCCGTGTAATTGGTACGGTTCATGCGGGATGGAGAGGTACTGTAGATGCCATTGCCGCTAAAATAGTTGAGAAGATGAGTGAGGTTTATGGCTGTCTGCCTGAAAATATCCAGGCTATAATAGGTCCTTCTATTGGTCCTGAGAATTATGAGGTGGATGAAACTGTTATTAAAGCAATGGTGGAATGTCCTTACCTTGATACAACTGAGGATAATGTTACTTTTGAACCACTTCAGAATGATGATTTTAAATATATCATTCATTCCGGAAGTGTTTATAGAGAAGGAATGCCAGCTGAATATAAGGGTATAACACTTACAAGACTGGGTGTTCCGTATGAGATATTCAGGACAGTAAAGATCAGGGACAGATATATGCTTAATCTCTGGAATCTGAACGAACTGATCCTTGTAAATGCTGGTCTTAAATCCAGAAACATTTACCAGACAAAACTTTGTACAATGAAATATCATGATATCTTCTTCTCTCATCGCTATACAAACGGTAGAAGAGGGCTAAATGCAGGTATTATAGTTATTAAATAAGTCACTAGGGACAGATCTATAAGTCAGTGGGACCGGATCTCACTGACTTATTTTTTTGTTGCGCTTTTGTTATACTTTTTACTGTATACTTACTTTGTATTATTGGAGGGTATTAGAAATGAAGAGAAATGTAGCATTTCATAGAAAGAGAGCAGAGGATTTTTTATCAAGGCTCAGCTTTGATGAGATGGTTTTGATCAGGACAGGTTATCCTGAGGATAAGAAGAGAATTGGTGTTTCTTATATTGATTTTCCTGGTGAAGCAGCTCATGGTGCTCAGGCCAGACATGATCAGAATTTTGATTTTGGAGAGCCGGTTCCAGCAACTACATTTCCAACAGCAATTGGAATGGTTTCTTCATTTGATAAGAATCTAATGCGACAGATTGGAAGAGTTGTTGGTACAGAGCTAAGATGTATGCTTAACGAGCATAAACATTTTGGTATTCTTGGTCTTGCTCCAACTGTAGATATGGAACGTGACCCTAGATGGGGTCGAAATGAAGAGGGATACGGAGAGGATCCTCGTCTTGCCGCAATGATGGGTGGAGAGTATGTAATTGGTATGGAAGGCGAAAATCCTCAGTATATAATCTCGGCATCAACTCTAAAACATTTCTACGGCAACAACTACGAAAACGAAAGATATTATGCAAATAGTGAAATGCCACTTGATTTGAAAGAGGATTACTATCTCAGGGTATTCAAAGAGATTATTGAATATTCTCATCCCCTTTCTGTAATGTCTGCATATAATCAGATAAATGGTGTTACCTGTACATTTAATCCTGAGAATAAAGAGCTTTTAAAGAAATGGGGAGTTCCATTTATTGTTTCAGATGCATTCACCCTGGAATATGCTGTAACTCAGCAGCATACAGCTAAAGACGGTGCAGATGCAGTAAGGAAGGCTCTTGATGCTGGTGTAGATATGTTCTTTGAAAAGCCAGAATTTGAGGCGCAGGCAGTTGTGAGTGCATTTCAGAATGGCATTATTAATGAAAAAGATATAAAAGAAACTCTTATAAATAAACTTACTGTTTATTCAATGCTCGGGCTTTTGCCAGATGATATGGACGAGGATGGCTGTTCTAAACTATTCCCTATGAGCGAATACAATATGTCCAAGGTTGATACAGAAGAATCAAGACAGCTTGCCAGACGTTCACAGGCTGAGTCAGTTGTTCTTTTAAAGAATGATGGAATGCTTCCTCTTAAAGATAATAAGAATACATTTGCCTTTGGTCCATTTTCTGATTATGCACCAATGGACTGGTACAGTTCTGTTCCAAGCTATAAGGTTACTGTCAGTGAGGGAATGGGCATTGGCTCTGATAATCTTTGTCCTAAGGTTAAGCTTAGATTTAAAGATAAAAATGGCGAAATGCATTTTGCAACTATAAAAAATAAGGAAATAGTTCCAGCAGATGAAAGCACTGCTGAAGTTTTTGAGATAATGCTATGGGATGACTCTCGAATTACTCTGAAGTCCACAACTTCTGGTAAATATATGTCTACAATGTCCCCTGATATAAAGTTTGTTAATGCTGAAGAAAAGGCTGAATTCTTCTGGTTATATGAAAGAAATGAGGAAATCTTCAGCTGGTTCGTAAATGAAGCTTTTATTCTTATTGATGACAAGGGTGAAACAGTTCGTTTTAATAATGAAAATTCCCTAAGGTTCTGGGAAGATTCCAGAATTAGCGGAATTAAAAATGTAGATGGAGAGTTGGAAGTAGAGTTCGTTACTGTATCAGACGTAGACTCAGCTTTAGAAAATGCAATCCTAGATAATAATCTTGATTCTGAGACAAATATCCTTGCCTGCTTTGGTCTTCATCCACTTGTAAATTGCAGAGAAGACAGAGACAGGGATTCTATTGAGCTTCCTCCTTTCCAGAGAGCAGTTTTAAGAATTCTCAGGGAAAGATTTAATAATATAGCCTTTCTTGTTATGGCAAATGGACCTGTAGCAATACTTGAAGAAGTAAATGATCCAGAAGTAAGATGTATTCTTTGGACAGCAATGGGTTGTCAGGAGCTTGGAAATGGTCTTGCAGATGTGATAATGGGACGAGTTAGTCCTTCGGGAAGACTACCACAGACATGGTATACGGGAGATGATCAGCTTGGAGATATCAGGGATTACGATATCAGAAAGAACAAGATGACATATCTCTATATGGAAGATAAGCCTCTATACAGATTTGGCTTCGGACTTACTTATTCTAAGTTTGAATGCGAGCTGCTATCCGTAAAAGATTCAGATTCCTTTGTTGGAAAAGAATTTGAAGTTGCTGTTAATAATGTTGGTGATGTAACTTCTGATTACGTGGTTCAGATTTATCAGACAAAGGATGGAGAGTTCTATCTTTATGGTGATAACGAAGATGGACTGGATGTAAATGGGCGTAAGATACCTATCGAAAGTAAGCTTGTTGCTTTTGAGAGGGTTCATGATATAAAACCAGGAGAGAGAGTTAATATATCATTTTAAAGTCAAGGCAGATGAGAATCATTCCCATCTGCCTTGATTTCCTTTTACCTTAATTTATTCAGTAATAATACCTTTTCGTATATATTTTTCTCGTTTTACTTCGTACATACTTGTATCTGCATTCTTTACTGCCTTTGTTATATCAAAATCATCATTCAGGATAGTCGTAATATAACCGCAGCTGGTAGATACATCATACGGTTTTCCAGATCCTTCGTTATATTTATCAAGATATTTATCTATATTTTTTATAATTTGATCTGGATTGCATTCGCCAAAGATAACTGAGAAAATCTCATCACCACCAAATCTTGCTGAAAGACTGTTTTCAGGAACGGAGTCCATTAGAGCTTTTGCGGTCGTAGCGATGGCATTATCTCCATCAGCATGTCCGAAATGGTCATTTATATATTTGAGTCCATCCAGGTCAGACATAATGACAGTGATTTCCTTGTTGTCATATTTATGCTTTTTACAAATCTTCTTAAACTGGTTATGAAAGCCTATTCTGTTAAACAGACCTGTAAGTGGGTCATGCCTGTACATCTCATCCATCTTTTCGAGAAGAGTACGCTGGTATTGAATATTAACATATCCGCCAATTGCCGTACCGATTGCATTTGTCGCATTTACTGTATTCGAATAGTTGGAGATGAAATAATCTCTGAAATAATAGCAGACAAATCCAAAGGCTTTACCCATATAGTCCAGAGCATTGAAAATTAGAGGATAACCACTCTCTGTAAGCTGAAGGATTCTGTATCTGAAAGCGGGAGAGAGCACATCTTCTGTATAAATATCATCATATTCAGGCTCTACAAATGTATCAGGCTTATAATCATCCTTAAAATCAGAGTCAAAAATCTTTACAAGCTCTTTCTTGGAATTATCCTTTTCAAGGTCTATGAAATAATTATCTTCCTCATTTTCAAACATTCGTTTATCAACAACTGTAAGCTGCTGGTCGGTTTTATAGCAATCGAGATGAGAAACCATGGTTCCTAAATTAGGACTGAGCTGCATGGCTGCAGTAATTCGTTTTAATACTCGGTTGTCATCATTATGTCTGGAAAAGCTTTCTCTGAACCAGTCAAGAAGTATCTGAGTGCTTTCTTTATGTTCCTTACAACCGCAGGATTCATTTGCAATGAATGTAGGTGTGATAAAGCGGTTATGTGTTTTTCCTTCCTTAATGGCCTCAAAAACAGCATCAGCAGATGCATCAGCAAGCTGAATGATATCACAGGAAGCAGATGTTATTTTAGGAGAAGTGAAGAAAATCTCATCATAACCATCAAAGCCAGCTATTAAAATGTCATCTGGAATCTTATAACCTTTTTCCTTCAGCATTTCCGATACAGTAATTGCCATTACGTCATTAGCGCATATAATAGCTTCTGGAAGCTCTGATCCTTCACATCTTTCGAAAAGCTCCTGCATGGCAATACGGCATGGATCTGACCAGAAATAGCCATAACTAAGCATACTGTCATTAAAATCTATATTGTTTTCTTCCAGAACCTTCTTGAATACTTTGATTCGGTTGTTTGAGAAATCATTATCAGGCTGACCAGCAATCATATGTGGTCTTGTTACTTTATGATCCTCAATTATATGACGAACAACCTGCTCAAAGCCTTTTTCATAATCAAAATTAATGCAATAAGCGCCATCATAATGTCCATCGGCGATTATAACTGGGACATTATTTTCATTAGAATGCTCGATAACATATTCTGAAATCTTATGACTTTTAATCTTTTCGTCCATGATTACAACAGCGTCAATATAGTTATAAGGAATAAGCTTAAAAATATATTTTTCAGCTGCCTGTCTGTTTTCTTCCCAATAAATATCAGAATTTATTGCAAAAATAAGAAGAGAGTAGTCCTCGGCACGGAGCCTCTCATTCAACTTTACAATATATCCATGTATTTGGGGATCATATATGCGTGAAGTGCATAAAGCGACCATTTTTTTGCCATTAATCATAAAACACCCCTTAATTTAAAAACCACCCAAAAAAATTATAACACATGTGTTGCGCTTTTGTTATACTTTATTTGTTATTATAGTATTGATTTAATAATAGGATAACTGTAAATAAATGCATTCCATATAAGGAGGTTCTCATGAACGTATTTGTTATAAATAATTGCAGTGCAAAAGTACGGGAACAGTTTTATAGATTTGTTCCTAAAGAATTCCTGAAATACACAGAAGATGGAAGTTCCATTTTGATTGGAGCCACTATTTTTGATGCAGAAGGCATTGAGGCTTGTGGAATTACCATATTGTCTGTTATTGAAGGAGAACTGGTTATCAGATGGATGTGGATGGATCCGGATGTAAGACTTAATGGTGGTGGTACCAAAATGCTTGAAACATGTTATGGTATTGCTGCTACCAATGATGTTCGTAGACTTACTGCATTAGTTCCGGATTTTGACGATGAGATTTACGAAGAGGAGATTTACCAGTTTCTATATGAAAATGATTTCATAGATTTCGGAGAGGGCGAGATTGATGGACAAAAGGTAAATGTCCTTGTTGGTGATGCAGAGCTATATCTTTCAATGGAAAATGATATGGCTAACCAGGATGTTGCAGATAGAAGACGTGCGAAAGCATATGATAAATTCCCTAATAAATTTGTTGCTACTGAAATTGAGTATTTCAGTGGGGTTTCAGTAGAGGAGGCAATGTGATATGGCACCAAAACCAAAGCATGAAAGACTGATCCAGGGTAGCTGGGACAGCCTTGGCGCAGAACAGAAGAAAAATGCAGTAAAGCTAATAGCGATTACTATATTGTTTATCCTCTGGAGCTTTCTCCTGAAAGCTTTAAGATGAAAGCTAAGTATGCTAATGAGAGCGAATCTACTCTTAAAGAAAAGAGAAATCAGGCGAGAACTCAGCTAAAGAGTGAACTGGTTCTTGATGATTTTAAACAAAAGAACCTTAATACAAGCAAGCTGCTCCTTAATGGAAGCTCCGTTCTTGAAAAGGACTGGAGACTATTTAAGTTTGCATCTCCTGAAATGCAGTGGGTTAAGAAGAGCCTGGCTGCTCTTAATAACGTGCTTGAAGAAGGCATTGCCGACTATATAAATGAGCAGGGTGTATTTGATTCTGATAAATATCAGGAAAGAGTAAACAAAGCCTATGATGAGTTTTTCCTTGCTGCTCAGAATTATCTTGATAATAGAAATCCTAGTAGTATTCCAGGTAAGAGAAGACGTAGAAGAGTAGATGAACTTCTCGTTAATGCAAAGAAATCAAAACAGGATTTCAATGTAATGATTGAAAATTCCAAAGATGGAATGATCAAATTTGAGGATATGTCTCCTGAAAAGAGACAGAGTGTTAATGCATATAATCTTGTAACAGAAATACCTTCACAGGTGACTGATGAGGTTGCTTGGCAGAATGAAGGTAATTCTACTGATGTTTATCGTGTACATATGGTTGGCGATGATAATAAGCATTATTATTTAAAGGAAAACCTTCCATTTCTAAATGAAAATATGCAAGGTTTCCTAACCAGAAGATCCAGACAGTTAAATGTCAGCAGAAATAATATGCCTGGTAAACAGAATGCTGAACCTGATAAGGTTGAAGAAAGAATTAAGAATATATCAGAAAAAGATTATGATAATGCGCTTACACTTATTAATAATCTAAATAATGCTTTAAATAGAGTAGGTGATGCTGAAAAGCTTGTTCTTGGAGAAAAGTTTGCAAAGTATTTTGCATATAATTTCGATACAATATTTAAAGATTGGGAAATGTATAACAGCCTGGCTGATAATCCAAATCTCCAAGGCAACATGACTCTCGACCAGATGATTCAAAAAGCTAAAGATGATCATGATGATATTCTTGAACAAGGTCTTAGTATAAGAAAAGCCATGCTTGAGGCAGAAGGAATTTTGGATGCTGGCGGCAAAGAGCCAGAACCAATGGAAAAGATGTCTGCTTACGAATTCCTTGTAAAAACTATGAAGCTTAATAATGATAATGATAAGCTGTTCATGGATTCTATCAAGGATCTTTCTGATAAAGAACTGGAAACGCTCTTTAGAGTGACAATGGGTAAAGAAGTTGAACTCTTTGGTCAGATGAGCGCTCAGGGAATGCAGAAGGGTGAAGATAAGGCTGCGATTAACAATACAGCTACATCAAGAGTTGCAGAGCATCTCGGCTTTGATGACGTTATAACTAAATCACATACAAGTCTTGTAAAGTTTAAACGTCGTGATGGTACTGAGGTTAATCAGTTATGTACAGTTTGCGAGGAGGCAGAAGGTACAGAGTTTATAGATATTATGAAGACAGCTGAGAAGGAGGGTGTGAAGATCATTTATTCTCCTGAGGCAATTAGAAATCTTATGCGTTTGCAGGCTATTGATACTCTGTGTCTTCAGAAGGACAGACATGGACGTAATTTCAAATGCCAGATTGATAGAGACCCAAAGACAAAAAATATTATTATTAAGAGTCTAAAGGCTTACGATAATGATATGTCTTTTGATGCAATTGATCTAAAGACTGCATTTGACGAAGCTTCAAATGATCCGAAGAGAGTGCAGTTCCTTCCACCAATGACTCAGACTATCAAGAAGGATAGTGCGTTATATAAACATATTCTTGGAAACTATTTTGGGGTGGATGTTGTTTCTCCAATCAAGATTCCTGAGACTCCATCTATTACGATAGCTAGTAGATACAATTTTAGTCTTAAGGGTGTTCTTTCAAAGGGCCCAAAATATTTGATAGAGGATAAACGTTATAAGATTGCACATGAAAATGATCTTTCATACAATTGGACTGTTGATGAGATAAAGTTCAGCGATAAAATGACAAAAGATGTTAAAGCTGGTTATATCAAGGAAATGCAGGAGCTTGGTATAAAGTATGATCCTGAAAATGAGATGGATTGTTTTCAAAAGTTTATCGCTAAAAAAATAGTACACTTTACAAGTGAGATTAAATCCAAGTGGTATGTTGATGATAAAACTAGAAGGGCTCTTAATGATGCTTATAAAGAACAGCATGAGGGTAAGAATAGACCAAATGGTAGCTATCCTTATAATTTTGATCTGGATGAGCAGCAAAAGAAAGATCTCGAAAACTTAATTAACGATATGAGGAAATTCCATGATGCATTTGATTTTAGTAAATTAAGTTTAAAAAGTGATGCATCTATGGGTGCGATTCCATATGTAGATATATTCTTCAAAACCGTTATTTATACTCATGATATAGTTTATGGTGATTCAATTGATAAGAGATTTAAAAATCAATGTCATGATTATAATGCGGCTTCGCAGCTTTTGAATAATAATGGCGATTTTGAAATTCCTACAATGCTTCATTATGATAATGAAGCGTATATGGCGCTTCAAAAGGCTGTAGTTGATTACAGAAATCCTAATTCTGTTGCAGTAAATAATCTTAAAAAACTTGGTCTATCTAATGAAAAGATAGAAGCTTTAGCTCGACGTAATGAGCAGATGCTGGAGCATATAAAAACTGCTAGAGATAAGGCGCTTCTGTTTTATAAGGCGGCAGGTTATGATCCAAATTCAGTTAAGGCTAAGTTCTTTCTGGATAAAGCGGATTATAAGGAACTGAATTCATTAACAGATTTTGCTATAGATCCTGGAAATACATATCTTGCTATAGATAATGAAAACTATCTCTGTGGACAGAAATTCCAGATGAAGGTAGGAGATGAGATTAAAGAAGTTAAATTCTCTGATCTCATGAATGATAAAGAAAAGCAGATTGCTAATGATTATAATACTTATATCCAGAATGATAAAAAGCGTTGGAAGTATCCAGATCAGGATAAAGAATTTAAGAAATATGATGTAAATAATACAGAGACAAAGCTTATTACAGTGGTAGACGCTAATTACTATATAAATGCTTGTATTGATGATGCAATCTATAATGTGGCTCATAATGATTTTGAAACAAAAGAAAAGCTTATAGAAGGCTTCAAAGAAATACTGTTTACACAAAGAATGCGTACAAATAAGCCTCTGAATATTGATTCTGTAAAACAATTTATGGAAAAAGATTCAAATCTTAGAGCTGCATTTAATAATGAATTAAATAGTCCAGAAGGCAAAATATTCATGAAAAACTTAAATTCAATGCTTGAAAATGAATTTAATAACCGTGGTTATAAGAAACTAACTGAAAAGAACTTAGAAAAGAGCAAAAAGAAAATCTTTGATAAATCATTAGATGACATCTTTGATAAGTTAAAAGCACCTGGTGCCGATAAAAATGCGATAGTAGAGGGTATGGCTAAGGATTGCAAGAATATGAAAGACTTTGCAAAGAAATTTGGTGTAGATATTGATCCAGAGACAGCTTTGCAGCAGTTTATCCAGAAGAATCCTGGTGTACTTACACAGGAACAGATAAACAAGATTATGAATGCAATAAAACCTCAGCAGGCTCAAGTAAATGTAAATAATAACGGACCAGCTATGAGACATTAAAGTTTTAATTTAACTACCTGGAATTAAAACTTTTAAATAAAGATAATACCATGAGTTTGAAAAAACTTGTGGTATTATTTTTATGGGTTGAATAGGGATAAGAATAGTGGTATACTGCAAACAGATATTTATTCGTGAAACCATAGTTTTGCGAAAATATGAGATCTGCAAATATACGAAAGTAGTGCTTTTGCATGTTTACATGCTAAAAAGCGCTTACTTTCGTATATATATAGGGCGAATGCCCGGTATCGCCGAACAAAAGGCAGCTTGCTGCCGTCGTACAACTTTGCTGGACGGTTCGGCGATTGCAGGTCGACGTTTGGCGATTGCACTGCTTTAAAAGTAAATATAATTATATGAGGTAATCCACCATGTCTGAATCCTACGCAAAACAACTTTCAAAAAAACAAATCCTTGAACTTAGATCTATCCTTTCAGATCTTCCTCCATATGTTAAAGACTTCATGCGTTCAATTGAAACTACAACCCAACCACGTACTCGCATAGCCTATGCACATGATATTAAATATTTCTTTGAATTTCTTCAATCAGAAAATCCTTTTTTAAAGAAAAAAGAAATGTATGAAATAACATACTCTGATATAGATAAACTCCAGGCTCGTGACATTGAGGAATATCTGGATTATTTGTCATATTATGTACGTAATGGCCGTGAATATACCAATGATAACGCCTCAAAAAAGCGAAAACTCGTTGGTTTACGTGCTTTTTTCAAGTATTTATATATTAATGATTGCATCTCTCAAAACGTCACTGAAAAGGTAAAAACCCCTAAAATTAAAGAAAAAGCCATTGTTCGTATGGAGGCTAATGAAACGGCTGATTTTCTTGATAATGTTGAATATGGAACCAATTTGACACAGCGTCAACAAAAGTTCCATGAACGTGATAAAACCCGTGATTTGGCCCTTTTAACCCTTATGTTAAGCACAGGACTGCGTGTTTCTGAGACTGTTGGACTTAATATAGATGATGTAGATTTTGATAATTCACGTGTAAAAGTCACCAGAAAAGGTGGAAATGAATCATTTGTTTACTTTTCTGACGAAGCAACTGGATATATACAGGAATATCTTAAAGAAAGAGAAAAAATAGTCCCTGTAGATGGCCATGAGGATGCACTATTCCTCTCCTCTCACAGAAAACGTATATCTGTAAGGTCCGTTGAAAATATGGTTAAAAAGTACGCCAGAGTGACTACTCCTCTAAAAAAGATTACTCCTCATAAGCTTCGTAGTACTTATGGTACGGCTCTTTATCAGGAAACAAGTGATATTTACCTTGTTGCAGATGTTCTTGGACATAAAGATGTTAATACAACACGTAAACATTATGCTGATATAGATCAGGAAAGAAAACGTGGTGCTAGAAACAAGGTTACATTACGTGAAAATGTTTCTAAAGACACATCTCTCGCTGAAAAATTTACTCAAGATTCTGATGATGAATAAAAAGGTTTTCCATAATTATATTATGTAAACTATCATATTATAAAAATAATGTCAATGGAAATTTTAGCTTCCACTGACATTATTTTTATGGATTATTTCTTATCCAATGTTCCTGTATTTAAAACCCTAAATCTTCGGCGCTAAGTGTATTAATATGACTTCCATCGATTGCATTTATATATGTTACAGCAATCAATCTACTGGTTGATCTTATTGATATCTCCCAAGATGGTATGAGTTGCATTGTGCCATCATCTAGTGTAATTGGAACATATACGAATTGAACAGCATCGATAATGAGCGAGCCAGTATTATCACTTAATTCTTTTGGATCGATATCTTGTGATGATTCATTCACAAATGTATCCATTGCATCTTTAAAACTAAGTACACTGGTATTTTCTGTTACTCTCTCACCAAATACATAATTTGTAGATGCTCTGAAAGCAATGACTCCGGAATTATTGAGATATACGTCTCCACTCTGAAGTACCATTGATTCAACATATGGAGATCCCGTTCTTATATATTGGTTGCATATGGTATACATTACAGGAATGTCATACCCATCTCTTACTGCTCCTTCAAGAGTATCTGAATTCATTATATCGTCATTTAAATATACCAATTCATTCTTTTGCGGATCTTCTACTTCAGGAATTCCTAGTGAATTTGCATTAGAATATAATGATATAGATTCTGGTGGATAGTCAACATTCAGAAAATCCTTAAGAGTTTTAGATGTTGTGTTTATAAGCTCTTCATCTGAAAGAGTACATTTGTTTGGCCTGTCAGACATTACCTCATTAAGATTAACTGTGTGTAGCCCTGGATTATAAAGATAAACATTTCCATCACGATATGACAAAAAACAATCTTCTAGAGCAGGATCACCAACTATATCAGAATACTTTTTAGGGAAAAGCGCAACCGCCATTTGATTAAATTTACTGCAATATGATACTACTAATTGATAATCTAATCCGTTATATTTACCCTCATATGTATGTATATAGTATGAATCCTCATCTAGCCATGGGACAGCCTCGTGAACATGGACATTATCTGGATCTGAATTTGCCGAACAAATGGAATTTATAACATCAATTATACCTGAAGAATCTTCATCTTTATTTAGAAGGCTTTTATCTTCCGTTTTTATCGCTTTTCCAGTTTCTCCAAATATTTTCTTTACTATCTCGTTTTCTTTAACATCATCTTCTGTCATTAATTCTACGTTGTAAATACACAGACTATCTGTATCTTTAACAGTATAATCTACGTTCATTTCACAAGCAGTATCTCCTAAATTGAAGGAGTTTGAATAAGAAAGCTCTTTACCACCCAACATTTCGATGAGTGAATCACCTGTGTTAGCTTTTGCTTCGCTGGATTTGCCACTTGATTCCCCCGAACCATAATCCTCTACTTTTATATCTTTATTGCCGCAAGCAGTAAGAAATAGAGATAATACTAAGATTAGACATAATAATTTCCTTTTTTTCATGATGTTTTCCCTTTTATATAATACTTTTACCTTTATAGTTAGCAATTCCCTGTATATACAAAGTCCAGCTTTTCTCTGGCTATATCAGCTAATTCATATACTCTCCTAACATCCGTGGCCGCCCTGTCAGTCATCTTGAATGTTGGGAAGAATCTGGATATATGCAGTGGTATCTGTTTGCCGATTACATTTCCGCTGGAATCTTTAAGTCCAGCTATCCAGCTACTTATCTCACGCATCTCATCATAACTATCATTCTCCCCAGGAATGATAAGCGTTGTCAGCTCTACATAAGAGTCCTTTACAGCTCTTTCTATAAAGTCCATTACCATCTTTCTATTGCCGCCTAAAAGTCTGCTGTAATAGTCATCACTAAAGCCCTTTAAGTCGATATTCATTGCATCTATATATGGCAGAATTTCTTCTAGAATTGCTATTTCTGCTGTCCCGTTAGATACCAGAACATTCTTCATACCTTCAGCCTTAATAAGTTTTGCTGTATCGCGGACGAATTCATATCCTATCATTGGCTCATTATAAGTAAACGCAATGCCAATATTCCCCTCATCCTTATAACTTTTAGCAATATAAACAAGCTCATCTGGGGAGATGTATTCCAGACCTTTTTCGTCCATGTTATCAATATCAAGTTTTGCAAAGGATTTGGCCATTTCAGACCAGGATATGTCATAGTTCTGACAGAATGGGCAACGTAGATTACAACCATAACTGCCTACTGAAAGTATTTTACTTCCAGGACAAAACCTTGAAAGTGGTTTTTTCTCAATAGGATCAAGAGCAAGAGCTGTAATCTTGCCATAATTAGACGCGGTGACAATGCCATCTTTACAGATTCTTGCACCGCAGAAACCGATTTCCCCTTCACTAATTTCACAATGTCTAAAACAGACTTCACATTTCGCCATAAGAACACCTATTGGCTGATTAAAGCCCTAACTTTTGGTTCAAAGCATTTAGTACCTTCTTCTTATCTTTACTCCATTCAGGAGCTATAAGTGTGCGCTTTGGACCATCCCCTGTTAACCTGTGTATTATTATATCATCAGGTAGTATATCAAGACAATCACTAACTAAATTAATATATTCTTCCTGCGTCATACACTCAAAAAGTCCAACTGCGTAATCCCTAGCGAGGTCAGTATCCTGTAAAACATGAAGAAGCTGCAACTTAATCCCCTGTACGCCGCTTTCTCCTACGTATTTTACTGTTTCCAGCATATCTTCCTTTGATTCACCTGGTAATCCAAGGATTACATGAGTAATAACTTCAATATTACGAGATAATAAATCCTGAACCGCCTTGTCATAGACTGATAAAGGATAACCTCTTCTAATATAATTAGCTGTTTTTTCGTGTATAGTCTGAAGCCCAAGCTCAATCCATATTGGCTTTATATGATTTAATTCATCTAGTAGATTGAGAACCTCGTCAGGAAGGCAATCTGGCCTTGTTCCAATAGAGACGGCTACAATGTCAGGATGATTAATAGCTTCTGTATAAAGGGCTCTCAGCCGTTCTACAGGGCCATATGTGTTGGTAAAAGCCTGAAAGTATGCAATATATTTATTAGTATCTATATTACTTTCTTTATTCTTGGGCATCTTGGCTACTACTCTTCTTTTACCATTTTCAATTTGCTGAGTTATAGAAAGATTCCTATCCTCAGCAAAATCACCCGATCCACCTGCGGAACAAAAAATACACCCTTTCGTTCCAAGGGTGCCATCTCTATTCGGACAAATAAAACCGCCATCTAGCGCCAGCTTATAAACCTTCTGCCCAAACCTCTCTCTTAAATACTTGTTCAACGTCTTCTGCTTCATATTTCACCAAATATGATTATCTCTTTTTACGCGCGAACATTATGTCCATATCCTCATCCTTGTACTTAAATAAAAATAGAGCAAGAACAACGAACATACATACAGTTACACATATATCTGCAAAGTTAAATATTGGAAAGTTTATGAATTTAGCTTCAATATAATCGATAACAAATCCAAGTCGTATTCTGTCGATCATATTTCCAATTGCACCGCCAAGAATAAATAGAATACATATCTTAAGTTCAATGTATTTATTCTCGAAAATAATATTCTTATATACATATAACAAAGCAATAATAAGAATAATAGATATTACTAAGAGAAGTATTGTTTTACCTGAGAAAGAGCCCCAGGCAGCACCACTATTCTTTATATATCTTAGTGAAAACACTCCATCAATGACCTTTTTTTCGTCCTTGTATGGAACCATATTCTTAACAATCCAGAGCTTACTTATCTGGTCAATCACAACTAAAATTGCAACTACAATTAATGAAATTATTACACTTAATGCTTTTCTCATAATTATGTCCTTATGCATAGTTCTTCATGTATTCAAGTATGGCGTCACGCATGTCGGAGTCGGTGACGTCTTTACGGATTATGGCGTTGCCAATACTGTCTAATAAGATAAACTTAATTGTATTACCAATAGCCTTTTTGTCGCTATGTGTATAGCTGATAACTAAGTCTATATCAATATCTTTAGGAAGCTTTGGAAGGTCAAAGTTATCTACTATTAAGCTTTCAATTTCGCCAACATCGGAGTTTGAAATAAGTCCCTTATTTCTTGAAATATATGCTGCCAGAATGCAACCGATTGAAACGCATTCACCATGAAGGAGCTGGAAGTTCATATATTTTTCTATGGCATGGCCAAGAGTATGCCCATAGTTAAGAAGTGCTCTTTCTCCTGTTATCTCATGAGGATCATCTTCCACAACCTGATTCTTAATCTTATTACAGCTATAAATCATATAACTCATTAAACGAGTAAATGAATACTTAGAAGGATCGTCAACTATTTTACGAGCAAACATATCCATGGATTTTGCCACATCATCATATCCATTATTTGCTGAATCATCGCTAAAAGTGCCGACTATAGAATTAATATCTGAATAATCTTTATTTAAGTCAGCTTTCTTGTAAAAACTACTAAGTGTCTTTATATTATCTTTCAGCCAATCAAACAGCTCTTTATCCTTAATGAGAGCTGACTTAACAACCTCTCCCATGCCAGAGAAGAACTGTCTCTTATCAAGGCTCTTTAATGTCTCAAGGTTTATATAAACAAGCTTTGGCATATGGAATGCCCCAACCATGTTTTTATATTGATCGAAGTCCACACCAGTCTTTCCACCAATACTGGAATCTACATCAGCAAGAAGGCTTGTTGGTACCTGAATAAAATCTATTCCTCTAAGGAATGTTGCAGCTGCGTAGCCACACATATCTCCTGTTACACCGCCACCTAAAGCAAGGAGAACATCATTTCTATTAAACTTCTCCTCAATCAGCTTAACATACAGCGCTTTAACAGTATCTAAATTCTTGCTTTCTTCGCCCTCAGGGAATACATAGTTTACGACTTTTGAAAAGCTATCTTTCGATATATCTAAAATAGCATCCATATAAACGGATGCCACTTTAGAATCTGATACAATGCAAAGCTTCTTTGCACCATCAGCATTATATTCATTATAAAATGAGACTAATCCTTCAAAGTTACTGTGGTAAACTATGTCATAAATTTTCTTACCTTCGAAATATACAGGTAATGAATTACTTAATGACATATGTCCTCCTAATCATCCATAAACATTATATCGCTAAATGGGTCAATGCCATCTCCACCAAGGGTTGATCCATATACAGTGGATGAATTACTTTGTTTATTTGCCATGGTCAGCTTAGAACCGCCTGAAGATCCACCAAGTGAACTTCCTTCTGGCTTACTGGATGAACCACTGCTCTCTGCTGAACTTGCGCCGGAAATATCAAAATAACTGGTATCTTCCTGCTTATCTTCTTTATTGTATCCTGCAGCGGCAACTGTATTTGCAGCATTTGGATCAAAATCATTATCATCAAGAGTTCTTCTTAGCTTTCTGATAAGACTATTGAAATTTGCCTTATATTCAGCATACTTAGCTGTAAGCTCAAGAATCTCCTCTTCAAGCCTTTCTTTTTTAGCCTGAGCTTCTTTAATGATATCATTACCTCTGCTCATAGCCTCGAGCTCAATAGCCTTAGCATTCTTTTCTGCATTAGACTTTGATTCTTCAATATTCTTATCTGTAAGAAGAAGCTTTTTGTTAAGTTCGTTCTCAGTAGATTTGTAATGCTGGACCTTATCAGTTAAGGTAATAACCTTCTCTTTAAGTTCAGCGTTGGATTTATAGAGCTCCCCATAGCTCTTAGAAACCTCATCAAAAAATGCCTGAACATCCTTTTTATCAAATCCAAGACCACCTTTGAACTTCTTCTGTTGAATATCAAGTGGTGTTAACATTCTATAGTTACCCTCCCCAGAGTATTATATAGCCAATTAATTACCTAAAAATGGAGAAAATGTAGAGTTGAGAATCTCTTCTCTAAGATCTCCAGATACTTCTATGCTATTTGGTACAGCTATAAAGATTGATGCTGATATAGCCTTTATCTCGCCTTCCATACCGTAGCAGGCACCACCAATGAAATCTATGATTCTCTGTGCCGGTTCAAGTTGCAAACCTTCCAGATTGATAACGATAGCCTGTCCTCTCTTAAGAAAGTCTGCTACAGTCTGTGCATCATCAAATGTCTGAGGTTTAATTACATATACTTCCTGAGATCTAGATGGTCTAGGTCTTCTCTCAGGATTATCAAATGAAACAAGCTTGTCTGTTGCCGTAGCCGTACTAGAGAAGTTGCTAGGTCTTCTGGTTTCTTTAGGCTGAGGGGCAGAAAAAGCAGGCTTTCTCTCCGGTTTCTTTGGAGCAGCAGCCTTCTGTCTTACAGCTTCTTCATATTCATAATCATCGTCTTCATCGAAGATGTAATCATCATCTTCATCGTATTCTTCTTCATCATCACTTATCTTGAAGTAATCGAAGAATCCCTTTCTTCCTTTTGCCATGTTAAGTTACACTCCGTTCGTTAACTATAATCTCTCTCTCCAAATATTGCGGTACCAACTCTGACCATTGTTGCACCTTCTTCAACAGCAACTAAATAGTCATTTGTCATACCCATGGAGAGAATGGACATATCAACATTATCTATGTTTTCAGATTTTATGTCAAGTAATAATTGATGCATACCCTTGAATACTTCTCTGTTTTCTTCTGGGTTTTCAACGAATGGAGCTATAGTCATCAAACCTCTTATGTGAACATGTCTGAAACTACTTGCAATCTCCTTTATTAGAGGAAGTACTTCTTCCTTCTTAACACCGAATTTAGTATCCTCTTCAGCATAATTAACTTCAATGAGGACATCTCTATGTATTTCTCTTTTAGCAGCTTCTTTCTCAATAACCTGAGCCAGCTTATAAGAATCAACTGAATGAATTAAAACTGCCTTATTTATTATATATTTAACCTTATTAGTCTGAAGATGTCCAATCTGATGGAACCGAACTGGAGTTGAAACTGTTTCAAACTTGTCTCTAAGCTCCTGTGGCTTATTCTCACCAAAATCCATTACATCTATCTTGATGAGTTCTTCTATATCACTGAGTGGCTTTGTTTTACTAACAGCAATAAGTGTAACATCTTCTGGTTTACGACCTATTTCCTTACACTTCTCATCAATTTTTCTTCTGACTTCTTTATAATTGTCTTGTATTTGTGACATGGATTAAATTACCTCCATTAATAAAGATTCTGGTTATCACGAACCTGCTCTGCATCCAGAACAATGTTATCAAATTCCTTAAGATTCTCATCATCCTTCAGAATTGTAAATTCATCCTGAGACTTAACTATAGTAACCTCAGTGAAATTAGCAACACCTGTATTCGCAAGATAAACACCCGTCAGCATTGTGGTCTTAAGTGACACAACAGGGATAGTCTGACCTTTTTCTCTTGTGTAAATCTGGTCAGTATCATAAAATGCGTCCTCATCAACATAGTAGTATTCTTCATCTATCTTATAGACAATAAGCTCTACTGTCTTATCTCTAGGTTCGCCAGGTTTGGCATCTGTTACCGTAGACTTCGTTACAGCATCGGTTATGCTGGCATTTCCCAGAGTAGCATCCAGAAGCGTTGCATCATCCGGCGTAGCCTCATCCGCCTTGGCATCCTTTGATAGCTTTTTCTTATCATCTTCGTATCTGATAACCTTAACAGTCTTTACGTTTGAACGCTCATCCTCTGGAACATAGCTCTTAGGTATCATATAAACTTCCTTATCAATAAGCGAAGAATTAGGTACCTTAAGACCTTCGAATTTATTAAGAATGATCTCGATACTCAGGAATCTTTCATCAATATAGTCAACCATGTATTTAGAAAGCGGAAGAACCAGGAAGTAACAATCTTCTTTTTCAATAAGGTTAAAGGTTGAACTAACCTCATTTGGAGAATTATTGATCGTAAATCTCAGCTTCTCTTCTTCCTGAATAACCTTTGCCTGCTCCTTTGTTATCTGACAGACAATGTTCCAGTTTTCATCTGAAACTATCTTAAATACTGTAGAACCTGTATCAAGAATATCTCCTGATTTAAGAGATGTCTTCTTGTAATTAGCCTGATTAAAATCCTCCTCAGAAAGAGTTTCAGGAGTCTTCTTCTCATAGCCATCGATATAATATGTAACAACGCCACTTTCTGTAGCCTTTATAGTCTGAAGTGTTGAGCTAACCTGAGCACCGCCTGCATTTATCTCCTGCATCATAACCTCGCTGGAAAGCTCCATAACCTTACTCTCAATCTCAGATTTGAAATTATAAAGATTTGAGAAGGTTACATCTGAATAAGATGATTTATAAGTATCTATTGTGGATCTGATATGAGCATAATCGGAATCAGTAAAAAGTGTATTACCATCATCACTATCACCTGCTTCTTTAATAGCTGTGATTACATTTCCAGTTTCATCTACTGTACAAACAGGTGAGTTCTTCTTTGTCTTATCACCATCATGAACGAAATAAATCATATATCCAGATTTGCCACTTGTAATCTCAATCTCGTTTCTAAGAGCAATACCTGTACAGTTGATATTATTATTAATATTACTGCTGCCAACCTTATACGTTGTAATAGGCTCTTTAGAAAGGGAAATGAAAATGCTTGCTATTACATAAATCAGGATAATACCAAAAATGATAATAGTAGAATTAAACCTAGCAGCTCTATTAAGTTTTATAACGTTGCTATTTCTTCTTTTCTTATTACCGCTCATTGTAAATCCTTAATTAGTTAAATTAAAAAGTGTACCAATCTTATTATAAAGGTCGTCTTCAGATGTTCCATCCGCCACAAACAGCGAATACTTCTTTCCATCAACCTCAACATTCATAGTTAAAATGTGACCTGCAAGTCTTGTTGTTCCAGTCTTCCATGAATCAATCTTGATATTAGATGGAAGCTGATAATTACCAGAAAGGAACTGATTTGTAGGTGAGATGTCATCTTCCCATGAAACTCCATCAGCATCAGTAAATGAATATGTAAATGAATCATAAGAATCAATTTCTCTTATAATTTCATACTTCTCTGCTTCCTGAAGAATCAGGTACATATCATAAGCTGTTACATAATGGTTATCATCATGAAGTCCATGAGGATTAGCAAAATGACTATTTGTGGCACCTATTTCATATGCTTTCTGATTCATTAAGTCAACGAAAGAAGCCTGATCTCCCGCCACATATTCAGCCAGTATAACAGCAAAATCGTTATATGACCTCATAAGAAGTCCATATAACAGATTACGAACAGTTATCGTATATCCAGCCTTTAGTGGACTTGTAAGAACGCCGTCCTCATTGAACTGAATATCATGTGAAAGTGTTATCTGGTCATCCAGACTTATCTTCCCTGAATAAAGGGCGTCACAAACAACAATGCCTGTCATAAGCTTTGTTGTAGATGCAGGATATATTCGTCTCAGGGAATTATATGAAACAATAGGTACGTTATTCTCATTATCTACAAGAAGTGTTGCATATGTATCAGCTACGAAGTCATCTGCATTTACATCCTGTCCATCTGGGATGATAGCAAGTCTGGATTGATATCCGCCTGCCTTCATCGTTGGAAGTGATGAACTCAGTTGAACTTCATTGATCATTTCACTGTCATACTTATCACTGTAGGTAATGTTTCTGTTTATGAAAAACAAAACGCTTCCTATTGCTATGATCATAAGAAGTAAATAATAGATTACAGCCTTACCCATTAAAAAGTCCTCTAGTTCTTATAAAGTGATCTCCAGTCCAAATCTCCTCTTTCAAGCGCCTTAATAAGAAGCTCTGCAGTAGCAAGATTAGATGCGATAGGAATATTATAGATATCGCATAGAGTGGAAATGTTATGAAAGTCATTATTATGTGGCTGACTCATGCTACTCTCTCTAAGGAAAATAACAAGGTCCATCTGGTTAGATTCAATCTGTGTTGCAATCTGCTCAACACCACCAAGATGCCCCGCAAGAAACTTGTGTACGGTAACACCTGATGCCTCTTCTACAAGTCGTCCTGTTGTAGCAGTTGAATAAATATCATGATTCTCAAGAATTCCCCTATAAGCTATACAGAAGTTCTGCATCAGCTTTTTCTTTGGATCATGTGCTATAAGTACGATATTCATTAGGATCCTCCCACATAAAACTAATACTTTCTCTTTTGAAGACTTATATTCAAAACTATGCCTATTCCAATAACCAGACTAAGAAGTGATGTAAGTCCATAACTGATAAATGGAAGTGGTATACCAGTATTTGGTAATAGTCTGGTTGCCACGCCAATATTTATAAAAGATTGAAAACCAATAAGACATGCCATACCTGATGAAATTAGAAGACCTAACTCATCTCGTGCATGCCTGCCAGCCCTTATACATTGTAACACTATAAGAAGAATAATTCCAATTATAATTACACTTCCGAAGAAGCCGAAAGATTCGCCGATTGCGGAGAAAATAAAGTCTGTCTGCTGCTCGGAAATAAGGTTTGTATCACTGGTTGTTGCAGCCTCACTATCACTCTTCAGTCCCTTACCCATAAGCTGTCCAGAACCAATAGCCATTACAGAGTTTTCCTGCTGCATGGTTTCATCCTCGTATTCAGATGGGTTAATGAAGGACATAATTCTCTTAACCTGATGTTCGTAAAGAAGATGCTGATTAGGAGTCTGGATATACCAGATAAATATACTAAATGAAGGTATAAGGATCAGCAAAGCTACTCCTATTATCTTGTAGCTAAGTCCTGAAATATAGAACAGACTAAGTAGTACTACTCCAAGACATACAAGTGTTGAAAGGTCAGGTTCAAAGAAAATAAGTGCAATAGGGATTGACCAGAATATAATAAATCCCATTATACCACCGAAGGTATTTACCTTCTCTTTATCCATCAGCTTACTAAGATAGGTTGCAAAGAATATGATCATAATAGTCTTTGCCAGTTCTGATGGCTGGAATGTAATACCAGCTATTGTGAACCATCTTGTAGCATTATTTACAGTAGAACCTGCAATTAGAACCAGTACCAGAAGTATATTACTAAATGCATAAAGTGGTATGAAGAACTTTGATATCAGGTGATAGTCCACAAATGAAAGAGCTATCATGATAACAACTGACAGTGCTACTCCGACTGCCTGTTTCATGGTGTACTCATCATTAACACTGTCAATAACGTAAACACCGATTATCATGAGTGCAATAACCAGACAAATAAGTATGAAGTTATAATTTTTAAGATTATATCTTCTAAACATTCTTAGTCTCCAACTTCTCCATCATCTTTAGTAAATTCAGCGTTATTAAGCGCTTCTTTATCATATAGATATGCATAAATGAAACCAGTCAAATCAGCCGCATTCGAGGATGCATATCCATTTGGAATAACTGTAGTAACTGAAACCTCAGGTGCCGAGTACGGCGCATAGGAAATAAACAGCGCGTGAGCAGGTCTGTCCTCTCCTTCCTGGGCGGTTCCTGTTTTACCAGCAACTTCAACATTGATGGTATTTAAAAGCTTATTCTTTTGTAGGTCGTCCGTTACAACGAGCCGCATACCAGTATGTATCTGGTTCCAAAGGGTTTGATCGATATTAACCTGAGATGCTATCGTATGGTTGGATGTTCTGACAACATTACCCTCATAATCCGTAATCTTATTCATAAGAGACAGATTGTAGCAAGTTCCACCATTCGCAATAGTAGAAACATAACGGGAAAGCTGAACCGGAGCATAGGCATGAGTACCCTGTCCAATGGCACTGGTAACAGCATCGTTATTGGAGAAATGAGGTTCAATCTCTTCTGTCTCTACACCAGATTTACTTGTAAGACCAAACATACTTGCGTACTTCTTAAGACTTGCAAGACCTTCATCATCGACATATGTTCCAGTTCTTGTAGCAAGTCTGTAACCTACTGTAAAGAAGAAATAGTTACATGAAATATCAAGAGCTGTAGGAATATTGATAGAACCATGTGTTAAATGATAATCTCTGTAAATCCAGCACTTAGGCTTTGTATAAACCTCTTCGAATACACCAAGGTCAGTAATATACTCATCAACTCCCAAAACGCCTTCAGAAACACCTGTTACGGCAGAAATAGGTTTGAATGTAGAACCTGGTGCAGTACGCATCATAGTTGCTCTGTTATAAAGAGGATCCGTATTATCCTCGAGAAGTCCTGCATAGTAATCAGGATCGACCTGGTTGGTCAGATAATTATTATCATAACTTGGATAACTTACCATTGCTCTTACTTCACCAGTATTTACATCAGTAACCACAACAGCACCAGAACAAGGTGTAAGTGCAAGCATTGCAGGTGTAATCTCGAGAGATGTAAGTTTAGCAATAATAAATCCATAAGGAGTCATTCCACCAAGTCGGAAAGATGAATACTCAACATCACCCTCTTCTGTAAGAACTCCCTGATCATAAAGAAGGTTAACAACATCATAACTTGAAATAGAACCTTCTTTGATCATATTTCTGATAACACGATTATTAAAATCAGAATCATCCTTAAGATGCTCAATTATATAATCGATGAGCATACTGTAAATCTCATCAGAATCGTAGTATTTATCATCTTCCTGAATTGAGGTTGTATTTATTGCCTCAACACTTATGAGATAATGCAGGAAGTCCTGAAGAGATGTTTCATCATTTGTATAAGCAAGGAACTTCTTAGAATTCTGATTAACCTTGCCAACATCGTAAATGCCCTCTTTGCTGAGCATTTCGCAAATATACTCACAATAATCTCTGTACTCGCTATCAAGATTCTTAAGCTCTACAGGATTGTCTGTAAGAAGTCCATTAACCGTTTCAAGGGTTGTAGCCTGTCTTGCAGAAAATGTATTATAAGTACTTCTCTCAAGGTCAGAAGCTGTTGGGCTATTCATTTCTGATATCTTCAGAAGATTATTACTGAAGAATGCCGCATAAACATCTGTAATAGCAATCAGTTTATCTGGATTATCTTCGGGAACCTCAGCAACATTATAAATCTTTGACATAAGGATAGATGCAATTTCCTTCTCAAGCATGTCATAGCAATACTTCTGAAGGTCACTATCAATGGTTAGATAAACATCATTTCCAGCAATTGAAGGCGTATCCTTTTCAACCTCCAGCACCTTTCCAAGATTATCTACATAAAGGAGCTGTTCTCCATCAGTACCATGAAGATCTGTTTCAAATACCTTTTCAATACCGGATTTACCAACCACATCATTACTGCTGTACTTATCTTCTCCAAGAGATTCATTCAGATAATCAATATCCTCCTGAGAAGCCTTTCCTACATAACCAATGATATGTGAGAAATATTTAGCATCATTATAAACACGGCTGGATGTGACCATTATGTCCATTCCAAGCAGATTATCTTTATTTTCAGTTATAGTTGCACGGCTCTTTTCAGAGATGTTATGTGCTATTTCAACAGGAACATACTGCTGATAACGGTTCAGCCACAGACTATATCTGCAGGCTAGAATTTTCATAGCAGTTTCAGTATCATATTCCGCAGTAATCTCAAACAGGTTTCTAAGATAAACAACCACTTCTTCGGCGGTAGCATTTGCCTGTTCTTCAGAAAGGTCCTCAACCGAATCGACGGCATAAACATCCTTCAAGAACATCTTTAATGGCGCGCCATCTATGGTGTATTTATATTTACCATTATTCTCTTTAATATAGAAACCAATATCAACATCATCACCATTCTCGTTAAGAATGTTGAGCGTGTTGTTGATGATCATATTTTTGTATTTGTTTTCAGATAAGTTTCTCTTCTCTGCTTCTTCCGGAAGTAAAGTATTATTACCAAAAGTAAGTGTATAAGAGATTACATTGTACGCTAAAAGATTACCGTTAACATCATAAATCTTGCCACGGATTGAATTGACTGTCAGAGTCTTCTCAGACTTATATTCAAAGCTCTTGTTATACTGTTCACCCTGTTCAATCTGAAGAGTGAAAAGCCTGTTAATAAGCAGTGTAAAGAGCACAATAAGAATAAGAGTCACTGGAAAGATACGACTCCTGATATAATCAATGGTTATTTCTTTTATGGATATAAACAGATCTTTAAGCAATCTCATTTTCGCCGACCTTCTTCTTTAGATATTTGTTAATCCATACATAGAATCTATAAATAATAACAGTTGCAATAACTGTAAGTACTATCTGTGGCAGGAATACATGAATTATATAGAACATAATGCCTGTTCTGTTTCTGAGCAGGAATGAAAGTACATAAACCGCAGTATTAAATACTATCTCATCCATAAATATAATAAATACAGGCATCATAACATCTTCCATAAGATATTCCTTATGGAAGGCGCCATTAGAGTATCCAATTATCATAAATAGGAACATATAAGGACCTATGAGTGTTCCAAAGAAAATGTCATAAAGAAAACCACAAACAAACCCGGTAAGAAGTCCCTCTCTTCTACCTCTCATAATGCCAAATGACATCGTGAGGATAAGCATAAGATTAGGAGAAAATCCGGAGACATTCTCATATGAAAAAACAACACTCTGTAGCAGAAACGATATTAAGATAAGTAATAATATAGTAATGACTCTGCGCATTAATAATTCACTTCCTGTTTACGATCAAGAATTACAAGTACATCCTTGATATCAGTAAAATTAACTGTTGGTGTAATCTTTGCTGTCTGAGTAAGATTGTTTGAATCCTGCTCAATGCTGGTAACATATCCGATAGTAAGACCATATAAGTACCTATCAGATACATTCGATGTTATAACCTTATCACCCTCACTAATAACAGCATTTTTATCTATATCTGTAGCAAGCAGATATCCATTTTCCATTGTCTGAAGACTTCCTTCAACTGTACACAGATATCCAGCTCCACCTATTTCGCCTGTTACATTGGCTCTATCATCTATAATCGCACGAACCCTTGCATAATCATCATAGGATTCTACGACTATACCTAGAAGACCCTCGTCACAAAGAACGTTACAGCCCTCATATATTCCATCATTAAGTCCTTTATCAATATAGAACTCATTGAACCAGCCCGATGTATTAACAGAGAATACTCTGGCTGCAGTTTTTTCATAATCAGGATATAACTCGTCAAGATCATAAAGATCGCGAAGTGTCTGGAGCTCGGCCAACTCAGCCTCCTGCTTACCAACCTCATTCTGAAGATTTGTAACCTGACCCTTAAGCTTTGTATTCTCAGCTCTTAGCTCTTCAACATCTCCAAATACTTCAATCTTCTTTTCTACCCATTTTCCTATATCATTTACACCCTGCTGCATTGGTGTGATGAGTTCACCAGTATACTCTTTAACTGGCTTTAAAACATCAGGAAAAAATGCAGAGACTATTGTAAGTGCAATGCATATGACAGACAGGAATATAAGTATGTATTTAGGTGATATATCCTTTTTATAATCGAATTTCATATTTTCCTCTTTATTGTAGAATGCCTCTGTTTAAGAAGCTTTCGTAAACGCCATTTCCAATAATAATATGGTCATGCAATTTGATTCCGAGATTATTACCCAGTTCTTCTATTTTCTTTGTTACCAGGATATCTATATCACTTGGCTCAGGATTACCTGAAGGATGATTATGAACCAGGATAATGCTGGTAGCATTTGCCTTTAGGGCTTCCTTAAAAAGCTCTCTCGGATCCATTAAACTTCGGTTGATACTGCCTTCAGATATCAGAACTCTATGGATAATGCAATTTGCACTATCTACAAATAAAGCGTAAACCCGCTCTTTTTCAAGGTATCTAACCTCTTCCATAAAATAATCCGCAACAGTCTCAGGTGAATCAACGGTTAGTTTTTGTTCACATATTTCTGAAGACATTCTGCGGGATATTTCTGTAAGCGCGATTATCTGACAACCCTTAACGGTACCAACTCCTGGTATTTTGGTGAGTTCATTTAAATGTCTGTGATTCAGCCCCTGAAGTCCTTTATGGATTGGATGATCATTCAGGATACGTTGAGCCGTCTCTATTACACTCATCTTCCTGCTACCAGATCGGAGTATGATAGCCAGGAGTTCAGCGTCAGAAAGTCTTTCTGCACCATACTTTACCAGTTTTTCGATAGGCTTCTCATTAGGAGCCATATCTTTGATTCTTAGATTATTCATTTGTCCTCCAGTCTGAAGCCTCCATCAGCACTAGGACGAAATAAATCCAAGAGTTATGTTACCACACTATGAGGTTTTTATCCACGATTTTTTGTAGTGACATCATTATGCCAAACTTAGCGTGTGGATAGGTGAGACCACCCTGAAAATAAACGGCATAAGGCTCTTTCATAGGGGCATCAGCAGATAGCTCAATAGATGCACCTGAGATAAATGTACCTGCCGCCATGATGACATCTGAATCATAACCAGGCATAGCCCAAGGCACAGGTTTAACATAGCTGTCAACTGGAGCTGCAGCCTGAATACCTTCACAGAATGCCTGAATCAGCTCTGGCTTACCAAATGTGACTGCCTCGATAATATCATATCTTTCTTCATTGGCATCTGGAACAGCCTTAAATCCAAGGCCTTCATATATATTGGCGGCGAATATAGCGCCCTTTAAAGCGGCTGCTGTAACTGTTGGAGCGAGGAAAAGTCCTTCAGCAAACTGAGATGTAATTCCGAGAGATGCTCCAACCTCTTTACCAATTCCTGGAGTAACAAGCCTTGCAGCGCAATTGTCTATGCATTCCTTTGTTCCGCAGATATAACCACCAATTGGAGCAAGTCCGCCACCAATATTCTTAATAAGAGAACCAACCACCATATCTGCGCCTACATCAGAAGGCTCAATTGTTTCAACAAATTCACCATAACAATTATCAACCATTATGATTATATGGTCATGATTTGTTTCCTCTTCCACCTTACGTATAAAGCTGATTGCCTCACCAATCTGCTCAACAGAAAGTGATGGTCGGGTGTCATAACCTTTAGATCTCTGAATCTCAATAAGCTTTGTATTTGGCTTAATCTTAGCTTTTATTCCCTCAAAATCCCAGGAACCATCTTCCATTAAGTCCACCTGATCATAAGTGATTCCAAATTCAGCCAGGCATCCCTTTTCCTCTCTTACGCCGATAACCCCCTGAAGAGTGTCATATACAGCTCCTGCTATAGATAGCATTTCATCTCCAGGTCTAAGATTTCCGGCAAGAGCGATTGTCAGCGCATGAGTACCACATGTTATCTGCTGACGAACCAAGGCATCCTCTGTATGGAATACTTCAGCATAAATCCTCTCCAACGTATCACGTCCAGAATCATTATAACCATAGCCCGTAGTTCCACTCAGATGCTCAGCTGCAAGACGGCACTTAGCCATAGCCTGCTGAACCTTAATCTGATTCATTTCAGCAACCTTATCAATCTTCTCATACCTGTCTTTCAACTTTTCCTCAATCTCTGTGGCATACTCATAAACCTTTTCTGAAATACCACAATCCAAATAATACTGTTTTAAATCCATTTCTTCCTCCAATAAGTCAACGAGACCTGACCCCATTGACTCCAAGATATGTCCCTACTGACTTATTCTATCAAATATATATTCTAGTATTTTATCATCAGTCTCTGATGAGTCGAGTGTATAGTTGTTTGAAAATTCGTCTCGGTCTAGCCAAATGACATCTTTTTCTCGGCGGAACCAGGTGAGCTGTCTCTTTGCAAAGTGGCGGGTGTTGAGTTTAATCTGCTCAGCAGCTTCTTCCATTGAGCAACCTGTTTCTAATGCATCATAGATTTCTTTATAGCCTATAGCCTGCATTGATGTCATATCTCGGGTTAGTCCTTGTTCTTTAAGTTGCCTAACCTCTTCAACAAGACCATTATTCATCATGATATCAACTCTCTTATTAATTCTTTCATAGAGTCGATCCCGGTTCATATTTAGTACAAAATAAAAACTATTGTAAGCAGAACTCTTTTCACGCTCTCTGGAGTTATGAGCTGAAATAGGTTCTCCATAGAAATGATAAAATTCCAGAGCCCTTATTACTTTTCGGTAATTATTCTTATGTATTACCTTAGTCGAATCTGAATCTATCTCTGTTAGCTTACTATATAATACATCTAGTACTTTATTTTCGTTTGTATCATGTATATTATTTAAATTATTTGTATCACTTAAATTTTTTATATCACTTAAATTATTTGTATTATCTGATTTTGTATTGAATAGCGCTACATAGTTCTCAAGAACTTCTCTGAATGTCTCTCCAGATGCGCCTTTTTTTCTTATTTCTTTTTCGAAATCCGCAAGGTGTTCTCCTGTCTCTTCACTTTCATCAAATGAAATGTCATAAAGAAGCGCCTGGATATAGAAACCAGTTCCACCAACGATTATAGGAATTCTTCCTCTGGAATAAATTTCCTCCACGGCTTTCTTGGCCTCTTCTTTAAATACAGTTACATCAAAAGAAAAGTCGGGTTCATATACATCAATCAAATGATGAGGAACTCCTTGCATCTCTTCCTCAGTAACCTTTGCACTACCAATGTCCAGTCCTTTATAAACCTGGGCTGAATCGGCGGAAATTATCTCTCCATCAAGAGCTTGTGCTAGTTTAATGGAAAGGTCTGTCTTACCTACAGCCGTCGGTCCGGTAAGGATTATTAGTGGTTTCGAATCTATATTAAGTTTTTCCTTAACATTATTTACCATTATATCTTTTATTTATTAATTATTAGTCAACTATACGCTTAAACATTTTATCCAGATCAGCCTGAGTGAACTTGACCAGTGTAGGTCTGCCATGAGGGCATGTATATGGGTCCTTCAGCTTCATAAGCTTTTCAATAAGGTCCCTAACCTCGTACTCAGTAATCTCCTGATTACCTTTTATAGCGGCTTTACAGCCCATTGTAGCAAGCTTTCTAACGAAAATGTCCTCTGTAACATTCTCAACGCCATCACTGAGATATGCCACAATTTCATTAAACACTTCTCTTCCATCAAGTCCGATAAGATTAGCTGGCATAGCAGAAAGCTTAATGTCATTCGCACCAAAATCTTCTATCTCAAAGCCATATTGTTTCAGATAATCTACATTTTCAAGAACAGCTACCTTTTCTTTATTTGTAAGGCTTATCATTTCAGGTGGGAAAAGATTCTGAGAAAGAATCTTCCTGTTTTTAAACTCTTCAAGGAAGGTTTCGTAATTAACCTTTTCATGAGCGGCATGCTGATCCATTAAGTACATAGTTCCATCATATTCAGTTATCCAGTAAGTCTTAAATACCTGGCCGATAATCTTATGATGCCCCTTTGCCTCTTCTGAAAGATATCTTGTTTCTGACATTTCCTCCTGCTGATAACTATTCTTAGGAAGAGGTCTACTAATTGTTTCATCTATTGTTCTATTTTGTGAAGATAAACTACTGATGCTTTCAGAATTATCCGCATTATTATCCGAATTATCAGGATTATTATTTAAATTGTTAAGCTTATCTCTATATTCCTGAGGTAGTAAACTCTCAAGTATCGAGAAACTTGCCCCACCATTCTTATTAGAAGAAATATCAACTATATCCTTAGCAGAGTTAAATGGATTAGAGATCGACGAACTTGATGTATTATCACTTACCAAATTATCACTAACAATATTCAAATTCTGTTTATTTGTACTATCTTCCGAAGTCTTATTAACAGAACTAAGCAGCTGGCTAACACCAGTCTGAGGCTTCACATTTTCTGTATTTGAAACATTTTCCTTAAATGGCACCGCATCTGGAATCATTTCTTTATCCGTCAATGCATCCTTCACTGCATGGAAAACAGCACGGAATAGTCCCTGCTCATCATCGAATCTGAATTCCCTTTTAGCAGGATGCACGTTTACATCTACCATATAAGTTGGCAGCTCAATGAAAAGCGCTGTATAAGGGAATTTATGCTGCATGATATGAGTTTTATAAGCCTCTTCAATAGCTCTATTCACAACAGCACTCTTAACATATCTCTTATTTACAAAATAATTCTCAAAGCTTCTATTTCCCTTTGAAAGAAATGGCTTTCCGATAAATCCAGAAATACGAACAGTTTCATCCTTATAATCAACCTCAAGAAGACCTCTTGTAATGTCTTTTCCATAGAGGCTGTAAATAGTTTCTCTAAGACGTCCATCGCCCTGAGTATCAATTATTGTTTTATTATTTGAAATAAGCTTGATAGAAATATCTGGATTAGAAAGTGCGATATGCGTCATAAGGTCATTTATATAAGATGCCTCTGTCACATTTGACTTTAAGAATTTCAGTCTGGCTGGTGTATTATAAAAGATATTTCTGGAAATGATCGTTGTTCCATCAGGAGCGCCAATCTCTTTAAATTCAATTTCTTTTCCACCGTGAATCTCATACTTAATACCAGTCATAGAATCGCGAGTTTTAGTTATCATCTCAACCTGAGAAATAGCTGCAATGGTAGAAAGAGCCTCACCACGGAAACCAAGAGATACAATGTTCATAAGGTCATCTACATTGTCCAGCTTGCTTGTTGCGTGGCTCATATAGGCCTTACGAACGTCATCAGCTTCAATTCCCGAACCATTGTCTGTTACACGAATCATCGAAGTTCCGCCATCAGTTACTTCAACTGTGATCCTTGTAGCGCCTGAATCGATAGAATTTTCAACGAGTTCCTTTACGATAGATGAAGGTCTTTCAATTACTTCTCCTGCTGCTATTTTATCTATTGTGTGTTGATCTAGTACTTTTATCATGATTTTCCCTTAATGTTATTAAATGTATTCTTACTTCAATCTTTCTTTTAATTCCTGGAGATATAGTAATGCTTTCACTGGGGTCATGTTATTCAGATCCATGTTCTTTAGTTCAGAAGCAATGTTCATTTCCTCTGTTGTAGCGAACATAGAAAGCTGACCTGGAGTTTCTTTCTTTGATTCTTTATGAGATGTAACAACCTTCAGGTTCTTTACCTTGCCAGTTATATCTTCATCTGACAGAAATGCCGCTATTTCTTTAGCTCTGTCAGTTACTACATTTGGCACTCCAGCAAGCTCTGCAACCTCAATACCGTAGGATCTGTCGGCACCACCACGTATAATCTTACGAAGGAATACCAATTTATCGCCATCATGTTTTATTGCAATCGAATAATTATTAACTGATGAAAGCTTATCCTCAAGATCAGTTAATTCATGATAATGAGTTGCAAAAAGTGTTTTAGCGCCCACGCTCTCTTTATCAGCAATATATTCAACTACCGCCCAGGCAATAGAAAGACCGTCAAATGTAGACGTTCCACGACCAATCTCGTCCATGATAATAAGCGAATCCTTAGTTGCATTACGAAGAATATTCGCAACCTCACTCATCTCAACCATGAATGTAGACTGTCCCTGAGCCAGATCGTCGCTGGCACCAACTCTTGTAAATATTCTATCTGAAACAGAAATCTCAGCCTTATCAGCAGGCACAAATGAACCAATCTGGGCCATAAGACAAATAAGCGCTGTCTGTCTCATATATGTTGATTTACCAGCCATATTTGGACCAGTAATGATCATTATCCTGTTACCCTGTTCATCCAGATAAGTATCATTTGGAATAAACTCATCACTCGACATCATCTGCTCAATTACAGGATGGCGACCGGCTTTAATATTAACCACTCCATCATCCTTAATTGCAGGACGAACATAATTATTTCTCATTGCGACAAATGAAAGAGATGCCAAAACATCAACTGTGGCAATGTAATCCGCAGTCTTCTGTACTCTGACTATCTCCTGAGCCAGAGCATCTCTCAGCTTAACATACTCATCATATTCAAGTCCGTAAAGATTTTCTTCTGCGCTAAGTATCTCACTTGAAAGCTTGCTCAGCTCATCAGTAGTAAATCTTTCAGCATTAGTAAGTGTCTGCTTACGGATAAAGTAATCTGGTACGAGGTTCTTATATGAATTCGTAACCTCAAAGAAATAGCCAAATACTCTATTGAATTTAATCCTGAGATTCTTAATTCCGGTAGCTTCTTTTTCTTTTTCTTCCAGTTCAGCCAGGAATGTCTTGGAATTAATCTTCTTATCTCTAAGATTATCAATTGCTTCGCTGTATCCCGCCTTGAAAATGCCACCTTCACGAAGTGTAATTGGTGCATCCTCATCAATAGCTGCGTCCAGAAGCATAAACATATCCTGTAATGTATCAAAATCAGCATACATCTTGCTGAATATATTTCCATTAAACTCATTTAATATATTTTTGATATAAGGAAGATATGCAAGAGATGATTTAAAACTAAGTAAATCTCTAGGATTAGCTGTCTTCATAGAGATTCTTGTCATAAGACGTTCCATATCATATATAGAACTTAGATACTCTCGCATTTCATCACGGGAAATAACATTAACATTCAGACTATCAATTGCATCTAACCTGTCTTCAATTCTAGGAATATCAAGAAGAGGTGTCTCAATGTAGCTTCTCAGCTTTCTTGCACCCATTGCAGTTTTTGTTTTATCAAGAACCCAAAGAAGTGAACCACGTTTAGCACCATCTCTCATAGTTTCAGTAAGCTCAAGGTTTCTCTTTGTAGATGAGTCAATGATCATGTAATCGTTAGCATAATAAAGCTTGAGGGCATTTATCTGGCCAAGCGTACTCATCTGTGTATCATATAAATACTGAAGTAATGCTCCAACACTCATTGTTGTTTCAGGAATATCCTTAAGACCAAGGCCTTCAACACCTGATACATTAAACTGTCTTTCTATGGAACTTATAGATGTATCTAAATTGAAATAATAATCAGGAACTACACTCTCTGTAATGGATAATCGAGTGATTAGTTCCTTGTAAGTTGACATAATTTCATTATCGTTAACAAAACTAGAAGATTTAGCATATAATACTTCTTTTGGACTGTATTTTGTAATCTCATCCAGTACTTTTGAAAAGCTGTTAACACTTGAACATTCAAAATCACCAGTAGAAATATCTGAAACTGCTATACCGTAAACTGTCCCACCTTTCTTCTCTGCCTTTTCATATGCGGAGAAACAGAAAATGTAATTATTCCTATCTTCTACCAGTGTATTATTCTCCAAGCTGGTACCCGGTGTAACGATTCTTATTACCTTTCGTTCTACCAGACCTTTAGCAAGCTTTGGATCCTGAACCTGCTCACAAATAGCCACTTTGTAGCCTTTTTCAATCAGTCGGCTGATATAAACCTCTGCCGCATGATAAGGAATTCCGCACATAGGTGCTCTCTCCTCCAGACCACAATCCTTGCCTGTAAGAGTAAGCTCAAGTTCTTTAGAAATATTAACAGCATCATCAAAGAACATTTCATAAAAATCCCCCAGCCTGTAGAAAAGCACACAGTCTGGGTTCTCATCCTTAGTCTTAAGATAATGCTGCATCATTGGTGAAAGTTTGCTTCTGTCTATCATTATTCTGTCCTTGTACCTAAATAATAAAAGCCTTTGGCTTCGTCGAGATGAACATTTACGAACTGTCCTATTAAAGATTCATCTCCAGGGAAATGCACCAGAATGTTATTATCCATTCTTCCGGTAACATATCCATCCATATGGTCATTCAGAGCTTCAACTAGAACCTCTTTTGTCTGACCTTCAAAACGAGCAGATGTTTCAGCACAGGTTTCACGAACCACACTAAGAACTCTGTTAAAGCGTTCATTTACCAGATCCTCTGGAAGCTGTTCCATCTTGGCTGCAGGTGTTCCGGTCCTTATAGAATAGATAAATGTAAACGCCTGGTCATACTTAGCATATCTGACAACATCAATAGTATCCTGAATATCCTCATCAGTTTCTCCAGGGAAACCAACCATGATATCAGTTGTAAGGGATACATCTGGAAGCTTAGCCCTGATGCGGTCCACAAGCGCAAGATAATCCTCTTTTGTATATCTTCTGTTCATTGCTTTAAGAATAGCTGTTGAACCAGATTGGAAAGGAAGATGTATTTGTCTCGCAATCTTTGGATTTCGGACTATAACATCGATCAGTTTATCCGAAAGATCCTTTGGATGGCTTGTCATAAATCTGACTCTCTTAATGCCATCTATCTTGCAGACATCTTCAAGCAGTTCAGGAAATCCATAATCTGGATTATTGCTTATTATCTCGCTATCCTCAAGGAAGTTAACTCCATAAGAATTAACATTCTGACCAAGCAGCATAATCTCGATAACACCGCTTTCAGCAAGACATTTGATCTCGCTCAGAATATCCTCAGGGGTACGACTTCTCTCACGTCCTCTAACATAAGGGACTATGCAATATGTACAGAAATTATTGCATCCGTACATAATATTAACTCCTGACTTGAATGTATATTTTCTCTTCTCAGGAAGATTTTCAACATTCTTTTCAGGCTCAGCCAGAACTTCAATAACCTGACTTTTCTCTCCGGAAAGCCTTTTATAAAGAAGCTCTGCCAGCTTATAGAAATTAAATGTACCAAATACAATATCTACAAATCTGTATTTATCACGGATTACATCTACAACTTCTGGCTGCTGCATCATACATCCACAGATACCTATTAGCATGCCATCTGTAGATTCTTTCTTCTTCTTAAGTGCTCCTAAATGTCCATAAAGCTTCTGATTGGCATTTTCTCTAACAGTGCAGGTATTATAGATTACAAAGTCTGCATCTGACTCTTCTTCTGTCTCGGCATATCCTATCTTTTCGAGGATTCCTGAAAGCTTTTCAGAATCATGAGCATTCATCTGACATCCAAATGTTGAAACATGAAATGTAGGAGCCTTACCATTTTTGATGATCATTTCCTCTACTATTTCATGGCATTTATCCATAAAGTATTCCTGACGAGCAGGCTCATTCACTGGAATCTGTTCTTCAATTTCGTTGTTAAGTATATGTGTTGAGTCCATTAATAACCTCTTATAAATTTTCTACTTCTTTCATCCAAAGGCTTACAGCCGCATCACTAGGCATTCTCAGGTCGCCTCGTGGTGACATGGAAACTGTACCAACCTTAACTCCATCAGGCATACAGCTGCGTTTAAACTGCTGACTAAAGAGTCTCTTATAATACATTGTTATCCATCTCTTTATATCTTCATCAGAATAGTCTTCTTTAAATGCCTTCTGAGCCAGGAAGTAAATCTTTGAAGGTCCATATCCATATCTCAGACTATAGTAAATAAAGAAGTCATGAAGCTCGTAAGGGCCCACATTTTCTTCAGTCTTCTGAGTGATATTACCATTCTCATCTGGTGGCAGAAGCTCTGGGCTGATTGGTGTATCAAGAATGTCAGCAAGTGCGTCATTTGCATCCGGGAAGATGTCATTTTCAACGACTGAATCGATCATCCATCTTACTAATGTCTTTGGAATACTTCCATTTACACCGTACATGCTCATCTGGTCGCCGTTATATGTGCACCATCCAAGTGCAAGCTCAGAAAGGTCGCCAGTACCAACAACAAGACCGCCCTCTTTATTTGCATAGTCCATAAGAACCTGCGTTCTCTCTCTGGCCTGTGTATTCTCATAAGTTATATCTTTAAGCTCAGGATCATGATTCAGATCCTTAAGATGCTGAAGGCATGAATCCTTTATATCAATAATAACCGGCTCAGTTCCAAGAGCTCTGATCAACTCAAGTGAATTATTATAAGTTCTGTCAGATGTTCCAAATGCTGGCATTGTAATAGCTATCAGGTCTGAAGGGTCTCTGTTCATCTTCTCAAGCGCTCTTGCACATACAAGAAGTGTAAGTGTGGAATCCATACCACCGGAAACACCAACAACCGGCTTAGAACCTGTAACCTCAAGACGTTTAACAAGTCCGCCAACCTGCATTTCGAAAATTTCATTACATCTTTTAATTCTCTTGGACTTAGTTCCAGGAATGAAAGGCTTTTTGGAAGTGATGATATACTGACCATCAGATTCAGGAAGCTTGATATCAGAAACCTTAATATTAGTCTGAAGTGAAATATCATCCATAAACAGCTCAGAAGCATCATTAAATGTGGATGAAACCATTCTGTCATGTCTTATCTTACCAAGATCCATATCAGCGATCATAATGTAATCATTAGCAATGAAATCCCTGTTTTCATTTATAACCGCACCATTCTCAGCCAGGATTGAATGTCCTGAGAATATAAGGTCCTGAGTTGATTCTGAAGAACCAGCAGACACATAAAGATATTCACAAAGAAGTGAAGCTGACTGCTGTTTAACAAGGCTCTTTCTGTATTCTCTCTTAGCTATAACTTCGTTACTTGCTGAGATATTTACAATCAGCTCTGCTCCACCAAGAGCCATCATATTTGATGGAGAAATAGGTGCCCAAAGATCCTCACAAATCTCAACACCAAACTTAAGACATCCATCAATATCGTAGATGATATCATTTCCAACTGGAAGCTCATAATCAGGAATATTAAGACCTGTATCAATACCAAGCTCGCTAAAACAGATGGTTGAAATGCTAAGTGAATTAGCTGAATTAAACCATCTCTTCTCGTAAAATTCATTATGGTTTGGAATAAAGGTTTTAACAGAAATACCAAGCACCTTACCCTTTAAGATAACAAATGCTGTGTTATAGAGCTTTCCACATAGAATAAAAGGAGCTCCGATGATGATAATCTCGTTTCTGTCCTTTGTACTCTTGATGATTCTTCCAAGAGAACTCTTAACCCCATTCATAAGTGGTTCCTGGAAGAAAAGATCCTGACAGCTGTAACCACTTACAGCCAGCTCTGGAACAGCAATTATAGAAGCCTTATAATCATAAGCTTCAGTTATCTTCTCAAGAATTCTGTCTGTATTGTAGTCTGTATCTCCCACTTTTACCTGAGGTACACAGGCTGCTACTCTGTAAAAATCAAACATATTTTACTCCTCTCGCATTAAGACTCCTGGTCTCTCTGACTAATATCCAAGTTAATTCCTTCTAAATAAGGGACAAGTGCCGGACCATCAGCTTTAAAGAAATAATCCGGATCCAGCTCATTATATTTAAAGTTCTTTGGATGGCCCTCAGCCATTCTTTCATAGTAAATCTTCAGTTCTCTGAACCTAAGATAATACATATCATTTCTATCTGTAAAAAGTATCAGGATAAATGCCACGCCACCCTGCTTCTCGAAATCCTTCATAAAGCGGTATTGATGCTCATGAATATTCTGCATAGGAAATGTGTCCGTATTACATTCTTTTGCATCAAAGCATACCGGAATCTCCTGAACAACGCCTATATAGTCAACGGTGGAATCCTTTTCAAAATAAGCTTCGGTTATAAGCTTTCTCTCACCATCAAACTTAAGAGGTGTTATTGGAGTTGGTATTTTCTGAACAAGTGCCAGTTCATTCTTCCTGTAATATTCATTTGTTGAATTAATGAGGCTTTCAAAGGCTGAACCTCTAAGACCTCTGGTTTTCCAGGTTGGCATATTAAACTCCATTTACTATTTTAAATTCATCCGGAAGAGCTGCTGAGAAGGATTTACCCGAAACAGTTTCTTCACCCTTTGGGAAAACAACTTCTACAGCACTAAGCATCTGGTTTTTAATACTAAAATCCTTCTTAAATCTGGTATTTATATCCTTTGAGCCATACTTCATATCACCTATTATAGGAAATCCAAGGTATGCAAGATGCGCTCTTATCTGGTGACTTTTACCAGTCACAAGTTCTATCTTAAGAAGTGAAATATCCAGATCAGGATTATATTTAACTGTCTCAACAATAGTCTTTATCTCTTTATCAGACTCAGCTTTTCCTGAATCTTTTACAGTAACCTTATTGTTCTTCTCATCTTTACTAAGATAAGCTGTATAATCACCATTTAAATCAGATTTCCCAAGAACTACAGCGTTATAATACTTCTTTATGCTCCTATCCTTAATTACCTGAGTAAGGAATCTTGCGCCTTTAGGTGATTTAGAAGCAAGGATTATACCGCTTGTATTTCTATCAAGTCTATTACATACAGAGGGCTTAAATGTCTTTAAGGACTTTTCTGTCACAGCCTTTTTATCAAGCAGATATGCAATAATAATCTCATTTATAGAAACGTCATCTTTATTTGCCTTCTGAGAAAGCATATTCGCAGGCTTATTGCAAAATATAAAGTCATCATCCTCGTAGATAACATCCAGCGCTGCATTAGAAGGAGCATTATCATATTTAGCTTCCGATGAAGGCTTACTGAATTTATCAAAGGTTTCATCACTGAGATAAAACTTAATGGAATCACCAATCTTAAGAGTCTCGGTTCCGCTGGCCTTTTTATCATTAAGAACAATATTCTTTTTCCGAAGCATCTTATAGATAAAGGAATTCGGAGCCTCGCTCAGAACTTTTATACAAAGCTTTCTAAGCTGATAGCCTTCTTCATTTTTAGAAACTATTATTTCTCGCATATTAGAATCCCATAGAAAGCAGTCTGTAGATAATCTCCTGATCTATATCAAGAGTCTCATTAGACGCATCTCCAATCTTCTTAACTTCCTTCTCAAAAGTTGAATACTTCTCAGTTACGAAGATACGGTAATTATGCTCATCATAATTAACACCGCTTACATACTTCTTAACTCTGTCCCTGTCCTTTACACCGGATATATGAGGTGTATAACAGATGATATTGTTGTTATAAACAAGCAGACAAGGAATATAGATAACTCCGTCCTCTTCAGTAATAGAAACATCATAAAGAAGCTTACGTCCAGATTCCTTAGCTAGTTCACATGTTTTCTCATACTCTTCTTTTCTAAGAGGCTTTGCCCTGAGTGACATTATGAAATCAATAAGATTACGGGCAAAAGGAATTGCCATTATACATCCAACGATTACAAATACTGTCTTACGTGTGTGGAAAAGGATTACGCTGAAAGCCACATCTAAAATGATTACCACAAGGATTGCAAGAGTCATCATAAGACGGTTATTCCTGTAATGTTTAGAATGTCCGTATTTACCTTTTCCATAACGTGTATCCTTCTGAAGTTTCTTATCCTTCTTTATTTCTTTGTAAGTGCTATTATCAATCTTTCCCATATTTAACTCATCATGCGCCAACCGGCGAGATATTTATTCTTTAATACTCCATTAGTATTCTTTGCAAATCCAAGAGGATAGCCCTCAACAGTTACAAGAACCCATCCACTTTCGGGTTCTGTAATCCCCTCAACATACGAAAGGTCAATGGTTTCACCCTTCAGGTATTTGCTGACCTCTATTGAATCAGCTTTAAAATCAACAACATTATCAAAATCTTCTGATTTCAGCAGCATTGCAAATGACTGACTTGGCTCGAATCTCTTTTTCTTTAGTTCACCCAGATAAACACCACGTCTCATTACCCTCATACCAGGCATAGCTGGTGAATCCTTTGGAACAAGATAAAGCTTATCGTTTCTGTATTCCAATGAATCGGCATCAAACGGAGTCTTTAAATGTGATAAGAATTCATCTATTTCGGTGACATTTCCAGGATATTTCTTAACGCTGTACCTATTAACAGAGCTAAATGCCTCCTCCTCGGAATCTGAAGTAAGAAGTGAAACATAGTGTCCCTCTCCTTTTACCTTATGAGGAAACAGGTGAAATGTATTCTTAAGCTCTGGATCAGCATCTTCTACACTGGACCACTCCGGATTACCTGGTACAAAACCTTCATGTGCCTCGATAGGCATTATCTTTAGGCTTGGATCCAGACTCTTTAGGAACATAACCTGATCTTCATCCTCACCAGGATCAAAAGTGCAGGTGGAATAAAGAATAGTTCCTCCTGGTCGAAGCATCTTAACTACTTCTGTCAGAATACTCTTTTGTATCTGTATAAATTTATCATTACCATTTTGCTCCCAGGCTGTCATCATGGATGAAGATTTTCTAAACATACCTTCACCTGAACAAGGGGCGTCTATGATTATCTTGTCAAAATAATTCTCAAAAACTGCAGAAAGTCTTTCTGGAGGCTCGCATGTAACTATTGAGTTTCGAACTCCAAAGATTTCCATATTCTTCTGAAGTGCCTTTAAACGGGAGGCACTGATATCATTGGATATAAGAAGCCCTGTTCCAGCCAGTTTACAGGCTATTTCAGTGGATTTACCGCCGGGAGCGGCACATATATCAAGAACCCTGTCTCCAGCCTCTATTGGAAGCGTTGCAGCTGGCAAAGTGGCACTTGGTTCCTGCAGATAATACAGTCCAGCATAGTAAAAAGGATGCTTCGAAGGTGTGTAAATTGAAGCATCATAATAAAATCCATTCTTAGTCCATGGAACAGGTGTTAACTCAAATGGAGATATCTTCAGGAAGTCTTCAACCGAAATTTTGAGAGTATTTACCCTTAGACAGGTATACATTGGCTTAGATAGACTGGCCTCGTAGTCAGCATATTCATCACCAAGTAAACGTATCATTTTATTTTTAAACTCTTCAGGTAATCTCATTCTAGTATGTTTCCTCCGCGTCACCCTCCGTATGAACCGGCTCAGTATTCATATTAATTCTAGAGTAAAGGAAGTCGTATTCCCTTTTATAAACTTCATCATTTGGGTACTTATCTTTAAGACTAGTGATTTTTGAAAGGGCGCCCTCATAATCATGATTCTTTTCAGAGATGATAACATCGTTATAAAGAACCTTATCCATGTAAAGATCATCAGAAGCATTTAACCCCTGACTAACCATAGAACTTGCTAAATCAAGCTTCTCCTCATTCAGATAATAAGTTGAAAGCTGATAAGCAATATAAGTGTTAATGCCGTATTTTTCCTTATAGGCATTATAATAAGTCTCCATCTCCTCATACTTTCCCTGCATCTGATAACATGCGCCAAGGAAAAGAGCCATTGATATGTTACCACGATCGTATTCTTTCTGGAGATAGCCAATATATGTTTCATTTATATTCTGTTCCTTGCAGGCACTGAGTGCATTTGCAAGGCTGATATAAGTCTTAAGTGACTCTTTATCAATGACAGATGTCTTCTTCTCTTCAAGCTCTTTGTAGATAGTCAGAGCATCGTCATATTTATCACTTCTCATATAGCTTGCTGCAAGGTAAAGTCTTGTATCATCATCCATTTTAGCTGAAAACCACTGAGTTTCAGAAAGTGATGCATCAAAATCACTGATCGCTTCAGCATAATTACCCTCATTAAATGCAGCTATTCCTGCATCTCGAAGGTTTTCTTTATTTGAAATACAATGAAGAATAACATATGCAGCGCCAAGTATTACAATTATCGAAAAGATGGTACAAAGTATAGCAAGCTTAAGATTTCTCTTTCTCTTAGCCTTTCTACCCTGTGCCTTGGTGTCACGAATATTCTTTTTTATCTTATTCTTTTCAATGGTTTCTCTATCTGCCATAATTTCTCCGGTATTACTTATATAAAATCTGTATTGGGGTATTTTCTAATTAATCTTGATTTCTGAGTGTTGTTTCAGCGAATCTCCAAGAATCCTTGCACATTCTCTCAAGATCAAACTTAGCTTCCCAGCCGAGCTCTTCCTTAGCCTTAGTTGGATTTGCATAGCACATAGCTATATCTCCAGCACGTCTAGGCTTAATGCTGTAAGGAATCTTGATATCATTTGCCTTCTCAAAGGCTTTAACAATATCAAGTACGCTGTATCCAGTACCAGTTCCAAGGTTGTAAATGTCAACTCCCTCAGTCTTATTGATTCTATTTACAGCAGCAACATGACCAAGTGCAAGGTCTGTTACGTGAATGTAATCTCTTACACCAGTTCCATCAGGTGTATCGTAATCATTACCAAAAACACCAAGTTCTGGAAGCTTGCCAAGAGCAACCTGAATAATATAAGGCATCAGATTGTTAGGGATTCCATTTGGTGATTCTCCAATAAGACCACTCTCATCAGCTCCAATTGGATTGAAGTATCTAAGAAGAATAACCTTCCAATCCTTATCAGGCACTGTAAGATCACTGAGAATTCTTTCAAGGAACAGCTTTGTAGTTCCATAAGGGTTAGTTGTTGAAAGTGGGAAATCCTCAGTAATTGGGCAGCTCTTTGGTGAACCATAAACAGTTGCGGATGATGAGAAGATAATCTTCTTGCATCCATATTTATCCATAAGCTTACAGAGATTAATTGTTCCTGTAAGATTATTCTCATAATATTTAAGAGGAAGCTGAACCGATTCTCCTACGGCCTTAAGTCCAGCAAAATGAATAACAGCGTCAAATGTATTCTCCTTGAAGATTGGTTCCATCTCTTCAGGATTTAACATATCAGCTTTATAGAATTTTGGCTTGATACCTGTTATATTCTCAATATAATCAAGTACTTCGATTTTAGAATTATATAAATTATCAAAGATTACTACGCTATGACCAGCTTTAAGAAGTTCAACGACTGTATGTGAACCAATATAGCCAGTACCACCTGTTACAAGTATATTCATCTTGTATCTCCTTTAAAAATGTGATAATATTCCTTATGTTCGCCGGCGTGTTGGAATTGGCAGACAAGGCAGACTCAAAATCTGTTGGTGGCAACACCGTGCGGGTTCGACCCCCGCCGCCGGCACTAAAGTCCCATTCGGGGCTTTTTTATTTTATTCAAAACTGTTTGGCTTATTTAGAACTCCTGCTCAGGAATATTTTCAGCAACATCCTGAATCTCAGCCATCTCTTCTTCAGTCACACCATCTTTCTTAATGATGTGCTTAACTTTTTCAGCAACACCTGGAATCATATCAAGAACTGTTCCAAGAGTTCCTTTATCCTGATTTACATTGATGATCTGTGAATAACCATCCTTTATTACGATGATAGCAGAAGGTGAAAGCTTTCCACCCATTCCGCCGCCAGCAGAATCACTTCTCTTTCCGCCGTAAGCTCCAGCTCCGCATCCAAAATTCACATCACAAAGAGGAATAATAGTTGTATCTCCAACCTGAATAGGTTCACCAACTACTGACTTAGATGTGAGAAATGCATCCATCCCCTTGAATAAAGAACTTACTGTTGAATTAAAATCATTACCGTTTGCCATAGTAACCTCCAATATATATGTATTTCTTTGATTATTTTATTTTGGTTTTAAATCTTCTTGGCTAGTTTATATGTTCTCCAGAAGTCTCTCGTGAGAACCATTCTTAGTGCAGGCCCAACAATTCTGAAAAGATAAATCCTGCCCTTGATATCTATATCTCCTTCAACTCCCTTGTTATAGAAGTCAGGATCAAGAACAAGCCATCTTCCATATAGCGGATAGAAACTAGATACCTTACCAAGCATCATTCCCGTATCTGCAGAAGAACCAAGTCCAAAATGAACATATCCTTTACTCTTCTTTGGCTTGATGGTTCCAAAGAGACGTTTTAGGATTTTTAAAGCTCTTTTTATTGTACGTTCAACATAGTCACGTTCGAGGAACTGCATAACATGGTCATACTTTGTCATTGCTTTTTCGTATTTCTGATCCAGCTCATCTATCTTTTCGTCAGCCTTATCGGTTATTTCCTCAAACTTATCTGTGGCTTTACCCATAACGCTGTCTAACTTTTCACCGAATGAAAGCTTTACTTTATTTTCAATTTCCTGATCAATTTCTTCGTCAGTCTCTTCATCGGCATCCAATTCAGTATCTTCTAAGTATTCATCCAACTCAGAATTCAAATCTTCAGAATCATCTTCGACTACTTGACTCGAAACTGTTTCAGATTCATCAGAGCTATTAATTGTATTATCTGACTCTTCAGAACTACTCATTGTGCCATTCGACTCAGGTTTCACATGTGAAAAATCCGGTTCAAAAAGTTCCTGCTCCTCATTTTCACCTGCTGGAGAAGCAACACTCGTCAATGAAGAACCGGAAGAATCTTCTACCAGCGGAGTTTCATCTTCCTCATCCCAGTCATCCATGTCCATTACATCGCCTTCTTCAAACTCCCCTTCTTCCTCTTCCTTTCCAGGAAGGATTTTGAAGAATAGCACTTTTACAAAGTAGTTAAAGCCTTGCCCCTTCTCATATAGAGCCTTACCATTAACTACCAGGAAGCCGAATTTGACTTGTGCCATGGTATTCTCATCATTATGTTCAGCTTTTACCCTATAGCTTATCGGTGTAAACAGGACTAATAGCAAAATCAGTAGTATCAGCCCCAGAATACATAGAAGTACAATGCCGATAATCTTGAGTATCATCAAAACTATTCCCATTAAATACTACCTAATCCAAAATATGTTTTTATATCAGCATTTCCCTGAGTACTATATGTATCCTCAAGAATGTCGCAGACAAGCTCTTTTGCCTCGTCTCTTGTTTGGGATACTCCAAGTATGCTGATAACCCTCTTTTGCTTTCTATAAAAAGGCTGAAGCAGCTCGTTATAGTTATAAATCTCCATAATACCAGCCTCATATAAAGGCGCAGTAACAACATAAAGATTTTTAACAGGTCTCTTAAGCTTTATCTTGATAAGAAACTTCTTAAACTTCTTTTCACTGCTATACTTTGTATATAAATTGTCAGCCAATTTAAACTTCATAAATCAATAACAATTCCTTACTACAAATAAAATAAAACAAAATTCTAAACTATTAGGATTTTAAGCCATCAGGTCATTTATTAATTCTCTGCAGGCTGTAAGCTCTGATTTATCAGTACAGCTTGAGAGTGCATATGCAAAATAATCTCTAATTTCCTCTCGAGTATTAAAGAATACAGGTATCTGAGAAAGAATTTTAGCCATTATGCTTCTTCTCTCCAGCTTACTCTTTTCTTTAAATACTCCCTTCAGGTCATCAAGAAGATCATCTGTTTCCTCTTTGATGAAAATATCATCTGCCTCATCAATAACTACTTTGATCCCAGCATCATTTATATCCATGAAAAGTGATGAAGAAGTAAGTCTATCTGCCTTCATCAGCTTATCAAAGTTGTCTTTAATTGACTCACTGTCATACATCTCATAGTAAGTTTCATAAAGGTCTTCCATATTTCCAGCAAGGAATGCAAGGTCCTCATATGAAGACTCCTGAGCTCCTTCCAGCTTTACAAACAGCTGATCAAAGCTTTCGGATGCCTGATAAATGTCATCCGCGCTGATTATCTCGCTAAGTATCTGACTTGATGTCTCATATTCATCCTTAAGAAAAGCCTTATCTGCTATGTTAGATGTATAAAGAACTATGAGTACATCATTAATGATTTCAGTAAGCATCAGATAATCTGTAACAGCCGACTGAATCATCATAGATGCTTTGTCTATACAGTCTGTAAGCTCATCAAAGCTCTGTTTATCAATCTTACTGTAATCAGCCTCGCTGACCTTCTTATAAAGCTCAAACAGCTCAGGATAAGCTGTCTCAACGTCCTTAGGAACATTAAGAAGTGCTGAATCTCTAATGGACTCAATAAAGTCATTTACTGAACTCTTCTCACTTCCTCTATAAAGATTCATTGTACTTTCGATGATATTAAAGAAATGCTCTCTTGTCATTCTTACAGGCAACTGAGCTGTGAAGTCCTTAATACGAGAGTTGATAAGCATTGTATCGTCATCTGAGAAAACAAATTCGAACATGCTGTTAACAAGCTCTTCTACGCTGAAATCCTCATCAACTGTTCCGAGAATCTCTGGCTCCTTGCGGTTAAGAATGTATTCATAAACCTCAAGTGCATCAGTGAAATATGTAAGAGTCTTCATCTTTGCAGTGATGGCATCACGAATTGCTGTGATTTCATCAACAGTAGAATCCTCAACCTTAGCTTTATCTATATAAATACTTCTAAGAGCTGAATTAATGCTATCAATATAGCCCTCAATCTCATCTCTTCTTTCAAGACTAATGTCCTCTGACATTTCATACATAGTAAAAAGGTTCATTGAAAGCTTGATGGTTGCATAGTTTGTAAAGGATGCAGCCAGAAGTCTCTGATACTTAATAAGTCCCTCTTCTCTATTTTTGTCAGCGCTAATTTCTGTAAGTAATATTTTTCCAGTCTTTCTCATTTTAAACTCCTAGTTTTGTTTCTTTTTAGTTCAGAATGCATTATGAATGAATATGCTGATGAGTGAAGATGTGCTCTGAACAATATTCATAATTGCCGTCGCATTTAGAACAGAATCTGAATTCAAGATTTGGATCATCCTGCTCAGTTCTGCCACATACTGCACATTTATGAATTGTAATACCCTTAGGATTTCCGTATCCTGGTGGGATTATTCCAGATTTATCAGGGAACTTTATTGTTCCGTCAGAATTATATTTAACATCAGGATGTGACGACCTTCTCTTCATCTGAGTAGCCTTCTGGAATTTACGCTTGCGCTTCATATCCGAAAGACTAGGCGCCGTCTTACCCTTATTGATCAGGAAGTAAATGAAGTAGTTTGCAACTGAAGCTACAACAATTATCTTTGTAAAGTATCCGCCAACAATGAAAATATAAACTAGATATGCCAGATCAATGTATCCCATCCATTTCATCTTAAGTGGAATGACAAAGTACATATAGACTATATTGTCACCGCCAACAACAGTGAATGCGAGGAAGATGCTTATAAACATCAACCATGTCACATTAAGGCATCCAGAAATGTCATCCTGACCAATACTTGGATTTGGAAGTACGTAATACTTTATGATTGCTCCTATCACAACACAGATATCAATAAGCAGACATCCACCTATAACATAAAGGTTATACATGAATCGACCCCAAAGCATCTCAAGTCTTCTACCCAATGAATAATAGAAGAACATATTGATCGGTAGGAAAAGAATCATTAAAAAAGAGCCGCCTAATTCATAAGGAACCGTAAATATCCAGGTAAATAGTCGCCAAAATTCATGTTTAACTACAACCATATATGGAATAAGAACAAGTTTCATATATAAATCAGGTGCTGCATATCTGATTATATATGCCATTATTGTGCATATAAGTATTACGTAATAGAGGTTTGGAATACCAAAATTTGATAGATCTTTCTTGCTTTTCTTACTAGTGCTCATAATTAATCCTTTGTCTTATATTAGTGCCCTCCTGGACACAAAAAATCAGATTAAATTATAGTACAAAATGGCACAAAACTCAATGTAATTATACGAATTTATATTGTCATTGAAATATAAAAAAATGTGATTTATAATAGCTATTGCTGTAAATATATATAAATATGAAGAAATTTAAAGGAGAACGCATCTTGAAACATCTAGGAATTGACATAGGCTCAACAACTGTAAAGGTTGCTGTTATAGATGAAAACAACAAATTTCTATACTCTGAATACAAGAGACATTTTGCTAAAATCAAGGAAACCCTTCGTGAGCTTCTGGAAAATGCAATCGAATCCATTGGCGATATGGAGGTTTCAGCTAATATAACTGGATCCGGAGGACTTGCTCTTTCAAATGTAATCGATGTTCCATTTGAACAGGAAGTTGTCTGTGTATCCTCTGCTCTTAAAACTTATGCTCCTAAAACTGATGTAGCCATTGAACTCGGTGGTGAGGACGCTAAGATCATTTATTTTTCAAAACATGGAATTGAACAAAGAATGAATTCAGTTTGTGCCGGAGGTACAGGCTCTTTTATTGACCAGATGGCTGCTCTTCTTATGACAGACGCTGAAGGTCTTAATACTATGGCTAAGGATTACGATACTATCCATCCTATCGCTGCTCGTTGTGGGGTTTTTGCCAAGACTGATATTCAGCCACTTATCAATGAAGGTGCTACAAAGCCAAACCTTTCAGCATCTATCTATCAGGCTGTTGTAAATCAAACTATTTCTGGTCTTGCATGTGGTAAGCCAATCAGAGGACATGTTGCATTCCTTGGTGGACCACTTCACTTCCAGGATCAGCTTAGAGCTCGTTTTATCGAAACTCTTCATCTTGATGAGGAACACACTATTGTTCCTGAGAATTCTCATCTGTTTGCTGCAGCTGGTGCTGCTATCCATGCAGATGATACAAAAACTATTACTATTAAGAATTTAGCTGAGAAGCTTACACCAGAACTCAAGATTGAAATGGAGGTTAACCGTCTGGATCCTCTTTTCAAGACAAAGAAAGAATATAAAGAATTCTCAGAGCGTATGGATCAGTATAAGGTTAAGCGTGGTGACCTTGCTACTTACAAGGGAAATGTATTCCTTGGTATTGATGCTGGTTCTACAACAACAAAGCTTGCTGTAATCGGTGAAGATGGCGAGCTCCTTTATGATTTCTATAGCAATAATAATGGTAGCCCTGTTAATACAACAATCAAGGCTATGAAAGAGATTTATAGTCTTCTTCCAGAAGGCGTTAAAATAGCAGGAAGCTGCTCAACTGGTTACGGTGAAGCGCTTCTTAAGTCTGCATTTAACCTTGATTATGGCGAAGTTGAGACAATCGCTCACTACACTGCGGCTGCATTCTTTGATCCTGAGGTAGATACAATCCTTGATATCGGTGGTCAGGATATGAAATGTATTAAGATCAAGGAAGGCGTTGTAGATAATGTAATGCTGAACGAATCCTGCTCTTCAGGTTGTGGTTCATTCATCGAGACATTTGCTAATTCTCTTGATTACAAGGTTCAGGATTTTGCAAAGATTGCACTCTTTGCTAAGAGCCCTATAGATCTTGGTTCAAGATGTACTGTATTTATGAATTCTAAGGTTAAGCAGGCTCAGAAAGAAGGAGCTTCTGTTGAGGACATATCCGCTGGTCTTGCTTACTCTGTTATAAAGAATGCCCTTCTCAAGGTTATCAAGCTTACAGATCCTAAACAGCTTGGCCGTCAGGTTGTAGTTCAGGGCGGTACTTTCTATAACGATGCTGTACTTAGAGCTTTTGAACTTGTTTCCGGTACACAGGCAATCCGTCCTGATATCTCAGGTATCATGGGTGCATTTGGTGCTGCTCTTATTGCCAGAGATAATTATGAAGATGGTTTTGAGTCAACTACTCTTCCAAGTAAAGAAGTTGATGAGCTTACATACGAAACTCAGATGGCTAGATGCGGCAAATGTACAAATAACTGCCTTCTGACAATCAATAAGTTTACTGGCAACCGTAGATTTATTACAGGTAATAGATGTGAAAGAGGTCTTGGACAGAAGAAAAATAAAGAAAATCTTCCAAACCTTTATGAATATAAATTCAAGAGAATCTTTGGTTATAAGCCACTGCCTATCGAAGAGGCAACCCGTGGTGAAATTGGTGTGCCAAGAGTTCTGAATATGTATGAGAACTATCCTTTCTGGTTCACATTTCTGACTGAGCTTAAATACAGAGTTATTCTTTCACCTAAGTCAGATAAGACAATTTATCAGATGGGTATTGAATCCATTCCAAGTGATACTGAGTGTTACCCAGCCAAGATAAGCCATGGACATGTTATGTGGCTTGTTAAGCAGGGACTGAAGACTATCTTCTATCCATGCATCCCATATGAGATGAACGAAACTCCAGATGCAAATAACCATTACAACTGTCCTATCGTTACATCTTATTCTGAAAATATAAAGAATAACATGGAAGAGATTGAAACTGAGCACATTACTTACATTCGTCCATTCCTTGCACTTGATAACAAGCTTGCTCTTAAGGACAGAATGTTTAGAGAGTTCTCAAAATATACAGACATCACTAAAGAAGAAATTAGCGATGCTATTGATAAGGCTTATAAAGAAGCTGAAAAGGTTAAGAAGGATGTCCGTAAACAGGGTGAAAAGACTCTTAAGTTCCTTGAGGAAACAGGTAAGGTTGGTATAGTTCTTGCAGGTCGTCCATATCATATTGACCCTGAGATTAACCATGGTATCCCTGAACTCATCAATTCATATGGTGTAGCTGTTCTCTCCGAAGATAGCATTTCACACCTTGGTGATGTTGACAGACCACTTATCGTTTCTGATCAGTGGATGTACCATTCAAGACTTTATAAAGCAGCTAACTATATTAGTACAAAGACTAATCTTGAGCTTATTCAGCTCTTCTCCTTCGGTTGTGGTCTTGATGCTGTTACAACTGACTGTGTTAAGGATATACTTTCTAATTCTAATAAAATTTATACAGTTCTGAAGATTGATGAAGTTTCAAACCTTGGAGCTGCACGTATACGTATCAGATCACTTCTTTCGGCAATGAAAGTTCGTGAGAAAAAGAACTTCAGACCAGTTGACTGTACAACAGCAATTAAAAAGGTTGAGTTCACAAAGGAAATGAGATCTGACTACACAGTTCTCTGTCCTCAGATGTCTCCTATCCATTTCAAGATGCTGCAGGCAGCTATGAAGCATTTCCATGTTAACTTCGTAATGCTTCCTGATGCTACTAAATCAACTATTGATGAAGGTCTTAAATATGTTAATAACGATGCATGCTATCCTTCAATCATAGTTGTTGGACAGCTTATGGAGGCTATCCAGTCCGGAGAATATGATAAAGATAAACTTGCTGTTGCAATCACTCAGACAGGTGGTGGCTGCCGTGCTACTAACTATATCGGATTTATAAGACGTGCTCTACAAAAGTCTGGATATGGCCACATTCCTGTTGTTTCTATTAGTGCTCAGGGACTTGAGAAGAATTCTGGTCTTAAGATCAACATGAAGGGACTTAAAGCTTGTATGCACGCTGTTATGTACGGCGATCTCTTTATGAGAGTTGTTTATAGAACAAGACCATACGAAAAGGTTCCTGGTTCAGTTAATAAACTACATAAAAAATGGGAAAAGATTTGTATCAGAGATATTCAGAGAGGCTCTCACAACTTCTCTAAGATTGTTAGAGATATAGTTAGAGAATTTGATGAGATTGAACTTGATGAATCAGTTGTTAAGCCAAGAGTTGGTATTGTTGGTGAGATTCTGGTTAAATTCCTTCCATCAGCTAACAATCACTTAGTTGATCTTTTGGAGGCTGAAGGAGCCGAGGCTGTTATGCCTGACCTTTTGGATTTCCTCTTCTATTCAGCTTATAACTCAAACTATAAGTATGAATACTTAGGAAAAACAAAGAAGTCAGCTAAGATAAGTAACTTCCTCATCAAAATACTTGAACAAATGAGAGCTCCTATGAGTAAGGCTCTTAAAAAGAGTAAACGATTTGAACCACCAACACCTATATCAACTATTGCATCTTATGCAAGACCTATTGTTTCTATCGGTAATGAGACTGGTGAAGGTTGGTTCCTTACAGGTGAGATGATCGAGCTTATAAAGGAAGGTGCACCAAATATTGTTTGTGCACAGCCATTCGCTTGTCTACCTAACCATATAATTGGTAAGGGTGTTATAAAGAAGCTTCGTAACGTATATCCAGAAGCTAACATCACTCCTATCGACTTTGACCCAGGAGCATCCGAAGTAAACCAGGTTAACCGTATCAAGCTTATGCTTGCTGCTGCCAAAGAAAACATGGAAAATAATTAATTATTGGAGCATATTATGATTAAATTTTCTGAAGACAGACTATCAGTTGCTGAATATTTAAAACTTAGAAAATCAGTAGGTTGGGTAGAACTTTCAGAGAGACAAGCTGAGCTTGCTATAGAAAACTGTATGTATTGTATTTCCGCATATAATGACGACGGAAAGCTTATAGGAATGGGAAGAATCGTCGGAGACGGCGCCGTAGTCTGCTACATCCAGGATCTTATAGTTCTTCCGGAATATCATGGGCTTGGAGTAGGCTCTGCTCTTATGATGCATTTAAAAAACTATGTTTCTTCTCTTACAACAAATGGTGAACGTATGATGCTTTGCCTTATGTGCGCCAAAGGCCGCGAAGGCTTTTACAAAAAAAATGGATTCATTCCTAGGCCGACAGATAATCTCGGCCCAGGAATGATCCTTTACATTCAGAAATAAATATTTATACTATTTTAAATTATATATTATAAATAATTAGATTCTTGTAGGAATTCCTTCTAAAGAAAGATACTTCTTAAGATCCATAATTTCCATTTCTTTGAAGTGGAAAAGACTTGCAGCAAGAGCTGCATCAGCCCCTCCAATTGTGAGGGCATCTTTAAAATGCTCCATAGTTCCGGCTCCACCAGAAGCTATAACAGGGACATTCACGGCATCTGCGATAGTTTTAGTAAGTTCGATATCATATCCAGCCTTTGTTCCATCAGCATCCATACTTGTAAGAAGTATCTCGCCTGCACCCATTTCCACAGCTTTTATGGCCCATTCTACTGCATCAATACCCATATCTACACGGCCACCGTTCTTGTAAACTGTCCAGCCGTCACTTGGAGTCCATTCATCATTGATTTTAATGCTTTCAGAATATGAAAGATTTGGGTCAGCGGCCTTACCAACACGACGTCTACGAGCATCTATGGCAAGAACAACACACTGACTACCAAACTTGTCAGCCGCCTCACTGATAAGGGTTGGATTATCTATAGCAGCAGAATTAACTGAAATCTTATCAGCTCCTTCACGAAGGATTGCTCTAAAATCTTCAATAGTCCTGATACCGCCACCTACTGTAAATGGTATAAAGACTGTTTCAGCCACTCTTCTAACCATATCAGTTACAATAGCTCTCTTATCCGAAGATGCAGTAATATCAAGAAAAACCAGCTCATCAGCTCCGGCTTTATCATAAGCCTTACCACACTCAACTGGATCCCCGGCATCTACCAGATCAACAAAATTTATTCCTTTTACAACACGTCCGTCCTTAACATCCAGACATGGAATTATTCTCTTAGTATGCATATTTTTTCCTTATTATAAATTAACAAAATTGGTTAGTATTTTCAGGCCGACTTCAGAACTCTTCTCTGGGTGGAACTGAGTAGCCATGACGTTTCCTTTTTCTACGGCGCAGTCGATTTTTACACCATACTCGGTGGTTGCGGCAACTTCATCTGAGTTCTCAGCCTTCAAATAATAGGAATGAACAAAGTAAACATATGGGGTTTCGCCCAGTCCTGCAAGTAGTTTGCTATCAGGATTTACAACTATATTGTTCCATCCTATCTGAGGAACCTTCTGGCTAACTCCGTTTACCTCTGTAGGAATTTTGGTTATTGTTCCTTTTAAAAGACCAAGACCTCTTGCCTCAGGGCTTTCTTCACTCTTTTCAAAGATAAGCTGAAGGCCAAGACAAATACCAAGGAATGGTTTTCCTGTATCAACGAAGTCATGAATAACTTCTTCAAGTCCTCTTTCTCTTAGTTTATTCATAGCATCACCAAATGCACCAACACCGGGAAGAATAGCTTTATCAGCATTCATGATAGTTTCTCTATCACTTGTTATAACAACTTCCTGTCCCAGAAACTGCAGGGCTTTCTCAACGCTTTTTATATTTCCAGCATCATAATCGATAATTGCAATCATAGTTTTCCTCACTAATTAAAACACTTAGTAAAACACTTAGTAAAACACTTGCCAATTATACCACATTTAAATAAATATACAAATTAAAGCATTAAATTAAACAACATAAAAATAAACAGCTCTCATCAAATGATGAAAGCTGTCTATTTAATAATTCAATCTCTTAAAAATCGTTCTGTGTGTTGATTATAGGGAATGAACCGGTAGTCTTACCATTAAATACATAGTAAACTCTGTCATCTTCCGGCTTGATATAAAGCTCAATCTTCTTAAGATCTGCAGCTTTCTTTCCAAGACCCTTCCAAATCTTCTTAGCTTCAGCTATAAGCTCAGCCTGATCTACCTGTTCACCAAAAAACTCAACATAAACATTTGCCTTCACGGAACACCCCTCCTTACTTAAATGTTTGCTATTAATAAATACATTTAAAGTTTATCACAACAATAAATATGTGTCAAAAAACTATATATTGTTGTTTGTATCAAGCTCGAAGTAGAATACAACTCCGTTATCGGTATTATAAACTCCATAATCCTTGTTGTGAGCTTTCATTATCGCTGCAACGATTGAAAGTCCAATACCTGAACCACCATAGCTCCTTGTACGAGCCTCATCAGTCTTATAGAACTTAATAAAGACTTTCTTCAGGTCTTCTTCGGAAATGTTATCTCCGTCGTTATATACATTAATTCGGAGTACATCTCCCTTTTCATCTATCCAGACTTTAATCTCGCCATCCTCTTTAACATAGTGGATTGCATTTGTCAGATAGTTGGTTATCACCTCTTCAACCTGGAAAGAATCCGCCCAAACATAATGCTCTTTATCATCATCAAAAATGATATTCGCCTCATTATCCTTAAGTAAGATAGATGAATTCTTAATAACATCCTTTATAAGCTTTGCAACATCAAATCGCTCAATACTTATATCATCACCTGATTCTAATTGGTTCAGATCTATAAGACGCATAACCATGGCGTTCATCTTACTTGCTTCGTCTGAAATAACGTCACAATAGTAATTTACATCCTCAGGATCTGTAACAACACCACTCTTAAGACCTTCGGCGTAACCCTGAATAAGAGCTAGTGGCGTCTTAAGCTCATGGCTGACATGAGACAAGAACTCAGATCGCATTTCCTCTATATGCTCTTTTTTGCGGATATCATTTGAAAGCTCCAGATTGGCGGATTTTAGCTGTGTAATGGACTTCTCAAGACTGGCGGACATGAGGTTCATACTTTCACCAAGCTCACCAATCTCATCGTCAGATTTTACATCTATCTTTGCACTGAAATCCATATTTGTCATTTTGCGAGCAATTCGTGACATCTCGATAATAGGTCTGGAGAACATATTTGTAATGATAAGTACTACAAGTATTTCAAATACAAGAAGCGCAAAGGAAACGCTTGTAAACAGTCTTGCCGCAAATTGCATACTATCTGTAACACTGTCCACAGATGTTCTAAGAACTATAAAATACTGATTATCCAAAAGACCGATCAAGTCATAATAACTACCTTCAACCACGCCCGTATCGCCATTATTAACAACTGAGTTACGAACAACAACATAAGGCTTGGCGCCATATATAAACTTATTTATATCATATGACTTAACTAATTCCTGAATCTCAGTCTCTGTATCCTCATTCATTTTGATGGTAGATGCCACCTTATAATTCTTTTTATCCAGAATAAATATCGAACAACTCAGTGGATTATCTACATTTCCATAAAGCCCATCTATATCGCCATCTTTTAGAAGCTCTGTATTTTCCTTATCTTCAAAGAATTCATTACAGGAATTAAAGGTCTGAACAAGCATATTTTTAGTATGCGTCACATAGAACTGCTCAATGAAATGATTACTCAGATACCAGGAAATGAATATGGTAATTAAAGTTGTAACGAATACGATTATTGCAATTTTAAATCGTATTGAATGCCTGAACTTTGTATCCATTGATTATCCTCGAAACTTATTCACTAACCTCAAACTTATATCCAACGGCTCTTATAGTCTTAATATATGCGCCCTTATCTCCCATCTTTGCACGGAGCTTCTTAACATGAGTATCGATTGTTCTGGCATCACCAAAATAGTCATAATTCCAAACTCTGTTTAAAATGTTATCTCTTGTAAGAGCACGTCCCTGATTATTAAGGAAGTACTCAAGAAGTTCAAACTCTTTAAAGGAAAGGTCTATAACCTCTCCATCAATTGTAACCTGATGAGCAACTTTATCAATGACTATGCCACCCGCTTCAATAGTATCCTGGCCGCTATCAGTATTGGATCTACGAAGAACCGCGCTAACTCTCGCAACAAGAATCTGAGGACTGAAAGGCTTTGTAATATATTCATCTATACCAATCTCAAATCCTTTAAGCTCGTCACGTTCAGTTGACTTAGCTGTAAGCATGATAATTGGTACATCTGAAAGCTCTCTGATGGCCTTAGATGTCTCGTATCCATCCATTTTAGGCATCATGACATCCATAATAATTAGCGCTATATCATTCGTAGATGTAAAAATGTTGTAAGCCTCTTCTCCATCAGCTGCTTCAACTACAACATAGCCATTCTTTATCAGAAAATCCTTAACGAGTTTTCTAAGTCTAGGCTCGTCATCAACTATCATTATTTTGACATCACTCATAAGTAACACCTCCAACCAAAACTGCAATAATTATAGCATAAAAAAAAGCAGGTGGCTATAAAACCACCTGCCAAACATCTTATTTACTCAGCGTCTGTAGCTGATGCATCTGATGCAGATGCGTCTGTTACTGAAGCATCTACAAGACTTGGTGATTGGAACTCACCGTTAATTGTAATTCCATACTCATCACAAAGTCTCTCAAGCTCATCTTCATACATCTGAAGATATGTCTTTGAATCCTTGATTGACTGAGAAGCATCATCAAGCTTTGTACTATCAAGATCTGTGATAGCATCTACAACATATTGAATAGCATCTCTCTGACTCTGAGCTGACTTAGCATAAAGATCTCTAAGATTTGAAACCTCAGCATTTGTATACTCAAAACCATTAAGGTTCTCAAGGTATGTATCGTATGATGCAAGAGCCTCATTCTCAAGCTTTGTCTTCCAAGCTTCTGAATCCTGGTCAGCACCATCCTCAAAATATGAATTATAAATTGTAACTGCGCTATCTCTATCTGCATTGATTGAAGGAAGATCCTCATTTACAAACTTAACAATCTCCTCCTGAACTGTTGCCTCTGGATCAGCTGCAGAATCATCATCCTTTTTCTTACCACATCCAACAACGCTGAAAACCATTGCTGCAGAAAGTAATACAGCTAGTATTCTCTTCTTCATAATAATAGTTCTCCTTATATTTATCATAATTTTTCTCATCAACGGTCGATATTATACCACAATAGGATATCAGTGTCAAAAATCCACGATTTACATCATGTTCCTATTACCCGTCTTTTTACCCTCATTAGTATACTTCTCATACATATCAGGTCGATTCTTTTTAGTTATTTCCAATGCCTTCTCCTTACGCCACTCAGCAATCAGCTTATGATTACCGGACATAAGCACCTCAGGTACTTCAAGCCCCTCATAAACAGGAGGTCTTGTATACTGAGGATATTCAAGTAGTCCATTATAAAAGGACTCATCCAGTGCACTGTCATCACTTCCAAGTACACCACTTATCTGTCTGGTGATTGCATCCATCATAAGTACTGATGGAAGTTCTCCGCCAGTCAGAACAAAATCTCCAATTGAAACATACTCAGGATCTATCAGTTCGATTGCTCTCTCATCAATTCCCTCATAATGTCCACAAAGGAAGATGATATCTTCCTCTTTAGCCAGTTCATTCGCCATTGCCTGATCAAATGTCTTACCACGAGGTGACATATAAAGAACTCTTGGTTTATGACCTATCTTCTTTATCAGATCCTGATAACACAGCCAAACAGGCTCGGCCTGAATAAGCATTCCTGAGCCACCGCCGTAAATGTAATCATCAACATGTTTAGTTTTATTCTGGGCAAATTCTCTGAAATTAACTGTATCCAGAGTGATAATGCCGTTATTTAGCGCTCTTCCCATAATGCTATGATTCATAGCAGATTCTATTAATTCTGGGAATAACGTCATAACATGATAATTCATCCTACATTCCTCGTTAAGCAGCTTATTTACATACCTTTTATAAGGTTTATAGTGATAGTTCCTTCGTCAAGATCTACTTCCTCAACGAATTCTGGGATATCCAGAATATATTTCTCGGAACCATCATTACATTTAACTATAAAGATAGTCTGGTCAGCTTCATTTTCAGTGTAATCAACTACTTCACCAATAACCTCTCCATTAGATACTACCTTAAATCCAATAGTATCTGCAAGATAATATTCTCCATCTTCAAGCGGGATGGCATGTTCCCTGTCCACATAGAGATCAGCACCACGAAGAGGCTCAACCTCATCGATATTATTAAACTCCTCAAACTTAAGAACAGGCATATTTTTCTTATATTTACAGCCTGTTACGTGAACAAGATTGTATTTGCCTTTCTGAAGAATGTAGCATTCACTAAGTTCCTCAAATCTGTCCAGATCGTCCGTTGTTGGATAAAGAGATATCTCACCCTTTACGCCATGTGGTGAAGTAAATTTACCAATTCTGAAATAATCTTCCATCAAAACTCCTCTTTATAATTCCCCGTTATAATCTTCTTCAAAGTATAAGTAAGCCGCGGAATATCCGCGGCCTTGGCTTATCTAATATCTACAATAACCTTTTTGTCGCCCTTTGAAGCGGCAGCCTTTACAACTGTTCTAATAGACTTTGCTATACGGCCACCTTTACCAATAACCTTACCCATATCTTCTGGAGCTACAGTAAGTTCGATATTTATTGCATTTTCGTCTGTTGTTTCAGTTACAACAACTTTATCAGGGTTATCGACAAGAGATTTTGCAATAATTTCTACTAAATCTTTCACTTGCAATTCCTCCAGCTATACTTATTTCTCAACTCCAGCATTCTTTAAAAGCTTTGCAACTGTCTCTGTAGGCTGAGCACCATTAGCAAGCCACTTCTTAGCAGCCTCCTCATCAACCTTGAAAAGTGATGGCTTCTGGTTTGGATCGTATGAACCGATCTCATCAATAACCTTACCATCTCTAGCTGTTCTAGAATCTGCAACAACTACTCTGTAGATAGGATGCTTCTTGTAACCAATTCTTCTTAATCTGATTTTTACTGCCATTTTAAATATTCCTCCATTAAATAAAAAATATAAATTATAGCCTTTGGCTATTTGTTAACTAATTAAAATCCACCGAATGGGAATCTCATTCCGCCTCTACGGCGCTTCTTACTTCCCTTACCGCCCATCATGTTGCTCATCTGTTTCATCATCTTACGTGACTGTTCAAACTGCTTCATAAAGCGGTTAACCTCTGCAATATCAAGTCCACAACCCTTAGCAATACGGTTCTTACGGCTTACATTTATGAGGTCTGGATTCTCACGTTCCTGAGGTGTCATTGACTGGATGATTGCCTTTGGCTTAGCTAAAGCATTATCATCAATCTCAATGTTTCCTAGTTTCTGGCTCATTCCAGGAATCATACCAATCAGGTCTGACATACTACCCATCTTCTGAACCTGTTCCATCTGATCAAGGAAATCATTGAAGTCAAATGTGGCCTTACGGATTTTATCCGACATCTCTTTAGCCTGTTCCTCATCGATAGCATTTTGCGCTTTCTCAATAAGGGTTTCAACATCACCCATACCAAGGATACGGCTTGCCATACGATCTGGATAGAAAGGCTCAAGATCTGTGAGTTTTTCGCCCATACCGGCATACATTATAGGCTTTCCTGTTACGGCTCTGATTGAAAGCGCCGCACCGCCTCTTGTATCGCCATCAAGCTTTGTGAGAACAACTCCGTCAATGCCAATCTCTTCATTGAAGGTCTTTGCAACATTAACTGCATCCTGACCTGTCATGGCGTCGACTGTGAGAAGTGTATAAGTAACATCAATCTCAGATTTAACATCCTTCAGCTCATTCATCATGTCCTCATCAACGTGAAGACGGCCGGCTGTATCTATGAAAACAAGATTGATATTCTTTTGCTTAGCATATTTAAGGGCTTCCTGAACTATCTCAACAGGCTTATGATCAGTGCCCATCTCAAATACTTCTACCCCAACCTTCTCGCCGTTTGTCTTTAACTGCTCAATAGCAGCCGGTCTGTAAATATCACAGGCAACGAGAAGTGGTTTCTTACCCTTATTCTTGAACTGACCAGCGAGCTTTGCAACAGTTGTTGTTTTACCAGCACCCTGAAGACCACACATCATAATGATTGTCTGCTCATTGCTAGGAAGAAGTTTCAGTTCAACAATCTCTTCACCCATAAGGGTTACGAGCTCTTCCTTAACTATCTTGATGACCATCTGACCAGGGTTAAGACCCTTCATAACGTCCTCGCCGATAGCTTTTTCAGTTACAGTATTTACAAAATTCTTAACGACTTTGAAGTTAACATCTGCCTCAAGAAGTGCACGCTTTACTTCTTTCATGGCCTCCTTAACATCATCTTCTGTAAGGAGTCCTTTACTCTTCAGCTTCTTGAAGACGCCTTGCATCTTGTCGCTTAAGCTGTCAAATGCCATTTATTATCTCCTAAATTATCAAATAATACTGATTAAAACTTATCGAATATTTCCTCAGATGTATTTGATATATCTGTTAAATGCTTATTTAAACGATTCCTTGTCTTCTGATCCATATCAGATGACTTTACTATTTCCTGCATCTCATTTACTGAGAGCGACAAACTATCCATTCTTTGTCTTGCAGCGGTGAACCTCTCAAGAAGTCCAAGCTTTGATTCATAATCCTCAAGCTTTTTGTCGATTCTTCTAACCAGGTCAAATGCGGCCTGTCTTGAACAATCAAACTCCTCTGCAAGCTCCGAATAACTCATATCATCAAATATTGCTGCTGAAAATACAGCCTTTTGATGATTATTTAAAAGCTCACCATAGAAATCAAATAATAGGTTTTGTCTGAATCTTTCATCCATACTATCACCTTTTGCAAAGTAATTTTCCTTTACAACATGTGATATAGTAACAAATATAGGGATCACTGTCAAGTAAAATTATTTGACATTCTTTGATGAGCGTTTCCCAACATAATTAGTAACATGAGCCCTTGCTTTATCAGAACTCTTACGTTTTATCTGCCTACGTTTCTTTTTCTTCTTTACAGTCTGATCATCCCATATGGTATAATCACGCTCAAAGAGTTGCTGGGTTATATCAGCTTTAATTGTAGGTTCCCCTGCCGTCTCAACAAGTCTCTTATAAATATCAGCCCTTTTCCAATTACCAAGCTTAGGAAGTCCCTCTTTAAGCTGAATATTAAGAAGCTCATTTCTCCATAGTATTTCCAGCTGATTTTCAATCTTAACTTTTGGACTAGGCTCTGCATCCCTTTCCACGATTACATTTTCCTTATTAACATAGATAATGCCCCAGTACTTCGGAATATGTTCATCCACATGTATGTGTGACTCACCAACAACCACGTAGCAAAGATCACAGAACTTCTCATAATCCTTTATCTGTCGCTTAAGCCTTGTATAAGTATCACTATCAGATTTTATTTCAAACCCGATAATACTTCCATCTACAATTGCCAGAACATCAGCCCTCGACTTGTTTATCGTCTTCTCTTCAATTGTCCGAACCTTCCCATACCTCTCATCAAGATAATCAAACAGAGGCTCTCTAATATCCTTATCCAGCATACCATTCACCAATAAGTCAATAAAATTTAAAACATAAAAACAGGGAGCGCCAAGCGCTCCCCGTAAACCTCTTTTTATTCAACTACGTAAGGCTTGATTGTCTCAAGAATCTTGTCCTCATCCTTGTCAGCATAGATGTTAAGCTGTATAGGACTTGAAAGGTCAAGTGAAAAGATACCCATGATTGACTTAGCATCGATTACATATCTTCCAGAAACAAGATCGAAATCAGCCTTGAAACCACTTATATCATTAACAAATGATTTAACTTTTTCCATAGAATTAAGTGAAACTTTTACCTGTGTCATGTCTAAATCCTCCGCTTATTTACAGATTTTTAACTTATGCTATAATAATAAAAGTTATGAGGAGAAAAGTCAAATGTATTCTAATATAAAAGATAAAACAGTATATATAAATACCCTTGGTTGCAAGGTTAATCAATATGAATCCGATGCCATGCTGGAGCTTCTTAAAAATGAAGGTGCAAAACCAGTTAAAGAAGGCGAAGCCGCTGACATCTACATTATTAATACATGTTCAGTCACAAACATGGCTGATAAGAAATCCCGCCAGATGATAAACCGTATGCGTCGTCTTAATTCAAATGCTATCATCGCTGCTACCGGCTGCTATGTCCAGGCTACTGGCGAAGAACTTAAAGATAAAGGAATTGTAGATCTTATTATAGGAAATAACCGTAAGAAAGACGTTGCTCGTATACTTGATGAATATATAGGAAATGGAATCATAGTTGATAATTTTATTGATATCAACCACGACCCTGATTTTGAAAATCTCAGCATTGTTATGCCAGAAAATCATACAAGAGCTTATATAAAGATACAGGACGGATGTAACAACTTCTGTTCATATTGTATTATCCCTTACGTTCGTGGACGAATAAGAAGTAAGAAGTTTGATGATATCATCGCCGAAGCCACTACTCTTGCAAAGAATGGAGTTAAAGAATTAATACTTACTGGAATAAATGTATCTTCGTACGAAGATGGTGAAAATAGACTTGAAGATATTATATCTGCCATTGATAACATAGATGGAATTTGCAGAATCAGAATGAGTTCTGTCGAACCACGAGTTATTACAGAAAAGTTCCTTGAAACTGTAAAGAACTCAGACAAGTTCTGCCCTCACTTCCATCTCTCACTTCAGAGTGCATGTAACAAGACTCTAAAAGCAATGAATAGAAAGTATACAATTGAGGAATATAAAGAGACTTGTAAGAAACTGAGGGAAACTTTTGATAATCCCGCTATTACTACTGATATAATTGTGGGATTTCCAGGTGAAACAGATGAAGATTTCGAAGATACAATGAAAAACCTTGAAGAGCTTGAGCTGTATGAAATTCACACATTCAAATATTCAAGACGTAAAGGCACTGTTGCTGACAAAATGCCTGACCAGGTTGATGAACGAATTAAAAACACCAGAAGTGACGCTGTACTCGAACTTACAGCCAAGCAAAAGGCTGAATTCGAAAAGAAATTCACTAACAAAAGTCAGGACGTCCTGGTTGAAGAAATCGTTAAAATAGATGGAAAGAAATATTATCGCGGACATACCACAAGGTATGTGCTTATTGATATTCCTTTATCTTCTGTTCTGGCAGAAACAGATGATGAAAACAAATACATAAACGAACTAGTCAGTTACACCCTGACCTAAACATATTTAAAAAATATGAGCTGAACGGTAGTATTACCACTACCATTCAGCTCTTTAATTATCTAAACATATATATACTATTTTTGCCAGGATCCATCAGAGCCAACATAACTTCCATCTATAGTCTGGTTAGTTGCCATATAACCATTACTCTTGAAATAATAGCATTTCTCATCTATCCAAACCCATTCTGATGAAGGATAATAACCTGTGCTGTCTACATACCACCAACCTGTTGCGTCACTAGCCCAACGACCTCCGTTATAAGTTTCTGACATTGACCCGTTAGATGTAATCCAATAGCCATCAATATATTCACTCTTGGCCATATATCCTGAACTCTTGAAGTAATACCACTTGCCTTCAATCTTCTGCCATTCACTCTTTGGATAGTATCCAGATGTATCCTCAAACCACCAGCCTGTACCGTTATAATTCCATTTTCCTACAGGCTTATAACTTTGACTTCCATCTGCTGAATACCACTTTCCACCAATCCATTCATTACTATACTTCTTTTCAGACTTTTTAGTAGTTTGTTTATTCGAATTATTATTTGTATTTTGATCAGATGGCTTTACAAGTTTATTAAGAACTCTAGTCTCTTTATGACTTGGATCATTCTTACATACTCTTTCATCAAGACCTGTTTCTGTAGTGGTTGGATTTTTAACTCTCTTCCATTCACCCCAATTATGACCTAATGCATTTACAACAGTAGGCTTTTCAGTGATCGTACCACAAACAGAACATTTCTTTCCACCACTGCTGCCATTTTGTGTACATGTAGGTGCAACATCATCAATTGCCACCTCAGTATGAGGTAACATATTAAGAATTAACTCATCATCCTTTACTGGGGTTGTGCCATTTTCATCAGAAAACTTTTTCTTACAAATAGTACATTCGTAATGATCCATAACCCCAACTTCGCTACAAGTAGAATCTTTTAAGGCAACATATTCTATACTATTATGTGTACATTCCTGTCTTGTAATAACAATATTTTGAGTTATATTTTCATAATTATTCTTATCAGCTGCGGTATAATAAGCTGTATGACTAGTATTTTCACCCACAATAAGGTTCTGATCATCATTCTCATCCCAAGACCATCCAGTAGGTAGTTGAATATCAGAAAGAGACTTTTGTTCAAAATTAACTTCCATAATTGAAGATGGAACTAAAGTCGGAGCATTTGCTTTATTTATAGTAACAGTTTGTGCATTATATTCTACATCTCTATAGTTTTCATCGCCAAATATTTTAATATAAACAATATAGGTTCCAGCGTCTGTAGCGCTAGGAAATGATGTTGAATAGTTTACACCATCTAAACTATATTTAACAGTTCCATGTTGACAAGTTCCGCCTTCAGAGATCAAACACTGAGCTTCTCCATTATACTTAAGATTATGTGGTACTTTAACCAATTGTGTCATAGAAGGATATAACTTATTAATATTTATATATCTTTCAGCGCGGATACTTGGATCATAAATGTTAGTTATAGTTACTACATAAGTTCCAACATCTTTTATTAATGTAACAGGAACACCATTTTTTGTGATTTCTATTTTATATCCAGCAGATAAAGGTATATTCATTTTATAATGTGCATAATCTTGATAAAATTTGAAAATTGAACCATTATATCCCGATTCATTATAATCCTTATCGTAGCTCATTGGATACGGATTAAACGTACCATCATTATTATTCTGCGTATCAATTTTTAAACAATTTTGTGGAGAGTTATTATATTCACTAATTGATGTTTCAGAACAGTTATTTGAATCAGAGCCAGAACTAATAGATGCACTATTTTCAGAATCAACATTAATTAACACATTATCTAGAGCAACATTTGAACCGCATACTTCCAAACATCCGCCATAACAATTTAGTTTACCATTAATAATAGCATTATTATTCAAACCTAAAATTTTAGTTGAACCATCAACTATATTTATTTCACCACCATAATATGTTGACGTACAAGGGTCAACATATATTCCATTTTTTAAACCAGAAACATTTATATTACCACTTATAAAAGATATTGATCCAATACAATAATCATAATCATCAATAAGTTCCAAATATATTGCAGTTTCATTACCTTTAATTGAACCATCACCTAATACCTTGCAATTAGTATATCCAACAACACTAATTGCAGGTTCATCAATAGCTGTTCCATCAATTATATGGCCATTAAGGTCGAGATTGATATCTCTATTAATACTTATCGACTTGTCACCTTTTTTGGCTACAATATCTTTCTCTAGTTTATATGTAACACCTGAATCTAGTATAGTATATAAAGTATCAGAATTAAAAAATTTCCAACTCGAAATTCCGATTACAGCACCCACACTATCACTAAAAGGACATCCATCAATTACATTTATGGATTCAGGAAGGGAAATATTAATTAATGGACTATCACTATAGGAAAATGCATCATAACCAATAGTTGTACAACTTGAATTTTTTTCAAAAGAAATATTACTAAGCGAATCACAATTATAAAAAGCTCTTTTCCCAATTGATTTTACATCTTTTCCAATAGATACATCTTCTAATACAGAACAGTTAAGGAAAGCACCATTATTTATAATAGTCACTCCATCCTGAACATAAATATTTTTAATATCACTTCGATATTTTTCCCATGGATAATCAGCATCTCCAGATGTATTATTATACTTGTCATACATTTGACCGGAACCAGTACCCTCGGTATATAAATAAAAGTTTCCTTCGTCATCGATTTTCCACTTTACATTATCACCGCATGAACCTGAGTCCACTACTGTACCCTTGGCATTTGAAGATAATGTCTGTTTTGGATTAAATACTAACGCCAGAATCAGACAAATAGATACCAAAGCAATAGATAAACTCTTAAGTAAAACTTTCCTTTTCATATTATTACACCCTTTCACTCACATATTTTCACAACAAAATAATATTAACAAAATATTACTATTTTTACAATAAATATAACACTTTCAACAAACAAAAAAGCTCCACAAAATCCTTTGCAGAGCTTTTATAGCAATCCCCTAAAGAACATTAATCTATTACTTTTTATAATTTATTGACCACTAACTGCATCAAGATAATTGTTAAAATAATCAGCCTTATCCACGTCTGTAACTAGTTCTACATTGTAATCAAAATCATTATCAGCAGCGTCATAAGTGAAGCCTTCCTTATAGAAAACAACCTCACCATAGGTTTCACCTTTATCAATTATACAGCTGGCGTGTGTATTAATCTTCTCATTTACAAAGTCAGGATAAAGTGCACACATCATAGCCACAGAGTCACAGTTCATAACAGTTTCTGAACCATTCCCTTTATAAAACTCTCTTATCTTACCAAATGACTGAGCAACAAAATCACCAACCTCGCCTGATTCACTAAGCTCTACAAACTGATCATCAGTCCACTGAGCCTCATCTCCACACATATCAAGACCAATAATAGTAATTGGAATTCCGGAATCCAACATAAAGTCGTAAGCTTCAGCATCGCCATAAACATTAAACTCAGCTACTGGAGACGCATTTCCCGCACCTAAACCAGCCGAACCCATAGACCAAATACGCTTTACATTTTTCATGGTTTCAGGATCCTTATCAATAGCTCTTGCTATATTCGTTGCAGGTCCAAGAGCAATCAGCTCAATCTCACCAGGATGAGCTTTTACGGTATTAATTATAAAATCAACTGCATCGCCATCATTAGCCTCTCTAGATGGATGTATAAGATCAGCATCGCCCATACCATCCTCACCAAACACGCTAAATGCAAACTTTTCAGTTCCGTCATATGTAGTCGAGGATCCTTTGAACACAGGAGCGTCGCAACCAACCAGGTCAAGAGCAGAAATTGCATTCTTAGTACTCTGCTCTAGGTCTACATTTCCAAGTAATACAGTAACACCAACAATATTCACGTCTGACTGACGCGCTGCAAGAATAAGCGCCGAAGCATCATCCGCACCTGTATCTGTGTCGATGATTATATTTCTTTTACCATCAACTGTTTTGCCAGGCTCAACATTACTAACCGCTTTATCATCTATCTTTACAACCGCCTCGTCCTTCTTGTCATAATATCTAGGCTTTTTGGGTGGTTTCCCACAAGAACAAAGAGAAACAGATATAACAAATGCCATCGTTATACATAATAATGATTTATTAATCTTCCTCATATTGTAACTCCTAGTAATAAACTAAAAAGCTCTGCAAAAAAAAAATTTGCAGAGCTTTTGTAGTCCGTAGGGGAATCGAACCCCTGTTTCCGCCGTGAGAGGGCGGCGTCTTAGCCGCTTGACCAACGGACCATCATCACAACGAAAGTGAGTATAACAGACTTAACAATATAATGCAAGCACTTTTTATAATAATATCAAGATAAATATTTTATCTCAGCGGTTTCAACCGCTTTATCTATAAGTTCTTCTATTTTTCCCACCAAATGGCTTTCAGATTTCTGAATAGCAAACATCTTAGGTTTTGTGACTGGATGTTTATCAACAAATATTGTACAGCAGTCCTCGTATGGTTCAATCGAGGTTTCAAATGTACCAATTCTTTGAGAATATTCAACTATCTCCTGCTTATCCATACCAACAACAGGCCTATAAACAGGGCACTGAACGGCAGCATCAATAACACCAAGACTCTGCATAGTCTGAGAAGAAACCTGACCAATGGACTCTCCCGTAACTATTGCCTGGCATTCATCCTGTTCAGCAAGACGTTCAGCAATCCGGAACATTATTCTTTTCATAATGATAGTCAGCTGATCATGAGGACAATTATCGTAGATGCAAAGCTGAATATCAGTGAAGTTTACATTATAGAACTTAATAGGTCCTGTGTATTGAGAAACGATCGTACCCAGTTTCTCAACCTTCTCAAGTGCTCTGGCAGATGTATAAGGTGGAGAATTATAATAAACAGCCTCCATCTCAACTCCACGCTTTCCTATCATGTATGTAGCAACTGGGCTGTCTATACCTCCTGAAAGAAGAGACATAGCCTTACCATTTGTACCAACTGGAAGTCCACCTGGACCTGGAATAATCTTTGAATAAACATAGCCTCTCTCACCACGAAGCTCAACCTCAACCATGATATCTGGCTTGTGAACATCAACATGAAGGCCCTCGGATTCAAACTTCTCAAGAAGATCATGGCCTATCTCCATATCAACTTCCATAGAATTCATTGGGAAATTCTTATTAACTCTTCTGGTATGAACCTTGAAAGAGAAATTATAGCCATCATATGGATTATCAGCGCTGTTTCCAAATGACTCCTCAAAATGCTCTATAGCAGCCTTGCTGATGGACTCATATGTAAACTCATCAGCAACAGTAACTGGACAAAGACCTACAATACCAAAGATCTTTGTCAGCTTATCAACAACCTCGTCATAATCATAATCAGACTTTGCCTCAATATAGATGCGTCCGAAATCTCTACGTACATCAAACTCGCCCAGTGGCTTCAGTCTGTTTCTAATTCTTTTACAAAGAACATCCTCAAAAACGTATCTGTTCTTTCCCTTTGTACCAATCTCGGCATATCTCACCAAGAACATTTTAATATTTTTCATAACTTTCCCTTTCATAATAAGTCAATGAGACCTGACCCCAGTGACTTATTTTTTATTTACCCACGTACATAGTGTCTCATTACTGGTAATAATTCATTGATTGTATTTATTGTATAGTCGACTTCTTCTTCGGTATTATCTTCACCAAAACTGAATCTAAGTGTTGATTCGAGTCTTTGTTTATCGAGGCCGATTGCAGATAACACTACAGATTCTTTACTTTTGTTAGATGAACATGCAGATCCGGAAGATACGTAAATTCCTTTATCTTCCAATGCATGGAGCATAACTTCTGCTCTCACACCTACAAAGCTCATGCTGGCAATGTGCGGTGCGCCATTTTCTATATCTGTATTTGTATAAACCTCATCAATAGCTGTAAGTCCCTTAACAAGCTTATCTCGTACAGCTCTAATGTGACTGATTTTCGCATCAAAATTATCAAATGTCTTCTGAACGGCAACGCCAAGACCGGCAATAGCTGGAACATTTTCCGTTCCAGAACGCATATTCTTTTGCTGTCCACCACCATAGATTATTGGTCTGATCAGCGTTCCCTTCTTTATATAAAGGAAGCCTGAGCCCTTTGGTCCGTGAATCTTATGCCCGGAAACAGACATCAGATCAGCACCTATATTCTTTGGAATGCATTCTATTTTACCAAATGACTGGATTGCATCTACATGGAAATAAAGATTTGGATTCTTTGCCTTGACCGCCCTTCCAATCTCTGCAACAGGCATAATTGAGCCAATCTCGTTATTAATATGCATGCAGGAAACAAGAATCGTATCCTCTCTGACCGCATCTGCAAACGCTTCTGGAGTCACAATTCCGTGCTCATCACTTGGTACATAAGAAACCTCGTAGCCCTCTCGAATGAGGAACTGCATAACAGCAGAGACAGATGCATGCTCCACTGAAGAAACTACAATATGCCTTCCTGTCCTCTTCTTCGCAAGAGCCGAACCAATGATGGCCATATTGTTGGACTCAGTTCCACCTGATGTAAATACAATCTCTTCAGGAAGACACTTGAGTGTTTTAGCTATAACCTCCGTGCTGTCCTTAACAAGATGCTCAGCATCTAGTCCTTTAAGATGAAGTGACGAAGGATTTCCATAATCCTCACGCATAGTCTTTACAACTATATCGATAACCTCGTCATATGCTTTTGTAGTTGCGCTATTGTCAAAATAAACTTCCATTACTCTTCCTTATTTTCTACTTCTTTTTTATGGTCTGGAGCAACTTCAGGAGTCATTCCTGGTGCCATTCCAGGAGCCATACCTGGTCCCATATTAGGCATTTGTCCTGGTATCTGGCCCATTTGTGAAGGATCAAATCCTGGCATTTGTCCCGGTATTTTTCCTGGAGCCTGTCCCGACTGTCCCGGTCCTTGTCCTGGCTGACCAGGTGCTTGTCCATCACCCTTGATTGCAACAACCAGCATAACGACACCCATAATAACCGGAATCAAGCTGAGCGTAAATTGCACAGCAAATGGTATTTTAATAGCTCCTGTTGAAAGAATCAACATAAAAATACCAAATGCAATCATAAATATGCAAAGCCCAATCATTACTTTTCTTCTGTTATCTTTCATAGTACACCCCCGATTATTAATATTTACAAACCCCAATAAATAATTTATCAAACCAACTATCGATACCCTCTAAAAAATCAGTTATCGATATCCAGTAAGAAGCTAAGTATTGACATCACCGTCATACCAGCTGTCTCAGTCCTGAGAATTCTATGACCAAGTGAAATGGTCTTAGCACCAATATCCTCTAGAGCCCTAGCCTCAGAATCAGCGAATCCACCCTCCGGACCAATAAATATACCGATAGACTTTTTCTCCTTATTGCCAGATGCTATATCATCTACAAGCTCATTAATAACCTTACGACTTGCATCCATTCCCTCAGCAAACTCATAAGGGAACAGGATTACATCCATCTGACTCTCTGCAAAGCTGATGGCCTCATCCATAGTCATATAATCCATAACCTTAGGAAGAATGCCGCGTCTCGACTGTTTTGAAGCCGACTCAGAAATAAGATTATACCTTGCGATTTTCTTATCCTTCTTCTTGTCATCCAGCTTTACGATAGTTCGCTCCATCATAACAGGAATCACCGAATAAACACCAAGCTCAACACACTTCTGGATTATAGTCTCCATCTTGTCACCCTTTGGAACACCCTGAAACAGATAAATATCCGCCGGAAGCTCAGCATTATTGTCATGCATATCAACTATATTAGCAACAATATAGCCCTCGCCCTGAGTATTGATTTCCGCTATACGACACTCAAAATCACGAGAACTTCCATCACTAACAACAATCTCGTCATTCACTCCTAGCCTGAGCACATTGAGTATATGATTAACATCTTCACCAGTTATCCGGATCGACTTATCCGAAGCCGAACAACCATCCACATAAAATCTATGCATATTTTTCCACCTTATTTAGCCACAATACAGACCCATTCATTTTCCTGAGTTATATCGACTATTTCAAAACCATTTTCGATCAAAGCCGATTTTACGGCGTCGGCTTTGTTCTCGCTGATACCGGACGTTATGAATACTCCGTCATCCGTCATGTATTGTCTTATCATTGTAGATAGAGGAATGATCACGTCAGCGAGGATATTCGCTACAACTATATCGTACTTTCTGGCAGGGACTGGATCGGAATCTCCAAGTCCAATATCAACCATCATGGCCGCATTGTCAGGATTTATTGGAGATGCAATGCCAGAACCAAGGCTTGCTTTTTCCATCTTTTCCCTATTATTGCCCTGAGCCAGGAAATTTTCTGCAATTCTGTTATCAGCAAGCAAATTACCACAGGAAAATTCAATCCTGTCGCTAGATAATCCACTAGCCTCAGCATTTATTCTGCTGGCTCTCACAGCCTGAGGATCAATATCAAGACCATGAACATATCCAGCACCCATCAAGCATGCAGCAATCGAAAGTATTCCACTTCCGCAACCAACATCAAATACTGATTTATTTGAACTATAACTCTCCGCCAGATCATTATTACCAGAATCCTCAAGATACTTCTGCACCTGGCCGAGGCACAGTCTTGTAGTCTCGTGAGTACCTGTACCAAACGCAGTAACCGTCTCAATCCTTATAACCTTATCATCATCCTTCAGTTCAAAACCATCCAGATTCTTATAAGCCTTCAAGGTATCATAAACATCAGACTCCTCATCCAGAACAGGCATTATAACTATATTGCCATATAATCTTGTCGGCTTGAAATTCTCTTTAAACTTATCATTCCAGGTAGAATCGTCAGATGTATTCTCAACGGAAATAATCCCTGTACCAACAGGAAGAAACTCCGATAATCTCGCGAGTTCATTAGTAACTAAAGCCTTTAACTCCTCAATTCTTCCCTCGTCATACGAATCATCTAAATAGCAGGAAATCTTCGTAGAACCATCATCTTCACCAAGCTGAAGCGGTATATCAACAAACATCTGCTTTATCTCATCCTCAGTCAGAGGTACATTATCCTCTATCTGAATCCCCTCAATCCCCTGCTCACTAAGAAAATCCGACAGCAGATCAACAACTTCCGTACTAGTATTTATACTAAACTTTGTCCAAATCATCCCTATATCCTTATTTAAAATATTTTTAAATCCTAATAATCCAAGAAACCAATATATCTCTTATCTCAAGCTTCATTCTACTACTATAAAAACACACACAAGTATAACAAATATCCCCATCTGTAACAAGATTCAACATAAAACCCCGGTCATTACAACCGGGGCTAAATGGGAAATATATAGATTATTTACGGAATTTCTTCTTCTTATGTCCGCCGAATGAGAAGTCACCAGCTGAATCAGTTGATGATCTTGTATTAACAGCAGGACCAGAAGCATTTTCATATTGATTAAGAATAGACTTCTGCTCATCTGTCAGATTCTCAGGAACCTGAACAACAAGTGTAACATAATGATCACCACGAACAGTCTTATTCTTAAGTGTTGGAACACCCTTACCCTTAAGCTTAACCTTAGTATTTGTCTGTGTTCCAGGAGCTATATCATAGCTGTAAGGACCATCTATAGTGTTAAGATTAACCTTTCCACCAAGAGCTGCCTGAGTAAATGATATAGGCTCTGAAGAATAGATGTCATAACCCTGTCTCTGGAAAATAGGATGCTTATCAACAAGTATTGTAACAAGCAGGTCTCCTCTTTCACCACCGTTGATACCTGGCTCACCCATTTCACGAAGACGGATTGACTGACCATTATCAATACCTGAAGGAACCTTTATCTGAATCTTCTTCTTACTCTTTACATAACCAGAACCGGCACAATTAGAGCACTTATACTTAATTATCTTACCAGTTCCTGTACAGTCAGGACATGTCTGAACTGTTCTTGCCATACCAAAGAGTGACTGTTGTGTATATACAACCTGACCCTTACCACCGCACTTAGTACAGTTTTCAGGTGCATGACCAGGCTGAGCACCACTACCTTTACAAACAGGACATTCATCCTTCAGTGGAAGCTCAATCTCAGTCTGTGTTCCGAAGATGGCCTCTTCAAATGTAACACGAACTGTAGTTCTTATGTCAGCTCCCTTTTGAGGACCATTTGATTGTCTCTGGCGTCCACCACCGAAGATATCGCCAAAGATATCTCCGAAGATATCGCCCATATCAGCGAAGTCGAAACCAAATCCGTCTCCGCCAGGACCGCCACCCTGCTCAAATGCTGCAAAACCGAACTGATCATACTTCTGTCTGTTAGCTGGATCAGAAAGGATTGCATATGCCTCAGAAGCCTCTTTAAACTTTTCTTCAGCTTCCTTATCACCTGGGTTTGCATCCGGGTGGTACTTCTTAGCAAGTACTCTATAGGCCTTTTTTAATTCACTATCTGTAGCATTCTTGGACACTCCAAGGACTTCGTACAGATCCCTTTTTTCATTTGCCATAGTTTATTCACCCTTCAATCTTAAACCTCTGTAAAGTCTCCATCAACAACATCGCCATCACCAAAGTCAGGTGTTCCAGCGCCTGTACCTGCATTAGCTCCAGGACCGTTCTGCTCATAAAGCTTCTCGAACAGCTGCTGTGCAGATGTCATAAGTGACTCCTTACCAGCCTTAAGTTTCTCGATATCATAATCTGAAAGGTTCTCAATATCTGTACCTTCAACGATTGTCTTAAGAGCCTTGAGCTCTTCCTCAACCTTCTTCTTATCATCTTCTGGAAGCTTATCTCCAACTTCCTGAAGAGCCTTCTCTGTCTGGAATACGATTGCATCTGCGTCGTTACGTACTTCAACGCCTTCCTTACGCTTCTTATCTGCCTCTTCGTACTCAGCAGCTTCCTTCATAGCTCTCTCAATATCATCATCTGAAAGTGATGTACCAGATGTGATTGTAATGTGCTGCTCACGACCTGTACCAAGATCCTTAGCAGAAACGTTAACGATACCGTTAGCATCTATATCGAATGAAACCTCAATCTGAGGAACACCTCTACGTGCTGGAGCAATACCATCAAGTCTGAATCTACCAAGTGACTTGTTATCCTTAGCGAACTCACGCTCACCCTGAACTATGTTGATATCAACAGCGTCCTGATTATCCTGAGCTGTTGAGAAAATCTGGCTCTTATGAGTAGGAATTGTTGTATTTCTCTCGATAAGGTGTGTAGCAATACCACCCATTGTCTCAATTGAAAGTGTAAGTGGTGTTACATCAAGAAGGAGGATGTCTCCTGCACCAGCATCACCAGCAAGCTTACCACCCTGAATACAAGCACCGATAGCAACACACTCATCTGGGTTGATACCCTGGAATGGATCCTTACCTGTGATTGTCTTAACTGCATCCTTAACAGCGATGATACGTGTAGAACCACCAACAAGGAGAACCTTATCAATCTCATCTGCTGAAAGACCAGCATCTTCAAGTGCCTGGTTTACAGGACCTCTTGTCTTCTCAACAAGGTCATCTGTAAGCTCATCAAACTTAGCTCTTGTAAGGTCCATATCAAAGTGCTTTGGACCATCAGCTGTAGCTGTGATGAATGGAAGGTTGATATTTGTAACTGTCTGAGATGAAAGCTCTTTCTTAGCCTTCTCAGCAGCTTCTTTAAGTCTCTGCATAGCCATCTTATCGCCTGAAAGATCTACGCCTTCCTTCTTCTGGAACTCTTCAAGCATGTACTTTGTGATAGCCTCATCAAAGTCATCACCACCGAGCTTGTTGTTACCAGCTGTAGCAAGAACCTCGATAACTCCTTCACCAATCTCAATGATAGATACATCGAATGTACCACCACCAAGGTCATAAACCATGATCTTCTGCTCTTTCTCGTTATCAAGACCATAAGAAAGTGCTGCGGCTGTTGGCTCGTTGATGATACGCTTTACATCAAGACCAGCAATCTTACCAGCATTCTTTGTAGCCTGTCTCTGTGAATCTGTGAAGTAAGCAGGAACTGTGATAACAGCCTCTGTTACCTTCTCTCCAAGATATGCCTCAGCATCAGCTTTAAGCTTCTGAAGAGTCATAGCTGAAATCTCTTCTGGAGAGTATTTCTTGTCATCAATCTCTACCTTATAATCTGAACCCATATGTCTCTTAATAGATGAGATTGTCTTATCTGCATTTGTAACAGCCTGACGCTTAGCAGCATCTCCGACAACTCTTTCACCAGACTTAAGGAAAGCTACTACAGATGGTGTAGTACGTGATCCTTCTGCGTTAGTGATAACTACTGGCTTACCACCTTCCATAACGGCAACACATGAGTTTGTTGTACCTAAGTCAATTCCTATAATTTTTCCCATTTTTATATATTCCTCCTAAAATAATTAATTTTTTTAATTAGTTGACAACCTTGACCATTGCATGTCTAAGTACGTTTTCTTTATACATGTAACCCTTCTGCATCTCTTCAACTACGAGATTCTCACCCTGGTCAGCATCCTCTTCATGGATAACTGCATTGTGATATGTTGGGTCAAACTCTTTACCAACAGCATTCATTGGAACAACTCCTATTTCCTCCAGAGTATCCATAAGCTGTTTATAAATCTTCTCAACACCTTCTGTGAAAGCATTTTTATCTTCATCAGTTACTGAATCAAGAGCTCTCTCTAAGTTATCAATAACTGGAAGTATTTTCTCAAGAGCATCCATTGCACCTCTGTCTGCCATCTCAGCGTTTTCTCTCTCATTACGAGAGCGCATATTGTCAAACTCAGTAAGGAGTCTTGTGTATTTCTCTTTATTTCCCTCTGCAAGCTCTTTAGCAGCCTCAAGCTCAGCTTGAATTTGTTTGCTACCTCTACGGTTCTTCTTTGGAACTGGCTTTGGTCTCTTATCCTCAGCCTCTTCAGGTCCGTATGTGATAACTTCATCAACCTTAACTGCTGTTCCAGGGCTTTCAGCACCTTCGTTAACCTTTATCTTCTGTTCTGTAGGTGTTGCTTCGCCTGCCTTTTCTTCTTTGAGGTTCTTAAGCTTTTCATTCATATTTTTCTTGGCCATTAATCTTCACCTCTTTCGTTATTTCGAAATATATTGTCCAGTTCATCAGTAAGACTTTTCAGAGTACTAACTACCTTTTTATAGTCCATTCTCTTTGGACCTATGATACCAATTGTACCCTTGGCACCTTCTGGCAACTGGTAAGTCGAAGTAATGATAGAACAATCCTTCATGTTTTGTACTGGAGCCTCATCGCCGATGTATATCTGAATACTGTGGTCTGAGTCCTCCGATTTGAGAGTCTCATCAGCCAGTTCATTCAGACCCGTCTGCTCCTCAAAAGTTTCCAGTAAAGCTGTGGCTTTCTCAACATCTCCTAATTCCTGATACTTAAGAATGTTAGATGCACCACTTGTGTAAATCTTCATTTCCTCGGCTTCTTTAGCGGCGTCGACGATACCTTCGAAAATATTTTCTAGAATATCAGCGTAATCACCTGCTTGAGCTTTCATTGTCTGCATAAGTTCAATATTAATCTGATCTACAGACATACCTTGGAGAAATGTATTCAGCAAGATATTAAACTTCAGCACTTCTTCGTTACTCAGTGCTCTGGAAACCTTTATCAGCTTATTCTTGGCTACGTTATTTCCTACTACAATGACTGCTACAAGCTTTTCCTCATCAACCTGCGAAAGTTGAATGAACTTTACTTGCTTATTCAGTAACATTGGAGATGTAACCATAGCTGCATACTGTGTATTGTATGCGAGAACCTTAGCAACCTTCATAAGAAGATTTTCAAGCTTGTCTACTCTTTCAAGTAGTACTCCGTGTTCCTTCTCCGTTTCTTCCTTCTCGGACATTACCGTGTCTACATAGAATCTGTAGCCTTTATCGGTAGGAATACGTCCTGCGGAAGTATGCGGTTGAACTATGTATCCAAGTTCCTCCAAGTCTGACATCTCATTTCGTATTGTTGCCGAACTAAGATTCAGATCAGAAAGCTTTGAAATAGTTCTGGAACCTACAGGCTCTCCCGTTTCCAGATAATTGGAAATGATTACTTTGAGGATGGTCTGTTTCCTGGCATCAAGATCATACTCTAAATCCTGATTCATATGATCACCATCCTTATTTAATTTTTGTTAGCACTCAATAAAGCGGAGTGCTAATCACTTCTATAAATGTACACCCATACCATCCTTATGTCAAGGCAAATTGTTATATTTTTCTATGTTTTTTTATTATTTTTCACATAAAAAGGAGCTCGTAATTAACACGAACTCCTTATGGTTAATATAATAAATTTAGATATAACTTTTAGTTTTAATTATTAGTATTTTTCTTAATAATCATAATGCAGATGCTATTCAGTAATGAGAAGATCATCACTAAAGCAAGCGGGATAACCGGACTATTATCTCCTGTTGGAACATTGTTTGCCTTTTCTGTGGCGTCCTTGCCATTATACTTAACTGGACGAGTTTCTTTCTCACCACATACTTTACAAGTTCTCTCTTCAACTCCGTCAGCATCCTTGGTAGGATTCTTAGTTATTGTCCAAGGTCCAAATTTATGACCAAGAGCAGGTATCTCAACCTTCTCAGTCTTCATTTCGCCATTACATTTATCACAATTATAGTGAAGTGTCTTGCTACCAGCCTTTGTACATGTCGGCTCAACATCAATCGTTTCTTTAGCATATTTAGCTTCACCAACATGCTTTGAAGAATTCTTATCAGCTGTAACATCATAAATTTCTATTTCAAGTGCTCCAGTAGTATCATCGAAGAAACGACCACATTCTGTACACACAATATGATCCTTAATTCCATTTGTAATGCAATCTCCCTCAGCAGATACATTACTAATACTATGTGTATGCTTTGGCTGCATCAGATAAACTTCATGATCAGTTGGATCATTAGGATTTTTCTGAGCGTAATAATCATCTCTATCACTAAAGAAATATTTCTCTGGCTGAATCTTCCAATTGAGATTTGACTTATTACCATAACCATCGGTTATCTTTACTGGTTTAGTTGTAGCTGTGTCTGACCAAACACCTAATTCTGTTCCCTCAGGAAGATCTTCTGGAATTTCAAGAAGTGCTCCATCTGTGAGGTAAATGTTTTCATAAAGAGTTTCTGCAGAATTAGTATTTTTGCAAATATGATTCTCGCCAATCAGCTTAAGATTTCCATCATTATATACGCCAGCACCATGAGTATCGTTTTTACACTTATTATCATGTATATTAACAGCGTCAAGAGTTACATCTTTTCCTTCGTTATATATACCTCGATAATTATCATATATATCTACATTATTTATTGTAACCGGGCCAGAACAATCGCTAGAAATATAAATTGCGCCGTAATAATCACCAGCTGTATTACGGTATATTTTTCCACCAGTGATATTGCATAAAGCAGCCTTTCCAACGAGTATTGCTGAACCAATTCCGGAATCAGCATGATTTCTAGTCATTTCTATGGAATTCATAGTGAAGTTGGCTCCCTCATCGAGATAGATTCCACCTCCACCTTTACCAGCTTTATTATCCGTTACGGTTCCACCCGTAATATTAAATGTGGAATTTTTTACATATACTCCACCGCCGTATCCATCGATAGAATTTCCTGCTATTTCTTCGGACTGACTCCAAAATCCTATTTGACCACCACTCATATTAAAGGTTGAATTATTACAAACATATACTCCTCCACCATTTATTTTGACGGTAGTGCCAACACCAATATGATTTCCGCGAATAAAACCACCTTCCATTGTAAAAGTGGATCCACCTTTTTCACCGCCACCTATATAAACTCCAGCGCCTTCACGAGTTACAGTATTATTATCAATACAACCTTTTATCATAGTAAATGAAGATCCTTGGATTACAGAAACTCCACCACCATAACCAGCTTCGCTGCCAGATATAACGCCACCATCTAATGTTAAATTACCGCCATTAGAAACACTTATAGCTCCTCCATGCCTTCCCGCTTGACCGGAATGTCCTCCAGTAATTTTTCCAGCATTAGCATATTCATTAGGATCTTCATACAATTCTTGTTTAGCGATAGTGTTATCACATATAGTAACTACAGAATTCTGAATATCAATCAGACCATCAGTTGCAAAATTATCACTTAAATTAAGGATTTTTCCATTTAAGTCAATAGTGACATTTTGATTTTGGGTAATACTAATCACACCAGCATTAGTAATACTAGCGCCAAGTTTTATATATTTAGGATCATTTAAAGGTGCTTTATCAATTTCCTCCTGTAAAGCAGAAGCTGTTGATACTTCAACCCAAGGTTCACCCTCAGCATATGTATCAACTCCCGCAAAAGAAGTGTTTAAAACAAATAAAGCAATTAAAAAGAATAAAAGAACTCTAGTAGTTTTTTTCATCATTTACCTCATTTCTTTGATTATTTCACAACAGTAAAAATTATACACTATTTGTCAAGTATGAAGTCAGCTAAAATGTAGTTGCTGACATCTAGACCCTTATCAGTCAGTCTTATACGATTGTCATCAACTATCATAAATCCCTGATCGCTATACTTGTTGATCGGCTCGCCATAAACCTCGAATACATCTTTCTTGAACCTCTCCTGGAACTCTTTGCGGCTTATACCAGCCGTCATGCGAAGCCCAAGATACATAAATTCTTCCATACGGGAATCTACATATATCGTCTGCACATCCTCGCGAAGGATTGCAGATGCTGAATCATAAAGACGAACTCTGTCCGTGTCCTTTGTGAGTTCATCACGCACGTCCTCACAAATCTCAATATAATTATCGATGTTCTTTATATTCGTATAACGCTCGCCTTTAAAATAAGATGCGGCACCGATACCAAATCCAATATACTGCCCGCCAGTCCAGTAAACAGTATTATGACGACTCTCAAAACCAGGCTTGGCATAATTCGAAATCTCGTAACGATTATATCCTGAAGCGCTAAGTACCTTCTTTGTCATAGCATACATATTCCTGTCAGCATTCTCATCAGGAAGCATCGTCAGAAGGTCTTCTCTCTTACTTAGCATCGTTCCCTCTTCAACCTGAAGGGAATAAACGGAAATGTGCTCTGGCCCGAGCTCAGTCACTCTGGTAAGAGTATCCACTAAAGTATGCATATCCTGCCCTGGAAGCCCGCTCATAACATCAACGCTTATATTTTCAAAGCCGGCACGCCTTGCAGCATCAAAGCCATCAAGAAATTCATCGTATGTATGAATTCGGCCAAGAAGACGCAGAATCTCATCATCCGCCGATTGAAGTCCCATGGAAAGACGGTTAATTCCATGATTTCTATATGCAATCATATCCATGTATTTAATTGTACCCGGATTAACCTCAATCGTGATCTCTGCAAAACGATCAACCTTGAAGATGTGATTGATGGTATCCAGAACACTGTCGATCAAAGCCTCATCCAGAACAGATGGCGTTCCACCACCAATATAGATGGTCTTAACGCTGTATCTGTCAGCATATGGCTTGTACATACGAATCTCACTCATAAGAGCATTCACGTACTGAATCTTCTTTGTATTCGTCTCATTATCAAACGAAAGAAAATCACAATACATGCACTTATGCTTACAAAACGGAATATGTACATATATACTAAGCGGTTTTTTCATATTAATTCTCCAAATAAGATATCTGGTAGTTTAGTCTTCGTCATCAAGTTTGAGAACTGCCATGAAGGCCTGCTGTGGAACGTCCACAGAACCAACCTGACGCATTCTCTTCTTTCCTTCTTTCTGTTTCTCAAGCAGCTTCTTCTTACGTGTGATATCACCACCGTAGCATTTAGCAAGAACGTCCTTGCGAAGAGCCTTGATTGTCTCACGTGCAATAACCTTGCTACCAATAGCTGCCTGAATAGGAATCTCAAAGAGCTGGCGAGGAATCTCTTTCTTGAGCTTCTCGCACATCTTTCTACCACGCTCATAAGCAGAATCCTTGAACACGATAAATGAAAGCGCATCAATTCCTTCTCTATTAATAAGGATATCAAGTTTTACAAGACTAGACTTTGCATATCCCTTAAGTTCATAATCAAACGAAGCATAACCGCGAGATCTTGATTTAAGAGCATCAAAGAAATCGTAAATGATCTCGTTCAGAGGCATCTCGTACTTAAGAAGAACACGTGTCTCCTCCAGATATTCCATACTCTTGTAAATACCACGCCTCTCCTGGCAAAGCTTCATAATAGCACCAGTGTACTCAGCAGATGTCATTATCTCTGCATCCACCATCGGTTCTTCCATGTAATCAATCTCAGAAGGATCAGGCAAGTTAGATGGATTCGTAAGCTCAATCACTTCTCCATCTGTCTTGTGAACCTTATAAATAACTGAAGGAGCCGTTGTGATGATATCCAGATTGTACTCACGCTGAAGTCTCTCCTGAATAACCTCCAGATGAAGCAGCCCAAGGAAACCACATCTGAAACCAAAACCAAGTGCGATACTAGTTTCTGGCTCATAAGAAAGAGACGCATCATTCAGCTGCAATTTCTCTAAAGCATCTTTAAGCTCCTGATACTTTGCGCCATCCTCTGGATAAATACCACAATAAACCATTGGGCGAGCCTTCTTATAACCAGGAAGTGCCTCATCACACATATTGTTTGCATCTGTTACTGTATCACCAACTTCTGTATCACGAACATTCTTAAGAGAAGCTGTGATATATCCAACCATACCAGCACTTATTTCTTCCTGAGGAATAAACTGGCCAGCGCCGAAAATACCAACTTCAACAACCTCTGCCTCAGCTCCAGTCTCCATCATATGAATACGTGAGCCTCGCTTAACGAAGCCGTCGAATACTCGGCAGAAAATAATAACACCCTTATAAGAATCATATAAACTATCGAAAATAAGAGCCTTGAAAGGCTTATCATTATCACCATTTGGTGCAGGAACCTTCTCAACAATCGCCTCAAGAACCTCTTCACAATTAAGTCCGTTCTTCGCAGAAATCTGAGGAGCATCCTCTGCAACGATGCCGATTACATCTTCTATCTCAGTAATAACACGCTGAGGATCTGCCGATGGAAGGTCAATTTTATTGATAACTGGGAATACTTCAAGATTGTGGTCGATAGCCATATAAACATTGGCGAGAGTCTGAGCCTCAACACCCTGAGCCGCATCTACCACGAGAACTGCACCCTCGCAAGCCGCGAGCGCACGAGAAACCTCATAATTAAAATCCACATGGCCCGGAGTATCAATAAGATTCAAGATGTACTCCTCGCCATCCTTAGCCTTGTAAATAATACGAACAGCCTGAGACTTGATGGTAATACCCCTCTCACGCTCGATGTCCATATTATCGAGAACTTGCTCCTGCATTTCACGTTCAGTCAACGTTCCCGTCATTTCAATGATACGGTCAGCCAATGTAGACTTACCATGATCGATATGAGCTATAATACAAAAATTTCTAATTTTACTCTGATCTAAATGTGACATAATTTTTCCTTTTTATTGTGACTTCTTTTGAGGGATTGGGATTTCGGCCAAGATGATGGCCACGAACATTATAACACAACCAATAACTTCATCGGTAGATAATTTCTGTCCCAAAATAACAAATCCTGAAAGTGCAGAAACAACCGATTCTAAACTTAATATAAGCGAAGCAACAGTTGGATTAACGTCCTTCTGACCAACTATCTGTAATGTATATGCAACGCCGCACGCCATAAAGCCCGAATAACAAAGCGCTGGCAATGCCTCTCTTATCAAATCAAGGCTTGGTGCCATATTATAATGAACCACATCAAACGGATAAACGAAAAATGCACTCACTAACGCTGCTGTCAGAAATTGTGTGCTGGACATTACTACTCCATCCACACCCTTCTCATTAGCATTATCAATATATAATATATGGAAAGAAAAGATAAACGAGCAAATAAGAAGCTGAATATCAGAATCCTCGAAGAAGAATGCATTCCCCCAGCCTATACAAAGGAAATAAAGTCCAATAAGCGCAAGAAATACCGAGATCCAAATAAGCCATGAAGTCTTTTTCTTCAAGAATATACCAAATATAGGAACTATAATGATATAAAGCGCAGTCATGAAACCCGCCTTACCAGTAGATGCCTTCAACATAGCCATTTGCTGGAAATTACTTGCTGCACAAAGAATAAGTCCGCATCCAACACCGTATTTAATAGACTTCTTTATATCGCCATTCTGAATACCCTTTTTTGTATTAATCTTTCTTATTACACAAATAACCGGAATCAGAAAAAGCCCACCAATAATGTATCTTACAACACTAAAAGTGAACGGACCTATATACTCCATTCCTGCCGCCTGAGCTACAAACGATGTACCCCAGATAAAAGCCGTCAAAAACAGCAGAAATGAATTCCTTAACGAATTGTTCTTAACACTAGAATCCTTTGACATAACTACACTAATCTAACCGAGTTAACAAAATAAGTCAAGGGACCTGGTCCCATTGACTCCTAGATCTGTCCCCATTGACTCCTAGATGTGTCCCTACTGACTTATAAATAAAAGAGCCTGTTTAAACAAACAAGCTCTTAATTAATTATATTAAATTATTAACATACTCATATACTTTATCGTACACAACATCAAATTCCGGCTTACTAACCCCTCCTGAAAATCTAAACTTATCATAAGAGTGTTTTAATTCGTCTTTTCTATTTATAAAACCATTAAAGTCACCTAAAACTCTACCACTTTGTTCAAGATTATTCATTATCTCGATTGCATTTAACTCAAAAACATGGGACATATAGAACAAATCAACTAAATCCTTGATTCTTCTAAATATTTTATCAGATGATAAAACCGATATCTTATCTGCAATCATCTGATTTGGTGTTAAGCCGCGAAATATAATATCATCAACTTCATATATTCTAGTAGGCATTTTAGGTCTATTCACATCAATATCCATCGTAAAAAGCAAATCTTCTGTGATTCTATCTTTTAATTCAAAACCAGCCGATCTTTTCTCTCCATACATTCTATATATGCTTACTTCAAGTTCCAGATTATTATCATCCAAAGCTTTTTGAAAAGAATCCACCATCTGTTCTGTAGTTGGAAATGTGTCCGAATTCCAATTTCCATCTATATCAACTGTATGGCGCGTATCATTTGAATAACCCGCCTCAGTCAAAAACGCCTTTAATACCATTGATCCTTTAAAGCTAATCGGAATCCCACTATCATAAAGCGCCTTCATTACTTTATACATTATTTTTTCTTCTGAAGATATATTCATAAATACCCCTCTTATTCATCATAATATTCAATAGCTTCATTCGTAAGAAGCTCGAATCTATCCTGGTATTCAGGAGCTATTGAAATGCCATCGAAACTTTCACCATTTGTATAATAATACTTACTCAATGCTTCTATAGTACCTTGCATATCAAGAATGGATTCATTAGCCATAGCATCTGATATTGTCCTGTTAAAATCAGTAAACTTTAACCCATCCTTTTCCTTAATATTATATGGACTAACATGATTACCAATAACTACAACGCCATTATAATTTAACGCCTTATCATCACCATATATCCAAACAATATATTCATCGCTACGTCCGCCAAAACTACCCTGACACATTAACGCTTCATCCAACGCAAAAACTATATCATCACCTATGCATTCATGAATAGCCTTAAGCCATGATAAAGAGCCAACATAATCGCTTCTCTTTGGTAGATCCTTCTTATTCGTATCATACTTAGGTAACGAAGATGCCTTCTTATTTACAAGATCATCCTTAATTCTATACTTAAGAAGTTCTAATATATATTCCGGCGGCTTACGCACTCCACTCTCCCAGTTCTGAATGGTTCTGAAAGGTATATTATATCTCTTTGCAAATTCACTTTGCGTATCACCTAACCTATTTCTTAATTCTCTAATATTAATTGTATTTTCCATATTCTTCACCTCAAAACAATAATACACCCATTGGGTGTATTTATCAAGCGTTTTATAAAAAATGAGTCAAGGGACCTGGTCCCATTGACTCCTAGATGTGTCCCCAGTGACTCATTAAAAAAGTCCCATCAGAATAATCTGACAGGACTTTTAATTAATTTAGTCTTGTTTTTTAATACGACGTTTTAAAGTAAATAGTACTGCTATACCAACACCTGAAATAATCATAACAATTATCATAGGTATAAATGGAATTGTATCACCAGTCTTTGTAGTTGACTTGCTAGGTGTTGAGTTAGCTGAACCTGAAGCATCAGGAGGAGTAACCTTAGTTTCTTTCTTTTCAGGATCTTTAGGTGTAGTTGCTGAACTGTCAGCCGAACTATCGCCATCTCCACCAGTCTTTTCAGGATCTTTTGGATCAACCGGTTTATCTGGACTCTTTGGTTCTTTTACTGGATTCTCTACAACTTCAAGAGTAAATTCTTTATCATTTCCAACTTGAACTGTAGCGGTATCTCCACCATTAACAACTTTTCCAGGTCCATTGTTCGACTTTAATGCACCTTTAAGTACTTTAACAGTCAGTGTAACCTTTCCTTCTTCTCCTGCTGCAACACTAGGGATAGTCCATGTAACCAAACCACCAGCACAACTTCCGTTATCCGATGAGCTTACATATTCAACATTAGAATCTAACTGATCCTTAATATTAATATCAGCATCAACATTCATGTAGTTCTTATAACTTATTTCGTAAGTGATTGTATCTCCAACTGATACTTCTCCAAGAACGCCATTTCCTGAATATGGAGTAACCTCTTTCTTTGAAGGAGATTCTGGAACTGGGTTTTCCACTGTATCTAAAGATACTTCTGAATCATTGCCAACTTGAACTGTAGAAGTGGTTCCGCCATTAACAACCTTTCCAGGTCCACCTTTGGATACTAATGCGCCCTCTAAAACTCTAACAGTAAGAGTAACCTTACCAATCTTACCGGCGCCAACATTATCAATAGTCCAGTTAACAACGCCATTTGTTTCAGTACCACCATCAGATGCACTCACGAATTCAACATTGGAATCCAATGTATCTTTAACTTTTACTGTTGATGCGGATGTTTTATAGTTTTTAAAACTGATTTCATAGGTGATTACATCTCCTACCTGAACTGCACCACGAACACCATTTCCAGAATATGGAGAAGTTTCTATTTTTGATGGATTTTCAGGTACGGGATTAGATACAGTATTTAATGAATATTCTGGATCATTACCAACCTGAACTGTGGAAGTACTTCCACCATTAACAACTCTTCCAGGTCCACCTTTTGAGTATAGTGCAGTATCTTTAACCCTAACAGTAAGAGTTACGACTCCTTCATCACCTGGATTAACTCCAGAAATAGTCCAATTAACAACACCACCAGAATTTGAACCACCATCAGATGCACTCTCAAAATCTACATATTTATCAAGTTTATCTTTAATCTTAATATCAGCCGCAGTAGATTTATAGTTCTTATAAGCTATTTCATATGTTATCAATTGTCCAGGAGTAACCGCACATAATTCTCCAGTTCCTACTCCAGGCGAAGTCTCTCTCTTAACCGGATTATCTGGAACAGGATTCGTAACTGTATCAAGCTTAAACTCATTATCATTTCCAACCTTAACAGTCGCAGTATCACCGTTATTAACAACTTTTCCAGGTCCATTATTTGATTTCAAAGCAGAATTAAGTACTTTTACTGTAACCGTTACAGTTCTTGTTTCTCCTGCAGGAACATTTTTTAATGTCCAAGTAACTGTTCCATTTGATACCTTTCCACCGTTAGATGCACTCTCAAATTTAACATGAGTATCAAGTTTATCTTTGATTACAATGTCGGCAGCATCGTTCTTATAATTCTTACATTCAATTTGATATGTAATATTATCGCCGACTTTTACAGCCCCTCTTTCGCCATTACCATCATATGGTGAAATTTCCTTCTTTGTAGGTTTCTCAGGAACCGGATTTTCTACTTTTTCAAGTCCATATGGATCATCAGAGCCAACTTTTACAGTTGCAGTATAATTATTAGAACTATCTGTACCACCATTAACAACCTTACCTGGTCCTGCAGGTGAATAGCCTGTTCTAGCACTTTCTTTAACTTTTACTGTAAGAGTAACCTTACCCTCTTCACCAGCATGAACATCTGTCAAAGTCCAAGTAACAACTCCGCCAGACAATGAACCATTATCTGATGAACTAACATAATCTACATAATCATCAAGCTTATCTTCAATTACCACAGTTGCATCAGAATCTTTATAATTCTTATATGTGATTTCATATGTGATGTCATCACCTACATTTACAGCACCTAATGTACCAGTACCTTTATATGGAGATGTTTCCTTCTTTGTAGGAGGTTCTGGAACAGGATTGGTGATCTCATTTAATGAATACTCAGGGTCACTACCAACTTTTACAGTTGTAGTTTTTCCGCCATTTACAACCTCACCTGGTCCGCCTTTTGATTCAAGCGCACCATCCAGAACTTTTACAGTAAGAGTCAAGAATCCATGTTCATTCACACCAACACCTGATATGTTCCATGTAACAACACCGCCCGACTCAGTATAACCAGCTGTTGTTTTGGAACCAACCAATTCAACATTCGGATCTAATGTATCTTTTACAACAATATCTTGAACCGTTGTCATGTAGTTAATATATTCAATTTTATATTCTATTTCATCTCCTACCTTAACTCCGCCTAATGTACCCATTCCAGTATATGGAGTAACTTCTGTTTTCTCACCACTCTTTGGGATAGGATTTTCTACAAAATTCAAGTTATATTCAGGATCATCACCAACTTTTATAGTAGAATCATCGCCACCATTAACAACCTTTTTAGCTGTTTTAGCACCATCTTCAACTTTAACTGTAAGTGTAACGCTTCCTTCTGTACCCGGAGCAACACTAGGTATAGTCCATGTAACAACACCACCTGTCTCCGATCCAGAATCAGATGCAGAAACAAAAGATACGTTAGTATCTAATTTATCTTTTATAACAATATCAGCGGCAACATCTTTATAGTTCTTGTAATCAATCTGGTATGTAATATTTGTGCCAACATCAACACCTCCAAGAACACCAGTTCCATTATAAGGTGATATTTCTTTCTTTGGTTCAATTACAGGGTTTTCTACAACATCAAGAGAATAAGCATTGTCGCCATTTACTTTAATTGTTGATGTATCTCCACCGTTAACAACCTTTCCAGGTCCGCCATTACTCTCAAGAGCTCCTTCAAGAACTTCAACAGTAAGTGATACTTGGCCAGTACCTTTTGAAGCAACATTATCAATAGTCCAAGTTACTTTACCACCAGCAGTTGAACCTGTTGGAGAAAGTACGCCTCCATCAGTAGCTGATATAAACTTAACATTATCATCTAAAGTGTCAGTAATAACAATATTAGCTGCAACATCTTTATAATTTTGATATGTAATTTGATATGTAATCTGTTTGCCAACCGAAACAGGGCCAAGTGTACCCGTACCAACATAAGGTGCTGTCTCTTTCTTCTCAGAAGTTTTAGGAACCGGATTCTCTACTCGTTCGAGATAATATTCATTATCATTTCCGACTTTTACATACGCACTGGTTCCGCCACCATTCACAACATATCCAGGACCACTATTATCAACCAATGCAGTACTTAAAACCTCTACAGTTAATGTAACTGTTCCAGATTCGCCAGCAGGAACATCAGGCAAAGTCCAAGTAACTGTTCCACCACTAACTGTTGATGAACATGTACCATTATCTGAAGCAATAACGAACTTAACGTGATCATCAAGAGTATCACTAATAGTAATATCGCATGCATCGGATTTATAGTTTATATAATTAATTTCATATGTAATGTGAGTTCCAACATCTACTCCACCAAGATTACCTTTACCAACATATGGAATAGTCTCTTTCTTTGAAGGAACTTCTGGAACAGGATTCTCAACCTCACCAACTGGAACCTCAGGATCTGTATCAACTTGTACAGTTGTAGTGTTATTTGCGCCATTAATAACCTTTCCTGGTCCATTCTTTGATTCAAGAGCACTTTCAAGAACCTTCACTCTAAGAGTTACATATCCACTTTGTCCCGCTTGAACATTATCTAATGTCCATGTAACTGTACCACCAGGTGTTGAACCAGATGTAGAGCAAGATCCACCATCAGATGCATCTTCAAAATGAACATTTGAATCAAGCACATCTTTTATAGTAACAGTCGCTGCTGTACTCTTATAATTCTTATATTCAATTTTATATTCAATATAATCGTCAACTTTTACTGCACCAAGAACGCCATCACCTATATAAGGAGATGTCTCGCTCTTCTTTGGAGCCTCATATTTTTCGTAAATATTATGAACATAGAACTCTAGGAATCCATTAAAGAGTTCATTTTCATATGCACCCAATATCTCAGGTACACTTCTAAAATCAGTATCTACTCCCGGAGTATATGTTTTACTTACATGAAGTGATTTATTTTCATCACCATCTTGTCTCCAAACATATTCTGTTTCGATAACTGTATTTTTAAACAGCCAGATGTTTCCTTGTTTATCTATTATTTCTTTAGGAATAGAATCAACATCTTCTGATATATAAACCAATCCTTGAGAAACATCATGAGTATTAACTATTCCTTTTCCACCAGCCGAATCATCGCTAGATACACCAATTGTTACAGTCTTAGCTTCAATATAACCACTATAATCTGCCTCTCTAGTATATGTGCCAACATTTAAATCTAATACTTCAGAGTGATTTCCACCAGCATTCTCATATATATTAAATGAAAGATCATCTATATCAGTATTTGGAATAATTGGATTTCCATTTGTATCAACAATGTCTTTATTTATTTCAACTGCAACAGGATCAATTGTAACCTTTGATTCACCTGTAAGTCTGAAGTCCATTCCACTTGTTCCAGTATAAAGAATAGCTCCATTTCTCCACTTATTAAAATCTTCTTCATTCCAAGACTTTTGAATTGGAGGGCATTCGTTACTTGGTTTAGCTCCTGTTTCGTCATAATCCCAATAACCAAACTCTGCAGAAATCTCTACATCACCTGAAACAGTAACAGGATTACCATTTTTATCATAAAGAATCTGATCAGGATTTCTAGGATCTGTATATGTAAATACTTCATGAGGCTGAACCGCAGTAATCTTATATCTAATCTGATGGTCTAATCTCTCTGAATATCCATCAGGGTTAGATGATGAATAAGCAGGAAGATCAGCAACCTTAAATCTACCTTCTATTCTTACCTGTACTCCAGTATTTCCCGAAGGTGCATTTGCTGAATATCCAGTAATACAGAATACATCATCTATCGGACTACCATTACAGGTTGTTTCAATCTTTGCAGTTCTAAGGTATTCCTGCTTTATTTTTACTTCTTTTGTAACTTTTGTATTTTTTAATTCTTCTGGACTATTTTTGTCTATAGTTAATAATACATTTCCATTCTCATCATAATATGTACCATAAGCGAGAGGGATTGTAGGAGTAACAACATCACTTACGGAAATATCAATATGATTGACCATATGATTTTTAGGAAGATCATCATTTTCTATATCGCCAATACTATCGTCTACATCAGCTAAATAGAAATGTGTTGTATTTATTGCTTTAAGTTGATCGTCATCATAAGGTGTTAATGCACCAATAAGCTTCTTGTTTTCTGGATCTACAGTAATGAATGAATAACCATTAACGCCTTCCAGATGATATATATGTTTCTGATTATCAAGAACAATATCGCAATGTTCTCTGATGTCATCGAAATATGTAATCGTAGATGATTCATACCACTGAGGATTCTCTCTATCTTCAACTCTAACAACAGATTCAGTAGCTACACCACTCTCACTTGTAGGATCAATATAACCCTTAGCAAAATTTGTAGCCTGCTTTGTCCAGTCAAAATCATAACCTTCAGCATTATATTGAAGATAAGTTTTGCCATCTTCAATAGCATAAGTCCACATCATAGGACTATCAGTCTCAACACTAGTTATATCACCACTACCATCTGTATTATATTTTCCACTAGGTATAGGAGTAAGGGTTCCATCACCCTGAACAATATAAACACTAACTTCATGAGTATCAGGATTCTCATATTTAGCAACGAGGGCATATGTCTTTCCTTTTTCTGTAGCAGTAGGATTAGTTACAACTGTTGCCGTAATCGAAAAACTCTCCTGATCATAAGTAATCTCACTCGCATCTTTACTCAGCTGGACATCATTAATAACCTCAGTTCCCTCATCACCAAAATGAACAATATTCATCTCAGCGCCATCAGGAATCTCAGGTGCTTCGTCATAATCAATTTTTACTTCAACTGGGGATTCTGGCTCAACTTTCTCGCCATTGTAAAGAATCTCGATATCAAAAAATCTCGCAAAGGAAATGTCATCTGTGCTTTCCTCTCCAAGTTCTTTTGCTGCATCCGATAGGTATGCATAGTATTCGATGGAGCCCTCTTCAAGCTCACGTACAGATAATGAAAGCTCATCCTTTGGATAAGGTAAGCTCTCTGATGTAGCATTTACCGTTATGCTGCAACCACTCTCACGCAAATCAGCATAAAGCGTTCTAATGCCATCATCTTCCTCTTCAACTTCTTCAGCCTCTGCCTCTCCCTCTACATCAGCCTCAGAGTTGATGGTTGCATCCTCGCTACTTGCTATCTCAATCGCATCACCACTAGTCGCATCTTCACTTATCTCAGATGCAAAAACCATACTATAATTCTCAGGAATTACAGTAGTGAACACAAAAGATAGCGCAACAACAAATGCAATCAACCTCTTGTTTCTTCTTAGGAAATTTTTCATTTAGTTTTCCCCTCTCTCATAGTGTATATAAAACTAAATCTCCCCAAATAAAAACACTTTAACATTCACTATTGACCCTATGAATTAGTATGTACAAATAATACCCGCATACTAACATACATACTAATATATAAAAAAAATGGCTACTTTTCAAGGAAACGACCTAAAAAGCAGCCATGTTCGTAATATATCCAACAAAATGAATAAAATAATCCAAGTTTATTTCAAAATCTGAAAATATTCTAGAAATAATCACCGTACTTATTAAGCGCATACAGTGCAAGCGCAAATGCAAGACCAATCAGCACATCTGAATCAGAATCAAAGTCCATAATGTAAGTATCGCACATATTCAGCGCCTGTCCTGGAATCAGGTAGCTTTCATTTCGAACAGTCATCAGAGGAAGTGAACCTCTGTAAAGTACATATCTCCATGAAACACCATCACCCTCAACTTCCCAGTCCTCATCATAATCGATAATATATCTCTGAAGACGGGACATTGTATCACGCTCAACTGTTCCGAACTTATCACGAGCGGCGAACTCAAAGTAAGAACCGCCTCTGGAAACCTTCTCCTGAACGTATGCACACTCATTAATGGTCTCAGCCAAAAATATCTTAATTCGGTGACCTGTTGCAATAAAGTCATCCTTTGTATAATAGACCTCTTTACCCCTTTCATTGAAGACCTTTACTGAATCGTAATCCTCAAGATCCTGGGCCTTAATAAATAGTTTTGCCATGTATCCATTCCCCTAATAATAAGTATTGTGGCACCTCAAATAACCACTTTCTTATTATACTCAAAATGGCCTACAAAAACAACATCAAATCACATACAAAAGTATCACAAAATTGCATTTAACTTCTTAAAGCTTAGGACCAAGCCGCTGCATAACTTTATTGTATTCCTTATACATTTGCTGCTTCTGCGCATGTACCTTCTCAGCATCTGCAAAGCTATTTAAAATCTTCTTCCCGTTATTTCTATCATTTAAAATGCCATCTATAATACTATCCATGGCCTTCTGAGGATCATCCTGAAGTGCAGTCTTATTTTTAAATGACTCAGCTAAAATACGTGATGTAAAATGCTTTTCTACATGTTCTTTAAAACGTTTTTCAAGATCATCTGAAGATGCAAGCGTGATTCTAAGCTTATCATTCTTAGGATCTGCCAATAATTTATTTACATACAAATCAGCGAGATTTTGTCCTAATGCATTTGAAATAGGTATATTCTGAGCATTTTGCAATCCTATATCTTTAATATACTCTTTTTCGCTACCACCATATTGTGTTTTGATAGACTCAAGCATGTTCTCAGATGCCATTCTAAATTCATCTGCATCTTTTTCAATTTTATTATATTTTTTATAGAAACCATCAAAATCCTTAACAGAATTCTTGACAGTATCCTTAAAAATCTTATTTGTCGAAAGATTTTTAACAGTTCTTTCCATATTTTTTCCAGAAAGACTATTTTGCATTTCCCTTAATTTTTCAGATGTTGCCTTACCACTTTTTATCTCATGAAGACATTTTCTGGTAATATACATCTTTGCAGCTTCTTCCATATTTTTAGGGTTAGAATATGTAAATGCATCAAGATCTTTTGGTTCATATCCAGTGAGTTTAACAAGCTTTTGCTCTAATAAGGCTTTATCATTATTAGTTCTGATTATTTCAGCATTCTTCGCAGCATCATTTGTTATATCAGGAAGATTAATATCGTTACGATAAGCATATTGAGATGTATACTCTTTCACGTCATTAACGCCCATTTTCGAAATAGTATCAGAATTAAGTCCCAATTGCTTTTCTGTAATATCAGTCATATCTAATAATATTTTATCAATAGATTCCTGATATTTATTAAGCCTAAAAGTACAGTCATTAGAAAGATTAAGACGATTAATACCATTTTCTGTCTTTGGTCCACCCATAATACCTTTAGTCTTTAAGCGACCATAAATCATATTCTTTCTAGTTATATCTTTTAAAACTTGCTGTAATTCGCCAACTTTTAAATCTTCCTTGCTAAGACTCTTAATACCCTGATTAATCTGATTAACCATATTCTGGTATTCAGTCGAACCTTCAGGCTTTTCACCCTCAGCAAAATTAGCAAGTGGATTTTCCTGAGTATTTGCAAACTGAAGCTGCATCTCAGTTAAATCAGCAAGAATTAAATTCTTTAACTCAACAAGCTCAGCAGCCATACCATAAGCTTTTCTAATTTCAGGCGCATTTTTAGGTTCCATAGGAGCATAATTTTTAAAATGGGAATTTCCATCTTCGTCGATTATTTGAACATTACCATGGAATACTGAATCATCATCAAATCCATAATGAAACTCTTCCACATCGTTGTCTAATCTCTCACCCTCATCTTCATCTATTCTCACGCTATCATCATCATAATATCTCTCGTTTTCATCAACATCCTTAACTTCATGATCAGGTTCATTGATAATATTATTCTGAGGCTGGGAATTCTCAACTTTTATACCTTTTTTCTTATCACGCTCATCTTTAATATCATTAAGTTCATTCTGAGAAGGACCATTCATAGATATTTCCATTAATTCGTCCAAATCATTAAAAGATGCCTGCCCAGACATAGCAAAATTCATGAGCTTATTATTGAGTGATGACATCTCTTGCAAACGATTACCCTGACTCCAGCCACGACCTTCATCATCATAGATGTCATTCAGAATGTCATCTGCAGCTCCATCATGCTCATCGGAAATCTTATAAAAGTAGCTAAAATACTTTTCTTCCTTTTCGTTAGTAACCCAACCGTTATCTTTACATTTTTCAATAAAGTCTTCTAAGGTATGCTCACTTGTAAAATCGCTCATAATGCGTCTCCTTTTAAATTTGCAGTTTTTTCAGCATTCTGCAAATCCATTAATCAATCTCTTATGTCCTACAAACCCTTTATTTCTTTATAGTCTCGTTCTTGACTATATTTGTTTTTTTTGCGTTTTTTAGATTCTTTTGATACTGAATCTCAGCATATTTGTCATTGCT